>Ga0268264_10000039_pt1 | contig 376641 bp, 371 predicted proteins | sample KBSSwiS32_FD_190357 | JGI IMG/M metagenome (GOLD analysis project Ga0268264, IMG submission 190357) | Switchgrass rhizosphere microbial communities from Kellogg Biological Station, Michigan, USA - KBS Switchgrass S3-2 (SPAdes) (version 2) | ecosystem: Host-associated > Plants > Roots >...
TGTCGTCCAATATCACCGGTCAGAGGCGCTTCCCGCCACTGGCGGCGACTTCAACATGCGCGTCAGCATCAATATTCTCGAGCTGGTCGCTCGGGAGCTGCGTCAGCAGGACGATGCGGAAGCGCGCGAGCATCAACGCTTGGTCTCCCTGATTGGCGAGGGAGAACTGGAAGCATTGCGAGACGCATTTTGCGGGGGCATCGCTGATGGCAGCTTCGATGTCGCCGACCCAAAGGTCGCGCAGCATCTCAGATTGACGGCCATGGACCGTCTCGCGATCGATCAACCCCGATATTCAGCGTATCGACGCGCGGTTGAGAGCCCAGCAAACGAATAGGAAAGAGGACGCAAAATGGCGGCAAGCGCTGAAATGAACTTCGACCTTCCCGATGATCTGGTGGCTTACCTGGGTGAGATGGATCGGTTTATCGAGGAAAAGATCCATCCGCTCGAGCAGCAGGATGACAATATCCGCTTTTTCGATCATCGCCGTGAATGGGCGCGCACCGATTTCGAAAATGAGGGATTGCCGCGCCCGGAATGGGAACGCCTGCTCCACAAGGCCCAGCGCCTGGCCGACGAAGCGGGCTACTGGCGTTTCGGATTGCCATCCGAATTCGGGGGCAAGGACGGTTCCAATCTGTGGATGGCCGTCATCCGCGAACATCTTGCGGCCAAGGGGCTGGGCCTGCACAACGATCTGCAGAACGAGCACTCGATCGTCGCAAACCTGGCGCAGATCATCATGCTACGTGAGTTCGGCACCACCGAACAGAAGAACAAGTTCATTCCTGGCATGATCGTCGGCGAATTGTTCCTGGCGTTCGGCCTGACCGAGCCTGAACACGGTTCCGACGCCACGCATATGGAAACCAGGGCCGTGCGCGAGACCCGCGACGGCCGCGCAGGGTGGCGTATCGATGGGCGCAAGATGTGGACGAGCGGCCTGCATGTGGCGAGCCATGTGATCACCTTTGCGCGCACATCGGGCAAGGCGGGGGATGCAAAGGGCATTACCGCGTTCCTCGTGCCAAAGGAAACGCCCGGTCTCGAAGTCGAAGAGTGGATGTGGACATTCAACATGCCCACCGACCATCCCCGCGTCCGCTTCACCAATGTCTGGGTGGAAGAGGCCGCGATCTTCGGACCGATGGAAGAAGGCCTTTCTCTCGCCCAGTCGTTCGTCCACGAAAATCGTATCCGACAGGCGGCAAGCTCGCTGGGCGCGGCAACCTTCTGCCTTAACGAGAGCGTCAAATATGCGCGGGAGCGCAAACCCTTTGGCGAGGCGCTCGCCCGCAACCAGGCCATTCAATGGCCACTGGTCGAGATCGCGACCCAGTGTGAGATGCTGCGCCTCCTTATCCGCAAGACGGCCTGGCAGATGGACCAGATGGAACAGAAGGAAGTGGCGACCTATCTTTCCGACAAGGTCAGCATGTGCAATTTCTGGTCCAACCGTCTGGCATGCCAGGCGGCGGATCGAGCCATGCAGATCCACGGCGGTCTCGGCTATTCGCGGCACAAGCCGTTCGAGCATATCTATCGGCACCATCGGCGCTATCGGATCACCGAAGGTTCGGAGGAAGTGCAGATGCGCAAAGTCGCCGGCTTCCTGTTCGGGTTCATGGGACCGAACAAGAACCGGCCGTAGAAGGGGCTCACAGGGTGAAGCGCGGATCATCGGCGTGAACCCGCACACGATCATTTCCATATTGGAGATCGGATATGCAGCTTGAAAATAAAGTGGCCGTCATCACGGGCGGCGGCAGTGGGATCGGTCGCGAGGCGACGTTCCGCTTTGTGGAGGAAGGCGCCCGCGTCATCATCGCGGATCTCAATCGTGTTACCGGCGAGGCCACGATGGCGCAGGCGCGCGAGCGCGGTATAGCCGATCGCGTACGCTTCGCGGCTACCGACGTGAGCAAGGAAGAGGACATTAAGCGGGCGGTCGACATGGCCGTGTCCGAATTCGGCCGCTTGGACTGCATGTTCAATAATGCGGGCATTCCCGGCGCCCTTGGCCCCATGGAAGAGATCGAGGCGGACGATTGGGACTTTACTTTCGCGGTATTGGTGCGGGGCCCGTTCCTGGGTCTCAAGCATGCTGCGCGGCAGTTCAAGAAGCAGGGAACTGGGGGCGTCGTGCTCCACACATCGTCGGTATCCTCGCTGGTCGGTGCGGCGGGACCGCGCGCCTATGCCGTCGCCAAGGCCGCCGTTTCGCATATGGCGAAGGTGGCCGCGGTCGACATGGCGGCTTACCGTATTCGCGTGAACGCCATCGCCCCCGGGCCGATCCTGACCGAGATCACCGGCAAGGACCCTGAAGCGACCGCCAAGCGGCTCGTGGGCGGCCACCCCTGGCCCGATCACGGGCTTCCAAAGGACATCGCGGACGCGGCCGTCTTCCTGGCGAGCGACAACGCGCGGTTCATCACGGGTCAGACATTGTTCGTCGATGGCGGAGCGTCCACCGACAGCGGCATCGAGCGCCGTCTTGGCCGCGGCGACACATGGTCGACGATCTCGGGACTCCACCACGGAACGACCGGTGAGAAATCGACAATCCGTCGTTTGGACGAGGGAGCGAAAGCCTGAAGATCATCCGTCGATCGATCGTGCCGGGGCCCCGTCAGTCCTTCCTGCGGTGAACGGCCGATCGATCGAAGGCCGGGCGGCCATGCCCGGCCGGATGGTCCGTCAGCGCGTCTCGAAGGATTTGGCTGCTGCCATGATCCGGTCCCGATCGACGTCAACTATGCCTCTGGGCGTGCCGATCTGGCAGTATTTAAGTCCCATCTGCAAGGCGATGCTCCGGCCGGCATCAAGCGATTCCCATATGGCCCGAACCGTTCCCTGCGTCGCCACGGAGGGCTTGGCCGCGATCTTCGCGGCGAGTTCGTGCGCACGCGTCCAAAGCTTCTCGCGCGTCACCACCTCAGTCACGAGTGAAATCCGCAGCGCGGTTTCGGCGCCGATGCGTTCGTCATTGCCCATCAACACCATCCGCAACACTTCCGGCAGCGGCACTCGATGGCGCAGACCGATGGGCTCCAGCGCCGTCACCATCCCGAACGTGGTATGAGGATCGAAGAACGTCGCCTCCTCCGAGCAGATGACGATGTCGGCCTCGTTGACCCAATAGAGGGCCCCGCCGGCGCACATGCCATGAATGGCCATCACCACCGGTTTCCACAGGCGGTTATGTTTCGGCCCCAGGAGATCGCCGGGATCAACTTGGGCAAAGACGTCGTCATACATGAGGACGCTGGCGCTGTCGGCATCGAGGTTTGTACCGTCGCGGACATCGACGCCGGCTGAAAAGAAACGACCCGGAGAAGCGCGTAAAACGACAGCGTTGACGTCCTTGTCTTCACGCACCCTTTCCCAGACATCGCGGAATTCGATACACATCCGCCGGTTGAAGCTATTGCCCGCCTCCGGTCGGTTTATCGTTATCGTCGCGACTTTGTCGTCGCCTTTCTCAAGAAGAATCGTTTCGTAATTAACGGACACCATAGGAATTTCCTTCCTCTGCCTATCAACGACCGCTTCAGCATTTCCCTTCCCATGCGTAAGCGTAGATGCAATGCGGGAGGTGGATGCAATCGCGATCCGCGCGCAGACCGGGTCAGGCGGAATGCGGGGCCGCCTACTTTATCGCCTTGGGGTTGAGGCAGCTGTTTTCAGCGCGCCATTTGACCCGGACGCGCCGGTGGGCGATCCGCCAGCTGCCATCCTCGCGCACGAAACTGTCCTCATAATAGCCGCTATGATCAACGCCGATATCGGTCAGCACGAGCCAATAGGTCGTGCCTTCTGCAGTATCGCCCGTCACGACCAAATGCTGCGTGCCGATATGATGCCTCACATAATCGGGGCGGCCGCCCTTCGCTTGAAGGACCTTATTGGTTTTCTTCCAATGTTCTATTTCCGCCCTTCCCCTGACATAGGTGATCGGGCCTTCGAATATGCCGTCCTTGGCGAATACCGACGCGAAATTCTCCGCATCCATATTGTCATTGTAAAAGGCATATTCGCTCATGCGCTGACGAATCTCCTCCCGCGCCAGCAACTCCTCAATGTCCACTTGTGCTGCTCCCTTTCCAGTATCCTCTCCAGGCTGTCGAGGACCCAAAGCCGGTAAATCAAGCTGTCCACTTTGCGGTTACTCAGGCTCGACCTAAAGTCGTTCACCGCAAGCCCAACTCGGCAAGAACCTCCTCCGTATGTTGGCCCAATAGGGGGGGGCGCGGTTTATCGTCGCCGGTGTCGCTGAAAACTGAACGGGATGCTTGATGGCGAAGTAGGGCCCGACGTCGGGATGTACTCTCCGCTGGAAAAAATCGACCGCGGACAAGTGAGGATCGGATTTCAGATCATTCAAATCATTGATCTTCGAGCAAGGAATGCCTTTAGCCGTCAGAACCTCTATCCATTCGTCCGTACTACGCGATAGCAGGAGCGGTTCGACTGCTTCGTAAATCGATACGTAATTTCGCGCTCTGTTTTCGTAACTCGTGAAGCGAGGATCTTCGAAAAACGATTTCGGAGCATCGGCGAGTTCAAAAAAATCGCGCCAGTTCTGATCGGAATAGGGCATTACGCAGATGTAATTGTCGCGCGTGCGATAAGGTCTTCGATGAGCCGTCAGGATCCTGCCATATGTCCAGTCCCCGGTGGGCGGATCGAATGCTTGATCGAACAGGTGTTCCACGAGCAGGAAGCTGGTGAGGCACTCCAGCATGGGCACCTCCACAAGCTGCCCCTCGCCCATACGTTCGCGATGGAAAAGAGCCGCGATCGTCGCATAGGCCATGAACAGGCGGGATACCTTGTCGCCGATAATCGAAGGAACGAAGCGTGGGGGACCGTTGTCGATACGCGCCGCCAAGCTGGCGAATCCAGACTGCGCTTGGATGACGTCGGGCAGATGGCCGGGATAGCGCATCACGTCTCCGCCTGCTCCACCCAGTGGCGTCCTCGGGGCTTCGATCTTTATCACGTCCGCCCCGAGGTCTGCTAAGATCGAACTACCGTAGGCTCCGAACACCACATTCGTCACATCGACAATGCGGACTCCGGACAGCGGTCCCTTGGATTCGGTCATCAATCACCCTTGCTCGTGGAATAAGAGGTTCCAAGTGAGTAGTCCTACTACCTCGACCGCTTTGGCGAAAATGTCAGGCTTCGTCAGATGTGCCATTGCCCTCCGCTGCGACTTTGCCGCGCAACTTCAGATGGCGGGGTCTAAGGATGATCATGAGCATAAAACTCGAGGCTGAGCAGGCTACCGTGATTATCCCGACGGACGCGTAAATCATCATATCGTCACGGAAAACCAGCTGCGTGAGGGCCGCGACACACAGCGGCCCCGCGCCCATGCCGATGATATTGCCGACGATCATGTAGATCGCCGTACCCTGTCCCCGCATGGCGCTCGGCACCAATTCGAACAGCAGCGGGTAGCTGCTGGCGATGAGAACACCGATGCCGAATCCGGCAATGCCGTAACCCGTGAGATAGGTCGTCGCCGAAGTTGCGGCCAGCATTACGATCCCGCCTATGGCGACCAAGGGCGCCGCCGCAAGAGGCATCCAGAGACGAGCGCCCGCAACGCCCCGTCTGGAAAGGTTGTCGCCGATGAAGCCGCTTATCAGGCCGCCCGCCACATTGGAGAACAGCAACGTTGCGCCGAACTGGATACCAGCATGCCCGGCGGAAACTCCATAGACCCGTGACAGCACTGTCGGGGACCAGAGGGCGGTCGCATATCCGACCATGAAGTTCAGTGCGAAACTGGCGTAAGCGCACGAGAGAGCGAACCGATTTTCCCGAAGAAACTTGAAAAAGCTGGGAGCCGCCTCGATAGGCGGAACGACACGCCGCGGTTCGGACGTCGTCAGCAGAAGCAGCGCGATGACAGGTCCAGGCAGCCCGAACAATACGAAAGCTGTCCGCCAATCCTGAGGCTCTGTGATGAACGGCAGGAGATCAGCGGGATTGTGGACGAGATAGATCAGCAGCGCCCCGCCCAACAGGCTTGCGCCGGCGGCGCCGAACGACGATGCCGCGACGATGACGCTCATCGGGCGCCCGCGGGACGTTGGCGGGAACAGGTCGGCGATTATCGAAGCCGCAGCGGGGATCAAGGCCGCCTCCCCGAAGCCGACCCCCATCCGCGCAATCAGCAGCTGGCCGAAACTTTGCGCATAGCCCGAAAAGATCATCATCCCGCTCCACAGGAGTATTCCTATGATGATCAGATTTCGGCGATGCCACCGGTCGGCCAGTTTCCCCATCGGCAGGCCAGCCAGCGCAAAAAAAATGGAAAATGACAGGCCTTGCAGTAAACTGATTTCCAGATCGGTCAGGCGTAGATCAGCTTTGAGGCTCGGCACGACGACAGCGATTACGCCGCGATCGACGTAAGACAGGAATGTCGCCAGAGCGAGGACGAAAACCGTGTACCAGGCGCTCCCGGCGACCGTAGATATCGTTCTCATTCCTGCTCTTGCGCCCTTGCGCCGTTTGCCTGCGTCATTGGAAGATTCCTTCCGGGGCGACTAAAAAGCTGCGGACACCAAGGCGCGCAGAACTGCGCGGACAGGCGCTCAGCCGCACGCGCGGGTTCCAGCAGACGACGCTCAGAACGAATAGCTCACGGAAACACCGCCACGTCTCGGCCTGTCATAGACAACGGAGTCCCCGTTGGCCGATGGCACGACGGTGAGGAATACATTTTCATTCGCCAGGTTCTCGCCCCACACGGCCAGCCTCAGGCCGTTCTTGAACCGCCAGGAAATCTCCCCGTTCAATAGAACATATGACTTCTGGGAAATTCTGTTGGCAGCATCCCAGTAAAATGCATCGCTGTAATATACACTTAAGGAGGAACCGAGATCACCTGAATCGAACTTCTCGATATGATCGATCGTCGAACTCAAGGTCAGCTTCGGTGACTGCTGGATGCGATTGCCGCTTACATCGCGCGTCGCTGCGTTGTTCCCTGTCAATGTGGGGTTGGGATCAAAGGCCTGGGCACGGGTGAAGCTCTTGTATTTGGCATCCAGATATGCAGCCCCAAACCGCAGCTTGGTATCGCTGCCGACAGATGCGATCGCTTCCACTTCTCCACCACTGATCTTCGCTTGGGCCGCGTTAGCGAATATCGACGGCCCCCCTTGCGGATCGCGCGCAGAAACCTGGAGATTGTTGTAATCGTAGTGAAATAGCGAACCATTGAGGATCAATCCTCGAGCCGGTTCAGTCTTGATCCCGGCTTCATAGGCTTTGATCTTTTCCGGTTCTACGCTGGTCCCCGCAATGCTTCCGGCATTGAAAACGCCGCTCTTAAAGCCTGTGCTGAATGAGGCATAGACATTCGCCCGCGGCGAGAAAACATATTGGAGGATCGCGCGCGGCGTGAACCGTTTGAAGGAGATGTCCCGATCGACGGTCTGAAAACTTTTCGCTCCAGTCGTGAAATTGGTAACGTCACTTCGTGCGGTATAGCCACGTTTCTCATAAGTATATCGACCGCCCAGGGTCGCGCGAAGGGCCGGCGTGATCTCGTAGTTCACCTCGGCGAATACAGCCGTAGAACGTGCTGGCGCCGTGCCTGTCAGCAAGGACTCCGATATAAGGACCTGATTTGTATATGTCGGGACACGCAGGGGATCGATAAACGTTTTGGCGTGGAAGCCAAAGGCTCCGATGATCCATTGGAAAGGGCCCGTTCCCGAAGAGACAAGCCTCGCCTCTGCGGTCTGGTAGTCCATCTTGAAATGTCCGCTGGACGCTCCGATCAACGCGGTGGAGGCGTCCCCGTCCGCGGAATATCTATTCATTGTGTGCCCGTAACTGCCTTCCACGAACAGTGTCCCCCAACCGAGATCATGCGTTAGGCGGGCAGTCCCCAAGCTCTGCCGGACTATAAGCGCGGGCGAGGTGGCATCGCTCAGCGCAGACTGCCTGAGCTTCTGTGGGATGAGCGCGCCGAAGAGTTTCCCGCGTGTGTTGCCATTCAGCGGTTGATAACTGTAGGTCGAGGGATCTTTGTCACTCATGTGCGATCCGGACACGACAAGTCGGGTGTCGGCGCCCAGATCGAAAATCCATTTCGAGCGGGCCGCAAACGCGCGGCGAGGATTGATATTCCCGCCATGGACGAGGTCTTTGATGTAACCGCCGTTTCGGTACCCATAGACCGCAATATCCGCCGCAACCGAATCACTGATCGGCCCCGAAAGATACGCCTTCCCTGACAACTCGTTGAACGAACCCGCCCGCAATTCGACATTTCCTTTAAGTTGGCCGCCGGGATCCGCTGTAATGATATTGATAAGGCCGCCAGTGGCGTTGCGGCCGAAGAGCGTGCCCTGCGGGCCGCGGAGCACTTCAATTCGCTGCGTCTGGAGCAGTGTAAACGCCGAGGCATACGAGTCTGGTTGATAAAAGCCGTCGATGTAAATCGCGATGCTGGACTCATTCGCCGTGCCGGAAGCACGATTGCCGACACCGCGAATAGTGGGCTGCTGGCTTTGGCCACTGCGGGGAAACCTGAGACCCGGCACGACGGCGGGCAGATCAGCCGTATTATTGACACCCGCCTTGGCGAGGGTGCCTCCGTCGACCGCCGTGACCGATATCGGCACCTCCTGAAGACGTTCTTCGCGGCGGCGCGCCGTGACCACGATATCGCCTGCAGACGCTTCACCGGATTGTGGCCCGCCCGCATCCGCGGCACCCTGTGCCGCCAGTTGCCTCGCGCCTGACGACTCGGGATTCGAAGGGTCAGCGACTTGCGCTGCGACGACCGGAGAACTGCCGATACAAAGCAACCCTAGCGCCACCACCTGGGTCTTCATGCTCTCTCTCCCCTTAAGTATTTATTTTTTGTGATGGCGTTAGCTGATTGACTGCCAAGCTTGACGACTATGTCAACGCTTGACCACCATGTCAACTGTCGCACCGGCGATGACGCTGTGGCGACAGGAACGCCGGGAACACTTTCCCGGCTGGATCTCGTGGGTATTGTCAGAAGAATTGCACCGGTTGGCGATGAGCCAGGTAGTGTGCGGGAGTTTCAGCAAAATCGCCTGAGAGGGTTGGCCATGGCAAGAAGGTGATGTTCACGTCACCCAGCCCGATGAAGGGACTTGCCATGACCAAGAGGAGGATATCTCGATCCGGCGCGGAACTCAAAGCGTTGCTGTTGTCGGATGAGAAGGGGTTTCGAGCGTTGCTGCAGGAAGCGCTGCAGGAGGTACTGGAAGCGGAGATGAGCGAAGCGCTGCGAGCGGAGAAGAGCGAACGGACGCCGGATCGGCTATCGTACCGTTCGGGCTATTACGACCGCAAGCTGGTGACGCGTGTTGGGGTATTGGAGCTGCGGGTACCGCAGGACCGAGCGGGCCATTTTTCGACGGAGTTGTTCGAGCGTTATCAGCGATCGGAGAAGGCGTTGGTATCAGCGCTGGCGGAGATGTGCGTTCAGGGAGTGTCGACGCGCAAAGTGAAGGCGATCACCGAGGAGCTTTGCGGGCACAGCTTTTCGGCCTCGACGATCAGCGAGGGTTTGCAGGGTACGTTGTTCCAGATCGATGTACCCGAGATCATAGTGCATGAAGCTGACGAGCCAGATGCCGTCGTCGACCTCCTTGATGCCGAGGCGCTGACCGGCGAGGACGGTTGAGATGTTGATCTTCTTTCTGTGCATGCAGATGCGTCCGCAGCAGGTGACGAGGACATCGCGGTCGTGGAGCGGGTGGTCGAGCTCGGCGATGCCGCGATAGGGCCGTGGTGACGGGGTATAGAGGCTGGCGGGCACTTTCATGCCTAAGGCTTCATGGGGCCGTTCGGTGTTGAACTCCTCGACGAAGGCATCGAGCGCGGAAAACGACAGGGCTTTCCAATGAAGGAGCGAACCAAGGCCTACACGGTGGCACGGTGTTGATTGCTGCTGAGAAGTGACCCGGGGTTTTCATCGAGAAGTGACCCACCTTGCGATTATGTTTCGGATGTCAGGGGTGGGTCAAGATGGGGTTTTCTCCTTCCGGGTTTTGGGCTGCTGGGCGGAGCTGTTTTTGAACCGGAAGCTGTCGTTGCCGGTCTCAAGGATGTGGCAGTGATGGGTAAGCCGGTCTAGGAGCGCGGTGGTCATCTTGGCATCACCGAACACGCTGGCCCATTCACTGAAGTTCAGGTTGGTGGTGATGATGACGCTGGTGCGCTCGTAAAGCTTGCTCAGCAGGTGGAACAGCAGGGCGCCACCTGAGGCGCTGAACGGCAGATAGCCAAGCGTCGAGTATCACGAGATCGGAGTGGGCAAGTCTTCCGGCGATCTGGCCCGCCTTGCCCTGTGCCTTCTCCTGTTCGAGGGCATTGACCAGCTCGACCGTGGAGAAGAACCGTACGCGTTTGCGATGATGCTCGATGGCCTGAACGCCCAGCGCGGTGGCGATGTGGGTCTTGCCGGTGCCGGGGCTGCCGACCAGCACGATATTGTCGGCAACATCCATAAACTCGCAGCGGTGGAGCTGGCGGACCAGCGCCTCGTTGATCTCGCTGCTGGCAAAGTCGAAGCCCGCCAGGTCGCGATAGGCTGGGAACCGTGCGGCCTTGAGCTGATAGGATACCGATCGCACCTCCCGTTCGGCGGTCTCTGCCTTCAGAAGCTGGGACAGGATCGGAACCGCCGCATCGAACGCCGGCGCGCCTTGCTCCATGAGATCGGTGACGGCCTGCGCCATGCCGTGCATCTTGAGGCTGCGCAGCATGACGATGATGGCGCCGCTGGCGGAATCATGACGCATGGCGGTTCTCCCCGCGCAGCGCATCATAGCGTTCCACATTGGCAAGAGGCTCGCTGACCAGCCTCAGCGCCTGCGGCGCCGTGATCGGCGGTGTCGCCAGCGGCTTGCCGTCGATCAGCCGGTGCAGCAAATGAGGATATGGGTCTTGGTCGGAACACCGGCCTCCAGCGCCATGGTAACCGCGTGCAGTACGACCTGCTCGTCACGATGCAGAACCAGGGCAAGGATCTCGACCATCTCCCTGTCGCCGCCAGGAGAGCGCAGCAGATGCCTTTGCAACCGCTGGAAGGCGTCAGGCATCTCGAGGAACGGCGCGCCGTTGCGCAGGGCTCCAGGCTTGCGCTGGACGACCACCAGATAATGGCGCCAGTCATAAACAGTGCGTCCCGGACCATCATGGGATCGGCAATTATATACTTGAGTTAGCAGTGTGACTGTGCGATATAATTCGCATGGCACAGAACATCACCGATCCGATCTTTCACGACGAAGCCAAGGCGCTCGCTCATATCGAAGCGTCGCGCTGGAACGGCGAGCCGAATTGCCCGCATTGTGGTTCGCTCCGCGTCCGCCGTATGGAGGGTAAGACGCAGGCAGGCATGTTCCTCTGCAACGATTGCCGCGACAAGTTCACCGTCCGCACCGGCTCGATCATGGAGCGCTCGCACGTTCCGCTTCACAAATGGTTGCTGGCAACACACCTCATGGCCGCTTCCAAGAAGGGCATGAGCGCCAAGCAGATGGAGCGGATGTTGGGCGTCACCTACAAGACCGCGTGGTTCCTCTGCCATCGCATCCGTGAAGCTATGGACGGTGCCGGTTCAACCGGCCCGCTAGGCGGCCCTGACAAGGTTGTCGAGGCCGATGAAACTTATGTCGGCGGCAAGGCCAAGAACCGCGCCACCCGTAAGCCCGCTCCCAAGAAGGCCGTTGTCGCCCTAGTCGAGCGTGACGGCCAAGTTCGCAGCTTCCATGTTGCGAACGTCAACGCAGCCAACGTTCGCAGCCTGATCGTCACGCACGTTGACCGCGCCTCGCACCTCATGACCGACGAGAGCCCCATCTATGTCCGTCTCGGTCGCGAGTTCAACGGCCACAGTGCGGTCAATCACAGCGCTAAAGAGTAGGTCACCACTGGCGGTTTCGAGCATTCCAACACGGTTGAGAACTTCTTCTCCATCTTCAAGCGTGGCGTGATCGGAACCTATCACCACATGAGCGAAGCCCACCTTGGCCGCTACACCGCTGAGTTTGACATGCGCTATAACACCCGCACGATGACGGACAACGAGCGCGCCGCCCTGATCTTGAAGGGTGGAGAAGGCAAACGCCTGACCTATCGGCGGACTGACCGGATCGCCGCCTAAGCATCCGGTTATCGCCCGCCCGATTGGGAGGCCGCGAAAACGCTATTTCGAGTGACTCGACTCTGCTTGATTCTTCCCGATAGGCTTGTGCGGCTCGTGGGGGGTTGCGAGCATCGTTTTGAGCGCCGCCTCTCGACGCGCTACCGTCTCCGCTTCGGAGTAGGTGCCTTTGTCGGATGATTGAACCATGCCTAAAAAGCTCCAGATTGCTGGCAGATGTGTGTTCTGTAACGGATTCCGGCTCAGCAAGGAACACATTTGGTCCGACTGGCTCACAACCCGTGGTTTGGTGGCCCATCAAGCCGTTAATTCTCAAAGTATAATTAGGATGAGAGTGGACGATAAAACAAACACTGTTTTTATCGTACCAGAATTACCGAAACCTCGCTTGGGGCCATTGATCCAACGTAAAATCCGAAAAGTCTGTGAGATATGCAATCGGGGATGGATGAAGGCAATCGTAGATGCTGCAATTCCTCACGCTGAAACGGTTATTCTGGGTGAGAACACGACGCTGGCTACCCATGCTCAGTGTAAACTTGCCTCATGGATAGCTTTAGCCTGCACCATGGCCGAATTTACCGACGAAAAGACTATAGCGATCCCACCGTTCGATCGCGAATTCATGATGCAGAATGCCGAGCCGCCGTCCGATTGGCACATTTACATCGGTAGATACGAGGGACAGGATTGGACGTCCACGCGATATCGTCACCACGGCGCTAAAATCGGAGTGCTACCACCAGGGGAACTCAACATCGTTGGTGCCGAATTCCACCACTACCAAGTTAGCACCTATGTTCTTGGTAGTCTTGCGGTCCATGCGGTCAGCTCGACTCTTCCCTATATCGTCGATGTTTTCGAGACAGGTTTCATCCCCGCCAACATGCTGCAAATATGGCCCGCAAAGGGAGACTCTGCTTGGCCCCCGGGAGCCACCCTCACGGACGTTGACATGAATATGATCGCAGACAGCTTCGCAAATCATATGCTCGCGGCCCACCGCAGAACGTGAGTTTTCGTTCTCAGCGCCGGTCTGTCCCGAATCTTCTGCCACACATCACCTGCTAACTAAAGTACATAATTTCCTGCACTGATGAGGTCCACTGCCGAACATCGGGCGCGAATTGTCGGCCTCGCAGAAGGCGTGCGGTTCGGAAGTCCTTCGCCGCGCAGTTCGCGCTGGAGCGGGCGAGCCAGCCGTCGCTGGCGCTTCTGCCAATCTCGGCGGGGTGCATTGATGGCGATCGCGTTCATCGTGCGCCGGCTCGGCTCAACCGCTGACGCCGGAAAGACCAATACGACAGCTCGAATCTGAGGTCGTCGCAATCGCAGGCGCGTCGAGCGGGATCGTGCGCGCTTTGCCGAGCGTCTTGTCACCGAAGGGGACGTGATCGACGGCGCCAGCGCACGCGCATTTCGACACGCCCGATTTCCGACGTCGATGCCTTGATCAGGGGCAGGTGATCAGGCGCGATCGCGGCGACGGCATGCGTCGTTGAACGGCCGGAGAGGTATGCCGCTACTTCTTCGTCGACTTCTTGGGCTTCTTCTTCGACTTGCCTTGCCCCAGCGCGGTAGCGGCGAGTGCCTTGATCTCGTCGATCGTCGGAATGATGCGATCGGCCAGGATGTCGGCGGCAAGCTCAGCGATCTTGGCGCCGATGCTCTTGTCCTTCTTACCGGTCTTGGCGAGCGCCCTGACAGTCGGAGCGGCCTTTACGGCTTTTGCGCCCTTGCTCGCGGGAATGGCTTTCGCTGACAGTGGCGCCTTGCTGGCCGCCGATGCCTTCACAACCTTCGCCGCCTTTGGCGCAGCAGGCTTTGCGGCAGCGGGTTTGACGGCAGCGGGTTTTGACGCTGGCGCCTTCGGCGTTTTCACCGGCGCCGGCGCCTTTTCCACGGCTGCCTTTTTCGTCGTTCCTGCTGCAGGCTTTTTGATCGGGGCTTTTGCCACGGGCTTTTCTCCTTTGGCCGGTCAGTGGCGGATCGCATGATCATGACAGAATATCGCAGGCTGCGCGAGCTGACTTCCAAATGACATCGATATCGCGACAAAACGACGCAAAAGCTTAGTTTTTCCGTCGCTTACCGACCCTATCGGACGACCCAGACCGCGCTTGTGCGCTGCATAAAGGGGACCACCGATGACCGACATGATCCGCAAACCGCTGGGCCTGACGCTGAGCGTCTCGCTTTTCGCGCTTGCCGCACCGGCGCTGGCGCAATCGGCGGCCGCCGTCGCCCCCGCGGGCGAGGCCGGCGAAGCAGGGGGCGACACGATCATCGTTACCGGCCACAACACCCGCTCCGTCACGCAGGTCACCGAAGTCGAGATCCAGAAAGTGCTGCCCGGCGTTAGCCCGCTGAAAGCTATCCAGACCCTACCCGGTGTCACCTTCCTGACCGCCGATCCGTGGGGGAATAACGAGCAGAATATCTCGCTGTTCATCCATGGCTTCAACGCGCAGCAGCTGGGCTATACACTCGACGGCGTGCCGCTCGGCGATCAGACCTATGGCAATTACAATGGCCTCTCGCCGCAGCGCGCGATCATCTCGGAGAATGTTGGGCGCGTGACGCTGGCGTCCGGCGCAGGCGATCTCGGCACCGCGTCGACCAGCAATCTCGGTGGCACAATCGATACATTCTCGAGCGATCCGCGCGCCGAACGCGGCGGCACGGTCGCGCAGACGATGGGCAGCAACGCCACCTTCCGCACCTATGTCCGCCTCGACAGCGGCGATCTGGGTGGCGGCAACGCCTTCTATATCTCGGGTCTGCGCCACAAGGCCGAAGCCTGGGATTTCAAGGGCAAGCAGGGCGGCTATCAGGCCAATGCCAAGTTCGTCCATGTCGACGCCACTGGCAAGCTGACCCTCTACGGTGCCTATTCGGACAAGATCGAGCCCAATGAGGACGCCACGGTCTTCACCACCACGACGGTCAACTCGGCACCTTATACGCGCCCGTTCCTCTATCCGGACTTTGCCAGCGCGTTGACCTATCTTTCGTCAGGCGCCTACAGGGCGGCGGGTTCCAACTATCGCAACTATTACAGCGACGCGCAGCGTACCGACTGGCTCGGCTATGCGAAATATGACTGGAACGTCAGCGACAAGCTCGTCTTCTCGAACCAGGCCTATTATCATCATGACGACGGCGTCGGCGTCGTCGCCGGCCCGGTGGATGTGGCCGGCCTGCCGCAGCTATTCTCCTTCTATTATCCGGGCACAGGCGCTGCGACGACGCCCGCCAATCTCGCGCGGCTGAGCACGATCTTCGGCGGCTCGGGCTTCGCGACGCGCACCACCGAATATCGCATCGATCGCGGCGGGCTGATCAGCACGCTTACCGCCGACCTCGGCAATCACCATATCGAGCTCGGTGGCTGGTACGAATATCAGAGCTCGTCGGCCAAGCGCCGCTGGTATGCGCTCGACGTCAACAAGCCTTCGACGCCCTATCAGCGTCCGCGCGACAGCTTGACTCCGCTGATCACGCAATATTGGAGCGAGGTACGCGTCAAGGAAATCCAGACGCATATCCAAGACAGCTGGAAGCCGATCGACAGCCTCACCATCATGGCCGGTTTCAAGAGCACCTTCCAGAATGCGAAGCAGACAATGAAGGTGCAGCCGATCCCCGGCTCGTTCACCGGATCGACCGCGCTGCCCAATGGCCGGATCAAGACCAGCACCGAATTCCTGCCGCAGGCCGGTGTGCTGTGGGAGGCAAATAATCAGATCCAGGTCTTTGCCAACGCACAGAAGAATATCCGCCAGTTCCAGACGAGCGCGGCGAGCGGCCTCTCGCCCTTCGCGCTGGGCAGCCAGGCGGCGTTCGACATCTTCAAGGATACGGCCAAGCCCGAGACGAGCTGGACCTATGAAGGCGGCGTTCGTGCGCGCGCGACCTTCGGCGGCGACATCAGCTTCGACGGCCAGATCAGCGTCTATCATGTCGATTTCAGCAACCGGCTGCTCTCGGTCAGCCCGACCCCGGTGATCACCGCGATCGTCAGCGGATCGCCGCTGATCTCGAACGTCGGCAGCGTGAAGACTGACGGCATCGATATCGCCGGCACCTTGCGCTTCAGCGAGCATTTCTCGTTCTACAATGCGGTGTCGTACAACAAGTCGAAATATCAGGACAATTACACAAGCGGCGCGACGACGGTGCCGACCGCCGGCAAGAATGTCCCGGGTTCGCCCGACTGGACCGACAAGTTCATCGCGACGGCCAGCTACGGCATTTTCGAAGCCCAGCTGACCGGCGACTATATGGGCAAGCGCTATGCGACCTTCACCAACGATCTGCGGGTGCCGTCCTATCTGACGCTCGGGGCCCGCCTCGCGGCCAATATTCCGGTTGCCGATGGCAATGTCGTCAAGGACGTAACGGTCAGCGTCAACGTGACCAACCTCACCAACAAGAAGGCGCTCTCGACGCTCAGCATCGGCGCGGCTTCGGGCACCTATAACGGATTCCCGCTCGCGCCCCGCGCCGTCTTCGGTACGGTGAGCGCGAAGTTCTAATTGGCAAGGCTACCTCTCCTCACCCACCCGTCATGCTGAATTCAGTTCAGCATCCACCGGGAGGCGAGGGGAGGGCACGAAAGTGTGAGCACTTTCGCAGCGTGCCCACTTCCTCTGGCATTCCCCCGCGATGGGGTGGATGCTGAGCTGAATTCAGCATGACGAGCGAGTAGGACGGCGCATGATCACCCGCAGAATGCTGATGACCGTCGCCGGGGCGGCGCTCGCCGCAGGCGCAGCGGGCCGGACGAGCGCCGCACCCCGCGCCAAACCGCTTGTCTACGGCCATCGCGGCTGCTCGGCATTGCGGCCGGAACATACGCTTGGCTCCTATGCCAAAGCGATCCAGGACGGCGCCGACTTCGTCGAGCCCGATCTGGTGATGAGCAAGGACGGCGTGCTGATCGCGCGCCACGAAAACAACATTGCCGAAACCACCGACATCGCGACCCGCCCCGAATATGCGTCGCGCAAGACGAGCAAGACTGTCGATGGCCAGCAGCAGGCCGGCTGGTTCGTCGAGGATTTCACGCTTGCCGAACTTAAGACTCTGCGCGCGATCGAGCGGCTGGGTCCCGTCCGCCCCGAAAGCCAGAGCTACAACGGTCAGTTCCAGCTGCTGACCTTCGACGAGGTCATCGATTTCGTCGCAGCCGAGGCGGCGGCGCGCGGGCGCTCGATCGGCTTGGTGCCCGAGCTCAAGCATTCGACCTATCATGCCGGCATCGGCCTGCCGCTCGAAGGCCGCTTCGTCGAAACGCTCGCCGCCTACGCCTACACGCGCACCGCCCCGGTGCAGGTCCAGTCGTTCGAGATCGCCAATCTCCGGGCGCTACGCGCAAAATTCGGCAAGCCCGCCAATCTCAAGTTGATCCAGCTTGTCGGCGAAGGTGCGATCGTCCCCGCCGATGTCATCAAGGCCGGTGGCAAGCAGACCTTCGCCGACATGATCACCCCCGCCGGTCTCAGAGAGATGGCGACCTACGCCGACGTGCTCTCGCCACCGACCCGCGCCGTGATTCCGCTCGGTCCTGATGGCCGGCTCGCCGCGCCGACCAGCCTCATCGCCGATGCGCACGCCGCCGGGCTGCAGGTCGTGACCTGGACCTTCCGCCCTGAAAACCGCTTCCTCGCCGCCGATTTTCGCAGCGCGGATGGCGAGAACGCCCGCAATCCCGTGGGCTCGATCGCCGAGATCAGGCACTATGTCGCGACCGGGATCGACGGCTTCTTCACCGACGATCCGGCGCTCGGCCGTGCCGCCGTCGACACGCCATAGCCGCACCCCGTCTGGCGCGGCGGCTCTGGCCAATCATGCAGTGGTGATATGCCCATTGCGGCGGCGGCGCATCGATACGCCAAGCACGCCAAAACCACCGAGCAACATCGCCCAGGTTGCGGCTTCAGGCGCTGCACCAGCGACGTTTTGTACCGTAAACAGATAGTCGACATAGCCCGAGCCGCCCGGTGTATCGTCGAACCTGATGTCAAAACCGCTGGCGATCAAATCGACACTGGCTTGTTGATGGACCGGATTGTTCAGGCTGTCTTCGGTATGCAGAAAATAGGCGCCGTCGTTAATCTTTATGACAAAATCGAGCGTATCGCCGAAGACGACAGGGCCGAAATCAAAGCTGGTCACCCCAGCTTCGGACGCCTTGTTGCTCAACTGATATGTCGATACCGCGGCGTTGTTGATCGAAACACCGAGTTCAATCTTGTAACCGGCCTCGCCGCCTCGATAGGTGGCAATGAGCGGGCCGCTGTTGATCGCGGTGATCGGAACGGCCTGAGCTGCAGATGCTAAGGCAATAGCGCCCACGATCGTCAATAAACGCTTTGTTCCCCACAACATATGCGTATCCTCTTCGCTGCTCAACGCCACCCGACGCCAACTTCAGGATTAACATCTTCGCTGAAAAGCCGGTACCCAATCCTATCGCAGCAGGGCTACGCGCCCGCGAGTGACAAATCCTGTCACGATCTTCGGCGTTGTGGCTTTTTGCCCCTTGCTATCGGCAAGCGACGCGATGTCGGGCTTTGCACGCAGCCGACGGTGCGGCTAAAGCCCAGTCAATGAGCAACAAGCTGATCGAAATCTGCAGGACCAAGCGGGATCATGTCACACAGGCGAAGGCAGCAACGCCGTTTGCCGATCTTGTGGACCGCGCGAAAGCACAAAGCGCACCGCGTGGCTTCCGCGCCGCGCTCGATCGCAAGGCGGCGAACGGCTATGGCCTGATCGCCGAAATCAAGAAGGCGTCGCCCTCCAAAGGCCTGATCCGCGCCGACTTCGATCCGCCCGCACACGCCCGGGCCTATGAAGCGGCGGGCGCGGCCTGCCTCTCGGTGCTGACCGACGTCCCCTATTTCCAGGGCCATGACGATTATCTCGCCGCGGTGCGCGCGGCCTGTTCGCTGCCATGCCTGCGTAAGGATTTCATGATCGATCCTTGGCAGGTGACCGAAGCGCGCGCGCTCGGCGCCGATGCGATCCTGATCATCGTTGCAGCACTCGACGACGGCCAGATGCAGGAGATCGAGGCAGAAGCGATCGTGTATGGGATGGACGTCCTCGTCGAGGTCCATGACGCCGCTGAGCTCGATCGGGCGCTGGCGCTCAAATCGCAGCTGATCGGCGTCAATAACCGCGATCTGCGCGACTTCTCGATCGACCTCACCCGCACCTATGATCTGGTTGCGCGCGCGCCGGCAGGCTGCACCTTCGTCGCCGAAAGCGGACTCGGATCGAAAGACGATCTCGACGCGATGGCCGAACATAATGTCCGCTGCTTCCTTGTCGGCGAAAGCCTGATGCGACAGGCCGACGTCGCCGCCGCCACGCGCAAGCTGCTGACCGGCGCATGAGCGACAAGCTCAGCCATATCGACGCCGAAGGCGCCGCGCGGATGGTCGATGTGTCGGCCAAGGCGGAGACGAAGCGCACCGCCATCGCCGAGGGCCGCATCCTGATCGCGCCGCCCGCGCTGACGGCGATCCGCGAAGGGTCGATCAAGAAGGGCGACGTTCTTGCTGTCGCGCGGGTGGCGGGGATCATGGCGGCGAAGAAGACTGCCGATCTGATCCCGCTGTGCCACCCGCTGCCGATCTCGGGCGTGACGCTGGATCTGGACATCGAGGCCGGCGGCATTCGCGCTACCGCGACCATCGCGACGACCTACACGACGGGCATCGAGATGGAGGCGCTGACCGCGGTCTCGGTGGCACTTCTCACCATCTACGACATGGCCAAGGCGATGGACCGCGGCATGCGGATCGAGGGCGTGCGGCTGCTGTCGAAGACGGGCGGGCGCTCCGGGGATTGGGTAGCGGAGTGAGACCTCTCACTCTTCGTCACTCCCGCGAAGGCGGGAGTCCATCCCAGCCACCCTCAAGAGCGAATCTGGGATGGGGGCCCGCCTTCGCGGGGGTGACGGCCGAAATTTTGGGTGTTGAGGCGTGAGCCTGCTTCCCGTCGCCGAAGCGCAAGCCCGCATGTTCGCGCTCGCCGCATTGCTGCCGGTCGAGAGGGTCGATCTCTTTTCAGCCGCTGGCCGCTTCGCCGCAGAGGATATCCGCGCCCGCCGCACCCAGCCCGCCGCCGATCTGTCCGCGATGGATGGCTATGCGATCCGTTTCGCCGAACGCCCCGGCCCCTGGACCGTCGTCGGCGAGAGCGCCGCCGGCGGAGGTTTCGACAAACTCCTGGAGCCGGGTGAAGCCGCGCGCATCTTCACCGGCGCGCCGGTCCCCGACGGCGCCGATACAATCCTCGTACAGGAAGAGGCTACGCGCGACGGCGACCAACTGACCATGACCGGCGAGGGCCCGGCTGCAACCGGCGCATGGATACGCCGCCGGGGCAGCGATTTCGCCGATGGCGATTTGCTGCTCGCCGACGGCGCGAAGCTTGGCCCGGCCGCGATCGCGCTCGCAATTTCAGGCGGGCATGGCGATCTGCTCGTCCGCCGCCGTCCGCGTATCGCTTTGCTCTCGACCGGAAATGAACTAGTGCCGCCGGGCGCCCCTACGCCCGGCGCGCTGCTGCCGGCCTCCAACGGCCCGATGCTCGCGACGATGTTCGCCGGCTTGCCCTGCGAACTCGCCGATTACGGCATCGTCCATGACGATCTCGATGCCATCAGCGCGATGCTCGCTTCGATAGCGGAAGGCGCCGATATCATCGTGACCACCGGGGGCGCCTCGGTCGGCGACCATGATCTGGTCCTGCCCGCGCTCGAAAAGGCCGGCGCGAAGATCGATTTCTGGCGGGTGGCGATGCGACCCGGCAAGCCGGTGATGATCGGCCGGCTCGGCCAGGCAGTGGTACTCGGCCTGCCCGGCAATCCGGTTTCGGCGTTCGTCACCGCAGGCCTGTTCCTCAAGCCGCTCGCTTTCCACATGCTCGGCAGCCGCGCGCCGATAACGCCACCGCAGGCCGCGCGGCTCGGGAGCGCGATCGAGGGCACCGGGAATCGCGCCGATTATCTGCGCGGTTTTTGGCGCGATGGCACGGTCTGGCCAGTCGCGAGCCAGGACAGCGCGGGGCTCTCCGCGCTCGTTCAGGCCGACGTCCTGATCGTCCGAGATGTCGGCGCGGCGCCCGCGCAGCCGGGCGAGATGGTCGCGATATTGCCCATCGCTTGACAAAGTCGTTCCGGTTGCCCTAATGTTCCTCATTCGTTCTTGAATAGGACATGCTGAAAGGATTTGGGCAATGCTCACCCGCAAGCAATATGAGCTGCTTTGCTTCATCCACGACCGGCTTGCCGAGACGGGGGTCTCGCCTTCGTTCGAGGAGATGAAAGACGCGCTCGATCTCAAGTCGAAGTCTGGTGTCCACCGCCTGATCTCGGCGCTCGAGGAACGCAACTTCATCCGCCGCCTCGCCAATCGCGCCCGCGCGCTCGAAGTGGTGCGGATGCCGGAGATGGGCGGCAACATCACCAAGGTCACGCCGCCGGTTGCGGCGAAGCCAGCGCCGGTGATCCCGGTGGCGGCCAATGACTCGGTTCTCGAGATTCCGTTGCACGGCCGTATCGCCGCCGGTCTTCCGATCGAGGCGATGGAGGGGCAGAGCACCTTGTCCGTCCCCGCCGCTTTGCTCGGCCCGGGTGAACATTATGCGCTCGAAGTGTCGGGGGATTCGATGGTCGAAGCCGGCATCCTCGATGGCGATTATGCGCTGATCCGCCGGGTCAACACGGCGCGCGATGGCGAGATCGTCGTCGCGCTGATCGCCGACAGCGAGGCGACGCTCAAATATTTCCGGCGCGAAGGCACGATGGTTCGTCTCGACCCCGCCAATCGTGCTTATGATCCGCAACGCTATTCGCCGGCGCAGGTCCAGATCCAGGGCAAGCTCGCAGGGTTGCTGCGGCGTTATTAGCGATTTCGAGACAGATGGTATCATCTGCCCGGCTCGGAAATCGCGGCAGAAAGAATATGAGCGTTGTACGCTCAAGTATAGGTTGTGGATAAGTCGAGCTGACCGACGCCATATATGGTGGTTGGGGAACTTCCTTAACCATTCGAATATTAGACAGGCAGGCACGCAAGCCCACCCGATCGACGATCGGGTCGGTTGGGTAGGCGGCAATCACAGGCCCTGGTCGGTCCTCGCGACCGACCAGGGATGCCGCCCCAGATGATCCGCCACGCTGTCTACGTTCCCGTTCTCCAGATCGATCGCGAGCCCGCCGGTCCGCGTCAGCATCGGCCGGTCGATCTTCAGCCAGCTTGGGCGACAGGTGCGCGGTAGCCGCCGCTCGCTGATCACGATGTCGGCCAGCGCGCAGGCCCGGTTCATCGCTGCGATATCGACCAGATAGGGACTGCGCGTCGCCAGCAAATGCCAGCGCCGCCTGCCGCGTTCCAGATCGACCGCACACAGGTCGCGATTGCACCGCGCCGTGCGCAAGGCGGCGAAGGTGAGCGGGTCTTCATCCGCCGGCGCCGGTTCGCTACCGGCCGCCTCGCCCAGTGCATTTCGCACATAATCACCTGCGCGATCGCGCAGGATCGCCACCCGCCCGTCACTCGTGACGATCGCCGCGTGGCGGCCGTCGCCGGTGACCAGCAGGTCCGGCGCTGGCGAGACGAACGACCAGAGCGCCCCGATGCAGAGCGGCACCGCACCCCAGCGCCGTGTCTTCGTCCGCCACAGCGCGATCCACAGCCCGCCCGCCACCATCAACGCGAACGCTCCCCACGGCATCGAAGGCAGTGATGCGACCGCGCCGGGCGCTGCGCTCACCGTCCGCGCGATCCAGAGCAGGAAGCCGATCGTTTGCCCGACGAGCCACCAGCCGGGGCCCCCGCATCCGATCAGATCGAGCAGCAGCGCCAGCGCCTCGAGCGGCATGATGACGAAGGTCGTCAACGGGATCGCAACGATATTTGCCGCCGCGCCGTAGAGCCCCGACTTGTGAAAGTGAAACATCGCGATCGGCATCAGCGCCACCTCGATCACCAGCCCGGCGATGAGCAGCACCGCGAGGACTCTTCCAAACCGCATCGGCAGCCCCTCGTCCCGCCTGGCGCCGAAGGCGACCATCCGTGGATGCTCGTGAAACGCGACCAGCGCGGTGACTGCGGCGAAGCTCAATTGAAAGCTGGGGCCTGCCAGCGATTCCGGCCAGAGGAGAAGCACGATAACCGCGCCTGTTGCCACCAGCCGCAACGTCATCGCCTCGCGCCCGAGAGCGATCCCGCCGAGCACCAGCAGCGCGGCCACGCAGGAGCGGATCGTCGGCACCTCAGCCCCCGCCAGCAAAGTATAGCCGATCCCGCCGAGCGCGCCCGCGCCCGCCGCGATCAGCAACAGCGGCGCATGCAACGCAAGCCGCGGCGAAAGCGCAAGCAGGCGCAGGGTCAGCAGCATGATGCCACCCACCACCGCCGATACGTGAAGCCCGGAGACCGACAAGAGATGCGCGAGCCCCGCTCGACGCAACGCTTCGGCATCCTCCTCCGCAATCGCACCCTGATCGCCGGTCACGAACGACGCTGCCACCCCTCCCTCGCTGGCGCCGCTGATGCTCGCTTCGATGTGCGCCGTCAGCCGCGCGCGCAGATCCCACAGCCAGCCCGAAAAGCCGCCGGTGCCGCCACCCATATGGATGACCGGCGGATCGAGCGCCTTGCCCGTCGCGCCGATACCCTGAAACCAGGCGACACGCGCATAATCATATGCGCCCGGAACCATCGGCGGCGGCGGCGGCATCAGCCGCGCGCGCATATCGACCCGCGTTCCGGTCGGGACATGCGCCGGCAGTGCCGCATCGTCGACATTGACCCTGATGCGCGGCGGCAATCCGGCTTGCGGGTCGGTCGCCAGACGCAGCCGCACCATCTCGCGCGCGGGTAGCCGCTCCACCGCCTCGACCGTGGCCGAGAAGCGCATGACCACGGGTCGGGCGATTCTCGGCTCGGCGACCCACAGCGCCTTGCCCCAGACCAGCCCCAAGCCCAGCAGCGCGGCGATCCCCGCAATGAGCACACTCCGCCCGGTGCGCGAACCAATGCCGATCGCGATGCCGCTCAACCCGATCCCGCCGAACATTATGGCAGCGGCAATCCAGCTATCGCGATCGGGCAGCGCGAACCATGCGGCAACACCCGCGCCCAGCATGATCGGCAACCACAGCGCCAGCTGGTCGCGTTCGGCCTCCAGCCAGACCTCGATGTCGGCGGCGATCCGCCCTAAACGGCGGCGCGCATGCACCGCCAGCGAGCGGCGCTCCCCGCGGTGATCGCCATGCGCATTTTCCTGGGCGCCAGATGATTTCATCTGGCGGCGAAATGCTCTAGTGCGGCGTCGAATTCGCTGGCCATCGCGCCAACTCTGGAGATTTGGCGCGTGGGTGCAAGTACCGAAAATAGCGTTACCAAGCCCGTCGTGACGCGCTTTGCGCCGTCACCCACCGGCTTTCTGCATATCGGCGGCGCGCGTACTGCGCTGTTCAACTGGCTGTTTGCCAGACATCATGGCGGCAAGTTCCTACTTCGTATCGAGGACACCGATCGCGCGCGCTCGACCGAGCCTGCGATCGCGGCGATCCTCGATGGTATGCGCTGGCTCGATCTCAACTGGGACGACGATGTCGTCTATCAATTCTCGCGCGCCCAACGGCATGCCGAGGTTGCCAACGAGCTGCTCGCGAAGGGCCACGCCTATCGCTGCTATGCAACGCAGGAAGAGCTGGCCGAGTTGCGCGAGCAGCAGCGCGCCGCCAAACAGCCGCTGCGCTATGATGGCCGCTGGCGCGATCGCGATCCGTCCGAGGCGCCCGCTGGCGCACCCTTCGTCATCCGGCTGAAGGCGCCGCGCGAAGGCGAAGTCACGATCGACGATCGGGTCCAGGGCCCGGTCACGGTGCGTAATGCCGAACTCGACGACATGATCATGCTGCGTTCGGACGGCACACCGACCTATATGCTCGCGGTGGTCGTCGACGATCACGACATGGGCGTGACGCACGTCATCCGTGGCGACGATCATCTCAACAACGCCTTCCGCCAGATCGCCCTGATCCGCGCGATGGACTGGGAAGAGCCGGTCTATGCGCATATCCCACTGATCCACGGCGCCGATGGTGCCAAGCTGTCGAAGCGCCACGGCGCTCTCGGCGTCGATGCCTATCGCGACGAGATGGGCTTCCTGCCCGAAGCGGTGAACAACTATCTGCTGCGGCTCGGCTGGGGCCATGGCGATGACGAGATCATCAGCCGGGAACAGGCGGTCGAGTGGTTCGATCTGTCTGGTGTGGGGCGCTCAGCATCGCGGTTCGATTTCAAGAAGCTCGAAAACCTCAACGGCCACTATATGCGCGAGGCAGACGATGCGCGTCTGGCCGGTTTGATAGCGCCCGGAGTCGCGGCTGCGGCAGGCCGCGTGCTGAGCGATAAAGAGCACGGGCTTCTGCTTCGCAGCATCGAATATCTCAAGCCAAGAGCGAAGGATATCAACGAATTAACCGATAGCGCGAGCTTCCTTTTTCGCACGCGCCCGCTGCATATGGACGAGAAGGCTGGAACGCTGCTAGACGATTCGGGCAAGGCGCTGCTGGCCCAGGCTCGTGACGCTCTTGCCGCTACCGACGACTGGTCAGCCCCGGCACTCGAGGCGGCTGTTCGGCCGGTCGCGGAAAGCAGGGGGATTGGCCTCGGCAAGGTTGCGCAGCCGCTCAGGGCGGCGCTAACCGGTCGCACGACATCTCCCGGTATTTTCGATGTTCTGGCGCTCCTCGGCAAAGAGGAAAGCCTGGGGCGGTTGGAAGATCAGATATGGGGGTGACCGCTTCGCGGCCATCACGGGGCGAACACAGGAGAATAAGCATGGCGGACAAGGCTTCACTGGATTTCGGCGGCAAGAGCTCCGACTATGCAGTATTGTCGGGCACGGTTGGCCCGGACGTTATCGACATCCGCAAGCTGTATGCCGCGACTGGCGCGTTCACCTATGATCCCGGGTTCACCTCGACGGCCAGCTGCCAGTCGGCGCTGACCTATATCGATGGCGACGAAGGCATATTGCTCCACCGCGGCTATCCGATCGATCAGCTCGCCGAACAGTCGAGCTTCATGGAAGTCTCCTATCTGCTGCTCAACGGCGAACTGCCGGGCGCGAAGGAACTCGAAAAATTCAGCGGCACGATCACCCGCCACACGATGCTGCACGAGCAGCTCTCGACCTTTTATCGCGGCTTTCGGCGCGATGCGCATCCGATGGCGATCATGTGCGGTGTGGTCGGCGCGCTTTCGGCCTTCTATCCCGACTCGACCGAGATCAACGATCCGCAGCAGCGGATGATCGCCAGCCACCGTCTGATCGCCAAGATGCCGACGATCGCGGCGATGGCGTATAAATATTCGGTGGGTCAGCCCTTCGTCTATCCGAAGAACGATCTGTCCTATACCGGCAACTTCCTGCGGATGACGTTCGGCGTTCCCGCCGAGGAATATGAGATCAACCCGATCGTCGAAGCGGCGATGGATAAGATCTTCATCCTCCACGCGGATCACGAACAGAACGCATCGACCTCGACCGTGCGTCTCGCCGGTTCGTCGGGCGCCAATCCGTTCGCCTGTATCGCGGCGGGCATCGCCTGCCTGTGGGGCCCGGCACATGGCGGCGCCAACGAAGCCGCGCTGAATATGCTGCGCGAGATCGGCACGCCCGACAAGATTCCGGAGTATATCGCCCGCGCCAAGAACAAGGACGATCCGTTCCGCCTGATGGGCTTCGGCCACCGCGTCTACAAGAACTTCGATCCGCGCGCGAAGGTGCTGTCGAAGGCAGCCGCCGAAGTGCTCGACAATCTCGGCATCAGCGATCCGGTGCTCGACACGGCGCGTGAGCTTGAGCGGGTCGCCCTGTCGGACCCCTACTTCATCGAGAAGAAGCTCTACCCGAACGTCGATTTCTATTCGGGCGTGATCCTGTCGGCAATCGGCTTCCCGACGACGATGTTCACCGTCCTCTTCGCGCTCGCCCGCACGGTCGGCTGGGTTGCGCAGTGGAACGAGATGATCTCCGATCCCGAACAGAAGATCGGCCGTCCGCGCCAGCTCTATATGGGCCCGGCACAGCGCGACTATGTGCCCGTCGCCAAGCGCTGATTGGCAGTAGCCAGAACTAGAGAGGGGCCGGATTTCCGGCCCCTCAGACTGCTGACAAACCCCTGGCGAGAGCCGGGGGTTTGTGATTCCATGGGCCATGTTGAGAAAGCCTGGCCCTGAGGAGACAGCGCTCGAGATGGTAACACTCGAGACGTTGGTTACTTCGGATCACCTGCTTCGCAGAATCGACGCGGTGATCGATTTCGCCTTCATCCATGATCTGACGCCGCACAGCGCCAGCGCCGCCAGGCCCCAGCGTGTCATCACTCGTCATGTTTGGCACGGCGCCCGCGAAAGATGTGACAGCCATCGCCTCACGCCTTGGGGCAAGGCCATCCACAAACGCCGCAAGGAAACCGTCGAACGATCTTTCGCCGACGCCAAGCAGCTACATGGTCATCGTTATGCGCGTTTCCGAGGCCGAATAAGGGTCGCTTGTCAGCGCCTCCTCGCGGCAGCAGCCCAGAACATCAAGAAAACCGCCCTCGCTCTGGTCAAAGCACCGAACCCGCTACCTGCCTAAACCACCTCGGCACCGCGCTCCCCAAAAATGACGGGGTTTTACCAGCAATCTGGGGCCCGAAGGTTGATCATCCGGGTCTTTCTTTTGACCTTGCACGACAAAGTACCGATCGGTACGGAACGATGATGCTTCATCGATCCGCCTCTGGCCAGCGCTACGCCTTCGTCGTCATCGCGATCACCTTCGTGTCGCTGCTGGTCGCGGCCGCGCTGCGATCGGCGCCGTCCGTGTTGATCCGCCCGCTCGAGCTGCAATTCGGCTGGGACCGCGCGACGGTTTCGCTTGCCGCCGCGGTCGGCATCTTCCTCTATGGTCTTGCAGGCCCCTTCGCCGCCGCGCTGATGCAATCCTTCGGCATTCGCCGCACGATGATCGGCGGCCTGACTCTCATGGCCGCGTCGAGCTTCGCCAGCCTATGGATGACGCAACCCTGGCAATATATCCTGAGCTGGGGCGTCGTTTCCGGTCTTGGCAGCGGTGCCATCGCCCCGGTGCTCGGCGCGACGATCGTCAACCGCTGGTTCGCCGCGCGGCGCGGCTTGATGATGGGGCTGCTCACCGCGAGCACGGCAACCGGCGCGCTGATCTTCCTGCCGTTCATGGCCTGGCTGACCCGCAACGGCGCCTGGACGCCAGTCGTTCTGTTCGTCGGCATTGCCGCTGCCGCGCTGATTCCACTCGTCTGGCTGCTGATGCCCGAAACCCCTGCCGCGATCGGCGCGACGCGTTACGGCGAAGAGGCGGGCGCCAGCCCCGCGACGATTCCCCATCGCGGCGCGATGCAGGCGATCCATGTGCTGGTGGAGGCGGCGCGCACGCCGATGTTCTGGCTGCTATTCGGCACCTTCTTCATCTGCGGGCTCACCACCAACGGCCTCGTCGGCACGCATCTCATCGCTTATTGCGGCGATAACGGGATTGCACCGGTGCAGGCAGCGGGCCTGCTATCACTGATGGGCCTGTTCGATCTGTTCGGCACGACCGCGTCGGGCTGGCTGACCGACCGTTACGATCCGCGCAAATTGCTGTTCGTCTATTATGGCCTGCGCGGCCTCTCGCTGATGGCGCTGCCGGCGTTGAACTTCGCGCCGTCAGGCCTGTTGCTGTTCGCGGTTTTCTACGGGCTCGACTGGATCGCCACGGTGCCGCCGACGATGGCGCTCGCCAATCGCCATTTCGGCGAGGCGCGTGCGCCGATCGTGTTCGGCTGGATTATGACCGGGCACCAGATCGGCGCCGCCACCGCAGCCTTCGGTGCGGGGCTGATCCGCGAACAGACCGGCAGCTATCTCGCCGCCTTCGTCATCGCTGGCGGGTTCGGTCTCCTCGCCGCGCTCATGGCGGTGACGATGGCACGCAACGCGCCTCTCCACGCCGCCTGAAGGCATCTTTTCCTGCTCCGCTGAACCCTCTTGCATGGAATCACCCGCGCTCCTATAGCGCCCCGACTTGGCTCAATCCGGTCGGCTCCCGAGGCCGAAATGAAGACCGGATCTCCGTCGGGGAGTAGCTCAGCCTGGTAGAGCACTGCCTTCGGGAGGCAGGGGCCGGAGGTTCGAATCCTCTCTCCCCGACCATTATCGGCAAGCACCAAAGAAGAAGAGGCCGACTGGCGCATGGTTGCGCCCGCCGATTTGCCATGACGCGATGGCGTCGCGACAAAAAGAGCCGGCGGTCGTCAGACCACCGGCTCCAGACTCGGGGGGTGCCGGATAAGCGTGATCGCAACGCGCCCGTTGATGATCATCGCGGTAGGGGGGCTTATCGAGCTGCGCCTTGTCGATAGCGACTTGGAACAGCGGGGAGGGAGACTGGAAATTCCCATCCGCCCGGATCAGGAAGCGTCCGCCCAGGACATCGGCTCTCCACTGCCGCTCCTCTTCCAGATCCCGTCCGTTCCCTTCCGGTTGCCTGAGAGGTCAATCTGCGTATCGATGGCGGCACGATCGCAGTTCAGCGGCCGACAGCCGCATAGGCACCTCACGCGCCTGTTTGCGCGGCATCGGGGCGTAACCAGGTAGTATCGGACAACAGCCGCCGGCGCCACGGCGCATCGGCCGTTGGCGTTCGTCCTGGCGATTCACGTTGGCCATCAACCTTGAAGGGTGTACCGTGCAATCATCGCCACTCCGATCAGCAGGCAGGTGGCGACTGAGAGAATCGCTTTTGCTCCCGCTTGCCAGTGGAGAGCAACCATGCCCGGGCCCTTCTGCGATACCAGCCTGCTGGATCTGTTCCGCCGCAACGCGTTGCTGGCGGCTCAGAAAGCGACTGATCCACTTATCAAGCGGCAGTATCTCGATGTCGCGCAAGGCTATGCCGACACCGCCGCCGATCGCCGTGAGGGCAAGCCGCCCGGCACGCCCTTCAAGGCGGTGACGCAGATGCCCTGGCGATCGGTGCCGCTGTGGGTCACCAACGACCAATGAACGCGATCATGCATTTCGAGATTTTTCGCGCGCCGAGTTTTCACCTGACATCGCTGCTGCGCGGTGGCGGTGACTGGCGCTGGCGCTTCTGCTCCGCTGCGGGCGATATTGTCGCACGCAGCGACGGCTATCGCTCGGAAAAGGACTGCCTCGACGCCGTACAGAGCCTGCGCGGTGGCGCGGCCCAGGCGACGGTGCGCCATTCCGCTGCGGACGCAAAGCCCAGCTGATCCCGCCCTGCCGCCGCGACGCGATACCCATCACCAACCAGAGGACAATGATATGGCGAAGAGCCAGCAGAAGAGCAGCAAGGAAGTACGCAAGCCCAAGAAGGAAGCCCCGCCCAAGAAGAATGCGTCAAACCCCTCCGTCAAAGGCACGCCGCTCAAGAGCTGATCAGGCCGCGTCGGGCTGGGCATCCGGATGTGCCCGCCGGAAGGCGTCGAGCGTTGTGCAACGCCATCGATAGCGACCAGCGTCGATAGGCGCTCAGGTCGCAATCGAAGCGTCGCGCATTGTATATCTGGGGCACAAGGCAGCAATGGGCGATGCCGGGGCTAACGCCGGCGACAAACGGGCCGCTGCGCGCCGCGCCCGCCAGATAGGCCTCCAGCCGTGCGAAGCCATCGGCAAACAGTGACGATACCAGCCCTTCACCGCATCCTCATCCTGGCCCATCTCGCGCAGATGCTGCAGCACGCGCAGATTGTTCAACGGATGGATTTCACATGCGACGAACTGCGCAACCGAGCGGACAAAGGCACGGTCGGCAAAATCCGCCGGCAGCAGCGCCGGTTACGGAAAACGCTCCTCGAGAAATTCGAGAATCGCGATAGATTGCGGGATGAGTCCATCTTCGGTGTCGAGCGCTGGCACGAAACCCTGGCGGTTGATGTCGCGATACGCCGCAAGCTGCGCGGCATCGAGCAACGCGACCGAAGCCGTCTCGACCTCGATACCCTTGAGATTGAGCGCGAACCGCAGCCGATAGCTCGCCGGCGATCGGAAATAGCCATGGAGCTTCATTCGCGCATCTCCCCGATAATCTAGCCGCGACATTCCACATTGTCATGCCGCCACAGCTTCCTGCAACGACCCCATTGTATTGCCACGATAGCCGCCCTATAGGCCGGCCCTTGTTCGGGGAGTGGCGCAGCCTGGTAGCGCATCTGGTTTGGGACCAGAGGGTCGCAGGTTCGAATCCTGTCTCCCCGACCATATATCTCAATAGTTCAGCGCCAGCCCCATCGAGCGGCTCAATGGCGGATTCGAACGCCCTATCGACGTCGTCGGGCTTACGCGCTTCGCGCGAAGCTCCCCGATGAAGGGCGATCCGCATAAATACCTGCGACAACCACGCCGGCCAGAGAATATTGAGGGACTTGCGGTGACGTGTCTTCCTTGAAACCGCAATGATTATTGTTCCGACACCGTTCTGAATGCTTGGGAATCGGCGGCGATCAGCGCTACCGACCGGCGGCCACTATCAGCACGTCCCCCCTGCTATCCCGCTCGCGCATTCATGCCGCGTGAAGGAACGACCAATAGCCCTTCGGCGCCGCCGCGAGCGCCGCCTGACCCAGGATACGCGACCAGTAGACGTCGCCGCCATATTCGTCGCGCCAGCCAAGCAGCGCGGCGGCATAAGGATGCATCGGCTCGGATTGGGTCGATCCGATCGCGCTGTGCACCTGCTGGCAGATCGTCACCGCTTCGCGCACGGCGTCACCCGCCCGCACCCGCGCGGCCGAAATCGGCAGCGGCCGAACGTCGGGTATCGCCGACCAGGCATCTACCGCCATGTCGGCAGCGGTCAGCACCGCCGCAGCCTGCTCGGCCGCCCGCGCCAGACGATGCTCGATCGACGGCAACTTCGCGGCAGTGCGGCCGAAGGGCAGACGTTCGCGCACATGCGTCGCGGTGAGATCGACCATCCGGCTGACCGCACCCGCCATCTGCAGGGTGCGGATCGTGGCGCCGCCGAGCAGCAGGCCGGGCCCTTTGGCCAGCGCGACATCGGCGGCCGAAGCCGTCGCGTCGATCGTCAGCGTATCGCGCACCATCCCTGCGCTGTTCACGGTCTTACTGATGACCTTCCAGCCGTTGGTCAGGCGAACGATGCAGTCGCCGGTCTGGATCACGAGCGTAGTGACATCACGCCCCCAGGGCACGCGTATCGCAGTTCCCGCGATCCGCCAGTTGCTGCCCTCCTGCGTCAGCGTCGTGCCATCGGGCACGATCGCCGCCGGCCCAGCCGCCAGCGGCAGGCCGACCGTCATGAGTGTGTGGTTCGCGATCATCGTTTCGGCGATCGGCAGCGGCAAGGCATGCTGGCCGGCGAGCGTCACGATGCGCAACGCGTCCTGCGGTGCAAGGCCAAGTCCGTTCGACGTACCGACGAGCGCCCGCAACAGGCCTATGTCCTCTATCGCCGCCCAGCCTTCCGCTGCCCAGGAAGCGGGGCGTCCGCGCGTGCCGCCAGACGATATAGTAGCAAAAGCGCGCGCGACAGAGTCGATCAGCGTCGCGGCACCGGTTGTGCCGTTCATGATCCTACTATCAACACGCAAGTCCCCCGGAGCGTCCCTTAACAGACCGCGCTCTGGACGAATGCCCTCACACGGCCCCCGCCATTCCCTTAGCGCAAAGGGGCCCATTCCCGCCAGCCGTAAGAATCTCTTTAATGGAACAATGACTTACTTTGGGACAATCGGCGGTCAACGGCTACCCGAGCCGCACTTTTTCGCCACTAACCTGGGTCAGAGGCCGGGGCCGGACAGTTTCGGCTTGGGCTTGGTAACCACGGGCGCGGCATCGAGCATCTTGAGCACCGAAGCCGAGCGCGGATCCTCGGCCGCATAATCATGCGCCGATTTCCCGGCGATTCGGTCGGGCTGCCGCGGGTCCGCGCCGCTGGTGAGAAGCACGCGGACCAGCGCCAGATCGCGCTGCTGCGTTGCGATGATCAACGGGGTTTCGCCGCTGCTATTCCCCAGATTGACCTTTGCCCCGCGCGCGACCAGCGCCGAGACGCCTTCGATGAAACCAATCTGCGCCGCCTTGATCAGTGGGGTGTTGCCGGCGTTGTCGCGAATGTCGGGATTGGCGCCATTGCCCAGCAGAAAATTGAGCCAGGTCAGATCGCGGCGTTTGACGACGATATGGAGCGCTGCATCACCCGTCGAAAAATCGCGTGTGTTGATCAGGGTCGATCCCGAATCGCGCAGCGACTTGGTCACCTTCTCGCCATCGGCGTCGCGGACGGCCTTGAGGAAATTGAAGCTCTCGGAGAACTGCGCTGCAGCCGGGGTCGCGCCGATAGCGGCGACGCCGATGGCGAGCGAAACGAAAAAGCTGGTGATCGATCGGCGGCGGCCCATATGACGGTCTACGTCCCTTATCCTCAAACGCGCTTGCAAGGGCGCGCATAGCAAAGCATGGCTGGCGGCACCATGAACAATCCTTTTTCGGTTGGCAGGCCCTTTTCGATTGCGATCGCCTGGGCAGCGCTGCTGCTCGCGGGGCCGATGCTCGGCTCGTGCAGCCAGGCCGTCGAAGCGCCACCGCTTCAGGGCACGAAAATCGGCGGCCCGTTCACTCTGACCGATCAGGACGGCAAGCGCGTCAGCGATAACGATTTCGCGGGCAAATACCGGCTGATCTATTTCGGCTACACCTTCTGCCCCGATGTCTGTCCGCTCGACGTGCAGCATCTGATGCAGGGTTTCAAACTGCTCGAAAAGGACGACGCGGCGCTCGCTGCGAAGATCCAGCCGATCTTCATCACGGTCGATCCTGCGCGCGACGATCCCAAATCGCTCAAGGCGTTCGTCTCGGCCTTCCATCCGCGGCTGATCGGACTGACCGGCAGCGAGGCCGAAATCGCTGCGGTCGCAAAGGAATTTGCGATCTTCTACAAGAAGCAGCCGGCGGCTACCGGGGCATCGGGCTATCTGGTCGATCATTCGCGGCAGGCGATGCTGTTCGATCCTGACGGCAAGCCACTCGCGCTTATTTCCCAGGATGCCAAGCCCGACGCGATTTCCGCCGAACTTCAACGCTGGGCGCGCCGATGACAGAAGAAAAGCCGTTCTGGGAAACCAAGCGGCTCGATCAGATGAGCCGTGCCGAATGGGAATCGGTGTGCGATGGCTGCGGCAAATGCTGCCTCCATAAGCTGGAGGATGAGGAGACCGGCGAGCTGATGGCGACCAATGTCGCCTGTCGCCTGCTCGATCGCCGCACCGGCCTGTGCAGCGACTACAAGCATCGCCATGCCTATGTCCCCGAATGCGTCCGACTGACGCCATCGAAGCTGCGCCAGATCGACTGGCTGCCCAACACCTGCGCCTATCGACTGCTCGACGAGGGACGGCCGCTCGAAGACTGGCACCCGCTGATCTCGGGCGATCCCGAATCGGTGAAGCGCGCCGGACATTCGGTCAGCGGCTGGACCGTCTCCGAAGATGACGCGGGCGATCTCGAACATCATCTGATCGACCGCGAATTATAATGGCGGGTTTCCTCGGGCGGCGACCGGTCGATAGCGCCATCGAAACCCTCGTCTTCGAAGCCGGCGGCCGCAGCCGCCCGCTGATCGTCAAACGCATGGCGCAGGCGCGCCGGATGCGGCTCAGCGTAGATCCCCGCGATGGCGGGGTGCGCCTCGTCATGCCGTTGGGCGGATCGATCCGGGCCGCGCTCAAATGGGTGGAAGGGCATCGCGCCTGGATTGAACAGGCGTTGGCGGCGCTGCCCGACGCCCGCCCGATCGGCGCGGGCACGGTGATCGAGGTCGATGGCAAAGCCCTGACGATCGAGATCGGCGATGGCGGGCGCGGCGTGAAGCGGATCGGCAATCGGCTGATCGTGGCGCCGCCCGGCGAGTTGCTGTCGGGTCGCATCGTCCGCTGGCTCAAGAAACTTGCGCTGGAAAAGCTCGACACCGAGACGCGCCGCTTCGGTGCACTCGCCGGGGTGACGATCGGCACCGTCGCGATCGGCGATCCCCGCGCGCGCTGGGGCAGCTGCTCGTCGAACGGCGATATCCGCTACAGCTGGCGCCTGATCCTCGCGCCGCCATCGGTGCTCGAAGCAACGGTTGCGCATGAAGTCGCGCATCGGCTGCATATGGATCACAGCGCCGAATTCCATGCCGCGCAGCGCCGGCTGTTAGGGCGCGATCCCAAGGTCGAGCGCGCCTGGCTACGCAGTCACGGCCGCGAGCTTTACTGGTTGGGCCGCGAGCCCTGACGTGGCGGCGGCTTGGTTTCGACGCCGCTCAGAAAATCATTGCCCAGATTGGTGCGCGGCGTGCGCGAGGCCGCAGGTGGCGGCGCGGCCTGGCGGACGACCGGCGGGGGTGGCGTCACCTGCGGCGTTTCGCGTGCGGGCGCAGCTGTCGTCGCCGGCTGCTCGATCGAGGAGATTGCATCATCGACCGGGTTCTGCCCCTCGATCGGCATACCGTCGGCATCGACCAAGCCCTCGTCGGGCGATCCCAGATAGGTCTCGTCGTCCGGTTCGAGCTGGAATTCGGGCAAGGTCACCGCTGTTTCAAACGGCTCGATCGGGCGCTTGGCGACCGCGACCTTCATGAAATCGGCAAAGGCGCGCGCCGGCGAGCGGCCGCCCTGCAGGCCACCGACCGCCTTGGCATCGTCGCGGCCCATCCACACGCCGGTGGTGATCCCGCTCGAAAAGCCGAGGAACCAGCCGTCCTTGTTCGACGATGTCGTGCCGGTCTTGCCCGCCACCGGCCGGCCGATCTGCGCCGCACGCGCGGTGCCGGTGTTGACCGCAGTCTGCAACAGATCGGTCATCTCGGCCGCGACCCAGGGCGCGACCAGCACGCGGTTATCGTCGGACTGGTGCTGATAGAGCATGTCGCCCTTCGCGGTCGTCACCTTGACGATGCCATAAGGCACCACCGCGACGCCCTTGCGCGCGACGGCGGCGAAGGCGCGGGTCATGTCGATCAGGCGAACGTCCGATGTGCCGAGCACCATTGACGGATGGGTGTTGAGTTCCGATCCGATGCCGAAGCGATGCGCCATATCGGCGATCGTATCGAAGCCGACCTGCTGACCGAGCTTGGCGGCAACGGTGTTGATCGAGAAAGCGAAGGCAGTGCGCACGTCGATTTCGCCGGCAAACTTGCGATTGCTGTTACGCGGGCTCCAGCCATCGATATCGACAGGCTCGTCTGTCACCGGCGTATCGGGCTTCACGCCGGCCTCAAGCGCGGCGAGATAGACGAACAGCTTGAACGAGGAGCCGGGCTGACGCTCGGACTGCGTCGCGCGGTTGTAGATCGACGAGACATAGTCCTTGCCGCCGACCATCGCCCGCACCGCGCCATCGCGATCGAGGGCGACCAGCGCACCCTGCGTGCCGTCGGGCGCATTGGCCCGGATCGCGGCATCGGCTGCGCGCTGCATGACGGGATCGATCGTCGTCCAGACATCGATCGGCTGAACCTGTTCGTCCACCAGTGTATCGAGCTGTGCGAGCGCCCAGTCGGTGAAATAGCGGACGGCGTTCTGATCACCCTCGGCCGCTAAAGAGACTTTGGACAAATCGGTGTCCTGCGCCTCCTGGACTGTGATCGCGCCGGCATCCTGCATCACATCGAGCACGACCTTCGCACGATCGATCGCCGCATCGCGGTCGGCGGTCGGCGAATAATGCGACGGCGCCTTCACCAGCCCGGCGATGATCGCCGATTCGCCAAGCGACAGCTTGGCCGCCGAATGATCGAAGAATTTCCGGCTTGCAGCATCAATGCCGTAGGCGCCGCCGCCGAAGTAGACGCGGTTGAGATAGAGTTCGAGGATCTGATCCTTCGAGAATTTGCGCTCCATCGCCAGCGCGAGGATGACCTCGCGAAACTTGCGGCCGAAGCTGTAGGCATTGGTCAGGAAGATATTGCGCGCGAGCTGCTGGGTGATCGTCGATGCGCCCTGCAGGCGGCGGCCAGTGCCCTTGCGCTCCCACGCCACCCACACCGAGCGGCCCATGCCGATCGGATCGATGCCGGGATGCATATAGAAGCGCCGATCCTCAACCGCGACCATCGCCTTCTTCATCGTATCGGGGATCTGGTTCGACGGCAGCCAGTCGCCATAGCTCGGCCCCAATGAGACGATAACCGATCCATCGGCGGCACGCACGCGCACCATCTGACCATTGGGGCTCGATTTGAGTTCCTCGAAGCCGGGCAGCGATGCCATCGCGATCAGCACTGCGACGACGAGCGCGCCGAGCCCCGCGAGCCCCGCGAACAGCACAATCTTTCCAAATGTCTTGAGCCAGCCCATGCGGCGAGGGGATCCAGAGGGTTTCTTGTCAGCGGCCATCGAGGATCGCGGGCTTACCGCCTCCGTCGGACTCTGCCAAGCATGATCGCCGTATTGCCCGCCTCATACGGTGGATTTAACCATGACCGGCTGTCGGGCGCATGAACGCGGGGCTACCCTGCCGCTTCATCCGACGAAGTTTTTTTCCGGTTAACCATCTTCCATCGCAAATATTTCGCAGTTCGCACGCCATTGTGATGGCTGTCACAGGGGCGGTCGAAAAGCATCCTATGACGAGTGATGGTTGCGTAGCTTAACCGAGTTGTTGCGTTGCTTAAGGTCAATCGGACGGTAGCGTCGAGTATAGGCCCGGGATGTAAAATCCCGGGCCATTTCTTTTTCAGCCGATGGCGATGCCGATTTCAAAGCTGCGCATCTCGGCGGGCGCCAGCGACACCATCCCGGGCTTCTCGTCGAGCGCCCCTGAAAAGCCCTGCGGATCTGCATAGCCCTGCCATGGTTCGATGCAGAGATAACCGGCACCCGGCTTCATCCACAGACCAAGGTCAGGCATGTCGGGGAAATCGACCGTGATCGTCGGCGTGCCGGGGCCGCTATACGTCAGCGACCGGCTGCGCAGCTGATCGAAGATCAATGCATCTTCCGCGAACAGGCTGTCGTCCAGCGACAGCCTATCGCCCACTACAGGCGTGGCGCGCGGGGCGGGATCGATCAGTCCGTCCTTGTCGAGCTTTCGCAGCGGCGCTGGTTCGGGCTCGGCAAAATGGATGACATGCCCCGCCTTGCTGCTCGCACCGGGCAAGGGCCAGCGCAGCGCAGGATGGAAACCGAACGAAACCGGCATAGCCGATTCGGAACGATTGGTGACATCGGCACTGACTGACAGGCGCGCGCCCTCGATCGCAAAGCGCATATCGAGACGGAAATCGAACGGCCACATTGCGTGGGTCAACGCATCGGCATCGAGCCGCAGCACCAGCAGCGACTCACCATGCTCGACCACTTCGAACGTGCGCCGCCGCGCGAAGCCGTGGCGCTGAAGCTCGTACTCCTGGCCGTGCCAGCGATAGGTGTCACCATTCAGGGTGCCGATGATCGGAAACAGGATCGGCGCCTGGCCGCTCCACCATTTCGGATCGCCATCCCACAGAAATTCTGCGCCATCGGCGCCCGTCAGCCGCACCAGCTCCGCCCCGACCGGCGCGATCTCGGCGCTCAACAGGTTCGATGCGATGCGGAGCGGCGTGCTCATCGGATCAGGCGTCGTCCGCCGGGGCGGCACCCTCAGTCTGAACCTCGTCGCGCATATAGGCCTCGACCAGGCCGCTGAGTTTGATCGTCAGCGGGTTGCCCTTGCGGTCGCGGGTGTTTCCCGCGGCAACGCGGACCCAGCCCTCGCTGATGCAATATTCCTCGACATTGGTCTTCTCGACACCCTTGAAGCGGATTCCGATGCCGCGTTCGAGCAGCTCGCCATTGAAGAAGGGGCTGCTCGGATTGATCGAAAGGCGGTCTGGAAGATCGGTCATGTCATTGTCCGGTTCTGAAGGAAGTTGGGGCTGCTTTAGGGTCCGTACGCAATCACGGCAACTACCGTGCTCCTGCGAAAGCAGGAACCCAAAGCCACGGGCGTTGCGCTCGCCAACCGGACTCCTGCTTTCGCAGGAGCACGGCGGCGCACTTAGCTGGTCGCCCATGGCGGTTTGAGGAAGGCCGCCGCAAGGAAATCGATCAGCACCCGTACCCGCGCCGGCCGCAGCGCCGTCGGCGGCGTCACGAGATGCAGGCCTCGCCCCTCGGGCGCCCAGTCGGGCAGCACTTCCTCCAGCCTGCCGTCGGCCAGACATTGCCAAGCGAGAAAATCGGGCAGCGGTGCGATGCCGACGCCGGCGATCAATGCATCGAGCAGGACATCACCATTGTTCGATTTGAACGGCCCTTTGACCTCAACGACATAATCGCCATGCGTCTTGTGATGGAACTGCCAGCGGTTGGACAGGCGGGTGTGGGTGTAGGTGAGCGCCGGATAGCGTTCAAGGTCACGCGGATGCTCCGGCCGGCCGAACCGATCGAACAGCACCGGCGCGCCGACCAGCGGCACGCGCACCGGGAACAGCCGCCGCGCCTTGAGCGCCGAGTCCTCGAGCTGGCCGATCCGCAGCGCGATATCGAAGCCCTGTGCGATCAGGTCGATCCGCTCGTCCGACAGTTGAAGCTCGACCGACACCTCCGGATAGGCGCTGTGGAACATCGGTAGAAGCGGCCGCAAATGCGCGATCCCGAACGACATCGGCGCCGCCAGCCGCACCAGCCCCCGCGGTGCCGCGCCGCGCTCGGAGATCGCCTCCTCGATCGCTTCGCCATCGGCGAGCATCCGCGTCGCGCGCTCCTGCGCCATCAGCCCGCTCTCCGTGAGCGACAGCTTGCGCGAGCTGCGATGGAACAGCGGCGTCGCCAGCCGCAGTTCGAGCCGCGCGACGGCCTTCGATACCGTCGCCTTCGACAGATTGAGATCCTTGGCAGCATCCGAAAAGGAGCCGTGTTCGGCGACCTTGGCGAAGATCGCCCAAGCTTCGAAGTCGGGCAGATAGGGCATCCCAATACGTCCTTATCGGAAACGATAGGTTTCGATCATCTCCATTTATTTCCAGCCGTGCAAGCCTAGATTGCACCTCAACGCCGCTCCCACTGCAACCGGGCACGCGGCACGGACAGGAGTTCGGAATATGATCGAAGTACGGCCTTTCAATACACTCGGCGGTGCCAACCATGGCTGGCTCAACGCCAGGCATCATTTCTCGTTCGCCGATTATCGCGACCCTAGCCGCGTCAACTGGGGTGCCCTGCGCGTCTGGAACGACGATGCCATCGCGCCCCACACCGGCTTCCCGCCGCATCCGCATAACGACATGGAGATCATCACCTATGTCCGCACCGGCGCGATCACGCATCAGGACAGCCTTGGCAACAAGGGCCGCACCGAAGCGGGCGACGTTCAGGTGATGTCGGCCGGCACCGGCATCGTTCATTCGGAGAAGAATGACGAGGACGTCGAGACCACCTTGTTCCAGATCTGGATCGTCCCCGACAAGCGCGGCGACAAGCCCGGCTGGGGCGCCAAGCCCTTTCCCAAGGGCGACCGCGCCGGACGCTTCGTGACGCTCGCGAGCGGCGTCGATGGTGACGGCGACGTCCTGCCGATCCGCGCGGATGCCCGCGTACTCGGTGCGACCCTGAAAGCCGGCGAGACCGTCGAGCAGCCGATCGCCAAGGGGCGCAAAGCCTATCTGGTGCCGACCGGCGGCAGCATCGAAGTCAACGGCGTTGCCGTGTCCCCACGCGATGGCGTCGCCATCGCCGATGTCGAAACCCTGACGATCAAGGCCGTCAACGACGCCGAGATCGTGATGGTCGACGTTGCCTGAACCAACCCTTTTTCGGAGTGGCATAATGTCCAGGATCCTCGTTCTCTATTACTCGACCTATGGCCATATCGAGACGATGGCCGATGCCGTCGCGGAGGGCGCCCGTTCGGCAGGCGCCACCGTCGACATCAAGCGCGTGCCCGAAACGGTGCCCGCCGAGATCGCCGCCGCCAACCACTTCAAGCTCGACCAGAAGGCGCCCGTCGCCACCGTTGCCGATCTCGCAAACTATGACGCGATCATCATCGGCACCGGCACGCGCTTCGGCCGTATGTCGAGCCAGATGGCAGCGTTCCTCGACGGTGCCGGCGGGCTCTGGGCCAGCGGCAAGCTCAACGGCAAGGTGGGATCGGCGTTCGTTTCGACCGGCAGCCAGCATGGCGGCCAGGAGACGACCCTGTTCTCGATCATCACCAACATGCTCCATTTCGGGCTGGTGGTCGTGGGCCTGCCTTACAGCTTCGCCGGCCAGATGGGCGTCGACGAAGTGCATGGCGGATCGCCTTATGGCGCGACGACGATCGCGGCAGGCGACGGTTCGCGGCAGCCGAGCGAAGTCGAACTGGAAGGCGCAAAATTTCAGGGCCGACATGTGGCGGAAATCACAGCGAAGCTTTTCGGATGACCTCATAAGGGCATTGAGATTGGAGGAAGAGATGGTCAACAAGGTTCAGAACAGCGCCGGACGTGAAACCCCTGAACTGTCGTCGCTCGAGTGGAAGGTGGTTTCGCTGGCGATACGCGAAGCGGCCCATGTCGAGCCCGATGGGCAGTCCTGGCTCGGCCGTCTCTTCCACCGAGCGACCGGCATCGAACCGAAGATGCCGCTGGCCGATCCGCGCCTAGAAACGCTGCGCCGTTTCGTGTGCCGGATTCGCCGCCACGCGGACGTGTCAGAACTGAAGAAGCGCCTGGCAGACTATGGCTATAGCGCGAACCAGATCTCGGCCGTGGCGATGCTCGCGCGGTAAGATCAGGCCCCTCGGATCGCGAGCAATGCCCCCCCGCTCCGCGATCCGTCGGCCGCCCGCTTCCTCAGCCGAGGAGGCGGGCGGTTTCATTTGTATCGCTTGACAACATGCTCTCCGTCGCGGACGTACCGATCTGTAACGACGCTTCCGGAGAGGCTCCCAAATGACCCTGTACGACATGTCAATTCCCGTCCTGCGCCGCGGCCTCGTCAACATGGCGGCCTGCCTGACCAAGGGTGCCGATCATCTCGTCGCCGAGGGGCTGCCCGAATCCTTCCTGCTCGAATCGAAGCTGGCCGAAGACATGTTCGCCTTCCCCCGCCAGATCCAGATGGCGAGCGACGCGGCCAAGGGCGCTGCCGGTCGGCTGTCGGGCGGCGAAGTCCCAAGCTTCGCCGACACCGAGACGACGATCGCCGAACTGCAAGAGCGGATCGCCAAGACGATCGCCGTGCTCGATGCCGTCAAGCCCGAGTCGATCGCCGGCCGCGAGGATGCCGAGATCATTCTGAAGCTGCCGAGCCGCGATCTTCCGTTCACCGGCCTCAGCTACACACAGAATTTCGTGCTGCCGAACTTCTTCTTCCACGCCACCGCCGCCTACGCGATCATGCGCAACAAGGGCGTGCCGATCGGCAAGCTGGACTTTCTCGGCGGGGTCTGACGGGGATCAGGCCGGGTTATATTCCTTCAGGAAGCTCTCGACTTCCTGAAGGAATTGCAGCCGATCCGCCTGTCGCATGCATCACCAACAACGGGATCGACAGCTTGTCTACCTGGTTGATCGGAGACACCACGTCGAGATCACTGCCCTCGAAGCGACATATTGGCCGTCAGGCGAGAGAACCGGCGCTTCATAGGATGGCAGCGCGGCGAAAGTCTCGACGGGCTCTTGCGCGGCCAGAGGCGCGGAAAGAAGCGCCAGGAGTAGCGGTACAAGCAGCTTGAACGACTGCAATGGTGTAACCCCCCGAAAAAACAGGCGCGCGATCAAGGCAACCGCTTCACCTTCGTCAGCACCGTATCGAGCGCCCGCAGGAAGCGCGAGCGATCGTCTTTCGAAAAGGGCTTCGGCCCGCCAATCCCCTCGCCGACCGCGCCCGCGCGCAGATCGGCCATGATCGCGCGGGTGGCGACGGCGCTGCCGATCGAGTTGGCGGTGAAGGGCTTGCCGGTCGGCGCCAGCACGGGCGCGCCAGCCTTGATGCAGCGATCGGCGAGCAGGATATCGGAGGTGATCACCACCGACCTGGCATCGGCGCGCTCGGCGATCCAGTCGTCGGCGGCGTCGAAGCCGTCGCTGACAACGATCCTTTCGATCAGCGGGTGATCGGGGATGCGGAAGTGCGAGTTGCTGACCACCGTCACGGGCACTTCCAGCCGCCAGGCGACCTTGTAGATCTCGTCCTTTACCGGGCAGGCGTCGCCATCGACGAGAATGCGGACGACACTCACGTCAGGAAGGCGACGAGGCGATCAGGGTGGATCGGCAGGCTTTCGAAACCGGCGACGAGGAACAGCAGCCCGAAGGCGCCCGCGCCCCAGCTTAAGCAGAGCAGGCCGAAGCTTTCGATCAAAGCGGAGATGCCGGCGAGCGCGAGGCAGATCGACATGAAGCCTTCCGCCAGATCGAACTGATCGTCGCGCCGGCCCTGGATGTCATAATCGTCCTGCGCCGCGATCGCCTGCTGCTTGAGCGAAGCCGACTCGGCGTCATGCCGCATGGCCTCCGCATTGGCCTTCGCTACCGCCGCGGCGGCCGACGGCGTCGTGAACTGTCCGAGTATCACTGCGGCATTGGCCTGATCGCGCGCCTTGATCCGGGTCGCCTGATACTCGTTCCACAGATCGATCTTGCTCGCCTGATCGGCCTGCATCGTCTGGCAGATATTGCCGTCCTTGATATTGCCGACCGCCATGGCGACCGACAACACCACCACCGTCACCGCCACCATGCGGTTGAGCCGGCGGCTATTGCCTTCGGGGACGTCGACGCCTTCGGTCATCGATCAGACGTCGAGATTGGCGACCGACAATGCGTTCTCCTGGATGAATTCGCGGCGCGGCTCGACCACGTCGCCCATCAGCCGGGTGAAGATCTCGTCGGCGATATCGGCCTGCTGAACCTCGACCTGAAGCATCGCGCGGTTGGCCGGGTCGAGCGTGGTTTCCCACAGCTGCTCGGCGTTCATTTCACCGAGACCCTTGTAGCGCGATACCGCCATCCCCTTGCGGCCCGCCGCGAGGATCGCCTCGAGCAGATCCGACGGCTGGTTGACCGCGGCGCCGCGCTTGTCGGCGACGGGCGCGTCCTCATCCTCGTCTTCGGCGGCGACCGCAGCCTTGGACTGCGCGACGAGCCGCGCGGTCGTCCCATAGGCTTCGGCCTGTTCGGCGGACAGCGCGTGGAGCTTGCGCGCCTCGGCGGAGCGGATGAAGGCCGCGTCGATGATGTGGTGATCGGTGACGCCGCGCCAGGCGCGCTGAAGATGATAGCCGCCCTCTTCGGAGATATCGCCCGACCATTTGGCTTCGGGATCGATGCGGCCCATCCAGGTCGCGATCTTCGCGACCGCAGTGCGATGCGCTTCATCGTCGCCGTCGGGGGCGAGCGCACCGGTCAGCGCCAGCGCCTCGACGATCACCGGATCGTAACGGCGCGGCACGAAGCGCATCAGCGCGCGCATGCGCCGGGCGTGATCGATCAGGCTGCGCAGATCCTCACCCGCGCGCGCGCCGTTCGGGCTTTCGAGCACCATCAGGCCGAGCCCGCCGTTGACGAGATATTCCTCGAGCGCGGCGTCGTCCTTGAGATAAACCTCCGAACGGCCCTTGGTGACCTTATAGAGCGGCGGCTGGGCGATATAGAGATGGCCGGCGTCGATGATCGGCTTCATGTGCCTATAGAAGAAGGTCAGCAGAAGCGTGCGGATATGCGCGCCGTCGACATCGGCGTCGGTCATGATCACGATCTTGTGATAGCGCAGCTTTTCGAGGTTGAAGTCGTCGCGGCCGATGCCGGTGCCCATCGCCTGGATCAGGGTGCCGACCTCCTTCGAGGACAGCATCCGATCGAAGCGCGCGCGCTCGACATTAAGAATCTTGCCCTTGAGCGGCAGGATCGCCTGGAACACACGATCGCGGCCCTGCTTGGCCGAGCCGCCGGCCGAGTCACCCTCGACAAGGAACAGTTCACACTTCGAAGGATCGCGCTCCTGGCAATCGGCGAGCTTGCCGGGCAGCGAGGCGATGTCCATCACGCCCTTGCGCCGGGTCAGTTCGCGTGCGCGCTTGGCGGCTTCGCGCGCGGCGGCGGCGTCGATCACCTTCTGGATGATCGAGCGGGCATGGCCGGGATTTTCCTCGAGCCATTCGGCGAGCTTGTCGGCCATCAGGCTTTCGAGCGGCTGGCGCACCTCGGACGAGACGAGCTTGTCCTTGGTCTGGCTGCTGAACTTGGGATCGGGCAGCTTGACCGAGACGATCGCAGTGAGGCCTTCGCGCATATCGTCGCCGGTGAGGCTGACCTTCTCCTTCTTCATCACGCCCGATTTCTCGGCATAATTGTTGAGCGTGCGGGTCAGCGCGGCGCGGAATGCGGCGAGATGGGTGCCGCCGTCGCGCTGCGGGATGTTGTTGGTGAAGGCCAGGACCTGCTCATAATAGGAGTCGTTCCATTCGAGCGCGACATCGATGCCGACATCGTCGCGCTGGCCGTTGATCGCGACCGGCTCGGGCATCAAGGCCACCTTGGTGCGATCGAGATATTTGACGAAGGCCGCGATGCCGCCCTCATAATAAAGCTCCACCTGTTTCTCCTCGGCATGGCGCGCATCGACGAGGAACAGGCGGACGCCCGAATTGAGGAAGGCGAGCTCGCGATAGCGGTGCTCGAGCTTGTCGAAATCGAATTCGGTGATCTTGAAGGTGGCCGCCGACGGCGTGAAGGTGACCTTGGTGCCCTTCTTGCCATTGGCCGGTCCGACGACCTTGAGCGGCGCCACCGCATCGCCGCGCTGGAACTGCATATAATGTTCGAGATCGTCGCGCCAGATCGTCAGATCGAGCACGTCGCTGAGCGCATTGACCACCGAAACGCCGACGCCGTGCAGGCCGCCCGACACCTTATACGCATTGGCATCGTTGGTGTTGTCGAACTTACCGCCGGCGTGAAGCTGGGTCATGATGACCTCGGCCGCCGACACGCCTTCTTCGGTGTGAATGCCGGTCGGGATGCCGCGGCCATTGTCCTCGACCGAGACTGAGCCATCGGGATTGAGCGTGATCGTGATCCGGTCGCAATGGCCGGCGAGCGCTTCGTCGATCGCGTTATCCGAAACCTCGAACACCATATGGTGGAGGCCCGAGCCGTCGTCGGTATCGCCGATATACATGCCGGGGCGCTTGCGGACCGCGTCGAGCCCCTTCAGGACCTTGATCGAATCGGCACCATAGGCATTGGCGTTGGGGACGTTTTCGGGGAGATTATCGGTTTCGTTGCTCATGCCGATTATATAACGACGGATATCGAAAAGCCCAACAAAAAGCGGCTTCCTCTTGGCCTTGATCGGTGAGATTGCCGAGCATCAGAAGTGGAGGTTTTGCGTTGACCGAGGCCAAGAAACGTCGCTGGGCGGCCATAATCATCGCATGTCTGCTGACGCTTACCGTTGGGTGGCCACTGATCGGAGCGGTAGAGGGACTGTTTTGGGCCAAGCAGTTTCACGGAGGGCCGAGGATAGATGCAATCGGACGTATATTGGACGTGGCGTTTGACAATCCTGCCTATCAACCGCCGTTAGACAAAGAGCGGCGTGAGGGCGCGAACCCTTTGCCCGATGGCCAACCTAACTGTGAACAACTCAGCGAAGTTCGCGAACAAACGCAAGGTGACGATTTGCTGCCTGCGAACTCTACCCTTAACGCGGCAATTTCCCACCTCCGGTCTGATGAATATCGGGGCGTCGTTCGTGGAGCCTCCTTCAATGGCATGGCATCGCTGCCCGATTTTTGGCTAGGAGCCATCGATAGGTGCTTATCCGGCAGCGTCCTTGGATCGTTCTGCGCGGCATATGCTGAAAACCAACTTGACGACATTCGCCAAGCTAACAGCGAGAACCGCAAGCAACGATTCAGAGAAGCTAATAACCGAGCCGAGCAAGCATGGTGCCTCGCGATTGGCGACTTGCAACATGCGCGCAAACTTTCGCGAGCGGCAACGTCAAAATGATACCGAACGAGCTCCATCCTACCGAGATCGCCGGGCGCCGCACCCTGTTCGTGATGGCGGTGGCGCAGGAATATGGCCCGCATCTGCGGGCGCGCTTCACGCCGTTGCTGACCGGGGTCGGGCCGATCGAGGCGGGGATCGTGATGGGGGCAGCACTCCAGAGATTGAAGGACGGGGCGGGGTTGCCCGATCTGGTGGTGTCGCTCGGCTCGGCGGGGTCGCGGCGGTGCGCGGTCGGCGAGGTCTTCCAGATCAGCCACGTCGCCTGGCGCGACGTCGATGCGAGCGCGCTCGGCTTCGTGAAGGGCGTGACGCCGTTCCTCGATCATCCGGTGTCGATCCCGATCGACACGCCGATCGACTGGCCGACCGCGACGCTGTCGACCGGGGCCGATGTCGTCAGCGGCGAAGGCTATGCCGCGATCGACGCCGACATGGTCGACATGGAGAGCTTCGCGGTGTTGCGGGCGTGCCAGCATTTCGGGGTGGCGATGATGGGGCTGCGCGGGGTGTCGGACGGGCCGGGCGAGCTGGCGGGTATTCACAGCTGGACCGAGTTGCTGGAGCTGCTCGACGCGCGGCTGGCGGTGGCGGTAGATCGGCTGTTCGAGACGATTTCAGATTGAAAAAGGCCCGGTTTTTGCGGATTTATCGGTGTTTTAAGGCGATTTTTCTTGATTCTGATACATCAGAAACTATTATAACACTCGGAAAAAACAAAGATCTTTTCTGAAAATTTAACAATAAATCGGAGTCGATGCCGAATCTGGCTCGCCAAACCGGCCTTATGGCGCACAAGGACGATAGCCGCCTAACGCCTCGATCCAACCTTATAGCCTATTTTGCGGGTAGATGCAGTCCAAAGTTTCCACCGTCGATACCCTTCCACCGCTTTCAGCGGTCCCCCTCCCCGAGCAAGCTCAGGGAGGATCAAGGCAAGTTCTAAGGGCGCCAGCCTGTGTCGCGACTTCTGAGCGACCCGCCGATCATTGCGCCCCGCATACTACCGAGCGCCGCGAAGATGGCGATGAAGGGGACTGCTACCGGAGCGGTCGAATTACCAATGGGCAGTATCATAAGCAGGACGATCATGATTGCCGCCGCCACGAATGGCATAGCGCAACCATAGGCAGCCGGATGGATAGTCGTCTGCCAGCTCAACAGCAGGGTGACACAAAAAGCGCCCGCTATCACAAGCATGATCAGCATTTTCGGACCTCTCCGGCTTGCACTTCCAGCCATGTCGCGTCCGCACGAACGCCATCGAACAGCGCCCGCTCCGTCCCTGTCAGCCAGATTTGCCCGCCGCTCGCGCCTAACCGTTCGAACAGCGCCGCTCGACGCGTCGGATCGAGGTGGGCCGCGACTTCGTCCATCAGCAGGATCGGGCGGCGGGACCGCAGTTCGGCGACGAGATCGGCGTGGGCGAGGACGATGCCGACGAGGAGGGCCTTCTGCTCGCCGGTCGAGGCGCGGGCGGCGGGCTGGTGCTTGGCGATGTGGGTGACGGCGAGGTCCTGGCGGTGGGGGCCGGTGAGGGTGCGGCCCGCGGCCGTGTCGCGCGGGCGGGCGGCGCGCAGGTCGGTGGCGAAGGTGGCGGGGGCCTCGGCCGGGTCCCAGCCTTCGATCGCGAGGTGGGCGCGGGCGAAGGGGCCGTCGGGTTCGTCCGCGATGCGGGCGTTGAGCGCCGCGACCGCATGGGCGCGGGCGGCGCCGATCGCAACGCCATGTTCGGCCATCTGCGCTTCGAGCGCGTCGAGCCAGGCCGCGTCGGGCACGCCCTCATCGGTCAGCAGCTTGTTGCGCGCGCGCATCGCCGCCTCATAGCGGCTGGCGTGATGGGCATGGCCGACGTCGATCGCGAGGACGAGACGATCGAGGAAGCGGCGGCGACCCTCGGCGCCTTCGGTGAAGAGGCGGTCCATCGCCGGGGTGAGCCAGAGCAGCGACAGCCATTCGCTCATCGTCGTCGCGGCGCAGGCGGCGCCGTTGATGCGGACGAGGCGACGCTCGGTCGATCCTGTGCCGGTGCTGGTGCCGGTGCCGATTTCGACGGGCCCTTGCGCGGTTTCGATGCGGGTCGCGATCGAGAAGCCGCCGGGGCCGTCGGCGCGCGCCATATCGGACAGGCTGGCGCCGCGCAGGCCGCGGCCGGGGGTGAGCAGCGACAGGGCTTCGAGGATGTTGGTCTTGCCCGCGCCATTTTCGCCGGTGAGGACGACGAAGCCGGGCCCGGCGTCGATCGTCGCCGTCGCATAGGAGCGGAAGTCGGTAAGCATCAGGCGGGTGAAGACCATGAGCCTTCCTTAGGGTCGGTGGGGAGTGGCCGCAATGTGGCGCTCCTACTCCCGGCATGCCGGACCTGATCCGGAATCCCGCTCACTTTCCTGTCCGCCCGATTTGGGATAGCGCCGCAAGGCAGCGGGGTCACGGATCAAGTCCGGGATGGCGAGTAGTGGAGAGGTACGGACATGCGGGCGGTGACGCGGATCATACTGGCTTTGTGCGCAGGCACCTTAGCGATCACTCCCGCATCGGCCGGGCTGCGTGCCGTCTATATCGATCTCGAGAAATCGAGGCAGTTGCAGGTCGAGGTCGCCGATAATGGCGATGCGCGGATCGCCGAGGTGGGCAGCGACGATTATGGGCTGCTGATCAAGGGCGATTTCTATGTCGTCGATATCCAGAGCGGCAAGGCGACGGTCGCGCGCATCCGCGATGTCGCGACCGCGATCGACGCGGTGCTGCCGCCGATCTTCAAGGGGCTGTTCGACAAGGCCGGCAAGATCCCGGCATCGGCGCGGCTGAAGATCGAAGCCGGCGAGACGGGAAGCGCCGGCGGGCGCGAGGGCCGGGTCTATCATGTCAGCGGGCTCAACGAGATGCAGCCGGACCAGACGACCGATTATCTGATCAGCAGCGATCCCGATCTGAAGCCCGTGGGCGTCGCGCTGGAGCAGTTCATGAATGCGGCGATCGTGCCGGCCGCGCCGCTGATCGGACAGGGTGCGCGCGAGCTGATCGAGGAAACGCGGGCGATCTTCGCGCTGGGGACGCCGATCGATATCGGTGGGCGGTTTCGGTTGAATCAGGCAGGGAAGGCGGAGTTCGGGGCGACGCGCTTTGCTCTGCCGGCGCCGCCCATGACCCTGGCGGAGCTGACCGAGGCGATGAAGCAATCGATGGAGGCGCAGAAGGCGGGAGCGGCAGAGGCGCCTGCCGGCAAATGATCGGTACATCGAGCCCAACCTTCACGTCCGGGATGACGAGTTGGGGTACAGCCTATCCGAGCCGGACGATCCAGCCGCCTTCGCGTCCGTCCCAGCGCATCGGCAAGACTTCGAAACTGGCTTCGGGATTTTCGCGCAGCACATCCGCTCGCGCCTCTTCGCGCCATTTGTTGCGCTTGTAGCCCGGATATTCGCTGAGCTGGGTCCAGGCCTCACCCGCCCGGCCCGCGAGCCACATGGCCAGATCATCGAGGTAGAAGGTGCGGGGCTTCGTCATGAGAGGTGGGTTAACAGCGGATTCACCGCGCCGCTGTGGCGAATGTCACATAGTGTGAATTTTCGGTAGGGGCGGCCCCCTGCTCGTCATCCCGGCTCGGCGATAGCCTGCGCTGATCCGGGATGACGGGGTTAGATCGCCGCGCTTACTGCGCGATGCCGGCCGCAGCGAGCACCGCCAGGGTCAGGATCTCCGACGCGTTCGACGACATGGTCGCGATCTGAACCGGCTTTTCGAGGCCGACCAGCATCGGGCCGATCATCGATCCCTTGCCGAGTTCGCGCAGCAGCTTGGCCGAGATGTTGGCCGATTGCAGGCCGGGCATCACCAGCACATTGGCCGGGCCCGACAGGCGATTGAACGGGTAGAGCTTCATCACCGTCGGGTTGAGCGCGGCATCGGGCGCCATTTCGCCTTCATATTCGAAACTGGGGCCGCGCTCGTCGAGGATCGCGACCGCGCCACGCACGGTTTCGAGCCAGCTTCCGGGCGGGTTGCCGAAGGTCGAGTAGGACATGAAGGCGACGCGCGGCTCATGACCCATGCGCCTGGCGACGGTCGCGGTCTGCTGCGCGATATCGGCGAGTTCCTCGGCAGTCGGCCGTTCGGTGACCGTGGTGTCGGCGATGAAGGTGGTGTGGCTCTGGCCGACGAACAGATGGATGCCGCACGGGCGATGGCCCTCGGCCGGATCGATCACGCGGCGTATCTGACGGAAGGTCTGGCCATAGGTGCGGGTGACACCGGACACCATCGCATCGGCCTCACCGAGCGCGAGCAGCAACGAGCCGAAGATGTTGCGATCCTGATTGACCATGACCTCTACCTCACGGCGCAGATAGCCGCGGCGCTTGAGGCGCTCGTAGAGATAATCGACCATTTTCGGCACCAGCGGTGAGACGCGGCTGTTGTGCAGTTCATAGGAATCGGGATCATCGACGCCGAGATCGCGCAGCTTGTTCGGCACATCGTCACGGCCGACGAGGACCGGGGTGCCATAGCCGAGATTCCTGAATTGGATCGCGGCGCGCAGCACCACTTCCTCTTCGGCTTCGGCGAAGACGACGCGCTTGGGATGCGCCTTGGCCGTCTCATAGGCCATGGTGAGCACCGAGGTGGTCGGGTTGAGCCGCGCCTTCAGGCTGTCGCGATAGGCAGCCATATCGAGGATCGGCGCGCGGGCGACGCCGGTGTCCATCGCGGCCTGCGCGACGGCGGCGGGGACGATTTCCATCAGGCGCGGATCGAACGGCGCCGGAATGATATAGTCGCGGCCGAAGCGGGGAGCCGCACCGCCATAGGCCGCAGCGACCTCCTCGGGCACCTGTTCGCGCGCCAGCTCGGCCAGCGCACGCGCGGCGGAGATCTTCATCTCCTGATTGATGCCGGTCGCACGCACATCGAGCGCGCCGCGGAAGATGAAGGGGAAGCCCAGCACATTGTTGACCTGGTTCGGATAATCCGAACGGCCGGTCGCGATGATCGCGTCGGGGCGGACAGCCTTCGCTTCGGGCGGGGTGATTTCGGGATCGGGATTGGCCATCGCGAAGATGATCGGATGCGGGGCCATCGTCTTGACCATATCCGGTGTCAGCGCGCCCTTGACCGAGAGGCCAAGGAAGACATCAGCATCGACCAGTGCCTCGGCGAGCGTGCGCCGATCGGTCTTGGCGGCATGCGCCGACTTCCACTGGTTCATGCCATCGGTGCGGCCCTGATAGACGACGCCCTTCGAATCGCAGAGCAGCACCTGATCATGCGGCACGCCGACCGCCTTGATCAGTTCGGTGCAGGCAATGGCGGCGGCGCCGGCGCCGTTCACGACGACGCGCATATCCGTCATCTCACGATTGGTGAGGAAGGCGGCGTTGATCAGGCCGGCGGCGGCGATGATCGCCGTGCCATGCTGATCGTCGTGCATCACCGGGATATTCATGCGCTCCTTGAGCGCCTGTTCGATGATGAAGCACTCGGGGGCCTTGATGTCCTCGAGGTTTATGCCGCCGAAGGTGGGCTCCATCAGCGCGACAGCATTGATGAAAGCATCGGGATCTTCGGTGTCGAGTTCGATATCGATCGAATCGACGTCGGCAAAGCGCTTGAACAGGACCGCCTTGCCCTCCATCACCGGCTTCGACGCGAGCGCGCCGAGATTGCCGAGGCCGAGGATCGCCGTGCCGTTGGTGATCACGGCAACGAGATTGCCCTTGGCGGTATAATCATAGGCCGTGGCAGGATCGGCGGCGATGGCGCGCACCGGCACCGCGACGCCAGGCGAATAGGCAAGGCTCAGGTCGCGCTGGGTGGCCATCGGCTTGGAGGCGATGATCTCGATCTTGCCGGGGCGGCCGGTCGAGTGAAACAGCAAGGCTTCGCGATCGGAAAACTGAATCTTGTCGTCGCTCATATGATCCCCCCGGCGCTGCCCTGCGCGCATGATAGGACTTTGCTTTTGGGGCATGGCTGCGGCCGCGACAAGCCGCTATCAGCCGAAATATGTCGGGACGGATAAAAAACGATACGGGGACGCAATCGTCCGCGCCCACACCCATGATGGTGCAATATCTGGCGTTGAAAGCGTCGGCCGACGATTGTCTGCTGTTCTACCGCATGGGCGATTTTTTCGAACTGTTCTTTGATGATGCGAGAGCGGCATCGGCCTGCCTCGATATCGCGCTGACCGCGCGCGGCGAACATGATGGTGCCCCAATCCCGATGTGTGGCGTGCCGGTGCATGCGGCCGAAGCCTATCTGCAGCGGCTGATCAAGGCAGGCCATCGCGTCGCGATCGCCGAGCAGACCGAGAGCCCGGCCGACGCGAAAAAGCGGATGGGATCGAAGGCGCTGGTCAATCGCGCGATCGTCAGAGTCGTCACCGCGGGCACCCTGACCGAAGAAGCTTTGCTCGATTCGCGCAGCGCCAACTGGCTCGTGGCCGTAGCGGCGGCTGGTCAGGGCGGGGATCGCCAGCTCGGGATCGCGGCAGCGGATATATCGACCGGGCGATTCGAGATCACCGCGCTGGCAGCGCATGCGCTCGATGCCGAACTGGCACGACTCGATGCGGCAGAGATCGTCATGCCGGAGGATTACGATGCGCTGGACAGCCTTCCGCAGGGGGCCGTGCGCTGGCCGCGCGAACATTTCGATTCGCTGCGCGGCGAGGCGAAGCTCAAGACGCTGCTGGGTGTTGCGACGCTCGATGGGTTCGGCGCGTTCAGCCGGGCCGAGCTGGCGGCGGCAGGCGCACTGATCGCCTATCTCGATCGCGCCGGACAGGGCAGCCTGCCCTTTCTGCAGCCGCCGCGCAGGCGGGTCGTTTCCGATCATATGATGATCGATGCGGCGACGCGCGAGAGCCTCGAGATCACGTTGACGCAGACGGGGGTGCGAAAAGGCAGCCTGCTGGAGTCGGTCGATCGTACCGTAACCGGCGCGGGCGCGCGGCTGCTGGCGGCGGATCTGTCCGCACCGTTGACCGATCGTGCAGCGATCGAGGATCGGCTCGATCTGGTCGGGCTGTTCAGTATCGACGGCGCTCTGCGCGATCGGCTACGCGGCACCTTGCGTGCGCTGCCCGACGTCGGACGGGCGCTGGGGCGGCTCGTTGCCGGGCGGGGATCTCCACGCGACCTCGGTCAGTTGCGCGACGGGCTCGATAAGGCGGCGATGTTGCATCAGATGCTGCAGCGGATCGCGCCTTCGCCGGCATTGCTTCAGGCGCTGTTGCCGGCCTTTGCCGGCCATGAGGCATTGATCGATCTGCTCAGGCGCGCGCTGGTCGCGACGCCGCCGATCGACAGCGCGCAGGGCGGCTATATCGCCGAGGGCTATGATGCCGCGCTCGATGCGCTGCGGAGCCAGGGCGGCGAGGGACGGCGCGCGATTGCTGCGCTCGAGGCGCGCTATCGGCAGCAGACCGGGATCGCGTCGCTGCGGATCAAGCATAATGGCGTGCTCGGCTATCATATCGAAGTGCAGGCGAAGCATGCCGATCCGCTGATGGCGGCGGATTCGGGCTTCGCCCACCGTCAGACGCTCGCCGGGGTGGTGCGCTTCAACGCGACCGATCTGCACGAGCATGCGACGCAGGTCGGACAGTCGGGCGCGCATGCTCTGGCGGCCGAAGCGGCGCATCTCGAGGAGCTGATCGGTGCAGCATTGTCGCGCACCGCCGCCATCGCCGCGACCGCCGATGCGCTGGCGCGGCTGGATGTTGCGGCGGCGCTGGCCGAGCGCGGTGCCGAGGGCGGCTGGACCCGGCCGTTGTTCGAGAATCACAATTGCTTCGATGTGCGCGGCGGGCGGCATCCGGTGGTCGAGGCGGCGGTGGCGGCGCAGGGTGGACGCTTCGTTGCCAATGATTGCTGCCTGTCGGAGACCAGCCGGCTATGGCTGGTGACCGGCCCGAACATGGGCGGCAAATCGACCTTCCTGCGGCAGAATGCTGCGATCGCAATCCTCGCGCAAGCGGGCAGCCCGGTGCCGGCGGAGAGCGCGAAGCTCGGCATCGTCGATCGATTGTTCAGCCGGGTCGGCGCGTCCGACAATCTGGCGCGCGGGCGATCGACCTTCATGGTCGAGATGGTCGAGACCGCAGCAATTCTGGCGCAGGCGACCGAACGGAGCTTCGTGATCCTCGACGAGGTCGGGCGGGGCACATCGACCTATGACGGGCTGGCGATCGCCTGGGCGGTTGTCGAGGCGGTGCATGATATCAACAAATCCCGCTGCCTGTTCGCGACCCATTATCATGAACTGACGCGTCTGGCCGAACGCCTCGATGCGCTGTCGCTGCACCATGTCCGCGCGCGCGAATGGAAGGGCGAGCTGGTGTTGCTGCACGAGGTTTCGGACGGGCCGGCCGACCGCAGCTACGGGATCGCGGTGGCCAAGCTGGCGGGGTTGCCGCCGCCGGTGCTGGGCCGCGCGCGCGATGTGCTCAAGCGGCTCGAGGCGGGCCGTGCTGCGACCGGCGGACTCGCGGCGGGGCTCGACGACCTGCCTTTGTTCGCGGCGGCGGCGGCGGCCGAGCAGGAGGCGCCGGCCGATCCGCTGCGCAGCGAGATCGAGGGTGTGGATGCCGATGCGCTGAGCCCGCGTGAGGCGCTGGAGCTGGTCTACCGATTGAAGCGGATTGCCCAGGACGTGCAGCAATGACGCTGGCGCAGGCGCTGTTCGCGTTCGTGATCGCGGCCGGATTGCTGACGATCACGCCGGGTCTCGATACGTTGATGATATTGCGGACGGCGACGATCGAGGGGCCACGTCGCGCGGCTTTTGCTGCAGCGGGAATCGGGTTGGGTTGCCTCGTCTGGGGCGCGATCGTCGCACTCGGCATCGGAGCGATGCTCGCTACGGCGCCGATGCTGTTCACGCTCATCCGATGGGCAGGGGCGGCCTATCTGGCGTTGATCGGGATCGGGCTTTTGCTGCGTCCGCGCGACGCCCTTTCCACGAATAGCAAGCCACTTGCTGCAGTCGGTGGCGGCGCGGCGATCTGGTTTCGGCGGGGCTTGCTGACCAATCTGCTCAATCCCAAGATGGGCGTGTTCTATATCAGTTTCCTGCCGCAGTTCGTGCCGCACGGCTATGCTGCGCCGGGGTTAATCTTCCTGCTCGCCTGCCTCCATCTGGTGATGGGGATGCTGTGGCTGGCGACGCTGATTGTGGCGTCCTTGCCGCTCGGGCGGCTGCTCGGGCGGCCGCCTGTGCTGCGCGCATTGGATCGCGTGACCGGTGGGCTGTTCGTTGCATTCGGGATCAGGCTGGCGGTGACGCGGTGAAGTTTTCGATGGTGTCGAACGGATCGTGCGGTCAGTTGCGCTAGCCCTTTTAACCTTTCGTCCCTATGTGGCGCGCATGGCCACCCGCTTCGAACTTCTGCCGCACAGGCGCGCGATCATCGATCGGCGCGGGGTTGCCGATGCGCTGAGCGAATTGCTGCCCGACAGCCGCGACACCGCAGCATTGCGTGGCGGGGCGACGACGATCCTGAAAGCGGCGCTCGACGAAGGGCGCGCGGAGATCGCACGGCGGCTGTCGGCGAGCCCCACGCGCGGCAGCGAAACATCCGCAGCTTATGCCTTCCTGACCGATCAGATCGTGCGGCTGATCCACGACTTCACGGTCGAGCGGCTCTATCCGGTGAGCAACCGATCGGCGGGCGAGCGGCTCACGATCATGGCGGTCGGCGGTTATGGACGCGGCGAGATGGCGCTGCATTCGGATGTCGATATCGCCTTTCTGACCCCGTGGAAGCAATCGGGCTGGGCCGAACAGGTCATCGAATCGATGCTCTATTCGATGTGGGATCTGGCGCTCAAGGTCGGCCATTCGAGCCGCTCGCTCGACGAGATGGTGCGGATGGCGAAGAGCGATCTGACGATCCGGACCGCGCTGCTCGAAGGACGATTCGTGTGGGGCGACGAGGCGCTGTATGATGAGGCGGCGGCGCGTTTCGACCATGAGGTTGTCAACGGGACCGCGCGTGCCTTCGTCACCGACAAGCTGGCCGAGCGCAACGATCGCCACAAAAGGATGGGCGACAGCCGTTATGTCGTGGAGCCCAATCTGAAGGAGGGCAAGGGGGGCCTGCGCGATCTCCATACGCTCTTCTGGATCGGCAAATATGTCTATCGGGTGCGCTCCGTCCCTGAGCTGGTCGACAAGGGACTGCTGACCAAGGTCGAACTACGGCAATTCCAGAAGGCCGAGAATTTCCTGTGGTCGGTGCGCTGCCATCTCCACATCGTCGCCGGCCGCGCCGAGGAGCGGCTGACCTTCGACCTGCAATCGGAGATCGCCCGGCGGATGCGCTATGCTGCACGGCCCGGCAAATCGGCGGTCGAGCGCTTCATGCAGCATTATTTCCTGATGGCGAAACAGGTCGGCGATCTGACCGCGATCTTCCTGGCGCATATCGACGAGAGTTTCGCGACGCGCGGGCGCCGCTTCGGGCTGCCAAGCCTGCGCCGCCGGCCGACCAAGCTCGACGGTTTCATCCTCGATCGCGGGCGGCTGGCGATCCCGTCCGAAGATTTCTTTGCACAGGATCCGGTGCGGCTCGTCCAGCTGTTCGCGCTGGCCGACAAGAACGGCCTCGAAATCCATCCGCTGACGATGCGCGCGGCGGGGCGCGATTCGAAGATGATCGACAATGTCGTTCGCCGTGATTCGCGCGCCAATGCGCTGTTCATCGACGTGCTGACATCGAAGAACGATCCCGAGACGGTGCTGCGCTGGATGAACGAGGCGGGGGTATTCGGCCGGCTGGTGCCCGATTTTGGCCGGGTGGTCGCGCAGATGCAGTTCGACATGTATCATCACTATACTGTCGACGAGCACACCATCCGGGCGATCGGGCTGCTGGCGCAGATCGAGAAGGGTGCGCTCAAGGAGGATCATCCGCTCTGCACGGCGGTGATCCGCAACATCGCATCGCGCCGGGTGCTCTATGTTGCGGTGTTGCTGCACGATATCGCCAAGGGCCGTGGTGGCGATCACAGCATATTGGGCGCCGAGGTCGCCGAGAAGCTGTGCCCACGCTTCGGGTTGACGCCGGCCGAGACAGAGACCGTCGCCTGGCTCGTCCGCCAGCATCTGATCCTGTCGGATACGGCGTTCCGCCGCGACCTTTCCGATTTCAAGACGATCCTCGATTTCGCCGAGAAGGTGCAGAGCCCCGAGCGACTGCGGCTGCTGTTGTGCCTGACGGTGGTTGATATTCGCGCGGTGGGGCCTGGTGTGTGGAACAGCTGGAAGCGCCAGCTGCTCGCCGATCTCTTCACATCGGCGGAGGAGGTGCTGCGGCTCGGCCACAAACAGACCGGCCGGCGCGAGCGGATCGGTGCGAAACATGAGCAGCTGCGCGCGCGGCTCGGCTGGGATCAGGCGCGGTTCGACACCTATGTCGCGCGCTTCCCGGAGAGCTACTGGATCGCCGAGAGCGTCGACATCCTCGAGGGCAATGCCCGGCTGATCGAGGGCGCCGACAAGGAGCAGCGGCCCTTGTCGATCACCACCGCTGCGGACGGAGGGCGCGGCGCTACGCTCGTCACCATCTATGCGGGCGATCATCCAGGGTTGTTCTACCGCATCGCCGGCGCGATCCATCTGGCCGGCGCGAACATCATAGACGCGCGCGTGCACACGACCCGCGACGGCATGGCGATCGACAATCTGCTGGTGCAGGATCCGTTCGGCCAGCCATTCGATGAGGATGACCGGATGCGGCGGCTGGCGATCGCGATCGAGGATTCGCTCGCCAACCGCAACCGCATGGCCGACAAGCTCCACGCCAAGCCACCCGCGCGGACGAGGGCCGACGCCTTCACGATCGAGCCCGCGGCGCTGATCGATAATCGCGCGTCGAACCGCTACACGGTGATCGAGGTCAATGCGCGCGACCGGCCGGCCTTGCTCTATGCGCTGGCGCACGCGCTGTTCCAGGCGAAGGTGATGATCCATTCGGCGCATATCGCGACCTATGGCGAACGCGCGGTCGATGTGTTCTATGTGGCCGATCTGACCGGCGACAAGATCACCAGCGGCGCGCGGCTCAAGACGCTCGAACGACTGGTCGTCGAGGCGGCGGGCGGCGGAACGGTGCGCAAGGCGGCAGCCTAGCAGGGAGGCGAAGATGGGTGTTCTCGGTATCGGCGGGTTGTTCTTCCGCGCGAAGGACCCCGATGCGCTGAACGCCTGGTATCGTGACCATCTGGGCGTCGGCGCCGGCTGCAATGCCGATGGGACCGGCGATCCGGACGAGTGGTTCTGGAAGACGCAGGCCGGACCGACGGTGTTCGCGCCGTTCAAGGCGGACACCGATTATTTTCCGGCCGACAAGCAATATATGCTCAACCTTCGGGTCAGTGGAATCGATGCGCTGATCGATAGCCTCAGGACCGCGGGCATCGCGGTCGAGACCCGAGCCGAATGGGATGCGCCCGAAACCGGCCGCTTCGCGCGTATCCATGATCCCGAAGGCAATGCGATCGAGCTGTGGCAACCGCCCCAATAAATGCTTCCAACATGGGATCGCGAATCGGCCATGGCGTGGTCGCTTCGTCCGCCTTCATCGGGCTTGCGATCCAGGCGGCGATCGTGGCGGGTTATCCGGCCGACGAGATCGCGATGCGCGGCGTGCGGATGCTCAGCTTCTTCACGATATTGACTAACGGGCTGGTTGCGTTCGCAAGCCTCGGCCTTGCGCTGGGCAGCGGCGCGCTGCACCGCTGGGCCGAGCGGCCGGGCACGCGCGCGGCGGTGACGGTTTATATATTGGTGGTCGCGATCATCTTCCATCTGCTGCTGCGCAACTCGGTCAAGCCAGGCGTGCTGCATCACTGGGGCAATATCTTCTGCCATCAGGTGGTGCCGGCGCTGTGGGTCGCGGCCTGGTTCGGCTTTCCGCAGCATGGCGGGCTCGATGCGAAAGCACCGTTGCGCTGGATGCTCTATCCCGCGGGATATGCAGGGTGGACATTGGGGCATGGCGAAATGGAGGGGTGGTATCCCTATCCATTCATGAATGTCGCAACGTTCGGGCTGGCCGTCGTGCTGCGCAATACGCTGCTGATCGGGCTGTTTTTTCTGGGGCTGGGGTATCTGATCCGGTGGATCGATGCGCGGCTGGGGAGATGGCGGGCGGCGCGGGAAGAGGTGGTGACTTCCCAATAAACCCCTCCCTTGAAAGGGAGGGGTGAAAGAAGGTCACTTGGGCGCCAGCACCATCAGCATCTGGCGGCCTTCCATGCGCGGGAATTGTTCGACCTTGGCGGTGTCGGCCATGTCGGCCTGGACCCTCTGAAGGACGATCATGCCGAGCTGGCCATGGGCAAGCTCGCGGCCGCGGAAGCGGAGCGTGACCTTGACCTTGTCGCCGTCGTCGATGAACTCGTGGACCTTCTTCATCTTCGTATCATAATCATGATCGTCGATGTTCGGACGCATCTTGATCTCCTTGATCTCCTGCGTCTTCTGGCTCTTGCGGGCGAGGTTGGCCTTTTTCTGGGCCTCATATTTGAACTTGCCGACGTCGAGATATTTGGCGACCGGCGGATCGGCGTTCGGCGAAACCTCGACAAGATCGAGCCCGACGGCCTGGGCCTGCTCCAGAGCCTCACGTGTGTACATCACGCCCAGATTCTCGCCATTTTCGTCGATCACCCGAACCTTCTGGCTCACGATGAACTCGTTATAGCGAGGGCCGTTCAATGGCATAGGCTGCTGCCCCAGAGGGCGGCGCGTCATGGGAGGACGTATGTGAGAATCTCCTGTCGTGGCTTCAATCAGGGGCGCGATATAGGCATTCGCGACGCAATTTGAAAGATGCGTGGCGAGCGCACGTCAAAACTAATCCCGAGCGTGGCAGCTTTGCGTCAGCCCACCGCGCCAACGGCGCGGCTAAAGCTCTACGACGGCAGGCCGATGCCGCCGACCGGCGCGGTTTCGGTGTGGCTGTCGAACCCGGCGATCAGCGGCCGGCCTCTGGCGATCGCGGCCTGAACGGCGGGGAGCTTGAGCGAGGCGGCGTGGCTGTCCTTCGAGTCCCAGACTTCGGTGATCCAGATCGCGTTCTCGTCCTTGAGATCCTTCGCGACGATATAGCTGAGGCAACCGGGCATCGCGCCGGTGCCTTCGAGCAGGATCGCGATCAGCGAGTCGCGCTGGCCGGGGGTGGCGATCATCTTGCCCATCAGTCCGTACATTGGGGTTCCTTTGGCGGCGGCGGGGATGGCGAAAGCGAGCGAGGCGGCGACGCCGGTGGCGATGACGGTGCGGCGGGTGGGGTTGGTCATACGAAACTCCGTTCCTGTCGAGCGCAGCCGAGGCACATTTCCGAGTGCCAACGTCCCTCGACTTCGCTCGGGACGAACGGTGTGTGGGGCGCCCCGGTCACCCCACACGCAAACTCAGACCCGCAGATCCGGCGGGGTCGCTTCCGCCACGAGCGCAGCGATCGCCTCGTCGACGGACATGATCGACTGGCCCTGATCGCCGAGGCGGCGGATCGCGACGGTGCCTTCTTCGGCCTCGCGCTTGCCGACGACGAACAGCGCCGGGACCTTGGCGAGCGAATGTTCGCGAACCTTGTAGTTGATCTTCTCGTTGCGCAGATCGCTCTCGACCCGGAGCCCTGCGGCTTCGAGCTTCTTCACGACCTCAAGCGCATAAGCGTCGCCATCGGACACGATCGTCGCGACGACCGCCTGCACGGGCGCCAGCCACATCGGGAAGCGGCCGGCGTGATGCTCGATCAATATGCCGATGAAGCGCTCGAACGTGCCGAGAATCGCGCGGTGGAGCATCACCGGGCGATGGCGCTCGCCATCTTCGCCAACATAGGACGCATCGAGCCGTTCAGGCAGGACATAGTCGAGCTGGATCGTGCCGCACTGCCAGGTCCGCCCGATCGCATCGGTCAGATGGAATTCGAGCTTAGGCGAATAGAAGGCGCCCTCGCCCGGCAGTTCCTCCCAGCCATAGTCGGCGGTGGCGCGGCCGGTGGCGATCACGGCATTGCGCAGATCGCCCTCGGCGCGGTCCCACATCTCGTCGGTGCCGAAGCGCTTCTCCGGGCGGAGCGCAAGCTTGATCGCGTAATTCTCGAAGCCGAGATCCTTGTAGACCCGATCGAGCAGCTCGCAGAAAATCCGCACCTCCTCGACGATCTGATCCTCGCGGCAGAAGATATGGCCGTCGTCCTGGGTGAACTGACGGACGCGCATGATGCCATGGAGCGCGCCATGCGGCTCGTTGCGGTGGCAGCAGCCCATTTCGGCCATCCGCATCGGCAGATCGCGATAGCTCTTGATGCCCTGACGGAAGATCAGGACATGCGCGGGGCAATTCATCGGCTTGAGCGCCATCAGATCTGCATCCGCCGAGATGATCGCGCCTTCGTCCGCCGTACTCGGCACCTCGTCGGGGACGATGAACATATTCTCGCGATATTTGCCCCAATGGCCCGACGCTTCCCACTGGCGCGCGTCCATGATCTGCGGCGTCTTGACCTCGACATAGCCGCCGCGATCGATCTGGCGGCGCATATAGGCCTCCAGCTGGCGCCAGATCATATAGCCGTTCGGATGCCAGAAGACCGAGCCATGCGCTTCGGACTGGAGGTGAAACAGGTCCATCTCCTGGCCGATCTTGCGGTGATCGCGCTTGGCCGCTTCCTCGAGCCGCAGCAGATGCGCGTCGAGCTGCTTCTTGTTGAGCCAGCCGGTACCGTAGATGCGGCTGAGCATCGCATTCGCCTGATCGCCGCGCCAATAGGCGCCCGAGACGCGCGTCAGCTTGAACGCCGCCGGATCGAGCTTGCCGGTAGAGCGCAGATGCGGGCCACGGCACATGTCGAGCCAGTCGTCACCCGACCAATAGACCGTCAACGGTTCGTCGCCGGGTAGCTCGGCAGCCCATTCGGCCTTGAAGCTTTCGCCCTGCTGTTTCCAGCGCGAGATCAGCTGTTCGCGGCTCCACTCCTCGCGGCGCAGCGGCTTGTCGGCGGCGATGATCCTGCGCATCTCCGCCTCGATCGCGGGCAGGTCCTCCTCGGTGAAGGGGCGCGGTTTGCCATCGACCTGGGGCGGCGCGAAGTCATAATAGAAGCCATCGTCGGTCGAGGGACCGAAGGTGATCTGCGTTCCCGGAAACAGGCTCTGCACCGCTTCTGCCAGGATATGCGCATAATCGTGCCGTGCGAGTTCGAGCGCTTCGGCTTCATCGCGCGACGTCACCAATGCGAGGCTCGAATCCTTTTCGAGCGGCCGATCCAGATCGCGCAGTTCGCCATCGACCCGCGCCGCGATTGCCGCCTTCGCCAGACCCGGCCCGATCGCGGCGGCGATCTCGCCAGGGGTAGTCCCCGTCTTCACGTCGCGCACCGAGCCGTCGGGAAGCGTGATGTGGAGAAGTTCGGACATGATGGAAAAGGTGATCCTTATCGGTTTTCAGGAGGGCGGCTTATGCCCGCGAAGGGGCAGTGGGGGCAAGCGCAGTGTCGTTCGACATATGACCGCACCAATTTTGCTTGACGATCCGCCCCTTCGCGGGTTCCTTGCTATCCAAGGGCAAGGGGGACTGCATGACGGACGAGACAACGCCGAGCGGTAGTGCTTTCGAATTCACCGGCACATGGCGCGAGTTCGCGCCGATCGCCTTCACCAACCTGCTGCTGACGATCGTCACGCTCGGTATCTACCGTTTCTGGGCCAAGACCCGCGAGCGCCGCTATCTGTGGAGCCGGACCAATTTCATCGGCGATCCGCTGGAGTGGACGGGCACAGGCAAGGAGTTGCTGATTGGCTTCATCCTCGTCCTTCTTCTGCTCGGTCCGCCGGTTCTGATCCTGCAATTCGGCGCACAGGCGCTGATGCTGCGCGGCCATATCGGCGCGGCGATCCTGCTCACCTTGATCGCCTATATCGCAATTCTCTATTTTATCGGCGTCGCGCGCTTTCGGGCCGTGCGCTATCGGCTCACCCGCTCTTACTGGCGGGGGATAAGGGGCGGCAGTGACGATCGTGGCTGGGATTATGGGCTGGAGGCGATCTGGCGGACGGTGGTCGGCGGGATCGTGTTCGGCCTGATGATACCCTGGTCCATGACGAGCCTGTGGAATCGCCGCTGGGGCCGGATGAGTTTCGGCGCGAACCAGTTCGCTGCCGATGCCAACTGGCAGCCGATCATCGGCCGATATCTGCTCTTCTATCTGTTACCGATCGTCGGCTGCGTCGGCATCGCCGGCGTTGCGGCCTTCAGCATGGGAGCAGGCGCAACCCACGGATCATTCGTCGCGGCGATCATCGGGGTGTTCGCGGCCTATCTTGCCATGGGCGTGATCGCGATCGTCTATTATGCCGCGTTCCTGCGCGAAGCGATCGGCAGCCTGACCCTGCATCAGCTTCGTTTCGATTTCACCGCGCGCACGATGGACTGGATCAAGCTGCTGCTCGGCAATATCGGCCTCTTCATCGTGACATTGGGCATAGGCTATGTGTTCCTTTCCTATCGGAACTGGGCTTTCACGATGCGTCACCTCGAAGCGAGCGGCGAGATCGACCTTGCTGCGCTGACCCAATCGACGACCGCGTCGCCGACGCAGGGAGAAGGTTTGCTGGACGCATTCGATGTCGGAGCCTTCTGAACCACCGACCTCCGCCTGGCTCTATGACGGACTGTCGGCCATCAAACATGCGGTCAGCGTGCGCCGGACCGGCGATCTGCTGACGATCGAGGGCCATGACCCGGTGGCCATCACCCTGTTGCAAGCATCGGACCTTGGCCCCGGCATCTACGCGCGCGTTGACATTCCCGGCTGGCGGCTTGGCTTCGACGGCGCGATCCCAGATGAGCTTATCGCGGCCCTGCCCCGCGCATTGCGATACGGCCGATGGATCGACCGGTTCGGCCTGTGGCAGGCAGTCGCCGTGCTGGCGCCGCTTTCGATATTGATGGTCGTCGGTGGCATGTACGGCGTCGATATCGTCGGCCGCTCGATCCCCTTTGCCTGGGAGCAACGGATCGGCGAATCGATGACCGGCGATTTTGGCCCGGACGCCTGCTCCGGCGCCGCTGGACAAGCGGCGCTCGACGGGCTGGCCCATCGGTTGTCACCCACGGGCCGGCCCATGCATGTCCGCGTCGTCGATGTGCCGCTGGTCAATGCCGTCGCGCTCCCCGGCGGCCAGATATTGATTTTCAGCCAGCTCATCGAGGACGCACAATCGCCCGATGAAGTGGCGGGCGTGCTTGCGCATGAAATCGGCCATGTCGATCGGCGACATGTCATGATCGCGCTGCTGCGCCGCTTCGGGCTCGGGCTGCTGCTCGGCTCGGGTGGCCAATCCGGCCAATATGCCCAGACGCTTATCGATTCCCGCTATAGCCGCGAGGCCGAAGGCGAAGCCGATAGCTACTCTATCGCGCATCTGCGCGCTGCCGGGATCAATCCCGCCGCGACCGCCGCGCTGTTTGATCGCTTCGCCAAGACGGAAAAAGCACCCGAGATATTCGCCTATCTCGCCAGCCATCCGCCTTCGGCCACGCGGCGCGAACTATTCAAGGCAGCAGGGCGAAAGATGCGCGATGCTCACGCCGCGCTCACGCTGGCCGAGTGGCAAGCGGTTCGGACGATGTGCGCGGAGCGCCCAAAGATCGACATCAAGAGCCGCTTCCGCTTCTGATCCGCAGAATCGCGCGTTAGAAGACTCGCCATGACCGCCTATCTCACCCGCCCAGACAAGCCCGCGATCGCCTATAAATATCGGCCCGGGCGTGGACCGACCTTCGTCTTCCTGGCCGGCTATCGTTCGGACATGGAGGGCGGCAAGGCGCTTGCCGTCGATGCCTGGGCGGGGCGCGAGGGGCGGGCGATGTTGCGGCTCGATTATAGCGGGTGCGGTACGAGCGAAGGCGAATTCGAGGATCATACGCTCGCCGATTGGCGCGACGACGTGCTCGACGTCATCGATGCGTTCGCGCCGGTGGGGCCGCTGATCATAGTTGGATCGTCGATGGGTGGATGGCTGGCGCTACTGGTAGCGCTCGCGCTGGGGGAGCGGGTGCAGGCGCTGGTGGGGATCGCCGCCGCGCCCGACTTCACCGACTGGAGTTCGACCGAGCCGAAGATCGAGGCGCTGCATCGCGACGGGCGTTTCGAGGAACCGAGCGATTATTCGGACGAACCCGATGTGATCACGCTCGGCTTCTGGCAATCGGGGCAGGCGAATCTGCTGCTCGGTGGCGAAATCGCCTTTGATGGGCCGGTGCGGCTGCTGCAGGGGCAGCTGGACAGCGTGGTGCCGGTGTCGATTGCGGTCAGGCTCGGCCGCGCTCTCCGTTCAGCAGACGTGCAGACGATCCTCGTCAAGGACGGCGACCATCGGCTGTCGCGCGAGCAGGATATCGCCCTGCTGATCGCGACGATCGCCTTACTGGTGGACTCATGATGCTTGCCCTGATGCTGCCCCTGCTGATGCTCGCCCCCGATCCGCTGCCGCCGGGCATGCCGGAGAGGCAGTCCAAATATGTGCCGGACAGGCCGCTTGCCATTCCGGCCGGGCCGCTCCCGATGAATGCCGCGCAATGCACCGCACTTGCCAAGGCCGATCCGGTCAAGGCCGAGGCGGCGGGCAAGGCGTGGCGCGATAGCGGCGGCGGGCTTCCTGCGCGCGCCTGCATCGGCATGGCGCAGTTCGGGCAGGAGCATTTCCAGGACGCGGCCACGACGTTCGAACTGGCGGCGCGCGATGCGCAGATCGCCGACGATCGCGAGGCTGCGGTGCTGTGGATGCAGGCGGGCAATGCCGCGCTCGCCGCCGACGAAGCTGTGCGGGCGCGGACAGCGTTCGATCGGGTGCTGCTGCTACCGGGGCTTTCGGACGAGATGAAGGGAGAGGTCTATCTTGATCGCGCGCGGGCCAATGTCGCGGCGAACGACACCGTCTCCGCCAAGGCCGATCTCGATCAGACCACCCGGCTGGTGCCGCGCGATCCGCTCGGCTGGCTGCTGACCGCCAACCTGGCGCGCAAGCGCAAGGATATGCCGACCGCCTTTGCCGCGATCCGCGAGGCAGCGCGGCTGGCGCCGGGCGATGCCGCGATCGCCTATGAGGCGGGGAATATCGCTGCTGCTTCTGGGCAGATGGACGACGCCAAGGCCGCCTGGACGCGGGCAGCGCAGGCCGATCCGAAAAGCGATGCGGGGCAGGCTGCGGCACTCGCACTCGCTGGAGAGGGTGGGACGGGCAAGCCTTGAGGGGTGCAAGAGACGCACCGCACTGATAAATTTCAGCATGACGGCCAGGGTATGCATTCGCGGCAAACGGTGGTTGAGGTTGAGGCCGCGCCGATCAACGCCTACATGGGGATCACTATGAAATATCTCCACACCATGATCCGCGTCTCCGATCCGGCCGAGACGATCCGCTTTTTCGAGCTGCTGGGCTTGCGCGAATTGCACCGCTTCGACGACGAGGCGGGCCGCTATACGCTGATCTTCCTTGCCGCGCCCGGCGATGAGGATGCGATGGTCGAACTCACCCACAACTGGGACGAGACCGGCTATGGCGGCGGGCGCAATTTCGGACATCTCGCCTATCGGGTCGATAATATCTACGAGACCTGCCAGCGGCTGATGGACGCCGGCGTCACGATCAACCGACCGCCCCGCGACGGCCATATGGCGTTCGTGCGCAGCCCCGACAATATCTCGGTCGAGTTGCTGCAGGATGGCCGTCTCGACCCCGCAGAGCCGTGGAAATCGATGCCGAATACCGGCGTCTGGTAAGGAAAATCGCGATGGTCGAGATCGTTCGAGTGCCCGTGCTCAGCGACAATTATGTCTGGCTGGTGCACGATAGATCAAGCGACGAGACCGTCGTGATCGATCCCGCCGTCGCGCAGCCGGTGCTCGATGCAGCGGCCGCGCATGGCTGGAAGATCACACAGATCTGGAACACGCACTGGCACCCCGATCATGTCGGCGGCAATGCCGAGATCAAGGCCGCGACCGGATGCCGGATCAGCGGGCCGGCGGCCGAGGCGGCGAAGATCGACACGCTCGACGTACAATTGCGCGAGGGCGACAAGGTGCGGATCGGCGCGATCGGCGCGGATGTGATGGAGGTACCGGCGCATACGGCGGGGCATATCGCCTTTCATATGCAGAGCCAGGGCGTGGTATTCGTTGGCGATACCCTGTTTGCGATGGGCTGCGGCCGGTTGTTCGAGGGGACTGCGGCGCAGATGTTCGCGAATATGGCGCGGTTCGCGGCGCTGCCTGACGAGACGCGGGTCTATTGCGCGCATGAATATACGCAGTCGAACGGCCGTTACGCGCTGGTGGCCGAGCCCGATAATGAGGCGATACAGTTGCGGATGAACGGCGTCGATGCGGATCGTGCCGCGGGCGAGGCGACGATACCGACGACGATCGGGATAGAGCGGGCGACCAATCCATTCATGCGCGCGGCGAGTGTTGAGGAGCTCGCGGAGCGAAGGGCGGCGAAGGATTCGTTTAGGGGGTGAGGTAACGATGGAAACCGTTGTCGTGCGCGCAAAGATCGAATTGCTTCCGACAAATCAGGCGGGTTGGGTCACACCCATATGTGCAAATTATCGCCCCAATCACAATTTCTTCGACGAAGACCCGGGCCGATGACTTTCGGGTAGGTCGATTTCCCAAATGGGGAAATATTGTATCCCGGCGAAAGCACCGAGGCTTTGATCACTTTCTGGGATTGGGAGGGACTCAACGGCCAGCTCTTCGTTGGCCGCAGGTGGCGCATTCAAGAAGGTCCAAAACTCCACGCTTTCGGCACCGTGCTTGAGATTTTGCCGCCCAGCTAATCCCAAGACCGTCGTGCCAGTGAAGGCTGGCATCCATGGCTGTCCGATTAAGCGTTGATCGTGAGATAGAGGTCGGCCCAATCGGGGTTCGTTTTCCCGATCAGATTGAGTTTCCACGATCTGCGCCACGCCTTCATCGCTTTCTCACGCGCGATCGCCTCGTCGATCCGGGCATGTTCTTCGACATAGACTAGCTGAGTCAGTCCGTAACGGCGGCAGAAGTCCGAGCCTTCGCCATTGCGATGCTGGTGCACGCGTGCGGCCAGATTGGCCGTCACGCCGATGTAGAGCGTACCGCTGATGCCGTTGGTCATGATGTAGACGTAGCCGCCGGTCATGGCGGCATAATGCGACGGTAGAGACATGGATGCCAGCCTTCGCTGGCACGACGACAAGAGGTGGTTTCATCTCGGATTGGGGTTGAACACCGACCAGCCCGTCGCCGCAGCCAGCCGTTCGAGCGCCATCGAGCCCAGCTTGGAATTACCGCGATCGTTGAGGCCCGGCGACCAGACGGCGATCGAGGCGACGCCGGGGACAACCGCGAGGATGCCGCCGCCGACGCCGGATTTGCCGGGCATGCCGACCTTGGCGGCGAATTCGCCCGAGCCGTCATAATGGCCGCACAGCATCATCAGCGCGTTGATCCGGCTCGCGCGATAGGGCGGCACGACGCTGTAGCCGGTATCGGGATGCTTGCCGCCGAGCATCAGATAGCGGCCGGTGCGCGCGAGCTGGTGGCAGTTCATCGCGACCGCACATTGGTGGAAATAGACGCCGAGCGTCTGTTCGACCGGGTTCTTAAGATTGCCGAAGGCGCGCATATAATTGGCGAGCGCGGCGTTGCGGAAGCCGGTGTCGAATTCGCCCTGCGCCACATCCTCATCGATGATGATGCTGTCATCGCTTGCCAGTTCGCGGACAAAGCGCAGGATTTCGCCGATCGCCTCGCGCGGCTGATGCCCGGCCAGGACGACGTCGCTGACGACGATCGCCCCGGCGTTGATGAACGGATTGCGCGGGATGCCGTGCTCGTTTTCGAGCTGGACGATCGAGTTGAACGCTGAGCCCGAGGGTTCACGTCCGACCCGGCGCCATAGTGCATCGCCGACCTTGCCGACCGCCATGGTGAGCGCGAACACCTTCGAAATGCTCTGGATCGAAAAGCTGGTACCGGCATCGCCCGCCGAATGGACGGCGCCATCGACGGTGACGATCGAAATGCCGAACTGGTTCGGATCGATCCGCGCGAGGCCGGGGATATAATCGGCGACCTTGCCGCGATCTTCGCGCGCGGCCATGTCCGCCGCGATCTCGGCGACAATCGCGTCGAGATCGAGCGGCATCGGCTAACGCCCGATCAGACCCGCATCGGCATGAGAACGTACAACGCGGCGGCCTTGTCGTTCTCGCGGATCAGGGTCGGCGCGGCGGCATCGGCGAGGTGGACCTCGACCGAATCGCCATCAATCTGCCCGAGAATGTCCATCAGGTAACGCGCGTTGAAGCCGATCTCGAAGCCCAGCGAGCTATATTCGCCCGAGACTTCCTCGGCAGCGGTGCCGTTTTCGGGGCTGGTGACCGAGAGCGTGATCTTGTCGGTTTCGAGCGCCATCTTGACCGCGCGGGTCTTTTCCGAGGCGATCGTCGCAACGCGATCGACGCCGTCCATGAACGCCTTGGGATCGAGCTTGAGCAGCTTGTCGTTGCCGGTCGGGATGACGCGGTTGTAATCGGGGAAGGTGCCGTCGATCAGCTTCGAAGTCAGGATCGCGGTACCCAGACCGAAGCGGACCTTCGTGGACGACAGCGAGATTTCGACCGAGCCGTCGAGCTCGTCGAGTAGCTTGCGCAGTTCGGCGACGCATTTGCGCGGGATGATGATGTCGGGCATCCCCTCCGCGCCATCGGGGCGCGGCACGGTGACGCGGGCGAGGCGGTGGCCGTCGGTAGCGGCGGCCTTGAGCACGGGGGCGCCGTCATCCTGCACGTGAAGGAAGATGCCGTTGAGATAGTAGCGGGTCTCTTCGGTCGAGATCGCGAAACGGGTCTTGTCGATGATCTGCTTCAAGGTTTCGGCGGGCAGCTCGAACTTCGTCGGCAGTTCGCCTTCGGCGATCATCGGGAAGTCGTCCTTGGGGAGCGTCTGCAGATTGAAGCGCGCGCGGCCGGCGACGACGAGCATCTTGCCTTCGGACGCGGTCAGCGAGACCTGCGATCCCTCGGGCAGTTTGCGGGCAATATCGTGGAGCGTGTGCGCCGAGACGGTGATCGCGCCGGGCTGATCGACAGCGGCGGCGACAACTTCGACGATCTGCAAATCGAGATCGGTCGCCATCAGTTTGAGAGTGCCGTCCGCAGTCGCTTCGATCAGGACGTTCGACAGGATGGGGATAGTATTGCGGCGCTCGACCACTGACTGGACATGGCCCAGGCTCTTCAAGAGCGTTGCACGTTCGATCGTTGCCTTCATACCCGCCCCGAAGCCCTCATGTTGATTGGCCCAATGTCGATTGGGAAATTGTTATAGCGCGGCTTTTGACCCTCGCCACCCCCAACTGCGAGCGGGCGGATAAAAGAAAGGCCGGGCGCGATGCCCGGCCTTCCTCATACGCAACGCAACTGTCGATTATCAGAAGCGGTAGCCGAAACCCGCTACAGCCTGACGACGGGCGAAGCCGTCCTTGTAATCGGAGACCGTCGCTTCGGCTTTCACATACATTGCGGGGGTGACGGCATATTCGACGCCGCCGCCGATGCGCCAGCCGTCATAATTGCCCTTGTCGAAATTGGCCGTGCCGGCGCCCGTGTTGATCGTGCGCGAGAAGCGGGCGTTGGTGTAGCCGGCCTTGGCGTAGATCAGCGTCCTGGGGAGGACCGGCGCGCCAACGCGACCGCCGACATAGATGTCGCGGCCGGCATTCTGGCACAGCCGCGGCGAAGCGGCGGTGGCAGCACCCGAGCAGAGCTTGCCGGTCGAATCGGTGAGCGACGCCTCGATGCCGAAGATCGGGCCGTTCGGGCCACGGACCTGGACATCGTAGCCGGCCGCGCCGCCATAGGTCACGCCTTCGTTATGGCCGTTGCCTCGGAGCTGATCGACGCCGACAAGGGCTTCGACGCGAGGGCCGGTGAAGGGCGCGGTGGTATCCTGCGCAAAGGCCGGAACGGCCACGGTAGCTGCCAGCAGGGTGGCGAGTGCGATGCTACGCATATAGAGTACTCCATCTTTCATCTGCGTCTCCATGGGGGGGAATGGGAGACGTAAGGGGCCTAGTGCACCGATCGGCGATCGGTTGCATGAACCTCAGATAAACAGATGGTTTTGTTGTATTTTTGCCACGGGGACTTGACAAGAACATGGTCCGGAACGCCCGGTTTTTCAGGCTCATGTGGCTGCCGCTGCTGATATCGGCGGCGCCGGCGGGGCGCATGACTCTGGGAATTTTTTCGGGCTGGGGCGCGTTTCGCGATGTCCAGCCGCTGCGCTGCTACGCGATCGCGAGTCCCGAAGGGCGCCGCGGCGACGGACAATATCAGAGCTTCGCCTCGGTCGCGATCTGGCCGCGGCAGCATATCAACGGCCAGGTCCATATCCGCCTGCGGATCGAACGCGCGCGCAATAGCCCGATCCGGCTGATCTTCGGCGACAAGAGCTTTCCCTTGGTGGCCGCCAGCGCCGATGCCTGGGCGCCCGATGCTCGCGGGGATTCGGCGATCGTCGCGGCGATGCGGAGCGCGACATCGATGCGGGTGGCGTGGGTTTCGAAGGATGGGCGCGATCGATCGGACGGCTATCTGCTGAAGGGTGTGGCGACGGCGATCGATGCGGCGGCGCTGGGGTGTGCGCGGAAACCTTAACCCCTTCCTTTCAAGGGGGGGGGTGAAAAGATTACTCCCGCATCGCCTCTGCCGCCAGCGCGTCAGCTTCGATCAGCAGGACGTCATCAGCCAGCCCCTGTGCGACGGTCTCGCGGCCGATCAGCACCAGCACCGGCACCGCGAGCGGGGAGACGCGGTCGAGGTGGACGTGGACGATGTTGGCGGCGGCGCGCTCGATCAGCGAGCTCAGGCGGCCGACGTCGGTCATCTTCGCCCGTGCGTCGGCCCAGGCGGCGTCGAGGAGGAGGTGGTTGGGCTCGTAGCGGCGCAGGACATCGTAGATCAGGTCGGTCGAGAAAGTGACCTGACGGCCGGTCTTCTTCTTGCCCGGCTGTTGCCGTTCGACGAGGCCGCCGATGATTGCAACCTCACGGAACGCCCGCTTGAGCAGCGCCGAGCCCTCGACCCAGGCAACAAATTCGTCCTCCAATATCTCGGCGGAGAACAGGCTGGCGGGATCGGTGACCGGGTGGACCGAATAGCAGGCGATCGCATAGTCGCTCGACACAAAACCCAATGGAGCGAGCCCCTGGCTCTCCATGCGGCGGGTGAGGAGCATGCCGAGCGACTGGTGCGCATTCCAGCCTTCGAAGCTGTAGATCACCATATAATGGCGCTTCTCGCGCTCGAAGGTCTCGACCAGCAGCTCGTCGGGCGCGGGCAGGCGCGAGCGGCGCTGCTGCATTTCGAGCCATTCGCGGACATCGTCGGGGAAGCGATGCCACTCGCCCGGATCATGGAGATAGCGGCGAACGCGGGCGGCGAGGTGGGTCGAGATCGGCATGCGCGCGCCGCCATAGGTGGGGATGCGGGCGGGCTTCGAGGTGGCGCGGACGATCAGATCGGTGAGGTCGATCTTCATCACCTCCAGCGCGAGACCCATGAAGAAGAAGCAGTCGCCGGGCGAGAGCTGCGTGCCGAAGCCTTCCTCGACCCGGCCGAGGCTGCGGCCGTTCTTGAAGCGTACGTCGAGCATTGCCGCCTCGACGATGATGCCGGCGTTCAGACGATGCTGGGTCGCGAAATTGGGATGGCTGATCCGCCAGGTGCCGTCACGTTCCTGGGTCAGCCGCTTGAAGCGCTCATAGGCTTTGAGCGCATAGCCGCCCGAGGCGATATAGTGGAGGACGCGGTCGAACAGTTCGGCGTCTAGCGTCGCATAGGGCGCGGCGCGATTGACCTCGGCGAGCAGGTCTTCGGCGCGGAAAGGCCCGGCGCAGGCGACCGCCATGACATGCTGGGCGAGGACATCGAGGCTGCCGCTGCGAAACGGATCATTGTCGAGATCATTCTCGTCGATCGCGTCGAGCGCGGCGCGGCCTTCGAGATATTCGAAGCGGTTGCCCGGAACGATCACCGCCTCGCTCGCTTCCTCGAGCCGGTGATTGGCGCGGCCGATGCGCTGGAGCAGGCGAGAAGCTCCCTTCGGCGCGCCCATCTGGATGACGAGATCGACGTCGCCCCAGTCAACGCCGAGATCGAGGCTGGCCGTCGCGACCAGCGCGCGCAGCCGTCCTTCCGCCATCGCGCCCTCGACCTTGCGCCGCGCTTCCTTCGACAGCGAGCCATGGTGGATGCCGATCGGCAGGCTCATCGCGTTGGCCTTCCACAGATCCTGGAAGATCAGCTCGGCGAGGCTGCGGGTGTTGCAGAAGATGATCGTGGTGCGATGCGTCTCGATCTCGGCCATCACCTGTTCGGCGGCATAGCGCCCCGAATGGCCGGCCCAGGGGATGCGGCCCTGCGGGATGAGGATCGAGATTTTGGGCAGCGCCCCGGGATCGCCACGGACGAGGGCGACGCTTTCATAATCGCCGTCTCCCGATAGCCAGCCTCGGTAGGCGTCGGGATCGGCGACCGTCGCCGACAGCGCTACCCGGCGCATATCGGGCGCGAGCGTTTCGAGCCGCGCGAGTGCCAGCGCGAGCAGATCGCCGCGCTTGGTGGTGGCGAAGGCGTGGACCTCGTCGATCACGACCGTCTTCAGGCTGGCGAACAGCGTGGCGCTCTCGGGATAGGAAATCAGCAGGCTCAACGATTCGGGCGTCGTCAGCAGGACTTGCGGCGGCTTGACCCGCTGGCGCGCCTTGCGGTCGGACGGCGTGTCGCCGGTGCGGGTTTCGACCCGGATCGGCAGCGCCATCTCATCGATCGGGGTGAGCAGGTTGCGCTGGACGTCGACCGCGAGCGCCTTGAGCGGCGAGACGTAGAGCGTGTGAAGGCCGTCCTGCGGATTTTCGATCAAATCGGCGAGGGTGGGGAGGAAGCCGGCGAGCGTCTTGCCCGATCCGGTGGGCGCGACGAGCAGCGCGCTCCGGCCGGCGCGGGCCGCGGACAGCATTTCGAGCTGGTGACGGCGTGGTGCCCAGCCCCTGGCGGCGAACCATTCGGTCAGGGCGGGAGGGAGGGGGGTGGGCATTGCCCTATAGATAGGGTGTGAAATTGCCGACCGTTACCCACAATTCCGTCATCCCGCGCAGGCGGGAATGACGGGTTGGAGGTCAGTGCCCCGCTTGTGGCCCGCGCTCGAGACCGGATGCCGCGAGCTGGTCGTCGATCTGCGACAACAGCCGGTCGAGCCCGGCCTGATCCTTCGCCTCGGCGCGGGCGACCAGCACGTCCTGCGTGTTCGAGGCGCGCAGCAGCCACCAGCCGTCGGGCGTGTTGACGCGTGCGCCATCGGTGCGGTTGACCTCGGCGCCGGATTTTTCGAGCCGGTCGAGAACTTCGTCGATCACCGCGAACTTGCGCGTGTCCGACACCTGGAAGCGCAGCTCGGGTGTATTGATCATCTTCGGCATCGCGTCCTTGAGCGCGGTCAGCGAGCCGCCCAGCATATGAACCGCACGGATCAGTCGGATCGCGGCATATTGCGCATCGTCGAAGCCATACCATTCATGCGCGAAGAAGATGTGGCCGCTCATTTCGCCGGCGAGCGGCGCACCGGTCTCGCGCATCTTGGTCTTGATCAGCGAGTGGCCGGTCTTCCACATCAGCGGCACGCCGCCCAGTTCGGCGATGCGATCGTAGAGCGCCTGGCTGGCCTTCACATCGGCGATGATCGTGGCGCCGGGCAGTTCGCGCAGGACGGGTTCGGCGAGGATCGAGAGGATCTGATCGCCCCAGACCACACGGCCCAACCCATCAACCGCGCCGACGCGATCGCCATCGCCATCGAAGGCGAGGCCGAAATCGAGCTTGTGTTCGGCGACCAGCTTCTTGAGGTCTTCGAGATTATGTTCTTCGGTAGGATCGGGATGATGGTTGGGGAAGTGGCCGTCGACTTCGGTGAAGATCGTGAAATGCTCGCCCGGCAGAAGCTTGACGAGCTTGTCGATCACCGGCCCGGCCGCGCCATTGCCGGCGTCCCAGCCGATGCGGAACGCGCCGCCATCGTAATTTTCGAGCATGCGATCGACGTAGAGATCCATGATGTCGGCGTTGGAGACCGAGCCGGCCCCCTCTTCCCAATCGCCTTCGGCGGCGACCTTGGCGAGCCACTGGATGTCCGCACCGTAAAAAGGCTTGTGCTGGAGAACCATCTTGAAGCCGTTATATTCGCCCGGATTGTGGCTGCCGGTGATCTGGATGCCGCCGTCGACCTCAAGCGTCGCCTCGGCATAATAGAGCATCGGCGTCGGCCCGAGGCCGATCCGCACGACATCGACGCCGCCCGCCGTCAGGCCCTGAACCAGCGCCGCTTCGAGTTCGACCGACGAGACTCGCCCGTCATAGCCGACAGCTACCCGCGTGCCGCCCGCGCGCCGTACCGCAGTCGCGAAGCCACGACCGATCGCGGTTGCGTCGGCAGGGCCAAGCGCCTTGCCCACGATCCCGCGGATATCATATTCGCGCAACGAGGTAGGGTCGAAACGATGGGTCATGATTCCTCCAAGGGGTCGCTAACGCTGCCCTGAATGGAGGCGAGCCGCTTCGCCGTCAACGGGATTGGCGATGCTGTTGTTCCGCAAGCAGAATATCGCGCGCCAGATTGACGCGCGCGGCAAGATCGGCCGAGCCGCCCCGATCCGGATGGACCCGCACCACCAGCCGCCGGTGTGCAGCCCGGATCGCCGCCGGATCGGCGTCGGCAGAGACTTCGAGCACGCGGCGCGCCTCGTCGACTCGCATGACCGGCAACGCCTTCGGCGCCTTGCTGCGGCGCAACCGAATCGGCGTGCTGGTGGCGTAGAGGATCGCCGCGACCAGCATCAGGCCGAGGCCGATCGGCAGATCGGCGCGGCTCAGCTGCCAGACGCCGGCAAGGCCGGAGGCAGTCGCGAGCATGAAATTGGGGCTGAAGCGCTTGCCGTTGCGCTTCCACGTCCACCAGCCGACGATCAGCGTGACCAGCAGCGCAAGGATCATTGGGCGGGGATCATCGGGCGGGGATCATGCCGCGGGCTGGTGCTGCGCCCATTGCGACAGCGCGAGGCCCGACACCATTTCGCGCAGCTCCTGCCGCGCGGCGACGTGGCCGATCCCGGCATCGCCGCCGATCGCCTGCATATCGAGCAGGGTGAGCCCCTTGGGGAAGAGCTCGCGGTAGATCACGCGTTCCGACAGCCCGGGGATCACGCGGAAACCGACCTTCTTCGACAATTCGTTCATCGCCTCGGCAACGCGGCGCATGTTGCGCGCCTCGAGATGCTGAAGACGGTTGCGCAGCAGCACCCAGTCAACCGTGCCGCCATCCTTCTTGCCGCGCGCCTTGCGCGCTTCCCAGACGAGTTCAGCATAGAAACTGGGCCGGCGGATCTTGAAGGTGTCGGGATCGACCTGACCGATCAGATCGAGATCGACAAAACTGTCGTTGATCGGCGTGACCAGCGTATCGGCGCGCTCGATCGCGGCGCGGGCATATTTGTCGTCGCGACCCGGCGTATCGACCACGACGATGTCATGATCGGCGGCAAGCGCGTCGAGGCGGCCGGCAAGATCGTCATTCTTCGCGGGATCGAAGGTCTCGAAGCTCGGCATCGCCAGTGTGAATCCGCCGCGTCGCGCGGTTTCGACGCGGTTCTCGAGATAGCGGCTCAGGGTCCGCTGGCGGGTGTCGAGATCGATCGCACCCACCTTGCGCCCGGCCGCCGCGAGCGCCACCGCGACATGCACCGATGTCGTAGATTTGCCCGATCCGCCCTTTTCATTGGCGAAGACGATAAGGTGTGCGTTGGCCAAGTCATGTTTCCGAAATGCTGATGTGCCAACTTGATTCAGTCGGCACCGTCGGTCAAGGAAGCGGCGAGATAGAGTGATTTCGAGCCGGATGGAACAGCTGGCGGCTCGGAAAGCGCAGTAAATCGAAAACGAGGAGCAGGATCGCCGATTATGGGCACCGCCGCTCCGACGGAGGGCAATGGTCGATGCACATCATTCGGGACGTTGCCGATCTACGCCGTGCGGTGGCGGCGCTTCGCGGCGATGGCCAGACGATCGGCCTCGTGCCGACGATGGGCGCGCTCCACAGCGGCCATATCGCATTGATCGAGGCGGCAAAGGCACGCGGGACGAAAGCGGTCGTCTCGATCTTCGTCAATCCCACCCAGTTCGGCCCGAATGAGGATCTCGACGCCTATCCGCGGCGCGAAGCGGCCGACATCGCCATGCTCGAGGCGGCCAATGCGGCGATCCTCTGGCTGCCTGACGTCGCGACGATGTATCCCACGGGCTTCGCGACCAGCATTACCGTCGAGGGCGTCAGCGCGCGTTGGGACGGCGCCGCGCGGCCGGGGCATTTTGCAGGCGTCGCGACCGTCGTCACCAAGCTGCTCCAGCAGGTCCGTCCCGATATCGCTTTCTTCGGCGAGAAGGATTTTCAGCAGCTCGCCGTGATCCGTCGCGTCGTGGCCGATCTCGACATGGCGATCGAGATCGCCGGGGTTCCGACCCAGCGCGAGGATGACGGCCTCGCGCTGTCATCGCGCAACACCTATCTGACCGCAGAGGAACGGCTGACTGCCCGCACCCTGCCGCGCGCGCTTGGCGAGGCGGCGGCGGCAATCGTCGATGGCGGCGATGTGGAGGCGAGCCTGGCGGCTGCGCGGACGCGGCTGGCCGAGGCCGGGTTCACCCCGATCGACTATGTGGCGCTGGTTGATGCGGCGACACTCGAACCCGTGGCGAAGCTGGTGGCGCCTGCGCGACTGATTGCGGCAGCGAAGCTCGGGCGGACACGGCTGATCGACAATCTGGCGGTGCTGCCCAAGCGCTGAGCATCTTCCCAAGCCCGGCCCCGGGAAAGAATATTTTCGCACTTATACTAAAAGCTAAGATTTGGCCTTCCTGCCGGTTAAACTTCGTAAATACTCTGCCGTTAACCCTATGGAGACGGAGCCTGCGGACCAAGCGGATACAGGGCCTCCGTCAGTGTTCTTTAAACGCGGGAGCGGCACCATGGGTCATAGTCTGAAGACACAAGCCTTCCTCACCGAAGCGCGGCTGCGCGAGGCGATGATGGGCGACAGCGATGCCTGTTTCGATCTGGGCGTATCCTATTCGGCGGGAGTCGATGGCTGCGACCTCGATCTGATCGAGGCACATAAATGGTTCAATCTGGCTGCGGTGCGCGGCAATGAACGCGCGGTTGAATGCCGTGCCGAAGTCGCCGAAGAGATGTCGGCGCGCGAGATCGTCGAGGCGCAGCGCCTGGCGCGAGCGATATTATATCCGGCGAACCGCTTGGCTGCGTAGTCCGATTTGCCCGCGCTTCGCGGGCGCCCTCAAACGCCGGGCGCTCGCAACAAGCTCGGGCCGCTCTTCGCGGCTTCCCGATCTGCGATCGGGCACTTGAACCGGGTTGTCTCACTAAGCCTTCCTAAACGGGGTATACTCGCTTAGGCCTTCGATATTGGCCGCGATGGCCTGGCGCTCATGCTCCAGGAAACCGGCGACGGCGCGGCGGAAGCCCGGGTTGGGAATGTAATGCGCCGACCACGTCGGCACCGGTTCATAGCCGCGCGCGAGCTTATGTTCGCCCTGCGCGCCCGCCTCGACCCGCGACAGGCCGCGCTCGATCGCGATGTCGATCGCCTGATAATAGCAGAGCTCGAAATGGAGGAAGGGCACCTCCTCGGTCGATCCCCAATAGCGGCCGTAAAGCGCATCGGCCCCGATCAGATTGAGCGCGCCCGCGATCGGTTTGCCGTCGCGCAGCGCCAGCACCAATAGCACGTCGTCCGCCATCCGCTCGCCGAGCAGCGTGAAGAAGGCCCGCGTCAGATAGGGCCGGCCCCATTTGCGCGCGCCGGTATCCTGATAGAAGCGCCAGAAGGCATCCCAATGTTCTTCCTTCAGCGCATCGCCGGAGAGGCGGACGATCTCCAGCCCCTCCACGGCCGCCGCGCGCTCCTTGCGGATCGCCTTGCGCTTGCGCGACGCGAGCGCGCCGAGGAAATCGTCGAAGGTCGCGTAGCCGCGATTGGTCCAGTGGAATTGCCGGTCGGTGCGGATCAGCCAGTCCGCCGCTTCGAAATGCGGGATTTGCGCTTCCTCGACGAAGGTCGCGTGCGCCGAGGAGAGATCATGCTCGCGCACTAGCGTCTCGGCGGCGGCAAGCAGGATCGGGATGTTCGAGGGGTCCTGCGTCAGCAGTCGCGGCCCCGGCACCGGGCTGAACGGCACGGCGATCTGGAGCTTGGGATAATATTGCCCGCCGGCGCGATGCCAGGCATCGGCCCAGCCATGATCGAACACATATTCGCCCTGGCTATGGCTCTTGGCATAGGCCGGCATCACTGCGACCGGGCGCCCGTCCGGGCCATCGATCGCAATCGGAACGGGCTGCCATCCGGCAGCCGCCGTCGCACTGCCCGATTGTTCCAGCGCCGAAAGAAAGGCGTGGCGGACGAAGGGATTGCCGGGGCCCGCGCAGGCGTCCCAGTCCTCAGCCGCGAAATCCGTCACCCCCTCCGCCACGCGGGCGGTGGGATCGCTCACCATGGGCTCGCGCGGTCCTTCACGGGCGCACGCTCACAGCCTCTGGGGTCATAGGCCGGGGGCCTCGAAGATGATCTGGTCGGCATTTTCGCCGGCGATCGCCTGCTGCTCCGCCGACCGGACCGTCCAGGTCAGCACCGGCACGCCGCGCTTGCGCTGCCGCGCGGCGAAGCGATTGGGCAGATCGTTGATATCGATGGCGAGGAATTCGGGCCTGGCGCGCCACACCGCCTTGATCTTGTCGCTGACCTCCTCCTTCGCATAGACGCTGGCGTCGGACATGATCAGCCCGCGCGTGACCCGTTCGCCATGCGCCGCGAACCAGCGCGACACTTCGCCATGCGCCGACATCACCGCCGACTGGCCCCGATAGGTTTCGAGCGCGTGGCGCACCGCGACGCAAAGCTGCGAGACATGGCCCTCGACCGCCTTCAGTTCGACCAGAACCGGCACCCGGCCGTTGATGATCGACAGCGCCTCGCCCAGCGACGGGATCGTCTCCTCGCTCCCGCGCAGCCGAATTTGCGACAATTGCTTGCTCGAGAGGTGGCGAAGCGCGCCGCTCTCCTCGGTCATCCGATCCAGCGTGCTATCGTGGAAGACAAACGCCATGCCATCGAGACTGAACTGGACATCTATCTCGACGCCATAGCCGGCGCTGGCAGCGGCTTCGATCGCGGCACGGCTATTCTCCAGTGCCCGTGCACCATGCAGGCCGCGATGCGCGAACGGCGTGTGGGCGAGAAAGCCGACACGCCGGACATCGGGCACCGGAACCCGCCAGCTATCAAACAGCCCGAATAGCGACAATCGCGTCGATCTCCACAGCGGCGCCCAGAGGCAGCACCGGTACACCTACTGCACTGCGCGCATGGCGGCCGGCATCGCCGAACACCGCCACCATCAGCTCCGAGGCGCCGTTCGCAACCTTCGGCTGATCGGTGAAGGTCGCGGCCGAGGATATGAACGCCCCGAGCTTCACGATCCGCACGACACGTTCGAGATCGCCGCCCAGCGCCGCCTTGATCTGCGCGATCAGCATGATGCCGCAGCGCTTTGCCGCTTCGGCCCCCGTCGCCAGATCGACATCCTCGCCCAGCCGGCCCTTATAGAAGCTGCCGTCTTCGCGGAAGGGAAGCTGGCCGGAGACGTGCAGCAGACCATCGACTTCGACCGCCGGCACATAAGCGGCAACGGGCGCGGCAGGCGCGGGAAGCGTGATTCCAAGCTCGGAAAGGCGTGTTTCGATCGACATCGCACCCTTCTTCCTAGTGAAACTCCCAAGCGTCAAGCCGCAGCGGCAAAGCGCGCCATGATCCATGGCAGCGCGTTCGCCCAATCGTCGATCCTGGCATGCGCCTCGGGCGCTTTTGGCCGGTGCCGCGCGACCCGCGGCTCGGCGACCATGTGCAGCCGCCAGACATCCGGCGCCTCATTCGCCACCGAACGGTGATGCTGCCCGAGATCATCGACGAACACCGTCGCAACCGGATCATATTCCGCGACAATCCGCGCGACGGGCGCGCCCTTGCCACCCTGATTGCACATCACGCGATGGCGGATGCCGAGGACATCGAGCTGCTCCACCCGGCCGGAATGGAACTGGTCGGTCAGATTGGTGAGGATGACGATATCGGCAATCTCCGCGATCGTCGCCAGCGCCAGATCGGCATGCGGCACGAGCGTCTGGCGATGCATCTCGGTGGTGAAAAAGGCGTCTAGCAAAGTCGGGATATGATTCGCGGTGACGGCCGACTGATCGCTGCGGCGGGTCAGCGCACCTGCGAAATCCTCCCGATCGAGTTCGAAATCGATGTCGTGCACCTCGTCGAGCCAGTCGCGGAACGGGCTGACCATATGCAGCAACACCTCATCACAATCGGTGATCAACAGAGGTCTTTTCATATGTCGCCCATGCCTTCAGAGGTGCCTTCGAGCCTTGTCTTCGCCGCAATCAGCGCCATCGGCGTCTGGCCGATGTCGGCCGCGCAGGCAATCAGATCGGGCTCATGCCCGGCGAGAAATGCCAGCACTGCCGCCAGTATCGCGGGATCGCCAGCGCCGCTGCGCAGATCATCGACCGTCAATCCGGTCAGATCGAGCAGGCGGCGCGCGCGGCCATCGTCGGCCAAGGTCCAGACCAGCGCATGGAGCGCGATCGCCGAGGCGATATCGTCATTATCGACCCCGGATTTCGAGGGCATGGATTCGTTTGAAAACATAGGGTAATTTGCTGCCTGACAGGTGGTGTGTTCGTGACGAAAAAAGTGCTTATTGTCGAGGATAATGAGCTGAACCTTCGGCTCTTCCGGGACTTGCTCGAAGCGCATGGCGCCGAAGTGCAGACCGTGCGCGACGCGCGCCTTGCGCTCGATACGATGCGGGCCTTCCTACCGGAACTGGTGATCATGGACATCCAGTTGCCGCATATCAGCGGCGTCGAACTGATCCGCATGATGAAGGGCGATGCCATTCTCGACACAATCCCGGTGATGGCGGTGACCGCCTATGCGGGCAAGGGCGACGAAACCCGCGTGCGCGAGGCGGGTGCGGACGCCTATGTCTCGAAGCCGATCTCGGTCAGCCGGTTCGTCGCTGCGGTCGAAGGGCTGGTCGGCCCGCTCGGCGATGGCGCGCCGATCCACGTCATCGCGCGCTGACACCAGGGCTGAGCGCACCCGCTGCTTGACCCCCGCTGCCAAAGCGGGACATTGATCCGCAGGCGGAACGGTCCGGCCGGAGGGGGATTCATGGCGTCGTTCTTTCGATCGATCAGCATCAAGATTTTCGGCATCGCGTTCGGCCTGCTGATCGTGATGCTGATCGTTTCGGCCTGGTCGGCAACCGCGATCAACGGCGTCAATCGACAGCTCACGACATTGGGCGAGGCGCTGACGCCGCTCGCCTTTCGCCTGCAGGACGTGCGCAGCGCGGTGCAGGACGAATATCTGCTGCTGTCCACCCAGCCGTCGGTGCCGGGCGCGAGCGCGCTGTGCGTGCGCGGCTTCGCGGCGAAAGCGGCGGTCGTCGACACCCACACCGCCAAGGCCCGCAAGCATATCCGGCACGGCGCCGCCATCGCGTTCACCGAGCGCACCCGGATCCAGATGGCCAGGATGGAGCCGATGCTCGATCAGGTCGAGTCGGCGCATGCCCGCTATCGCGCATCCGCAACACGCTATTGCCGCAATCTCGTCGGCGCCGGCGAAAGCGACGCCTATAACGACAATCTGTCGGATGCCCGTATGCTGCAGCAGCTCGTCTTCGCCATCTCCGAGGAGACCGAGCGCTTCACCTTGGCAACCGCCCGAATCGTCGAGGACCGGGAGCGCGGCGCGATCCGCGCGAACGCCATATTGATCGCCGCCGCCAGCGCCGTCGGCCTGATCCTCGCCTTTCTCGTCTCGCGCGGGCTGACCCGCCCGATCGCGCGGCTGCGCGAAGGCGCACGCTCCGTGGAACAGGGTCGGCTTGATGGCGACGTGCCGGTCACCAGCAGCGACGAGATCGGCGACGTCACCCGCGCCTTCAACGAAATGCTCGGCGAGCTGCGCGCGAAGGAGCGGATCAAGGAGACGTTCGGCCAATATGTCGATCCGCGGATCGTGACCCAGCTGATCGACGGCGACGCCGGCCGTTCGAGCAGCGGCGCCAAGCAGGTCGCGACGCTGTTCTTCTCCGACATCGCCGGCTTCACGCCGATCGCGGAGCGGCTCGCGCCCGCAACGCTCGTCGCGCTGGTGAACGATTATTTCGCGACTATGTCGATACCGATCCGCGAGCGGATGGGAATCATCGACAAATATATCGGCGATTCGATCATGGCGTTCTGGGTTCCGCCGTTCTGCGACGCGAGCGATCAGGCGAGGCTGGCCTGCCAGGCGGCGCTGGCGCAGGTCGCGCTGCTCGCCGACCTGCGCCGACGGATGCCGGATATCGTCGGTCTGCGCCGTGACGTTCCCTTCATCGACATGCGGATAGCGCTCGCCACAGGCGAAGTGGTGGTCGGCAGCATCGGCCCCGATTTCGCGCGCAGCTTCACGGTTATGGGCGACACGGTGAACTTCGCATCGCGTCTCGAAGGCGCGAACAAGGTATATGGCACGCGCGTCCTGATCGACGAGGCGACCGCCGACGGGGCCGGTGACGCGATCGTCGCCCGCGAAATCGATCGCGTCGGTGTGGTCGGCCGCGAGGAACCCGTCCGCCTGTACGAACTGCTGAGCATGGCCGGCGAGCCGCCGGTCAAGAGCGCAGCGCTGCTCGAGGCCTATGCGGCAGGCCTCGCCGCCTATCGGCGCGGCGAATGGAAGGCGGCGATATCCGCTTTCAACGCCGCGATCGCCGCGGATCCGGACGATATGCCCAGCCACAACTTCGTGAAACGCGTGGAGAAGCTGGCCGCCGAGAAACCGAAATATTGGAACGGCATCTGGCGGATCACCAGCAAATGAGCACGGCGCTGCGGCTTATCACAGGTATAGCGCCGGGCTATTGCATCACGACATAATAGAGGGCCGGCATATGCCCGGGATTGGACAGCTCGATCCGGTATCGCGACGTCCACAACGGCGTCCAGTCGCATGGCGTACGATCGGCGGCGCATTGCCGCTTTCCGTCGTCGTCGGTGACCGATAGCTGAAACCGGGTTCCCCGCCGCGGCACGACCTTGATCCGCGCCCGCTGACCCGCCGTGAAAATCTGATCGAACTGGGCGGATTTGCCGGCGGCGAGCGACAGGACCTTATAGGCCGGGCCCAATGTACGGTCGCGATAGGGCGCCTCTGCCTTTATCTTCATCGCGGGCCAGCGCCGGGACAGATCGTCGCCATCGGTGGCTGGATAGGCGCCCGCACCATTGATCACCATTGCGGCCCTGCTTTGCGAGCCGCCCTGCTGAACCGCCTCGAAGGCAGAAACGACATCGGCAAAGGCGTCCGCGGACACGGCATTGGCCGACAGGGGCGCAACCGCCTGCGCCGCGACTATGAACAGCGCTGCAAGTTTCACAGAGGCGCCCTTTCGATCACGAATCTGGCACCCGGACAGGCATCCTCGACCCGAGCGACAAGGCCATGCCGCATGGCGATCACCTTGACCAAAGCGAGCCCCAGGCCGTGGCCGCCGCCATCGGCCGAACCCCGATGGAAGCGATCGAAGATTCGCTCATGATCCACCTCCGCTATCCCCGGGCCGTCATCTTCGACGACAATCACGGGCCCGTGAGAAATGATAAGCCGCACCCGTGACCCGCCTGGAGCATATTTGAAGGCATTGTCGAGCAGATTGGCCATCAGTCTGGCAAGCTGCATCTGTTCGCCGACCAGGCTGACCTGTGCCGAAATCCGCGTCGAGAAATCGATGCCCACCTCTTCGGCGCTTGCCGCATAAAGCTCCGCGACATCTGCGGCCAGTTCGGAGAGATTGACCGGCGCGGCGGTGGAGCCCGGCGCACCGGCCGATTCGGCCAGCGCAATATCGAGCAGCGCATCGAACAGCGACACCACCGACCGGATGTCCGACCGGGCTTTCTCCAGCGCCAGATTGACCGAAGTATCGGCGCTTTGCGCGATCACATTGAGTAGCCGCGCGTCGAGATGCGTGAGCGGCGTGCGCAGTTCATGGGCGATGTCGTCGCTGATCTGGCGTTGCGCGCGGACGAGCTGTTCGGCCTTGTGGAGGTGGCGGTTGACGTGCCCGACCAACTGCGCAATCTCGTCGGTGCGGCGTTCCGCCCCGGCCCGTGCGCCAAGATCACCAAGGCCGAACCGCTCGAAAATGACGTTGAGTTTCTGAATCCGCCGCTCCAGCCGGCCCGATATGGCGTAGGTCAGGACGGTCGTGATGGCGATCGTGATCAGCGAACCGATGAGCAGATATAATCGCATCGCGCGGGTGGCGGCACCAACCGGCGCGAGCGAGCGGCCCACCACGAGAGTCATGTCACCCTTCAACCGCGTCGACCGGACGAGCACGGGCCCACGCGGCGTCACGATCTCCGACGTCTGCGATGTTGCCGCAGCCGCGCCCGGATCGAAGGCGAGATTGCCCGCGAGCACCCGGCGGTCCTTGTCTGCCAGACGATAGGATGGCTGGTCCAGACCGAGGGGATCGAAAGCGATGCGATCGTTGATGCGCCGCTGGAGTTCGCGCGGCCCCGCACTCGCCGCCACATCGGCGAGCCCGGCTATGTCGGTGTCGATCGTCCGCAACAAGGTTGCCCGCATCGCCTGGTTCACCACCGCGATCGACGCCACGGCGAAGCCGCCCGTCGCCGCCATGACGACAAGGATGATCAGCGCGGCGTGGCGAAAGGCGAGTGAATTTATCCGGCTCTTCATGGCGCGCCGGCGTTCAGCCGGTACCCCTGCCCGCGAACGGTTTCCAGACAGGGGACGAAACCGTCCTCGAGCTTGCGCCGCAGCCGTACCATATTGACGTCGATCACATTGGTCTGCGGATCGAAATTGAGATTCCAGACATGCCGAAGCAGCATTTCGCGCGTCACGATCTCGCCGGCATTTTCCATCAGATATTTCAGAAGCTCGAATTCTTTCGGGCTGAGGCCAAGATGCTTTCCCGCACGGTGCGCCGTGCGCGCACGCACCTGTACCTCGATATCGCCATGGATGAGAACGGGCTGACGCGCCTGCACCGTCGTGCGACGATGAAGCGCGCGTAAGCGCGCGATCAGTTCGCCGGGCTCGAACGGTTTCGCAAGATAGTCGTCCACGCCCACATCGAGACCCTCGATCCGATGTTCGGATCGGCCCAGCGCGGACAACATCAGGACCGGTTTCTCGATATTGGCCTGACGCATCCGCTTTATGGCCTCGATGCCCGATATGTCCGGCAGCATGCGATCCAATATGATGACGTCGATCGCGTCATCGCCCGCTCGCGACAGGCCGGCTTCGGCACAGGCCGCATGCTCGACGGAATAATTTTCGCGGACGAGCAACGCCGTGATAGCGTCGACCGTCTGCGCATTATCCTCGATCAGCAATATGTGCACAGGGCCCTCGTCATCGGCATTGCAATCGCAGGATGGCCTGGAGCCTGCGAGTGACAAATCCTGTCACGATCACCGCTCGATCAGCACGAAGGGAGCCCAGAAGGCCGGGTGTCGCGCGGCAGGGCTCCCGGCCGACAATGTCGCCAGCATCGCCTGTTGAAGCGCGCGCGCTCGTCCCAGCCCGGCCTGCGTGCCGCGGACCGTTCCGACGGTCAGGGATTGGGCGGCGTCGTCACGCACGGGCCAATGCGACACCAGCAACGCACGCGCGCCTGCCGCCGTGAAAGCGCTCGCAAGTCCGCTATAGGCCGGCGTACCGGCCCCCATCCCGTCCGCCGTGTTGCACGCCGACAAGATGACCCAGTCGGCGTTCAGTTTCAGCCCCGCGATTTCCGATGCCGTCAACAGGCTGTCGTCAGCGGAGTCGCCACCGGAAGGGCCGCTCACCACCAACGCCGGCTCCGTCAGGCCGGCAAAATTGTTGCCAACCAGACCATGGGTTGCGAATGCAATTATGCCGAAGGACCGCAGATCGAGCGATTTGATCGCTTTCTCGGTGGCTTCATCTCCCAACAAGAGCGTGGTGGGCCACCCAAGCAGCGACGCGATGCTCTGCAGCTCTTGCCGGGCATGCGGCAACGCGGGCAGGTCGCGCAACTTGTCACGGTCAACGGCAATCCCCCGGAACGTTTCGCTTCGTCCCGCCGATACGGCGCCGCCCCGCACCGTCGGGGCGCCCACGCCCAGAAAAGCCAGTTGCGGTCCGTTCGTCGCAGAAGAGCCATCTCGACCGAGCGTGGGAAGCATCGTGACACTATGGGTTCGAACCAGCCAATTCGGCGTGGGCCCCGATCCCGGCGCGATGAACAGCGATGGCGGCACACTGGCGAGGGCGCCCGAGGCGAAGTACAGCATGTCGGGATGGCGGGCGAACATCTGCGCGCCGTCGCGAGGCATGATGGCGTCATAGAGGTCTCGCGCCGGCCGCTCCGCAAAGGGGGCGGATACGAAAGATCGCGCTCGGGCAAGATCGATCGATTTGCGAATGGCGCCGACTCTCTCGCTTATGCCCCATCCGGGCAACGCGCTCTTGCGCCAGAAAAGTCCTTCGCTGGTGACGGCGATCGCCAGCGTGCCACTGTCCCCGGGCAGTGGCGCGATCAGAATCTGCGAAGCGCCGAGCCGTGCTCTGAATGTTTCCAGCTTCACCGGCACCGGCCGGCTAAGCGCCCGAAAGGCCGGAAATTCCGTATCGAGATAGCGTGCGGTCAGGACAATCTGCGCGTCGTTCGCGGCGATCTGCGCGTCGATCCGGGCGACCTTCTGCGGCTCGTTGGAAGCAGCCGCGAAGGTTCTGGAACGCTCGAGCGACTGACGGGCCTGCACCCGATCCTGCAACTCCCGCAATGATGATCGCGCCACATCGGACCGGGCGGCGGCACGCACGGCCACATCGGTGCTCACCAGCGCGATATCCGACAGGTTGGCCAGTTGCAGCCAGTGGAACGCGTCGTCATCGCGATGCGTCCGCAATGCCAGTTCGGTGACGGTGGCAAAGCTCGCGGAAAAAACCGGACCGTAGCGGATGAGGTCGCTTCGCCCCGTCGCGGTATCGAGCAATTTGGTTTCGAGCCGCGCCGCGATCGGGCTGACCAGACGATATCCCGCTTCCGGTCCGGCCACCGCAGCGACGATCCTGCCATAGGCAATTTCGGCGAGCATGCGCTTCACATCATCCACCGCAAGCTTTGCGCGCACGATGGTGATCGCCGGCGACGCAATCTGCCGTGCTTCCGCAGCGCGGCCGAGCAGCATCAGGGTCAGGGCGTATTCGATACGCGCCCGTGCGACTTCGGGATGATCCGCAGGGGCGTCTTTTTCCACCAGCTTGAGGCCCTCCGCCCGGCGAGAGAGCGCCAGGGCCAGATCGCCTCGCGCCTGCGCCGCGTCCGCAGAGAATCGCAGCGGGTAAGCGGCCTGCACGGGATCTCGCTTGATCGCGACACGCTTGTGAAACTCGCTGGATTTCAGCCAGAGCGCCTCGGCCTCGATATGCCGCCCCTGGCGATCGATGACGGACGCGAAGTTGGAGAGCGATATCGCCCGATAATAATAGCTTTCCTTCTGATAGCGCGCTTCCAGATCGACCACGCGCCGCAGCGCGGCTTCGGCTTCCGGATAACGGCCCGCGCTGCGCAGCACGACACCCAGATTGCCGAGCGCCAGCGTCACCACGGGATTGTCTTCTGCGAGATGCGCCACCGCCCAGTTTGCGGCACGCTCATTTTCCGACAGCGCCTGTTCGCTCCGCCCCAGCATGTACAGGATGCCGGCGCGCGAACTCATCTGATTGACGATGAAGGCATCGGTTGGCGGCAGGCACGCCTGCGCGATCTCGCTCGCAAGCCGGTAATGCTCCTCGGCCTCGGCATATTCGCCTTTCGCGTAGGCAACGCTGCCGGCTGCGTTGTGGGCAAAACTTACCTCCACAGAGTTTGCACCGAAGCGGGCTGCAAGCGTGAGGGCCTTTTCGGAATCGCGCGACGCGGCCTCGATCATACCCGCGTCGACCTCTACCATCACCAGCGACGCCAGAACTTCCGAAGCATAAGCGTGATCCCACAGCTTCTCGGTCTCGATCGTCCGGATCCCCTCGCGAGCGGCAGCGAGCGCCGGATCGACCTTGTTCACATAATCCAGCGACCAGCCGAGCCAGCCATTGCCGCGCGCGACGATATCCGCATTTTCCGCACCGCCCGCGCGCGCATCGGCGAGCAGGCTCTGCCACTCGATAATCTTCGCCGAGATATTCGTGAATCGGTCTTGCTGCAGCAATCGATTGAAGCGTTCGCGGATGGGCCCCTGAACGTTTAGCCGGCCGCCGGATTCGGGCTGAACATCACATGCAGCATAAGATGGAGCAGCAGCCATCACAGCAATCAAAGCAGCCCAACGCCAAACAACTCGCATTTCAGACCCCCGCCTTTGCTACGGTTGTCGCACCGGGCCGACCCATAAGCAATAAACCCATGTGGGTAATGCCGGATTGGTTGGCGCGGCAGCACCTTTCCAGATGACGGCGGGATCACCTTGTTCGGCGCAGGCGGGGAGTGCGCGCGTGCGCTAACCGCTGAGTGTCGAATAGAGCAGCGAAAACATGCCGCAAGCGAAGCATTACAAATGCTGACAGACTGGATCGAACGTCACTTTAGCACTCGGACGCTACCGAATCTTTGTTACCAGCCTCCGTTGCGGCCGCGCGGAAACGCGTGAGGCCGATGGGGGTGGGGGGCCTTAGTTTGTTGCGTAACGCTTATATGTTTGGCGCAATCGCGTGCGTCATGGTCGCCGCGGCTCCGGCGGCGGCGGCTGTCGATGATGTCGTTGCCCAGGCGCTGGCACTGGAGGCGCAGGCAAAGCCCGGCGAAGCCTATGCGCTGCTCGCGCCGCTGGTCGGCGAGCGCGCCGGCGATCCCGATTATGATTATGCGCTGGGCATCGCCGCCGCCGACACCGGCCATTCGCCAGAGGCTATCCTGGCATTCCAGCGCGTGCTCGCCATTCAGCCGAACAACGCTCAGGCGCGCGCCGAGCTCGCCCGCGTCTATGCGTTGACCGGAGACGTCGACACTGCCAGGGCGCAGTTCGATACCGTGATCGAAGATCCGTCGCTACCCGATCCCGTGCGGCAACGCTTCAACCGCATCGTCCGCGATCTCGATCGCGCGCGCGGCGGCGGCACGAGCGTCACCGGCTTCGCCGAGGCAAGTGCCGGGATCGATACCAACGTCAACACCGCGACCAATCTGACATCGATCACCCTTCCCGTGTTCGCCGCGCTCGGGCCGGCGAACCTGTCGGGCGGCGCGACCCGGATCGACGACGCCTTCCTCGGCGGCGACGCCGGAATTAGCGTCGCGAGCGGTGTCAGCCAGCAGGCCCGCCTGTTCGCATCGCTACTCGGTTCGATCCACGACAATCGCGATACCGACGCCTTCGATCAGGGCGTGGCGACGGCAACCGCGGGCTTCGGCTACACGCTCGCCAATCGCGACGTCGTCTCGCTATCGGGGCAGGCACAGCAATTCTGGCTGGCGCACGACCGCTACCGCTTCGCCTATGGCCCGACCGCGCAATATACGCATCGCCTTGCCGGCGGACGGGCGCTCTCGATCCAGACACAATGGTTGCGGCTCGATTATCGCACCGATCCGTTGCGCGACGCCGACCGGTTGATGCTGTCGCTCAGCTATGCCGGCAAGATCAGCTATGCGGCGCTGAGCGGCGGGCATGAAGAGACGCGCAATCAGGCATCGGACAATCTTTCGAACAGCTTTGCGGGTGTGCGCGGCGGCTTCGAGAAGCCCGTCGGCCGCGCCTCCATCGTTGGCGGCTTCGGCGTCGAATATCGTCATTATGACGACGCCGATCCGCTGTTTCTGAAACGCCGCAGCGACTGGCAGCTCGATGCCTCGGCCGGCGTCCGCCTGCTCCTCGCGCCGCATGTCTTCCTGCGGCCCAGCGTCGCCTACACCCGCAATATCAGCAACATAGACCTGTTCGAGTACGGCCGTTTCGTCGCCAGTGTCGGCCTTCGTGTGGAGTTTTGAAGGATATGCGCATGATCCATAACCGCCGTGTCGCCCGGATGCTTCTGGCGGGCGCCGCGCTCCCTGCGATCGCAATCGCCCCGACCCCGGCCAACGCCACGCGCATCCTGTTCTCGAGTGCGACGCAGGCCGATGGATCGCGGATTGCGACCAACACGCCGGTCACGCCGGGTCAGGCGCTGCAGACCAGCGGCGGGACCTTGCAGGTCATGCTCGACAATGGCGCGGTCGTCTCGTTCGTCGGCCCCGCCAGTTTCTCGGTCGGCGCCGATGGCGGCATGTCGATCGCGAGCGGATCGACGACGATCATGTCTCCGCGGCCCATCACCATCGGCCTGCCCGGCGGCGCTTCTGCCGCGATCAGCGGAGCGGGGTCGTTCGCGGTCGGCGATGGCATCGTCACCGGTCGCCCGGTCGGCGGATCGGTATCGCTGACCAGCGGCGGCACGACGCGACAGTTCAAGGGCGGCCAGTCGTTCAGCGTCAACATCGGCGCAGCCCCCGCGCTCGCCTTCGCTGCGCCGGCGCAGGCTGTGCCTGCCGCATGGCAGCAGCCCGCCCAGCAGGGTGCGGCCGACGCCGCGCTCCAGCAGAACCCCGCCATCCCGGCGATCCCCGCCGGAACGCCGACGCAGGTCATGGCGTATCTGAACAGCCCGGCAGCATCGTCGGGGACCCCGGACGGCGGCTTCACGACGCAGATCGCGCAGCTGACGACCCCCACAGCTCCCCCTGTCGTGACGGCGCCGCCTGCGACCACGACACCGCCGGCCACAACGACACCTCCGGTGACGACGACACCCCCGGTGACGACAACGCCTCCAGTAACAACGGCACCTCCGGCGACCACCACACCCCCCGTTACCGTGACGCCGCCCGTGACGACGACGCCTCCCGTGACGGAGACGCCCCCTCCCGTGACGACACCTCCGGCGGCGGGGAGCCCGACCGTGGCATCGACGGCAAGCCGTGGCGTCGCGATACTCGGCGGGAACGCCACCAATAGTGTCGGCGGCGATCCCGGCATCGTGACGATCGGCTTAGATGCAGCTGGAAACGCGATCGATTTCGGCCTCTACGGCAAAACCCTGACCGCGACGGCGAGCAACGTTCAGAACGGACCCGGCTGGCAGATCGGCCGCTATGCATCCGGCGACTTCCAGCGCGGCAGCAGTTCGCCGACCACCGTGACGCTCGGCGCGAACGATGGCGTCCATTATGCCGTCGTCGCGCCGATCGGCGGGATCGTTCCCACGTCCGGTCTCGCGACCTATACGGTCGCCGCCTTCACCACCCCGACCTTGCGGAGCGGCGAGGCGGTGAGCAGCGCCAATTTCGCTGCAACGCTCGGTGTCGCTTTCGGCTCGGTGCCGCTGATCGGCTATGATGGCACGCTCAGCTACAGCGACGCGAGCGGCGCATCGAACTACAGCTTCACCACGGCGGGCGGCGCCGCAGCGCCCAGCCTCACGAACAAATTCTTCTATGGCAGCGCCACCAATGTCCAGATCTACGGCCAGGCGCCGCTCAGCGGCACCGGATCGGCCTGCGCTTCCGGTTCGACCTGCCGTCTCGATCTGACCGGCGTCTTCGGGGGCGAGGACGCGACCTTGTTCGGCGCCTGGTATGCCGTCAGCGACGTCACGCTCAACAAGTCGACGCTCAACGGCGCCGCGATCCTCACCCGCGCCAGCTATGACGGCGCCAACAGCGTGGGTAATCCGCCCGTCAGCGGCGGCGGCACGCCGGGATCGGGGGTCGATCTCACGACCGCCAACACGGGCGGGCTGGCCAATGGCACGCTGCCCTTCGCTTATGCCGGCGGCAACCTGACCACCCGCGTCAACAATCCGCCGTTCGTCGGCAGCGTGCAGTTCGACGCGAACGGCAATCCGACGACGATCGGCTCGCTGACCAAGAATGGCGCCAAGCTGCTCGAAGTCAAATCGGCCGCCGGCTGGACGATCGGCCGCTTCGGTGACGGCAATGTCTCCAACGGAGGGCTTGCCGCATCTTATGGCGTGCGGCAGGGCGTCAGCTTCGCGGTCGTCGCGCCGACCACCTTGCTGCCCACCAGCGGCATCGCTTTCTACAGCGTCAGCGACGCGACGACGCCGACGTTCACCGACGGGCAGACGGCTCCCGGCGGCAGCTTCACCGCCAAGCTCGGCATCGCCTTCGGGGCGACGGCATCGACGATCGCTTATGGTTATGACGGGACATTGACCGTGCCGGCGAGCGCCGGTCTCGAAAGCTACAGCTTCATCGCCGGCGGCGGATCGAGCGCGCCGACCCTGACCAGCGGATCGCTCAGCAGCGGCAATTTCCTGATCGACGGCCGGGCTTCAGTGACGTCGGGCACGCTGTGCGCGACCAGTTCGACCTGTCTGCTCTATCTGCGCGGCAGCACCGGCGGCGCGAACGCAACCTTGTTCGGCGGGGCTTACGAACTCTATAATGTCGGCACGGCCAAGCAGCTGGTCAATGGTTCGGCGATCTTCACCAAGACCAGCGGTACTGGCGCGGCGGCAACCGGTGCAACCGGTAGCCCCACGGCTTCGACCACGCCTTACATCATCGCCTACACGTCGAACGTCATCGGCATCGATACCCGCGCCAACGTCACCGCGCAGTTCGCGGACGCGCCCCTCCAGAGCAGTCTCACCAGCTATTATGCGAGCTATCAAGAAGCGCTGAGCAAGGGCACCGCCACCTCGACAACGAGCTATGCCGATTCGACGATCAGCGTCGGCCGCTGGGCCGGCGGATCGACCGGCGGCGTTTATTACAATTCGGGTTCGATCGCGATCCCGGCGAATGGCGGCTTCGATTATGCGATCGGCAGCCAGGCAACCAACCTGCCGTCTTCAGGCGCGCTGACCTATAATTTCCTGGGCGCGACCCCCGTCACATCGAGCGACGGCGCAGTGGCGCCCGGTACCGTGACCGACGCGCATATGGCGGTGACCTTCGGGACGACCAGCAAGGTCGGCCTCGACCTTGCCATCACGATGCCCGGCGACGGCAATTACGGCTTCGCGACGACAGGCGGCGTCGCCGATCCGAGCCAGTCGCAGATCAGCATCACCAAGCCGAACCCCTATACCGCCGTCACGCGCTTCGGGCTGGGCATCGCGTCCGCGACCGGGATCGGCGGGCGCGCCTGCCCCGATGCCAATGCGTGCAAGATCAGCCTGCAGGGCTTCTTCGCAGGCGACCGCGTCCAGCGCGCCGGCTATGTCTTCACGCTCGGCGGCGGAAGCACCTTCGCCAACGCCACACTCCATGGTGCAGTCGCGTTCGGCAACGATACCGGGCTGACCGTGCCCGCACTGCCGCCGGCGCCCTTGCCGGAGAATACAGGCTCGATCGGCAGCGCCTATGCGAGCACCGGAACGCCGATCCTGACCTATGCCAAGGACGGCCAGACCGTGCTGACCGTGAACAACGGCAATCTGAACCTCGGCTTCGACGAAGCAAACAAGCTCTCGTCCTTCCAGTTCTTCCCGACACAGGCGAACATCACGCGGGGCACGGCAGTGACCGGCGAGGCCTATGGCACCTCCAACGTCCAGATCGGCCGCTGGAACGGCGGCATATTGACCGGCACCGCGCAGACCAGCGTCGATGCCGGATTCAAGGGCCTGCATTATGCGCTGCTCAACCCGGCGACGGCGATCCCCACTGCCGGCATCGTGAACTACACGCTCGGCGGCGCGACCAAGCCGACCTATGGCGACGGCTTCACGGAACAGGGCAGCTTTACCGGCAACCTCTCCGTGGCGCTCGACACCGCCAAGCGCCTCGGGCTCGATTTCACGATCACGATGCCCGATCACACCTATCAGGTGTCGACCGCTGGCGGCGCATCGCAACCCGGCAAATCGGCGATCGCCCTGACCACCGCAGGCCAGCTCGGCAATCTCAACATTCCGTTCACGACCGGCGCAAGCCATGCCTGCGCCAGCGGCAGTTGCGTGTTCACCGCGCAGGGCGGCATGTCCGGCGCCGGCGGCCGCGAATTCGCGCTGACCTATACGATCGGCACGGGCCAAACGAGCTTCAACAATTTCGTGTTCGGCTCGGCGGCCTTCACTTCGGCGGGGGCATCGACCCCGGTGATCCTCGATACGCGCAGCACCAATTCGACCGACAGCTTCGCGAACGGCAATTATACGATCTCGACCCCCGCCACCGGCCTGCGGACGAACAACGCGCTGACCTTCGGACCGCAGCATGAGCTGCTCAGCGGCGTCAGCGACGGCGTCGGCAGCAATCGGGTCTATGAGGCGGGATCACGCTCGCTCGCTACCTCTGGTGGCGTCGCGACTGCGTTCATGGGCTGGGGTCGCTGGAGCGACGGCCGCACAACCGGCAGCCTCATCTACAGCGACGGCCGTGGCGGCCATTATGTCTATGGCACGCCGACGCCGGTCGTGCCGACCAGCGGCACCGCGACCTACGCGCTCGTCGGCGCTACGGCACCCACCGTCAACGATGCGGCACACGCCGCCGGCACATTGACCAGCGGCGCGCTTTCGATCGCCTTCGGATCGACCAGCCGGGTCGGCATGGACTTGGCGCTGACCATCCCGAACGATGCCGCCTACACGATCAGCACCGTCGGCGGCGCCGCCAATCCCGCGACGTCGCTGGCGACATTCACAAACGCCGCGACATTCACCGGCGCCGGTACCGTTACTGCAACGCCGGTCGGCGCCACGAGCGTCGGCTGCGGTTCGGGTGCCTGCCCGCAGGCGCAGTTCTTCGGATCGCTGTTCGGACCTCAGGCGGCCGGCGTCGGCATCAGCTATGCGATCGGAGCGGGCAACAATCAGATCGCCGGTGCCGTGGCCTTCGCGCGCACCAACTGATCGGGGGGCGGTGATCGTCGGACGTGTCAGCGTCCGGCGGTCACCGATGGGATGCGGCTGGCGACGACTTCGCGTGTCCTGCGTTCGATCGACCAGAGCAGGCGATCGTCCTTCGCGTCCCAGGCGATCGCCTGGCCGTTGGTCGGAATCGCCATCGTCGCGACATGGATCAGGGTTGGGCCGGCTTCGGGCAGCTTGAGTACATAGAGTTGGGGCCGGTCATGGCCGGTGACGTAGAGATAGCCGTCCTTGCCCCAGGCGCCGCCCGACGAGCTGTACGGCGCCATCCGATCGAGCACGGTCCCGGGGAGCAGCCAGGCGCCCTGCTCGACGAAGGTCCTGTCGTAGCGCACGATCGTCGTCGAGCGGTGATCGCGGCCCGGATCGCCGCCCTTGCCGTCATAATTTGCGAAGCACGCCCACCAGCTATTATCGTGCCAGTCGAGCCAGGTCAGCGAGCCATGGACCGGGCCGAGGCTGCGCGTCGCGACGTGCGTCATCGTCGCGGTATCGAACCACTCGATCGAACTTGCAGTCGGCACCTCGGGATAGTTCGATGCCGCGCACACGATCTGGCGCGCCAGCGCGATGCACGAGTTCATATGCCTGAACAGCGCGTGATCGCCCTGCCAGCGCGCGATCACCTTGCCGCTGACGGGATCGAGCTTGGCGATCGTGGCATTGTCGATCGCATAGACATGGCGCCCGTCGGTCACCACACCCTGATTGGCGTCCTCCGCCACCAGCCGCCGCACTTCGACGGCGGGCGGCAAGGTGAGCGGCGCGGCGAGCGCCGCGACGGCGAGGAGCGCGATCATCAGAATTTAGCCGATACACCCGCGTAGAAGGTGCGGCCATAGCGCTCGTTCTGGATGATCCATTCGGTATTGCCCGCCTGATATTGGCGGGTGGGCTCGTCGGTCAGATTCTGTGCCTCGACGAAGAGCTGGACATCCTGCCAGATGGTCACGCCGGCCTTGGCGTCGAGCCGGCGAAGATCGTTGTTATATTGATCGTCATTGGCTGTGGCGCCGAGCAGCAGCAACGCCTTGCCGGTGACATGATAGGCGATCGACGCCTCGAACGGCCCCTTCTGATAGAAGAGCTGAGCGCCATAGAGATGGCCGGACTGGCTGGGGAAGCTCGTCTTGCGGCCGGCAGGCGTGCGCACCGAGGATTTGGTCAGCGTCGCGTTGAGATTGATGCCGAAGCCTGAGAGCAGTCCCGGCAGGAAGGTGAACTGCTGCTGATACTGCGCCTCGATCCCGTAGATATGGCCCTTGTCGGCATTGAACGGCTGGGTGGCGATCAGGGTCGGATAAACCGTGCCGGCGTAATTGAAATTGGTCAGCGTCTGGGTCTGGGTGAAGATCGGGTTGCGGATCCATTTGCCGAAGGCGCCGACGCTGATCAGGTTGCCGGCACCGAAATAATATTCGGCGATGATATCGGCATTGTCGGCGCGATAGGGCTTCAGATCGGCGTTGCCGCTCGACAGCGTGTCGATCCCGCTCGCGTTGCTGAGCGTACCGCCCGGGGTGAGCTGGTTATAATCGGGACGGCCGATGCTCTTCGAATAAGCGACGCGGACGATCGTACGGTCGTTCGGCGTCAGCTTGAGGAGCAGGCTGGGCAGGACATCGTTATAATCATTGGTGAAGCGCAGCGGCACGACGGTGGCGCCGCGATCGATGCGGAAGCCGCCGATGCCGAGTTTGGTATGTTCGAAGCGCAGCCCGGGGATCACCGCGAGTTTGCCGAATTCGAGCTGGGCCATCGCATAGGCCGCATACACATCCTCATCGATATCGAGATCGGCGAGCGTGTTGTTGGCGAGCGAGGTGGCGACGTCCTTGACGAAGAAAGGCCCGTTGAGGTTGACCGCGGTGAAGGCCGTGATCGCAGTCTCGCTGATCGTCGGGCCGTTGATATAGGCCCGGCTGGTATCGGCGCTGTTGGGATAGACGCTATAGGTCGGCCCCTGCAGGTTGAACTGGCCGAGGGTGAAGCGCGTGGTGGCGCCGCCGCGGGTCCAGACGTCATTGGTCTGATCGAAGCTCTTGTCGGTGGTGCGATATTTGCCGCCAAGCTTGATGAAGCTGTTCTCGCTCATTCCCGACAGACGATAGGTGGCGTCGAGCTTCGCCTGCCAGATATCCTCCTTGCCCTGCTGATTCTGATTCGAATATTGGCGGAGCTGCATCTGGTTCGCGGTGCATTCGGTGCGTGCGGTGGCGGTGTAGACGATGTCGCTGAAATCGACGTCGACCGTGCCGGGATTGCAGCGGAACTGCCAGAGCGGGATCTTGTCCGAGACGGTGTTACGCACGCGGCCGAGCACATAATCGAGCTTGATCATGTCATAGTCGCTGGTGCCGCCCACCATCGCCGAGAAGACCGATTTGGTCTTGTCGTCGGTGCGGAAATCCTGGCGGCGTTCGGAGGCGACGAAGCCGGGCGTACTCGCCGGGGCGGTCGTGGCGGTGACGCCGTCTGCGGCGACGGTGAGCGTGCCGAAATCAAGCCGGTAGCGCGGGCGCTGTTCATGCTCCTTGAAGTGGCTGTAGAGGCCGCGCGCATAGAGTTGGGTATGGTCGCCGAGCTTCCAGTCGAACGATCCGGTCGCGCCGATGCGTTCACGCTGGATCGTGTAGTTGGTATATTTGATGTTGATCGGCGCGCCGCCGCGAGCATAGCGCGTGTCGGGCGCCCAGCTGTCGGGATAGAAGCCATAGCTGACGAAGGTCCGGTCCGAATAGCTGCCGCCGAGGATCAAGCCGAACTGGTCATCGTCGCCGAAGCGCGTCGCGATACTGGCGTCGCCGCGCACGGGCGGGCGATCGTTGAACTGTTGCTTGCCGATCTGCGCGTTGAGAGTGAGGGTCGTGCGCTGCTTATAGTCGAACGCGGTCTGCGTGACGAGATCGATGTTGCCACCGATGCCCTGCGCATCCATGTCGGCTGTCTTGACCTTCGCAACCTCGACCCGGTTGAGCAACTGGCCCGAGATCACGTCGAGCGGCAACGAACGGGTCGATCCGTCGGGATTGCCGACCTCGAGTCCGTTGATCGTATAGCCGTTCAGGTTGGAGGGCACGCCGCGCACCGAGACGAAGCGGCCTTCGCCCTGATCATAGGTGACGCCGACGCCGGGCAGCCGCTCGACCACCTCGGCGACATTCTTGTCGGGGAGGCGCCCGATCTCGTCCGAGGCTGACACATCGACGATGCCGATCGCGTCGCGCTTGACCGCGATCGACCGTTCCTGCTGTGCGCGCTGGCCGGTGACGACGATGGCGTTGTCATCGCCGGGTGCGTCGGCGGGAGGCGCCGTCTGGGCGGAAAGGGCGGTGGTGAAGCTGAGTGCGGCGATGCCGCCGAGCAGATGTATCTTGCGCATGGTCGTCCCCCTGTTGGGGAGCGACTAGCGCCGATTGATGACGCTCTCATGCCAGCGGCATGACGCTACGGTTTCCGGGTTGTTACCGGATGATGACTTCGGGCGCGGCATCCTACCCGTTCGGATCGAGCGAGGTCGAGACAGGTTCTCATTTGCCAACGTCCCTCGACTTCGCTCGGGACGAACGGATTTTTAAGCAAATGCCCCGGCAATGTCGCGCAGCGCGACAACGAGGCGGTCAGGATCGTCCGAAGTGTTTACGAAGCTCGGCGATACGCGGACGCAGCAGCCCTTCGCCGGGCCGCTACGCTCGATCGTGAAGATGCGGTGGCGATCGAACAGCGCCTTTCGGATCGCGACATTGTCGGCGAAGCTCGTCCGCCCGTTGATCCGGAACGAGGTAATTCCCGCCGACAGCGCCGGATCGGCGGGGGTGAGTATCTCGATCCGCGGATCGCCGCGCAGTGCTTCGGCCCAACGGTCGCGCAAATGGTGGAGCCGGTGCGCCTTGGCGGCGAGCCCGATCGACTGATGCACCGCGATCGCATCGGGCACCGACAATATGCCCGCGAAATTGACCGTGCCGGTATGGATACGCGCGTCGATCCTGTCGCTGGGGCCTTCGAGCAGCGAGACGTTGATATCGGGGATGCGATCCTTCCTTATGTAGACCAGCCCGACGCCGAGCGGCGCGGCAATCCATTTGTGGAAGTTGATGCCGGCGAACTCGACGCCGAGATCGCGCAGCGAGAATTCGACCTGCCCCAGCGCATGGCCGACATCGAGCAGCACATCAGCATTGTGCGCCTTCGCCAGCGCGACGATCTCCTTAACCGGCGGGGTCAGTCCGGTGCGGTGGCTGAGCTGGGTGAGGAGCACCAGCCGGATCGCGGGGTTGGCCTTGAGCGCCTTTTCGTAAGCGTCGATCAGGCTTTGCCTGGTCGCGGGCTCGGGCAGATCGATCTTGATCACCTTCACCCCGCGCAGGGGCCCGAGCGAGTCCATGCCGGTCTGCATCGAATCATAATCGAGATCGGCATAAAGCACCGCGTCGCCGGGCCTGAGCTTGTTATATCCGCCGATCAGCACCGCCATCGATTCGCTGCCGCCGCGGGTGAAGGCGATCTCTTCGCTGTCGACACCGAGCAACGCCGCCGCGCTCGTGCGCACCGCCTGCATATCCTTGCCGAAATCGCCGCGCGAATAGACCGAGGTCTCGCGATTGACCCGGTCGATCCGCGCTTCATAGGCGGCACGCACCGTCTTCGGCATCGAGCCGAAATGCCCGGCTTCGAGCTGAATCACATTGGCAGGCGGCGCATCGTAGAGCGCGGCGATCTTCGCCCAATGGCTTTCGTCCTCCGCGAGCTTCGCCGGATCGATACCGGCGGGTGCGATCGGCGCGGCCGTCGCGGCCGCCAGGGGCAGGCCCGCCAGAGAGGCGCCAGCAATTAGCGTGCGTCGCGTCATATCCATGCAGTACCGCCTGTGAAAACTGGCCGAATTGGTCTTTGCCGGCCGCAACATGACATGGCGGCGCGTGCCTGCCTATGCCGCTTTATTGCGATCCGCCGCCTATACTCTTAAATGATGTTCATGACATTTCGTCTGCCGCAGAATCTGTCGACCGGTCCTGGCCCCGAAGGCGGGCTCGCCGAATTCAACCGCGAAATCCTCGCCGAAAAGGCCGCAGCGCTGGGGCGCACGGGCAAGGCGATCGAGCGAGCGCTCACCGCGTTGGCAGAGTGCACCGACCCGGAGGCGCGCGACGCGCTGGTGCAGGCAGCGGCCGATGCGGTGCAGGGGTTGATCATCCAGCGCGAACTGACCGGTCTTCGAAACAACCGCGCGTTGATTGCGGATTTCGGAGTGCCGCGGGAGGTGGTGTTGCGGATCGGGGTGCGGCCGAAGATTAAGTTGCCTCTGAATGCCTATCAAACCGAATGAAAAACTTCAGAACACTGCGTGCCCTGATAGCCTGAGATAAATTGTTCTCAGATAGCTATCAGTCATACCGGACACAAAGTCAGTCACCGCGTGAACTTTTTTAAAAAAGGAATCCCCTTTATCATAACGCGGTATGATCTTTAGGACCATTCCGTTGATGTAATCGTCTGGGTTATCTATTGCTTTCATGCATTTATCTAAGACCTCTATGATCATTTGTACTCCCGATATCTCGGCAGCGATGGTTCGGTCCCAGGCAAAAACGCGCTCGGCTACAATCTTTTTGGCAGCGCCAACGCCCCGGTCACTTTTTGATGCTTCTAGTAAGCCTTTCGAAAACGACCCATTCATGATCGAGGTTTCGTTCTCGTTCCATGCTTCGATCGCGCTCTCGATCAGACACCCGATAGCTTTTGCACGTAGCCAACCAATATTGGCATCATGGTCATCTTCTCGTGAATAGCCACTGGCATCTGGAATAAGGCCTAGCAGGCACTCTTCCGCCTCATCAAATGTGACTCGGTTCAGCTTTAAGGCATCTTCAACATCAACAATCCGGTAGCAAATATCGTCAGCAGCCTCGACGAGAAAGACCAACGGGTGACGACACCACGATCCATCTGACTTTTTTTTAAGCCCAACATCGTCTGCAATATTCGAAAAATGCGACATATCTTCTTTGAAGAAGCCATATTTTCTCGAGCCTATATAATTTGATTGTTCAAAACGGTCGGTCGATGCCGATGGATATTTCGAGAATGCTCCCAACGTGGCAAACGTCAATTTCATTCCACCATCATTGATCGAATTTTGTATTCGGGTGAGCAAACGGAATCCTTGGGCGTTTCCTTCAAATTCCTCAAAGTCCGACACCTCATGCTTATCAAGGCTATTTAAAATTGGCTGACCTCGATGTGCCTTAAACCAACTTCCAATCGCTTGCTCACCAGCATGTCCGAACGGCGGATTTCCTATGTCGTGCGCCAAACATGCGTTGCTGACGATTTGCGCGACGTCGTGGGCTAGATATTTGAACGTCGAGGCCAGTGGCTCGTCCTCCATTGCCAACTTGGTACCGATAGAATAGCCTAGCGAGCGGCCTACCGACGAAACCTCCAGCGAATGGGTGAGGCGCCGGCGTACGTAATCGGATGTGGGAAAAGGATGAACCTGTGTTTTGTCCTGCAGCCGTCTAAAAGCAGCACAAAATACAATTCTATCGTAATCTCTCTGGAAAACGGACCTTTGTTCTTCGTCCGATTTGCTCGGATTTTCGAACCGAGACGAGGATAGCAACTTTCTCCATTCCATTATGGCCGACCCCATCTACCAGTTTCTTTCGAATCCGAAACGACTGGTGGTTAGCGAAATGTTTGGTTTAACGCTACCAACTTGGTACACGGTGTAACTACAGCGTCAGACCCCGTGTGCGTCGAGCATCGGCCCGGCGGTGGCGATGTCCCCTGCGCTGAAGCTCACCGTCCCCGCAGTCTTGCCCGGCGACGCGTAGAGGAAGAAGGGCGTGCCGAAGCCGCCGCCTTCGATCAGTTCCTTCGAAAGCAGATTGACGAGGTTCATCACCTTGGCCGCTCCGGTGATGCTGTCGTCGGCCGCGCGGGTCGGCAGGCGTTTGCCCATATAGGCGTTGTAATCGGCCTCGGTCGTCTCGGGCCGGTACATATAGTTGAGGACATGAAGGTCCTCGCCGGGCCAGGGATAGATGATGTAGCGCATCTCGAGATCGCGAAAGCCCTTGGGGAATTCGCGGTGGACCGACTGGCAGATCAGGCAGTTCACATTGGTGAACATATAGGCGATCACCGGGGTCGGCCCGGCGTTGCGCGCGGGAACACGGATCGCGGGCACGCCGGCCATTTTGGGCCAGACGCGCGCAAGCGTCTGCTGGATCGGATCATTGGGCTGTTCGAGCCCAGCCGAAGCCTTGCCCGCCAGCGCCACAAGGCCGAGCGCGGGCGCAGCCTTCAGTAGGGTGCGCCTGTGCCAATCCGTCATCGTCGCCCTTCCACCGAAGATTATCGATCTTGGCGGCGGACGATAGGCGCGTCCAGTGTCTGCGCGATTAACAGGCCGAGATTTCGCCTCTCGCTCCCGTTGAGGCGTCAGGTTACGGGTTTGCGCAACAGCCGCCATCCCGCGACGACGAACAGGATCAAGGTGATCCCCTGCACTGCACCGAAGGGTGGCTCATTGCCGCTGGGCGCCAGCGCGTGAAGCGCGGGAATCTTGAGGAAGGACTGAACGATCAGCACGAAGACGTTGAGCCAGAGCCCGAGCAGCGCCGTAATCGTATAGATCGGGCGCCACCAGCCGGCGCGGTGGAAGACGAACAGCGCGAGCAGCGCGACCGCCAGGATGACGAGCGAGATCACGCCGACGACAAACGCCGGGGTCAGGGTTGCCACCGGAAAGAAGAAGCCGGTGACGCTCGTCAGGATCGTGAAGACGAGGAACAGCAGGTTGGGCAATCCCCACCAACGCCCGCCGAGCAGGCCGATGACGAACAGCAGCCCGGTGGCGATGCCGACGAGACTGATCGCGACATGAAGTTGGGTGAACGCGTGGACCGATAGGCCGAAGATCATGTGCCCGCTCCTTCGGAAGGAAGGCGCAGGTTATGACAGGTTCGGCGTGCGGCCAAATGCTTTCGTGGGTGGAACGAGCGGTGCGCATCCCACTCACTCGCAACCGTCACCCCGGACTTGTTCCGAGGTGACGGTGTAGTTTTGGCGGTTGAGACTTACTCCGCGGCAGGCAGGTAGATCTCACCGCCCTTTTCCTTGAACACTTCGCTCATGGCCCGCATCCCCGCTTCGGCATCGCTCGCGGCGATGAAGGCGTCGGCGGGCTGGTTTTGCGTCGCGGCGAAGTCGCGGACTTCCTGGGTAATCTTCATCGAGCAGAATTTGGGGCCGCACATCGAGCAGAAATGCGCGACCTTGGCGCCTTCGGCCGGCAACGTCTGATCATGATATTGCTCGGCCGTATCGGGATCGAGCGACAGGTGGAACTGATCGCGCCAGCGGAAATCGAAGCGCGCGCGGGACAGCGCGTCGTCGCGGAGCTTGGCGGCGGGGTGCCCCTTGGCGAGATCGGCCGCGTGGGCGGCGAGCTTGTATGTCACCACACCGACCTTGACGTCGTCGCGGTCGGGAAGGCCCAGATGCTCCTTCGGCGTGACGTAGCAGAGCATCGCCGTGCCGAACCAGCCGATCATCGCCGCGCCGATCGCCGAGGTGATATGATCGTAACCCGGCGCGATATCGGTGGTCAGCGGCCCGAGCGTGTAGAAAGGGGCCTCGCCGCAGGCCTTCAGCTGCTTGTCCATATTGGCCTTGATCTTGTGCATCGGCACATGGCCGGGGCCCTCGATCATCACCTGGACATCATGCTTCCACGCGATCTGGGTGAGTTCGCCGAGCGTGTGCAGTTCGCTGAACTGGGCTTCGTCATTGGCGTCGGCGATCGATCCGGGGCGCAGGCCGTCGCCGAGCGAGAAGGCGACGTCATAGGCCTTCATGATCTCGCAGATTTCCTCGAAGCGTTCGTAGAGGAAGCTCTCCTTGTGATGGCTCAGGCACCATTTCGCCATGATCGAGCCGCCGCGCGAGACGATGCCGGTGACGCGCTTGGCGGTCATCGGGATGTAAGCGAGGCGGACGCCGGCGTGGATCGTGAAATAATCGACGCCCTGTTCGGCCTGCTCGATCAGGGTATCGCGGAAGATTTCCCAGGTCAGATCCTCGGCAACGCCGTTGACCTTCTCGAGCGCCTGATAGATCGGCACCGTGCCGATCGGCACCGGCGAGTTGCGCATGATCCATTCGCGGGTGTCGTGGATGTTGCGGCCGGTCGACAGATCCATGACGGTGTCGGCGCCCCAGCGGATCGACCAGACCATCTTGTCGACCTCGTTGGCGACGTCGGACGCGACCGCCGAGTTGCCGATATTGGCGTTGATCTTGACGAGAAAGTTGCGGCCGATCGCCATCGGCTCGGATTCGGGATGGTTGATGTTGTTCGGGATGATCGCGCGGCCGCGGGCGACCTCGCTGCGGACGAATTCGGCGGTGACGAAATCGGGAATCTCGGCGCCGAAATCCTCGCCATCGCGCTGCAGTTTTTCCTTCAGCGCGGCGCGGCCGATATTCTCGCGGATCGCGACATATTCCATTTCGGGGGTGATGATGCCCTTGCGGGCATAGTGCATCTGGCTGACATTATGACCGGCCTTGGCGCGCAACGGGCGCTGCACGACATTGGGGAAGGGGACCACGCCGCCGGAGCGATCGGGGCCCTTGAGGCCATTATCCTCGGGCTTCACGCCGCGGCCGTCATATTCCTCGACATCGCCGCGCGCCATGATCCAGTCGCGGCGGAACTGCGGGAGCCCCGCCATGATGTCGATATGGGCCTTCTCGTCGGTGTAGGGACCGGAGCAATCATAAACGCGGACGGGTGGTTCCTTGGCGGAGTCCTCAAGCTTGATCTCACGCATCGCGACGCGGATCGGCTTTCCGGAATAATCGACGGGCCCTTCGACATGGATCTTGCGCGATCCACGGATCGGGCCGGTGGTGACCTTCATCTCGGTGCGGGCGGGGATATCGGCCATCTCAGTCTCCAAATCGATGTCGGAGTTTGAGTGTCGTGCTCGACAGTCCCCCGGACTGTCTGCGCGCGCCACTTCCTCCGCCGGTCCAAACCGGATCAGGTTCTACGGGTCGTGGGCATCGCAGCGCCACCTCTCAGCCATCGGCTCCCCGGGGATGGCGCGAGTGTAACGGGAGCGGCGGGATGGGGGAAGTCCTTTCGATAAGCCTCAGCCCGTCACCCCGGACCTGTTCCGGGGTCCGCCGTCACAAGCGATGCGCAGCAGGCGAACAGCAAAAGGTGGCAAGGTTTCGACACCACCTCTCAGCAATAGTTCGGGGATGGGTAGACCCCCGAACAGATCCGGGGTGACAAAGAACGGCAAAAGCATCCCTGTCACTGGCAAAATGGCGAAAAACCCACCTATAGTCGCCGCATGACGGGGATGACGTGCGATCTGGCGATAATCGGCGGGGGGCTGTCGGGCGGGCTGATTGCGCTGGCGGCGCAGCAGGCGCGGGTCAATGCGCGGGTGTTGCTGATCGAGGCGCGGCCGCAGCTGGGCGGCAATCATATCTGGTCGTTCCTCGATGGCGATGTCGAGGCTACGGACAAGCGCCTGCTCGAAAGCCTGGTGACCTATGGCTGGCGCGATTTCGCGGTGGTGCTGCCCGCCTATAAACGATCGCTGCCGCAGGCGATGTACAGCATCAGATCGGATCGCTTCAATCAGGCGATCCGCGAACGGCTGCCGCCCGGGAATATCATCACGGGGCGGGCGGTGACCGCGATCAGCCCTGAACATGTGGTGCTGGAGGACGGCACGACGATCATGGCGGGCGGCGTGATCGATGCGCGCGGGGCCGGCGACCTCGATCTGCTCGATCTCTACTGGCGCAAGTTCGTCGGCTATGAGCTGCATCTCGATGGCCCGCACAGCGTGCGCCGAGCGACGCTGATCGATGCCGCCGCCGATCCCGCTGCAGGTTTCCAATATATGATGACCTTGCCGATCGAGTATGACCGGCTGTTCATCGAGGATGTCCGCTTCGAGGGGCACAAGCCGATCGACCTTTCCGATCATGGCCAGCGCATCGTCAATCACGCCGCGCGCTTCGGCTGGCGCATCCTCAGCTCGGCGCGCGGCCAGGCGGGGATGATCCCGATCGTGCTCGGCGGCGATTTCGAGGCCTATTGGCGATCGACCGGCGCGGGCATCGCGAAGGCGGGGCTGCGCGCGGGTCTATCGCATCCGGTGACCGGCAATTCGCTGGGCGATGCCGCCCGGGTTGCCCGGCTGGTGGCGAAGGCGAACGACTGGTCGGGGGCGGCGCTGCACAAGATGCTTCATGCCCATGCCGCGAATGCCTGGAAGCGGCGCGGCTATTATCGCCGCTTTGCGCGGCAGATGCTGGCCGAAACGATGCCGCACGAGGCGTATCAGATGCTCGAGGGGCTCTATGCGCAGGACAGCGACGTGATCGCGGTTCCACGCGGCGCGGCTCACCTTCAGCGACCGGCTGTCGCTCGCCACAGGTGATGGGCCGATGCCATTTTCATCGATCCTAAAGGGCTGATCATGCGCAATATCTGTGTTTTCTGCGGATCGAGCCCGGGCTTCGACCCGGCTCATGCCGATGCGGCGACGGCGCTTGGCATGACGCTGGCCGAGGCAGGGATCGGGCTGGTCTATGGCGGCGGCGGGGTCGGACTAATGGGGATCGTCGCCGATGCCGCAATGGCTGCGGGCGGGACGGTGACCGGGGTCATCCCGCAGGCATTGTTCGACATGGAGGTCGCGCATCGCGGGCTGACCGAGCTGCACGTCGTCAAATCGATGCACGAACGCAAGGCGATGATGGCGGACATGTCCGACGGGTTCATCGCGCTGTCGGGCGGGATCGGCACCTTCGAGGAATTGTTCGAGATCTGGACCTGGGGTCAGCTAGGCGACCATGCCAAGCCGGTGGCGTTGCTCAATGTCGCGGGCTTCTACGACAAGCTGATTTCGTTCCTCGACGATGTCGTGGCGGCGGGCTTCTTCCGGACGCAGCATCGGGCGATGCTGCAGGTCAGCGATGATCCGGCGCGGCTGATCGAGGCGATGCGCGACTGGCGGCCGGCGCAAATGGGGAAGTGGATAACCCCCTCCGAACGCTGACAGTCAGACCGTGAAGCTCTCGCCGCACCCGCAGCTGCCCTTGGCATTGGGGTTGGCGAAGGTGAAGCCGGCGGTGAAATCATCCTCCACCCATTCGACCGTCGATCCGATCAGATAGAGGATCGACCCGCCATCGACATAGAAGTCGCCGCCGGAGGTGACGATCTTCTCGTCGAAGGGATCGGCTTCGCTGATATAATCCACCGAATAGGCCAGCCCCGAACAGCCTCGGCGCGGGGTCGACAGCTTGACGCCGATCGTGCCTTCGGGCGCGGTGGCCATGAGGTGCGCGATGCGCGCCTCGGCTGAGGGCGTGAGGATCAGCGCGGCGGGGCGGGGGCGTGCGGTGGTCGTGGTCGTCATTTCACATTGATCCCGTTCGTCCCGAGCGAAGTCGAGGGACGTTGGCGCGCGGGGACGTGTCTCGACTTCGCTCGACACGGACGGACCTCATTGATCGAACCGGCGGACATCACAACATACCCAGTTCGAGCTTGGCCTCGTCAGACATCTTGGCGGGATCCCATGGTGGATCCCAGACGAGGTTGACCTCGGCCGATCCGACGCCCGGCACCGCGCCGACGCGAAGCTCGACCTCGGCGGGCATCGATTCCGCGACCGGGCAATGCGGCGTCGTCAGGGTCATCGTCACCACGACATGATTGTCGGTTGTGACATCGACGCCGTAGATCAGCCCGAGTTCGTAGATGTTGACCGGAATCTCCGGATCGAAAATCTCCTTGAGCGCATCGACCACGCCTTCATAGACATCGCCACCGGGCTCGCCGCCTTCGACAGGCTTGGGCTTCTCGGCAAGAAATCCCTCAAGATAATCGGGCCTATGCGCCGTATGCGTCGTGATCTCGACGCGCGCCTTGGGCGGCGACGCCACAGCCTCGACCTCTTCGATCTTCATGGGGTTACCCTCGTCGCTCATCCGAATATCCGTGTCACGCGTTCGATGCCCTTTGCCAGTGCGGCGATATCCGCTTCGTCGCTATGGATGCCGAAGCTCGCCCGCGCCGTCGCAGGAATGTCGAGATGCTCCATCAGCGGCTGGGCGCAATGATGCCCGGCCCTGATCGCCACCCCGGCTTCATCCAATATGGTGCCGATGTCGTGCGGATGCACCCCTTCGATCGAAAAACTGACGATGCCCGCCGAATCCGCCGGGCCATAAAGCCGCACGCTGTTGATTGCGCCCAGCGCCGCACGGGCGCTGGCGACGAGCGCGCTTTCATGCGCGTGGATCACCGGGAGGCCGATCGCATCGACATAGTCGATCGCGGCATGGAGCCCGAGCGCGCCGACGATGTTCGGCGTCCCCGCCTCGAACCGCTGCGGGGCGGGCGCCCATGTCGTCCTGGCGAAGCTAACCTTGTCGATCATCGAGCCGCCACCCTGCCAGGGCGGCATCGCACCGAGGATATCGCCCTTGGCCCAGAGCGCGCCGATGCCGGTGGGGCCGTAAAGCTTGTGGCCGGAGAAGACGTAGAAGTCACAGCCGATTTCCTGCACATCGGCTGCGATGCGGGGGACCGCCTGGCAGCCGTCGATCAGGATTTTCGCCCCGACGGCGTGCGCCAGCTCGGTCGCGCGCCTGGCATCGAGGACCGAGCCGAGCACGTTCGAGACATGCGCGAGCGCGACGAGCTTATGCTGTCCGGTCAGCATCGCCGCCATCGCGTCGAGATCGATCTTGCCGTCCTCGGTCAGCGGGCAGACGTCGATTTCGACGCCGGTGCGATCCTGGATCAACTGCCACGGCACGATATTCGAATGATGTTCGAGCCTCGACAGCAGGATGCGGTCGCCCGCCTTCAGATTGGCCACGCCCCAGCTCTGCGCGACGAGATTGATCGCCTCAGTCGCGCCGCGCACGAAGACGACCTCGTCGGATGAAGCGGCGTTGAGGAAGCGCGCGACTCTGGCGCGGGCCGCCTCATAGGCCATCGTCATGTCGGCCGAGCGCCGATAGACGCCGCGATGCACCGTCGCATAATCGCGCGCATAGGCGGTCTCGATCGCGTCGATCACGACCTGCGGCTTCTGCGCAGTCGCAGCGGTGTCGAGATAATGCCAGCCCTCGGGGATGGCAGGGAAATCCTTGGCCCAAATGTTGTGGGGAGCATTCATAGTGCGACATCCAGCCAGCGGTCGGCTGCTTCGAGGAAGGCATCGCGGATAGGCTCGTCGCCGACCCGCTCGATCGCGTCGGCTATGAAGGCATGGGTCAGCAGTGCGCGAGCACGATCCGGCGTCACACCACGGCTCTGCATGTAGAACAGCGCACGTTCGTCGAGTTCACCGACCGTCGCGCCATGTGCGCACTTCACGTCGTCGGCGAAGATTTCGAGTTCGGGCTTGAGGTTGATCGTCGCGCTGCGCTTGAGCATCAGCCCGCGCAAGCTCTGTTCGCCGTCAGTCTTCTGCGCATGACGCGCGACTTCGACGCGGGCGGCCATGCTCGCGGTCGCCTTGTCGTCGGCGACGGCGCGCCAGAGCTGGCGGCTGGTGCCCTGCTCCTTTGCGTGACGGACGACGACTGCCGCATCGTGGCGTTGATCGTTGCGTGCCAGCAGGGCGCCGCCATGTTCGGTAAAGGCGCCCGCGCAATCGATCAGGATGTTGGCGTCGAGCCGGCTGCTGCCGTCGCCGCCGGCGAGGATCGTCGTGACGAGGCTGGCGCCAGCGCCGAGGCTCGCTTCGTCGCGCAGCGAGGTGAAGCCGCTCGCCTGATCGATCCGGATCGCGCGCATCAGGCGGGCGGATGCGCCGAGGGTGATGTGGGTCAAGCGGTTGGCCCAGCCGTCGCCGAGATAGGTTTCGACGATGCTGGCCTGCGCGTCTTCGGCGAGGGTGATCTGTGCGGGGACGTGGCTGGCGCCGCCGGTGGCGATGTGGACGATCTCGATCGCGCCCTTGGGGGTCGCGGCGTCCTTGGCAAGGCTGAGCGTCCAGCCGGGGCCGGTGGCGAGCTTCGCCAGCGGGTGATCGGAGGTGGTGTCGGTCTTGCCGATGATGATCGGGCCGGGTGCGCTGCGGGTGGCGTCGAAGCGGCCGTCGATGAAGAGCAGGCGGGGGCCGTCGCCGATCCATTGCGGTTCAATGGCGTTGCCGGTCGCGGGCGCATCGGCAAGCGCTGGCAGTGCCGACAGATCGGCCCAGCGCCATGCTTCGTCGCGCGTTGTGGGAAGCGACATCATATAAGCCCCTCCCTTGAAAGGGAGGGGTGAAGGAAGATTGCCACCCCTCACGCCGCGATCGCCCCATAGCCTTCGCGCTCGAGCTCCAGCGCCAGCTCGGGCCCGCCGGTTCGCACGATCCGCCCCGCCGCCAGCACATGCACGAAATCGGGCTGCACATAATCGAGCAGCCGCTGATAATGGGTGATCAGCAGCACCGCCTTGTCGGGCTTGCGCATGATCACATTGATGCCATGGCCGACGGTGCGCAGCGCATCGATGTCGAGGCCGCTATCGGTCTCGTCGAGGATCGCGAGCTTCGGGTCGATGATCCCCATCTGCACCATCTCGTTGCGCTTCTTCTCGCCGCCCGAAAAGCCGACATTCACAGGGCGCTTGAGCATGTCCATCGAGAGGCCCAGCTCGTCGGCCTGCTTGCGCGCGATCTTGAGGAAATCGCCACCCGACAGCGGGGCCTCGCCACGCAGCTTGCGCTGGGCATTGAGCGCCTCGCGCAGGAACTGGACGTTCGACACGCCGGGGATCTCGACCGGGTACTGGAAGCCAAGGAACAGGCCGGCGGCGGCGCGCTCATGCGGCGCGAGCGCGAGCAGATCCTGGCCGTTGAATGTTGCCGAACCTTCGGTGACTTCATAGCCGGGCCGGCCCGACAGCACGTAACCGAGCGTCGACTTGCCCGCGCCATTCGGCCCCATGATCGCATGGATCTCGCCCGGATTGATCGTCAGGCTGAGCCCCTTGAGGATCGCCTTGCCATCGATTTCGGCGTGGAGGTTTTCGATCTTCAGCATTCGGCATTCTTCCATTCGCGGGCGACGCGAAACGCGTCATCAAGGCCCGTCTCTAAATCGACGAAACGATAAGTGGTCTGCTGACCATGACGTCGGTCATCGCGGGCGCTGTTGAATGCGACATGCACAACCGCCTGATCGTCCGTAGGAGGATCAATCCAGACTTGCACACTTTCGGTGCCCGCAAGTGGGTAGGAAAAAGAGCGCACGCTGTAGCCCTTATATTCCTTATCCCACACGAAATCGTTTCGGCTGGCATAAGCATCAAGTCGCAAATCGAGCGCGGCATAATCGTCCGTGAATGGCCAAGCGCTGCTCACCCGACTGACCCCTCCAGCGAAATCCCCAACAGCTTCTGCGCCTCAACCGCAAACTCCATCGGCAGCTGCTGCAACACTTCCTTCGCAAAGCCGTTCACGATCAGCGCCACCGACGCCTCCTGATCGAGGCCGCGCGACATCGCGTAGAAGAGCTGATCGTCGCTGATCTTCGAGGTGGTCGCCTCATGCTCGATCTGCGCCGAGGGGTTCTTGACCTCGATATAGGGGATGGTGTGCGCGCCGCATTGGTCGCCCAAGAGCAGGCTGTCGCACTGGGTGTGGTTGCGCGCGCCCTCGGCGGTGGGGCCGACCCTGACGAGGCCGCGATAGGTGTTGTCGCTCTTGCCCGCCGAGATGCCCTTCGAGACGATCGTCGACTTCGTGTTCTTGCCGAGATGGATCATCTTGGTGCCGGTATCGGCCTGCTGGCGGTTGTTGGTCACCGCCACCGAATAGAATTCGCCGACGCTGTTCTCGCCCGCGAGGACGCAGCTCGGATATTTCCAGGTGATCGCGCTGCCGGTCTCGACCTGGGTCCAGCTGACCTTCGAATTCTTGCCCTGGCAGAGCGCGCGCTTGGTGACGAAATTATAGATGCCGCCCTTGCCCTCGGCGTCGCCCGGATACCAGTTCTGCACGGTCGAATATTTGATTTCGGCATCGTCGAGTGCGACGAGTTCGACCACGGCGGCGTGGAGCTGATTCTCGTCGCGCATCGGAGCGGTGCAGCCCTCCAGATAGGAGACGTGGCTACCCTTGTCGGCGACAATGAGCGTGCGTTCGAATTGGCCGGTATTTTCGGCGTTGATCCGGAAATAGGTGCTCAGCTCCATCGGGCAGCGCACGCCTTCAGGAATGTAGACGAAGGTGCCGTCGGAGAAGACCGCGCAGTTGAGCGTCGCGAAATAATTGTCGTGCATCGGTACGATCTTGCCGAGCCACTTCTTCACATGCTCGGGATATTCGCGGATCGCCTCCGAGATCGAGCGGAAGATGACGCCGGCGCGTTCGAGCTCGGCGCGGAAGGTGGTCGCGACCGAAACGCTGTCGAACACCGCATCGACCGCGATCTTGCGGCTGCCCTCGACACCGGCGAGCATCTTCTGCTCTTCGATCGGGATGCCGAGCTTCTCATAGACGCGCAGGATTTCGGGATCGACCTCGTCAAGCGAAGCCAGCTCCTTCTTCACCTTGGGCGCCGCGTAATAATAGGCGTCCTGATAATCGATCGGCGGGACATTGAGCTTGGCCCAGTCGGGCGGGGTCATCGTCAGCCAGTGGCGATAGGCCTTGAGCCGCCAGTCGAGCATCCATTCTGGCTCGTTCTTCTTGGCGGAGATGAAGCGGACGGTGTCCTCGCTCAACCCCTTGGGCGCGAAATCCTGCTCGATCTCGCTGCTGAAGCCCCATTCGTAGTTCGACGCCCGATCGGCGGCGGCATGCGCCTCGGCATTGCGGGCGGGGGTCTCGTTGCGGGTATCGGTCACGAGCAAACACCCCGTTCGCATCGAGCGCAGTCGAGACACGTTCTCGCATGCCAACGTCCCTCGACTTCGCTCGGGTCGAACGGAATATGATGGAAACTTTTCATGCGTGCGCTCCTTCGCGAGGAGTCGACAAGGTGGCAAGGCTGATATTGCCGAGCGCGGCCCGAATGCTGTCGTTGACGACACCCCATTGCGGCTTGACCTGACAGGCCTGTTCGAGCCCGCAATCATGGCGATGCTCGTCGACACAGGCGGTCATCGCGATCGGACCTTCGACCGCCTCGACGATGTCGGCAAGGCTGATCTCGGAAGCGGGCCGCGCGAGCATGAAGCCGCCGCCGGTGCCGCGCGCTGAGGTCAGCAGGCCGCTGGCGGTGAGCCGCCCCATCAGCTTCTGCGCCGTCGGCAGCGGCACGCCGGTCTCGGCGGCAACCAAGGTCGCGTTGAGCCGCGAACCGGCGCCATGGCGCGCGGCGGCGGACAGCATCACGACCGCATAATCTGCAAGGCTCGACAAACGCATGAGCGGGGCAATTCCAATTCGGCCAAATTCAATTCGGACTGATTCGATCCGATTGGGCAGATGGCCCCTGAAGGTGGCGGGGTCAAGGCCAAGATCGCGGCAATGCGCGGCATCGTCGCCCCGACCGTCTGGGAGGACGGCCGGGGATCGATAATCAAGCTGCCAGATATACGGACTGGATGGTCGCCCGACGGCGGCAATGTGGTTGGGACACAGCCGCCGCCGAACGAATCCTGTATTGCCGGGCAGATCGAGGCAGGACATCTCCCATTTGGGATATATGGGCGTTTTTGGACAGACTCCTCGTGTGTTTATGCTTAAGCGACGGCATGTCGCTCTACGCCGCCCTCCGCCCGCTGCTTTTCACGCTGGATGCCGAACGCGCGCACCGCGCGACGATCCGCGCCCTGCGTCTCAAGCCCGCGAAGGCGGCTCCGCGCTCCGATCCGCGCCTCGCGACGACGGTGGCGGGGTTGACCTTTCCCAATCCGGTCGGCCTCGCCGCCGGGTTCGACAAGGATGCGCAGGTGCCCGATGCGATGCTGGCCCTCGGCTTCGGTTTCGTCGAAGTGGGGACGGTCACGCCCTTCCCGCAGGCCGGCAATGAGCGGCCACGGCTGTTCCGCCTGGTCGAGGATCGCGCGGTTATCAATCGGATGGGATTCAACAATGGCGGGCAGGCGGCGGCGCATGAGCGGCTGCTGCATCGTAACGCGCGGCCGGGGATCGTCGGGGTCAATATCGGCGCGAACAAGGATGCCGCCGATCGCATCGCCGATTATGCGCGGGGCGTGGCCGTGATGCAGGGTGTCGCGCGCTACCTCACGGTCAATATCTCCTCGCCGAACACGCCCGGCCTGCGCGCGCTGCAGGATCGCGCTGCGCTCGATGATCTGCTCGCGGCGGTGATGGCGGCACGGAAGTCGGGGGGAGTTCCCGTCTTCCTGAAAGTCGCGCCCGATCTGGAACCAGCCGATATCGACGACATCGCCGAGGTGACCGCAGCGCACGGACTCGACGCGCTGATCATATCGAACACGACGATCGGCCGGCCGCCGCTGCGCTCACGTCATGCCGGCGAGAGCGGCGGGCTGTCGGGTGCGCCGCTGAAGGATCTGGCGCTCCAGCGGATCGTCGATTTCCGCAAGGCGACGGGAGGCGCGATGCCGCTGATCGCGGCAGGCGGGATCGCCTGCGCCGAAGATGCCTATGCGCGCATTCGGGCGGGGGCCAGCCTCATCCAACTCTATTCGGCGCTGGTCTATGAAGGGCCCGGGCTGGCGAAGCGGATCAATGCGGGGCTGGTGAAGCTGCTCGACCGGGATGGCTTCACGAACATCGCCGAGGTTGTCGGCAAGGGCTGATCTCTTCGGTTGCAGGCGACCACGAAAGCGATAAGCTGCCTCTCATGTTGCACCGCACCCTCACCGCATTCAGCCTTTTTCTCATTGCGATAGCCAGCCCTGCGCTGGCCCAGCCGATGGTGTCCGCTGCCGATCCGAGGGCGGCGGCAGCGGGGGTTGAAGTACTCAAGCAGGGCGGCTCTGCGGCCGATGCCGCGATCGCGATGATGCTGGCGCTGGGCGTGATCGAGCCGGGCCATTCGGGGATCGGCGGCGGCGGCTTCATGGTATTTCACGACGCGAAGACCGGCAGGATCACGACCTATGACGCGCGTGAGGCCGCACCGATGGCGGCCGACGGGCGCTGGTTCTACGGGCCGGACGGCAAGCCGCTGGGGGTTCGTCAGGCGGTTCCGGGCGGGCGGAGCGTCGGCGTGCCCGGCGAACTGCGGCTGATGGAGGCCGCGCATGGCGAACATGGCAAGCTGGCCTGGAAAAAGCTCTTCATCCCCGCGACGCGGCTGGCGCGCGAAGGCTGGGCGATCACACCGCGCTTCAACAATTTCCTGACGCGGATGCCCGCCACCGGCTTCTTCAACGATTGGGCGAAAGCCTATTTCTACGAACCGGACGGGACGGCCAAGGCCGTCGGCACGGTGGTGAAGAACCCCGATCTCGCCAATCTCTACGAGCGCGTCGCGCAGCATGGACCTAGCTATTTCTATGTCGGCCCGCCGGCGCAGACGCTGGTCGCGACGATCAACGGCGCGGCTCGCAACCCGTCGAAGATGACCCTGGGAGACCTCGCTTCCTATCATGTGAAGGAGACAGCACCGATCTGCGGGAGCTATCGCAGTTACAGGATCTGCGGCGTCGGCCGGCCCTCGACCGGGCTCACGGTCGTTTTGCTGATCCTGAAACAGCTCGAACGCTTCGACATGGCGACGCTGGGCAAGGATTCGCCGGTCGCCTGGCATCTGTTCGCCGAAAGCTCGCGGCTGGCCTATGCCGATCGCGATACCTGGCTGGGTGATCCGGACTTTGTGAAGGTTCCGGTCGATGGCCTGCTCGCAGCCGACTATATCGCGACGCGCTCCGCGCTGATCTCGCCCGACGGCACGATGGCGTCGATCGCGCCGGGCATGCCCGCCGGCGCACCGCCGTTCAGGCGTGCCGAACTGCAGCCCGAACATGGCACGAGCTCGCTCACCGCGGTCGATCGCTGGGGCAATGTCGCCGAGGCCACCGTGACGATCGAAAGCGTGTTCGGATCGGGACAGAGCTTCAGCGGCATCTTCCTCAACAACCAGCTCACCGATTTCAATATCGTGCCCGACAAGGGGGGATATCTGACGGCCAACCGGGTCGAGGGCGGCAAGCGGCCGCGCAGTTCGATGTCACCGCTGATCGTCTATGATCCGAACGGCAAGATCAGGATCGCGATCGGCGCGGCGGGCGGATCGACGATCATCGCGCAGATCGCCAAGGCGCTGGTCGGCGTGATCGACTGGAATCTGAGCGCACAGGACGCGATCTCGCTGGGTCTGCTCTACGCACCGTCGCAGGGAGGTGCTGCCGAAAAGGGAACGCAGCTCGAAGCGATGCTGCCGGCGCTCGCGGCGCTGGGCGAGCGGCTTACCGTCACGCCGCTCGGCCTGAAGGCCAACGCGATCGAGTGGCGCGATGGCACCTGGGTCGGTGCCGCCGATCCGCGTAGCGAGGGCGTGAGCATGGGGATCGATGGCAAAGCCGTGAAGCCGGTAGCGCCGGTGGCGCAGGGCGATAGACCTTCGGAGTGATCCCCTTCCGTTCGTCCCGAGTAAATTAGAGGGACGTCGTCTGGGAACCTATCCCGACTTCGCTCGATACGAACGGAGGGTCCGTGTCGACCCGTCGCACTTTCGCAACGGACGGCGCCTAGCCTATAGGGTGGTTCAGGGAGCTGCGCCGGAGCGGCCGAGGAGAGCAGATGCGGGCGTTCGAGCATTTTCCCAATCTCGTTGCGATGTTCTTCCAGCGCGCCGAGGAAAATGGCGACAAGCCGTTCCTGTGGTCCAAGCATGATGGCGTCTGGAGCTCGATCAGCTGGGCGGAGACGGCACGGCGGGTTGCTTCATTCGCGGAAGCGCTGAAGGGGCTCGGGCTGAAGGCGGGCGATCGCGTCGTGCTGGTGGCGGAGAACCGGCCCGAATGGTGCATCGGCGATCTCGGGATCATGGCCGCGGGCTGCGTGACGGTGCCGACCTACACGACCAACACCGAGCGCGATCACACCTATATCCTGGAAAATAGCGGCGCGCGGGCGGCGATCGTCTCGACCGCCAAACTGGCGACGACCCTGCTCCCCGCGATCGTGCGCTCATCGACCTGCGAGCAACTGATCGCGATGGAAAAGCTGCCAAATTGCGCGGTGCACTGCACCGACTGGGGCGAGATGGTGGGCGACCCGCAGGCCGATGTCGGAGCGGCTCGGGCAGCTGCAGCATCGTTTGGGCGCGAAGATCTTGCCTGCCTGATCTATACCAGCGGCACCGGCGGTGCGCCGCGCGGCGTGCGCCAGCACCATGGCGCGATCCTGTGCAACGTCGAAGGCTGCGTCGATATCATCGCGACCGACTTCGGCTGGGGCGACGAGGTGTTCCTGTCGTTCCTGCCGCTGAGCCATGCCTATGAGCATTCGGGCGGCCAATTCCTGCCGATCGGCCTCGGCGGCCAGATCTATTATGCCGAGGGGCTCGAGAAGCTCGCCGCCAATATCGAGGAGGTGCGCCCGACGATCATGGTCGTGGTGCCGCGCCTTTTCGAACTGCTGCGCGCGCGGCTGCTCAAGAGCGTCGAGAAGCAGGGCAAGGTCGCGCAGACATTGCTCGCCAAGGCGCTAGAGCTCGGCGCGCGTGACAAGCCGCGGTTGATCGATCTGCCCGCGCAGATCGCGGTCAATCTGTTGCTCAAGCCCAAGGTCGCCAAGCGTTTCGGCGGGCGGATCAAGGCGCTGGTCTCGGGCGGAGCGCCTTTGAATCCGGAGGTCGGCCGGTTCTTTTCGTCGCTGGGGCTGACCTTGTTGCAGGGCTATGGCCAGACCGAGTCCGGGCCGGTGATATCTTGCAACCGCCCGGCTGCGGGGATCAAGGTCGGTACCGTCGGGCCGCCGATGAAGGGCGTGACGGTGAAGATCGCAGAAGATGGCGAGATCCTCGTCCAGGGCGAACTCGTCATGCACGGATATTGGCGCAACGAGACAGAGAGCGAACGCGTGCTCAACGATGGCTGGCTGCATAGCGGCGATGTCGGCCATCTCGACGAGCGGGGACGGCTGGTGATCACCGATCGCAAGAAGGACCTGATCGTCAACGACAAGGGCGACAATATCGCGCCACAAAAGGTCGAGGGCATGCTCACGCTCCAGCCCGAGATCGCACAGGCGATGATCTCGGGCGACCGGCGGCCCTATGTCGTGGGGCTCATCGTTCCCGAACAGGAGTGGATCGCGAGCTGGGCGGAGGAGCGCGGGCTACCCCCCGTCCTGTCGCAGATCCGCGACCATCCCGATTTCCATCGCGCGCTGATGAACGCGGTCGATCGGGTCAATGGCGACCTGTCGGTGGTCGAGAAGGTCCGCCGGATCGTGATCGCCGACGAACCCTTCTCGATCGACAATGAACAGATGACGCCATCGATGAAGAATCGGCGCCATGCGATCCGCGGCGTTTATGGCGAACGGATCGACGCGCTGTACGGCGGGTAGGATTCGTCGAGGGAACCGTTCGGCCCGAGCAAAGCCGAGGGACGTTGACGGGAGGGCGTATCTCGACTGCGCTCGATACGAACGGGGTTCGGGTTTCTCAGTCCGCCAGCAGCCGATCGATCGCCTCGACCGCCGTCATGAAGCGCTGTTCGCGCGGGCCGGCGACGCGGACATAGGGGATGTTGCGCCGTTCGAGTTCGGCGACGCACAGGTCGTAGAACCGGCGGCGATCGGCTTCGTTGCCGAAATAGCGGATACCATCCTGCTCCCAAGGCACGTCGAGTTCGGTCAGGATGTAAAGATCGCCATGGTCGGCATAGTCGGCGAACCAGGGGTCACGATGGCCGATCAGCATATCCGACCAGATCGCGGTCAGCACCGGATCGGTATCCTCGATGATCACGCGATTGGCCTGGCGCTTCGCCGCCTCGACGCTGGCGAGATGGCCCATCACGATCTCGCGCAGCCCTTCCTCGCCGCAATCGCCGAAGGTTTCGGTATGGGTGCGGCCGTATTCGGGCACGATGATCGTGCGGTAATGGGCAGCCAGCGCCTTTGCGAGGGTCGATTTGCCGCTCGATTCGGCGCCGAACAAGGTCACGCGACGGGCATAATAGGGCCGTACGACGGGGGGCAGCGCATCCCAGTGCTGCATCGGATTGCGGCGAATGTCGGTCGCCGAGATCGGCCGGGCGGTGCGGCTTATATCGACCGGCACGAACCGCGCACCGATCTCCGCCGCGAGCTTCATGCCATAGGTTTCGGAGGCGAAGACGACGTCGGGATTTTCCGGCGCGTAGCGCGCGATCACCTCACGCCAGATCGTCCAGAAATTCGAATCATTGGCCGGCTCCTGAGGGAGGGCGTCCTGACATGCGACGACGTTGCAGTCGGGGTACAGCTCCTGCATCCAGCGATGGCGCAGATAGCCGGGGATCGGATCGTCCGGCTGGCTGCAGACGAGAATCGTCAGCTTCCGACAATAAGCGCGCGCGAAATCGCACAAGAACACATGGCCTTGATGCGGCGGCATGAACTTGCCGAGCAGAAAGCCGCGCTCCGGCTTGTCGAGAAAGGGCATCAGGCGAGGGCTTCTTCTATGGCAGGCACGCTATCGGCACGTCCGAGCGCGGCATCGAGGGGCAGGTCGCCGGGTAGATAGGAGCGTTGTTCGCGCCGCCACAACCACCATGCAATGAAAGAGTTAAAGAAAAGACCAACATAGAGCCCGGCAAACATCCACAGGCCCTGCGATCCGTAGAGCCAGACCGAGCCGGCGTTGACGACGCCCCAGACGATCCAGTTCTCGATCTTCTTGCGATCGAGCAGGAACTGCGCGAGCACGCTCAGCCCGAAGACGATCGCATCGAGATCGGCCATCGCCGCCTCCGTGAAGCGATTGAGCAGCGCGCCGCCCCCAAGCGACAGCAGGATCGCGATGACCATCCACAGCGCCATCCTGGTGAAGCCGAAATCGGTTATGCGCGGTTTGCGCCGTTCGGGCCCGCCGCGTAGCCAGTAGATCCAGCCATAGAATTGCATCGCGAGAAAGACTATCTGCAGCCCGGCATTGGCGTAGAGCTGCGAACCGTAAACGACGAAGAAGAACAGGATCGTGCTCGCGACCCCGACCGGATATTGCCAGAGCGACCGCGCCGTACCGAGCAGGATGCAGGCTACCGTGAGCACCGTCGCGGGCATCTCCAGATTGGCGACGGTGAGGTAGGAGGACAGGTCAGTCACCCTTGCCTTCTAGCAAGCACCCGGCACTCTGCAATGGCGGGCGAGGCGCGCCTTTCGCCGCCTGTGGAAAAAGCCGGCCACATCGCCTATGTGGCGACGATGAATCACCCACATCCTGTTCTCATGTCGATGCCCGGCCACATCGATCCCGTGCCTGTGCCGCGCGAGTTCAAGCCGCGCAGCGATGGGCGGGTCGATCTGCTCGGCCTGTCGCGCAAGGAATTGCAGATGGCGCTGGAGACGTCGCAGCTCGAGCCGAAAGCGGCGAAGCTGCGCGCCAAGCAGCTGTTCCAGTGGATGTATAATCGCGGTACGACCGATTTCGCGCTGATGACCGATATCACCAAGGACATGCGCATCTGGCTCGAACAGCGCTTCGTCATTTCGCGCCCGGACGTCGTCGAAGCACAGGTGTCGTCGGACGGCACCCGCAAATGGCTGCTCCGTTCGGACGACGGCAATGATTATGAGATGGTGTTCATCCCTGATGCCGATCGCGGCACGCTCTGCGTATCGAGCCAGGTCGGCTGCACGCTCAACTGCCGCTTCTGCTACACCGGCACGATGAAGCTGGTGCGCAACCTGACGCCGGGCGAAATCGTCGGCCAGGTGATGCTGGCACGCGATGCGCTCGGCGAATGGCCGTCGCAGCCCGAGGGGCGAATGCTCACCAACATCGTCATGATGGGGATGGGCGAGCCGCTCTATAATTTCGACAACGTCCGCGATGCGCTGAAACTGGTGATGGACGGCGACGGCCTCGCGCTGTCGAAGCGCCGGATCACCTTGTCCACGTCGGGCGTGGTACCGATGATGGCGCGGGCGGGCGAGGAGATCGGGGTCAATCTCGCGGTGTCGCTGCATGCGGTGACCAAGGAAGTGCGCGACGAGATCGTGCCGCTCAACCGCAAATATGGGCTGGAAGAACTGCTCCAGGCCTGCGCCGATTATCCGGGCGCGAACAATGCCCGGCGCATCACCTTCGAATATGTGATGCTCAAGGACAAGAACGACAGCGACGACGATGCGCGCGAGCTCGTTCGGCTGCTCAAGAAATATCAGCTGCCCGCCAAGGTGAACCTGATTCCGTTCAATCCCTGGCCCGGCGCCAATTACGAATGTTCCGATCCCGAGCGGATCAGGAGCTTTTCGAACATCGTGTTCAAGGCCGGCATCTCGGCGCCTGTGCGCACGCCGCGCGGGCGCGATATCATGGCCGCGTGCGGACAGCTCAAATCGGCGTCGGAGAAGAAGAGCCGCGCCGAACTGGACCGGCTGGCCGAGGAAAAGCAGGCCGCGCTCGGCTGATCGGCTCGTCCGGTTCAGCCGGGCTTCAGCGATATCAATGCTATAAGGTCGTTTCGGCGGCTATACTCCCTTGCGGGAGGAGAAAAATCCGCTTTCATAGCGATCCCGATGGAGCGCCCGCTATATGTCGTTATTCGATCGGTTCGCCGACAAGGTTTTCAAGCGCGGCGACGTCACGATCATCTTCGCCACTGGCGAGCAACGCCGTTACGGGACCCCGGAAGCCGGGTTGAAGCCGGTCACCTTGCGCTTCGCCGACAAGGGCGTGCCTTTGTTCATCGGCCGCAATCCGGGGCTGCACGCCGCAGAGGCCTTCATGGACGGCCGGCTGATCATCGAGCAGGGCGACATTCGCGACCTGATCGAAACCGTGCGAACCAACGGTAATTGGGAAGACAAGAAGCGCGGCGCCAGCACATTGCGCGGGGTGTTCTTCGACCGGATCAAGGACAGCGTCGGCGCCACGATCGGCGCGGTCAACGGCATCGCCCGATCGAAGCAGAATGTCGCGCATCATTATGATCTGAACGACCGGCTCTACGATCTCTTCCTCGACGCCGATCGCCAATATAGCTGCGCCTATTTCACCGATCCGGCCAATGGGCTCGAACAGGCACAGATGGACAAGAAGGCCCATATCGCCGCCAAGCTCCACTTGAAGCCGGCGCAGCGCGTGCTGGATATCGGCTGTGGCTGGGGCGGGATGGCGCTCTATCTGAACCGTGCTGCCGATGTCGATGTGCTCGGCATCACACTGTCAGAGGAACAGCTCAAGGTCGCGCGAGCCCGTGCCGAAGCGGCGGGGGTTGCCGATCGGGTGAAGTTCGAGCTGATCGACTATCGGCTGTTGAACGATCGCTTCGACCGGATCGTGTCGGTTGGCATGTTCGAGCATGTCGGCACGCCGCATTACAACACCTTCTTCGCGAAGTGCCGCGATCTGCTGGCCGAAGATGGTGTGATGCTGCTGCACACGATCGGGCGGCTCGGCGTGCGTGGCAAGACCGATGCGTTCACGCTCAAATATATCTTCCCCGGCGGCTATAATCCGGCGCTGTCGGAGATTGTCGAATCAAGCGAGAAGGCGCGGCTGATCGCATCGGATGTTGAGAATCTGCGCTATCATTACGGGCTGACGCTCGACCTCTGGTATGACCGGACGGTGGCGGCGAAGGATGCGATCGTCGCGCTGTACGACGAGCGTTTCTACCGGATGTGGACCTTCTATCTGGCGGGCGCGCGGGCGGCCTTCTTCCACGGCAATCTGTGCAACTATCAGATCCAGTATATCCGCAATCGCCGGACCCTGCCGATCACGCGCGATTATATGGCGGAAGTCGAGGCGGACTTGCCGAGGGTGACGGTGAGCCCGCCGGGGAAATCCGTTTAGTTTCAAAAGCGACGTCACCCCCGGACCAGGGCCGGGGTGACGAATAGTCACGTCTTAGTCGCGAACCAGATGATGTGGCGCGGGCCTTTGCCGTTGCTGCGGGCGCGGACGACGACTTCGTCGACGTCGAAGCCAGCGCCTTCGAGCTTGCGTGCAAAGTTCGGATCGGGCGCCGCCGACCAGATTGCGAGGATACCGCCCGGCCGCAACGCGGACCGCGCCTCGGCGAGGCCACGCTGCGAATAGAGCCGGCCGTTGGCTTTGCTGGTCAGCCCGTCGGGGCCGTTATCGACATCGAGCAGGATCGCGTCGAAGGCATGTTCCGATGCGTTGATCACATTGACGACGTCGTCGATCACCAGTTCGACGCGAGGGTCCTCGAGGCAGCCGCCGGTCAGCCCGGCCATATGATCGCGGGCCCAGTCGACAATCTCCGGCACCAGCTCGACAACGGTGATCTTCGCATCGGCGCCGAGCTTCGCCAGCGCGGCGCGCAGCGTGAAGCCCATGCCATAGCCGCCGATCAGCATATGCGGCACGCGCGCCACCGGCATCCGATCGGCGGTCATTTCCGCGAGCGCCTCTTCCGATCCGCTCATCCGGCTGTTCATCAGCTCATTGCGATCGAGCAGGATCATATAATCGGCGCCGCGCCGGACGAGCCGCAACTGGACGCCGCCCGGCACCATGGCCGTGTCGATCAATTCCCTGGGTACCATGTGCGTCTTTCAATAAGGTCGGGCGTCAGGCGCCGGGGATCACCAGCTTGAAGCGCGTTTCGCCGTCGGCCGATTCGAGCTTGAGGAAGCCATCATGCGCGCGGGCGATCTCGCCCGAGATGTAGAGGCCGAGACCGAGACCCTTGTTGGGATTGCCCTTCTCGCCGCGGGTGAAGGGCTGGAACAGCCGAGCCTGTTTGTCGGCCGGGATCGGCTCGCCGCGATTGGCGACTTCGAGGATGAACTTGCCGTCTTCATGGCCGGCCGTGACGACCACCGGCGCTGAGGGATCACCATGCGCCATCGCATTGGAGAGCAGATTAGACAGGAGCTGCGCAATCCGCGCGGGATCGCAGTGAACGGGATGCGTTAGCGCCACCCGCGCTTCGATCTGCCGGTTCGGATTCGCGATGCGGATTTCGGCGACGACGTCTTCGATGACATCGTCGAGCCGGGTCTGCGCCGCTTCGACAGGAATGCCCCCGCCGAGGCGACCGCGCGCAAGATCGAGCACGTCGTCGATCAGCCGCGCCATCCGCTGCGTGCTGGACCGCATCATGCCGATGATGGTCTGCGCCTTCGGATCGATCGGCGTTTGCTCGATCAGCCGCATACCGCCTTCGACCGCAGCGAGCGGATTGCGCAGATCATGGCCGAGGACGGCGATGAATTGCTCGCGGAGCTCGGCGGCGGCGGCGGCGTCGAGCAGTCGGGCTTCGCTATCGCGCATCCGGTCTTCCGCCTCGAGCTGGGTCGAAATCAGCTTGGCGAACAGTTCGAAGGTTTCGAGCGCGGCCGAATCGCGCAGCTTCGCCGGCGACGGATCGATCGCGCAAAGCGTGCCGAAGAATTCGCCGTTGGCGCGCATGATAGGCACCGAGATATAGCTCTGGAAGCCGTACATCTGCGGCGTGTGATGATCGCGCCAGGCATCGTCTTCGGCGACATGATCGATCACGACGGCGCGACTATGGCTGCGGATTTCGTCGCAGATGGTCGTGCGGATTTCGAGTTCGCCGCCGGGTTCGAGCCCGAACCCGATGCGATCTTCGACCGCGCAGGCGATCCAGCGGCCTTCGGTGACGCGGGCGACAGCGGCGAAGCCCATGCCCGTCATCCGGCAGACGACATCGAGAATCGCCGGAACAGCGCCCAGCCGCCCAATCGCGGCAACGTCGGTCGATTCAGGATCAGCCAATGGCTGGCCCTCGGTGGCGCTCTCCTGCATGTGAAATGGTCTCCGAAGGTCGCGACCGTCTAGCACAGGACCCGCAAAAATAGAAAGGCGGGCACCCTTTCGGATGCCCGCCTTTGTTTTACGTCACGGCAGGCTCAGATCTTGCCGGTGAGTTCCGGCACGATCTTGAACAGATCACCGACGAGGCCGATGTCCGCGACCTGGAAGATCGGCGCGTCCTCGTCCTTGTTGATCGCGATGATCGTCTTCGAGTCCTTCATGCCAGCGAGATGCTGGATCGCGCCGGAGATACCGATCGCGATATAGACCTCGGGAGCGACGATCTTGCCGGTCTGGCCGACCTGATAGTCGTTCGGCACATAGCCGGCATCGACCGCGGCGCGCGAAGCGCCAACGCCGGCGCCGAGCTTGTCGGCGAGCGGCTCGATGACCGTGTGGAAATTTTCGCTGTTCTGAAGCGCACGGCCACCCGACACGATGATCTTGGCGGAGGTCAGCTCAGGCCGCTCGGACTTCGAGATCTCGGCGCCGACGAAGGACGAAAGCCCCTTGTCGCCGGTCGAGGTCACCGCTTCGACCGTGCCCGAACCACCCTCGCGCGCGGCCTTTTCAAAGCCGGTGGCGCGAACCGTGATCACCTTCTTGGCGTCGGTCGACTGGACGGTCGCGATCGCGTTGCCAGCATAGGTCGGCCGCGTGAACGTGTCTTCGCTCTCGACGGTGAGGATCTCGGAGATCTGCATGACATCGAGCAGCGCAGCAACGCGCGGCGCGATATTCTTGCCGTTGGCGGTGGCAGGCGCGAGGAACGCATCATGATCGGCCATCAGCGCGACGATCAGCGGGGCGACATTTTCCGGCAGGGCATGATCGAACGCCGCGTCATCGGCGACATGGACTTTGCCGACACCGGCGATCTTCGCGGCGGCGGTGCCGACATCGGCAATCCCCCGGCCCGCGACGATCAGATGGACTTCGCCCATCTTCGATGCCGCGGTGATGGTGGACAGGGTCGCGTCCTTGATCGCGCCGGTGTCATGTTCAACCCAGACAAGCGTCTTCATGCGACAACTCCCATCGCCTTGAGCTTGCCAACAAGCTCGTCAACATCGGCAACCTTGATGCCTGCAGTCCGCTTCGGCGGCTCGACGACCTTGAGCGTCTTGAGACGCGGCGAGGTGTCCACGCCGTAATCGGCCGGCGTCTTCTGCGCCATCGGCTTGGATTTCGCCTTCATGATGTTCGGCAGCGAAGCATAGCGCGGCTCGTTGAGGCGAAGATCGGTGGTGATGATCGCGGGGGTCTTGAGGCTGACCGTCTCGAGGCCGCCATCGACTTCGCGGATCACGGTGACGCTGTCACCCGACACTTCGACCTTCGATGCGAAAGTACCCTGCGGACGGCCGACCAGCGCCGCCAGCATCTGGCCGGTCTGGTTCGAATCGTCATCGATCGCCTGCTTGCCGAGGATGACGAGGCCGGGGACCTCCTCCTCGACGATCTTCGCGAGGATCTTCGCGACGGCGAGCGGCTCGACGTCACCTTCGGCGACGACGAGGATCGCACGGTCGGCACCCATTGCAAGCGCGGTGCGGAGCGTTTCCTGCGCCTTCTGCTCGCCGATCGAGACCGCGACGATCTCGGTCACCACGCCTTTTTCCTTCAGGCGGATGGCTTCTTCGACCGCGATTTCGTCGAATGGGTTCATCGACATCTTGACGTTGGCGAGATCGACACCGGTGCCATCGGGCTTGACCCGTGGCTTGACGTTGTAATCGATCACCCGCTTGACGGGTACCAGGACTTTCATACTCATGGTCCTCTCGAAAATGTCGGACCCTTTGCGGGCCGCGACGATACTCCGGCCCCTGAGGACCGGAGCGATGGTTAGATCAGGCGGCCTTGCGAACCTCTGCGACGATCTTGCGGGCGGCATCGCCCAGATCGTCGGCAGCAACGATCGGCAGTCCGGAATTGGCGAGCATGTCCTTGCCCTCCTGAACCTTGGTGCCTTCGAGGCGGACGACGAGCGGCACTGACAGGTTCACCTCCTTGGCGGCAGTGATGATGCCCTCGGCAATCGTATCGCAGCGCATGATGCCGCCGAAGATGTTGACGAGGATGCCCTTCACCGCGGCATCGGACAGGATCAGCTTGAACGCCGCCGTCACCTTCGCGGCAGTGGCGCCGCCGCCGACATCGAGGAAGTTGGCGGGGAATTCGCCGTTGAGCTTGATGATGTCCATCGTCGCCATGGCGAGGCCGGCGCCGTTGACGAGGCAGCCGATGTTACCGTCGAGCTTGATATAGGCGAGGTCGTACTTGGACGCTTCGATCTCGGCGGCGTCCTCTTCGCTCTCGTCGCGAAGGGCGACAACTTCGGGCTGGCGATACAGCGCATTCGAATCAAAGCTGACCTTGGCATCGAGCACGAGCAGCTTGCCGTCCCTGGTTTCCACCAGCGGATTGACCTCGAGCATCGACATGTCGGTGGCGATGAAGGCGTTATAGAGCTGCTCGGCGATCTTGCCGGCCTGCTTGAGCAGGTCGCCCTTGAGCTTCAGCGCGAAGCCGACCGCGCGGCCATGATGCGGCATGAAGCCTTCGACCGGATCGATGATGATCGTCTGGATCTTCTCGGGGGTGCTGTGTGCGACCTCCTCGATATCCATGCCGCCTTCGGTCGAAACGATCAGCGCGATGCGGCCGGTGCCGCGATCGACGACCATCGACAGATAATATTCGGATTTGATGTCGGCGCCGTCGGTTACGTACAGGCGATTGACCTGCTTGCCAGCTTCGCCCGTCTGGATCGTCACCAGCGTGTTGCCGAGCATATCGGTCGCGTTGGCCCTGACCTCATCGATCGTCTTGGAGAGGCGAACACCGCCCTTGGCGTCCGGGCTGAGCTCCTTGAACTTGCCCTTGCCACGGCCGCCGGCATGAATCTGGGCCTTCACCACATAGATCGGCCCGGGCAGCTTCTTGGCGGCTTCGACCGCCTCGTCAACAGTCAATGCGGCGTAGCCTGCGGGCACTGCCGCACCATATTTCGCCAGCAGTTCCTTGGCCTGATATTCGTGGATGTTCATGATGCCTCGCGTTTCAGCCTACCCCTCGGATCAGGGCAAAATCGGTCGGGCTAAAGCACGAACACGCGGCGAAGGAAACCCCCGGCGTTTGAAGAAATGCTACTGGCGAGTAGTTTTTATGCCGAGATCGAGCAGCCAATGCCCGCTTTGAGCACCACCGATACAATCTCGGGATCGTTCAATGCGCGCAGGCGATGAACGACGTCTTCGAGACTCATTGTGCCGACGTCATGTTTTCCGAGGCCGCCAAGCGACTGGAGCCGCCGCAGCTGAGTCAGCGAGAGCCGATCCACCAGCCGTTCGGCCATGCAGCCAGCAACCCGCGGCTTGAGGCCCGCCTCGATCAGCTTGGTCCGCACGCGCGCCTCGGGCGAGATCGTCGAGCAGGCCGTGAGCGCGAGCGCGATCGCGGTGACGAGCATCATCGCGGGCGCCGAACGGGGGAGGTGTGGCATCGTCATCGTCCTGCATCGTGAAGGCTCGCTCTGCGCGGCGACGCATTGCCGCTCGCTGAACGAAGATGCGCGGACATCTCTGTAATCAGGTCAGAAGCGCACCGCATAGCGCACAGCGGCGCCCGTATCCGCCGGCAGCGCCGCGATATTCCCCGGCTGGCGGCGCAGATAGAGATTCGCGTCGATCCAGCCGCCGAACAGGGCGCGGCCATAGGCAGCCTCGACATCGAGCTCGCGGCCCTTCGGCCCGAGGCCGATCGAACGCTGGTCATAGCCGACCGCCCCGGTCGAATAGTCGTAGGTCGACGGCAGGCTGAGCAGGAAACGTCCGGTCTCGACGCGCATTGGCTGCGCGATCCTGAGGCCAAAGCGATAAGTGACGCCAGTATGGCCAAGATCGAGCGAGAAGGCATTGCTCGAAAGCCGGCCGCGCGTCAGCACCGGACCGGTATCGGCCGCTGTCCAGCCCTGGCGGAGGGCACCGGCAACCGACCAGCCGCCCCCCAATGCCCATTCCGCGCGCATGTCGATCAGCCGGGTGGTCGCGCCACCGCCGCCGAGCGCGCCGCTGAAGCGGCTGCCCAGCACCGTTTCGCTTTCGCGCAGCAGCGCCAAGCCACCCGACAGCGCAACCGGCCCGACGTTGCGATCGAAGCGGATCGCGGCATTGGTATAGCCCCCCTGATCGAAACGCGAGACGAGCGCGGTCTGAACCCGGCCCGCTTCGCCCGCGATGGTCACGCCGGCAAAGCCGAGATCGCGGCGCAGTGCGAACGCCTGGCCGTTGCGCTGCGCGAAGCCCGGAGTCGAATCGCTTTCGCGCGCCGCTACGAAGGGCAGATCGGCGCGTCCGTCGAGCATCGCCGCCAGGCGGCCGGCGCCCTCGGCAAAGCCGAACACAGCCTCGGTGCGCTTGTCGATCCGGGCGAGAACCCGGCCCGAGATCATCCTGACGAGATTGGCGTCGGTGTGATTCAGATGGAGCTTTGCTATGTCGGCGGCGACCTCCGCCCCCCGATTGCGCGCAAGATTGAGCGACAGCGCGACACTGCCCTGTGCGAGATTCCTGGCGCGGATATCGCCCGAGAGAGCGCCAAACAGCGGCCGTGCGCCCGGCTGGCGCGCAAGCGTGCCGGCAAGATTGATCGTGTAGGCGCGGCCATAGCCGTCGAGAAACACCGCTTCGGCGGAAGATGCGCTGCCGCTCTGCGCCGCATCGCCCATTGCCGTGCCGAGCGTCGCATTATTCTCGGTCGATACCGCGACAGCGCTGCCCGCAAGCGCGAGCGACCCCTGCGGCTGGAATGCCTTGCCGAGATTGAGGACGCCACGGCCATAGATCGCGTCGGCGCCCGCATCGCCCGCGTCGGTTGCGGTCGAATAGAGGAGATCGACGATCTGCTTGCCGGTAAGGTTCGGAAACGCCTGCGCCAGCACCGCCACCGCGCCCGAGATCACGGGCGCCGAGTAGGATGTGCCGGTATAGAGAAAGGCAGTGCCGGTATTGTCGAACGCGCGCACCCGTTCGCCGATCGCCGTCAGGAAATAGGGCGCAAAGCTGCCTGCCTTGCTGCTGTAGGTCGATGCCACGCCGTTCGCATCGCTCGATCCGGCGATGATCACCATGCCGTTCATGCCGGTCATCGACGCCATCTGCGCGAAGGAATCGGGAGCGGCGCCGCCATCGTTGCCCGCCGAAATGACGACGACGATGCCGGCGGCGGCGGCATTTCGTACCGCCGCTATCATGGTGGCGTTCGCAGCACTTCCGCCCAGCGACATGTTGATCACGCGCGCGCCACTGGTGCGGGCAAGATCGACGCCACGGGCCAGCGCCGAATCGCTGTGCTTGCAGCCGTCGGTTCCTGTACAACTGTCGACCGTGTCGGTCCGCGCGATCAGCAGGGTTGCGTTGAATGCGACACCCAAAATGTCGGTGCCGGTGCGGCCGGCCGCGGCGACCGCAGCGACCGACGTGCCGTGACCGCCACCGTCTGTGATGCCCCGGCTCGCGACGATATCACGCGACGCCGAATCGATGCGGCCGGTGAACTGGCCGCTCGGATCGGTGAGACCTGAATCGAGGATCGCGATCTTGACGCCTGCCCCGCTCGCCCCGGCATTGTAGGCCGCCAGCGCGTTGGAGGCGGTGGCGCCGTTCGACCGCCGATATTCGGCGTCGTCATAGTTGATGTTGCCGACATTGGTCGTGCTCGGCGTCAACGCCGCGGCGGACGGCGTTGTCGTCGGCGTGGTAGTGGTCGTTGTGGTGGGGGGCGTCGTGGTCGTGGCGGGGGTGGTTGTGACAGTTGGGGTCGGCGGCGTTACGACCGGCGGTGTCGTCGTAGTCGTAGTCGTTGGAGCTGTTGTCGTTGTCGGCGCGGTGGTGGTTGTGGTCGTTGACGTCGTGGGCGTCGGCGTAGAGGCGATCGTCCCGCCGCCACCGCCACAGGCCACCAGCATCAACATCGGCAGGATAGCCGCGCCGGCCCGCACCGCAGCTCCGTCAATTTTACGCATGTGCACTCCGCTCACATCCAAGGCTCGCAAGATACCGGAAACATGGTTAATTTTGTCTAAGCCCCAAACCCCCAAGCGCTGTAGCGCAACCGTAAAATCAGGCATTTGCCCGGTGATTGTTGCGGTCGATCCGCCGAGCGGCTAGTCGGCAGCCCATGCTTCTCGAACTGCGCCACATCGACACCTGGATCTTCGATCTGGATAACACATTATATCCGGCGTCGGCAGACCTATTCGGGCTGATCGATGTGCGGATGGGCCTGTATGTCCAGCGCCTGCTCGGCGTCGATCCGGAAGAGGCACACCGCATCCAGAAGGGTTTGTTTCGCGAGCATGGCACAACATTGTCCGGCCTGATGACGACGCACGACATCGATCCCCACGAATTCCTCGCCTTCGTCCACGATGTCGAAATGGATGTGCTGGCCGAGGACCGCCGGATCATCGATGCGCTCGCGCTGCTGCCGGGCCGCAAGCTGGTCTTCACCAATGGCGACGCCGACTATGCCGGCCGCGTTCTCGAGAAGCTTGGCCTGTCAAAAAGCTTCGAAGCGATCCACGATATCCACGCCTGCGCCTATCAGCCCAAGCCGCATGCCGCGAGCTATGCGAGCATGACCAGTGCGCTGAACGTCGATCCGACGACGGCACTCTTCGTCGAGGATATGGCGCGCAACCTGATGCCCGCCAAGGCGATCGGCATGACCACCGTCTGGGTCAACAACGGCTCCGAGTTCGGCGCGCACGAAGCCGACGCCAGCTATATAGATTTTGAGATTAATGACGTCGGCCATTGGCTGCACGAGATTACAGGGGATTGAAGATGAGCTTGCAGGCCACCATCGATCAGGCGTGGGAAGACCGCGACGGCATCGGCTTCGCAACCAGAGGCGCGGTGCGCGATGCGGTGGAGGAAGCGCTGCTCGCGCTCGACGCCGGCACATTGCGCGTTGCCGAACGTGAGTCGGACGGTTTCTGGACGGTCAATCAGTGGCTCAAGAAGGCAGTGCTGCTGTCCTTCCGCCTTAACGACATGGAACTGATCCCGGGCGCGCCGGGTGGCGCGAACTGGTGGGACAAGGTGCCGTCGAAGTTCGCCGGCTGGGGCGAGGCCGAATTCCGTTCTGCAGGATTCCGCGCGGTCCCGGGATCGATCGTTCGCCGCGGCGCGCATATCGCAAAGGGTGCGGTGCTGATGCCGAGCTTCGTCAATCTCGGCGCGTTCGTCGATGAAGGCACGATGGTCGACACCTGGACGACGGTGGGCAGCTGCGCACAGATCGGCAAGAACGTCCATCTTTCGGGCGGCGTCGGCATCGGCGGCGTGCTCGAGCCGCTGCAAGCGGGCCCGGTCATCATCGAGGATAATTGCTTCATCGGTGCGCGGTCCGAAGTCGCCGAAGGCGTGGTGGTCGAAGAAGGTGCGGTGCTGTCGATGGGTGTCTATATCGGCGCCTCGACCAAGATCGTCGATCGCGCGACCGGCGAAGTGTTCATCGGCCGGGTGCCATCCTATTCGGTCGTCGTTCCCGGCACACTGCCCGGCAAAAATGGTGGCCCCGGCCTGTACTGCGCGGTGATCGTCAAACGCGTCGACGCCCAGACCCGTTCGAAGACAAGCATCAACGAGTTGCTGAGAGACTGATCGCGATGTGCACGTAGCCCCGGCGCAAGGCGCGTTGGGGGCGATCTGCGCAATAGCCCATCGACGCACGCCGATACGCCCTCTATGCGCGTTGAATGGACTTCGGCCACCTCCTCATGCTGCTCGGCCCCTGGGCGATCGCGATCGGCGCGGGGATCGAGGGCGAGGCGGCCGCGATCGGCGCCGGGGTGATGGCGCATCGCCATCTGCTGCCGCCGATCGGCGCCTGGCTGGCCATCGCTGGCGGCGCTTTCGTCGTCGATGAGGCGTTTTTCTTTCTCGGCCGGCGCTGTCGAGATCGTCCCTTCGTCCAGCGGATGCATGCCAAGCCCGCTTTCGCCAAAGCGATGGCGTTCATCGAACGCTATCCCCACGCCTATATTCTGGCGTTCCGTTTCATGTACGGCCTGCGTACCGTCAGCCCCATCGCGATCGGATTGACTCGCGTCCCGTTTCGCCGCTTCATCCTGCTCAACGCACTCGCAGCGCTGGTGTGGTCGGCGGTCTTCGTCACGATCGGCTTTCTGTTCGGCCCCGCCGTCGATCGCATGCTGACCTCGCTCGCGCCCTACAAGACCGAGCTGATGATCGCCTTCCCAATCCCGGGAACCTGCGTGCTGATCTGGTGGCTGTGGCAGCGGCGCAAGAAGCGACTGGCAGCGGCGGCAGCGCCGCAGCCGATCGAAGCCGCCTCAGCCCGATAGCCGCTAGTCGAACCGGAAACCCGAGATCATCGTCTTCATGACGATCTCGCCATAGATCTTGCTACCTTCGCCCCCCGCACCGGCCGCGACCATCAGCGGCAGCAGATGTTCCTCCTGCGGATGCGAGGCGCGCGAGGCGGGAGCCGTGGCCCAGGCGGCGAGCGCATCGCGGCGAGCGGCCCAGTCGAGTTCCACCGCGCCGGTCAGCCAATCATCGAATGCGATGGAGGGTTCGGTCGAGCGTGGATCGCCATAGCCGCGCATGTTGTGATAGCTCATCCCCGCGCCGACGATCAGCACGCCCTCATCCCGCATCGGGCCGAGCGCCTGACCGGCGGCATAAGCGAGCGCCGGATCGAGGCTGCGGTCGAGCGACATCTCCACCACGGGAATATCCGCCTCTGGGAAAGCGACCTTGAGCGGCACGAACACGCCATGATCGAGGCCACGTGTCGGATCGAGCCCCGTCCGATAGCCGGCCGCGGCTAGCAACGCTGCCGCCCGCTCGGCCAACGCGGGATCGCCCGGCGCGTCGTAGCGCAGGTCATAGGTGTGCGGCGGGAAGCCGTAATAATCGAAGATCAGCGGCGGCTTTGGCGTGCTGGTGAACTGGAAGCCATCCGTTTCCCAATGGCCCGAAACGATCAGGATCGCCTCCGGCTTTTCGGGCAGGAGCGCGGGGAGGCTGCGCAGGAAGCGCTCCATGCCCGTCCATGTGCCCGCCGAATCGGGCATGAAGAAGCAGGGGCCGCCGCCATGGGGGATGTAGAGCGCTGGTTGTCTCATCGCCAAGAAACTCCGTTCGTCCCGAGCGCAGTCGAGGGACGATGGCTTGCGAAAACGTGTCGCGACTGCGCTCGACACGAACGGGCGGGAGCATCAGCCTGGCGGGTTGAGCGCGTCGTCGATCAGCTTCTTCGCGGGCGCGCCGTTCCAGTCCATCGCGCCCATCACGCGCCACTGTTCCTTGCCCTTGGCGTCGAAGAAGATCGTCGTCGGCAATGTCTCGGTGCCGAACGCCTGCATCAGCACATTCTGCGTGTCGGTATATTGCGGCAGGGCGGCAAAGCCCTTGGCCTTGAAGAAGGGCCCGACCGCCTTCGCGCCCTCCAGATCCTGGCTCACCGTCACCAGCCGGAACCGGCCGTCGTTCTTCGCCATCGCATCGAGCGTCGGCATTTCGGCAATGCACGGCGCACACCAGGTCGCCCACAGATTGACCATCAGCGGCTTGCCCCGAAACTGGGTCAGAGTCGCGGGGCCGCCGCCCGGCGCGGTAAACGGCATGGCGGGAATATCCTTCCCCCGCTGCGAAATATCGACCCTGCCGACCGACTCGGGCGGAACGCCGCCTTGCGGGGCCGGCTGTGGTTGACTATCGCAAGCCGCCAGCGTGAGCGCGAGGAGACAGGCGATTACCGTCCGCACCGGGGATTCAAACAAGATGTGGGGTGGGCGCTTCGCCGAAGGGCCCGCTGCGATCATGCGCGAAATCAATGCCTCGATACCTTTCGACCAGCGTCTGTGGCGGCAGGACATAGCCGGTTCGAAGGCGCATGTCGCGATGCTGGCGCAGCAAAGCATCGTTTCCAAAGAGGATGCCAAAGCGATCTCCGACGGGCTCGATACGATCGCCGCCGAATATGCCGAACAGGGCGTACCGGTCGATCTCGCGCTCGAAGATATCCATATGGCGACCGAGACCCGGCTCGCCGAACTGATCGGCCCGGCGGCGGGGCGGCTCCATACCGCGCGTTCGCGCAACGATCAGGTCGCGACCGATTTCAAATTGTGGGTGCGCGACGCGATCGATTCGGTCAACGAGGGGCTTAAGGCGCTGCAGATCGCGCTCGTCACCCGCGCAGAGGAACATGCCGCGAGCGTGATGCCGGGCTTCACCCATCTCCAGGTCGCGCAGCCGGTGACGCTCGGCCATCACCTCATGGCCTATCATGAGATGGTCGCGCGCGATCGCAGCCGCTTCGCCGATGGCCGCGCGCGGCTCAACCGCTCGCCGCTGGGCGCGGCCGCGCTGGCGGGCACCGGCTTTCCGATCGACCGGGCGATGACGGCGGCGGCGCTCGGCTTCGACGGGCCAACCTCAAACTCGCTCGATTCGGTATCCGACCGCGATTTCGCGCTCGATTATCTGATGGCGGCGACGCAGGCGTCGCTCCATCTGTCACGTCTTGCGGAGGAATTCATCATCTGGGCGAGCCAGCCTTATGGCTTCGTCAAGCTGCCCGACAGCTATTCGACCGGATCGTCGATCATGCCACAAAAGCGCAATCCTGATGCCGCAGAACTGGTGCGCGGCCATTCCGGCCGGATCGCGGGATGCATGATGGCGCTGACGATGACGATGAAGGGGCTGCCGCTCGCCTATTCGAAGGACATGCAGGACGACAAGCCGCCGGTTTTCGAAGCGCACGACCTGCTCGCACTGTCGATCGCGGCGATGACCGGCATGGTCGAGACGGTGACGTTCGTCGCGCCCGCGATGCGCAAGGCTGCCGAAATGGGCTTTTCGACCGCGACTGATCTGGCCGACTGGCTCGTGCGTATCGCCGACATCCCGTTCCGCGAGGCGCATCACATTACCGGTACCGCGGTGAAGCTGGCGGAACGCGAAGGCCTCGCGCTCGACAAGCTGCCGATCGATGCGCTCAAGGCGATCGATGCGCGGATCGACGACCGCGTCTATGCAGCACTTTCGGTCGATGCCTCGGTCGCCAGCCGGTCAAGCCATGGCGGCACCGCGCCCGAGCAGGTGCGGGCGCGCATCGCCGAAGCCAAAGCCGCATTGGGGATGACGTCATGAAGACCAGACTGCTGATCGTCGCGACGCTGCTTCTCGCCAGTTGCGGCCAGCGCGAAAAGCTCAAGGCCGCACCCGGCGAAGGGACGCCGCCCAAAGCCGCAACCGCGCCGGCGGCGCTCGGTACCGATGCGCTGCTGACACCGCCCGTCGAATCGCGCCCCGGGCGCAGCGATGATGCGCTCCGCAAATCGCAGGAGCGCCCCGACGACCGTTTCAACCTGCCGCCGCCCGGCTGAGTTTCGAGCAATATGGACCATTTCACCCTGAAGGACGGCGTGCTTCACGCCGAGGATGTCGCGCTGCCGGACATTGCCGATGCCGTCGGCACGCCGGTTTACGTGTACTCGACCGCGACGATCGAGCGCCATGTGGCGGTTTTCAAAGCCGCGCTCGCCAATGTCGAATCAGGCCCGCTCGGCCCGCTGATCGCATTCGCGGTGAAGGCCAACCCGAATCGCGCGGTGCTCGCTACGCTGGCCAAGGCCGGGCTGGGCGCCGATGTCGTCTCGGGCGGCGAGCTGATGCGCGCCCGCGCCGCCGGGATCGCGGCAGACCGGATCGTCTTCTCGGGCGTCGGCAAGACCGCCGACGAGATGCGGCTTGGCCTGCGCGAAGGCATCTTCCAGTTCAACGTCGAGTCCGAGCCCGAGGCCGAGATGCTGTCGGCGGTCGCAATCGAGATGGGGGTGAAAGCGCCGATCGCGTTCCGCATCAACCCCAATGTCGTCGCCGGGACCCACGCCAAGATTTCTACAGGCGGATCCGAGGACAAGTTCGGCGTCGCTTATGATCGCGCAATGGCTGCCTATGCCCGCGCCGCCAAACTGCCGGCTCTCGATATCCGCGGCATCGCCGTCCATATCGGTAGCCAGCTGACCGATCTCGCGCCCAGCCGCGCCGCGTTCGAGAAAATCGGGGTGATGATCGCCGACCTGCGCGCCGCCGGGCACAATATCGTCACCGCTGACCTCGGGGGTGGCCTGGGCGTTCCCTATGATCCGGCCAAGCCGATCCCGCCATTGCCGGAAGTCTATGGAAAGATGGTCGCCGAGGTGACGAAGGGCTGGAAGGTTCGCCTCGTCTTCGAGCCTGGCCGGGTGATCGTGGGCAATGCCGGCGTGATGCTGACCCGCGTGATTCGGGTGAAGCCGGGTGTGACCGATCCGTTCGTCATCGTCGATGCGGCGATGAACGATCTGATGCGCCCGAGCCTCTACGACGCCTGGCACGAGATTCGCGCGGTCGCGCCGACGGGCGCGAAGACGACAGCGCATATCGTCGGTCCGATCTGCGAGAGCGGCGACACCTTCGCCAAACATCGCGCGATGGACGAGGTGCAGGCCGGTGATCTTATCGTTTTTCTTACCGCGGGCGCTTATGGCGCAACCATGGGCAATACCTATAATTCGCGCGCTCTGACGCCAGAAGTGTTGGTAAACTGCGACAAATGGGCTGTCGTGCGCGATCGGCAGCCACTTGAGGCGTTGATCGCCGCTGACAAGCTGCCATCATGGCTCGCGCCAAAGGCAGTCGGCACAGCAAATGAGGAAACTGCATGAAGCCCGTTCGCAAGGCGATCTTTCCAGTCGCCGGTTTTGGTACCCGTTTCCTGCCCGCGACCAAGGCTGTGCCCAAGGAAATGCTGCCGATCGTCGATCGCCCGCTGATCCAATATGCGGTCGACGAAGCCCGGGCGGCGGGGATCGAGCAACTGATCTTCGTCACGGGCCGCAACAAGGGCGCGATTGAGGACTATTTCGACAGCGCGTTCGAGGTCGAAAGCGATCTGACCGCCAAGAAGAAACATGACCTCCTCAAGCGCCTTGAAGATACGCGGCTCGCGCCCGGCGCGGCGGCGTTCATCCGCCAGCAACAGATGCTGGGCCTCGGCCATGCCGTGGGCTGCGCCAAGCACCTGATCGGCGACGAGCCGTTCGCGGTGCTGCTCGCCGACGAACTGCTGTGGAATCCTGCCGCCCCCTGCCTCAAGCAGATGGTCGCGACCTATGGGCAGAAGGGCGGCAATGTCGTCGCGGTGCTCGAAGTGCCCGAGGGGCATACGCACCGTTATGGCATCGTCGATCCCGGCATGATCGAAGGCCCCGTGACGGAAGTGAAGGGGCTGGTCGAGAAGCCGGCCCAGGGCAGCGCGCCATCACGGCTTGCCGTGGTTGGCCGCTACATCCTGCAACCCGACATCTTCCCGTTGCTCGACAAGGGCGAGCGCGGCGCCGGTGGCGAGATCCAGCTGACCGATGCGATGGCCAAGCTGATCGGCATCCAGCCCTTCCACGCCCAGACCTTCGATGGCGACCGCCATGATTGCGGCGACAATGCCGGATTCATCCAGGCCAATATCGCACTGGCGCTGGAGCGGCCCGACATCGCCGATTCTGTGCGGGCGTTCATTCGGAATCTGTAGGGATCGCCGCTCGCCCTGACGAAGGGTTCCGTCCTGCCTAGAACTCCTCGGTCAGGACCGACCCCTGCAACGATGGCGGATAGCGCGAGCCGGCGACCGTCTCGCGATTGATCAGCGCATCGAGCCGCGCGATATCCTCGGCGCTCAGCACCACATCGTTCGCCGCCATATTCTCGTCCATATGCGCGATGCTTGTGGTTCCGGGGATTGTCACCTGGGTCGGCTCCACATGAAGCAGCCAGGCGAGGCAGAGCTGCGCCGGTGTCGCGCCGAGATCGGCGCCGATCACGCGCAGGCCTTCGAGCAGCTTCAGATTTTGCGACAGGTTCGGCTCCTGAAAGCGCGGCATATTCCTGCGCATGTCACCCTCGCCGAACCGCGCGGGATAGCTCGCGCCGCCCGCGAGGAAGCCGCGTGCGACCGGTGAGAAGGCGACGAAGGTCGTGCCCAGTTCCCGGCAGGTTTCGAGCACCGCAATCTCGGGGTTGCGGGTCCATAACGAATATTCGGTCTGGAGCGCCGCGATCGGATGCACCGCCGCCGCCGCGCGCAGCCAGCCGGCCGAGACCTCCGACAGGCCGATCGCGCCGATCTTGCCCGCCTGCACAGCACCCGCGAGCGCACCGATCGAGTCTTCGATCGGCACCTTCCTGTCCGGCCGGTGAATATAATAAAGGTCGATATGATCGACATCGAGCCGGCGCAGACTGTCATCGAGCGTAGCCAGCAGGCTGGCGGGATCGCCCGTCACCTGCTGACCTTCGGCCGTGTGCCGCAGCCCGCATTTCGACGCGAGCACGATCTTGTCGCGCCGCCCCTTGATCGCGCGGCCGACGAGCTCCTCATTATGGCCGTTGCCATAGATCGCGGCGGTATCGAGAAAATCATAGCCAGTCTCGATCGCATGGATGATGGCGCGCTCAGCCTCGGGCTCGGGCATTTTCGGGCCATAGCCATGGCTGAAGCCCATGCAGCCCAAGCCGACGGGGTTGATCGAGAACTTGGCGAGATGGCGCTGTACGGTCATGACGATTCCTTTGCATCATCTTAGCCGCGCCCGATCACCCTTGGCAAAGCATCGTCGCCGCGCGACAAGGCGCCGGATGCACAGCCTGCCGATCTTCGTCGATCTCAAAGGACGTCCGGTGATGCTGCTGGGCGAAGGCGATGGCGCCGACGCAAAACGCCGGCTGCTCGAGCGCGCAGGTGCGCGCATCGTCGGCGAAGAGGAAGATGCGCGCCTTGCCATAGTCGTTATCGAAGACGACGCCTTGGCCGAGGCGATCGTTGCGCGGCTCCGTGTACGCGGCATCCTCGTCAACGCGACCGACAGACCGGCACTGTGCGATTTCACCCTGCCCGCGATCGTCGACCGCGACCCCGTGCTGATCGCGATCGGTACGGGGGGACGTTCGGCCGGGCTCGCCAAGGAGTTGCGGCAGCGGCTGGAAGCACTGCTCCCGGCCAGGCTCGGCGCACTCGCCGACGCGCTGTTCGCGGCACGGGATCGGATCAGGGCGCGCTGGCCGTCGTCCGATGCGCGGCGTCGCGCAGTGGATGGCGCATTGGCAGCAGGCGGCGTCGCGGATCTCCTGCAACCCGATGCCACCGATCATATCGAAGGCTGGCTAGCGGGCGATCTCGCCATCGACGCATCCCGGCTCATCCCGATCCACCTTCGCTCGGCAGATCCGGAAGATCTTTCGCTGCGCGAGGCGCGGCTGCTCGGCCAGGCCGACACGCTGTATCACCGGGCTACCGTGCCGGCAGCGATTCTCGACCGGGCCCGCGCCGACGCAACACGCGTTTCGTGCGCCGCGCCGCCGCAACAGCCGGCGACCGGCCTTTCTATCGATCTGGATTTTCTATGAGCAGAAGCTGGCACATCAAGGAAAGCGGCAAGGATGGCGGCCGGGTCGGCTTCACCTGGGATCATATCGACGGCCGAGACGAGGCAGAACTGAAATGGCTCGAAGCCCAGACCGATCTCGTTCAGACAGTCCGAGTCTCGTTGACGGCGGTCGAAACTCGGCCGCGCTGCCAGCCGCTCCACGACGGCGTTATCATCAACCTTCGGGGCTTGCGCGCGAGCGAGAGCGAGGAAGGCGACGAGCTTGTCTCGATCCGTATCTGGGCCGAGCGCGGCCGGGTTATCTCGCTGAGCATGCGGCGGCTGGCGGGCCTCGACGAGCTGCGCAAAGAAATGGAAGCTGGCAAATATCTCGATCCGGGTGATCTGATCGCGGCGCTCGCGATCCGCATCACCCATCAGCTCGATCCGGTCGTGGCCGCACTCGGCGATGAGGTCGACGATTGCGAGGTCTCGCTATCCGGCGAGGGCGCGTTCGAATTGCGGCGCGGTATCGCGCGGGCGCGGTCGCAGGCGATCAACTATCGCCGTTTCGTCGTGCCACAGCGCCAGGCGCTTGAAAGCATGTCAGGCCTCCAGATGGCCTGGATCGAGGATGACGACCGTATCCACCTGCGCGAAGCCGCCGACCGCTTCGCGCGCATGGCCGAAGAGCTGGAGGCGGTGCGTGAGCGATCGGCGCTGCTCCACGAACAATTGACCGATCTACGCGCCGAGAAGATCGACCGCCGCTCGCTGGTGATCGCGATCGTCGCGATGATCTTCCTGCCGCTGACCTTTGTAACCGGGCTGTTCGGGATGAATGTCGACGGCATCCCCTATCAGCATCATCCACTGTCCTTCTGGGCGGTGACCGGGTTCAGCGTGATCGTTGGTGTCGTGGTGACGGGTTATTTCGTCGTGACGAACTGGTTCAAGAACTAGGCGCGAGCGCGATCCGCTGGCGGGACGGGAAGCGTTCCGGCCACGCCGCAGGTGCAGGCCATGCGAACCTCGCCTCGAGGGTGTCAGCCTCGCGGTCAATGTCGCCAATCTGTTCGACAAGCGGCATGTCCCGGCCTGCCCCTTCACCAACAGCTGCTATTTCGGGGCGGCGCGCACCATCGCCGGATCGTTGCGGCATGATTGGTGAAGCGAAGATGGGGCGTCGACCGGGCGCCTCTTTTTTGCTGCTTCAGCGTTGGCCGAACAGCGCCGTGCCCACGCGCACATGTGTAGCGCCGATCATAACGGCGGTCTCGAAGTCGGACGACATCCCCATGCTAAGCCCGGCCAGCTCGTGCCGCTTCGCGAGCTTTGCCAGCAGCGCGAAATAGGGTGCCGGTTCGACGTCGGCCGGGGGGACCGCCATCAGCCCGATCACCGGCAGAGCCGCATCCTTCGCGCGCTGCAGGATGGCGGGGAGATCGTCGATCGCGCAGCCGCCCTTTTGGGGTTCGTCGCCGATATTGACCTGAATGAAGCATTCGGGCCGCTTGCCACTCGCGTCCATCGCCTTGCCGAGCGCATCGATCAGCGAGGGGCGGTCGACCGAATGGATCGCATCGAACCACGCCACCGCCTCGGCTGCCTTGTTCGACTGGAGCTGGCCGACGAGGTGAAGCCGCACGCCATCAGCACCAACGCGAAGGCGGGGCCATTTCTCCTCGGTTTCCTGCACGCGATTCTCGCCGAAGCTGGTCTGGCCCGCTGCAATCAGCGGGCGGATCGCCTCGATCGGATGCGTCTTGGAAATCGCGACAAGCTCGATCGCTGCGGGATCGCGATCCGCAAGCGCCGCCGCCCGTGATATGCGTTTGCGGATGTCGGCGAGCAGAGCATCGCTGTCGGAGGCGTCGATCTTCGGCATAGGCGCCGCTATAGTCGTGGCCATGCTGCCACGCCAAGCCCTGCCTTATATCTGGATGATGACCGACGAACGGCAGGACAACGCCTTATGGGCGGCTCTGCACCGGCTGCCACCCGGTAGCGGCATCGTCTTCCGTCACAAGGCGACCGCCGAACCCGAACGCCGCGCGATCTTCGCCCGGGTAAATCGCATCGCCCATCGCCGCCATCTCGTCCTGCTGCTCGCTGGCGATGAATCAACGGCGCGACGCTGGGGTGCCGATGGATCGCATCACCGCAGGCCGGGGCCGCTGCGCGCCGGCACCGCCCCAGCGCACAATCTGCGCGAGATTCGCGCCGCCGAGCGATCGGGTGCCACGGCGATCTTCCTTTCGCCGCTGCACGCAACGCGATCGCATGCCGGCGCAGCATCGCTCGGCCGCATGCGCTTCGCGGCGCTCGCCCGCGCGACGCGGTTACCCGTGATTGCGCTAGGTGGAGTCGATGAAAAGCGCGGGGCAATGGCGATGCGCGTCGGCGCCTATGGCTGGGGAGCAATCGACGCCTGGGCCTGAGCCACAGCCGACGCGATCAGAACTTGAAAGCAGTTCCGACGTAAACGGCCTGGCTGTCACGCCGCTGTTCGCTCGAAAGCTGGTTGCGATCGACCTGCGACTTGTAGCGCACGCCGCCGTTCACCTCGAGATTGCGGGTCAGCGCATAGGAGCCGCCGAGATCGACCGACATCGCGGCGTCGGGCCCGCCGAGACGCGTCCGTTCGTCGGTCGCGCGTTCGGCACCGAGCAGCAGACGCGTGCTCCAGTTGCGGCCGGCATAGCTCACGCCGATATCGGCCAGCTCGCGGCTGTCGGGAACGGTACCGCCTTCGACCTTGGCGACATCACCCGAAAGCGCGAAATGCTTCCAGCCGACCGAAGCGCCCAGGCTGTATGCCGAAGCCTGAAGGCCAGCGTTGATATTGTTGATCGCGGCCATACTCGCCGACTGCGTCGGCCGTGCCGAAGCGCGAGCGCGGATTGCGACGGTGATCGCGCGGCCGGTGGCGCCGCCCGAAGGCGTGAAACGGAAGCCGTCATAACCCTGACCGGCCAGCTCGAACATAGCAGCGCGATGCGCATCTGCAGCGGCCATCGGCGCAACCAGATAGGCTGCGGCACGCTGCCTTTTCTTGACGGTCTTGGATTTGACGACGTTGTCGGCAGCGCGGGCGGCGGATGCCGGAGGAGCGAGCGCGAGCAAGGAGGCCGCCATAGCGACGCCGATCAGCCCGAAACTTGCCCCCTTATTTATCATCCCACGACGCTCATTTTTTTATAGTCCCAACCGCGCTAGCACAGCCATGCGAGTCGATACCAGCCACCTGAATCGAAATCCGCACCCTGTTGCAGAGACTCCACAACGCGGATGGCGGCATATGGCTGCGCGATGTTTCAAAGGAATGACAAGCCTGTCACATATGCGCCACAGCAGGGACATTCTCCGGCTACCCGTTCGCGCTTGCGGGTGCGGGCGGAGCAACTATAACGGCGCCGATTGATAAGCCCCGAGGAATGCCCCCCAATGTCCAGCCGTACCCGCACCGCGATCGCGCTTGCCCTTCTCGCCACCCTGGCGGCGTGCGGCGGCAAGAAAGGCAAGGCGCAATTCGCATCGGATATCGCGGCGGCGAAGACGACGTCGATCGGCGTCAACGCCTATCTGTGGAAGGCATCGCTCGAAACATTGCAGTTCATGCCGCTGCTGCAGACCGATTCGAACGGCGGCGTGATCGTCACCGACTGGTATACCAACCCCAATCAGCCCGCCGAGCGGATGAAGCTGACCGTCACGATCGTCGATGCCGACCTGCGCGCCGACGCCGTCCGCGTCGCGCCGCAGCGGCAGGTGCTGACCTCGGGCCAGTGGGTCGATACGCCGGTTCAGGCCGCGACCGCCCAGAAGCTCGAGGATATCATCCTCACCAAGGCGCGCGATCTGCGCCGCGCCACGATCGCTGGATAACCCAGCCTAACTGAGTTCCGTTTTCAGATGAGCAATGCGCGTTTCAACCATGTGAAGGCCGACGCGCACTGGCAGGCCGTTTGGGAGCGCGAAGGCAGCTTCCACGCGTCCGACGACAGTGCGAAGCCCCGGACCTTCGTCCTCGAGATGTTCCCCTATCCGTCGGGGCGCATCCATATGGGCCATGTCCGCAACTATACGATGGGCGACGTGCTCGCGCGGTTCCGCCGGATGCAGGGCTATGAAGTCCTTCACCCGATGGGCTGGGACGCCTTCGGCATGCCCGCCGAAAATGCGGCGATGGAGAAGAAGGTCCACCCCGGCGAATGGACCCGCGCCAATATCGCGGCGATGCGCACCCAGCTGAAGCGGATCGGCTTCGCGCTCGACTGGAGCCGCGAGCTCGCCACCTGCGAGCCTGATTATTATGGCCAGGAGCAGGCACTGTTCCTCGATCTGCTCGAAGCCGGCCTCGTCTATCGCAAGGAATCGGCGGTCAACTGGGATCCGGTCGACATGACCGTGCTCGCCAACGAACAGGTGATCGACGGTCGCGGCTGGCGATCAGGCGCGCTGGTCGAACGGCGCAAGCTCAGCCAATGGTTCCTCAAGATCACCGACTTCGCCGACGAACTGCTCGAAGGCTTGAAGACGCTCGACCAGTGGCCCGAAAAGGTCCGGACGATGCAGGAGAACTGGATCGGCAAGTCTCAGGGCATGCGGTTCACCTTCAAGCTCGACAAGGCCGTAGACGGCATTGCTGATTTCGAGGTGTTCACCACCCGCCCCGACACGTTGTTCGGCGCGAGCTTCGCCGGAATCGCCGCCGATCATCCGATCGCGCAGGCGCTGGCCAAGAGCGATCCGGCGCTGACCGCGTTCATTGCCGACTGCAAGAAGACCGGCACCGCCGCCGCCGAGATCGAGACCGCGGAAAAGAAGGGTTACGACACCGGGCTTTCGGTCGCGCATCCGCTCAATCCCAGCTGGAAACTGCCGCTGTTCGTCGCGAACTTCGTGCTGATGGATTATGGCACCGGCGCGATCTTCGGCTGCCCGGCGCACGACCAGCGCGATCTCGATTTCGCGCGCAAATATGCGCTGCCGGTCAAGCGCGTCGTCGCGGCCTCGCCCGAGGACGCCGCCGTGCCGATCCAGGACGAGGCCTATACCGGCCCCGGCACGATCGTGAACTCGGGCTTCCTCGACGGGCTCGAGATCAACGACGCCAAGGCGCAGGTGATCACCCGCGGCGAGGCCGAGGGCTGGGGCACCGGCACCACCGTCTGGCGGCTGCGCGACTGGGGCGTTTCGCGCCAGCGTTATTGGGGCACGCCGATCCCGATCATCCATTGCGAAGCCTGCGGCCCGGTCGGCGTGCCGAAGGACCAGTTGCCGGTGATGCTGCCCGAGGATGTCAGCTTCGATATCCCCGGCAATCCGCTCGACCGCCACCCAACGTGGAAGCATGTCACGTGCCCGAAGTGCAACGCGCCCGCGCTGCGCGAGACCGACACGCTCGACACCTTCGTCGATTCGAGCTGGTATTTCATCCGCTTCGCTTCGCAACCCGACGACCAGCCGTTCGATCGCGCGACCGCCGAGAAATGGCTGCCGGTCGGGCAGTATATCGGCGGGGTCGAGCATGCGATCCTGCACCTGCTCTACGCCCGCTTCTGGACCCGCGCGCTCGAACGCATCGGCAAGATCGGGATCAAGGAGCCGTTCACCGGGCTGTTCACCCAGGGGATGGTGACGCACGAAACCTATAAGGGTCCCGACGGCGGCTGGCTGTCGCCCGAAGAAGTCTCGAACGGCGTCGTCACGGCGACCGGCGAAACCGCGACCGTCGGCCGCATCGAGAAGATGTCGAAGTCGAAGAAGAACACCGTCGATCCCGGCCCCATCGTCGATCAGTACGGCGCCGACGCGGTGCGCTGGTTCATGCTCAGCGACAGCCCGCCCGAACGCGATCTCGAATGGACCGAGAGCGGGATCGAGGGCTGCTGGCGCTTCATCAACCGTTTGTGGCGGCTGACCGAGCAGAGCGAAGGCAGCAATGGCGTCGACAAGGATCTGGACCGTCAGCTCCACCGCGCCATCGCGGGCATTGCCGCCGACATCGAATCGCTCGGCTTCAATCGTGCTGTCGCCAAGGTCCACAGCCTCGCCAATGCGATTGAGAAGGCTGCGCCCTCCGCCAGCCGCGACGCTGCCGCGCGCGCGCTGATACGGCTGATCGCGCCGATGGTGCCGCATCTGGCCGAGGAAGCCTGGGCGCGCGCCGGCGAGGCCGGCCTGATCGCCGACGCCGCCTGGCCCACGCATGATCCCGCGCTGCTGATCGACGACGAGGTCACCATCGCGGTGCAGGTCAACGGCAAGCTGCGCGACACGCTGACCGCCCCCAAGGGCGCGGCGAAGGACGCGCTGGGGGCGATGGCGCTCGGCTCCGACAAGATTATCGCCTTCCTCGATGGCGCCACACCGAAAAAGGTGATCGTCGTTCCCGATCGTCTGGTAAACATCGTCGCATGAAGAATGCCATCGCCCTACTGCTCGTCGCCGCATCGCCGCTCGCCCTGTCGGGCTGCGGGCTTCAGCCGCTCTATGCGAGCGGCGGCTCCGGGCCGGTTGCCAATGCGCTGAGCTCGGTCGAGGTCGCGCCGATCGGCGGGCAGAAGGGCTGGCTCGTCCGCAACGCGCTCAACGATCGGCTGCACCATGAAAAGGGCACCGCGCGCTATCGGCTCGAAGTCGAACTCGACGATCAGATCACAGGGCTCGGTGTGCGCGCCGATAACGCCGTCAGCCGCGAGCGCCGGGTGCTGCGCGCACGATACCGCCTGATGGATGCGGCCACCGGCGGCGTGCTGCTCGATCAGACGGCGATGTCCGATGCAGGAATCGACGTCGCATCGTCCGAATATGCCACCGCCGCAGCCGAACAGACCGCACTCGAGCGGCTGTCGCAGAGCCTCGCCGACCAGATCGTCTCGCGCATCGCCACCTACGCGCGGCGCAGCGCTGCGGCCCAGTGATCTTCGCGGCGTGAAATCCACGCCCGAACAGATCGCGCGGGCGCTCGACAAGCCCGGTCCCGATTGCCGTCTCTATTTGCTCTATGGCCCCGACGAATCGGGATCGCGCGCGATCGCACAACGGATCGACAAGGCGCTGGGCGCCGATGCCGAACGTATCGATCTTTCCTCGGCCGCGCTGAAGGGCGATCCAGCGCTTCTCGCCGACGAGGCCGCATCGATATCGCTGTTCGGCGGAGCGCGTCATATCCGCATCGATCCCTGTGACGACGCGGCGATCGATGCGATCGAGGCGCTGCTGGAGGCGAGCTCGGCGGGCAATCCGGCGGTCGCCATTGCAGGCAACCTCCGCAAGGATTCAAAACTGCTCAAGCTGGCGCTCGCGCATCCGCATGCGATGGCGGCGGCCTCCTATCTGCCTGAGGGCCGCAAGGCCGACGAGGTAGCGATCGAGATCGCGCGCGAACTGGGGCTGCGACTGCAGAACGATGCCGCCCGCGCGATCGTCGCTGCCACCAATGCCGATCGCGCACTGATGACGCGCGAGCTCGAGAAACTGGCGATGTTCATCGATGCGACCCCGGAGGAGCCCAAATCCGCCGATGCCGCAGCGCTCGCGCAGATCGGCGCGGTCAGCGACGAGAGCGATACGTCCGCGCTCGTCGAGGCGGTGATGGGCGGCCGCCCCGATCTCGCCGCTGCCGAACTCGCGCTGATCGGCGCGACCGAAGCGATCGGTGTCGTTCGCGCACTCTTCCGTCGTCTCGCGCAGATCGCCCCCTTGCGCGCCGCTGTCGCCGAAGGATCGAGTATCGATGCAGTGATGGCAGGCGCTGGCAAGGCGATCTTCTGGAAGGATCAGAAGATCATCGCGGGGTTCCTGGCGCGCTGGACGCCCGCGACGATCGCGACGGCGACGCTACGGCTGGCGAAACTGGAGCGCGCGTACAAGCGCTCGGGTACGGCGGGGCTGGTGCTGGTCAGCGAGGAGCTGCTGACGATCGCACGGGCGGCGGCCGTGAAGCGGCGGTAGCTCGATTTGCCGCACGCTTCTTACGGGGCCCGCCGTGCTTCCTATGGCTCGTCGACTCGAGCATGCTGTACGACGGCCTGGCACCATGGGTGGCCTGCCAGCAAGTGAAAAGCCGCCGGCTCGGCGCAGGCCCTTTCCGCATCGGGCTGTGCCGAAACCCGCGTGGGCGGCTGCGCGCTGCGATCATCTCCCGAGACACCCAACTGCGCCGGGTGGTCTGCCGGTTGGCGACAACGGACTGGCCTCCGCCGTCCCCTTCCCCCTAAGGTCGCTCCAATGACCACCCCCGCTATCTTTACCATCCCCGCGCATCGCGCCTTCGCGGATGCGCTCGCGGCGGGGTTGATCGCGCAGCATGGCGGCGATCCGCTCGGGCTGGCGCGCGGGATAGTCCTTGTCCCCAACAATCGCGCCGCACGCGCGATTACCGACGCGTTCGTGCGGCGGGCCGCGGGCGGGCTGCTGCTACCGCGGCTGGTCGCAATCGGCGACCTCGATCTCGACGAGCGGCTCGGCGGTTTTCTCGATCCGATCGACGACGATCCGATTCTCCCTGCGATCGATCCGCTCGAGCGGCAGATGGTTCTTGCCCGGCTGGTTGAAGGCGCGCGCGTCGCGGCGGGCGACCCGGTCGATGCCGGCGAAGCGGTCCGGCTCGCGGGCGATCTCGCCAGCACGCTCGATCAGCTGCTGGTCGAGCAGGTCGCGCCTTCGCGGCTGACCGATGCCGTGTCGGCCCCCGAATTGTCCGAACATTGGCAGAAGTCGCTCGCGATCCTCGACACGATCCTGACCGCCTGGCCGAAGGAACTCGCCTCACGGGGCAGGATCGACATGGCCGACCGGCGGAACCGCCTGCTCGAAAAGGTGGCGCGCGGCTGGGCGAGTAACCCACCCGACGGCTTCGTCGTCGCGGCCGGCATCGCGACCACCGCGCCCGCCGTCGCCGCGCTGCTCGCGACGGTCGCGCGAATGCCGCAGGGCATGGTCGTGCTCCCAGGCGTCGATATCACCAGCCCGATCGAGGAATGGGACGCGCTCGGCGGCCCATCCGACGAAGACGACGCACCGCGCGCGATCGAGACCCATCCGCAATTTCATATGAAGCGCATGCTCGATCTGATGCACATCGGGCGCGACGAGGTACAGCGCTGGCGGTGGGGCGGCAGGACCGACGCGCGATCAGTGCGCAGCAAGGCGATTGCCAACGCGATGGCACCTGCCGACTTCACGCATAAATGGCCGGGCCTGCCGAAGGAAGAGCGCCGCCTGTCGGGTGTCCGCGCGATCGAACTCGCAAATCCCGCCGAGGAAGCCCAGACCATTGCGATCGCGTTGCGCGAAGCGATCGAGACCCCGGGCCGCACCGCCGCACTTGTCACGCCGGACCGCGCACTCGCCCGCAGGGTCACCGCCCATCTCGCACGCTGGGGGATCGTCGCCGACGATTCGGCCGGCACGCCGTTGTCGTTGACACCAGCCGGCACATTGCTGCTCGCCGTCGCCGAAGCAGCAGCCGAGGATTTCGCACCGGTTACACTGCTTGCGTTGCTCAAGCATCCGCTGGTGCGGCAGGGCGAGGCGCGCGGCGCTTGGCTCGATGGCGTCCGCAAACTCGACATCGCGCTACGCGGCCCGCGTCCGCCCGGCGGACTCGACGGCATCACCCGCTTCCTCGAAGATGGCGACAAGCACGCCCAGCGCGCCCGTGCCCCTGCGATCAGCTGGTGGGCCGAAGCGCGTACGCTGCTCCAACCCCTTTCCGCCGCCTTCGCTACCAGCCGCAGCCTTTCCGCGCTGCTCGCGGCAGTGCGCGAAGGCGTGACCCTGCTCAGCGACAACGCCGGCTGGGCCCGCCCCGATGGCCGCGCCGCCGCCGACTTTATCGCCGATCTCGAAGCCGCCGCCCCGCTCGGCCCCCAGACCTGCGATCCGGCCAGTCTCGGCCCGATGCTGCGCCGCATGCTCGACGGCATCGCGGTGCGCCCGCCGCAGGGCGGCCATCCGCGGCTTTCGATCTGGGGCCTGCTAGAAGCGCGGCTCCAGCATGCCGACCTGATGATCCTCGGTGGGCTCAACGAAGGCATATGGCCCACCCTGCCCAGCCCCGATCCCTGGCTCGCGCCGCGCATCCGCGCCGAGCTGGGCCTGTCCGGCCTCGAATATCGCATCGGCCTGTCGGCGCATGATCTGGCGATGGCGCTCGGCGCACGCGAGGTGATCGTCACCCGCGCCCGCCGCGATGCCCGCGCGCCGACGATCGCCTCGCGCTTCTGGCTGCGGCTCGAGGCTATGACCGGACGGATGACGCGCGACTATCGTCTCAGGAGCTGGGCCACCTCGATCGACAAGCCGACGGGCTTCGCACCCGCCAGCCGCCCCCATCCCGCGCCGCCGGTCGCCGAACGGCCAAAGGTCATCGCGGTGACGAAGCTCGACCGGCTCAAGGCCGATCCCTTTGCCTTCTACGCCAGCACGATGCTCCGCCTGTCGCCGCTCGATGCGGTCGATGCCGATCCGACCCCTGCCTGGCGCGGCAGCGCGGTCCATGCCGTGTTCGAATCCTGGATGAAGGAGGACGGCTGCGATCCGGAACGTCTTGTCCCGCGCGCTCACGCGATGCTCGATGCGATGGCGGCGCATGCGGTGATGAAAGCGTTGTGGGAGCCGCGTCTGATCGAAGCGGTCGAGTGGGTCGCCGATCGGATACGCGAGCTGGGCGAAGAGGGCCGCCGTCCGATCGCCGCCGAGATCGACGGCCGCATCGAGATCGCTGATGTCACGCTCACCGGCAAGGTCGATCGCATCGACAAGGCCGCCGACGGCACGCTTGCGATCGTCGACTACAAGACCGGCATGCCTCCCAGCGCCGCGCAGGTTCAGGCGGGCTATTCGATGCAACTCGGCCTGCTCGGGCTGATCGCCGAGAAGGGCGGCTTCAAGGACATCGTCGGCGCGCCCCAGGCCTTCGAATATTGGTCGCTCGGCCGCAATCCGCGCGACGGCACGCTCGGCTATTCGACCAGCCCGGTCGGCAAGAAGGACGGCACCGCCGCGGAGGATTTCACTACGGTCGCTGCCGCGACCCTGACCGCCGCGGTCGAGCATTGGCTGACCGGCAATGCGCCATTCACTGCGAAGCTCGCCCCCGAATATGCGCCTTATGCCGATTATGACCAGCTGATGCGGCTCGACGAATGGTATGGTCGTGATGCCGGAGGCGAAGCGTGAGCAACCGGCTCAAGCCACTCGATCCGCTCCAGGATCAGCAGCGCGCCGCCTCCGATCCGCGCGAGCTCGTGTGGCTGTCCGCCTCGGCGGGCACTGGCAAGACACATGTGCTCACCGCGAGGGTGCTGCGGCTGCTGCTGAATGGCGCGAAACCCGAATCGATCCTGTGCCTGACCTTCACCAAGGCCGGCGCCGCCGAGATGGCCGAGCGCATTCATGCCCGGCTCGCACATTGGGCCGGCCTCAAGGATGAGGATGCTCTCCGCCGCGATCTCACCCGGCTCGGCGAGCCGATCGACGGCGACGCGCTTGGCCGCGCCCGCCGGCTGTTCGCACAGGTGCTCGAGGCCCCCGGCGGCGGCCTGCGCATTCAAACGATTCATGCCTTCTGCCAGACCCTGCTCGGCGGCTTCCCGTCCGAAGCGGGATTGATCCCCGGCTTTCGTCCGCTCGAAGCGCGCGAGGAATCGGCCCTCGCGCGCCGCACCCTTGCCGATATGCTGGCCGACGCGGCGAGCGGCGGCGATCTGTCGCTGATCGCCGACGTTCAGTCGCTCAGCCGCCGCCTCGGTGAGGGTCGCGCCGAATCCTATCTAATGGACTGCGCCCGCGCGCCTGATGCGATGGCGTCGCTCGGGAGCCGCGAGAGTATTGAGCCACGGATCAGACGCGCGCTCGGCGCACCACTCGGTGATGTCGAGGCGATGATCGAGGAGGCCTGCGCCGATCTCGATCTCGATTGCTTCCTCGGCATCGCCGCCGCCAATGTCGCATGGGGCACCGCGACGGGACGCCGCGATGCCGATATCGTTGCCGCCTTCGTCGATGCCTCGCCGGCCGAGCGCGCGGGCGCACTCGATATGATGCTCAACGTCGCGCTTACCCGCGAGGGCGAACCACGCAAATATTCGGTCAAGCTGCTCGCCGCCGATCCCTATTATGCCGATCATTGTCAGAGCCTTGTCGACCAGCTCGCCACGCTCACCGGCTTACGCATCCGCGCCGCGCTCGCCGCGACCCTGGCGGCGGGGCTGCGTGCGGGGCAGAGCTACGCCGCCGCTTATGTCCAGGCGAAGCGCACCGCCGGCGTGGTCGATTTCGACGATCTGATCCGCAAGACGGTGGCGCTGCTCGCCACACCGGGGATGGGCGACTGGGTCCGCTTCAAACTCGATCGCGCGACCGACCACATCCTCGTCGATGAAGCGCAGGACACCAACGCCAACCAATGGGCGATCGTCCGCCATCTCGCCGCCGAATATCTCGCCGGCTCGGGCGTGCGCGGCGACAAGCTGCGGACGATCTTCACCGTCGGCGATTTCAAGCAGGCGATCTTCGGCTTTCAGGGCACCGATCCGCTCGCCTTCGAGGCCGCCCGCCGACGCTTCGCCGCCGACGCTGAGGCCTATTCGGAAGAACTCGACGAACTCGACAAGCGGCTGTTCCGTAATCTCTCGCTCGATCGCAGCTTCCGGTCGACCCCGCCGATCCTCGGGCTGGTCGACCGCATCATCGCAGATCTCGGCCCCGACGAACTCGGCCTGTTCCACGATACTGAGCCGCATCTGTCGGCGCGAGATCACCTGCCCGGCCTCGTCACCTTATGGAAGCCGCATGCCGATGACGGCGCCGACGATGCCGGTGAAGAAGGCTGGGTCAACGACGCCACCCGCGCTTATGCCGGGCGGATAGCAAAGCAGGTGAAGGCCTGGCTCGACGAACCGCTTTGGCTCCCGGGCAAGGGCCGCGCCGCGCGCGCCGAGGATATATTGATCCTCGTCCGCCGCCGCGCCCAGCTCGCTTCGCTGATCGTAGCGCGGCTCCATGCCGAGAATGTCCCTGTCGCCGGGGTCGATCGGCTCAGGCTGACGGCGCCGCTGGCGATCAAGGATCTGCTCGCGGCGGTGCGGGTCGCGGTACAGCGCGAGGATGATCTCAGTCTGGCTTCCCTCCTCGTTTCGCCGCTGTTCGGCTGGAGTCAGGACGAGCTCTATCGCGTCCGCACCAGCCAGCGCGGCACACTGATCGATGCGGTGCGCGCGAAGGGCGATCCCGCCACGGTTGCCGCGCTCGATGACATCCTCAACCGCGCCGATTTCATCACGCCCTATCGCTTCCTCGAACATATCCTGACCGGCCCGCTCGACGGCCGCCGCAAGCTGCTCGAACGATTGGGGCATGAGGCGCGCGATCCGATCGAGGAACTGCTCAACGCCGCGCTTCAGTTCGAAAGTGTCGCGACGCCCACGCTCCAGCGTTTCCTCGACTGGTTCGATCGCGGCGATGTCGAGATCACCCGCGATCCGTCGGCGCCAATGGACGCAGTGCGGGTGATGACGGTGCATGGATCGAAGGGGCTACAGGCACCGCTCGTCATCCTCGCCGATGCGACCGGCGATCCCGATCTCAGCCCGGTCTCGAAGATCGACTGGAAGCTCGATGAGGATGACGAGCACGCCGTCCCGGTTCCCCGCCCGCGCAAGCAGGAGATGGTCGAGGAGCTGCGCCGCGACGCCGATGCGTTGAAAGCCCGCGAGCTGACCGAGCATTGGCGGCTGCTCTATGTCGCACTGACCCGCGCCGAGGAGCATCTCGTCATCGGCGGCGCGCTTGGCAGTCGCGGCATCCCCGAGAAGAGCTGGTTCAGCGCGGTCGATGCCGCAATGGACGGGCTCGGCGCCGACTGGACCGATGATCCGATCTGGACATCGGCACGCCATTATCGCGGCGAGGATATCGGCGCGCCAACACGCAAGCCGCCACGCCCGCGCGGGATCGTTCCGGTCCTCGCCCAGCCCGAGTGGTTGCATCGCTCCGCGCCGCAGGAAGCGCGTCCGCCGCGTCCGCTCACGCCATCGGCCATCGGCACCGACGACGTCGCCGATCCGCCCCCCGGCCCGGCGATGCGCGAAGCCGCCCGGCGCGGCATCCTGCTGCACGCGTTGTTCGAGCGCCTCCCCCCGATCGCGCCCGCCGACCGCGTCGCCGCCGCCGATCGCTGGCTCCAGCGCAGTGGCGGTATAGAGGATGGTGACGTGCGCCGCGAGCTGATCGATTCGGCCTGCGCGATCATGGGCGATCCCGACTTCACCGAGATCTTCGGCCCCGGCTCGCTCGCCGAAGCGCCGATCGCAGCGGTGGTCGGCGGCGATGTCGTCGCGGGCACGGTCGATCGGCTGCTCGTCACTCCAGACCGCATCCTCGTTATCGACTTCAAGACCGGCCGCCGCGTTCCCGCCGGGGTTGAGGCGGTGCCACTGCATCACGCCGCGCAGATGGGCGCTTATGTTGCAGCGCTCGGCGTCGTGTTCCCGGGGCGAATGATCGAGGCGGCATTGCTCTATACGGCCGGTCCGAAACTGATCACGCTACCGTCAGGGTTGCTTGAGTCTTGCAGACCGGGAGTTTGATAGCCCCCGCCGTTCGTGTCGAGCGCAGTCGACACACGTCTCCGCGTGCCAACGTCGCTCGACGTCGCTCGGGACGAGCGGGAAGGATAGCCGGGCTTTACCCCAAAGGAGCAAAAGCACGCCATTAGCCATTGAGCCTGTGAAACGCCTTCCCTACATCGGATCATAAGACCCCCGAGGAGTAGCAGACATGCCCACCAAAGCCATTACCGACGCGTCGTTCCACAGCGACGTCATTGCCTCCGACATCCCCGTGCTCGTCGATTTCTGGGCGGAATGGTGTGGCCCGTGCAAGATGATCGGCCCCTCGCTCGAGGAAATCGCCGATGAACTCGGCGGCAAGGTGACGATCGCCAAGATCAACATCGACGAGAATCCCGATGCGCCGAGCCGTTATGGCGTGCGTGGCATCCCGACGATGATCCTGTTCAAGAATGGCGCCGCCGCCGCAACCAAGGTCGGCGCCGCACCGAAGAGCCAACTCAAGGGCTGGCTCGAAGGCGAGCTTTCAAGGGCTGGCTCGAAGGCGAGCTTTAAGGCTTGATCCTCCCCCGGAACGGGGAGGGGAACCGTCCGCAGGACGGTGGAGAGGCCCGCAAACGCCCACTCCTCGTTGATCAGCTACTGACACAGTCCCCCCTCCACCGCTCCGCGGTCCCCCCTGTTTCGGGGAGGATTTTAGAAGACCACTATCGGCCAGCCGTTCTTCTCCGCGATCGCGCGCAGCCCCGCATGCGGATTGGTCGCAAATGGCTCGTCGGCCCATGCGAGCACCGGCGCGTCGGACTTGTGGTCCGAATAGAATCGGATCCGGCAATCTTCACGGCGCAGTCCCTCGGCCGCCATCCAGGCTTCGATCATCCTGAGCTTCGCCGGCCCGTAGCAATTTTCGCCGTCGATTCGCGAACTGACGAAATCGTCGAGCCCTTTGATCGTGCTGGTCGCGATCACATCGTCCATCCCCAGCCTCGCCGCGATCGCCTCCACCCAAAGCCGCGACGACGCCGTCGCCAGCACCAACCGCCACCCATCCGCCTTGTTTTCGGCCAGGCTCGTCAACGCGCCCGGATAGACATTATGCGCGACGGTCTTTTCGGCGAAACTGTCGACCACGCCGCGCAGCGACGACATGCGGACGTTACGCCCGAGCAGCATCGCCTGATTGAACTCCTTGACCCGCTTGCGCTCGATCAGCCTGGCCACATAAGCGAGCATCACCAGCGCTGCGAAGGGCACGAAGATCAGCCGCCAGCTTTGACGGCGCAGTGCCGCGTGGATCATGAACGGGGTGAAAGTGCCAGTCCGGGTAATCGTCCGGTCCATGTCGTAGATCGCCAATTTTATCATGAACCCGCCGTAGAAGTTTTTTTCGCGTAGTGGAATCTTTCGCCTTATCGCAAAGGAAGAGCGTTACCGCGGAACAAGGAGCCGGCTTCAGCTATTCATTTCGGATGCTTGCCGATTCCGATTTTATGCATCACTCCTCGCTGAGATGAACGCACCAGCCGATTTCACTTTCGACGATGGAACGTTGCGCTTCACCGGCGAGCTCACGCTCGCGCGGATCGGTGACCTGTCGCAGCGGCTGGCCGCCCAGACCGAGCATCCCGACAGCATCGATCTCGGCAAGGTCGAACGCATCGATACCGTGGGCGCCTGGCTGATCCACCGCATCGTTCGCGACAGCGACGCGAAAGTCGAAGGCGCCGATGAAGATGTCGCGCATCTGCTCGAACAGGTGGCAGCGGCGGACAAGCCGATCAAGATTCGTCCCGATACCGAGATGCCGTTCATCCGAGTGCTGCGCGAGGTCGGCGATTCGGTCGCGGCGGCATGGCATTCGCTTGTCGGTTTGCTCGGCTTTTTCGGCGCGACCCTGATCGGCATGTGGGGCCTGATCCGCCATCCGCGCCGTTTCCGCTTCAACGCCATGACCCGCCAGTTCGAAGTCGTCGGCGTCCGCGCGCTCGGGATCATCGGCTTGATGAGTTTTCTGATCGGCATCGTCATCGCCCAGCAGGGCGCGGTGCAGCTCCGCCAGTTCGGCGCCGAGGTGTTCGCTATCAACCTGATCGGCCGCATCACGATCCGCGAGCTCGGCGTGCTGATGACGGCGATCATGGTCGCTGGCCGATCGGGCAGTGCCTTTGCCGCGCAGCTCGGATCGATGAAGCTGGCCGAAGAAGTCGATGCGATGCGGATCATCGGCGTATCGCCGATGGAGGCGCTGATCCTGCCGCGCGTCATCTCGACGGTTATCCTGATGCCGCTCCTCGGCTTCTACGCCGCGATGGTGGCGATGGTCGGCGGTGGCCTGTTCTGCTGGGTCGATCTGGACATTCCACCGATCACTTTCGTTCAGCGCGTGCAGGAGGTTGTGCCGATGACCGACCTCTGGGTCGGGCTGATCAAGGCGCCGGTGTTCGGCCTGATCATCGCGATGTCGGGCTGCTATCAGGGCATGCAGGTCGAGGGTAATGCCGAGCAGGTGGGCCTGCGCACCACGGCGTCGGTGGTGCAGGCGATCTTTCTCGTGATCGTCCTCGATGCGGTGTTCGCGGTGTTCTTCACGCAGATCGGCTGGGCATGATGGCCGAAGACGAGCAGGAACTTCAGGAAGATCGCATTGTCGAGGCGGCCAGCCGGGAAGACGTGCTGATCCATGTCACCGGGCTCAAAAACAGCTTCGGCGAACAGGTCATCCATGACGGGCTCGACCTCGATGTTCGCCGGGGCGAGATATTGGGCGTGGTCGGCGGATCGGGCACCGGCAAATCGGTGCTGATGCGGTCGATCATCGGATTGCAGACCCCGGTCGCCGGCGAGGTCGAGGTCTTCGGCGAGCCGATGATCGGCCGCGAGGAATATAAGGCCAAGCAGGTCCGCAAGCGCTGGGGCGTGCTGTTCCAGGGCGGCGCGCTTTTCTCGACCCTCACCGTGGCCGAAAATGTCCAGGTGCCGATCCGCGAATATTATCCGCAGATCGATCCGCAGCTGCTCGATGAGATCGCAGCATATAAGGTGGCGATGACCGGCCTTGGCCCCGAGGCCGGGCCCAAATATCCATCCGAGCTGTCGGGCGGCATGCGCAAGCGCGCCGGCCTCGCCCGCGCGCTGTCGCTCGATCCGCAGCTGCTATTTCTCGATGAGCCGACCGCGGGCCTCGATCCGATCAGCGCGGCTGCGTTCGACGATCTGATCGCGTCGCTCAAGCGGACGCTTGGCCTCACCGTCTTTCTTATCACCCATGATCTCGACACGCTTTACGCGATCTGCGATCGCGTCGCAGTTCTTGCCGACAAGCATGTCATCGCAGTCGGAACGATCCCGGAACTATTGGCGTTGGATCATCCGTGGATTCAGGAATATTTCAACGGACCCAGGGGTCGGGTCGCGGCCGATGCGAATGTTCGCAATCTGGCAGAAGGAAACGGGGCATGAAGCGCTGATGGAAACCCGGTCGAATCATGTCCTCGTCGGCGGCGTCGTGCTCGCGCTGATGATCGCCCTCCTTGTTTTCATCGTCTGGCTTGCCGGGTTCAACACCGCGACCGAGCAGCGCTACGACGTCTTTTTCAAGACTTCGGTCGATGGCCTCGCCAAGGGATCGCCGGTCAATTTCTCGGGCGTGCCGGTCGGCAAGATCACCGAGATCAAGCTGCTGCCCGACAGCCCCGAATTCGTTCGCGTCCGCATCGCCGTCGATGAGGACACGCCGATCCTGCAGGGCACCACCGCGACGATCGCCGGTGTCGGCTTCACCGGCGTCAGTCAGATCAACCTCGACGGTGCGGTCAAGGGCGCCCCTCCGATCACCGAATCCGGGCCCTATGGCGTGCCGGTGATCCCGACCAAGCCGGGCGCGCTCGGCGAACTGCTCAATTCCGCGCCGGAGCTGCTTCAGCATATGTCCGAGTTGACCGCGCGCCTCACCGAATTGCTCAACGACAAGAACCAGAAGTCGATCGGCGGCATCCTCGCCAATGCCGATCGGATCTCGAAGGCACTGGCAGATCGCGCGCCGGAGATTGCCGACTCGCTCGCCGAACTCAGGACATCGATCAACAAGGCGGGCATCGCCGCCGAGAAGATCGGCATACTGGCGGAGAGCACCAACGGCGTCATGAACCGTGACATCGGCCCTGCGATGAACAATCTGAGCAAGGCGACGGCCTCGGCCCAGCACACGATGGAAACGCTCGATGCCGCGATCACCGATGCGCGCCCCGGCCTCAAGGCCTTCTCGACGCAGACGGTGCCGCAGATCAATCAGCTGGTCCGCGATATCAGCGAGATGTCCGAATCGCTCAACGCCATTTCGGCCAAGCTCGATCGCGGCGGCGCCGGTGCGCTGTTCGGCGGATCGAAGCTTCCCGATTACAAGCCGCAGAATTGAGGCACGCCCCTATGTCCCCCATCTCGCTCCGTCGCTCGCTTACAGCCGCCGCCTCACTCGCGGCGCTGACCACGCTCTCGGGCTGCATCAGCTTCGGTGAGAAGCCGCCAGCCCAGTTGCTGGGGCTGACCTCCGATGCGAAGGTGCCGGTCGGCACGACCAAGGCGAGCCGCGATGTCGATGCGGTCAGCGTGGCGATACCGATGACGCCGGGCGCGCTGCGCAATCAGCGCGTCGCCGTGTTGAGTGGTGCCGATTTCGCTTATCTGCCCAAGGCGGTGTGGGTCGATGTGCCTGCGCGGCTGTTCCGCGACGTCGTGGCGGAAACGATCGAGGCGAAGACGAGCAAGTTCGTGCCCGATGCGCGCAACGCCGCGATCACCCCGAACACCCGCCTCGCCGGCACGCTCAGCGCGTTCGAGCTGCTCGGTGGCCAGGGCAAGGTGCTGGTGATCTACGACGCGACGCTCGCCAAGGCAGGCTCCGACGTCGTCCGTACCCGCCGCTTCGAGGCGACCTCGCCGGTGTCGAGCGAGGAACCCGCGAGCGTCACTGCAGCGCTGAACCGCGCGGCTAATGCCGTAGCCAGCGATGTCGCGGCGTGGGTAAGCAATCCGGCGGGCTGAATATATGACGAGGGCCAGGGCCTCCACCGCAGTGGTCGCCCCTACCCGGACCTGGGCTCGACGGCTCTGCGCGTGGCCTTCGGCCCGGCATGCAACGCACGCTCCGCCGATCCAATCTCACCCTCATGCCGGGCCTTGGTCAGTATATTCCAGGTCGCGATGAACAGCGCCGCCACGACCGGCCCGATCACGAAGCCGTTGAAGCCGAACACCTCCATGCCGCCGAGCGTAGAGATCAGCACGAGATAATCCGGCAGGCGCGTGTCGCGGCCGACGAGGATCGGGCGCAGAACGTTATCCACCATGCCGATCACCAGTACACCGCAGGCGACGAGGATCGCGCCTTTGACGATCGCGCCGGTCGCCAGCAGATATATCGCGACCGGCACCCACACGAGGCCGGTGCCGACCGCGGGGATCAGGGACAGAAAGCCCATGATCACGCCCCACAACAACGCACCCTGGATGCCAAGCGCCCAGAATAATATGCCGCCGAGAAGCCCCTGCACGATCGCGACCACCATGCTGCCCTTGATCGTCGCACGCGTGACGGTGACGAAGTTGCTTGCCAGCGCGTGGCGCTGCTCGAGGCGAAGCGGCACCGCCTCTGCGATGGAGCGCGTCAGCTTGGCACCGTCGCGGATCAGAAAAAAGGTCAGATAGAGCATCACGCCCAAGCCCACGAACAGGCTGAACGCACCCTGCCCGATCGTCACCGCCTGGCCAGCTAGCGAGCGAAAGCTGTTCGAAATGCCGTTACCGATCATCTTCTGCGCGGCGTTGAAGTCAACCAGCCCGGAGCGCCGCAGCATATTCTGCGCCCATTCGGGCAATGCCGACTGAACCTGTCCGAACATCGCGGCAAAATCGATCTGGCCGGCCTGAATCTGCGCGTAGACCAAGGTCCCTTCCTGCAACAGGCCAATCGCGATCACCGCCGCCGGCAGGATCACCACCGCGATGATCAGCAGCAATGTCAGCAATGCGGCGAGACCGCGCCGTTCCGGGAACCGCCGCAGCAGCTTTCGGAACACCGGCGCAAACATGATCGCCGCGACGATCGCCCACAGGATAGCACCGAAAAACGGCGCCACGACCCAGCCGAACAGCAAGGTGACGACGACGACGAGAAGCAGAAACCCGGCATCCTCCAGGCGAAATGCGCCGACTTTCACCGCCATCAGATCGGCTCGCCGCTGAGCCGCTGACAGACGAGATCGAGCTGATCGAGCGTCGAATAGCTGATCGAAACCTTCCCGCCCTTATCGCCATGGTCGATCTGGACCTTGAGACCGAGAATATCGCCGAGATGACGCTGCAGTGACTCGACGTCGGCATTCTCCGCCGATGCCGCGCCAACCCGTGGCCTCGACCCTGATCGTGCCTGTGGCTTTGCGTCCTTGGCGAGCTTCTCGGTTTCGCGAACCGAAAGGTCGCGGCGGACCACTTCCTCGGCGAGTGCTGCGGGATCGGGCGCGGTAATCAGTGCGCGGGCATGGCCCATGCTGAGCTTGCCGGCGGCGAGCAGCGTGCGCACCGCTTCGGGCAGATCGAGCAGCCGCAGCAGATTCGCGACATGGCTGCGCGATTTGTTGACGAGCCGGCCCAACATTTCCTGCGTATGACCAAAATCACGTGCAAGTCTTTGATAAGCTTCGGCTTCTTCGATAGCGTTGAGATCTTCTCTCTGCACGTTCTCAATGATGGCGAGTTCGAAGGTCTGCGCGTCGGTCAGTTCGCGGACGATCGCAGGAACCTCGTGTAACCGCGCGCGCTGGGCCGCTCTCCAGCGCCGTTCGCCGGCGACAATCTGGAAACCATTGGCGCCGAATGGCCGCACGACGATCGGCTGCATCACGCCACGCTCGGCGATCGACGCGGCAAGTTCGACGAGCGCAGCCTCATCGAAATGGCGACGCGGCTGCAGCGGGTTAGGCTGGATTGCGGCGACGGAGATCGTCTGCAGACCAAGCGATCGTTCGCCAGCGTTGCCGCTGACCGGCTGCTCACGCTCGGCCTCGCCGAGCAGGGCCGAGAGGCCGCGCCCCAATCCACGACGCTGCGGTTCGACGCTCATCGGCAATTCCTTTCGGGTGGCGGCGTCATGCGGCCTTGGCCGTCTTCGTCAGCCGGGCGATGCACTCGCGGGCGAGCGCGATATAGGCTTCCGATCCGGAGCAGCGATGGTCGTAGATCAGCGCGGGCACGCCGTGGCTCGGCGCTTCGGACAGACGCACATTGCGCGGGATCACCGTATCGAAAACGACCTCACCCAGCACTGCGCGGACATCGGCCGCGACCTGTTCCGACAGGCGGTTGCGCCGATCATACATCGTCAGCGCGACACCGAGGATCGACAGCTGCGGATTGAAGCGTACCCGGACCCGCTCAATCGTCTGAAGCAGCTGGCTCAACCCTTCGAGCGCGAAGAACTCGCACTGCAGCGGCACGAGCATCATGTTCGCTGCGACCAGCGCGTTGACGGTGAGCAATCCGAGCGAGGGCGGACAATCGATCAGGCAGACGTCCCACCGGTCTTCCGACGTGGCAATCGCGTCGTGCAAACGATGGCTGCGCTTCTCGACGTCGATCAGTTCGATCTCGGAGCCTGAAAGATCGACGGTCGCCGGCACGATATCGAGCCTGGGCACCAATGTCGGGATAGCGGCTTCCACAAGCGAGCATTCGTGCCGCAGGAGCTCATAACTCGACTTGCCGCGCGCCGCCTGATCGATACCGAGGCCGGTAGAAGCGTTACCCTGCGGATCGAAATCGATCAGCAGCACCCGCCATCCGGTCGCCGCAAGCGCGGTCGCGAGGTTGATGGCGGTGGTCGTCTTGCCCACCCCGCCCTTCTGGTTCGCGATCGCAATGCGGATCATCGATTCTTCTTTGCCCTTCTGACGTGCGGCTGCCTGGCCTTCGGTTGAACCTGTTCCGCGACGATGATCGCCGCTTCGGAATCGGTGACGCTCTGCTCGATCCTGAAGCTACCCTGCCATGAAGCGCGGGCAGCTTCCAGTTCCGATAACGCAGTCTTCCCCTTGGGAAGCAGCCATTGGGTGTCGCCATGTGAAAAGCGATGCGCAAGCGGCAACAGTCGTTCGATCGGCGCGAAGGCACGTGCGCTGATGACGTCAAACGTCGCGGTCGGCAACAACTCGAGCCGGCACCCGGCGACCTGAACCCGTTCCGTGAGCCCGAGACGATCGGCCATCGCCAACAGAAAATCGATCCGCTTGCGGCGCGATTCGACAAGCGTGATGCGGAGGTCGTCGCGCATCGCCGCGACCACCATGCCCGGAAATCCCGCGCCGGAACCTAAATCGATCCATCGCTTGGCGCTTGGCAATGTCAGCGTCAGAAGCTGGGCCGAGTCGACGATATGCCGCGTCCAGATATGCTCGGCCGACGCTGCCGAAATCAAATTCTGGTGGCTCATTTCATCGAGCACAATCGCGACCAGTTCTTCCAGCTTTACGATTGTTTCACGTGGAACAGCGCGCTCAAGCCACAGCCGGGCTTCGTCTTCCGTCATGCCGCACGGCGCCTTGCGTACACCATGATGGCCGCCAACGCCGCGGGCGTCACGCCCCGCATACGCCCGGCAGCGGCCAGATCGCGCGGGCGCGCGATATTCAATCGCTCGATCATCTCGTTCGAAAGACCGCCAACGCCACTATAGTTGACGATATGCTCAAGGTTGATCGCCTGATCCGCGCGCATCCGCGCTATCTCGATATCCTGCCGCGCCAGATAGGGAGCGTATCGGCAATCTTGCAGAACCTCGTCGGCGACATCGCGCGGAAAAGCCAGCAAGGACGGCTCGATGGCAGCGACATGGGCAAGATCCACCGCAGCGAAACGCAACCAGTCGCCAAGACTGCGTCGCGTGCCATCTGCCACAATCGCTGCGCCAGCCTTCATAAGCGACGCCGCGTCAGTCTTGTGCGAGCCCAACAGCGCCTGCAGCGAGTCAAGCTGTTCACGGTAGGCGGCATACCAGGTCATGCGCTCGGTGCCGACCAGCCCAAGTTCGACTGCCCAGCCTGTCAGCCTTGTTGCCGCATTGTCAGCACGCAGCCTCAGGCGATATTCCGCGCGTGCCGTCAGCATGCGATAGGGTTCGGACACGCCATGGAGGGTCAGATCGTCGACCATAACCCCGATGTAACTTGTTGAACGATCGAAGATTATCGCTGGCCTGCCCGCCGCCAGAGCCGCAGCGTTGGCCCCGGCAACCAGCCCCTGTGCCGCCGCTTCCTCATATCCCGTGGTGCCGTTGATCTGCCCGGCGCAGAATAGCCCCGTTAGCGCGCTGAGCATGAGGCCGGGCGTCAGCGCACGCGGATCGATATAATCATATTCGACGGCGTAACCCGCCTGTACGATTTCGACTTTTTCCAGTCCCTTTATAGCACGAAGCATCGCGATCTGCACATCGAGCGGCAGCGATGTCGATACCCCGTTGGGGTAGACGCTGGGGTCGTCGAGGCCCTCGGGCTCGAGGAAAATCTGATGCCCGTCACGATCGCCGAAACGGTGAACCTTATCTTCGATCGACGGGCAATAGCGCGGTCCGACCCCTTCGATCGCACCCGAGAATAATGGCGAGCGATCGAGGTTGGCGCGAATGATATCGTGCGTCTCGGTCGTGGTCCTCGTGATCGCGCAGGCGAGCTGCGGCACCGTGCGTCGCGGCGTGAGCGCCGAGAAGGTCCATTGCGCCTCATCGGAGGGCTGACTGTCGAGCAGCGCCCAGTCGATCGTTCGGCCGTCGAGACGGGGCGGCGTTCCGGTCTTCAGACGTGCCATTGGCACATCGAGCGATCGGAGCTGCTCCGCGAGACCAATGGCCGACGCTTCGTTGACCCTCCCGCCATCGATGCAGTTGAGGCCGAAGTGCAGCTTGGCGCCAAGGAACGTCCCGGTAGCGAGGACCACCGCCGACGCGCGCAGGGTTGCGCCATCGCCAAGCGTCAAACCCGCGACTGCACAGTCTTCGATGACAAGTGCCTCGGCGCTCCCTTCGATGATCTCCAGGCCAGCCTGTGCATCGAGCATCCGCTGGATCGCCGCACGGTAAAGCTTGCGATCCGCCTGGACGCGCGGCCCACGAACGGCGCCACCCTTGCTGCGGTTGAGCATACGATAATGGATCGCAGCGGCATCGGCCGCGCGCGCCATCAGTCCGTCACAGGCGTCCACCTCACAAACGAGATGGCCTTTGCCGAGACCGCCAATCGCCGGGTTGCACGACATTGCTCCGATCATGTCGCGGCGCATATTGACGAGCGCGACCGAAGCGCCCATTCGCGCGGCCGCTGCGGCTGCTTCGCAACCGGCATGGCCGCCACCGACCACGATCACATCGTAATGCTTCATGGCCGCGCGCTAACTCAGACGACGATGTGAGTCAAAATAGTTCCACGTGGAACATTCATTTGCCGATGCAGAACCTGCCGAACAACTGGTCAAGCATCGCCTCAGTGCCTGCTCTTCCGGTCAGCGCGTCGAGTGCGGCCAATGCGAGCCGTAAGGACTCGGCAATAAGGATGGGGTCCTGATCCTGCCCTGCGACGGCCAGCGCTTCGCCGATCGCGGCTATGGCCCCGCGCTGTCGCGCGGACAAAGCCGCCTCGCCTTCCGATGGCAACAGCGCTCGAGCCCGCTCGACGAGCAGTTCAACCAACGCCGGCACCCCCTCACCCGTCAGCGCCGACAGCGAGAGAGCGCCTTCTGTAGTCCCTTCACCGAAGACATCGGCCTTTGCTGCAATCTGAACGGCACCCGGCGGTGCGTCGGCAGACGCGCCAAGCCACAGCACGATATCCGCAGCAGCCAGTGCGCGGTGCGCGCGATCGATGCCGATATCCTCGGCAGCATCCGCGCCCTCTTCCCGCAGGCCTGCGGTATCGGTGAATAGAAAAGCAATTCCCTTTATGCCAACCGGCACTTCGATCAGATCGCGGGTGGTTCCCGCCACAGGCGTTACAATGGCTGCCTCTCTGCCAACCAAAGCATTGATTAAAGAAGATTTTCCAGCATTTGGGGGGCCGCCGATCACCACCCTTATGCCATCGCGAAGGCGATCGACCTGCGGAGCGCTCCGCCAGGCGGCGATGTCCGCCGTCACCACCGCAATGGCATCGCGCGTCGCCGGATCGATTGGCCCGACGTCGATCTCGTCCGAAAAATCGAGCGCCGCCTCGATGGAGGCCGAAAGGCCCAGCAGGCGCGCCTGCCATAGTTCGATCTTTCGGCTCAGAGCACCGCCCGCCAGGAGCATCGCATTGCGACGCTGGGTCTCGGTCTCGGCAGCAAGCAAGTCGCCGAGCGCCTCGGCCTCGATCAGATCGATACGGCCATTCTCAAACGCCCGGCGCGTGAATTCGCCGGCGACTGCCGGCCGCAGCCCCGCGCTTCGACCGAGCACCGCGAGAACTGCCGAGACGACCGCACGGCCGCCATGAAGATGAAGCTCTGCCATATCCTCGCCCGTCGCCGTGCCGGGCCCAGGCAGCCATAGCACAAGCGCGCGATCGAGCGGCTCACCCGATTCGGGATCGCGCAAGGTCCGCAGGGCGGCGTGGCGTTCTGCCGGTCGCGGCCGCGCGGTCAGGCGATCGAGCGCGTGGCCCGCAGCGCCCCCGCTGATCCGCACCACAGCAACGCCCGCCGGCGGGGCGCCGCTCGACAGCGCGAAGATGGTATCTCGCAGATCGACCTGGGCCAGAACGCCATTGGACTGAACGCCAGGCGTCCCGATGTTATTTGGTGCCACCGGCCCGGCTGATCTGATCGAACATCGTGCGCCAGATGTTCATCCCCGTCTCGCCCATCGGCATCCAGTTCTTCATCATCGTTTCGATCATGTCGGGCGTGACGCCCTCGTCGATCGTGCGCTTGAGCTTATCGAGATAGACGTCGTGGACGGCCTGCATATCCGGCAGGCCCATGAGCCTGCGTGCTTCTTCCGGGGTACAATCGATGTCGAAGGTGATTTTCATTCGGCTACCCCAAAGGCGTTGAAACCTGTTGGCGCGAAGCTAAGGTCAACGCAGGCAAGCGTCCATGAGAAAAGCGATCCTCGAAACGCCGATCGGCGCCATCCTGATTACCGGCGACGGCGATACGATCGATCGCGTGCGCATCGCCGGCGCGGCGGATCATATCGATGCATGCGAAGACATGGCGCTGGCCGGGAGCGCAGTCGCGGAGGCAGCGGCCCAGATCGGCGCGTATTTCGCCGGCTCGCTGCGCCACTTCGATCTGCCGCTCGCCCCCGCCATATCGCCGCGTGGCGAGGCGCTGCGCGCCGCGATCGTCGCGATTCCGTTCGGCGAAACGCTCAGCTATGGCGCGCTCGCTCGTCTCGCCGCGTCGGTGCCACGCGCGATCGGCCAGGCATGCAGCCGCAATCCCTTTCCGCTCATCGTGCCTTGCCATCGCGTGCTGGCGAGCGGCGGCCAGCTGGGCCATTATTCGGCCGGTAGCGGCCTTGCCACCAAGTCGTGGCTGCTGGATCATGAAAACGGAGGACGTCTGCTATGAAAAGCTTCACCGAAATACACACGCTCGACACCGACGAGCAATTCCTCGCCTACAGCTCGCAACCCGTAGCACCGGCCAAAGCCGCGATTATCGTCATCCAGGAGATTTTCGGTGTGAACGCGGGGATCAAGGCGAAGTGCGATTATTGGGCAACGCAGGGCTATCTCGCGCTGGCGCCTGATTTATTCTGGCGCATTCGCCCGGAAATCGAACTTGATCCCGACGTTCCCCAAGAGCTTCAGGAAGGGTTCAAGCTCTATGGTGAGTTCGACCAGCAGCAGGGCGTCCGCGACATCGAAGCCACGATCCGCGCCGCGCGCGTTATGGTCGGCGGCGGCAAGGTCGGTGCGGTGGGTTACTGCCTCGGCGGGCGGATGGCCTATTTCACCGCCGCACGGACCGATATCAACGCGACCGTCGGCTATTATGGCGTCGGTATTCCGGGACTGCTCAATGAGAGCCACGCCATCGCCCATCCGCTGATGCTCCACATCGCCGGTGACGACCATCTCGTCGGCCCTGACGAGCAGAAGCAGATCCATGATGGGCTCGATGGGCATGCGAAAGTGACTCTGCACGACTATCCCGGCGTCGATCATGGTTTCGCCGTCACGTCGGGCCTGCGCCGAAACGACGAGGCAGCCAAATTGGCCGACACCCGCACCGCCGCGTTTTTTGCAAAGCATCTCGTCTGACATCCCGACGACAATGTCGATACGAAAAGGGCCCGCCGAAAGGGCCCTTTTTATATGCGTGCCGGAGGAGCGTTCAGCTTCTGGCGAAAGCCGGATTCAGATTCGGGCGGCGACGGAGCGCCGCGCCGATCAGACCAAAGCCCAGAATCATCGTCGCCCAGGTCGCCGGCTCGGGTGCGGCCGACACGCCGACCGATGAAAGATCGCCCTGGAAGGTACCGGTGTGAACCTCACCATTCTGGCTCAGCGACTTGGCGACCAGGGTGCCCTCGACGAAGTTGCTCAGCGTCACAGCCGCATCGGGAGCTAGAATAGTCCCGTAAAAGGCGTTGCCGACCGAGAGCGTACTGGCTTCGTAGAAATTCCAGATCACGTTCTTGCCGAGTTCCGACGGACTGCCGAGGAAATTGTCGTTCAGATTGATGTTTGTGCCCGAGACGTTGATCACCGTCGTCGCACCATTGGCGTTGGTCACCGACAGCTGACCGATCGAATCCAGCTGCGACGACGTGATGCTGAACACATTGAAGCTGCTGCTGCCGTTGATCGTCAGCGTGTTGTTCGCGATCGTGCCGGTACCGGTGGTCGCAAGCGCCTGCAGATTGTCGCTGAGCGAGCCGAGCGAGGAGACCAGCAGATCGCGTTGGGCGACAAGCTGGTTCGTGAAATTCGCGCCGAGATTGGCGTTGACCGTGTTCTGGTTGATATTGGTCTGGGTTGAGGTCCCACCGATGTTTACCGTCTGGTTGCCGCCATTGAGGTTGAACCCGTTCTGGCTGGCCAGATTGCCGCCCACGCTCGCGCCGCCGGCTCCGTTGAGATTCTTCGTGCCACCCTCGACATTGCCGACAACGGTGAGGCCCGGCTGGCCATTTACGGACGCGCTGTTCTCGCTGCCCATATAATAGTTGGACGAGTTACCGGTCAGATTGCCACCGATGAACGAACGGCCTTCGACCTCGGAGCTTGAGCTCACATTGTTGAAGACGATGAGATTCCATTCTTTCAGCGCTGCGGTACCCGCGAGCAGCGCTGCCGAAGCCTGTCCCGCACCCGCTGCGCATATGATGCCGGCGAGCACCAGCAAGAATGAACGGAAAATACGCATCGGCTTACCTCACAGAACACGAAGGCAGCCGACATATATCATATGCAGGCAGCCATCCGTCTGGTTACTAGCAAAAATATGCCATTTTATCTAGTAACAAACTGTAAACAGAGCGCATTTTCACAAAAGAAGACAATCTGGTTTTGTAAAATTCTCCGACAATCAAACCTCATCAAGATGAACTTGAGTAAATAAAGGTTAAAATCAGCGAACAAATACGTTGCGTCCAAATGTCTTCATGTAAAGTTGGCCGACGTCAGCCCAGCCCCTCCGCTGCGGAAATTCGCTTTACGAAATCAACGGCAGGACCTGATGGGTGCCTTCGTAGATCATCTTCACGGCTACATAGATGATCACGATCAGGCCCACATAGGCGATCCAGCGATAGCGCTCGATATACCGGGCGATGACGTTGGCGGCGATGCCCATCAGCGCTACCGACAAAAGCAGACCGATCACCAGGATACCGGGATGGTCGCGCGCGGCGCCCGCCACTGCCAAGACATTGTCGAGGCTCATCGACACATCGGCCAGCGCGACTGACCAGGCCGCCCCGACGAAGCTCTTCGCCTGGGGGATGCCGTCATGGGCTTCCGCAGGTCCGTCACCCTGACCGGCATGGCGTAGTTCGCGGAACATGCGCCAGGCGACCCACAGCAATAGCAGACCGCCTGCCAGGACCAGGCCGACAATGTTCATCAGCGCACTGACGCCGATCGCGAAGATGATCCGCAGCACGAGCGCCGCGATGATCCCGATCAGGATGACCTTCTTGCGCTGCGCCGGGGGCAGGCCCGCGGCCAGTGCGCCGACGACGATCGCATTGTCGCCCGCCAGCATGACGTCGATCATCAACACCTGCAGGAAGGCGGAGAGCGCAGCTGGCGAGCCGATATTGCTGAAATCGTTGACGATATGCGTCCAAAGTTCCGCCATCGATCAATCCTTTTGCGCTAGACGGTCGCGTTCCCGATCCGGGGCATGATGGACCGGCGAACGATATTACTGGTTCATCGAGTCGAAGAAATCTTCGTTGCTCTTCGAATCCTTCATCTTGTCGAGCAGGAACTCCATCGCGTCGATCGTGCCCATCTGCATGAGGATACGGCGCAGCACCCACATCTTAGAAAGCTTGCCCTTGTCGACAAGCAGTTCTTCCTTGCGGGTACCGGACTTGCCGACATCCATCGCGGGGAAGATGCGCTTGTCGGCGATCTTGCGATCAAGGACGATTTCCGAGTTACCGGTGCCCTTGAATTCTTCGAAGATGACCTCGTCCATGCGGCTACCGGTATCGATCAGCGCAGTAGCGATGATCGAGAGCGAACCGCCCTCCTCAATATTGCGGGCGGCACCGAAGAAGCGCTTCGGACGCTGCAGCGCGTTGGCGTCGACACCGCCGGTCAGCACCTTGCCTGAAGACGGCACCACGGTGTTGTAGGCGCGACCGAGGCGCGTGATCGAATCGAGCAGGATAACGACATCCTTCTTGTGCTCGACGAGACGCTTGGCCTTTTCGATCACCATTTCGGCGACCTGGACGTGGCGCTGCGCGGGTTCGTCGAAGGTCGAGGAGATAACCTCGCCCTTCACCGAGCGCTGCATATCGGTAACTTCCTCGGGGCGCTCGTCGATCAGCAGAACGATCAGGAACACTTCGGGGTGATTGTCGGTGATCGCCTTCGCCATATTCTGGAGCAGCACCGTTTTACCCACACGCGGTGGCGCGACGATCAGTGCACGTTGGCCCTTGCCCTGCGGCGAAACGATATCGATGACGCGCGCCGACTTGTCCTTGACGGTCGGATCGAGCGTATCGAGATTGAGCTTCTCTTCCGGATAGAGCGGCGTAAGATTGTCGAAATTGACGCGATGGCGGACGACATCGGGATCGTCGAAATTGATCGAAACGAGCTTGGTCAGCGCAAAATATCGCTCGCCATCCTTGGGCCCGCGGATTTCGCCTTCGACCGTATCGCCCGTGCGCAGGCCGAACTTACGGACCTGGTTGGGCGAGATATAGATGTCATCGGGACCGGCGAGATAATTGGCCTCGGGGCTGCGCAGGAAACCGAAGCCATCGGGCAGCACCTCGATCGTGCCGACACCCATGATCTGCTCGCCATTCTCGGCTTCGACCTTGAGGATCGCGAACATCAGATCCTGCTTGCGCATGGTCGATGCACTCTCGACGCCGAGCTCCTCGGCCATGCTGACCAGATCGGCGGGTGTCTTTTTCTTGAGGTCTCTGAGATGCATCGGGATTCCGGTCGTTGATACGTTGATCTTGGGGAAGGCTTCGGGCGGCAATCGGCGCGCTGACGAAATGTAGGTGGGGGACAAAAGCCTCGCTCGAACGGGAGGCCTGATCTTGGTTCGCCGTTAAGCGGCGGCGGGGATCAAGTCAAGTGTCAGCGAGGTTCACGCATCGGCCCGCCCACAACGTCATCCCGGCGAATGCCGGGATCTCGATGTCATTTCAATGCCGACGCATCTGCGCCGCTCGAAGAAAAAGAGAACCCGGCATTCGCGGGAACGGTCAGAAGCGTGTTAGAACGGCCGCACGATCACCAGGATCACGATGATCGCCGTCGCTACCCCCGGAATCTCGTTCATCATCCGCAGCGCCTTGTCGGATGGCGCACGATAGCCAGCCGCCATTTTGCGGCCGTAGCCGACCATCCAGCCATGATATCCCGACAGGGCGAAAACAGCGGCGAACTTGGCCTGGAACCAGGTCACGCCCCACAGGCCCTGATCGAAAGCGAGCGACAGGCCGAAGATCCATACCGTCGTCATCGCCGGCGTGATGATGATCGATCGCAACCGGCGCTCGCGTTCGATCCAGGCCTTGTCCTCGGCCGATCCGGGGGCGGCGGCATGATGATAGATATAGAAACGCGGCAGCATGAAGAGCCCCGCCATCCAGAAGATGACAAAGATCAGGTGCCCCGCCTTCACCCAGGGATAGGCGTAGCCCAGAAAACCGATGGCACTGTCGAACATCTAGCTGACCTCAACCTGGAAACGGTGCCCGGACACGGGCGAGCAACTGCTCGACATGCGCGATCGGGGTGTCGAGCAATATGCCATGGCCGAGGTTGAACACATGCGGCCGCGTCGGAAAAGCCCTTCTGATCGCATCGATCGCGCGATCGAGCGTTTCGCCGCCGGTGATCAGCGCCAGCGGATCGAGATTGCCCTGCACCGGCAGATTCTCCGGCAGGTTAGCGTTCGCCCACACCGGATCACCGGTCTCGTCGAGCCCGACGACATCGACCCCGGTCTCGCGCGCATAGGCCGGCAGCTTGGCGCCCGCGCCCTTGGGAAAACCGATGATCGGCACGTTCGGATGACGCGCCTTGAGCCGCTTCACCAGCTCGACGGTCGGCGCGATCACCCAGCGTTCGAATTCGCTCGGCGCGAGACTCCCCGACCAGCTGTCGAACAATTGCACCGCATCGACGCCGGCTTCGATCTGCTTCGAGAGATAATCGGCTGTGGCATCGACCAGTGCGGCTATGATCGCTCCGAAGCCCTGTGGATCGCGATAGGCCATGCGCCGTGTCTCGGCCTGCTCCTTGCTGCCTTGGCCCGCGACCATATAGGTCGCGACTGTCCACGGACTGCCGGCAAAGCCGAGAAAGGTCGTCTCAGGCGGCAGCGAGGCGCGGACCTTGCGCACGGTGTCGTAGATCGGATCGAGGCGCTCAGGGGCCGCCTCAAGCGACGACAGCGCATGATCGACCAGGGTGGGCGAGAGGCGTGGTCCTTCGCCAGCTTCGAAACTTAGATCCTGCCCAAGCGCATGGGGAATGACGAGGATGTCGGAAAACAGGATCGCTCCGTCGAAACCGAAACGGCGGATCGGCTGCAAGGTGATCTCGCTCGCTGTATCGCTGTCATAGGCGAGCGCCAGGAATCCGCCCTTCTCTGCACGAAGCGCACGATATTCGGGAAGATAGCGCCCCGCCTGACGCATCAGCCAGACCGGCGGCGGATCACGTCGCTCGCCTCCCAGCACGCTGAGCAGAGGACGTTCAGTCTGAACGCTGGCGGGCTTGGGATCGGCGAACAACACGGCCATCTATATCCTATAAGATTCTTAGATTCAGAAATTGAAGTGGTAGTAGGACGCTTGGTCGCGGGGTTTATTGTGGACAGGCGGAATTGCCAACAACTTGACTCATTGCATCGCCAGAGCGCTCGCCGAGTCGTTCGCGTGATACCCATTATCCACAGGCAGGGCGTTCGTCGAACATCCTGTGGAGAAACTTTCGAATGGAAACAGGGTCAGCGGGGATCAAACCCGTGCTTGAATCAATCCCTCGCCTTCCGCTAGCCCTTTCCCCATGGTTTTCCACATATCCTTGCCCAAGTGACATACGCCCCTGACCCGTCGTCCCCGCGAAGGCGGGAATCCATCCCAGCGGACGCCATGCGCTGCCGCTCGCGGAGAGGCGGGATGGGCCGCCGCCTTCGCGGGGACGACGTAGTCTTCCCAGGTGGAGAAGGGCACGAACAATGATCCGCCTCCATCTCCATCTCCTGTCGGACTCCACCGGCGAAACCCTCGAAAATATCGCCAAGGCCGGGCTCGCCCAGTTCGAAGGTGTCGAGACGATCAAGCATTTCTGGCCGATGGTGCGATCGCAGGGCCACCTTGACCGGATCATGCTCGAAATCGCGCAGCGGCCCGGGCTCGTCATCTTCACGCTGGTAAACAATGATGTCCGTAAGCGGCTCGAATCGCGCTGCCATGCGCTCGGCCTGCCGATGGTGTCCGCGCTCGATCCGGTGATCGACGCCCTGTCACGGTTGCTGGGGCAGGAAGCGATCGCGCGGCCTGGGCGGCAGCATATCCTCGACGCCGCCTATTTCGCCCGGGTCGAGGCGATCCAGTATACCATCGCGCATGACGACGGCATCGCCGCCGAGGACTGGGAGGAGGCCGATATCGTTCTTGCGGGCGTGTCGCGATCTTCCAAGACGCCGACGTCGATCTATCTCGCCAATCGTGGGTATAAGGTCGCGAATATTCCGATCGTGATCGAATCACCGCCGCCACAGATTTTATACGGGCTGGTCCATCCGCTCGTCGTCGGGCTAACAACCAGCCCTGATCGGCTTATCCAGATCCGCCGCAACCGGCTTCTGTCGCTGAACCAGTCACCCGAGACGGCCTATGTCGATCAGGAGCAAGTCTCGGCCGAACTAGCCTTCGCGCGGCGCATTTTCTCCGATCAGGGCTGGCCGGTGATCGACGTCACCCGCCGCTCGATCGAGGAGACGGCAGCGGCGATCATCAACCTCGTCAACGAGAAGTCGCCGCAAGGCGATCCGAGTCAGGGATGATGTGCGGCCGTCTCAAAAATCCGTTCGTCCCGAGCGAAGTCGAGGGACGTTGGCATGCGGGAACGTGTCTCGACACAGCTCGACACGAACGGCTGTTTGTACTTCCATGCTGATCCTCGCATCCCAATCTGCTTCGCGCCGCGCGATGCTTGACACGGCCGGCGTGCCGTACAGTGCGATGTCGGCCGGCGTTGACGAGGAGGGCATGAAAATCGCCCTGCGAGCCGATGGCGTCGATGCGCGCGGGCTCGCCGACGCACTGGCCGAACTCAAGGCGATCAAGCTGTCACGCAAATACCCCACCGACTTCGTACTCGGCTGCGATACGACGGTGGTGCTCGATGACGGCACGATGATCGACAAAGCCGAAAGCCGCGAAGCGCAGCGCGAACTGTTGCTGAACCTGAGCGGGAAGCGCCATAGTCTGTTCAGCGCGGCGGTTATCTGCGAGGGTGGCTCACCGGTCTGGCGTCATGTCGATGTTGCGCGGATGCATGTGCGAATCCTGAGCGAAGCCTTTATCGAAACCTATCTGGATTCCGAGTGGCCTGCGATTTCCGGCTGCGTCGGCGGCTACCGGATCGAGGGGCGTGGCGTCCAATTGTTCGCGAAGACCGAAGGCAGCCAGTTCACCATTCTCGGATTGCCGCTGCTGCCACTGCTCGATTATCTGCGCACGCGTACGGTGATGTCGTCATGACGATCTATGCCCCGAAGCTATATGCAGAAGTGATCGGCGATCCGATCGCGCACTCGAAATCGCCCATGATCCACAGGCATTGGCTCGATGCCGCCGGGATCACCGCCGATTACCGCGCGACCCATGTCCGGCCCGACGAGCTCGCAGCTTTCTTTGCTGGTCGGCGCGACGATCCCGACTGGCGCGGGTGTAACGTCACCATCCCGCACAAGCAGACGGCGATGCCGCTGCTCGACAGTATCGATCCGGCTGCCGAGCGCATCGGTGCGATCAACACTGTGGTGCCGCGCGACGGCAGGCTGATCGGCTACAATACCGATTATGCAGGGTTTCTCGCGCCGTTGCAGCCTTTGCTCCGCCAGCAGCATCTTTTCCGGATGGCGCGAATCTTTGGCGCGGGCGGCGCGGCGCGGGCGATTGCGCTGGCGCTTCACGACCAGGGTTTCACCATCGTCTTCGGCGCCCGCAATCTCGATCAGGCGCGCGAACTGCGGGCGGCGTTCGACAAGGACGGCACGCCGGACGAGACGCTGATGGCGCATCTCGATCATTTTGCCGACCCGATCGATTTCCCGTGGGACGATCGTGTCGGAATCCTCGATCTGGTGGTCAATGCGACCTCACTGGGCATGAAGGGCAAGCCGCCGCTCAGACTCGATTTTTCGCACGTCCCGCCCAATTCGGTCGTCTACGACGCGGTTTATGCGCCGCTCGAAACGCCGCTGCTGGCGGAGGCCCGGGCGAAGGGGCTGCGGACGATCGACGGGCTGGAGATGCTGATCGGCCAGGCGGCGGTGGCATTCGAACATTTCTTCGGCGTCCCCGCGCCGCGCGGGGGCGACGCGGCTTTGCGCGAGAGGCTGGGCGCATGATCGTGATCGGGCTGACCGGCTCGATCGGCATGGGCAAATCGACCGTCGCGGCGATGTTCGTCCGGGCTGGCGTGCCCGTCTATGATGCCGATGCCGAGGTTCATCGCCTGCAAGAGGCGGGCGGGCGGCTGGTCGCAGCGATCGAGGCCGCCTTTCCGGGCTCGATCGGCAGCCATGGCGGAATCGATCGTGCGCTGCTGAGCCCGCAGGTGCTCGGCAAGCCCGATGCACTGCTTCGACTCGAACGACTCATTTACCCGGTTCTTCGCGAGTCGCAGGCGGACTTCCTGCAACGGCATCGATCGCGCGATCTGGTCGTGCTCGATATCCCGCTTCTCTTTGAAAAAGGCGGTCGTCGAGGCCGACGCGAGATCGACATGACCGTCGTCGTATCGGCGCCGGCATGGAAGCAGGCACGCCGCGTTCTGGCCCGGCAGAACATGAATCCATTGAAATTGCGGCATATTCGGTCGCTGCAACTGGCCGATCATCTGAAATGCGCGCGCGCGGACTTCGTGATCGACACCGGCACCACCCGCGACCGCACCGCAGCATCGGTTCGTCATCTGATCGCTTGCCTCCGCGCGCATGGAGTCCGATATTGTCGTTCATGCGCGAGATCGTCTTCGACACCGAAACAACCGGCCTGAGCCCCCAGGGCGGCGACCGGATGGTCGAGATCGGCTGCATCGAGCTGATCAACCGCGTCGAGACCGGCGCGCATTTCCACTGCTATTTCCACCCCGAACGCGACATGCCGATCGAGGCCGAGAATGTGCATGGCCTCTCGGCACGTTTTCTGAGCGACAAGCCCCTGTTTGTCACGAAGGCGGCCGAGCTGCTGGAGTTCATCGGCGACAGCCCCCTGATCGCGCATAATGCGAGCTTCGACTTCGGCTTCCTCAACTGGGAGCTGAAGGCCTGCGGCCATCCCGAGGTCGGGCTGCACCGGATGATCGATACCCTGGCGATTGCGCGCAAGGCGCATCCCGGCGCCAAGCACAGCCTCGACGCGCTGTGTTCGCGCTACGGCATCGATCGCAGCCATCGGGTCAAGCATGGCGCGCTGCTCGATGCGCAATTGCTCGCGCAGCTCTATGTCGAACTGACCGGCGGCCGCCAGATCGGGCTGTCGCTCAAGGCCAATGATCTTGCCGGTGCGGCGGCCCAGACGGCGGCGGCTCTCACGATCGATCTTGCCGTCGCCCGTGAAATCCGGACGCCAAGGCCCCATGTGGCAAGTGTGGAAGAGCTCGAACGGCACAGCCTGTTTGTCGCCGGACTCGTCGAACCATTGTGGATGGAGGGTGCCAGAAGCTGAGCCGAGCGTTGGTGAAACTGCGGATGGCGCACGGCATCGTCGTGGCGCTATCCCTTCGAGACAGAGCTGGAGAATATTATGGAAATTCGTGTTTCGGGACATCAGGTAGAAACCGGTGATGCGCTCAGAACCCATGTCGAGGACAGGCTTCAGGGCATTGCCGACAAATATTTCTCTCGCAGCATCTCAGCGCATGTCACCTTCGGGCGCGGCCAGCATGGCAACGGTTTCCATTGTGATATCATCGCGCATGTGATGCAGGGCGTGATCCTGAAGGCGAGCGGCCAGGCGATGGACGCGCATCCTTCGTTCGAGCAGGCCGCCGACCGCATCGAAACCCAGCTTCGCCGATACACGCGACGGCTGAAGGCGCGCAACGGCGCGGCTGTTCCATCGCTCGAGGCGGTCGACGATAATGCCGGCTACACCGTGTTCCAGCCGGCGCCGGAGGAGGAAGAGGAAACCAGCGACAATCCGGTGATCATCGCGGAGACGCGGGTCGACGTTCCCGATGCCAGCGTGTCGGATGCGGTGATGATGCTCGACCTTCGAAATACCACCGCGCTTCTTTTCCGAAATTCTGGTACGGGCGCGCACAACATGGTGTATCGGCGCACGGACGGCACGATTGGCTGGGTCGAACCGAGCCGTCTGGCCGGTTAAGCGGTCGCCGGATAAGGATGTAGCCCGTCGAATGACCGAGATGAAATCGATGGACGACCTGAGCGACCTGTTGTCGCCTCAGGCGGTGCAGGCTGCGCTGGTCGTTCCGAACAAGAAAGTGCTGTTCCAGCAGCTGGGCGGAGTCGCATCACGGCTCGTCGATGCCGATACGCGCACCGTCGTCGAACGGTTGCTGGAACGCGAACGTCTTGGTTCGACGGGCTTCGGTGGCGGTATCGCCATCCCCCACGGCAAGATCGAAGGGTTGGATCGGGTCGTCGGCGTGTTTGCCCGACTCGCCAACCCGATCGATTTCGCGGCAATCGACGATCTGCCGGTCGATCTCGTCTTCCTGCTGCTCTCGCCGATCGATGCGGGGGTCGAGCATCTCAAGGCGCTGGCCCGGGTGAGCCGGCGCCTGCGTGACAAGGGTTTCGTCGCCAAACTGCGTGGCGCCGGTTCGGACGATGCGCTCTATGCGCTGTTCGCCACCGGCGAGGCGCGTCACGCTGCCTGAAGTGACTGAAGATAGCATCGCGCCATCGGGCGCCGAAGCCCATTATCGGGCGCTGGAATCGCTGTACGCTGCGGCGCCGATCAACAATATCTTCCGCTCGCGGCTCGAGATATTGGGCGAGGGCTATGCCCGGATTCATTTTGAAGTCGATCAGACGCTCTATCACGCCGCCGGTGCGGTCCATGGCACCACCTATTTCAAGATGCTCGACGATGCGTCCTTTTATGCCGCGAACAGCCTGGTCAGTGATTATTTCCTGCTGACCACAGCGTTCAACCTGCTGCTTACCCGGCCGATGACGGCCGGGCCGATCATCGCAGAGGGCCGCTGGGTCAACGGACGCCGCCGCGTGCTCGTCGCCGATGCGCGGCTGATCGATGGCGAGGGTGAGGAGGTCGCACGCGGCACTGGTACCTTCATGCGATCACGCATCCCGCTCGCCACTCTGCCCGGTTATTCGCGCAGCCGATGACCGAGCCACGGCTGGCATCGAACGTCGTGGTGTCGGCCTTGTTGCGGAAGACCAACGTCACAGGGGGCAATGCCGCCGTCATCGCCCGCGGCGACGATATCGCCGGCGCGATCCTTCTGCTGCTGGTTGATCGCGGCAAGGTCATGGGCTTGCGCGAACGGATCTGGCGGTTCGAGGGTCATTATGTGATCGAGCCGACCGGTCCTGATCCCGCTAAGGGCGAAGCGGAGATCAACGCCTATATCGATCGGCGGCGGCGCTCCGATCCCGATCTCTGGGTGGTCGAACTTGACCATCCCGATGCTGAGGCGCTTGCCGCAGGTCTTGTCTGACTGGAAAACGTTCCTGTCATGTTCTAGGATCCGTCGATGGCGAGCCTTGTCGAATCCGTGATCGAGCCCCTGATTGCCGCCGACGTCGCGCGCGGCGTCGCGCGGCTGTTCCTGCGCGCGGAAATGACGCCGCTCGCCGAAGTGCCGCTCGGCAACGGCCGCCGCGCCGACATCATGGCGATCGACGCCAAGGGCTGCATCACCATCGTCGAGATCAAGGTGTCGCGCGCCGACTTGATGGGCGACATGAAATGGCCCTTTTATCTCGACTATTGCGACCGCTTCTTCTGGGCGGTGCCCTGCGGATTCAACCTCGATCCATTCGAAACAGAGGCGTTTCGTCCCGATGTCGCCGGGCTGATCTGCGCCGATCGTTACGACGCGGCGATCCTGCGCGAGCCAGCATTGCGGCCTCTCGCCGGCGCGCGCCGCAAGGCGGAAACGCTGCGCTTCGCGCGGCGCGCGGCGCGGCGGCTGTGGGGGGATCTGGATCCGTTTCCAGAGGCGGCAATCTAAAAAAATCGGCCCACCCTTGAAAGGGAGGGATATAAGAGTGCGTCACCCCTTCGGCGCGATCCCGTTGATCAGCAGGTCCACCATCTGTTCGGCGATCTGCTCGGCGGATCGCCCGCCGCCGTCGCGATACCAGCGCGCCGGCCAGTTGAGCGCGCCTGCGAAGGTGAACGAGGTCAGCCAGACGTCGTCGATCTGCGCCGATCCGTCGGCCGCCGCCTCGGCGATCATCGCGCGCAGCGCCTTGTCGATCTCCGATTTGAGCGCAAGGAATTGTTCGCGGCTTTCGGACGACAGCGCCTCGTCGCCGGTGCGGATCACGCACCGGCTGAAGTCGGACATATTGGCAATGGAATAGGAGCGAAGGAAGAATTTGAGGCGCTCGAGCCCGTTGCCATGGCGTTCGCGCGCCGCATTTGCGGCCTCCCCCAGATTCGCCAGGCCGATACGCACGCACTCGAACAACACCTGATCCTTGTTGCCGAGATAATGGTAGATCACCGGTTTGGTAACACCAAGACTGGCCGCGACATCATCGAGCGAAGTGGCGTGAAACCCCCGTTCGTTGAACATCCGCACCGCCGCGAGCAGCAACGCCTCGCGCTTGCGCATCCGCTCGGCCTCGCGCTCGCTCGCCGAGCGAAACGGGGAGGGGGGCGTCGCGGTTCTGGGCTGCAAAGTCGTCATCTGTCTTCCTTGACATATACCGTACAAAGGGACAACTACCCGCGAGTAAGTTGAGCGGCCAAAGCGTCCCCCGAGAGGACCATGGTTACCTCGCCATCCAATCTCAGGAGTGAACCGCATGTCCGTTGCCGATCCGATCATCATCTCTTCGTTCGCCCGCACGCCGATGGGCGGTTTCCAGGGCGCGCTGTCGGGCGTCACAGCAACTGAGCTTGGCGCTACAGCGGTCAAGGCGGCTGTCGAGCGCTCGGGCGTTTCGCCCGATGCGATCGATCGGATCTATATGGGCTGCGTCCTCCCCCATGGTCAGGGTCAGGCGCCCGCGCGTCAGGCGGCGCTCGGCGCGGGCCTGCCCAAATCGGTGGAAGCAACCACGCTCAACAAGATGTGCGGATCGGGCATGCAGGCCGCGATCATGGCAGCGGAAGCGCTCGATGCCGGCACCGCCGACGTCATCGTCGCGGGTGGCATGGAGAGCATGACCAACGCGCCCTTCCTGATGCAGAAGCATCGCGCCGGCGCGCGCATCGGCCATGACGTTATCTATGATTCGATGATGCTCGACGGGCTCGAGGATGCCTATGACAAGGGCAAGCCGATGGGCGCCTTCGCCGAGGACGCGGTGCAGCTGTATCAGTTCACCCGCGAAGCGCAGGATGCCTATGCGATCGAGAGCCTGACCCGCGCCAATGCCGCGATCAACAGTGGCGCGTTCGACAGCGAAGTCGTGCCGGTGACGGTCAAGGGCCGCGGCGGCGATACCCAGGTTTCGTTCGACGAGCAGCCCGGCAAGGCCAAGCCCGAGAAGATTCCGGGCCTCAAGCCGGCCTTCCTCAAGGATGGCACGATCACCGCGGCCAACGCCTCGTCGATCTCGGACGGTGCTGCCGCGCTGGTGATGTCGCGAGAGAGCACCGCGAAGAAGCTCGGTCTCGCGATCGAAGCCAGGGTCGTCGCAACCGCCGCACATGCCCATGAGCCGGGCCTGTTCACGACGGCGCCGGTGCCCGCGATCAAGAAACTGCTGGCGAAGGCCGGCTGGACGATCGACGACGTCGACCTGTTCGAGGTCAACGAGGCGTTCGCCGTGGTGTCGATGATCGCGATGCAGGAGCTCGGGATTCCGCACGCCAAGGTCAACGTCAACGGCGGTGCGACCGCACTCGGCCATCCGATCGGCGCCAGCGGCGCGCGCATCATCACGACCCTGATCGCCGCACTCAAGAATCGCGGCCTCAAAAAGGGCGTTGCCGCACTCTGCATCGGCGGCGGCGAAGCCACTGCGGTTGCGATCGAGCTCGTCTGAAGAGCTTTTACCGATAACATGCGGACGGGGGATCATCGGGATGGATGTTAAGGGACTTGCCGCGATCGTAACCGGCGGAGCATCGGGGCTCGGCGCGGGCACCGCCGAGATGCTCGCCGCCAATGGCGCGAAGGTGACGATCTTCGATCTCAATGCGGAGGCGGGTATCGCCAAGGCGAAGGAGATCGGCGGCCATTATATCAGCGTCAACGTCACCGACGAGGACAGCGTCCAGAATGCCCTGTTCGAAGCCGAGGAAAAGTTCGGCAAGGCGCGTGTCCTGATCAATTGCGCCGGCATCGCGCCGCCTGCAAAGGTACTCCAGCGCGATGGTTCGCCGCTGCCGCTCGCCGAGTTCGCCAAGCTGGTCAACGTCAACCTGCTGGGCACGTTCAACGTCCTGTCGAAATTTGCGTCGCGTATTCATGACGCCGAGCCGCTGGGTGAGGATAGCGAGCGCGGCGTGATCATCAATACCGCCTCGGTCGCGGCCTATGAAGGCCAGATCGGGCAGTCGGCCTATGCCGCCTCGAAGGGCGCCGTGCGGGCGATGACCCTGCCGGTAGCGCGTGAATTCGCGCGCTATGGCATTCGCGTGATGACGATCGCACCGGGCATCTTCTGGACGCCGATGATGGCGAGCCTGCCGCAGGAAGCACAGGATTCACTGGCCAAGCAGATCCCCTTCCCGAGCCGCCTCGGCACGCCGACCGAATATGCCAAGCTGGCGATGAGCATCATCACCAATCCGATGCTCAACGGCGATACTATTCGCCTCGACGGCGCGATCCGCATGGCCCCGAAATAAGGCGACCCTAATCCTCGCTGCGATTGCGCGGAGAGGGGCTATCCACAGGAAGATGGAGGGGGAATGCGCCCTCGAAATTGTCGTTTCGTCCATAAAGTGGATTCCCCTCCATCGCTGCGCGGTCGCCCATCTGCGATAGGGAGGATAATAAGGAGAGCCCACATGTCCCACGAAACCATCTCTATCCGCACCGCCGACGGCGACTGCCGCGCCTTCGTCGCCACGCCCGCCCAGGCCGGTCCGGGCGATAAATTCCCCCCTGTGATCTTCTTCATGGACGGGCTCGCCATCCGCCCCGCGCTGTTCCCGATGATCCAGCGCATCGCCGATATCGGCTATGTCGTGCTGATGCCGGACATGTTCTATCGCGCCGGCCCATATGAACCGATCGACGCTAAGGCAGCGTTTGCAAGCGGTAACGTGCGTGATGCAATCGCCCATGTCTTCGGATCGACCGACAACCGGCGCGCTGCCGAAGATACCGCTTTCTTCCTCGACTATCTCGACAGCCGCACCGATATCTCCACGCGCAAGGTCGGGACGACCGGCTATTGCATGGGCGGTGCGATCTCGCTGACCGTCGCAGGCACCTATCCCGATCGCATCGCGGCAGCGGCGAGCTTTCATGGCGGCAGTCTCGCGACCGACGATCCGCTGAGCCCGCACCTCCTCGTGCCGCGGATCAGCGGCCGCATCGTCATTGCCGGCGCCGAGAAAGACCAGAGCTACCCGATCGAGATGAAGGCGCGGCTCGACAAGGCGCTGAGTGCGGCCGGCATCGTCTACGACAGCGAAATCTGGGAAGACATGCTGCACGGTTGGACGATGACCGATCTCCCGGTGTACAATCAAGGCGGCGCCGAACGGCATTTCACGGTCCTTGAGAAGCTCTTCGCTGCGACGCTGCATGACTAGGCGCGGCGATTGATCTCCGACTGAGCAGTCATGGTAAACATAGGTTAAGTTGCGACATCGGCAGTATGATTTTGTTATTTTTCTGCGCTAGACCGCACGGGTGACCGAAGAACAGATCATCGATCTTATCTACGAGGCGGGGTCGATGCCCGCAAAATGGCCTTCGCTGCTGCAGGTCCTCAGTGACGAATTCGGATCGCGCGGGGCGATGTTGCTGGCGTCGACGAACGATGGTCTTCGTGGGCTCGAATCGCCTTGGCTGACGGATGTTCGTGACCAGTATATCGGCGGCGGCTGGGATAAGGACACGACCCGGTTCGACTGGATAGCGGCCGATCAATATCCAGGCTTTCGCACCGACCTCGATTTCGTTTCACCCGATGAAATGGCCGCAATTCCGCTCTACGCCGAGTTTCTGATCCCCCACGGTTTCGATGCCGGCGCCGCGACTCTGGTGCCAGGCGCCGGCGGCGACATGCTGTTGCTGTCGCTGGAGGCATTTAGCGATCATGATGCCTCGCGCGCCGCCGTACCGCGCCTCGATCGCTTGCGGCCGCATCTTGCGCGTGGCGCGATGCTGGCGGCGCAGATGCGGCTCGAACAGGCGCGCGCGGCGGTGGCTGCGCTCGATCTGATCGGCGCGGGCGCCGCGATGATCGCTCCGTCGGGTACAATTCGGGCCGCCAACACGCGCTTCGAGACGATGGCGTTTGCGACGACGGGTGCCAGCGATCAGATTCGGCTGTTCGACCGCGCGAACGATCAACGGCTGCGGGAGGCGTTGGACCAGATCAATGCGGGCGGGAACGGCGCGTCGATCCCGATGCGGACGGGCGCGCATATAATCGCGCTTCATGTCCTGCCGGTGCGCGGGGTGGCGTGCGATCTTTTCGCCGACTGCGCGGCAATCCTGGTTGCGGCGACCGCCGGGGTGGCGGCGTCGGCGGACGAATCGCTGATCCGGCATCTTTACGATCTTACCCCCGCCGAAGCGCGGGTGGCGACGGCGATCGGGCGCGGTGAGAAGGTCGATCGCATCGCGCTGGAGAGCGGCATCGCCATCGGTACCGTTCGAAATCATCTCAAATCGGTGTTCCTGAAATCGGGCGTATCGAGCCAGACCGAGCTTGCACTGCTGCTTGCCGATTTCGTGCGCCCGCTGGCCTTATCGTAGCGGCCAAATCCTACTACAAGCCGGTGATGGCAGAGTTATGATGACCGACGTCGAACCCGGCACCGAGCGCCCCGATAGCGGCCGCGCGATCAGCGTCGCCGAGTTGTTCACGATCGGCGTCGGCCCATCGAGTTCGCACACCGTCGGCCCGATGCGCGCGGCCTGTGATTTCGCCGAACGGGTGTGCAGCCGCGATGTCGTACGGGTGCGCTGCGAGTTGTTCGGCTCGCTGGCGCTGACCGGCCTCGGCCATGCCACCGACAGCGCGGTCCTGCTCGGGCTTGCAGGCGAAAAGCCCGAGACGGTCGAGCCCGATGCCATCGGTGCGACGGTGGCTGCGATCCGCGCCGCGCAGCGAATCAATCTGGGGGGCCATAATGACATTACGTTCGAGGAGCGCGAAGATTTGCTCTTCCATCGCGGCAAATTCATGTCCGGCCATGCCAATGCCATGCGCTTCACCGCGCGCTTCGACGATGGCGGCGAAGAACAGATGGTCTATTATTCGATCGGCGGCGGCGTGATCCTGCGCGAGGGTGAATCGCCGCCGCGTACCAACTTCATCCTGCCGCACCCCTTTTCGTCGGGCGCGGAGCTGCTGGCCGAAGGCGAACGCGCGGGTCTGACCTTCGGGCAGATCGTCACCGCGAACGAACTTGCCTGGCGCCCAGCGGCGGAGACCGAATCCTTTCTCGACGCCGTGCGCGCGGCGATGCTCGCCTGCATCGCCCGCGGCTATCAGACCGACGGCATATTGCCGGGCGGGCTCAATGTCCGCCGCCGCGCGAAGGATCTTCATGCATCGCTGCTCGAACGCGGCCCGCGCAGCGATCCTTCGGCGGTGTTCGAATGGGTAAGCCTGTGGGCGCTCGCAGTGAACGAGGAGAATGCGGCCGGCGGCAAGGTCGTCACCGCGCCCACCAATGGCGCCGCCGGCGTGCTGCCCGCCGTGCTCAAATATTATGAGGTGTTCACCGCCGCACCGAATCGTGAGGGCAGCCGCCTGTTCCTGACGACGGCGGCGGCGATCGGTTTCCTCTACAAGAAGCGCGCGTCGATATCGGCGGCGGAGATGGGATGTCAGGGGGAAGTCGGTGTCGCTTGCTCGATGGCGGCGGCGGGCCTGGCGGCGGCGCTCGGCGCCTCCAACCGGCAGATCGAGAATGCCGCGGAGATCGGGATGGAGCATAATCTGGGGCTGACCTGCGATCCGATCGGTGGCCTCGTCCAGATCCCCTGTATCGAACGCAACACGATGGGCGCGATCAAGGCGATCAACGCCGCCTATCTCGCGCTCCACGGTGACGGCAATCATATCGTCAGTCTCGACGCGGTGATCGAAACGATGCGCCAGACCGGCAATGATATGCGCTCGAAATATAAGGAAACCAGCTTGGGTGGTCTCGCCGTCAATGTGGTCGAGTGCTAGCCGACGTGCAGCAACGGCTGAGCCTGACCGCGATTGTCGTCGATGATTATGACGCTGCGATCGCATTCTACGTCGGCAGCCTCGGCTTCGAGCTGATCGAAGATATGGCGCTGGGGCCGGACAAGAGATGGGTCGTCGTGGCGCCGCGCGGCGCACCCGGCGGCGCTCTGCTGCTCGCTAAGGCGGCAGACGAGCGCCAGCGGGCGCGGATCGGCGATCAGACCGGGGGACGGGTTTTCTTGTTCCTCGAGACCGACGATTTTCAGCGCGATCACGCCGCCTATCGGGCCAGGGGCGTGCGCTTCGTGGAGGCGCCGCGCTACGAAGCCTATGGCATCGTCGCCGTCTTCGAGGATCTTTACGGCAGTCGCTGGGATCTGATCCAGCGCACAGTAGCGTAGGGCGATCGTCCGGAAACGGAATGGCCCTCGCTCCGGGGGCAAGGAGCGAGGGCCGACCGGCGTTCGTCACGCAGGCGGGGCACGAAATATGCCGACGGAGGCAACAGGGGGGAAATCCCCGACGGCTTCGTGACCGCTAAGGACACTAATAGGCCCGGCTTCCTGTCACCGGGATGAACAGTCGATCTATTTTCCAGGGCCTTTCGGCCGTGGGTCGTCCCATTTGAACGCTCTGTCGGAAATCGGCACGCCGAATCGCTGATTCGAAAGGCGCACCGTCGATCGGCCGTTCTGCGCATCGAGCACCGTCCAGCCCGCCAGGGTCAGCCCGCCGGGGCCGCCGCCTTTAGCGAAGGCGATCGTGATCGTGCCGAATTCGGGATGTTTCGGATCGCGCGCCTCGACCATCACCATGCCGGGAATCGCGGAGGTGGTGATGCGGGCGAAGCGGCTCATATCCTTGCGCGGATCGATCAGCACCGACAGCGGCGAATTGCCGACCGGCCAGCGCGACACCTGCCGCACCGAATAATCGATCATCGTCAGCGCGGTGCCGTCGCCGACGATCAGTAGCGGCACGCCCTTTTCATATTGGAAACGGATGCGGCCCGGCTGGCGCAGCGTGAGCGTGCCCGCCACCGCCTTGCCCGATCGATCGGTCTGGACGAAATCGGCGGTCATCGTGCTGATCCCGCGCAGATGCGCCGACACCTGATCGAGCGTACCGGCGGTCTGCGCCGCGGCGGGCGCGGCAAGGGCAAGTGCGATGGGGAAGAGGCCGTGGCGCATGGAAAGTCCTGAATGGTTCGCGGCCGCTATGAAGCAGCGGCGGTGAATTGAAAATGAAGCGCCGCCAGGATCGTTCCATGCGCGTAGCAATCGGCGCGTCGCCAATGTGGCTTTACGCCGGCCGAGTCATTCCACCCGACCAGGCATAGCCACGCAGCTTCGGCGCCCATATCGGCGCAAAGCTGTAACGTTCGGCGGTCTCGGCAATCACGCGGGCGAGATCGGCGCGCGGGGTGACGTCGAACTTCGCCAGCCATGCGAAAAGTGCGGCGCGGAATGGGCGCGGCAGGCCCTCCTGCTGCCCGAAATCGACCAGTTTCAGGCGTCCGCCCGGCGCGAGTACCGCCGCCGCGCTGTCGAGCGCGAGCCGCCACTCGGGGATCATCGACACGGTGTAGGACAGGAAGATGCGATCGAAATGGATCAGGCCGAAGAGGCTCAATGCATCGAAATCGGCGGCATCGGCCTGCGCCAGCCCGATCCGGTCGGACAGGCCCGCGCGCGCGATATTGGCCCGCGCGGTGGCGAGCATCGCCGGTGAGATGTCGAGTCCGAAAAGCCGCGCGGTCGGATAGCGGCGCGCGGCGACGATGAGGTTGCGCCCGGTGCCGCAGCCGATTTCGAGGATGCTGCCCTGCTTCGGCGGTGCCAGCTCGGCGATCAGCGCATCGCGGCCGAGCAGATAATATTTTCGGGTGAGATCGTAGATATGGCGCTGGTGCCGATAGATGCGGTCCATATGTGCGGCGTCATGATCCTTCATGACCGTCACGCGTCGGCGAGCACATAGAGATGCATGCCGCCATAGATCGACGATCGATCGCGGCGCGTGAAATCGCGCGAAGCGGCTTCCTCATAGCGCCAGCGCGACAGGATAGCGTCGGACAAGCGGCCCGGAAGCAGGGTCGGCTCGGCGGCCGTGCGGAAAATCACGCGCGCGCCGGGCCGCGCGGTACGCGTGATTTCGCTCCACAGGCTCAGCAGCTGCGCATCCGTCATCCAGTCCTGCGCGTCGAGCAGGACATAGCGATCGCGCGATTGCGCCGGACACTCGCCCAGATAGTCGATGAAATTGGCGTGGCGGAATTCGACCCGGTCGATGCGATCGACGACCGCTTGATAATGCCCGGCCTCGAGATAGGGCGGTACCGGCGCCTTCGCGCCGTCGTCATAGCCATGTCCGAACGCCTGCCAGGCGAAATAATTCTGGTGGATGTCGAAATCGCAGGCGAGCTTTTCGAGTCGGCTGCGCAACACCGCGACCATGCCGCCCTGCTCGTCGCCGAGCAGCGCGCGATATTGCGCCGGCGGGATGCCGAGCCCGAACAGTGATGCCGGGTTGCTCGCGATCCAGCGGACGAAGCGTTTCTCGAAGATCGGCGCGAAACGCGTCTCGAAAATCTCGCGCTGCTCGTCGATCGTGTTGGCTGCCAGGATGTCGCGCGGCTCGATGCCGTAGAGCCGGGCGAGGAACTGGGTGCCGCCGATGAAGCGGCCGAGCAGCCCCTGCCGATAGAAATTGCGCGCAAAGCCGGCGATGCGGCGACGGCCGACCAGATCGCGGCCTTCCCAGTAGCGCCGCGACGTCTCGTCGAGATGCGGCGCGACATAGCCATAATAGTTCGCAAGATTCTCGGGCCGGTTCGCCTCCCCAAAGAAACGATAGAAGCTCTGCTGATTGGGCAGATGCCGCGCGGCGGCGAGCTTGAGCCGGCCGAGCGCGACATGCGCGGTGTTGAGATCGACCGCGGTGATCTTCGCGGGATCGGCAGTGAGATAGGACAGCACATTGCAGCCGCCGCTGGCGATCGTGACGAGATGCGAATCCGGCCGAAGATCGAGCGCTTCGAGATCGACGAGCGGATCCTCCCAGATCTGCGCATAGACCAGCCCTCGGAAAGCGAAGGTGAAGGCGCGTTCGAGCAGGCCCTGTTTGCTGAGATGTTCGTGCTGGTGGACGGCATCGCCGAGCCCCGCTTGCTGCGCCCGCGTTCCGCCCATGATCGTCTCCCACTTGACGGAGACGGCGGTAGATCATTTCGATGTCGCGACGATTACGTGACGGCGTCAGCGATGTGTCACGCTATTTTTTCGCATCCAGATACGCCTTGAGATGCGCGGCCTGCCCCTCGAGCATCCCGTCCACCAGCGGCGCCATCTTCTCCATGCCGAAGCGCAGATAGCCGCCGACGGCATAGGTCTGGACGATCTCGGTGCCACTGCCCGATGGCTTGAGCTCCCAGCTCAGCGCGCCATCGACGCCCTCGCCACCAAGCGGCCCGAGCGCGCCGCGCAGCCGCAGCAGTCTGCCGGGCCAGGCGAAGACGACGCGGGCATGCTCCACGAACCCGCCATCGGCGAGCTTCTCGCAGAAGCAGCCGCCCGCAACCGGATCGATCGTCAGATTGGCGCTTTGGCGCGAATAGCTGTGTGCGACATCCCACCACAGGCCGGGCTTCGTCAGCGCCTTATAGGTCTCGTCCGGAGAGGTGGGCACGGCGATCGTCGTCGATACCGCGAACCCTGCCGGCGTGGCGATGACGACCTTCGCCGCAAGCGGCGATGCCGCCAGCATCGAAAGCGCAAGTGCGACCTGAGACTTCATTGAGGCCCTCCCCCGAGATGCCTGATGATCGCGCAGGCGCGCGGCGAGCGCAAGCCGGTGCCCGCGGCCCATTTGGCACCCCTCACAAATAATGATAGCTTCGCCGCTTCGCGGGTGGGGTGAAGGCATGGCACGGACATTGTATTTTGTGGTCGCGGGCGTTGCGTATTGCATCTTCTTCGCGGTGTTCCTCTATCTGGTCGGCTTCGTCGCCAATCTGCCGATGCTGCCGCGAACGGTCGATATCGGTCCGCTGGGCTGGGGCTGGCAATCGCTCGCCGTCGATGTCGGGCTGATCGCCTTGTTCGGACTCCAGCATAGCGTGATGGCGCGGCAAGGGTTCAAGGCAGCCTGGACGAAGATCGTGCCGCCGCCGATCGAGCGCAGCGTCTATGTGCTGATCACCAGCCTGATCCTGATCCTGCTGTTCGTTGCCTGGCACCCGATCCCCGTGAAGATCTGGCGTGTCGATAATGAAATCGGCCAATATGTCCTGTGGGCGCTGTTCGCGCTCGGCTGGGCGATCGTGCTGCTCAGCACCTTCCTGATCAACCATTTCGAGCTGTTCGGGCTGGCACAGGTCTGGCGCCATGCGCGTTCCAAAGCCGTAGCCGCGCCCACCTTCTATCAGCCGCTCTTCTATCGGCTGGTGCGCCATCCGCTCTATAGCGGCTTCATCATCGCCTTCTGGGCGACGCCGTGGATGACGGTGGGCCACCTCGTGCTTGCGCTCGGCATGACGATCTACATCGTCATTGCGATCCAGTATGAGGAACGCGATCTGATCGCGGCCTTCGGCGACGAATATGTCGCCTATAAGGGCAAGGTCGGGATGCTCACGCCGCGCTTCCGGCGCGCCAGATAAGCTATTTATACCGTCATCCCGGACTTGATCCGGGATCCCGCTTCTTCTTTCGGACGCCGCAAAGGCAGTGAGATCCCGGATCAGGTCCGGGATGACGAAGTGAAGGAAATTTTGCGCCGCCAGTAATCCGCGATATCCCGGCGCAGCTCGCCAGCGCAGAGGAACAGCGCGATCACATTGGGGATCGCCATCAGGAAGAAGCTCGAATCGACGATGCCGACGACATGGCCCAGGTCGATCGCGGCGGCGGGCGGCAACGCCACGACATAGAGGATCTTGTAGCTCCACTGCGCCTTCGGCCCGTTGCCGAACAGATAGCCCCAGGCTTGCAAGCCATAGAAGCCCCAGGCGATCAGGGTCGAATAGGCGAACAGGAAGACGACGCCCGCGAGCAGCCAGGGAAACCAGGGCGAAACCTGTGCGAACGCGGCCGATGTTATCGCGATGCCGGTCAGCCCGCCGTTCCATGTGCCTGCCGCGACCAGCGCGAGCCCGCCGAGCGAGCAAACGATCATCGTGCCCAGCATCGGCTCGAGCAGCGCGACCATCCCTTCGGACACGGGCTCGTCGGTGCGGGCCAGGCTATGCGCCATCACCGCCGACCCGACACTCGCCTCGCTGGCGAACACGGCGCGGCGCATGCCCGAGACGAAGGCGCCGACCGCACCGCCGGTCGCGGCGGCTCCATTCCATGCGCCATCCCAGATCGTCGCGAAGGCGGCCGGAATATCGGCCGCGTGGAGGATCAGGATCGCGAACACCCCGATAAGATAGACCGCGACCTTGAACGGGGTCAGCCGCTTCGAGACTTCGCCGAGCCATGCCGCGCCGCCCAAGGTCACCAGCGCGACAGCGGCGGCGAGGAAGATGCCATATGCCCAGCCGTTGGTGATGCCGGTAACGGTCGAGACCTGCGCAAAGCTCTGATTGACCTGCACCATCGGGATCGCGCCGATCCGCAGCCAGCCTTTGCGCGTCAGCACGGCCTTCAGCACATACATCGGCCCGCCATGTGCGTGGCCCTGTTCGTCGATCGTGCGATATTTGAGGCCGAGGATCACCTCGGCCATCTTCACCGTCATCGCGAACCAGCCGATCGCGAACATCCACAATATCGCGCCCGGCCCGCCCATCGTCAGCGCGACTGCGACGTCGGCGATATTGCCGAGGCCGATCGTCCCCGACAGCGCGGTGGTGAGTGCCGCGAACTGGCTGACATCGCCCTTCGCCTCGCCCGCGCGCGGCTGGCTGCGCAGCACGCGAAAAGGCATGCGGCACGGCGCGGATATTGGGGAAGCCGAGCCATATGCTGAAGAACAGCATCGGCAAAGCGAGATAGAGCACGATCAGTTCGATCTCGACACCGCCGAAGGGAATCTTGAAGAAGACGGCAGCTTCGATCGCGTCGACCGCGTGGTTGAGATATTCCATGGACCAAGATTGACCGGCTTAGCGGCGGAGGTCCAGTTTCAATCCCGCGATCCGGCCTTCCGCTCGGTTATGGTATATTTGATCCGCACCCAGCTGCCGATCAGCATCTTGCCGCCGACGCGCGGGGGACGGACGAGGAACTGCCATGAGGCCAGCCGCGCCGCGCGGGCGATGCCCGAGCCGAGCGGCGATTCATCGAGCTCGCGGCAATCCTCGACATGCCAATGGTCGATCGTCCGGCATGCGATCACCCCCCAGCCGGAGCTTCGTACCTTGCTGAAGAATGGAGCGGTTTCGGCTTCGGTCGGCTCGCGATACCATTCGGCGTCGTAGAGCCGTTCGCCATTCGGGCCCTGTCCTTTGCCGCCGGGTGCACCGCCGGTGTCGGCACTGGCGACTTCGCTAGGTGCGGCGCTCTGCGCCAGGTTCGCGATATTAGCAGCGGCGAAGGCTTTCGAGTCCATCAGGATCATCTTCAGCGGCGGCGCGACCTGTGGCTGCTGCTGGGGCGGTGTCGGTGTCTTCGGCGTCGCCACCCTGGCCTTGCTCACCGCCTTGTTCGGGCTCGGCTTGCGCGCGGCCTTGGGCTCGATCAGCGACAACAGGGTGAAATTCGGCTCGGTCTTCTTGAGGCGGGTATATTCCGGTGCGAGCGTGATCAGTCCGATCACCCCGAAGATGTGGATGAACAGCACGAGCAGCAGCGTGCCCGCACGCCGCAGACGCGCCCGGCGTTCATCGTCCATTTCGGAAAAGTCGAAGGCAAGGCGCATCGGCGCTCGCCCTAGATCGATTCCGCGCCGGGTGGAATGTCCTCCCGGCTGGAAAATCGCGAATCATCGGGCTGCATCGGCGCGGACAGGAGGCTATTCCGGCTGAACGTCGAGTGAAGAAGTCAAACCTCCTCTCCTGCCGGTGCCCTCGTCAGTCGGAAATGACAGGCAGCATTACGGCGCTCGCGCTCGCGCCGCCAGTGAACACGCTCTGCGTCGCCTTCCGATAATCGCCGGCTTTGGCGAAAAAGATGTTCGGTACATAGCTCTGCGGATTGCGGTCGTAGAGCGGGAACCAGCTCGACTGGACCTGCACCATGATACGGTGGCCGGGCAGGAAGCTGTGGTTCACCGTCGGCAGCTCGAAGCGATAATTCTCGACCTTGCCACTCTTCAGCGCATGCGGCTTGTCGAAGCCGTCGACATAGCGGCCGCGGAAAATCTCCATGCCGATGCCGAGCTGATAGCCGGCGAGCTTGGGATCGCTCGTCAGCTCCTCGGGATAGACGTCGATCAGCTTGACCACCCAGTCGCTGTCGGTACCCGTGGTCGCGGCGAACAGATCAACCTTCGGCCGGCCGAGGATGTGGACCGATTTTGCCAGCGGCTCGGTGACATAGGTGAGCACGTCGGGCCGCGCCTCCGCGAATCGCTGGTCGGAAACGAGCCAGGGTTTCCACTGATCGGCATCGCCCCAATCCACCGGGCGCTCGACGAAGGGCACCGGCTTGGCGGGATCGGCCAGATAGTCGTCATGATCGGCTTTCGCTGCCTTGTCGAAACCAAGCGAAGCGCCCGGCTTCAGGTAGAGCGGGGTGAGCTTCGTGCCGAAGATCGAGGCGGTCTTCTGCCAGCGCTGATTACCGATGTCATAGGTCAGCACCGGCGGCGTGTCGGCGGCTGGGGCGTCGTCCTTCAGATAATGATCGAGGAAGGGCTTCATCACATCACGGCGGAATTGCAGCCCGGTGTCGCCGGCGAAGCGCAGCGGACCGAGCGAGCTGCCGTCATAATTGACCCCCGAATGGCGCCACGGACCGACGACGAGATGCAGATCGCCCTTGCTGTCCTTGGCCTTCAGCGCGCGATAGACCGCCGGCGCGCCATAGCTGTCCTCCTGATCCCATTGGCCGACGACGAGCATCATCGGCACGGTGAAGGGGCGGGCGGCGAGCAGCTTGTCGACCGCCTGCGCTTTCCAGTAATCGTCATAGGCCGGGTGCTCCTGCAGCTTGCGCACACCGGGAAGTTGATCGAGCCCATAGGCCTTCGCATAATCGCCCGCCGATCCGCTTGCGAGAAAGAGCGCATATTGATCGCCGCTGCCCGATGCGACGCCGCTGCCATCGCCCGCCTGCCCCGTCTGCTTCGCGTAATAGTCGAAGTTCGACTGGCGGAACGCGCCGTTATGATACCAGTCGTCGCCCATCCAGCCGTCGACCATCGGGCTCATCGGGACCACGGCTTTCAGCGCGGGATGCGGATCGATCGTCGCCATCAGGGTGGTAAAGCCGGGATAGGAGCTGCCGGTCATGCCGACCTTGCCATTGGTCTCGGGTACATTCTTCACCAGCCAGTCGATCGTGTCATAAGCGTCGGTGGCGTGATCGACGTCGCTGCTGTTGAGCGGCCCGCGCAGCGGCCGGTTCATGACGTAATCGCCCTCGGACTTGTTGCGCCCGCGAACATCCTCATAGACCCGGATATAGCCGCCGTTGACGAACTCCGCGTCGGAGATCGGCAATATCTCTTCGATTTTCTGGCTGGCGTTGCGGCTGGTCGCCTTGCCGGCATTATAGGGCGTGCGCGTGAGCAGGATCGGCGCATGCGCGGTGCCCTTGCGCATGACGATCACGGCAAACATCTTCTTGCCGTCGCGCATCGGGATCATCACCTCACGGCGGATATAATCGGCCTGCGGGGTGGCCGCCTCGAACTTCGCGGGGATGTCGGGCTGCATAGGCGGCGTTTGCGCGGCAGCGGCCGTTGTGAAGGCGAGCAGCGCCACGGCCGCGAGCATTGTCTTGTTGATCATTGGAGAACCCCCAAAGCCGTTGCTCCAGCGCAGGCTGGAGTCGATGCCTGCATTTCCACCAGATGCTATTGAGAGTGGCAAGAGACATGGATCCAGCTTCGCTGGCATGACGATATATTGTGAAATGAAGGCGCGCGCCGTACAGGCCGATCCATGATCCTCGTCATCGACAATTATGACAGCTTCACCTGGAACCTGGTCCATTATCTGATGGAGCTGGGCGCCGAGGTTGAGGTCGTGCGCAACGATGCGATCGGCGTCGGGCAGGCGATGTCGTCGGGTGCCGAAGCCTTCCTCATTTCGCCCGGGCCGTGCACGCCCAACGAGGCGGGGATTTCGCTCGATCTGGTCGCGGCCTGTGCCGAAGCGAAACGGCCGCTGCTCGGCGTATGTCTCGGCCATCAGTCGATTGGCCAGCACTTCGGCGGACAGGTGATTCGTGCGCCGCAGCTGATGCACGGCAAGACCAGCCCGATCCATCACGATAATACAGGCCTTTACGAAGGCCTGCCCTCACCCTTCACCGCGACGCGCTATCACTCGCTGATCGTCCCCGAGGAGGGGATGCCCGCCGATCTGATCATCAACGCCCGCACGCCGGACGGGCAGGTGATGGGCGTGCGCCATGCGACCCTGCCGATCCACGGCGTCCAGTTTCACCCCGAAAGCATCGCCACCGAACATGGCCATGCGATGCTCGCCAATTTCATGCGCGCGGCGGGGATGCGGGTCAAAGAACGGGCCTGATTTGAAGACGCTGCCCGACGCCGTCATTCCGCTGAGTCAGCAGCTCGCTTACGAGACTTTCTCGGCGATACTCGATGGTGATTTCGAGGACGACGCCATCGCCGGCTTCCTGATCATGCTGGCCGAACGCGACGAGACCAGTTCGGAGATCGCGGGCGCGGCGCTGGCGATGCGCGAGCGGATGATCACCGTCATCGCCCCGGCCAACGCGATCGATGTCTGCGGCACGGGTGGTGATGGCGCGCACAGCCTCAATGTCTCCACCGCGGTCGCGATCGTCGTGGCCGCGTCGGGCGTGCCGGTCGCCAAGCACGGCAATCGCGCGGCATCGTCGAAGGCGGGCGCGGCGGACACGCTCGAAGCGCTCGGCCTCGATCTCGATCGCGCGTCGGATCGTGCCGAGGCATCGCTCAACGAAGTCGGCCTTTGCTTCCTGTTCGCGCAGAAGCATCACCCGGCCCTCGCCCGGGTCGGCCCGATCCGCAAACGCATCGGGCGGCGGACGATCTTCAACCTGCTCGGCCCGATCGCCAATCCGGCCGGGGTGGCACGTCAGTTGATCGGAGTCGCGCGGCCGGACTTCCTGCCCGTCTATGCGGGCGCACTCGGCGCGATCGGCTGCGATAGCGCGATGATGGTATCGGGCGACGAGCCGCTCGACGAGCTGTCGATCGCGGGCCCGTCGAGCATTTTCCGGCTGGGCGAAAGCGGCTTCGGTGCCGAACGTTTTGAGCCTGAGACGGCGGGACTGACGCGCCGTCCGCTCGATGCGATCCGGGGCGGGGATCCAGCTTATAACGCAGCGGCCTTGTCCCGCCTGCTCGATGGTGAGCCCGGTGCCTATCGCGATGCAGTGCTGTTGAACGCAGCGGCGGCGCTGATCGTGGCTGGCAAGGCGGCCGACTGGGAGCAGGGCGTTGCGATCGGCCGCAACGCGATCGACAGTGGCGCGGCAAAGGATCTTCTCGCGCGCTGGGTGGGGTTCTGAAAATCCTTGCCCGTTACCCCCGCGAAGGCGGGGTCGATCCAACCTTGTCCCCCTGTGCGTCACGAGGCAAAGAGCTGGGATGGACCCCCGCCTTCGCTGGGACGAGGGCTTTTTGGGATAGTGGTCTTTCCGCCTCCATCGCCCCATTGTCACGAAACCGTCACCAGCTGTCGCCAAGCAGAAACAGGGGGTGAGGTGCACATGCGGTGCGCTCGTCCCGCCATGTCTGCACCACACCGGCCGTTTTCGCCGGCCCGATAGAGAATGACAGCTGATGGACGCTGAGTCGCAGACCGAGCACCATATCGTGCCGCCGCCCGATTTCGATCGCGGGCTCGGCAAGATCGGCATGGCGGGGCTGCTTGCGTCGCTGTTCGCGGCGTTCGTCTATGTCGCCTATAGTATCTACGTCGATGCGAGTGCAGCCGGCGTGCATGCTGCGGCGTTCCTGCCGTTCGCGCTGCTGTTCCTCGCGCTGCTGATCGCGCTTGGCTTCGAATTCGTCAACGGCTTCCATGATACCGCCAATGCGGTCGCGACGGTCATCTACACCAACGCGATGCCCGCGACGGTAGCAGTGGTGTGGTCGGGCTTCTTCAATTTCCTCGGCGTGCTGCTGTCCACCGGCGCGGTCGCATTCGGGATCATCTCGCTGTTGCCGGTCGAACTGATCCTGCAGGTCGGTTCCGAAGCGGGTTTCGCGATGGTGTTCGCGCTGCTGATCGCGGCAATCCTGTGGAATCTGGCGACCTGGTATCTCGGCATTCCGGCGTCGAGTTCGCATACGCTGATCGGCTCGATCATCGGCGTCGGCGTCGCCAACGCGCTGATGCACGGCAAGAACGGCACCGCTGGGGTCGATTGGAGCAAGGCGACCGAGATCGGCGAGGCGCTGCTGCTGTCGCCGCTGATCGGCTTCGGCGTCGCTGCGCTGCTGTTCCTCACCATCAAGGCGCTGGTGCGCAACGAGGCGCTCTATCGCGAGCCGGTCGATGGCGTGCCGCCGCCCTTGTGGATCCGCGCGCTGCTGATTTTCACCTGCACCGGGGTCAGCTTCGCGCATGGCTCGAACGACGGGCAGAAGGGCATGGGGCTGATCATGCTGATCCTGATCGGCACGGTCCCTTCGGCCTATGCGCTCAACCGCGCAGTGCCAGATCGCTATGTCCCCGATTTCCACATCGCGTCGGTGGCGACGATCGCCGCGCTCGGCGACGGCGCGCCGCTGCCCGACATCGCGCCGGGCGCGGCCCGTGCCGAAGTGACGCGCTACATCTCCGACAAGAAAGCCGCGCCCGCGACGGTCCCCGCGCTGCGCCGCCTGGTGGCCGACATCGACGGCAAGATTCAGTCGGCCGGCTCGCTCGCAGCCGTCCCTGCCGCCGCCGTCGATAACGTGCGCAACGACATGTATCTGGCGGCTGAGGCAATCAAGCGGATCAGCAACGATCGTCAGCCTGCGCTCAGCGAGGCCAAGACCGTGCAACTGGCCGATTACAAGGCGAAGCTCGACAGCGCGACGCGCTTCATCCCGACCTGGGTCAAGGTTGCGGTCGCGCTTGCGCTCGGGCTCGGCACGATGGTCGGATGGAAGCGGATCGTGATCACCGTCGGGCAGAAGATCGGCAAGTCGCATCTGACCTATGCGCAAGGGCTCGCCGCCGAGGCGGTCGCGATGGCGACGATCTTCGGCGCCGATAAGCTCGGGCTGCCCGTATCGACCACGCATGTCCTCTCGTCGGGCGTCGCGGGTACGATGGTTGCAAACCGCTCGGGGCTGCAGATGGGCACCGTGCGCAACCTGCTGATCGCCTGGGTGCTGACCCTGCCGGTGTCGATCCTGCTGTCGGGCAGCCTCTACGGGCTCTTCACGCTGCTGTTCTGATGCCGGGCGACATCGCATCGCTTTGCGCCTATCGCGTCGCGACAACGCGATAGGGAATGCCATGCAGAACGACGACTATGTCTATGACGAAGCCAGCGGCGAATGGGTGCCCGCCAGCGAGCAGGCCGGCGCGCCGGATGGCGACGCCGCGGTCGAAGTCCGCGATGCCGTCGGCAATATCCTCGCCAATGGCGATCAGGTGACCCTGATCAAGGATCTCGACGTCAAGGGCGCCGGACAGACGCTGAAGCGCGGCACCTTGATCAAGTCGATCCGTCTCACCGGTGATCCCCAGGAGATCGATTGCAAATTTGACGGGATCAAGGGCCTGGTGCTGCGAGCGGAGTTCGTGAAGAAGCGCGCCTGATCGAAACGGACGGTCGCCGAATCCTCCAGGGAAAGACGCAGGAAGACCGTCATCCTCTGCTATGCGGGCCCTTCCTTGTCCCGCATGTGGAGCAGGTTTCCGCTCAATTCCCGCTCAGCAACACCTCGGTCTTCGCGATTGCAGGCGGTGTCCCGACATCAAACCACAGCCCCTGATGCACGATGCCGAACGCCCGCCCCGCGGCAATCGCGCGGTCCCACAGCAGGTTGAACGAAAAGGGTCCTTCGGGAAGCTCGCCTTCGAACAGCCGCTTCGAGACGAGCTGAATGCCCGTGAACACGAACGGCGCGACCTTGCCCGATTTGCGGCGTGCGATTTGGCCCGCCGGGTCCATGTGAAAATCGCCCTGGCCGCTATGGCAATGCGCGCGCGCCAAAGGGATCAGGAGGAGGAGCGAGTCCATCTCGCTGTCGTCCCAGCGGTCGGCCAGCAGGCGGATCGCGTCGATCGGGCCGTCGATCCACAGATTGTCGCTGTTCGCTATGAGGAAGCGGTCTTCGGGAATCAGCGGCAATGCGCGCAGCACGCCACCGCCGGTTTCGAGCAGCAGATCGCGCTCGTCGGAAATGTGGATATCGAGGTTGCCGGCCTTGCGCCGCAGATGCGCTTCGATCGCGTCGGCGAGATAATGGACGTTGACGATCACCCGCGGGATGCCCGCCGAGCGCAGCCGATCGAGGACATGATCGAGCAAGGGTTGGCCCGCGACCTCGACCAGCGGCTTGGGGCGCGTCGCGGTAAGCGGGCGCATCCGCTTGCCGAGCCCCGCGGCCAGAATCATCGCGGTGCCGACGGTGGGTTCGTGCAGATCGGGGCGCACCGCCAGTGGCTTGCTCATGCGGCGTGCTTTTCCCAATGCGCGGCGCGCGCAGCAACCGGGACGTTGGCGTCGAACCACAGCTTGACCGGCGCGAGCGCGGGATGGCGCAGATCGCGTTCGAGATAGGCCCAGACCCTAGGCTGGAAGGCGAGGTAGCGCGGCTTGCCGTCACGCTTCCACAGCCGGGTGAAGATGCCAAGGATCTTGGCGTTGCGCTGTGCGCCGAGCAGCGCATAGGCAGCATCGTCGAACGGCTGCTTCGTGCTGTAATGCGCGATCATCGCCGCTTCGAGTTCGGGCGCGACATCGCGGCGCGCGTCCTGCAGCAGCGAGACGAGATCATAGGCCGGATGGCCCGCCAGCGCGTCCTGAAAGTCGAGCAGGCCAAGGGTCTTGTCGTCGAGCAGCATGATATTCTCGGCATGGTAATCGCGGAGAACCGTGACGGTCTGATGACGGGCAAGCGGAGCAAGCGCCGCGTCCCAAGCCGCAGCATAGCCCGCCGCATCGACATTGAGCCCGACCGCAGGCGCATACCATTCGGGAAACAGCCCGGCTTCGCGCTGATAGACCGCCATGTCGTAGGGTGGCAGATTGCTGCAGGGCGCGTCATGTAGGTCGGCAATCAGGTCGATCGCCTGCGTGTAGAAGCTCGTTTCGATCCCCGGATCGGCCTCGATCACTTCCTTCATCCGCGCGTCGCCGAAATCCTCGAGCAGGATCAGCCCCAGATCGAGATCCTCGGCAAGAATGCGGGGTGCGCGAAAGCCGATCGTATCGAGATGGCGCGCGACGCTGAGGAAGGGGCGGCTGTCCTCCTCGGCGGGCGGCGCGTCCATCAGCACGGCGCTGCGTCCGTCCTTCACCACACGGAAATAACGGCGAAAGCTCGCGTCGCCCGCGAGCGGCAGGATGTCGGCGCCGGACCAGTCGGTGTCGGCGAGGAAGATTGGGGCTTGCGGATGAGGTGTCATGTGAGCGGCCATCTTTCCCCCCAAGCGTCGGGCACGTCCCAAGTCAAGCGCCGAGCCTCTTCGCCATCGCGTTCAATGCCGAGCCTGAGCGCATCGGCCCACAGCATCGAGCCCAACCGCTCGGGCCACTCGATCAGCAGCACGCTATCCTCGCGGGCCTCGTCGAGACCGAGTTCGTCAATCTCGGTCGGGTCGTCGATCCGATAGAGATCGATATGCCAGAGTGGGATCGAAAGCTCAGGTGGCGCATAAGGAATGACGATCGGAAAGCTGGGCGAGGGTACGTCACCTTCGAATCCGAGCGCGTGAAGCAGTCCACGCGCCAGGGTCGTCTTGCCTGCGCCCAGATCGCCCGATAGCGCCACGACATCGCCCGGCCGCAACACGCCAGCAAGCCTGCGGCCAACGGCCTCGGTTTCCGCCGCGCCGTTCAGACGCAGCGACGTCTCAGGGCCGGTCATGCGCGGCCCTGCGATCGAACCGGATCGTCGCCGTCGTTCCCGCGCCTGGCTCGCTTTCGAGCGTGATCGTGCCGCCATGCGCCTCGACCAGCTGGCGGGTGAGCGGCAGGCCGATGCCGATCAGCTGCTTGCCTTCTTCATTGTTCGCGTCGATCCGCGGATAGCTGTCGAACACGCCGGCGAGCTGCGCGGCGTCCATGCCCTGGCCATTGTCGGACACCCGCCAGGTGATGAAATCCTCGCCCTCGGCCTTGACCTTGATCGAGATCTTCCCGTGCGGCGGGGTGTAGGTGATCGCGTTGGTCAGCAGATGATCGGCGATCTGACGCAGGCGCCGGGGATCGCCACGCAACAGGCCGAGATTGGGTTCGATCTCGACGAGCAGTTTGAGATGCTTGTCGTCAGCGGCCTTTTCCGACGCCATCACCGCCTCCTCGATCAGCGCGCCGATCTCGACATGCTCTTCGCTCAGCGGAAGATTGCCGGCGGCGCCCTGTGTCAGGTCGAGCACATCTTCGACCAGCGAGCCGAGGCGGCCGACCGAGGTCAGGATCGCGCGGACATATTCATGCGCGACCTCGGGCAGCTCGCCGGCATAGCCCGCGTCGAGCAGTTCGGCGAAACCGGCGATCGATGTCAGCGGCACGCGCAGTTCGTAGGACATGTTGGCGACGAACGCGGTCTTGAGCTTGTCGGCTTCCTCGAGCGCCTCGGCGCGTTCGCGCAGTGCCTCCTCGATGCCGCGGCTGGCGGTGATGTCGAGCAGGGTGAACAGCGCGTTGCCGTCGGGCAGCGGCACCACCGCGAAATCGAAGAAGCGGCCGTCGGCCAGCGCCATGCGCCCGGTGCGCGCCTGCCGATCGACCGTGGCGATGCGGACGAGGTCGCGCAGCAATTGCGCGCGCGACGGATCGGCGAGCTTGGCGGCGACCATTTCGACCATCATGTCGACGCGAAGCTGCTGCGCGACATCGGCCTCGCTCAGGCCCCAGATATCGCGGAAGCCCTGATTCCAGATGTGGAGGCGGCCGTCAGCGGCGAACACGCCGATGGCTTCGAACAGATTATCGAAGGTCGCAGTGCGGACGCGGAGCAGAGTGTCGCGCGCCGACGAGAGCTGAACCTGTTCGGTGCGGTCCTCGAAGAACAGCAGCAGCCCACCGTTCGGCAGCGGCTGGGCGACGACCCTGAGATGCTGGCCGCCCGGCAAGGTCCAGTTCTCCTCGATCGCATCGACCGCGTTGAACCAGGCGCGGCGTTCATTCTTCCAGCCCGGAAAGTCGCGCGCTTCGGGGAGGCGCTGGGTGTCGCGCATGCGTTCGAGCACGCGATCGAATTCGGGGCCGTCGCCCAGCCATTCGGGGTTGAGCGCGAAAAGCTGCAGGAACGGCTGGTTATAGAACATCAGCTGGCGGTGCGGATCGAACTGCGCAACGCCGGCGGACAGCCGGTCGAACAGTTCGCGCTGCGCCTCCTGAAAGCGGTCGAGCTCGCCCCGTGTCTGTTCCAGATCCTGAATGTCGAAGGCGTAACCGGCGACGCCATGTTCGCCCATCGGCACATCGACGATCCGCATCGTGCGGCGCTGACCCGACAAGGTGACAGGGACGACATGGGTCGAGATGCGGCCACTGTCGCGGGCGCGCCGGGCGGTCGATTGCGGGCCGCTGTCGATCAGCTCGACGCCACGCATCACGACATCCTCGGCACCATCGCCTTCGACAGCCGCGACATAGGCCGAATTGACCAGCGCAAGCTTGAGATCGGGGCCACGGTGCCACATCGGGAAGGGCGCGGCTTCGATCAGCGCAAGGCAGCTGTCGAGCGCCTCGCTGATCCGCTCGGCATCTTCGGAGAGCTGCGCGATCGCTCGCTCGCTGTCGCTCTGGTCGAACAGCCAGATTAGCACGCCGTCGCCGATCGGCGGGCTGGCGCGGCGGCCGGTAGCGAGCAGGACGCGCTCAGTTCCGGCCAGATGGAGCATGCGCTGGAACGGACGTCCGGCCTGTTGCGCGGCTGCGACATCGGCGGCGAGGCCCTCGCCATCGACGACGGAAATACCACCCTGCTCGCCGCTGGTGAGATCGTTGAGGGTGGCGGGCGTGGCGGCGAGGCCGAGCCAGTGCGCCAGCCGCGCGTCGGCGGAGATGCGGCCGTCGGCGTTGACGAGGAAGGGCAGCACCGGCGCCGATCCCAGAACAGCCGCCTGACGCTCGATCTCACGGGCCCGCGCCTTGGCTTCGGCGTCGCGGCGGACCGTCATTCCGATCGCGACGACAGCCGCCGCCAGCCACAGCGCAACGATGACTGCGACGAGCAGGATGGCGGTGGTGTCGATCGTGATCATGCGCGGCATGGGGTGGGTATTAGCAGGGGTTCGCCATCCCTCAACCGTCATTCCCGCGAAGGCGGGAATCGGTCCCACGTTATTCCATGGGAGTCTGAAGGGATTGATGGGCGCTGGCCTTCCGGCGCCCGCCTTCGCAGGAATGATGGCATAAAAAAGGGGAGCCAACCTTCGCCAGCTCCCCTTTTAAAGCCTGTGCATCCGATCAGTAGCGATAATGATCGGGCTTGAACGGGCCCTCGGCCGAAACGCCGATATAGGCGGCCTGCTTCGGGGTGAGCGTGGTCAGCTGCACGCCGAGCTTCTCGAGGTGGAGCGCTGCCACCTTCTCGTCGAGATGCTTGGGAAGGACATAGACCTCGTTCTTGTAAGTCTCGCCGCGTGTCCAAAGCTCGATTTGCGCGAGTGTCTGGTTGGTGAAGCTCGCCGACATCACGAAGGACGGATGGCCGGTCGCGCAGCCGAGGTTCACGAGGCGGCCCTTGGCGAGGATGATGATCTGCTTGCCGTCGGGGAACTTGACGAGATCGGTGCCGGGCTTGACCTCGCTCCAGTCATAGTTGCTCAGCGCGGCGATCTGGATCTCGCTGTCGAAATGGCCGATATTGCAGACGATCGACATCGGCTTCATCGCGGCCATATGCTCGGCGGTGATGACGTCGGCATTGCCGGTCGCGGTGCAGAAGATGTCGGCGCGCTTGACGGCCTCTTCCATCGTCACGACTTCGAAGCCTTCCATCGCAGCCTGCAGTGCGCAGATCGGATCGACTTCGGTCACCATCACGCGGGCGCCGCCATTGCGGAGCGACTGGGCCGAGCCCTTGCCGACATCGCCGAAGCCGGCGACGCAGGCGACCTTGCCGGCGAGCATGACGTCGGTGGCGCGGCGGATCGCGTCGACCAGCGATTCCTTGCAGCCATAAAGGTTATCGAACTTCGACTTGGTCACCGAGTCATTGACGTTGATCGCAGGGAAAGGCAGCTCGCCCTTCTTCGCGATCTCGTAAAGGCGGTGGACGCCGGTGGTGGTCTCTTCCGAAACGCCCTTCAGATTTCGCACGGTCCGGGTCAGATAGCCCGGATATTTGGCGAGGAATGCCTTCAGCGCGCGCTGAAACTCGACTTCCTCTTCATTCTCGGGCTCGCCGAGCGTTGCGCCGGCTTCGATCTTGGCGCCCCACAAAGCGAACATCGTGGCGTCGCCTCCATCGTCGAGGATGATGTTGGCGGTGGTTCCGTCGGTGTCCGCGCCCCAGTTGAAGATGTCGCCGACATAATCCCAATAATCGGCCAGGCTCTCGCCCTTGATCGCGAATACGGGAACGCCCGACGCGGCAATCGCGGCAGCCGCATGATCCTGCGTCGAGAAGATGTTGCACGTCGCCCAGCGGACCTCGGCGCCAAGCGCGGTGAGGGTTTCGATCAGCACCGCCGTCTGGATCGTCATGTGGAGCGAACCGGTGATGCGCGCGCCCTTAAGCGGCTGCGATGCACCGAATTCCGAACGCAGCGCCATCAGGCCGGGCATCTCGGTTTCGGCGATATTGATTTCGGCGCGGCCGAAATCGGCGAGGCCGATATCGGCAATGACATAATCGTTCGCAGCAGTTGCAACGGCGGTGGCCACCGGCTTTCTCCTCAAAAATTGGGGCATGCCGGACGTGGTTATGTCCGACGCATGGCGCTGCGTTTAGAGGCGCCGGAGCGCAAATGCAAATATAAAGATATCTTTATATGTGATTCCGGATGCCGGTATCGCCGAATGCGTGGGCGTTTAGTGCGCTGCCTGTACCAGCGTCTCCTGGCCACAGCGGCCGCCAGGCAGGCGCGGCGCCAGTGCCTGGCGCTCGGCGATCATCAGCAGCCCATCCTGCGAATTGCTCATCAGCCCGGCTTCCTGCGCCACCGCGCGCGCCGTGGCGCAGGTCGCGGCGTTGGTTCGGGCCGCGCCATAGGCGTTGGCGAGGGTCGTGGTGAAGCGGTCATAGGCCGCCTGACCCTTCACCGGCCCCTCGGCGCGGATGAAGAAGCTTTTCAGCGTGGTGTTGGCGGCGCCGATCGCGGTCCGGTTGCTGCCGAGAAAGGCGTTATATTCGCTCGTCAGGTTGAAGCCCATTACCTGGCACCGCAGCGTTTCGACCATAAGATAGGTTTGGAGATCGCGGACGCGCGCGGCGCTGGCGGCTTCGGCCTGCCAGCAGCTCGCGGCATTGGCCTGCGCCGTCAGCGCGAGCGCGGCCATCGCCGCGCACATATATTTCCGCATGGAAAACCCCATCACCCCGACAGGACCGCCCCCGCAGCTGTCCCGATACGAGAAATGTGCCTGAAGAAGCTTAAGGAGTCTTGATTGTTACGGTTAAATCCCGAAACAAAAACGCTGCATTTTCAGAACGGTAGCGTAATGTGTCGCCTACTGCGCGTGCTAAAGGCTCACAAGGTCACGCCCGTCCGCTAGTCGCCGAGAGCAGCCGCGGATCGATTCCTGCCGATATGAGTGCCCTGTCCCAGCGCTCCGGCGCCGGACAATCGAACAATATGCCTTGGTCACCCCGAGTCGCGATCCAGCCGTGACGGCGCATTTCATCGTCGAGCTGGCCCTCGCCCCAGCCGGCATAGCCGAGCGCGACCAACCAGCGCGCCGGGCCGGTGCCCGCCGCGATCGCGCGCAGGATATCGAGCGTCGATGTCAGCCCCCAGAGCTCTTCGACGTGCAGGCTGTCGGGCCCGAACCAGTCTAGGCTGTGCAGCACGAAACCGCGCTGCGGCTCTACGGGGCCGCCCAAGTGGATGGCGCAATCGGGCGCCTCGCCCGGTTCGATATCGAGCTGACCAAGAAGCTTGTGAAAAGTGATGCCGGGCAGGATGCGGCCGATGCCGACGCCGAGCGCGCCGCCTTCGTCATGCGCGCACATCGCGATCACGGCGCGTTCGAAGCGCGCGTCGCCGATGCCCGGCATCGCCAGCAGATATTGCCCACGCAGCGAGGCTGGCGCTTCCATGGCGATATTTATACTGTCCCGCGATGATGACGCAATCGGGGCACACACCGTCCGGCGACGACGCGACGGATAATCCGGCCGCGGCGATTCCGGACGCTGTGATTTCGGGGCCCGCCATCTCCATCATCGTTCCGGCTTATGGCGTGACGACGATGCTGGCCGACGCACTCGATTCGCTGATCGCGCAGGATCGTGGCGACTGGGAAGCGGTCGTGATCGACGATGGCGATGCGCGCGTCGCCGACCATGTTGCGCCCTACGCGCATGATCCGCGCATCCGGCTGGTGCAGACCGACAATGGTGGGCTTTCGACGGCGCGCAACCGGGCGATGGCGCAGGCGCGCGCGCCGCTGATCGCGCTGCTCGACGGCGACGATATCTATGAGCCGGACTATGTCTCGACGATGATCGCTGCGATCGAGGCGTCGCCGAAGATCGGGCTGGTCAGTTGCGACGCGACCTATTTCGGCATCGACCGGGTCGGCGAGCTGTTCTCGGCATATTGCCCGCAACAGGCGCCGGTGACGCTCGAAGCGGTGCTCCGCCGCCGGTTCAACATCTTCATCTGCACGACGATGCGGCGCGAAGCGATCGAGGAGATTGGTGGTTTCGATACCAGCCTGCGCTCGGCCGAGGATCTCGATGCCTGGCTGCGGATCATCGAGGCCGGTTGGGAGGTGGCCCATGTCGCCCGCCCGCTCGCGCGCTATCGCCGTCGCGCCGGACAGATGTCGAGCAACGTCAAGGCCATGCTCCACGCGGCCTTGGCAGTTTTCGATCACGCCCGGACCCGCCTTGCCGGCCGCCCCGAGGCGCTTGCCGCCGATGCCATGTGTGCGACGATCGAGCGCGATATCGAAGCCGAGGCCGGCCTGGCACAGATCCGCGCAGGAGAGGTACGTGAGGGGCTGGCGAAGGTCGTGCAGGCACGGGTGGCGGATCGGTCGCTGACCTGGCGTATCACCATCGGCGCGATGCGGATCACGCCCTGGCTGGCACGGCCGCTGCTGCGCTGGCGCGAGCGCCTGTGACGCTGCGTTGCCCGTTTTCGCCGCATTAATTGCAACATCTCGACATTATCGGTCACTATGGTGCTTCATGGACAAGGACATTATAATGACGATCGCTGCCGGAGAGCGCCTTCCCGAAACCAGTTTCGCGAGGATGGGCGCAGATGGCGTTGAACGCTTGTCGACCAGCGATATCTTCACCGACAAAACCGTGGCGCTCTTCTCGGTGCCCGGCGCCTTCACCCCGACCTGTTCGGCAAAGCATCTGCCGGGCTTCATCGACAAGGCCGACGCGCTGCATGCGAAGGGCGTCGACATGATCGCCTGCACCTCCGTCAATGACGCGTTCGTGATGTCGGCCTGGAGCAAGGCTTCGGGTGCGGAAGGCAAGGTAGAGATGCTCGCCGACGGCAGCGGCGATTTCGTCCGCGAACTCGGGCTGGAGATGGATGGCCGCAAGGGCGGCATGGGGATGCGCGGACGGCGCTTCTCGATGCTGGTCAAGGACGGCGTTGTCGCTATTCTCAATGTCGAAGAGCCCGGTGAATATCGGGTGAGCACGGCCGATCATCTGCTCGGCCAACTATGATCATGAATCAGGCATCAACAACAGAAGGAGTGTTACTTGGCATCAGTTGAAAGTTTGAAGATCGTCGACCAGCTCGACGCGATGTACCGGGACTCGGTCTCGACGCTGCGCGCTGCGCTGAATCACTATATCAAGACGGGCGAGAAGCCCGATCCGGCGATGCGTCACAACGGCGCTTTCGCCTATCCCGAAATCCGGCTCCATTATGATGGCGTTCGCGATCCCGGTCCGCTTGGCCGCGCTTATGGGCGCCTGTCGAGTATCGGCGATTATGCGATCAGTGTGACCCAGCCCGCGATGTTCGGCGCCTATCTTGCGCAGCAGATCGATCTGCTCGTGGACGATTTCGGCGTGGCCGTCGAAGTCGGCCGCAGCAAGGACGAGATTCCCTATAATTTCGTACTCGATGCCGGCGAGGATCTCGATCTGACGGGTGCTGCCCCGGTCGAGCTCGCCAAGATCTTTCCATCAACCGATCTGGCCGCGATCGGCGACGAGCTGGCCGACGGGCTGTGGACGCAATCCGGCGACGACGCGCGGCCGCTGGCATTATTCGATGCGCAGCGTACCGATTTCAGCCTCGCGCGGCTCAAACATTATACGGGCACACCCGCCGCCCACACCCAGAACTATATCCTGTTCACCAACTATCATCGTTATGTCGACGAATTCGTCGCCTGGTCGATCGAGCAGCTCAACGGCGATACGCGCTATACGATGCTGTCGGGCGCCGGCGGGCTGGAGATACGGCCGGGCGATCCCAATCCGAATGCGGCAGTGGCCGACAGCGCCTGGCGCAAGCATCAGATGCCGGCCTATCATCTCGTCGCGCCGGATCATTCGGGAATCACGCTCGTCAATATTGGCGTCGGCCCGGCCAATGCGAAGACGATCACCGATCATCTGGCGGTGATGCGCCCGTCGGCCTGGCTGATGATCGGCCATTGCGGAGGGCTGCGCCCCAGCCAGCGTATCGGCGATTATGTCCTCGCACACGCCTATCTGCGCGACGACCACGTCCTCGACGATGTGCTGCCGCCGGAGATCCCGATCCCGGCGATTGCCGAGGTTCAGCAGGCGCTGACCCACGCTGCCGAGATCGTCTCGGGCGAGAGCATGGAGCAGCTGAAGCTGCGGATGCGCACCGGCACGGTGGTGACGTCGGACGATCGCAACTGGGAGCTGCGCTACACCGCCTGGGCGCTGCGCTTCAGCCAGAGCCGTGCGGTCGCGATCGACATGGAATCGGCGACGCTCGCGGCGCAGGGCTATCGCTTCCGCGTGCCTTACGGGACCTTGCTCTGCGTATCGGACAAGCCGATCCACGGTGAGATCAAGCTGCCCGGCCAGGCCAATCGTTTCTATGAGCGTGCCATTGCCGAGCATCTCCAGATCGGGATTGCGGCGGTGGATCAGTTGCGGGGAGAAGGCGCACGTCTTCACAGCCGCAAGCTGCGGGCATTCAACGAGCCGCCGTTCCGCTAGAGTTTAATCCACTGAAGTGGGAGCGGGCCGGCGCCCATCGCCCGCACCATCGCGCGCGAGCCCTCGCGGTAGAGTGGCACGACGATCTCCTCAAACGGCACCTCGGCAAGTCGCAAAAGCAGCCAAGCCCGCATCGACCAGGACGAGTTATTCCTGTTTCCGATGATCAGACGATACGGCAAGAACATGCTTCGGGTACGACGATGCCATACGTCCATAGCCAATAGCCCCGCCGTAGAGGCGACGCTATTTCGACGTATGTTGCAGCCTATGCGGAATTTGAGGTTGCGGCACGGCGTCGTCGATCGCTTCTGCACTGGTGACGCGGTCGCGGCCCTCTATTTTGGAACGGTAGAGCGCGCGGTCGGCGCGGGCGAGAAGGTTGCTCAGCGCGGTGTCGCCCGGGCGCAGGCCGGTGACGCCGAAGCTCGCGGTCATGGTGATCGGCGATGCGCCATCGACCGGGACCGCCGATATGTCGCGCCGGATGCGCTCGACCACCTCGATCGCGTCCTGCGCGCGGGTGTTGACCAGTAGCAGCGCGAACTCCTCGCCACCGATCCGCCCGATCAGATCGCCGCGCCGCACCATGCGTTCGAGCCGGCTGGCGAAATGGCGCAGCGCCTTGTCGCCCGTCGCGTGGCCATGGCGATCGTTGATCGCCTTGAAGCTGTCGATATCGCTGACGACAACGGCGAGCGGTTGACGCTGGCGCTGGGCGTTGCGGATCGCCCGGTCGGCGGCTTCCTCGAACCCGCGCCGGTTGAAGATGCCGGTCAGCGAGTCGGATGTGGCAAGCCGGCTCATCCGCTCGGCGAGATCGACCGCGACGAGGAAGACGGTGAATAGCCCCACGCCGGTAAAGGCCGGAGGGGTCAGCAGGACCAGCGCCATCCGGAACACCGCCACGCCCTGTGGTTCTCCGGCCGGGCCCTGCCCGAAGGACAGGAGTGCGGTCGCAAAATTGATCGCGGTGAACAGGATGAGCATGATCACCGTCGCGCGCTCGGCCAGTGCGGCAGTGCGAAACGACGGTGTCACCTTCGCCGCGCTCACCGCCATCATCGTACCCGCGAATATCAGCCAGAGGGAACTGCGAACGCCGCGGTGAGGGGTGATCCAGGTCAGGAGCGCAACGGCGAAGGCGGCTGCGACAATGGCGATGAGCAGCGGCCGGGTCCTCGTTTCGGGGCGCGCCCGCAATATGAAGCCCAGCGCGATCAACGCGTAGAAGAGACACGCCAGCCCCGCCGCCACCGCGAGCAGCGTGATGTGATAGGAGGATATCGTCCGCAACAGAAGATTGACCGTCCACGCCGCCGTGGCCGCGTAGAAGGCGATCGCCCAGACGAGCGCGTGGCGAGGATGATCGAAACTGCGCCAGGCGATCGTGAGGATCGCCGCCAGCATGAGAGCGACGAACTGCAGGCCGACGATATGAATCTGCGCTGCGGTCATGGCCCCCACATGATCGGTAAGATCCCGAGCAGCCGGCCCCCAAACGGCCTGCTATCGAAAGCCGCGCCCTGCATCGTCCGCTAGAAAAAATCAATAGCTGACAGCTATGTAATTGGCCAAATCAGACTAATAAGCCGGGTTCGTGTAACAATTGTGCACTACAGCATCAAGAGCAGTAGGAATAATGCGGGCGATGTCCCTATTTGGAACACCGCCCGGTCGTCGATTTCAGCGCCCGGTGTGGCGGCGACTCACCAGCCGCAATTCTGTCCCTTGTTCTGTTCGGCCAGCCAGGTCATCAGCGGCGCGAAATAGGCGATCATCGCCGAGCCATCGATTTCGCGACTGCCGGTGAACTTCTCCAGTGCGTCGGGCCATGGCTTCGATGAGCCCATGGCGAGCATTGCATCGAGTTTCGCGCCGACGGCCTTGTCGCCGTAGAACGAGCAGCGGTGCAGCGGCCCTTTCCAGCCGGCCTGATCACACGCCGCCTTGTAAAACTGGAATTGAAGGATCCGCGCGAGGAAGTAACGTGCGTAAGGCGTGCTTGCTGGAATATGATATTTGGCGCCGGGATCGAAGCCGCTCTCATCGCGCGTGACTGGCGGCACTATGCCTTGATATTGCAGGCGCAGCGCATTCCAGGCCTTGTTGTAATCCGACGGTGGGGTCGCGCCGCTGAACACGCCCCAGCGCCACTTGTCCATCAGCAGCCCGAAGGGCAGAAACGCGACCTTGTCCATCGCCTGGCGCAGCAGCAGCCCGGTATCCTTGTCGGCGCTCGGCACCTTGGCCTTATCGAGCAGCCCGATCTGGACGAGATAGTCCGGCGTGATCGACAGTGCGACGAAATCGCCGATCGCCTCGTGGAAGCCGTCATTGGCGCCGCCCATGTAAAGCAGCGGCTGTTTATTATAGGCGCGCTGATAATAATTATGGCCAAGTTCATGATGGATCGTGACGAAGTCGTCCGAATTCACTTTGGTGCACATCTTGATGCGCAGATCATCCTTGTTGTCGAGGTCCCACGCTGAGGCGTGGCAGATGACTTCGCGGTCGCGCGGCTTGGTGATCTGCGAACGCTTCCAGAATGTCTCCGGCAAGGGCGCAAAGCCGAGTGACGAATAGAAGCCCTCGCCGGTCCTGACCATCTTGACCGGATCATAGGCCTTGGCCTCGAGCAGCTTGCCGATGTCGTAGCCGATATCGCCGGCACCCTTTGGTGCGACGATATCGTAGATATTGCCCCATTCCTGCGCCCACATATTGCCGAGCAGATCGGCGCGGATCGGGCCGGTCTTCGCCTGGACGGCATCGCCATATTTGGCGTTGAGCCTGGCGCGCGTGTAGCAATGGAGCTGATCGTAGAGCGGCTTCACCTGCGTCCACAGCCTGTCCATCATCTTCGCAAAATCGTCGGCCGGCATATCATAGCCCGCACGCCACATCGCGCCGAGATCCTTGTAGCCGAGATCGACTGCGCCCTTGTTCGCTATCTCCGCCATGCGCGTATAATCGCCGCGCATCGGCTTGCCGACATTGTCATGCCAGCTCGTCCACATCTCCTTGAGTTCGGCCGGGTTGCGATCGGTGCCCATCGCCGCTTCGATGTCGGAGCCATTCATCTCCTTGCCATTTAGGGTGCCGCGGCCCTTGCCATAGGCAGACGAAAGCCGGGTCGAGATGTCGTTGAGTTCCTTGGCGGCGCCCGGCGTGTCCGGCGCGGGCAGAACAAGGCCCTGCTTCAAGAAGTCGAGCTTGCGGCGGGTATCGTAGCCCAGCCCCTGGACGGCATCGAATTTCGCGGCGCCCTTGGCGAATTTGACGCCGAGCTCGGTGCCCTCGGCGCCCACCCTGGCATTCACCGCATCGGTATCGTCGGTGATATAGGTCGCATTGATCCAGGCAACCTGCGCGGCATAGACGACATAGTCGCCATATTGCTTCTCGACATCGGCGACGAAGGCGTCGGCATCCGCGATGGTCGGGGCCGCCGCCGCGGGAGTGACGGATGGGGAAGGTTCCGCCTTCGCCTTCTTTGCGAACGCGGGATTTGCAGCCGACAGCATAAGCGTCAGCACAAGCGCGGACGATGCCGCCTTGATCATGGTTTTCATGGAAATGGCCCTCAGATTATCTTGCTGACAGCGATGTGATCATGAACCAGGAGGAGGGTCAAGCCGTGTATTATTCAGGTGAGACGGTGTCTCGGCGTCAGTGTGTCGTCTCCAATGCGCCGCGCAGGGCACGCGACAGTTCGTCGAGGCGAAACGGTTTGCGCACGACCTGGCGGATATATTGGCTGTCGACCGCATTGCCGTCATCGGCATAGCCCGTAGCCAGCAGGATCGGCATTCCCGGCGCTATGCGGTGGGCCGCCCGCGCGACCTCTATGCCGTTCATCCCCGCCATGGCGAAATCGACGACGAGCACGTCGGGCAGCTCGTCGGCGAGCGAGAGCAGCCCGTCTTTGCCATTGGAAGCCTGCGTCACGGTCCACCCCAGCGACTGAAGCGATTCGACGATGAAGGCGCGGACGCTTTCGTCATCGTCGATCACAAGCACGCGGGCATGCTCGCCCGCGCGCATTGTCTTGCCGGCGCCTTGCTCGGCGCGGCTTGCGCGATCAGGTGCCTCGGTCAGCGGCAGCCATATGCTGACGCTCGTCCCTTTCCCTTCTTCGCTTTCCACATCTGCACCGCCGCCGGATTGCTGCGCGATGCCGAACACCTGGCTGAGGCCAAGCCCGGTGCCCTTGCCCAGCGGCTTGGTGGTGAAGAAAGGATCGAACACTTTGGTGAGGAGCTCGGGCGGGATTCCGGTGCCGCTGTCGGTCACCCGGACCATCGCGAAGCGCCCCTCGCCAAGCGTCTTCGGCGGCGTGGCTCCCCCTCGGATCTCAATTGTCAGGATGCCACCGTCGGGCATCGCATCGCGCGCGTTGATCGAAAGATTAAGGATGGCGAGTTCGAGCTGGTGCGGGTCCGCCATCACCCAGGGATCGTTCGGATCGAACAGCCTGCGCTTCTCGATCTGTGGCCCGATCGTTCGTTCGAGAAGATCGTTCATCCCCTCGACGAGCGCGTTCAGGCTGAGCGGCATGAGTGCAAGCTGCTGCGTGCGGGAAAAGGCGAGCAACTGATGGGTCAGCTTGGCCGCGCGATCGGCCGACTCGCTGGCGAATTTCAGATATCGCATCGTGCGCTCGTCGGTGGCGCGTAGCCCGATCAGCTCCAGATTGCCCGAGATAACGGTAAGCAGATTATTGAAATCGTGCGCGATTCCCCCGGTGAGCTGACCGACGGCCTCCATCTTCTGCGCCTGAACGAGCGCCGCCTGCGCGCGTTCGCGCTCGGCGACTTCCTCCATCAGCCGATTATTGGCACGCGACAATTCCTCGGTACGGTCGCCGATGCGCGCTTCGAGCGTGGCATTGAGCTGGGTCAGCCTTTCCTCGGCCGATTGCAGTTCGATCAGCCGAGCGCGCGCTTCATATTGCCGTCTGCGCACCCGCAGTGCGGAGGTGACGGCGCTGGCGAGCGTTTCGCTGTGCAGCGGACGTTCAAGAACGATTACATTGCCGAGCTGCGCCAATATCCGCATCGCTTCCTGCGGCCGCTGGCCCGCGCGTTTGGTGGCAAGGAGGATGAACGGGAAGTCGGACCAGGCCTCCTGCGCGGCAAGCCAATGTTCGATTGGGCCGATATCGGCGCCGAGGAAGGATTCCTCCGTGATCAGTGCGGTTGCCGCGCCATGGCCGAGCTCCTCTCCCAGCATCGTCACGCTGCTGCACACGGCGGTCTCATGCCCTTGCTTGCCCAGAAGCTGTTCGATGACCACGGCATCGCGCCCGCGCAATGCGAGCAGAAGGATCCGATGTTCCACGCTTTATTCCCTGCTCGCTGCGGGCTCGGCTTCGAGCAGGGGCATGGTGCCGTGGTAGGTCGGCAGGCCCGCCAGCACGCCTTCGAAATCGCGCAGCGGTTCGCCGATGGTGACGCCCGAAGCACTAAGGCGGAACTCCCGGATCGTGGCCTCATGCGGTGTGGTGCGGCTCTTGGCGACCGAGATCGCCTTGAGCATCTCGCCTCTTGCTTCGAAATAGCGGAACACCACGATCGTATCGGACAAATAGCTCAGATCGACGTCCGAACGTACTTCGCCGATGATGCCATGCTGCCCCAGGACGAGGATGGTGATCACGCCCTGCTGGTTCAGATAGCTGAGCATCTCATGCATCTGCAGGATCAGATATTTCTCGCCCGGCATCGCCTGCAAAAAGGCGTTGAGACTGTCGATGACTATGAATCGGATGCCGTCATGCTCGACGGCGTTGCGCACCCAGCTTGCAAATTCACCCGGCGACAACTCGGCGGGATCGATCTGGGTGACGACCATCGCGCCGCTGTCGATATGCGGCTGGACGTCCATGCCCAAGGCCTTTGCACGTGCAAGCATCGTCGGCCTGCCTTCGTCGAACAGATAATAGGCCACCTTCTCACCGCGTTCGATGGCGGTGAGCGCGCAGCGCAATGCGGTGGTCGTCTTCCCGACGCCCGACGGCCCGTTGAACAGCAGGTTCGTGCCGACGGCGAGACCGCCACCGAGAATCTCGTCGAAGCGGGGGATGCCCGTCGACACGAGCTGTTGGGCGAATTCGCTGTGATGCTCAGCGGCGATCAGTCGCGGAAAGACCGAAACGCCGCCGGTCTGGATGATGAAGTCATGATAGCCGCCACGATATTTGACGCCGCGCATCTTGACGACGCGAAGCCGGCGGCGCTCAGTGCCATATTCCTGCGCGGCCTGTTCGAGCGTGATGACGCCGTGTGCGATGCTGTGCAACTGGAGATCGTTGGGGTCCGAACTGCGATCGTCGAGCATCAGCACGGTGCAGCCGCGGATCGAGAAATATTGTTTGAGCGCTAGGATCTGACGGCGATAGCGCAGCGAATTCTGCGCGAGCAACCGCATCTCCGACAGGCTGTCGAACACGACGCGCGACGGCTGCAGACGATCGACGCATTCCATCACGCCAGCGATCGTCTCACCAAGTTCGACTTCGGAGGGCTCGAGGATCGATTGTTCGGCGTCGGGATTGAGGCCGTCGCCGCTGACCAGTTCGAACAATTCGATCTCGGACAGGTCCCAATCATGGCTGCGCGCGACCTCGCGCAGTTCGTTGGAGGTTTCCGACAAGGTGATATAGAGCCCGCGCTCGCCATGACGCGCGCCATCGAGCAGGAATTGCAGCGCGATGGTGGTCTTGCCGCTGCCAGGCGTGCCTTCGAGCAAATAGGCGCGATTGCTCGTCAGCCCACCGCCGAGGACATTGTCGAGATCGGGAATACCGATCGAAATCCGACCTGTATCCTCCGCGCCTTTAACCCCTGCCGACTTCGATATGCCCGTCATCAGAACCTCAAATTGGCGCTCCATCAGCGAAGCGGTTCGGTTCGGAAACGATCATCTTTGGGTTTGGCTGCATGAACAGCCCGTTCAGCTGGAAAGGGCTGTTCAGAACCAGTGTGCGATCGCGTCGCCAAGCGTCGGCATCGTCACTGCGCTCATATGGTTGCCGGGCACCTCGACATAAGCGGCGTTGGTCAGCACATCGGCCAGGGCGCGCGCCGAGCCATTGTCGTGGTCCTCGCGGCCGGTCAGGACCAGGATTGGCAGGTGGAGTTCGATCAGCGACGCGCGCGGGATCTGCGGGAAATTGTCGAGCAGCAGCAGCAGCGCCTCGGGATCGCCGCCGGTCGTCTTGAGGAATGCCTCGGCCATCCATTCGGAAGAGAATTTCTGATGCGTGCCGACTCCTTCGAGCACCTTGAGGAAGAAGCCGACGCGGCTGCCGAGATCGAGCAGACCTTCCAGCCCCATGCCCGCGAACATCGCCTTGCCGGGCCTGGCGCCGCGCACCAGCATCCGTGCTGTGGTGCGCCCGCCAAGCGAATAGCCGCCGAGATCATAGTCTCCGGCTTTGAAGCCGAGCTGCTCGATCAGCGCGAGATTGTCGTCGGCGAGGATGTCCTTCGTATAGCCCGAAGGATCATGCGGCGCTGCGCTTTCGCCATGCGCGCGCAGATCGGGCATGATCACCCGGCGACCCCTGGCGGCGAGCTTTGCCGCATGGCCATATTTGATCCAGTTGATCTCGGCGTTCGAGAAGAGCCCGTGGATCAGGATCACCGGCCGGCCTTCGCCCATCTCGTGATAGGACATGTCGGCGCCGTCAGCGCCCCTGAAACGGTGGGTGACGGCCTTAGTCGGGGAGTTTGCCAACGGTTTTCATCCAGCGATCGACGGTGCTCGGGTTCTGATCGATCCGGTAGCGGGGCAGGTCGCGCGTGTCGATCCATGCTTCGTGCATCGTCTCCACGCCGAAGTGATGTTTCGGGACGAAATAACCGGGATCGTCGAAGCTCCCCACCGTGAGATCGAGATTTTCGCTATCGGGATATTCGAAGCCGAGCGGCGTGCCGCAGCGCGAACAGAAGGGTCGGCGGGCGATCGGCGAGCTATGATACCAATCGGGTTCGATCTCCCAGCGCATCGCCGCCCGCCTCAGATTGACGAAAGCGACCGAAACCCCGCCAGTCGCGCGCTGGCACATCCGGCAATGGCACAGATAGGCCTCGGGTGAACCGATCTCGGCGATATAGCGGATGCGTCCGCACTGGCACCCGCCGGTCATGCTCCTGCTGGTCATCGCGCCATAATGGCGCGGTGCGGCGCAAGAGGCAAAACTTTGCCGATCCTTAACCATGTTCGCCTAATCGGACGGAATGACCGCGCCCGTCTTCATCGAATTGCCCGCGACCGTGCATCCCGCGCGGGTACGCACTGCTCTGATGGCGCGGCGCGTACCCTTGGGCTGGCTGATCGCTATGCTCGTCGGCTGGCTCGCGCTCGACAACCTCCTGCTCTGGCAATTCCTCGGGCTGACCCAGCTCTGGCTGATGCTCCCGGGGATTGCGCTGGCGGTGCTTCTTGCCGGCTATGCAAAGCGCGCAAGCGAGCGCGAAGGGCCGACTGTCGCGATCCTGATTGCCTGCATCGCGATAGCCGGAGTCGTGCTCGCAATCAGCGGCGAGGGACGCTTTTTTTACGCAAATCCTGACTGGCGGCTGCGTGACGCCCTGCTCCGCGACATGGCGGTCCATCCCTGGCCCTTCGCCTATGCGACACCCGACGGCGTGGAGATGTTGCGCGCGCCGATCGGGATGTATCTCCTGCCCGCGATCGGCGGGAAACTGTGGGGGCAGGCGGGCGGTGATCTCCTCCTGCTCGCGCAGAACGCGCTGCTGGATGGCGTCTTGCTGGCGCTTGGGTCGACCCTTTTCACGACGCGCGGCGCGCGGCTCATCGCGCTTGCGTGTTTCCTCGGCTTCAGCGGCCTCGACGTCATCGGCCAGCTGATCCGGGGCCATGCCGCGCTGCTGACGCCGGCCGCGCATCTCGAGCCGTGGAGCGTGACCCAATATTCATCGACGATCACCCTGTTCTTCTGGGTGCCGCAACATGCGTTTGCCGGCTGGAGCGGCGCGCTCGCGGTGATGTTGTGGCGGACGGGCAAGGTCAGTGCGCGGGTCCCTGCGATGCTCTTTCCGCTCCTGCTGCTCTGGTCGCCGCTCGCGGGCATGGGCCTGCTTCCCTTCATACTGTGGATCGGTGTCGACAGCCTGATCCGCCGCAAGATCGGCCGATCGGATTTCGCCGCGGTTTCGGGGGCGCTGCTCCTCGCCTTCCCGGCGCTGCTCTATCTCAGGAGCGGTGGAGCGTCGGTCGGTGCTCGGCTGTTTCCTATCAACCCGATCCACTATCTGCTGTTCGAAGCGATCGAGGTGCTGCCGTTCCTGCTGCTGGCATCGGCGGTCGCGAAGGGACGCTTCGGAGTCGGGATGTTCGCGCTCACCTCAGCCAGCCTGTTGCTGATCCCCTTCGGGCAGATCGGCTGGTCGATCGACTTCGCGATGCGCGCCTCGATCCCCGCGCTGATGATCCTGTCGCTCTTCGTCGCGGAAGCCTTGAGCGGTGGCGTGCTCACACCGGTGCGACGCACCCTGCTGATCGCCTGTTTACTGCTCGGCAGCGCGACGGGCCTGGCCGAAATCGCGCGTGGACTGACCTTCCCGGTTTCGCCGGCCCCGCATTGCCCTCTCACGAGCCAGTGGCGTGACGAGGCCAATTTCACTAGCGCCTCGTCATCCTATGTCGCGCCATCATCCGCGCTGCCGATCGCGCTGCGCCCCGCCAGCCCGTGGATTGTACCGCTTGAGCCAGGATGCCGCGATGCGCCATGGCCTTGGCCGGCACTGTTCCACTGATCCTCTAGCGCCGCGCCTCGGTCGCCATGCGCAGCGCGAGGCCGGCGAGCACGGTGCCCATCAGATAGCGCTGGGCCACCAGCCAGAGCGGGCGCGAACCGAGGAAGCCGGCGATCGATCCCGCGGCGAGCGCGATCATCGCGTTGACGCTGAGGCTGACGACGATCTGCGTGGTGCCGAGGACGAACGACTGCGCGAGGACATGGCCGCGCGCGGGATCGATGAACTGCGGCAACAGCGACAGATAGAGCATTGCCGCCTTGGGGTTGAGCATGTTGGTCATCAAGCCCATCAGGAAGAGCTTGCGCGGAGGATCGACCGGCAGCTCCTTGACCTGAAATGGCGAACGCCCGCCGGGCTTCACCGCTTGCCACGCCAGATAGAGCAGATAGGCGGCACCGCCGAAGCGCAGCGCATCATAAGCGAAGGGCACCGCCATTATCAGCGCGGTGATCCCGAAGGCGGCACTGGACATGTAGAAGAGGAAACCGACCGCAACCCCGCCGAGCGAGATCAGTCCTGCCCTGGGACCCTGTGAGATCGATCGCGAGATCAGGTAGATCATGTTTGGCCCCGGCGTCAGCACCATGCCGAGCGAGACGAGCGCGAAGGCGATCAGATGGCCGGTGCTGGGCATATGGCTTTCCCCCGAATGGCAAGGATGCCGGAGATTAGCAGGCAGCGCCTATGAACGGCAGCGAGTTAATATTAGCGTGCCGCAATCCGGGCTTGGGCCGTGCCGCTAAACCGCGCGACAACGGGCAGGGCCAGCAGCTCCCCGACGGCGGCGATCGCCATATCTTTCTGGGAATCGAAAACATCGCCCTGCTGGCCATTATAGGCATCCGCCGAAGCCGGATCCATGAACACGGCCAGCAGCCATTCGAAGATTTCGTAGAGCGCGCCGAACCCGACCACGAAGCTGACCGCACTGTAAAGTGCGGCACGTCGCCCGAGCGCGAAGTAGCGCTGCGCGATCTCGGTCACCGGGTAGATGGCGAGGACACCGAAGCTGAAATGGACGAGGCGATCGAATTGATTTCGGCGGAAACCCAGCGCTGCATCGATCGAGCGGCCGAACAGCTTGCGTTCCCAAATATCGTATGGAACGTCGCTGTAGGTCCAGCACGCGGTAAGATTATGGATCAGCAGGAAAGCGACGATGAACGTCAGCGAAGCATCGGATAGCGGAAAGCGCCGTAACAGCCATGGCGATAGCAGGATCGCGAGCAGCACGGGCCCAAGCTGAAGCAATGTATTTGGCGGGTAGACCGCGAACCAGCCACTGAGGAGCATCGAAAATGCGACGAGGCCGATCAGAGCGGATCGTCTTATCGTCATGTCGATCCCTACCACTGCCTGACAAGGCCGAACCTATCTGCTTGTCCCGAGCGAAGTCGAGGGATGTTCGCTCTTCAAAGCGTGTCTCGACTGCGCTTCACGCAAGGAGTTTGGGGGGCAAAAAAGAAAGGGGCAGACTGTGGCCTGCCCCTTGTTCGATCACGCCTTCTTCAGGTGCCGCCGCCCGAGCAGCTCCGCGATCTGCACCGCGTTCAACGCGGCACCCTTGCGCAGATTGTCCGACACGCACCACAGCACGAGACCATTCTCAACGGTCGGATCCTCGCGCACGCGGCTGACGAAAGTGGCGAATTCGCCGACGCATTCGGTCGGGGTGATGTAGCCGCCATCCTCGCGCTTATCGATCAGCATGATGCCCGGCGCCTCGCGCAGGATGTCCTGCGCTTCCTTGGCCGAAATCTCATTTTCGAACTCGATGTTGATCGCTTCCGAATGGCCGACGAACACGGGCACGCGCACGCAGGTGGCGACGACCTTGATCTTGGGATCGAGGATTTTCTTGGTCTCGACGACCATCTTCCACTCTTCCTTGGTGAAACCATCGTCGAGGAAGACGTCGATATGCGGGATCACGTTGAATGCGATCTGCTTGGTGAACTTGCTCGGCACCGCGGGATCGCCGACGAAGATGTTGCGGCTCTGCTCGAACAGCTCGTCCATCCCCGCTTTGCCCGCGCCCGAAACCGACTGATAGGTCGAGACGACGACTCGCGTGATCTTCGCCGCGTCATGCAGCGGCTTGAGCGCGACGACCATCTGCGCGGTCGAGCAGTTCGGATTGGCGATGATGTTGCGCTTCTTGTAGCCGTCGATCGCGTCGGGGTTCACCTCGGGCACGATCAGCGGCACGTCGGGGTCCATCCGGTACAGCGACGAATTGTCGATCACGACGCAGCCGGCAGCCGCAGCCTTGGGTGCATAGATCGCGGTGCCGGTCGATCCGATCGCGAACAGCGCCATGTCCCAGCCGGTCCAGTCGAAATGCTCGATATTCTGGACCTTGTAGGATTTGCCGGTCTCGCCGAACTCGACCATGTCGCCCTGGCTGCGCGACGATGCGACCAGCGCGATCTCGTCGATCGGGAATTCGCGCTCGGCAAGAATGTTGAGCATTTCGCGGCCCACATTGCCCGTGGCTCCGGCGACGACGACACGATAACCCATTTGACGTTTCCTGCTTCTTGAACCGTCACTCCAGCGAAAGCTGGGGTCTCGGGAGAGTCGCGGTGCGCTTCATCTCATGAGATCCCAGCTTTCGCTGGGATGACGGATTGGTTGGGTGGAGAAGGAGTGCAGATAAACAAACGGCCGGTCTCCTGGTGGAGCCGGCCGCTTGCGAGGTTTGGTGTGGGAGCCTGTGCGCTTAGGCTTCCTTGGCCTCGGCGGCCGGTTTATTGTCGCGACGCTCCGCAATACGGGCGGATTTGCCCGTGCGGCCGCGCAGATAATAGAGTTTCGCACGACGCACCACGCCCTTGCGGACGACGTCGATCGAATCGATGTTCGGTGAATAGAGCGGGAAGACGCGCTCGACGCCCTCACCGAACGAAATCTTGCGAACGGTGAACGACGAACCCATGCCCTTGTTGGCGCGGGCGATGCAGACGCCCTCGTAATTCTGGACGCGGGTGCGCTCGCCTTCGACGACCTTCACGCCGACGCGGAGCGTATCGCCCGGGCGGAATGCGGGAATTTTCTTGGCTTCGGTGTACTTGGCAATCTGCTCGGCTTCGAGCGTCTGGATGAGATTCATCTCATCGTTCCTTCTTCTGTCGCCGCGCACCAGAGGGAGACTGGACCCGAGCGCCCTCATGGCGCTCCCAAAGGTCCGGCCTCCGTAGCCTTGTATCGGTTTCGGCCATCGCTTTACGCCATGCCTCGACCTTCGCATGATCCCCAGATCGCAGCACCTCGGGGATCGTGCGCCCTTCCCACTCAGCAGGTCGGGTATAATGCGGATATTCGAGCAGCCCCGTTTCGAAGCTCTCGTCATCACCGCTATCAGGCGCGCCCATTACGCCGGGAAGCAGCCGAATGCAAGCATCCAGCAGGGTCAAAGCGCCCATCTCCCCGCCCGAAAGTATGTAATCGCCGATCGAAACCGGCTCGATCGGGCGCGCTTCGAACAGCCGCTCGTCGATTCCCTCGAATCGGCCGCAGAGAATCGTCACGCCTGGGGCCGCGGCGATCTGTCGAACACGAGCCTGGGTGAGCGGCGCGCCGCGTGGCGTCATCGCCAGCACGGGCGCATGCGGATGGCGCTCGAGCGCATCATCGACCGCGCGGGCGAGAATGTCCGCGCGCATCACCATCCCCGCGCCGCCGCCTGCCGGCGTGTCATCGACCGAGCGATGCTTGTCGGTGGTGAAGTCGCGAATCTGGACCGGATTGCACACCCACTTCCCTTCGGCGAGCGCACGCCCGGCGAGCGAGGCCCTGAGCGGACCGGGGAACATCTCGGGATAGAGGGTGAGGATCGTGGCGGTGAAGGTCACGCAGTAGCCCAGTTCTCGACGATGAGGCCGGGCACATCGCGAAAGTCGTGACCATTATTGGTCACGAGCGTAAATCCCAGCGCAATTGCATGTGCCGCGATCAGACGATCGAAGCTCGAACGCTTGATGCCCATCGCACGGCAAATTTCGCCGTAGATTTCACCGGCGCGCTCTTCGAAAGGGCGAACATGTATCAATCGCGCCAGCGCTGCGAGATTGGCACCGTCGCTTGCCTCGGTCGAACGGCGCGCCCCAACCGCCAGTTCGGCGAATGTGACGGCGGACATGAAGAGCGTGTCTTTCGGCTGCTGATCCATCTTCCGTAGAAGATCGAGTGAGCGGCCAAGGGTGAAATCGATCAGCACATTGGTGTCGAGGAGATAGGCCATTCAGGCTGCTTTGGGATTAGGCTGCCAGTCGCGCGCTTCCTGTTCGGTATCGCCGCGCCCTTCGGCCATAAAATCTGCCGAGAAGCTGCCAAAAAGCTGGCTGAGCGTCTGCCGCTCTTCAACCACAGGTCTCGCGAGAATGCGGCCCTGCTCGTCACGCACCAGTTCCATGACCATCCCCGGCTCCAGTCCAAGAGCCTTGGGAAGCCGGATCGCGAGTGAATTGCCCGATTTGAAAACCTTGGTGCGATATTCTCCGGCCATCACAATCTCCGTATATACGAAGCGTATATACTATAGTCGCAACGCTCCTACAACACACGCCTTGCCACAATATCCGTGCACAGCGCCAACAGCGCGCCCGCGACAAGCAGCATCGCCAACATGACGCCCCAGCCGCCGATCGCGAACGCGTCCTTGGTCATCAGCAGCCCGGCGAACATCAGCAGCGGCGGCAGGATCACCTGCGTCGCGGCCGACATCACGCGCATTTGCACCGGCAGCGCCTTCTTGCGCGTGTGGACGACGCCATAAGCGACGAGCACGAGATAGGCTGCGCCAAAAGTCAGGAAGATGGTCTCGAACGTCATTCGACGAACTCCGGGTCGATCAGCAGGCGGTCGGGTTCGATCGTCACCGCCTTGGCGACGGGCACCATGAAGCGCTTGCCGTCGGGTTTCTCAATCTCGAGCACGTCGCCCGCGCCGAAATCCTCGATCAGGACAGCAGTGCCGACCGCTATGTCACCGGCAAAGCAGGGCTGGCCGAGAATATCAGCGTGATAATATTCACCCTCTTCGAGCGGCGGCAGTGCCGAGCGGAGCACGGTCAGTTCGGTGCCGCGTAATGCCTCGGCGCCGTTGCGGTCGCTGATCTCGGTGAAGCGTGCGACTGCACCATTCGAACCGGGGCGTATCGATTTGAGCGTGAAAGCGGCGCCCGTCTTGCTGACGAGCGCCGGATAGGCTTTCAGATCTTCGGTGAAGAGCTTGAGACGCACCTCGCCCGTCACGCCATGCGCGCCGATGATGACGGCCAGCGTGACGGAGCGATCGTTCTTCATGCCGGGGCTCAGGCCTCGGTCTTTTCCTCGGCGGCGTCGGCGGCAGGAGCTTCTTCAGCAGGCGCTTCGGCGACAGCTTCAGGAGCAGCTTCTTCAGCGGCAACTTCTTCGACGATGGGCTCTTCAACCGCGGGCTCAGGCACCTTGGCGGCTTCCTCGGCGGCAGCGACCTTGGCGGCACGCTCCTCGGCGCGCTCCTTGGCCTTGTCGCCCGGCTCGCCGCGCTTCGGGTTGCTGCGGGCGGCGCGCTCCTTGACGCCGGCGGCGTCAAGGAAGCGGGCGACGCGATCGGTCGGCTGCGCGCCGACCGACAGCCAATGCTTCGCGCGGTCGGCGTCGATGATCACGCGGTTGGCGTCATCCTTGGCAAGCAGCGGGTTGTACGAACCGATCTTCTCGATGAACGCGCCATCGCGCGGGCTGCGCGAATTGGCGACGACGATGCGATAATAAGGGCGCTTCTTGGCGCCGCCACGGGCGAGACGAATAGCTACGGACATCGGGTATTCCTTTCAAATATTCGGATAAATCAGAGACTAAGTGCTTATTTCTTCTTCATGAAATTCTGGAAGCCGGGGGGCAGCCCGGGCTGCCCCGGCAGACCGGGCATCCCGCCTGGCGGCAAGGTCGGCATGCCGCCGCCGCCAAGCATTCCGCCCAGGCCACCGCCGCCACCGCCGCCGAAGAGGGCGCCGAGCTGCTTGAGCCCGCCCATCTTCTTCACCTTCTTCATCATCGTCGCCATGTCCTGATGCATTTTCAGGAGCTTGTTGACGTCCTGCACCGTGGTGCCGGATCCCTTGGCGACGCGGATCTTGCGTTTGGCGTTGAGCAGCTCGGGCTTGCGGCGCTCCTTCGGCGTCATCGATCCAATGATCGCATCCATCCGCACCAGCACCTTGTCGTCGGCGGCGCCGCTGGCCATCGCATTCTTCACCTGCTTGATGCCCGGTAGCATCGCGGCGAGGCCGGACAGGCCGCCCATGCGCTTCATCTGGTTGAGCTGGTTGCGCAGATCGTTGAGGTCGAACAGACCCTTGGACATCCGGGCGGCCATCGCCTCGGCTTCCTCGACCTTAATCGATTCGGCGGCCTTCTCGACGAGGCTGACGACGTCGCCCATACCGAGGATGCGGCCTGCCACGCGCTGCGGGTGGAACAGTTCGATCCCGTCGAGCTTCTCGCCGGTGCCGACGAACTTGATCGGCTTGCCGGTGATCGACCGCATCGACAGCGCGGCGCCACCGCGCGCATCGCCGTCCATCCTGGTGAGCACGATGCCGCTGACCGCGACCTGTTCGGAAAAGCTCTTCGCGACGTTGACGGCGTCCTGGCCGGTCAGCGCATCGACAACGAGCAGGATTTCCTGCGGGGCGGAGACGGCGGCGACCGCCTTCATCTCCTCCATCAGCGCCTGATCGATATGGAGGCGCCCGGCGGTATCGAGGATCAGCACGTCATAGCCCTGAAGCCTGGCCGATTGCATCGCGCGCTTCGCGATATCGACGGGCTGCTGGCCCTCGACGATTGGTAAGGTCGTGACCGAGGTCTGCGTGCCCAGGGTGGCGAGCTGTTCCTGTGCGGCCGGGCGATTGACGTCAAGCGACGCCATCATGACCTTCTTGCCGCTCTTCTCGGTCAGCCGCTTGGCGATCTTGGCCGACGTGGTTGTCTTGCCGGAACCCTGCAGGCCGACCATCATGATCACGGCGGGCGGGGTGACATCGATCTGGAGATCGACCGCGTCCGAGCCAAGCATCTCGACCAGCGCATCGTTGACGATCTTGACGACCTGCTGGCCGGGCGTGACCGAACGCAATACCTGCTGGCCGACGGCGGCCTCGGCCGCCTTGTCGACGAACTCGCGAACGACGGGGAGCGCGACATCGGCCTCGAGCAAGGCGATGCGGACTTCGCGCATCGCTTCGCGTACGTCCGATTCGGACAGCGCGCCACGGCCCCGCAGGCGATCGAAAACGCCGCTCAGCCGATCGCTCAGACTTTCGAACATCCATTCGCTCCGGACGCGGGATTGCGCCAAAATCAAGAGGTTCAGACGCAAAACGCAAAATACGCCGGCGGGCGAAACCTCGCCGGCCAGCGTGCGCCCGCGGGCGCTGCCATATGCGTTCGTGTCGGAACGTTGGCGCGTCCCCTAGCGATTTCACCAACGAAGAGCAAGTTTCGCGATCGATCGCCTATTCGATGGAGACAAGCGGGGACCGGTGCGTTGAGCGCCAGCAACCTCAAGGAGAATCCCTATGACCGACCTGTCGCAGATCAAGGAACATATGGAAGTCATCGGCGCCGACGGCGTACATGTCGGGACGGTCGACCATGTCGATGGCGATCGCATCAAGCTGACCAAGAAGGATAGCGGCGAAGGCGGCCATAAGGGCCATCACCATTATATTTCGCAGGGCCTGATCGCCGGCGTCGAAGGCGACAAGCTGCGCCTGTCGGCCAATGCCGAAGTTGCGGTGACGTTCGAAGAAGAAGCCTGATTATCGATCTCAAAGGCGCCGGCTCGTTAACGGCCGGCGCCGATAAAACTTCACTCCATTAAACACTCATCAACCTCGCCACTCTATTTTCGCCACACGCACTTTTGCGGAAAGGTGAAGATGCCCCTGCAGAGCGAGTCGGCCGAGCAAGGTCTGGACGGATTCCGGGCTTCGCCGCGCCGCATCCTTGTGACATTCGCGCTCGCTGCCAGCGTTGCGCTGCCTGTCTTTGTCGCGACCTGGCTGGTCGTGAGCGAAGGCATGTCTACGCCGGCCACGATGCTGTTGTCGCTGTTTCCGCTCAATGCAGCACTGATCCTGCTTGGCTGGCAGCGGGTCCGCCTCCTCAAGGATGAGATCGCGTTGCGCCGCGCTGCCGAGAATCGAGCCAGCCAGCTCGCCACCACCGATCCACTGACCGGTCTGCTCAACCGCCGCGCGCTCGGCGAAAGTGGCGCCAGGATGATCGAAGCGGCGGAGTCGCGCGCCCGCGCCGTCGCGATGCTGATGATCGACCTCGATCATTTCAAGGCTGTCAATGATCTCCACGGGCATCGCGCCGGCGATACGCTGCTGAAGGCGGCGGTCGAAGCGATGGCCCATCCACTGCCATCGCAGGCGATTGCCGCGCGACTGGGCGGCGACGAATTCGCCTGCGCCTTTTCGTTCGATCCCGACGAGCCGGGATCGGTCGACATCGTCGCGGAATCGATCCTGGCGCGAATGGCCAGGCCTTTTCAGATATATGGCGCGGAAGCGACGATCAGCGCCTCGATGGGAATAGCGCGGACCGAGACCGGTTGCGGCACGATCGACACTTTGATGCGCCGGTCGGATATCGCGCTCTATGCCGCCAAGCGGGCCGGCCGCAACCAGTATAAGTGGTTCGACACGAGCATGGAACGCGAACTGGAATTGCGCAACGAGATCGAACTGGGGCTGCGCGTCGGTATCCCGCTTGGGCAGATCGTGCCCTGGTTCGAACCCCAGATCGATCTCGTCAGCGGCAAGCTGCTCGGATTCGAGATGCTCGCGCGCTGGGACCATCCGGAACTCGGCTTCGTCGGCCCCTCGGCCTTCATCCCGATCGCCGAGGAATCGGGGCTAATCGGCGAATTGTCGATGTCGGTGATGCGCGCGGCTATGGAAGAGGCGCGGCACTGGGATTCGTCCCTGTTGCTGGCCGTCAATATCAGCCCGACGCAGATGCGCGATCAGTGGCTTGCACAGAAGATCGTCAAGCTGCTGACGGAGACGGGCTTTCCGCCCAACCGGCTTGAGATAGAGATCACCGAGGCGGCATTGTTCGAAAATCTCGGCCTGGCCCAGTCGATCATCGGATCGCTGCGCAATCAGGGGATGCGGATCGCGCTCGATGATTTCGGCACCGGCTATTCGAGCCTGACCCATTTGCGCAGCTTCCCGCTCGACCGGATCAAGATCGACCGTAGTTTCGTGCTGAGAATGGGTGAGGATGCCACCAGCGCGGCGCTGGTCGGGACGGTCGTCGGACTGGCGAAAAGCCTCGGCGTCGAGGTCATGGCAGAGGGCGTCCAGAATCAGGAAATTCTGACGCTGCTCATCGCCCTGGGCTGCGACACCGGGCAGGGCTGGACCTTCGGCCGCCCGGCCGGCGCCCGCGCCACGCGCGCGCTGCTGGCCGAAAAGGGCCTGCTGATCGCTGCAAGCCCGAGCGCGCTGGCGGGCGAGACGGTGTCGGTGCGGCAACGCAAGCGGAAGGCGGGGTGAGCTTCCCTCGCCTCGTCGTTCCGGCTTCCGCTCACGGCCGATGAGGTCAAGATATTTCGGTTCGTTTCGAGCGCAGTCGAGGGACGTTGGCACTCGCTTCCGTGTTTCGAGTGTGCTCGACACGAACGGGGTAGGCAGTCCTGCCTTGACGCACAGGGCCTTCCGCCAAGTTGACGGGCTGTGGACTTAAACCCCGCATATCCCTAGATCGCGGGCGTCATGAAGCATCGCTTCCACAAGATGCATGGTCTCGGCAACGACTTCGTCGTGATCGATGCGCGTGAGATTCCGGTCGAGATCAGCTCGGCACGGGCGAAGGCGCTTGCCGATCGCAAGACCGGGGTTGGCTGCGATCAGCTGATCCTGCTCGAGCGTAGCACGATCGCCGATGTGAAGATGCGGATCTTCAACGCCGACGGCGGTGAGGTCGAGGCGTGCGGCAACGCCACGCGCTGCGTCGTCAGTCTGCTCGGCGGTACCACCGACATCGAGACGGTCGCGGGCGTTCTCAAGGGCAGCACCGTTGGCGACACCGTATCGGTCGATCTCGGCAAGCCGCGCTTCGACTGGGACGCGATTCCGCTGGCCTATGCGATGGACACCGCAAACATGCCGGTCGCCTGGGAAGATCTGACCGCGCCGGTCGCGGTCAATGTCGGCAATCCGCATGTCATTTTCTTCGTCGCCGATACCGATGCGGTCGATCTCGACCGGCTCGGGCCGATTATCGAGCATGACGAACTCTTTCCCGATCGAATCAACGTCAATGTCGCGTCGATCGACGACCGCTCGAATATCCGCCTGCGTGTATGGGAGCGCGGCGTCGGCCTGACCGACGCCTGCGGCACCGGGGCCTGCGCGACCGCAGTCGCCGCGATCCGCGCCGGGCTGGTCGACGGACCGGTAAACGTGACCTTGCCCGGCGGTCAGCTCGTGATCGATTGGGCGCGCGGGCGCGAGATCGTCATGTCGGGTCCGGCGACGCATGTCTTCACCGCAGAGGCCGATCTGAGCGCCTTCGGATGAGCGGACCCGAACTGATCACGCTCGGCTGCCGTCTCAACATCGCCGAAAGCGAAGCGATGCGCGGTCTTGCCGGCGATCAGGACGACCTCATCATCGTCAACAGTTGCGCCGTCACTGCACAGGCCGTGAAGCAGGCACGCGCCGCGATCCGCAAGGCCGCCAAGGCGCGCCCGAGCGCACGAATCGTCGTCACCGGCTGCGCGGCGCAGATCGAGCCCGAGACCTTCGCGGCCATGCCGGAGGTCGCCCGCGTGATCGGCAATGCCGACAAGAGCGAGCCTTCAATCTTCCGCTTCGACCGCGCCGACACCGCCGAGGTCCGCGTGTCGGACATCATGGCGGTGCGCGAGATCGCGCCGCATATGGTCGCGGCCTTCGCCGATCATGCGCGCGCCTTCGTCGAGGTCCAGAATGGCTGCGATCACCGCTGCACCTTCTGTGTGATCCCCTATGGCCGTGGCAATAGCCGCTCGGTCCCGGCAGGCGTGGTGATCGATCGGATCAAAAGCCTGGTCGATCAGGGCCATGCCGAAGTCGTGCTCACCGGAGTCGATCTCACCAGCTACGGCCCCGATCTTCCCGGCGCGCCGACGCTTGGCGCATTGGTCGAACGCATCCTCCGCCACGTGCCCGAACTGAAGCGCCTGCGGCTGTCTTCACTCGATTCGGTCGAGATCGATGATCGGCTGTTCGATCTCGTCACCGGCGAGCCGCGTGTGATGCCGCATCTCCATCTCTCGCTGCAGGCGGGCGACGACATGATCCTCAAGCGCATGAAGCGCCGCCATGCCCGCGCCGATGCCGTGGCGATGGTCGCGCGGCTGAAGGCGAAGCGACCCGACATCGCGATCGGCGCCGATCTGATCGCGGGCTTCCCGACCGAGGATGACGCGATGTTCGCGAACAGCCTCGCGCTGATCGACGATTGCGACATCGTCTTCGGCCATGTCTTTCCTTATTCGCCGCGCCGTTTTACCCCGGCCGCACGTATGCCGCAGGTCGATCGCAAGCTGATCGTCGAGCGCTCCGCACGCATGCGCGAAGCGGCGGCACGGCGATACGCAGCCTGGCAGACGACGATGATCGGCACCGAGCAGATGGTGCTCGCCGAACGCGGCGGCACGGGGCACGCGGCGAATTTCGCGCAGGTGCGTTTCGAAGGTGCGGCGCCGCCGGTCGGCAGCATCGTCGCGACGCGCATCACGGGCATCGACGACAAGAATATGATGACGGGCAGGGTTGCATGAGCGAAGCAGGTTGGCGCGACAAGCTGTTCGGCGGTTTTCGCCGCACTTCGGGACTGTTGACCGAGAATCTCGCGGGTGTTTTCGGCAAGGCTGCGCTCGACGAGAAGACGCTCGACGATGTCGAGGAGGCGCTGATCGCGTCAGATCTCGGCCCCGCCACCGCCGCGAAAATCCGCGCGCGGCTGACCGGCGAGCGCTTCGAACAGGGGCTAACCGAGATCGGCTTGCGCGAAATCATGGCGCAGGAGATCGAGAAAGTGCTGGCTCCCGTCGCCAAGCCGCTCGACATTCACGGCTTCCCGCGTCCGCACGTCATCCTCGTCATCGGCGTCAACGGATCGGGCAAGACCACCACCATCGCCAAGCTCGCGCATCTGCTTCAGGAGCAGGATTATGCGGTGATGCTCGTCGCGGGCGACACCTTCCGCGCTGCCGCGATCGGCCAACTCAAGGTCTGGGCCGCGCGAATCGGCGTGCCGATCATCACCGGCAAGGAGGGCGGGGATGCCGCCGGCCTCGTCTTCGAAGGCGTCAAGCAGGGCACCGAAAAGGGCATCGACGTGCTGATCGTCGATACCGCCGGTCGTCTGCAGAACAAGACTGGCCTGATGGACGAGCTGTCGAAGATCAGACGGGTACTCGGGCGTTTGAACCCGGCGGCCCCGCATGACGTTTTGTTGGTGCTCGATGCCACGACCGGACAGAATGCGTTAAGCCAGATCGAGATATTCAAGGAGACGGCGGGTGTCACCGGCCTCGTAATGACCAAGCTCGACGGCACCGCACGTGGCGGTGTGCTCGTCGCGGCAGCGGAAAAATACGGGATGCCGGTGCATGCGATCGGGTTGGGCGAAGGGGTCGATGACCTCAAGCCGTTCGATCCCGCCGAAGTCGCCCGCGCAATCGCGGGCGTGGAGAGGATAAGCAAGTGAGCGTGGACGTTGCGTACAAGGACCGGAAGCCCGGCCAGAAACAGGGGCGCGACCCCGGGCCGTTGGTCAAGCTGGCGATCGATCTCGGTCCGCTGCTGATCTATCTGGTCGCCTATTGGTTCACCAAGCAGATCATTCTTTCCACCGGCATCTTCATGGCGGCGACGGCGGCGTCGATCATCGCGTCGAAGCTGCTCCACGGCAAGGTGTCGGCGATGCTGTGGTTCTCGGGCGCGATGGTGCTCGTGCTCGGTGGCCTCACGATCTGGCTCGGCGACGCGACCTTCATCAAGATGAAGCCGACCATCTATTATCTGCTCGTCGCGGCCATCCTGAGTTTCGGCCTTTACAGCGGCCGGCCGACCCTGAAGCTGGTGCTGGGGCAGGCATATCCCGGCCTCACCGATACGGGCTGGACAAAGCTGACCCGCAACTGGGCGTTCTTCTTCGTCGCGATGGCGATCGCAAACGAGGCGGTGTGGCGGCATAGCAGCATGGAATTCTGGCTCGGCTACAAGCTGTGGGGCGCGATGCCCGCTACCCTGATCTTCGCGCTGGCCAATATTCCGATGCTTATGAAGCATGGCCTGAATGCCGAAAAGGCTGAGGACGTCGCGTTGCCGCCTCAAGGCTGACGCTGCGCTGAAATTCGGCGATGCCACAAGAGTGTAACTGAACTTTCACGCAGGGCTTACGCCCTCTTTACCTTCGCGGCTTAAGCGTCGCTCCGCAGGGAGCCGACGATGATGACAACCGCCGCAACGCGAATCAACGAGCCGGCCCCTCAGGGCTCTGCCGATATGCTCGCCGCATCATTGGTGGCCGATCATATCGGGCAGGATGCGCCGCTGCGGGATGTGATCGCGATCTTCCGCGAGCGCGCCGACCTCGAAGCGCTGCCGATATTGGACGAAAATGACCGCCCCGTCGGCGCGGTGCTCGAACGCGACATCCGTGCGCTGCTGTTGAATCCCTATGGCCATGCGCTGTTGCAGAACCGTGCGCTGTATCGCGAGCTTGGGCGTTTCATTCGCGTAGTGCCCGTGGCCGAGATCGACACGGGCCTCGCGCGGCTGTTCGGCCTGATCGCCGACGGCTCGGGTCATGAGACGGTGATCGTGACGCGGGGCGGCCGCTTCGCGGGTAGCCTCGGCGGGCGGGCGATGCTGCGCATGGCTGCGCACCGCGAGGCCGCGATCGGCGCCGCACGCGACCGGCGACTACGGGTGATCGCTGACGCCGGCGACGCTATGCGGGCTGAGACGGCGTTGGTGTCGCAGGAGATAGAGCAGGCATCGGCACTGTTGCTGACGGCGGCGGAGTCGATGGGAAGGCGCGCTTCGGACACGGGTGCGAAGGGGCTTTCGGTGATGTCGGCTGCCGCGCAGGCTGCCGACAATGTCGGCGCGATTGCCGCGCAGGGCCATGAACTCGCCAAGGCGCTGGACACGCTGGGGAGCGAAGCGGGCGAAGCACGCGCATCGACCGCGCGAATCGCCGAACTGGTCGAGGATGGCGGCCTGCGGGTGCGCGATCTGGGCGCCGCGACCGGCGAGATCGGCAAGGTTGTCGAGACGATCGACGGCATTGCCCGACGGATCAACCTGCTCGCGCTCAATGCCACGATCGAGGCGGCACGCGCTGGCGAGGCCGGACGCGGCTTTGCGGTGGTCGCCGCCGAGGTCAAGGCGCTGGCGCAGCAGGCGCGCAATGCGGCGGCGCAGGTGGGCTCGAAGATAGCGTTGATCCGCGCCGGGGTCGGCAATGTCACCGACAATCAGGACGGTATCGAGGGGGCGATCGTCGCGCTCGACGGGCTATCGGCAACGATAGACGATGCGGTTTCGCGCAACGGCGCGGCGACACATCGCATCGCCGCGAATGTCCATGACGCGGTAAGCGCCAATGACCATATCCGCATGGAGGCTGTCGATATCAGCGAAGCCGCGACCCACGCTGCGCTGGGATCGGGTGAGATCATGTCGGTGGCGCAGTCGCTGACGCAGGGCGCATCGCGGCTGCAACGGCGGCTCGGGGAGTTTCTGCAGGATATCGGCAGGGCCTGAAAACCCTCCCCATCTGCGATGGGGAGGGTTAGGCAATCACTGCGCCTGATCGGCCCGCCCCGCGCCCTGCCCGTCGAGATTTTGCGACACGAAGTCCCAGTTGATCGTCTTCGCCAGCACTTCTTCGGCGAATTTCGGCCGGGCGTTGCGATAGTCGATATAATAAGCATGCTCCCACACATCGATCGTGAGCATTGGCACCATGTCATTGGCGACCGGCGTGTCGGCGTCGTGGAGCGATGTGATCTTGATCGCATCGCCATCCCAGACCAGCCAGGCCCAGCCGCTCCCGAAATGCGCGACCGCTTCGGCGGCGAGCTTATCGAGCAAAGTCTTCTGATCGCCGAACCCGGCTTCGATCGCCTTGGCCAGCTTGTCCGATGGCGTGGTCGATCCGGCGGGTGCGAGGCACTGCCAGAAGAAGCTGTGGTTCCAGATCTGCGCCGCGTTGTTGAACAGCGGCTTGTCAGCGGCACCGCGCGCCAGCTTGATCACCTCGAGCAGCGATTTGCCGGCGAGCCCCTTCTCGTCGATCCAGCCATTGACCTTGTCGACATAGGCCTTGTGATGCTTGCCATGATGATAGTCGAAGCTCTCGGCCGACAGCACCGGTTCGAGCGCGGTCTTGTCGAACGGAAGCGGTGGAAGCGTGAACGCCATTGCGGTAACTCCGTGGGATATCTGGACTTCGGTCCCGCCCTAAACGGCTGACATGCCGCGGAGGTCCAACAAAAATTTCTCATAGGCCTTATCGTTGCACTGCAATAACGAGACACGTCTTTGGATGTGGCAAAAACGCGCGCGCTCCCCTAAAGTGATCTCCGAAACGATCCGGGCCCGAGGGTGGGGCGGATCGGATATGCGACAGGGGAGCTCGGCGCATGGACAAATTTTTCGGTAATCTACATCTCGTATTGCTGGCCGGTCTGGTCGCCGCGATCGCTCTGATCGCCTATATCCACCCGGACAGCGGTACGACAATCAACTATGTCATGCGCTGGCTGCATGTGTTCTTCGGCATAACCTGGATCGGCCTGCTCTATTATTTCAACTTCGTGCAGATCCCGACGATGCCGTCGGTGCCCGCCGAATTGAAGCCGGGCGTGTCGAAATATATCGCTCCCAAGGCGCTATTCTTCTTCCGCTGGGGCGCCGCCTTCACCGTACTGACCGGCCTCACCGTGGCCCACCTGACCGGCTATCTGCATCAGGCGTTGCTGCTTGAGGCCGATTACCGCCTCATCGGCATCGGCATGTGGCTCGCGCTGATCATGGCGTTCAATGTCTGGGTGTTCATCTGGCCTGCCCAGAAGATCGCGCTTGGCATCGTCGATGGGACGCCAGAGGCGAAGGCGGCGAATGCGCGCAAGGCGATGATCTTCTCGCGCACCAACACGCTGCTTTCGATCCCGATGCTTTATGCGATGACCAACGCCAATCTCGGCTGAGGCCTTACACCGACGATATGGGGCGGTGGCTGCGGCTGCCGCCCTTTTTCGTTTATGCGGGCCGCCGCCTTTTCCAGATCCGCAACGCACCGCGCACTGCGTTGCGCACCGGCGTCCCAAGGGGCAATCGATCGATCGGCCCCGGCGCGGAGATGTCGGTGCGTGACGGGCGCTGAACGCCCAGTTGCGGCTGCGCGAGCCAGGCCGAGATTTCGGGATGCGCCTCGCGGAACCAGTTATAAGCCCCGTCAACGTCCATCGGCCCGCCTGCGGGATCGCCGGCGGCACGGTTCAGCATTGCTTCGAGATAGGGCACCAGCCCCTCAATCGCGGCCCGGCCGAAGCCCATGAAATGCGCGAGCCGGATCGGATTGTCATGCTCCGCCAGCGCGAGCGGCGTCGCCGTCGCGTCGACATGCCCACGGCCGTCGGGAAAGATATAGCCGCCATAGAAGATATCGCCGCCTAGTATGTCCAGGATATCGAGCGCGGGGCCGATCGCCGCCGTGAAGCCGGGGACGAAATCGAGATCGTCCTCGAACATCAGGATTCGATGGCAGCCGAGATCGCGCGCCTCGGTCAATATGCCGAGTTGACTGAGGAAAGCGCCGCGCGCACCGATCGTGCGGAATGGACCGGCATCGTCGGGACGGATCGCTGGGAAAAGCCGCACCCTCGGATCGTCGAACGAGGTGCCGATGCTGGCGAGTTCGGCCGCCATATCGCGGCGGCGATCGGCGCGATCGGCGAGGTTGATCACATAGATGCGGTCGAAGCTTTTGAAGATGCGCTCGGCGGGGGTCATGTGGCGCGTGCTGCCGTTGCCGAGACTACTATCCCGTCATGCTGAACCAAGTTCAGCATGACTAAGAAGCAGAGAGGGGGCGCTTGCCCCGCACCTAGCTCGCCCGATCAAGCAGATCGTGCCGCCGCAGCGCATGGCGCAACTGATCGTAGCTCAGCTTCAGCGCCATCGCGGTCGCGCGCTGGTTGAAGCGGCAGCGGCGCAGCGCGGACTCGAGTAACGACCGTTCATGTTCGAGCACGGCCGCCCGAAAATCGTCGCAATCCAGTGCGGCGGCGGGCCTGGGTAGCGTCGGTACCGGATCGTTCGAATTTGGCCCGGCCGAAACGGGCGGCGTTGGGGGCGGTGTTGCTGCCGATACCGCCGAGGCTGCGGGCGCCCAGGGGCTCTCGAACGGATCGAACTGGATCGCGCCGACCGGACGCTCCGAATCGTCCCAGCGATAGACCGCGCGTTCGACGACGTTGCGCAGTTCGCGGACATTGCCGGGCCAGTCATAGGAGGCGAGCACGTCGGCTGCCTCCGCGCTGAAGCCGGGCCAGTGCGGCCAGCCGAGCTCGGAAGCCATCCGCCGCCCGAAATGATCCGACAGCACCGGCACATCGCCTTCGCGCGCGCGCAGCGGCGGCAAGGTCACGACTTCGAACGACAGCCGATCGAGAAGATCGGCGCGAAAGCGGCCCTTATCCACCAGATCTGGCAGATTCTCGTTGGTCGCCGCGACGATGCGGACGTCGACCCGGACGGAGCGCGACGATCCGATCCGGGTGATCTCGCCATATTCGACCGCACGCAGCAGCCGTTCCTGCGCGCCGGTCGACAAGGTCGCCAGCTCATCGAGGAACAGCGTGCCGCCATGCGCTTCTTCGAAGCGCCCGATCCGCACCTTGGTCGCGCCGGTGAAGGCGCCCGCCTCATGGCCGAACAGCTCGGCCTCGATCAGGGTCTCGGGCAGCGCCGCGCAGTTCATCGTGACGAGCGGGCCGTCCCAGCGTTTCGACAGGCGATGAAGCCGCTCGGCGACGAGTTCCTTGCCGGTGCCCCGCTCGCCGATGACGAGCACCGGCCGGTTGAGTTCGGCGGCGCGGCTGGCGCGCTCGACCGAGTCCATGAAGGCCAGCGACTGGCCAATGAAATTGCTCTCGCGCTCCATGCCACAAGGTTGGCGCATTTTCCCAAGTCTTGGCAATGCCAAATCGTGCCAACGCGGGCGCGGCACAATGAAAACCCGGATTTTCCGGGCTGAATCAAAACTGGCACGGACCCTGCAAAGACAGAAACAACACCGGCTTCGACCGGATCAGGAAACCAGTTCAGGGAAATCTACCATGTTCACTTTCGACAAGATCGACCTCCAGCGCATCACCGTCTCGACGATCGGCGCTGCGATCCTTTCGGCCATCTGCATCGTCGGCGCGGTCGCCCCCGCTCGCGCCGACATCGCTACCCATGCCGTGGTGCAGCTGATCAAATAACCCCTATAGTATCCGCGTAAGCAAGGAGCCTGACCCATGGGAATTTTCTCCCGCACCCGAGACATCATCGCCGCCAACGTCACCGATCTGCTCGATCGGGCCGAAGACCCCGCGAAGATGGTCCGCATGATCATCCTCGAGATGGAGGAAACGCTGGTCGAGGTTCGCTCCTCCGCCGCCCGCACCATCGCCGACCAAAAGGAAATGCGCCGCCAGATCACCAAGCTCGAAACCGTCCAGGCGAACTGGATGGAAAAGGCCGAGCTGGCGATGTCGAAGGGCCGCGAGGACCTTGCCAAGGCGGCACTCGTCGAAAAGCAGAAGGCCGGCGACCTGGTCGATCAGCTCAATGACGAGATCGGCCTGCTCGACGATGCGCTCAAGGCTTCGGAAGGCGATATCGCCAAGCTCCAGGGCAAGCTGCGCGAAGCGCGCGCGCGCCAGAACAGCATCGTCACCCGCCTCGAATCGGCGCACAACCGCGCGAAGATGCGCGAAATGTATGCCGGCCCGAAGATCGACGAGGCGATGTCGCGCTTCGATCTGATGGAACGCCGGGTCGATTGGGCCGAGGGCCGCGCCGAAGCCGCCGGCATGGGCGCCGCACCGAAGAGCCTTGACGAGGAAATCGCCGAGCTGCGCTCGAACGACAAGGTCGAGGCAGAACTGGCCGCGCTGAAGGCGCGCTCGGCTCCGAAGGAAGGCTGAGACGATGGAAGATGTGCTCGTCCCCATCGCCGTATGCGGCATGCTCTTTGTCGGGCTGCCCTGGCTGATCTTCCACTATGTCACCGCGTGGAAGAAGAATGGCGGCCTGACGGTGGAGGACGAGCGTCTTCTCGACGACCTCCACGAAATGGCCCGCAGGCTCGACGACCGGCTCGGAACCTTGGAACGGATCCTCCAGGAGGATCCCACCTACCGCCCCCGCGCCAGCAGCATCGACCGCACAGAGACCGTGGATTGGCGCCGCGACAACTGATCGCCGGCAGCCTAGCTAAAAGAAGGGAAAGTTCGAAATGTCCGCACGCCGCACCAAATTCTACCTCGACAAGCGCAATCGCAAATGGAGCGGCGTGTGTTCGGGCCTTGCCGATTATACCGGCGTCGATGTCACCCTGATCCGGGTGGGCGTCGTCCTGCTCACCTTCATGACCTCGGGCTGGGCGATCCTGGCCTATTTCGTCACCGCATGGGTCGCCACCGACCGCCCGAGCGAATTCGCCGACATGAGCAAGGAAGACACCAAGTTCTGGCAATCGGTGCGGGCACGCCCCGGCCGCTCGGTCCGCGACGTCCACTCCAAGTTCCGCGACATCGATCGCCGCATCGCCGACATCGAGCTTCACGTCACGAGCAGCGCGACCAACTCGGCGCTCGCGAAGGAAATCGACGCGCTGCGCTGAGCCGCAGGCCGAAGGAAAGGAAGTCAGCATGTCCTGGGGATCACCACTTTTCGTCCTTGCGTTGATCGCGATCAGCACCATCGGCTGGGTTTTGACCACCGCAATCCGCGCGCGGCACGGCTATCCGGTGGAAGGCGAATGGGGCGGCGTCGCCCATAAGGCCGACAGCCTCGACACGACGCGCAAGATCGAGCTGCTCAGCACTGAAAACGGCAATCTGAAGGGCCGGCTGGCACGGCTGGAAGATCGCCTGTCGGTATTGGAGCGCATCGCCACCGATCGCGCACTCCGGCTCGGCGAAGAGATCGAAGCATTGCGCTGAGCCGCCAGGCCCGCCGTTGATCGAAGCTCAATGCTGTTCGTCGAAAGGGTCGGTGAACAGGACTGTAAATAGGCCAATCGGCCAGTACGGGGATTACGATGCAGATACCTTTTGACGTCTTGGCGCCGGTCGCCGCCTTTCTAGGTACGCTCGCTATCGGTGGCTGGGTTTTCACCACCTGGCTGCGGATGAAGCATGGCTACCCGCTTGAAAACAGCTGGGGCAAGGCGATCTATCCGCGCCAGAACGAGGAGATGGTCGAGCGGGTCAAGCTGATCGGTCAGGAGAACGCCCAGCTTCGCGCCGAGCTCTCCGCGATCAAGGATCGTCTCGCGACGGTCGAACGCATCGTCACCGATGGCAGCTACCGCCTCGATCGCGAGATCGACGCGCTGCGCGGCCCCACCAACTGATCTGCTGAAGGGAGCAGGGCAATGGCATCACAGTTTATTTTTCCGGCGATGGTGTTCGCCATCCCGATCACCGCCATCCTCGCCAATGTCGCGTGCAAGTGGATGAAGCTCAAGGAAAAGCAGATCGACGCGCTGTCGACCGAATCCGCCGAGAAGGCCGCGCAATATGCGGCGAAGACCGAGCGGCTCGAACAGCGGGTCGCTGTGCTCGAACGGATCATCACCGATCGCTCCAACGGGCTGGCCGACGAGATCGATCGCCTGCGGGACGCGCCGCTCAACTGATCAGCTAGGGAACGACAGATATGAACCCGTTTGAAATGGTCGTGGCGATCATCGCCATAACGGCGATCGCAAGTGTGCTGCGTGCGAAATATGGCGTCGTCCGGCGCGGCAAGGGCGAGGAGTTCGTTCGCCCGACCGACGACAAGGAAAATGAGCGGCTGCGCGGCGAACTGCGCGCGCTGAAAGAGCGAATCGCGGTGCTCGAACGTATCGCGACCGATGGCAACAGCGGCGCCCAGCTCGATCGCGAGATCGAAGCGCTCCGGCACCGCGACTGATGTTCAAATAGCGCGATTTCCGAGTCCTTGGATGAGCCATCCAACTCGAAATCGCTAGTGGAGACAGGACCATGCAGGATCCCATATTCTGGCTGACGATCAGCGGCGCTAGTCTGGTCGGCCTCATTGTTCTCGCCATCACCGCCCTCACAGGCTGGCGTGGCTGGCTTCAGCTTGAGCGGATGAAGCTCGAACGGCGCGGCGTGCATGACGGCGGCCGCGAGCCCGGCCCGGCGGGGCCCTCGCCTGCCGCGCGGATCGAGCTTGCCGATCTCAAGGAGCGCATCCGCAAGCTCGAGGCGATCGCGGCGGGCGTGGATCTTTAGGGCACACACCCGCTCACCATGTCCCCGGTCTATACACCTCTGGTCGGGGTGACGAGTGAATGCATATGCCTCGCCGGGATGACGTACTGGGGAAAATGTTCTACGCGCGTCGCCGATGACCGCCTTTACCGACCTTATCGACGAATATGAATTCCTTGACGCTGACGATCGTTACCGGCTGCTGATCGATCTCGGTCGCGCGCTCGAGCCGATGCCGGAAGCGCTCAAGACCGATGCGACGCTGGTGCGTGGATGTTCGGCGTCGGTGTGGGTCTACCCCACCGTACGCGATGACGGCACGCTGCACTTTCTCGCCGACAGCAACGCCGCGATCACCAAGGGGATCATCGCGCTGGTGCTGGCGACCGTACAGGATCGCCCCGCCGCCGAGATCCGCGACACCGATATCGCTGAAAAACTCGCGCCGTTCGATCTAAAGAACCAGCTCAGCTCGAACCGGACGCAGGGCATCCCCAACATGATCGCGCTGATCCGCGCCACGGCCGAGCGCTACGCCTGATGCGGCGGCTATTCGCCATTGCGCTACTGGTAGCGACGCCACTTGCGGCGCAGACGGCGCCGGTCGGCACGCTTGATATCGCCGGCGAGCGTTTCGCACCGGCCGATATCCTCGACGCGCGGGCAATGCCCGATATCAATGGCAAGGCCGGCGTGATGATCACGCTCTCGCCGGCGGGTGCGAAGCGGTTGACCGAGATCACCGAATCACTGGCGGGCAAGCCGATGCTCGTCGCGCTCGACGGCAAGACCTTGATGGCGGAGATGATCCGCGGCCCGATCCGAGACGGCGTTGTCAGCGTGCCTGGCCGCTTCACGCTTCCGGAAGCCGAGGCGCTGGCAAAGCGCATCTCGGGCAAGGACCCGCTGCCGGACGATCTCGCCGACTGAACCGGCGCTATTCGCGGCCCGGGCGCCGTTCCTCGGCTCGCCGCAAAATCTCGAACGCCGCCTGCACGGCCTGAAACTTCACCGCGGCGGCGGCGTCATTGGGCTTCACGTCGGGGTGATTCGCCTTGGCGAGCCGGCGCCACGCCGTCTTGATCGCCTCGAAATCGGCGTCGACCTCGAGCTCGAGCTGCGTGAAGGCGTTCATCTCGTCGCGGCTCCAGCGGCCGTCGCCGGGGCCAGCCCAGCCATAATGGGCCTGTTCGGCATAGCCTGCGGACGTGCGCTTCTCATCGGCTTCGCGCTGGGCGGCGTCCTCGGCGGAGAGTCCCTGAAAATAATCCCAGTTGCGATTATATTCGCCAGCATGCTCGGCGCAGAAATACCAGCGCTCGGGGCTGTTGGGCGATTTGGGCGCGGGGCAATCGCCCGGCTGGTTGCAATTATGCCGATCGCAGATCCGCACCTTCACCGCGCCGCGCTCGCTGCCATAGCCGCGCCAGCGCGGGAATCCCCAGTCGTTCCGTGATGAATTATTCGCCATAATCTACCCTTATACCGCAAACCCCCTGAACCGGCCATTGCGGATTGGCGATCGGCCGCTGATTGAGCGGGGCGGGGCGCAACCTATCCTGCATCGCAAAATAAATATCGGGAGCGTAACCCGACATTTACCCCACCCCTTTAAGCTTCTCCCGACACCTGATCTGCCGCTGGCGGATGGGCAGGCTTAACCGGTCGTATTCGGGAATCACGGCAGATGGCTTTAGACATGACGATATTGGCACCCAGACCGAAGGGCGCGGCGGAAACGATCGCGGCGCTGCTCACGGCGGACGGCGGCAAGAGCCATCCCTATATTGCGAGCAACATTTTCGCGCGCGGGCGTGAAGCGGCGCGCGATCTGGCCGACGCCGTCCATTTCCTCGCGACCCTGCACGGCCGGCACCCCGGCGTGATCGAATTCGCCCGTGACCGCGCCGGCGATGGCGCCGCGCACGCATGGCTCGAAGAGGCGGCCGCCGCCTTCTCCGAAGAGCGCAGCTACCTCACCAAGATCGTGGTTGCGGCGGGCCCGCTGCCGAGCACGCCCGGCCAGGCCGAATCGGAAGCCGCCGTGTCCGGGCAACGCCATGCGCTCGAGATGCTCGCCAAATCCGATCGCACCGGCTGCGCGGTCGGCGCGGCGATGGCGCTCGTGCTCGACTGGCGCGCGGCGCGCACCGTGATCGACGCCGCCGCGCAGCGCTTCGGCGTCACCCTGACGCCGCCTGCCTTGCCGTCGCAGCGTCAGACGCTCGCGCTGGCAGAGGCCGCCGAGACGCCGGGAATCGAGCGCGCGATGGTGTTCGGCGCACAGCAGCTGCTCGTCCAGCATCGCGGGCTGTGGAGCCTGCTCGAAGCTCGCTCCGAAGCGCGGCTGGGGATTTAGCCCGCAAAACCAAGGTTGCCTGGACCGCGATCGCCCCGTATCGGCATGAGTCGATAGCTTGAGGGACGAGTTCTATGCGCTTCGACGGCACCGCCAATTATATCGCGACACAGGACCTGAAGGTCGCGGTCAATGCCGCTGTGACCCTGCGCCGTCCGCTGCTCGTCAAAGGCGAGCCCGGCACCGGCAAGACCGTCCTCGCGCATGAGATCGCGGCCGCGACCGGCGCACCGCTGATCCAATGGCACATCAAATCGACCACCAAGGCCCACCAGGGCCTGTACGAATATGATGCGGTGGCCCGGTTGCGCGACGGCCAGCTCGGCGACGAGCGGGTCCATGACATCGCCAACTATATCAAGCGCGGCAAACTGTGGGACGCGTTCACCTCGCCCAAACTGCCGGTGCTGCTGATCGACGAGATCGATAAGGCGGACATCGAGTTCCCGAACGATCTGCTCCAGGAGCTCGATCGTATGTCGTTCGACGTCTACGAGACCGGCGAAACGATCGCGGCCAAGGAGCGGCCGATCGTCGTGATCACGTCGAACAACGAGAAGGAACTGCCCGACGCGTTCCTGCGCCGCTGCTTCTTCCATTATATCAAGTTTCCCGAGCGCGAGACGATGCAGTCGATCGTCGACGTCCACTTCCCCGGTATCCAGAAGATGCTGGTCAGCAAGGCGATGGACATCTTCTACGGCATCCGCGAGGTGCCGGGCCTCAAGAAGAAGCCGTCGACCAGCGAACTGCTCGACTGGCTCAAGCTGCTCCTCGTCGAGGATATGCCGCTCGAGGTACTCCAGTCCGCCGACACCAGGAAAGCGATCCCACCGTTGCACGGGGCGCTGCTCAAGAATGAGCAGGACATCATGCTGTTCGAGCGGCTGGCGTTCCTGAGCCGGCGCCAGCAGGGGAGTTGAGAGCCCACGGGTAGCCGCGTGACGGAAAAGCTCGGCAGCGGCGCCACCCGTTTCAGCCGCGTCCGCGCGCGCCTCGAATCGCGCGCGCCGACCAGCTGCCTCGGTACCTTCGTCTTCGAGTTCCTGCTGTTCGCCTTCAAGCAGGGCTGGGCCTGCCTGTTCGGCGCGCTGATGCTCGTGCTGCTGCTCGGCACGCATTTCTTCTACCCCGCCGATGCACCGGTCGCGCGCTATGATTTCCTCACGTTGGCGGCGCTGCTGATCCAGATCGGCATGCTGTGGTTCCGGCTGGAAAGCTGGAGCGAGGCGAAGGTGATCCTCGCCTTCCATATCGTCGGCACGGTAATGGAGCTGTTCAAGACGGCGCATGGTTCGTGGGTGTATGGCGGGCCCGGCCTGCTCAAGATCGGTGCGGTGCCTTTGTTCTCGGGCTTCATGTATGCTGCGGTCGGATCCTATATCGCCCGCGTCTGGCGGATCTTCGACTTCCGCTTCACCCATTTCCCGCGCCGGACGACAATGGTGTCGCTGGCGGCGGCGATCTATGTCAACTTCTTCGCGCACCATTGGCTGCCCGATGTGCGGCTGCTGCTGTTCATGGCGACCGCGCTGATCTTCGGCCGGAGCTGGGTCTATTATCGCCCGTTCCGGAAACACCGCCGGATGCCGCTGCTGGTCGGTTTCTTCCTCGTTGCCTCGTTCATCTGGTTCGCCGAGAATATCGGTACCTTCGCTCATGTCTGGAGCTATCCGTCGCAGAAAGCCGGCTGGACGATGGTGTCGCCGGCAAAGCTCGGCGCCTGGTATCTGCTGATGATCATCAGCTTCGCCCTCGTTTCGCTCGTCCATGGCGAGGAGACGCTGCCCCCGCCGGAGACGCGCGCAACATGACCGAGCCACATTATCTGCTGACGCTCGCTTGCCCCGACCGGCCCGGGATCGTCGCGCGCGTGACCGGCGAGCTGTTCGCCAATGACGCCAATATCCTCGAGGCGCATCAATATGACGATCAGGAGTCAGGCCGCTTCTTCGCGCGGATCGCGTTCAGCCTGCCGGGATCGACTGATGCCGACGCGGTGCGCCGGGCGTTCGCGCCGATCGGCGAGAGCTTCGACATGGACTGGGCTATCCGATCGAGCGACGACCGGATGAGGGTGTTGATCCTCGCCTCGAAATTCGATCACTGCCTGGTCGACCTGCTCTACCGCTGGCGGATCGGCGAGCTGCGCATGGACGTCGCCGGGATCGTATCGAACCATCCGCGCGAGACCTACGCCGCAGCCGATCTCGGCGATCTGCCCTTCCACCATCTGCCCGTCACCGCCGCGACCAAAGCGAGCCAGGAGGCGCAGATCAAGGCAATCGTGGCGGAGAGCGGCGCCGAGCTCGTCGTGCTCGCGCGCTATATGCAGATCCTGTCGGACGACCTTGCCGGCTTTCTCGCGGGGCGGTGCATCAACATCCACCACAGCTTCCTGCCCGGCTTCAAGGGCGCGAAGCCCTATCATCAGGCGCATAGCCGCGGGGTGAAGCTGATCGGTGCGAGCGCGCATTATGTCACTGCCGACCTCGATGAGGGGCCGATCATCGAGCAGGATGTCGAGCGGATCAGCCATCAGGACAGCCCCAATGACCTGATCCGCAAGGGCTGCGACATCGAACGCCGCGTGCTCGCCCGCGCGGTCGCCGCGCATATCGAGGGGCGGGCATTCGTCAGCGGCAAGAAGACCGTCGTCTTTCGCGACTGAATTCGGTCATGCTGGCCTGCGAATGGCGCGCTTCTCGCTTCCGGCGCTCACGCACTTTAAAGTACGCTGGGCGCCGGGTCTCGAAGCGCACCATTCTCGCCACAGCCTGATGCGAATTCGGGCCTATGGCCCTGATCTGACCTTTAACGCCTCGGCAGGCTCGGTCATTTCCCTTTGTAGTAACGCTCGCGGGTGTTGGACCAGATGATCTGGGCGACGCCGACCAGCGCGAGCAGCGCGCCCCACAGGCACCATTGCTTGTCGCCGACCATGAAGCCGACGCGGAAGGCGAGGTTGAGGCCCTGGAGGATCCAGACGCCGCCCATCGCCACCATCGCCAGGCCGAGCAGGCTGCTGATCGCCCGCATGATACCGTTGAATATTTCGCTCATGGCTTTCTCGCTTGTCGTTTGGCCGGATCAGGCTTGGGTCGGTTTGAACGTCATCGCCACGCCGTTCATGCAATAACGCAGCCCGGTCGGTTGCGGGCCGTCGTCGAAGACATGGCCGAGATGGCCGCCGCATGTCGCGCAACGGACCTCGGTGCGGGACATCGCCAGCGAACGATCGTCGCGCCGCGCGATGCTGCCGGGCAGGACATCCCAGAAGCTGGGCCAGCCGGTGTGGCTGTCATATTTGGTCTGCGATCTGAAAATGGCGGTGGCGCACCCGGCACAGGCGAAGACGCCCGGGCGATGCTCGTTGAGGAGCGGGCTGGTGAAGGGCCGCTCGGTGCCGCCGCCGCGCAGCACGGCGTAGCTCGCGGGGCTCAGCATGGAGCGCCATTGGGCATCGCTGTGCTGAACGGGGAAGCGCTCGGCCGGCGCGTCGGGCTGCATTTCGGTCAGCGCGAAACGCCCGGCGATGGCGATCGCCACCACGCCGACGCTTGCCATGCCGATGAATTCACGCCGTGTCATATCGATGTCCCGTGGCGTCAGGGTCGGCGGAAGGGCTCGCCCCGGTCGGCGGATGCTAGGCGCGGGAGAGGTCGGCTGTCCAGTTGAACGCGCTAAATCGGACGACTTCGCCCGCCTTTTCGCAGCCGGGACTTGAACTTGCGTCCCGTCGCGCGGCATGGGGACCTGCATGACGTCCGATGATCAACGGGCCCAGCCGCCGGTGCCGCCACTGGCTGGCGAGGAGGTGGCGGAGGCGATGCTGGTGCCGCCGACGGTGGCGCCGGTGGAGCCCGCGCATGATCCGCGATCCGGCCTGACGCCAGCGCCGCCGAACCGCTTACTCCCGATCATCATCGGCGCCGCCTTGTTCATGCAGACGCTCGATTCGAATGTCGTATCCAACGCCCTGCCGACGATGGCACGTGCGCTCGGCGAGACCGTCGTGTCGCTCAATATCATCATCAGCGTCTATCTGGTCGCGGCCGCGGTGTTCCTGCCGATGTCGGGCTGGATCGCCGATCGCTTCGGCGCGCGCAGCGTGTTCCGCGCGGCGATCGCGGGGTTCGCGCTGAGCTCGATGCTGTGCGGGCTGGCGGAGAATCTGCCGCTGCTGGTCGCCGCGCGGATGTTGCAGGGGCTCGCGGGGGCGATGATGGTGCCGGTCGGGCGGCTCGTCCTGCTGCGCAGCGTGCCCAAATCGGAGATGGTGCAGGCGATGGGCTGGCTGACGGTGCCCGCGCTGCTCGGCCCCATCCTCGGCCCGCCGATCGGCGGCTTCATCGTCACCTTCCTGTCGTGGCGCTGGATTTTCTTCATCAACGTGCCGATGGGCGTGATCGGGGTGGTGCTGGCGACGCTCTACATTCCCGATATCCGCGAGACGGTGCGCGAGAAGCTCGATCTGCGCGGCTTCTTCCTCACCGCCTGCTGCCTGGCGACATTGGTGTTCGGCTTCGACAATCTCGGGCGGAGCGGCATGCCGGCCTGGTCGGTCGCGCTGCTGCTCGCGGCGAGCGCGATCTCCGGGGTGCTCTACTGGTTCCATTGCCGCCGCACCCCGCACGCGATCCTGGATCTCAGCCTGCTGCGCATCCCGACCTTCACGGCGGGAACGATCGGCGGGCTGTTCTCGCGGCTGATCATCGGCGGGCTGCCCTTCCTGCTCGCGCTGCTGCTGCAGATCGGCTTCGGGCTGAGCCCTTTCGAATCCGGAATGCTCACCTTCGCCAGCGCGGTCGGCGCGCTGGCGATGAAGGCGACGGCGCGGCCGATCATCCGCCGCTTCGGTTTCCGCACCGTGTTGATCGGCAATGCGCTGATCGTGTCGGGCACGACGATCACCTATATGTTCTTCCGATCGGACAGCGCGCACTGGTTGCTGATCTTCCTGTTGCTGGCCAACGGCTTCTTCAGGTCGCTCCAGTTCACCGCGCTCAACGCGATCGCCTTCGCCGATGTGCCGCAGGAGCGGATGAGCCGCGCGAGCAGCTTCGCATCGATGGCGCAGCAGGTGGCGCAGAGCATCGGCGTCGGCATCGCCGCGCTGTCGCTCCATTATACGATGCTCTGGGATCATGGCCCCGGCCGGGCGGGGCCGATCACCGCGCAGGACATCACCCCGGCATTCGGCGCACTCGCCGCGATCTCGCTGATCGGGCTGTGCTTCTATGTGCGGCTCGCGAAGGACGCGGCGGACGAGGTGGCGGGGCGGCCGTTCAAGGCGGCGGCGTGATCGAAACCAGCGATTTGGGAGCGAAAAAACCTCGCTTTTACGGCTTTTCGAGCGATTTTGGGGGCATTTTTGTTAATTCTGATACAAAAGAAAACCGCATAAGATACTGTAATAAAAATATAAATCTGAAAAATTTAACAATAAACGGCCAATTTCAGCTTCGCCCGCCCGAACTGCCGGTCGTCGAACAGTCCTTATAGCACAACGGGGCCGCCAGGGACAGGGCCGAACAGCGTCGGGGACGCCGCGCCAGGCCGTTGTCGCGACGGCGTTCAGACCCTAGGCTTGCACCGCAGGCAGGCGAGGGATGTCCGGTGAAGCGGTCGATGCGGATGACGGCGGCGATGTGGCGGCAGGCGGCGCTCTATGGGGCGTTGCTGGCGGCGGGCACGGTCATCCTGCAATGGCTCGATTATCAGCGGCTCGCGCGGGCGCATAGCGACGACATCTATGTGGGGCTGATCGCCGCCGGCTTCCTTGGTCTGGGGCTGTGGATCGGGGCGCGGGTGATCGGCCGGCCGGCGGTGGCGCCGCCGTTCGACGGCAATCCGAAGGCGCAGGCCGCGCTCGGCATCAGCGCGCGCGAGATGGCGGTGCTGGCCGCGCTGGCGCAGGGCAAGGCGAACAAGGAGATCGCACGCGATCTCGATGTATCGCCCAACACGGTGAAGACGCATGTCGCGCGGCTGTACGAGAAGCTCGGTGCGCGCAGGCGGACCGATGCGATCCGGCGCGCGCGGGAACTGGGGCTGCTCGCGTGAGGGGTGAGCGGTGGGCGGCGATATGTAGCCCTCCCCTTCAGGAGAGGGGCTAAGAGGGCTGACACCGTTTCACGCCGCCGCCCGATCGGTCAAATCACCCTTTCGGGCGATTGCTCCGGCCCGCTTTGCGGCGTCTGATGTGGGCATCGGAACGAAAGAGGGAGCGGGCAATGCTGAAACTGATCCTGAAATATGGCGCGATCGGCGGAGTGATCGTCGGGGCGCTGATGATCTTCCTCGTGCTGGGGCCGGGCGGTCATCTGGGCGGCGCGATGGGGATGGCGCTCGGCTATCTGTCGATGCTGATCGCGCTGACGGCGGTGTTCGTCGGGGTGAAGAAGTGGCGCGACGACGAGGGCGGCGGGGTGATCCGCTTCTGGACGGCGTTCGGCATGGGGCTGGCGATCAGCATGATCGCGGGGGTGATCTATGTGTTCGCCTGGGAAGCGGCGCTGGCGTTCAGCGGCATGGATTTCACCAACCAATATGCCGACATGATGATCCGCGGCGCGCATCAGCAGGGGCTGAAGGGCGCGGCGCTGGCAAAGGCGATCGCCGATGCCGAGGATTTTCGGCGCAGCTATGCCGATCCGCTGTTCCGGATGCCGATGACCTTTGTCGAGATCTTCCCGGTGGGCGTGCTGGTGTCGCTGGTGAGCGCGCTGGTGCTGCGTAACCCACGGATTCTGGCGAAGCGGGGGTGAATTTCGCGCGGTCTATGCTATCCGGTCCGCTGCCGTACCGGCCGCTGATCGGGGGTGACGATGACCCAGACGATATTAGACTATATCCTCCCGATGTTCGCCGGGGCCGTCATCGGCCTGCTGATCGTGGGCGTCGCAGCCGGCCTGTGGTGGCTGTGGTGGGTGCTGCCGCGCCGCCATGCCGAGAAGATGCACCTGCGCATCCGCGATGCGAAGGCGCGGGCGGATGTCGAGGATGCGTTTCGCAAGACGATCACGCAGCTGCTCGGCGGGATCGCGGTGCTGCTGGGGACGGGGGTCGCTTATGTCCAGCTCTCGCAACAGCATGATCAGGCGCGGCTGCAGGCGAAGGCGTCGCGCGATCTGCTGATCAGCAATCAGATCGCGAAGAGCTTCGAACTGCTCGGCAGCGACAAGATGATGTCTCGGATCGGCGGCGTCTATGCGCTCGAAAATATCATGAACACATCGAAGGACTATCATTTCTCGATCCTCGAATCGCTGACCGCCTTCGTCCGCATGCAGAGCCAGGCGACACCGACCGTCGCCGAGGACGTGCAGGCGGCGATGCTGGTGATCGGCCGGCGCAATGCGCAGATCAACGACAATCCCGATCTGCGCGGGGCGAAGCTGGCGGGGGCCAGCCTTTATCTGGCCGGTCTGGTGAAGGCCAATCTCACCGGGGCCGATCTTCAATCGGCCAATCTGGGCCATGCCAATCTCAGCTGGTCGGATATGACCGGGGTCAGGCTCGTCAATGCCGACCTGACCTGGCTCGACATGACCGACGCGAAGCTAGCGCATGCCGACTTTACGGGCGCCAATTTCAAGAGCGCGATCCTCGACTTCGCCGATCTGACGGAGAGCAACGTGACGCAGGCGCAGCTCGACCTGGCGTGCGGATATCATACGAAACTGCCCCCGGGGATGAAAGTCCGCGATTGCGGCAAGGACGATCGTCCGGACTATAGCCTCGATCCGGCGGATCGGGAGTGATCACCGACGACGTGGGGGATAAGGCGGCTGGAGGATGTGGTGACGCTGGCGGCGGGCGAGGGGCTGGCGTTGGTATCGGTGGAGGCGATCTAGAGCGAAGGCGTGGTGTCTGGACCCCGGCAAGGTTATGATAGGGCATGGCAGCGACCGACCAGATTCCTATCGCCATGCGGATCGTCATCGAGCAGCCGGTGATCGGCGTCGTTCATAGCCTGCAGGCGAAGGACGAGAGCCCGCTCGATCCCAAATCGTCGTGCAGTGGCGAGCCGCTGTCGTTCGAATTCACCATCCGCGTCGGGCCCGGCCCCAGATTTTTCGGCGATCAGGTGCGCCGCGAGGGTCCGGTGCGGCGTTTCGTCTATATCCGCATCGGCGATCTTGCGGGCGACCCATCGTCGCCCTGGTCGCGCCGGATGAAGATCGACATTCACGATATCGATCAGGCGACGATCGATCGCGCGTCGGCGGGCGGCGTGATCGAGACGGTCGTCAACGGGACGGGCAAGGATGGGACGCCGGCGTGCGCGACGATCAGGCCGACGGCGCGGCGCGTTGTCGCAGGGTGATGCCGCGCGCGGTCCGGATGGCGAACCTCCCTCGGCAATCGCACCGAAATAGGCCACAGCGCTGACATGCCCGACGAGCGCCGCCACGCCCCCGCCACGGAACGCAACCGCGATCCGATCCTCGCGATCCTGCGCGAGGTGCTGCCAGCGGAGGGAACCGTCCTCGAAATCGCGAGCGGCACCGGCGAGCATGTCGTGCATTTCGCGAAGGCGCTGCCCGGGCTGGTCTTCCAGCCGAGCGATCCCGATCCCGACGCGCTGGCGTCGATCCGCGCCTGGGCGATGGCGGCGAAGCTCAACAATGTCCGCCCGCCGCTGCTGCTCGACGCGGCGGCGCCCGAATGGCCGATCGAGCGGGCCGACGCGATGCTGTGCATCAACATGGTGCATATCAGTCCGTGGGCGGCGACGGTGGGGTTGATGCGGCAGGCGGCGAAGCTGCTGCCGGCGGGTGGACCGCTGGTTTTTGTACGGGCCCTATGTGCGTGACGGCGTCGAGACGGCGGCTTCGAATGTGGCGTTCGATGCGGATTTGCGGCGGCGCGATCCGGCGTGGGGGATCAGGCGGCTGGAGGATGTGGTGGCGCTGGCGGAGGGCGAAGGGCTGGCGTTGGTAGCGGTGGAGGCGATGCCGGCGAATAATTTGACTGTGGTGTTTCGCAAGGGCTGAATCCGAATTTGTGTCGGCCGGTCATCAGCCCCACATAGCTTACCAGTCTTTGCCGGTGGCCTCGATTGCAGCGAGAAGCGCGCGCTTGCTCTCGGTGCGGCGATTGCCTGCGTTGTGCGGTATGACAAGATCGTCGGCCAGCAGATCGCGGCGCTCGCTCAGCGCGGTAGCAAACTGCGCGAAATCGATGCGCCGGCCTTCCCAGCTTCTCGATGTTTCATCCTTCGACATTGGCGGCTCCATAGTCCCCGGCGGTTTCGAACCGGACGCGGCGTTTCGAAACCGGGCCGATAGATGCTCATCGGTCAGGCATATCTATTGGGGTGGCGGTCGGCAACTTGGCGATGGGTCGGGGGCAACTGATAAACGGTGACGCAATTGATTTAGTTGGGGGTAACTGGACGTGACCGTAATTCGTGGGAGGCGAGTCGGTGGCTGTTGGATGGCCGGCAAAGCCAAACAGCTAGTGTGGGCCATAGCTGTGCGGAAAGAGCTGCCGTATTTCGACGATGAGCATCCGCGATGCCGGCGCTACCTAGTGGTGCGTCGTTCTTCGCGTAGATTGGCAAACTCGGTAAGCCCAGGATGCACCCTAAATCGCTCCGCTCTGGCATCGAACGTCGCGGTCCGATTTTTGTAACGCCACACCCACTCGGTTCCGCCGCCTGTCTTTGGACGAACATAAGTGACTACCGAGTACTCAAACAAGCGCTTCAAGGCTTCTCCCGCATCCGGAATCTTATTTTTCTTTGTTTTCACTTTAGAATAGGATTCCTCAAACTGCGTCTTCGTAAATGTCACATAACCTATATCACGAACAGCACTTATAGAGTCTTCCCATTCCGGCCAGTGAGCCTTTATTTCATCGTCTAGCTCTTCTTTAAAATAAGTAGAATATTCTGGTCTGGCTGAAGAAATTTCTTCGTTCGTGAGTAGACTTGACGAGATTTTATCCTTTAAAATTATGTTTATAAAACTTATTACATCACGGGGTCGGTCTAGCGTGCGAGCTATAATGTGGTCCCACTTTTGCTGGGTGCCTCGCATACGGTAAGGGTCTATTAAATCTGTCCAGTGAAGGTCGTGGCCCGTCAGCTTCGTCATTCGAACATCAACCATCTGCTGAAGAGACTGGGAGTTCCAATTCAAAAATAGCGCGGCTCCCCGAGAAATTTTATTACGATCGGAAAAATTAAATGAATCCCAAAGATCATGTCGGAGATATACAAAGGGGCGAACTATTTGATCATTATCTTGACCTTGCCCCCTAAAGGTCTGAGCAGCCAGTACGAGGCCGATAATCATAAGCTCTCGCTCACGCTCGAATTTTTCTATCCCAAAATCTAACTCGTCAAAATGTAGTTCTATATGTCGCCCTCCACGATACTTCATCGTTTCAGTAACAAGTTTTACAACTTCAGTCGCCACAGCCTCTATTTGCTGGCCAAAATCGGCGCGAACCGTTTTAAATTCGATCGATCCGATTGAAGCGCCGGCAATTTTTGGGTCAAGTATTGCCTTGTCGACCTTAAGTCTTTCGAGGGAGAAAACTCTCTCAAGATCAACCGACGGCGCACCATAATTCTGCTGGAAAAAAGTCCTGAGCTTCGCTTCCTGTGGGATTTCATTGTCTCGCTTAACCGACAGGACAGCGGACGCCGCTTGTGCCGCGATGAGGTACCGCCAGGACGCAACGTATTTCTCGATCTCTGTGCTTTGTGGATTTCCCAACGCTGCATGCAGAGCCCAAGGATACCCTCTTAGATTAAGCGCGATGGAATAACGATCGCCTTCGTCCTTTGTGAAGTGTCTCACCAACGCAGTCTTTCCAGACCCCTTTCTGCCGAGCACCAAAAATGCATCATTCGAAGCAATCGTTTCGACGGCATCGGTCGTGAGAAAATAATCGAGGACGGCATCCGCTTCAGCCGCGTTTTTTCCAATCGACTTGATCTTTGGAAACTCTGCCATTTAATTTACCCACCCGGTTGTGACTTTCCCATTATAGCCTGATCGGGTGACAGCGGAAGTGCTGTCGCACCTTGTTTGATGCAGTTCGGGGTTATACGGGTGGGCCATTTGGGCCAACTTATATGGTGTTCCGGCCGTCCCCAGCAGTGGCGCAAGATAGCGCCCCGTATAGCTCCGCTCGCTTCTGGCCACTTATTCTGGCGTGCCTTCGGCGACGACTTCGCCGCCGCGCACGCCGCGCACGCCGCCTTCGGGGCCCAGGTCGAGGACCCAGTCGGTCTTGATGACCTCGGCTTCGCTATGCTCGATCCAACAGTCCCCCGGACTGTTGCCCCTTCGGGGACCACTTTGTTGTCATTCGGCAGCGGCGACGGCGGGCGATGACAGGAGCGGCTTGAGGTAATGCCCGGTGTAGGAGCGCGGTTCTTTCACGATCTGCTCCGGTGTGCCCTGAGCGACGATTTCGCCGCCCCTGACACCGCCCTCTGGTCCTAGGTCAAGTACCCAATCCGCCGTCTTTATCACCTCTAGATTATGCTCAATGACAACAACGGTGTTGCCCTGTTCGACCAGCGCGTGGAGCACCTCCAGCAATTTGCGGACGTCCTCGAAGTGGAGGCCGGTGGTCGGTTCGTCGAGGATGTAGAGCGTGTTGCCGGTCGCCCGGCGCGATAGCTCCTTGGCGAGCTTGACCCGCTGGGCCTCGCCGCCCGACAAGGTCGTCGCCTGCTGGCCGACCTTGACATAGCCGAGGCCGACCTCCGCCAGCATCGCCATCTTGTCGCGGATCGGGGGGACGGCCTTGAAGAATTCGACCGCGTCCTCGACGGTCATGTCGAGGACGTCGGCGATCGACTTGTCCTTGAACTTCACCTCGAGCGTCTCGCGGTTGTAGCGGGCGCCGTGGCAGACGTCGCAGGTGACGTAGACGTCGGGGAGGAAGTGCATCTCGATCTTGAGCAGGCCATCACCCGTGCACGCCTCGCAGCGGCCGCCCTTGACGTTGAAGCTGAAGCGGCCGGGTTTGTAGCCGCGCGCGGCGCTTTCGGGGAGGTTGGCGAACCAGTCGCGGATGTTGGTGAAGGCGCCGGTGTAGGTCGCCGGGTTCGAGCGCGGGGTGCGGCCGATCGGCGACTGATCGATGTCGATCACCTTGTCGCAATATTCGAAGCCGGTGACCTTGTCATGCGCGCCGGCGATGACGCGCGCGCCGTTGAGGCTGCGCGCGGCGGCGGCGTAGAGCGTGTCGATCGTGAAGCTCGACTTGCCCGATCCCGAGACGCCGGTGACGCAGGTGAAGGTGCCGAGCGGGATCGAGGCGGTGACGCCGCGCAGATTGTTCGCGCGGGCATTGTGGACGGTGACCTTCTTGCCGCTGCCCTTGCGCCGCTTCTTGGGCACATCGACCATGCGGCGGCCCGAGAGATATTGGCCGGTGAGGCTTTCGGGATGGGCGAGGATGTCTTCGAGCGTGCCCTGCGCGACGATCTCACCGCCATGGACGCCGGCGCCGGGCCCCATATCGACGATATGATCGGCGGTGCGGATCGCATCCTCGTCATGCTCGACGACGATGACGGTGTTGCCGAGATCGCGCAGGCGGCGCAAGGTGATCAGCAGCCGATCATTATCGCGCTGGTGGAGGCCGATCGAGGGCTCGTCGAGGACGTAGAGCACGCCCGAGAGGCCCGAGCCGATCTGCGAGGCGAGGCGGATACGCTGGCTCTCGCCGCCCGACAGAGTGCCCGAGGTGCGATCGAGGTTGAGATAATCGAGCCCGACATTGTCGAGGAAGCCGAGCCGCTCGACGATCTCCTTGAGGATGCGTTCGGCGATCTGGTTCTGCTGGCTGTTGAGATGGTTCGGCATGTCGCGGAAGAAGGCGAGCGCGGGGCCGACCGCGCGGCGGGTGGACATGCTGATATCCTCGCCGGCGATCTTGACCGCGAGCGCCTCGGGCTTGAGGCGGGCGCCGTGGCAGACCTCGCACGGGGCGGCGGACTGATATTTGCTCAGCTCCTCGCGCATCCAGGCGCTTTCGGTCGAAAGCATCCGGCGATCGAGATTGTGGATGACGCCTTCGAACGGCTTGACGACATCATAGGACTTGCGGCCGTCGATGAAGGTGAGGACGATCGACTTGCCCCTGGTGCCGTGGAGGACGACGTCCTGCTGGTCTTCGGTGAGCTGGTTCCACGGCGTGTCGAGCTTGAACTCGAAGGCGCGGGCGACCGAGGACAGGACCTGCATATAATAGGGGCTGGGCGGGTTCGACTTGGCCCAGGGCACGACCGCGCCCTGCTTGATCGACAGCGCCTCGTTCGGGACGACGAGCTGCGGATCGAAATAGAGCTTCTCGCCGAGGCCGTCGCACGCCGGGCAGGCGCCCTGCGGCGCGTTGAACGAGAAGAGCCGCGGTTCGATCTCGGCAATGGTGAAGCCCGAGACCGGGCAGGCGAATTTTTCGGAGAAGGTGATGCGGTTGGCGGGGAGGCCGCCGACGCCGGCGAGCGCGGAGCCCTTGGCGGCGCCTTTTTTGGAGGTGCCGCCTTCTGTGCCCCCCTCCCGTTTACGGGAGGGGTCGGGGGTGGGTTCTTTTTCTTCTTCGGCGTCCGGCAGGCCCACCCCTAACCCCTCCCGCAAGCGGGAGGGGGACTGGACGTCGGATGCCGTGAACTTCGCCTGCGCCTCATGCACGCCCGACACCGACGCCAGCTCCGCCACCGTCGTATCCGCGAGATCGACATAGGCCAGCCCGTCGGCGAGCCGCAGCGCGGTCTCGAAGCTCTGGGCGAGGCGCGTCTCTATCCCCTCGCGGACGACGAGGCGATCGACCACCACTTCGATGTCGTGCTTGTATTTCTTGTCGAGCGCGGGGGCTTCCTCGATCTCGTAAAATTCACCGTCGATGCGGACGCGGGTGAAGCCGGTGCGCTGCCATTCGGCGAGCTCCTTGCGATACTCGCCCTTGCGGCCGCGCACGACCGGGGCGAGCAGGAAGAAGCGGGTGCCCTCGGGCAGCAGCATGACGCGATCGACCATCTGGCTGACCGTCTGCGCCGAGATCGGCAGGCCGGTGGCGGGCGAATAAGGCACGCCGACACGCGCCCAGAGCAGCCGCATATAATCGTAAATCTCGGTGACGGTGGCGACGGTGGAGCGGGGGTTGCGGCTCGTCGTCTTCTGTTCGATCGAGATGGCGGGCGACAGGCCCTCGATATGCTCGACATCGGGCTTCTGCATCAGCTCGAGGAACTGGCGGGCATAGGCCGAGAGCGATTCGACGTAGCGGCGCTGACCCTCGGCATAGATGGTGTCGAAGGCGAGGCTCGACTTGCCCGAGCCCGACAGGCCGGTGATCACGATCAGCTTGTCGCGCGGAAGATCGACGTCGACGCCCTTGAGGTTATGCTCGCGAGCGCCACGCACGGAAATATGGGTAAGACTCATACGCCGATTTGTTCCACATTTGTTCGGATTGCGCAAGCCGAGGCATCGCGGACATCCGCTATTTGGGGAGCGGCGCTACCGAGCGCAAGCCAGTCTTGCCGCTGGCGCGATGCCTGCTATCAAAGACAGGATCGGGGTCACGAAAATCGCAACTGGGGGCAGTGCATGGATCCGAAAACGCGCGACATTATTTTCTGGGTGATCGTGGTGATCGTCGGGCTGATCGTATTGAGCACGATCTGGAACAGCATTTCGGATACGTCGGCGCCGAAGAAGGACGCGCTTTCACGCGGCGGGGCCGTTTTCGCGGGTAGCGCCGGGGCGCCAGAGAATGTCGCCCTTTCCAGCCAGGTTGGTGAAGCGCGCCATCACGAACAGATGGTCTGACAGCCGGTTGATATAGGCGAGCGCGGCGGGATTGAGGCTGACATCGGTTGCAGCTTCCACGGCCGAGCGCTCGGCGCGGCGGCAGATCGAGCGGGCGAGGTGGACCGCCGCCGATCCGGCATCGCCGCCGGGCAGGATGAAGCTGCGCAGCGGCTCGAGCGTCTCGTTCATCAGGTCGATCTCGCGTTCGAGGCGGGCGACCTGATCGGCGGTGATGCGCAGTGCCATTTCGGTGGGAGCGAAATCCTCGCCCTCATCGATTTTGGCGGGCGTGGCGAGATCGGCGCCGAGATCGAACAGCTCGTTCTGGATGCGGCCGAGCATCGCGCGCTGCGCCTCCGGCAGGCTGTGGGTCAGCGCGACGCCGATCGCCGAGTTGAGCTCATCGACATCGCCGATCGCGGCCATGCGCGGCGCGTGCTTCGGCAGCCGCGATCCATCGACGAGGCCGGTCTGGCCCGTGTCGCCGGTGCGCGTGTAGATCTTGTTGAGGCGAACCACCGGTCAGCTCGGCGAACGGTTCACGACGAGCAGCAGGATGACGATGATGATGGCGATCGCCTGCCACATGATGCGGTTGCGCATCATCTTGTTCTGCTGAAGGCCCGACTTGCTGATGCCGTTGCCATCGATCTCATCGCGGCTGGTACGGAGAAAGGCGACGATGCCGCGCACCAGCATGACGACGGTCGCGATCATGGCGACGATAAGGGCGATGCCCAGGATATTGTTCATGCCGCCTTCTTAGCGCCGCTCCGCCCCCAGGTGAACCGATATGTCGTGGCTTGACTAAACACAGGCATGTTCGCATCCAGCCGGTTCGGTTTTCATAAAGAGGCGCTTCCATGACCATCCGCGACAACAGCCAGCGCAGCGCCGCGGTGCAGTTCCGGCTGAAGCTGGCCCCCGAGCTGCTCGGCGCGGTGGCCTGCCGGCTGGAGCGTGCGACGGTCGATCCGGAGCTGGGCCAGGAGGTGATCCTCGTCTTCACCGAGGAGACGGCCTATGCGACACGCTATGGCGCGATGGCGGAACTGAAGCTGGTCGGATCGAGTGCGATCGTGCCGACGCCCTATGGCCCGGTCGGCGCGCTGGTGTGGCAGATCGGCGCGGGCACGACCTCCGAAATCTATGTCGAGCAGTTCATCAACCCGGCGGTGCCGGCGATGATCGATCTGGTGCGCGACGCTTCGCAGCAGACGCGGCTGCGGCTGGCGATCGTCGACAATCAAAGCTCGGACCTCTGCAGCGTTTCCGATTTCGAGAATGTCTATCGGCTGGACGCGTTCGTGGCGGCGCTCGAAGGCTGCAAGGCCGACGCGAAGCCCGAGCAGTTCGACGAGGCGATGCAATATGCCAAGGTGAACGGCAAGCTGATCGATCGGCTGCGGAACGGCACGGCAGCCTGAGGCTGCTGGAGTCCGATTCAGCGTAGCGGAATCAGGGGCTGCGCGGCGCGATCGCGCATGTGCAGCCAGGTCGCGATCGCCAGCGTGATGAGGATCGGCCAGCTCCAGAGCTGGACGGCATTGGCATAGGCGTTGGGAATGACGTCCGGCAGCACGCCCGACAGATGCGCCATCAGGCCGACGCCCTGCATCGCCGTCACCCAGAGCGGCCAGAATTTCCGCGTCAGCAGCCCGACCGCGAACAGCGCGAAGAACACCAATATATCGACCAACAGGACGCCGACCTCGATGCCGTGGAAGCGCCCGGACAGGGGGAGGAGCGCGAAATGGCTCATCTCGACCCCTGTCAGCATGATCAGCGCGACCGCGCGTTCGGAAGGGCCGCCCCGCACGAGCGCGAAGAAGAAGCTGCCCCAGAGCAGCAGGATGAAGAGCAGATTACGAATGGCCACCGCCGGACTGCATCACGAACTGTGCGTGCAGGTCAAGCAGCGGCCATTCGCCGACAATCGATCAGGCTGCGCGCAGCGGACGGACGTTGTCGGCTTCTTCGGGCATGATCACTGGCGGTACCGGATCCTTGTCGCCGACATTGACGATCGGAAGGTGGAACTGATCGCGCACATTGGCCAGCGCCTTATGGCCGGCGACGGCATGGCCGCGTGCCTGGACGATCTTGCCCAGCGACTGGATAAAATGTTCGAAGGCATCCTGGCCGACCTCCGCGGCGAAACGGGCCTCGAGGCGGGCACGGGGCAGTTCGGCTGCCAGTTCGGCGCCGGCCGTGGCGGCGAGATCGGTGGCGCGCTCATAGGCCTCGAGAGCCGCGTAGATGCGCTTCGTGACGGTGTCGCGAGTCTTGGACATAGCTTTCCCCATGCGCCAGGCGGCGCTCTGATCTGAATTTGTGAAGGGAACGATCGGGCTGCGCCCTTTTCGTTCATGCTCGGTGCCGCGATTTCCGCGTCGTCGTCGCCGGCCTGAAATCGCGCCTTCGATTGGCGCGGTATCCGAGTCGCCGTTCCGGCTGGAAATCGCTTAGTGCTGGAGCGCCTTGAGAAGCGCCGAGATCGTGCCCAGGCCGCCCAACAGAACTCCGGTGGCGATGGCCAGGCCGATGATAATCGCGAAGGTCCAGCCTACGCGCTGCAATATCGTCAGGTCATTATGCTGTCTCCCCCTGCGGGGGATGGGCAAAGGGAAGGGCGCATTGGAACCGGCAAAGCTCAGCTGAAACGGGCTTTGCTCTTGCCGCACACTCCCAACGTACATCGTCTCTCCCTCGCCGATCCCATGTTCGGAACGAGGGCCATTGACCGGGTTAAAGGGCGAGTCGGCAAGCTCTGACGGATACCTACGTGTTTGATACGTAGCGCCATCTTCGGTGGCGCGGAGCATCCGGACGGCGTCCATGCGGTTCGCGGCGCCCAGAATCTGGACCGCCTTGTCGAGGTGAACCTCCACAGTGCGTGAGGAAATGGCGAGCTCGCGGCCGATCTCCTTGGAGGTCATCGGCCGCGCGGCGAGCGTCAGGCAATCGAGTTGCCGCTTGCTGAGCTTTTCGGTGAGATCCAGCACCATGAAGGCAAAATACAGCAAGACGCGACGGAATCGAACAGGATTCGTCTACTGACATTCGTGAATCGGGTTTGGATGGGGCGAGGGCGGGATCGAGACCATCGCAAAGGCCCGCGCGTCTAGAACGCGCGGGTGATTCCGACTTCGCCGGCGAGGCGTTTATAGTCATAGATTCCGACGGTCGAGCTGTTGCGTTCGTAGCGGACCCGAAAGACCGGCGCGAAACCCGCGACGGTCAGCTTGCGCATCGTCACGCCGACGAGGCCGTTATACAGCCATTCGCGGCGGCGATCGGGGAAGAGGAACAGCCGCTCGTCGCCTTCGGTGCGGCGCAGGCCGGCGGACGCGTAAACCGTGGCGCGGCCGATTTCGCGCCAGCCGAGCACCGACATGCCGCCGGACACAGTGGCATAGCCGGGATCACGAGCTGTCTGACGGGTGGATGACAGGCTGAGGCTGCCACCGGCGCGCGCGCCGAACGCATGTTCGAACGAGAGGCCCAGATCGTAGATCGCGCCATCCTGCAGATCGTTGAGGATATAGCGGGCGCGGCTGGCGCTGGCGCTGGCGGTCAACTGGCTGCGGCTGCCGAGCGGATGGAGCCAATCGACCGACGCAGTCTGCGTGCGGGCATAGAGATCGCGCCCGTACCAGCGCCAGGTGTAGCCAAGCGCAGGGCTGAGCCGGTCGCGTTTGAGCTGCCATTCGACGCCGAGCAAAGTCGATCCCGAAATATCGTCGAACTGGTGATCGCGGTACAGGCTGGCAGCGCCCGAGACGCGCGGCACCAGGGTCAAGCCGGGGGACAGCGGCATGCGCAGATAGGCCTGCCCCGACGGCTTCAGCCCGAGGCCCGAGCGTGCGCGCGCATCGCGCGACAGGGTCAGCGGGGCGATGATCGTATCGAGCGTGCGCGCGTCGGTCGCGCGGTTGACATTGCTGTCGGGCGCCAGCGCCAGTTCGAAGAAACCGCCGAATCTTTTGCGCGATCGCAGCGCTCCGGCAAACTGATCGACGACCTGCGCGACTTCCGGTGGAAGCCCGGCGGCTTGCGCCTGGCGCAGTTCGCGCCGGGCCGCGCCTTCGTCGCCGATCAGCGCGAGGATGCGCGCCAGCTCGAGCCGGACGCGCGCGGCTTTCGGTTTCTCGTCGAGCAATGCGCGAAAGGCGATCGCGGCGTCGGTGTAGCGCTTTTGATCGGCGAGCAGCATGCCCTTGCGAAAGCGCGCTTCGGAACGGATTTCGACGTCGGGATCGCGCGACAGCGCGTCGTAGATGGCAAGCGCGTCGTCGATCCGCCTCTCGGCGCGCGCGGCATCGGCGACAGCGAAAAGTTCGATTGCCGAAAGATGCGGCTGGTCGGTCTGCGCCGCCAGCGGTGCTGCACAAAACGGCTGCAATAGACCGAACAGGAAAAACAGGCGAAAGCGCATGCGATCAATTGTCGTTGCCGCTGAAACTCATTGCCGCCTGGCGACCACGGCTCCGTCTATCGATCTGCTGAAGCGAGCCATTGGTAATCCCCTCGGAAGAGGTCGCCGTCGCATCGGCCGGCGAAAAGCTCTGACTACGGCCGGGCGTCGAGAGCGTGTTGGTCTGCGCTCCGGCATCATAGCGGACCTCGAGCGCAGGCTTTGCACCATGTGTGGAAATCGTGGTTTTGTTGGTCAGTTCGAGCGCCGTCGTGGCTGTCGCGGCGTCATTTACGAAGCGCTGGCTGGCCACCAGACTATCGATAGAATTATTGGTCATGATCGGGGCAGGCGTCGATATCACCGCCGGCGCTGCCGAGCCTATACTGGCCGTGCCCCCGGCCCCCGCCACAGGCCGACAGTGCAGTGAAGGCCACCAAAACGGGCAGCACCAGGCTGTTTCGCATCCGAATTCCCCCGAACCAGCTGATATTCATGGCCGATGGCTTGTGAGCGGTCAACTTTGTCCTGCTATAAAAGGGTGTCAGTGTTTCCTCGGCGCAAGTCTGCCTTCAGTACGTCCGGATCCATGCCTTCCTCGCGCATCGATTGCAGCGATGGTGCGCCTTGGCGCTTGGCGAGGCGCTGGCCGTGGCCGTCGGTGAGAAGGCGGTGATGGTGGTAGCGCGGCGCCGGCAGGCCGAGCAGCGCCTGGAGAAGGCGATGGATGTGCGTGGCTGCGAACAGATCTTCGCCGCGAACGATGTCGGTGACGCCCTGTGCGGCATCGTCAACTACGACCGCGAGGTGGTAGCTGGTCGGCGCGTCCTTGCGCGCGAGGATGACGTCGCCGTGGATTTCGGGCGTCGCCGCTAGCTTGCCCGACAGTGCGTCGTGCCATTCGAGCGCGCTGGCCCGGGCCATGGCCTTCGCGACGTCGAGCCGCCAGGCATGCGCTTCGCCCTGCGCGAGACGCTGCGCGCGATCTTTCTCCATCAGATGGCGGCAGGTGCCGGGGTAGAGCGGTCCGTCTGGCCCGTGTGGCGCCGATATACTCGCCGCGATCTCGGTGACGATCTGACGGCGGGTGCAGAAGCAGGGATAGACGAGCCGGGCCTCCTTGAGACGGTCGAGCGCTGCGCCGTAGAGCGGCAGGCGCTCCGATTGCAGCACCGGCTCGCCGTCCCAGGCGATGCCAAGCCAGTGCAGATCCTCATAGATGCCGTCGATATATTCGAGGCGGCAGCGCGTCCGATCGATGTCTTCGATCCGCAAGCGAAAGGCACCGCCGCGCGATCGGGCGAGATCGTGCGCCATGATCGCGGAGAAGGCGTGGCCGAGATGGAGGCGCCCGGTGGGGCTCGGCGCGAATCGGGAAATTACGCTTTCGGTCATTCGGACTCTTGACGGCGAGTCGTTCGGGATGCTGTCATGCCCATGTCACCTTTTCGGGCGAAAGGGTGGCCACGAGGGCGCGGCCGTATCGGCCATAGGCGTTCCGGTGTGCGAACGGAAGCCGAAGGGCGATTGCGGGTGGGTTCTCCATCACGCGACGGAGGCTTTGGCTCGTTCATGTACCATCCCGATCTCATGCGACATCCGGACAGTTGCCCTACGCTCGTACTCAACGCGGATTATACCCCGTTGAGCTATTACCCTCTTTCGCTGTGGCCCTGGCAAACCGCTATCAAGGCGGTTTTTTTGGAACGGGTGGACATCGTTTCCAATTATGAGCGCGAGGTCCACAGCCCGAATTTCACGATGAAGCTGCCCTCGGTGATCGCGCTGCGCTCCTATGTGAAGCAGTCCGAGCATCCGGCTTTCACGCGGTTCAACCTGTTCCTGCGCGATCGTTTCAGCTGCCAATATTGCGGATCGACGCATGACCTGACCTTCGACCATGTCATCCCGCGCGCGCAAGGCGGGCGGACGACCTGGGAGAATGTCTCGACGGCGTGCGCGCCGTGCAACCTGCGCAAGGGCGGCCGGACGCCGCTACAGGCGAAGATGCGGCTGTTCGAAGCGCCTATCCGGCCAACGAGCTGGCAGTTGCAGGAGCATGGCCGGGGCTTTCCGCCACATTATCTGCACCAGAGCTGGCGGGACTGGCTCTATTGGGACATCGAGCTCGAGGCCTGAGTTGGGCGATATTTGAGTCGGGCAGGGCTGCAAATGGCGCCGCCCGACTCCAAATCTCGCTCAACCTCGCCAACCCTCGCGCATCGTTTGTGCAGGTCAATGGCACCGATACGCCGGCGACGATCTGGGATGCGATCGAGGCGAAAGCGAAGGCACGCTCGTGATCAGGACCGCAGGCAAGGGTAAATTGCGGCCCAGGCCGTTGAACCTGAAGATGCGAAGTGCGCCGGTTTTTCCGACACAACGCTCCAGCAATTCGCCAGGGGATAGCGATGATTTTGCTGCCAGCAGCTACCTGCTACGCGCCGGCAGCTCGTCCAGTATCTCGTGGAGGGCGCCGAGGCATTCCATCGCGAGCAGTTTGGAGCGGCCGGGGGACCAGCCCTGCTCGGGATCCGGCAGATCCTTATTGTCCTTGAAGGGCATTTCGAGCGTTGCGGAAACGCAGCCGAAGCGGTTGGCGAGCTGGTTGGTGGACATCGAAAGGTTGGCTTTGCCGGGTGCTGCGATTCCGTAGCCATGCCGGGTCTGGAAATCCGGGGTGCGGCGCGCGAGCGTGTCGCAGAAGGTGGTGTATAGGCGGCCCTGTTCGTCGGTCCAGTTGGGGATGCCCTGGAAGCCGGCGATGAAGACATAGGGGATCGTCTCGTCGCCGTGGACGTCCATCGCGAAATCGACGCCTGTCTTGTCCATCGCCGCGCGGACCAGGAAGACCTCCGGGCTCTTGTCCATGCTGGGTGCATGCCATTCGCGGTTGAGGTTGATGCCGGCGGCATTGGTGCGCAGATGGCCGCGGCGCGATCCGTCCGGGTTCATATTGGGCACGATGTGCAAGGTCGCGCGCTGGCGAAGCGATCGCGCGATCGGATCGTCGCCGTCGACGAGCATTTCGAGCGCGCCTTCCATCCACCATTCGGCCATCGATTCGCCGGGGTGCTGCCGCGCATAGAGCCAGACCTGCTTCGGCCCCTCGCCGATCGTCAGCAGATCGAGATCCTGGCCGTCGAGCGTCTGGCCGAGCAGTTCATGACGGACACCCGGCATCGAGCCGATCCAGGCGACCAGATCATGATGCCGCTCCATCGAGTAAGGCGCGAAATAGGCAAAGTAGAGGCTGTCGCTGTCGGGGGTCAGCTCGATCGTCAGCACGCCGCCCGCGAAGCTGGTTGGCAGCCGGCGCCAGCTCTCACGATCGTCGGAGACGCAGACGCCATAATCCTCCCAGCCGCCCGGATAGGCCGAGCCGCCGGCGTTGACGATGCGCAGGGTCACGCCCTCGCCCTTCGCGCCGGTCAGGCGGAAGTGGAACCATTGGTAGAAATCGGACGCATTGTCCCTGGCGATTTCCAGATCGAAGGTCGTGCCGTCCTGTTTGACGACGTTGATATTGCCGCTGTCGAAGCCGCTTGAAATGAAGGCTGTCATTTCACGCTGATAGTCTGACCGGAAACGCCGGGGAAGCCCTGGAACAGCGCGGAGGCGAGCTTTGCCACCGCAGCTTGCGGACTCGCCTGCGGCGTGCCGTCGCGGGCGACCGATTCGGCGCGGCCTTCCCAGATGACGGTGCCTTCGGAGCGGCGCTTGAGCTGGACCGACAATTGGGTCAGCACGTCCATGCGCTGGCGCGGCTTGCCGATGGGCAAGCTGACCGAGCCGCCGAGGCCGACGCTGGTGCCGCCGCCCCAGCCGCCGCCGCTACCGCCGCCGAGGCCGATTGAAATCGAGGAGCCGCGTGCCTCGCCCGAAGGACGCCAGCTGCGCTGGACATCGGTAACGGCGACGATCTCGGACTTGGCCAGATCGGGTGCCGTGGTGAAGCCGAGCTTGCCGAGTTCGGCCTGAACCGTCCGGGCGTAGCTTTGAAATTCGAGGTCCTTGGCCAAAGTCGGATCGCGCGGTTCGACCGTGACTTCGCCCGGTGCGATCGGCTGGCCGAGGTGGAACCGTGTGACGCGCGCTTCGGGCATCTGTGCCGCGCAGCCGCCAAGCGCGACGATCGCGCTGACCATTATGGCTTTCGAGAAGATGGCTTGCATGGTCATTGGCTTGATCCTCTGGCGAGCTGTGCTCTTTAAACGCGTTTCTACTTCGAAACGCAGCAGCAACGTTTTCGCTGCACGGTCAACAGTGGATGCCGCCTGAACGTTCCGGCGAATGTTCCGGAAAACCGACTCCTATGCTTGACTTGAAACGGGCTTGCCCATAGGGGAGCGCCTCGTTTTCAAGCATTCAGACTAGGTAAGGCAGGCTTTCGGCCATGAAGATCCGCAATTCGCTCAAGTCGCTGAAAGGTCGCCATCGCGACAATCGCGTGATCCGTCGTCGTGGCCGCACGTACGTCATCAACAAGACCAACCGCCGCTTCAAGGCACGCCAGGGCTGATACGGCCCGCCTTCCGGCCCGGGCGCGGCTGCGAACGGCATCCATCTGCGCTTCCGGTGATCACGTACTTTAAAGTACGCTGCGCTCCGGTTCTCGATGAACAGCATTCTCCCTCACGCCTGAGCCGAAATCCGGCCCGTATCGGGATCGATTCGTGAATATGCGCAGCACACGCGCCGTCATCTTCGATGTCGGCAATGTGCTTTACGACTGGGATATACGCCTGATTTTCACCGAGCTCGTGCCCGCGCACGAGCTCGATGTGTTTCTGCGCGACGTGCTGACGATGGAGTGGCACGCTCAGCATGATGCCGGCCGGCCTTTCGCCGACACCAGCGCCGAGCTGATCGCGCAACAACCGCGCTACGCCGAGGCCATAGCCAGCTTCGGCCCCCGATTCGCGGAGACGATCCCCGGCATGTTGCCCGGCATGGAAAAGATCGTGCGCGATCTCCACACCGCGGGCGTGCCGCTCTACGCGATCACAAATTTCAGCCATGAATTCTGGGCGCCTTTCCGGATTCGGGAGGCCGAGATCTTCGATCTGTTCGAGGATATCGTCGTCTCCGGCGAAGAGCGGCTGGTGAAGCCCGATCCGGCGATATACCGGCTCGCGCTCGACCGATTCGGGCTGGAGAGCGGTGAGGTGTTCTTCATCGACGACCGCGCCGATAATGTCGCGGCGGCGCAGGCGGTGGGAATCCCCAGCTATCATTTTCGCGACGCGCCGACGCTGCGCACTATGCTCGGACGGATGGCGCTGCTCGCCGGCTGAGGGCCGTTTGCCGCGGCGCTGCCAAGATGGTGTCGCATAGCCGCGAGTGGCCAGGGGCGGCTGCAACATGTGTCATTCGAAATCGATCGGCAGCTGAGCTGGCTTCCTTTTGCGATCGACCTGTCGGTGACGCCGCCGGTGATGCACAGCCGCCCCTCGATCGCATCGGGCGCCGTTGTTGCGCGGCTCTATGCGCGCGGTCGTGTTTCCCTGCGCGATGCATCGGCGCCGCCCCGCCTTTCATCGCGACATGACTGACGCCGAGATCGTCAAGGCGCTGAAGGCGTGCTGCCGGCCCGGGTTGCATAATGTCGGCACGTGCCGGATGGGATCCAACGATGACGCCGTCGTCGATCCGGCGTCGGCGCGTCCGCGGCGTCGTGGCCTGCGGGTGGCAGACGCATCGATCATGCCACGTCAGATCAGCGCCAATACCAATGCAGCGGCGATCATGATCGGCGAGCGCGCTGCTGTTGGGTTAGGACCACCACCTGACCGAAACAGCGCCCACGCTTCCCGTTTCGACCAGCGAAGTTGACGATTGAGCCTAGTGATTTCGTATTATTCTTTACCGATCTTTACGGATTACGATTATGCTCTGCTGCATATCCGCGGTTTTCTTGTCCGCAATTGCATCGTGTAAAGGGGTGTTATGATCAAGGAAGATTTGAACCCGGGACCGATTGAAGTACGTACATCGGGCACATCTTCACGCATGCAGTGGCTTGATGTTGCGAAAGGTATTGCAATAATATTGGTTGTAATCGGCCATGCTCTTGGCGGCATTCTCGATTCTTCGACAATTAGACCAGATAACTGGGTAAAATATTCTTTTGCGGCTATTTACGTTTTTCACATGCCGTTATTTTTTCTTCTGAGCGCATATCTTGTCGAAAAACGATTAAGGAATAATAGAAAATCCTTTGTGAAATCGATGTTCACCAAGATAGCAATTCCATATTTTATATGGTCTGCCGTGCAGCTTGTCGTGATCTGGGGCGCAGGCAGCCTCGTGAATAAGCCTGTAAATGATTTGCAAAGCAGCTTATTAGCAATACCATATTGGCCGCCGTCACAATTCTGGTTTCTTTACGCACTTTTCTTGTTGCACGTGGTTAGCTTATGTATTGTTGGAAAAATAAATAGTGTTTTTCTCCCGATAATCGGTATCGCTATGATGTTTACCGCACGGATGGTGCAACTACCTATCATGATTAGCGTGAGCTTTGTCACGGCGCCTTATTATTTTTTCGGTATATATTTGGGATCCATAGAACATAAACTGCCGACCATGGTTCGCAGTTTCAAGGTCACTGCGGCCGTGACGGCATTAGCGCTGGCTCTGTTGTCTGTCACGATCCTGCTGATCTTCACCGGGCTGAGTCAGGACGTGCTGGCGAATCCACGCGCTGGCCAGCTTCAAGCTGCAACGCGAAGCTTCGAGGCAATGCCGGCCGCGCTTGTAATGATACTGGCGATCTTGCTGATATCGCACCATGATGTGCCGAACTTGTCCAGGATGCTTGCAAGATTAGGGCAGTTGGCAATGCCGATCTTCGTGCTGCATATCATGGTCGTTGCTGGCGGCCGCATCGCGCTGGGCAAGCTGATGCCGAACATGGTCGGCCCCATGGTCTTCGCGTTGACCTGTCTGGGCCTGATATTGCCGATTATCGCGTTCCACATACTGAACAGGATGAAGCTGGCGAAACCACTCGGCCTGGCATAGCCGGCGCAGCGGCACGCCGAAGCGGCCAGCCCGCGTCGGCGCGCCTGCCGCGCGGTTTCGTCGAGGATCGTGATCGCGCGCAGCCCCGGCTGAAGGCGATGACGCCGCTCGCCTTCAGCCGGGTCATCTGCCGGCGCAGATGTCGCTGTCGATGCGGCGGCGTCTCCATCGCCAGGAATTGCTGGATGCCCATCGCGCGATCCGACACGAATGCGGGTGCACCGCCAATGGTCACGATCTTCGCCATTTGAATCCCGATCCTCTCGTCGCCGCTTTTTTCGCCGCGTTCTGTCCCCTCGCGATAGGCTTGTCGCGATAGGCTTGCATGCCGAGCATCGTCGGCAATCGTCCGGGGCGGGTTGGCGGATTCGGAACAGCTTCAGGCGCTATGTGCTGTCAGCTCACGACCTTCAATCTCACAACATGCATCATGTTGGTTGCGCCCACCGTCACTCATCTGCGAAACAGGCTCGAAAGCCTGATGTCAGTGACTCCCGCCAGCGCCTCGGACAGATAGGCCCGTTCACGCAGCAATAGAATCGTCGCGCATCCCACAATCATCAGCGCCTCCGCGAGCATCAGCGAGCCAGCTGCGCCGTTCGCGCCGAACGCGTAGCAGAGCGCGAAGAGCGCGCAAATATAGAACAGGCTCGTGAATAATGTGATGCGCGAGAGTTGTTTGGCGTGGCCGAGCGGCACGAGAAACTGGTTGCTGAGCGCGCCGCTCAAGCCAATGACCAGAGGCAGCGGCGACAGCAGGCGAATGATATCGACCGATCCGCCGTAACTCGCGCCAAGGATGATGTGTGCGAGCGGCTCGGCGAGGACGAAGAGGCCGACAGACGCGGACCCGGTGAGCGCGATTTGAAGCGCGACAAAACGCCCGCTTATCCGCGCCGCCGCCTGGCGAGATGATCCCATCGTTGCGAAGATCCGAGGTGCGATAACGAGACTCAGCGGGCCGACCATGGTCGCCGCGATGCGGGCGATCTTGTCAGCGCCGGCGAAGAGGCCCAGCTGGCTCGCGGTGGAAACGATGCCTAACACGACCGGGGCGGCCAGGACGTAGAGCAGTGCGTTGGTGCGCAGGAGGAAATAGTGCCTGAATTCCAAGATTTGACGCATGCTGATGCGAAGTGAACCGCGTTCGTAACGCATCCGATACAACAGGCAGACGACGACGAACCCCGCGACGCCACCGAAGATGCCGATGCCGCCGTGCAGGAGGGCTGCGATCCACATGTCTTCCGGGCCGCGAACGAGCACGAGCGTGAGCACCACGGTTGCGATCCGGGCCGCGAGCGATGTGAAAAGATAGATTCCCATCCTTTCCACGCCTTGGACGAACCAGTCGCACGACAGCGTCGCGCCGACGATCGTAAGCAGGCCCGAGGCGATCACAATCATCGGAATGTTGGCCTTGCCGACAACGGCAAAGGCCATCAGCAATCCGGTGGCCGGGATGGCGAGCAGAAACCGGCCGCGCAGGATCGTCCAGAAGACGGATCGCAGTTTATCCGGATCCTCGCGATTCAAGGCCACCTCGCGCACGGCGCCAGTACCGTATCCCCAGTCGATCAGCATCCACAGATAGGCATTGACGCTCAGGCAATAGGAATAGCTGCCGAACCCCGAGACATCCAAAGTGCGCGCGAGATACGGCGTGAGCAGGAATGCCAGAAGATAATTACTGATCTGGAGAAGGTAGACGAAAGAGAGGTTCTTCAGGAGTCTCGACTTGGACAAATGACCCATATCCTTAAGAGGCGTCAGCTGCGGGCTGGCCGCAGGATCCGCCCGTGCGCCGTTCAACCTTAGCGCAGATTCGTAAAGGAATGAGCGGTTTCTTTCCAGTCTTGTGGCGAAGTGAAGCGGGTGGTAGCGGTTGGGCGAGCTATCGAAGATGGACCATTATGCAGGTTGAGTCCCTTGCCGCTCTCGGCGACCGCGATACTCTGGTTACAGATCTTCTCATCATCGGCGGCGGCCCCACCGGGCTGACGATCGCGCAGCAGTTCGAAGGTTCGGGCATACGCGTGCTCATACTCGAGAGTGGTCTCGAGATGGAAACCCCCGATCATGCCGCGCTCAACGCAGTCGAGAGCATCGGCGAACTCGGCGCGGTCGAGCAGGCAGCGAAGCGGAAGGTGTTTCATGCTGTCAATTCGAAGACCTGGTCGCATGATGTGCAGCAGTTCGGAGTACGCTGCCGCGCGCTGGGCGGGTCGACGCACGCGTGGGCGGGGAAGTCCGCGCCGTTCGATCCGATCGATTTCAGGCAACGCGCCTGGATCGAGCATTCGGGCTGGCCAATCGATCGCGCTGCGCTCGATCCGTTCATCGAACGTGCGATCGACGTACTCAATCTCTCACCGCGCGATCCGGACCCGAAATTCGAAAGCGCGGGGCTTCGCTCTTTCTTCTGGCAGTTCGCGCGCTCGCGGACCGACCGGCTCGACATCATGCGCTTCGGTGCCGATGTGCTGGCGCGGAAACCCGCAGGGCTGCGCATATTACTCGACGCAACGGTAACCCGGATAGCGCTCGACGCGGCAGGCACATGTTTCTCCCATGTCGAGGTGGCCAGTGTGAGCGGCAAGACGGCTCGGGTCGATGCGAAGTTCTGTGTGCTCGCGGCGAGCGGGATCGAGAACCCCCGGCTGCTTCTGGCCTCGTCCGATGTCCATGCCAACGGGATCGGCAATGCCCATGATGTCGTAGGGCGCTATTTGATGGATCATCCGGGCTCGTGCGTGGGCCAGGTGCCCCCCGAGGCGATTGGCTTGCTGGCCAAGAAATTTGGCTTCTACGGTGTCCAGCATGGCGGGCGGGCACACATGTTCATGCATGGGCTGTCGAGCACGCCCGAAATGCAGGAGCGCGAGGGATTGCTGAACGCGGCGGTGTATTTTTTGCCGCTCCGTTCGCCGGACGATCCGTGGGATGCGCTCAAGCGCCTGTTACGCAGGCGGAGCAACAGCGTGGGACATGATGTCCTTTCGGTCGCATCGGGGTTAGGCCTGCTCGCGACGGGGATCGGCACCAAGATTCTGGCGCACGAACGCACGCCAAAGTTGTTCAAGGATATCGTGATCAACACCGCGATCCGCTTCAATCCCAATTTCGTCGCCGGGGAGTTTCAGAACCACGGCCTGCCCCACAAGCTGCGTGGGCTTTCGATCGAGGCGATCACCGAGCAGATGCCCAACCGAGATAGCCGGGTAATGCTCGCCTCGCGTACCGACCGGTTCGGAGTACCAATGGCGCGGATCGACTGGCGGATCAACGATATCGAGCGCCGGACGCTTCAACGCATCGCGGAGCTGACGCGGATCAGCCTGATAGAAGCGGGCCTCCCCGCCCCGATACTCGAGCCGTGGGTGCGCGACGGGCGTCTCGAGAACGCCGTCATTATCGATATGGGGCACACACTCGGCACGACGCGGATGGCGGTGGATCCCAGACAGGGTGTCGTCGATGCCAACTGCAAGGTGCATGGTGTCGACGGGCTTTATGTGGCGGGCGGCTCGGTCTTTCCGACCAGTGGGCACGCCAATCCCACGCTAATGATCCTCGCGGTCGCGATCAGGCTTGCCGATCATCTGAAATCAGTGTTCGCAAGGAGTTAGACTTGGCGAAAGTGCTCGTGACCGGAGCAGCCGGAAAAATCGGCCGGGCGCTCACCGCCGAACTCGTCGCCTGCGGCCATGAGGTCGTCGGGCTCTACCGATCGAAGCGGGGCGCCGATGCCGCAGTCACATGGCACCAGGCGGATGTGACTAGCCCGGAAAGCTATGCGGCGGCGCTCGCCGGGTGCGACGCGGTGATCCACCTTGCGGTCGATTTTCGGCGGGAGATGATGGACGTCGTCAACGTCCAGGCAACGCGCGATCTGCTCAAGGCCGCCCATGAGGCCGGGGTGCGATATTTCGGGTTCGCAAGCTCGGTCGTGGTGTACGGCTCGCCGCCGCGGCGCGAGGTGACCGAGCAGACGCCAACGATCGATCCCGCCAAACCGATTACAGGGCAATATCTGGCTGAACCGTTCATGCTCGATTATGCGCGCACCAAGGTAGAAGCCGAGCGCGCGATCATCGCCAATGCTGCGGGGATGACGATCGACATCTATCGCCCGACCGTCGTTGTCACCATTCCCCAACTGCTCGAATCCGGGGACTGGGGCGGTGCACGCAAGGCGCAGATCGCGCACCGGAACACCCAGTATATCACCACTGTTGATGTCGCCGCTGCGATACGCCACCTGATGGATCGCGCCCTCGCGGCTTCCCCACGCGGCACGGCGGAAATCTACAATCTGGCCGACGCGACGAGCGGCACATATGCCGAGCTTCTTGCCAGGGCGTTCGCCGCGACCGGTGACAGCCGGTTCCGCGTGCCGTTGCGCCTGCCCGCGCTGGCCGATCGCGCAAAGGATTTCCTCAAATACAGGAACCTGAGCATGCGGACGCCGCTCGGGCGGCTGAAAGTGTCGAACGGTAAGCTGGTTGCGACGGGATTTATACTGCCGCTGGGATTGGAGCGGGGAGTGGAAGAGGCGATAGGGCGCAAGTGACATGATCGCCGCAGAGATTCATGCGCGGTGAGTTTAGCGTCGCGATCCTCGATGCTTGATCCTGGAATTTGGCGAGCGGAAGGCTTTCGACCGGGATAAATCGTGTGAATGCCCCTTATTTGCCGGGGCTTTGAAGCTCGTGGCCGTTCAATCGCAGGCCGTGCCCCATCCCCGCACCGCAACCAGGACCGGTTTTAGGGGGGGCTGCTCTATATTATTGATTTATGGCGATTTATCGTTAATCCATGGCCGAGGCATTGGCCGCAGAGGCGCCTCCCTATCCAACTTCCCAAATTAGGAAATCCGCAAATCGCCATGCGATGTGCCCGGCCATAGGGCGCGCGTCCCAGAGCCTCAGTAGTGCGTCGTCAACTCATCGCCCTTCAATCGCACGACATGCATCATGTTGGTCGAGCCCGGCGTGCCGAAGGGGACGCCGGCGAGGATGATGATGCGGTCGCCGGCTTTGGCCAGGCCCTGGCGGAGCGCGACGCGTTTGGACTTTGCGACCATCTCCTCGAAGCTGGCGACGTCGCGGGTGCGGACGGCGTGGGTGCCCCAGAGCAGGCCGCAGCGGCGCGCGGTGGCTAGCCGGGGGGTCAGGACGAGCAGCGGCACCGAGGGCCGCTCACGCGATATGCGGCGGGCGGTCGATCCCGATATGGTGAAGCAGACGATCAGGCTGGCCGATACGGTGTGCGCTACCTGCGCCGCCGAATGAGCGAGCGCGTCGGCGGTGGTGGCGTCGGGCAGCGTCTCGGTGAAATGGAGCCGGGCGCTGAAACCGGGATCGCTTTCGACCGACATCGCGATCGAGTTCATCATCGCGACCGATTCCTCGGGCCACTGGCCGCTTGCCGATTCGGCCGAGAGCATCACCGCATCGGCGCCATCGTAGATCGCAGTCGCGACGTCGGAGACTTCAGCACGGGTCGGGCTCGGGCTGGTGATCATCGATTCGAGCATCTGGGTGGCGACCACGACCGGTCGGCCCATGCGCCGCGCGGTCTCGACGATGCGCTTCTGCATCGGCGGCACGCGCTCGGGCGGCAGCTCGACGCCGAGATCGCCGCGCGCGACCATCACCGCGTCGGCGAGTTCGAGGATCTCCTCGAGCCGCTCGACCGCCTGCGGTTTCTCGATCTTGGCGAGCAGCGCCGCCTTGCCGCCGATCAGGCGGCGCGCCTCGGCGACATCCTCGGGCCGCTGCACGAAGGACAGCGCGATCCAGTCGGCACCCTGTTCGCAGGCGAAGGTCAGATCGCGGCGGTCCTTCTCGGTCAGTGCCGCCATCGGCACGATCACGTCGGGGACGTTGAGGCCCTTGCTGTTCGACAGGGTGCCGCCGACCTCGACCATGGTTTCGAGATGATCGGCGCGGACGGTGATGACGCGCAGCACGAGCTTGCCGTCATCGAGCAGCAGCCGCGTGCCCGGCTCGAGCGCTTCGAAGATTTCGCGATGGGGGAGTTCGACCCTGGTTTCGTCGCCCGGCGTCGGATCGCGATCGAGCGTGAAACGCTGTCCGGTCTTCAGCAGGATCGCGCCCTGCGCGAACTTGCCGACGCGCAGCTTGGGACCCTGGAGATCGAACAGGATCGTGGTCGCGCGGCCATATTCCTTCTCCATCGCGCGGATCGCCTGGACGATCGGCACCTTATCCTCATGTGCGCCATGGCTCATGTTGATGCGGAACGCATCGGCGCCGGCGAAGAACAGCTTGGCGATCATCGCCGGCGAAGCGCTGGCGGGGCCGAGCGTGACGAGGACGCGGACTTTGCGGAGGCGGGGCGCGATCTGACTTTGCACGATGTCTCCTTGGCGCGGTTGGTATCGGCGTAGCAGAGCCCCCGACATAGATCGGCCGCCAGCCATGACAACCCCAAGACGGTCACAAGGTGGAAACTATGAGGGAATACCCGGCTCGCCGATTTGCCGTTGAGCTTGTCGAACGCCGACCCTAGAGCCTCCGCTTCATTCGAATCCAGAGGACCTGACGAATCATGGCCGAAGCCGACAGCACCGAAGACAAGGGCAGCATCGCAGCGCAGGAGCTGCGCCTTTTCATCGAGCGGGTCGAGCGGCTCGAAGAGGAGAAGAAGGGCATTGCCGACGACATCAAGGAAGTGATGTCCGAGATGAAGGGCCGCGGTTACGACACCAAGATCGTGCGCAAGGTCATCTCGATCCGCAAGAAGAAGAAGGGCGAGCATGAAGAGGAAGAGATGGTTTTGGAAACCTATATGGCTGCGCTTGGGATGATTTAACCGCGCTTCCTCTTTCGCGTGCAGGAGAGAAGCGTGTGGCATGGTTTCCTTTTGTTTGGCCCTCAAACGCCGGGCGCTCGCCTCCGCTCGCTTGGCTTCGCCCGCATAAGCGGGCGGCCCCTCTTCGGGGCTTCTCGACCTGCGGTCGAGGGCAGGAGCCTCGGCGTCGGAAGCGCAACAAAATTGACCTGATCTACTCGCGGGTATAGTTCTCGCGCCATGTCTACATTTCAGCTCGATAGCTCGACCAGCCGTGCAAATCCGACCCCGGCTCCCATGAAGCGGCTCACCGTGCCGGCGATCCGGGCGGCGAAGGGCAAGACGCCGCTCGTCATGCTCACCGCCTACACGATCCGCATGGCGCAGATTCTCGATCCGCATTGCGACATGCTGCTCGTCGGAGACAGCCTGGGGCAGGTGCTCTACGGGCTGCCGTCGTCGGTGCCGGTCAGCCTCGACATGATGATTGCGCATGGCGCGGCGGTGGTGCGCGGCAGCTATCGCAGCCTCGTCATCGTCGACATGCCGTTCGGATCCTATGAGGAGAGCCCCGAACAGGCGTTTCGTTCGGCCGCGCGTATCCTCAAGGAAGCGGGGGCTGCTGCGGTCAAGCTCGAGGGCGGTGAGACGATGGCGGAGACGATCGCCTTCCTGTCGAAGCGCGGCATTCCGGTGATGGCGCATGTCGGGCTCACCCCGCAGGCGGTCAACGCGCTGGGCGGCTATGGCGCGCGCGGGCGCAGCGATGCCGAGCGCGCCAAGCTGATCGACGATGCGAAGGCCGTCGCCGACGCCGGCGCGTTCGCGGTGGTGGTCGAAGGTGTGGTCGAGCCGATAGCGGTGGAGATCACCCAGGCGATATCGATTCCGACGATCGGCATTGGCGGTTCGGCGCAGTGCGATGGCCAGGTGCTGGTGATCGACGATATGCTCGGCATGTTCGATCGGGTGCCGCGCTTCGTGAAGAAATATGCGCAGCTTTCGGGGGAGATCGATCGGGCGGCGGGGGCTTATGCCGAGGAGGTGCGAGCACGGACATTTCCGACGGTCGATCAGACATATCAGCTGAAATGATCTTCTTAGCCCCTCCCTTTCAAGGGAGGGAGAAGGGGTGCGTGCGCGCGTAGCGAGCTTCCACGATCGCCCCAATGAGCTGTGCCTGCGGCATCGAGCCCCTGGCTTCGCCACCCACCTCCTTACCCTCCTTGAAAGGGAGGGGTGAAAGAAGGGGGGGTCAGCCCGTATTCATATGCCGTGGCTATCGAAGAACAGCCTCTAGCACCTCGTCGCGCGGATCGCTAAGAGGGCCCGCAATATTGTGCCCGGAGATGATGCTTGGCGTTGACCCCATCGAATGACGAAGCCTTTCTGCGCGAGGTGGACGACGAGCTCCGCCGCGATCAGATGACGACGCTTTGGCAGCGCTATGGCAAGCTCGCGATCGTGGGAATCGCGCTGTTTCTGGTCGCTCTGGCCGCGTTCCTGTGGTGGCGCGCCGAAGCCGTGCGCAAGAACGAGGCGCAGGCCGAGCAGTTGAGCGTGGCGCTCGCCGACGTACAGGGGGGGCGCAAAGCCGAAGCCGAGCAGAAATTCGCAGCGCTCGCGGCGGAAGGCACCTCCGGTTACCGGGCGAGCGCACTGCTCAGCAAGGCGGCGCTCGCCGAAGGTCGGGGCGACAAGAAGGCGGCGCTGTCGGCGCTGGCATCGGTTGCGGCGGACGAGGCGCTGCCCCAGGCCTACCGCGACCTGGCGACGATCAAGCAGTCGATGATCGATTTCGACGACGTCAAGCCGCAGGTGATCGTCGATCGGCTCAAGCCGCTCGCCGTCGAGGGCGAGCCCTTCTTCGGCACCGCCGGCGAACTGACCGCAATCGCCTATATCAAGTTGAATCGTGGCGCCGAGGCGGGCCGGCTGCTCGCCGCGATCGCCAAGGATCCCACCGCCCCCGAAACGCTCCGCAGCCGCGTGATCAGGCTGGCCGCAATGCTCGGCACCTATGTCGATCCTGCGTCGCTCAAGAAGGATTAAGTCATGAACCGGAAGCTGATCGCACTGGCCTCCGCGCTGGCGCTCGCCTCGACGCTCGGCGGTTGCGGCGTCTTCGGCGGCGGCGGCGGCAAGAAGCCGAAAACGCCCGTCCTTGGCCAGCGCATCGCCGTGCTGACCGCCGAAACGGGTGCCGAGATCGATCCGGCGCTGGAAGGCGTGCCGATCGTGGTGCCCGAAGCGCAGGCCAATGCCGAATGGGGTCAGCCGGGCGGAAACGCGACCAAATCGATGGGCAATCCGGCGCTCGGGCAGGCGCTCGGGGTCGCCTGGACGCGCAAGATCGATGGTTCGACCTCGCAGGCGCGGCTGGCAGCGGCGCCGGTCGTCGGCGGTGGCAAAGTCTATGTGATCGACATCCATGCCGTCATCCACGCCTTTGACCTGAAGACGGGGGCACCCGTCTGGACCGCGACATTGAGCGATGCCGATGGCAACAAATCGTCGTTGTTCGGCGGAGGCGTCAGCTATGCCGACGGCAAGGTCTATGCGACCAACGGCGTCGGCGATGCCGGCGCGTTCGATGCAACCACCGGATCGCAGCTGTGGAAGAAGCGCCCGGGCGGCCCCTTGCGGGGTGCGCCGTCGGTCGCGTTCGGCAATATCTATGTCGTGAGCCAGGACAATCAGCTGTTCGCGCTCAAGGCGGACAGCGGTGACACCGTCTGGACGGAGAGCGGCAGCCTCGAAAATGCCGGCGTATTCGGCGTGGCGGCACCCGCGATCGCGCAAGGCACTGTCGTCGCGGGCTTCTCGTCGGGCGAGCTTTCGGCCTATCGCTATGAAAATGGCCGCGCCGTCTGGCAGGATTCGCTGTCGCGCACGAGCATCACCACGTCGGTCGCCAGCCTCGTCGATATCGATGCGTCGCCGGTGATCGATCAGGGCCGCGTTTTCGCGGTCGGCCAGGGCGGGCGCATGGTCTCGATGGATATCCTCACCGGCCAGCGGCTGTGGGAGCTCAACGTCGCCGGCACCGATACACCATGGGTGGCCGGCGAATGGCTGTTCGTGATGACCGATGACGCCCGGCTGCTCTGCATCGCGCGCAACAGCGGCAAGGTGCGCTGGCTGACCCAGCTCGACCGCTTCAAGAACGACAAGAAGCGCAAGAATCCGATCGGCTGGTCTGGCCCGGTTCTCGCCGGTGGGCGCTTGATCCTGACGAATACGCTGGGTGAGATCGTCAACGTCAATGTGGCGGATGGTACGGTGGGCACGCGCACCAAGGTGGGCGATACGATCTATGCGTCGCCGATCGTCGCGGACGGGACGCTGATCGTGATGACGGATAAAGGCAAAATCGAAGCCTATCGTTGAGCCAATAAGCCCCTCCCCTGAAAGGGAGGGGTTAAGAAGGTTGAAAACGCGGGGCTAACAAAGTTGCACGTTAGCGGCTATGGGCCCCGCTATGGCAAAATTACCTGTAATCGCGATTGTCGGGCGACCGAACGTCGGCAAATCGACTTTGTTCAACCGGCTCGTCGGCAAGAAGCTTGCGCTGGTCGACGATCTGCCCGGGGTGACGCGCGATCGGCGCGAGGGCGATGCGACCTTGGTCGGCGTCGAATTCAAGATCATCGATACCGCCGGTTTCGAAACCGACGATGCCGAAACCCTGCCCGGGCGGATGCGCGAGCAGACGCAGGCGGCGGTGCATGGCGCCGATGCAGCTTTGTTCATGATCGATGCGCGCGCCGGGCTGATGCCGCTCGACGAGGAAATCGCGCGCTGGCTGCGCAGCGAGGATACGCCGGTGATCGTCGTTGGCAACAAAGCCGAAGGCAAGGCGGGCGACGACGGTGTGCTCGAAGCCTTTAACCTCGGCTTCGGCGAGCCGGTCGCGCTGTCTGCCGAGCATGGCGAAGGGCTGGTCGAACTCTTCGACGCGCTGCGCCCGTATATCGATCTGCCCGAGAGCGAGGAAGAGGAGGAAGAGGAGGACGACGAGAATGGGCCGCTAAAGCTCGCGATTGTCGGCCGGCCCAATGCAGGCAAATCGACCCTGATCAACAAGATCCTCGGCGAGAATCGCATGATCACCGGCCCGGAAGCGGGAATCACGCGCGATTCGATCGCTATCGACTGGGAATGGACCGCGCCCGACGGCACGGTGAAGCCGATCCGGCTGATCGATACCGCCGGCATGCGCAAGAAGGCCAAGGTGCAGGAGAAGCTCGAACGGCTGTCGGTCGCCGATGCGCTCCATGCGGTCGATTTCGCCGAAGTCGTGGTGCTGCTGCTCGACGCGACGCTGGGCCTCGAGTCGCAGGATCTGCGCATCGCCGACAAGGTGCTGCAGGAAGGCCGCGCGCTGATCATCGCGCTCAACAAATGGGATGTCGCCGCCGATCCGCCATCCTTGTTCCAAGGCGTGCGCACCGCGCTCGACGAGGGACTGGCGCAGGTCAAGGGCCTGCCGGTGATGACTGTCTCCGGTATAACGGGCCGCGGCATCGACCAGCTGCTGCAGGTCGCGCATGAGAGCCGCGAAGCATGGTCGAAGCGGGTATCGACCGGTGTGCTCAACCGCTGGTTCGAGCGCGCGATCGAAGCCAATCCACCACCCGCGCCGGGCGGCCGGCGGATCAAGCTACGCTATATGACGCAGGCCAAGACGCGGCCGCCGGGCTTCATCCTGTTCGGAACGCGGGTCGATCAGCTGCCCGAAAGCTATCGCCGCTATCTGGTCAACGGCATTCGCCGCGACCTGGGCTTCGGCGCGGTGCCGGTGCGGCTGACCTTGCGCGCGCCGAAGAACCCGTTCGATAACTGACGCACCAACCGAGGACGGCGTGCGGATCGACGCGCGGGGGATGCGATGCCCCTGGCCCGTGATCCGGCTGGCGCGGGCGATGCGCGAGGGCGCGGTCATGGTGACCATCCTCGCCGATGATCCGATCGCGCCGGACGAGATCGCCGCGCTGGCGACGACGCGCGGGTGGGCCGTGATGCCGGCTGGCGACGATGGCTGGCAGATCAGCCAGGCCGCTCCGCCCGCCGCGTGAACGGCGACCTTCGTCCTGCCGAAAGCCGATCTGCAGCGTCCAGATCGATTTGAGGCAGGCCCTCAGGCCCACATATCTACACCTGCGGTTTGCGCTCCGTGGTCTGCGGGCGCGAAGCGCTTCCAGCGGCCGTCCGAGGGGTTTTGTCGCAGGCACAGGCTGTATCGAAAGGACCGCAAAATTAGGTAATTTCCCCTAAAGCGGTTGTAAACCAGTCGTTTACTGGCCTGCTATAAGCTGTGCCTACGAAGCCCGAAGAGAGGGCGGTAGGGAATGAGCATGGGCCAAGGTAATGACGGCGTAGTGAACTGGACGACCTTCGGTCAGACCCGCTCGCTTATCGGCAATGAATTTACCCGAATATTGGGCTATTATCGCGATGACGCCGCCAAGAACGTCGTCGCGATCGAGCAGGCTTTTGCCAGTGGCGATGCCGTCGCGATGGTGCGCCCGGCGCATACGCTGAAGGGTGATTCGCTGCAGTTTGGCGGCGAGGCGCTTGGACGACTCGCTGAGCATATCGAGCATGTCGCGCGCCGCTGCGTCGAAGAGCATAGCAGCCCGGCGCAGCTCGGCGTCGATATCCCGCGGATGCGGCCGATGCTGATCGAAACACTCGGTCAGTTCGAACGCGAGATCAGCCGACAGGCGGTCGCCCCGGTGCGGCGTCCCGCCGTCAGTGGCTTCGGGCGCAAGTCCTAGTTTCTTTGGCCCTCAGACGCCGGGCGCTCGCAAAGCCGGGATTTCCATTTAAGTTCCTTGAATGGTGGCGTGCTCGCCTGGCTTCGGGGGGATACAAACGGCCCCTATTCGCGGCTTCCGGGCCGCAAGCGGCCCGGCACTCGAGCTGACAGGCCCTATTCCTCGCTGGCCGGCTTCGATTGAAGCTGGATGTAATTCTGCAGGCCCATGCGCTCGATCATCTCGAACTGGCGTTCGAGGATGTCGACATGCTCCTCCTCCGATTCGAGAATGCTCTGGAGAAGATCGCGCGAGATATAGTCGCGGACCTGCTCGCAATAGGCGATGCCGTCCTTGAGCTGCGGCAGCGCTTCATATTCGAGCGCGAGATCGGCCTTGAGCAGTTCCTCGACATTCTCGCCGATGCGCAGGCGCCCCAGCATCTGAAAATTGGGCAGGCCATCGAGAAACAGGATGCGCTCTGCGAGCCGGTCGGCATGCTTCATCTCATCGATCGATTCGCCATATTCGAACTTGGCGAGCTTCTCGAGACCCCAATGATCAAGCATCCGATAATGCAGGAAATACTGGTTGATCGCGGTCAGCTCATTCTTGAGCGTCTCGTTCAGGAATTCGATGACCTTGAGGTCGCCCTTCATATTCTATCTCCGCATATGTTGGCCGATCTATAGGCCAATCATGATTCCGCGCAAAGACTAATCCTGATCGCTACTTGTAATAATTGGTTTAATTCAGAGCGTTATTTGCGATCGATAGTCATTCTTAGCGGCGTGCAGGCAATAATCATTCGCACAAAGAAAAGGCCGCCCGGAGGCGGCCTGGCTGAATCGCTAAGGGACGGGAGATCAGGCCGTCACGGCGGAACTTTCAACGATTTCACGGGCGAAAGGGAGGCACTGGCCGCAGCGTGGACGGCGGCCGAGCGAGGCATAGGCAGAACGGGGGCAGGTCGCACCGTTGCGAACAGCCTCACGGACATCGGACTCACGAATCGAATTACAAACGCAAACGACCATCGGACACCTCTCTTGCGAATCATTCTCTATATCTGTTGCGACTGACTATCAATAGAGATTGTGCAAGCGGCTTGCGTCTTTTTATCGTAGCGGGCCATAGCGCCGCCCATGAGGGACTCACCGCCTATATCGCGCGTGGCGCAGGCTTTCGATCGGGCGGAGGCTTATGATGACGTCGCCGATGTTCAGCGCGCCGCGGCCGGCAATCTGGCGCGGAAAATCGCTGCGGAACACGATGGGCCGGTCGATTCGATCCTCGAGATCGGATGCGGCACCGGCTTCCTGACGCGGGCGATCGCCCATGAGATGGCGATCGCGCCGCCACGCTGGATCGTCAGCGATATCGCGCCGGCGATGGTGGAGCGGGCACGGCAGCGGGGGCCGGCAATGGCCGACTATCGCGTGATCGATGGCGAAGCGATCGATCCGGCGATCGGCCAGTTCGACCTGATCTGCTCAAGCCTCGCCTTCCAGTGGTTCAACGATCTGCCGCGTGCGGCGGCGGCGATGCAGGCGATGCTCAATCCGGGCGGGCTATTCGCCTTCGCCACGATGGCGCGGGGCAGCTTCCATGAATGGCGCGCCGCGCATCGGCCGGAGGGACACGAGCCCGGAACCCCGGACTACCCCGATGCCGTCATGCTGCGCGCGCTTGCGGCCGAGGGGATCAAGGCCGAGATCGAGATCGTCGACGTACCGCAACCCGAAGCCGATGCGAGGGCCTTTCTCCACCGGCTCAAGGCGATCGGTGCAGGTACGCCGCGCGGAGATCATGCGCCGCTCGATGGCGGCACATTGCGCAGGATCATGCGGCGCTTCGACGCCGGCGAGCGCATCGCAACGTATCGCATTGCCTTCTGCCTGTTCCGCGCGCCGAAGAGGAGACGACCATGATATTATCGCCGATCCGATCGATCCTGGGCTGGCTGGCCCTTGCCGTACTGGCGGTTGCAACGCCAGCGCCGGCAGAGCCAAGGGCGCCGCTCGTGCTGGCTGCCGCAAGCCTGCAGGAATCGATGAACGCGGCAGCCGACGCCTGGGCGAAACGCGGCCATGCGCGGCCTGTGATATCGTTCGCGGCGTCGTCCGCGCTGGCGCGGCAGATCGAGGCGGGCGCCCCCGCCGACATCTTCGTCTCCGCCGATGAGCCCTGGATGGACGATGTCGCGGCGAAGGGGCTGATCCGGCCGGGCACGCGCCGGTCCTTCCTGACAAACCGGCTCGTGCTGATCGCGCGGGCGGGATCGAAATTGCGGCTGACGGTGCGGCCGGGCATGCCGCTCGCCGCCGCTCTCGGCGACGGCAAGCTCGCTATGGCGGATACCGAGTCGGTGCCCGCCGGCAAATATGGCAAGGCGGCGCTGATTGCGCTGGGCGTATGGGATAAGGTGTCGGCGAACGTCGCCCGCGCCGAGAATGTCCGTGCCGCGATGCTGCTGGTCGATCGCGGAGCCGCTCCCCTGGGGATCGTCTACGCGACCGATGCGCGCAGCGATCCGGCGGTCCGCGTGGTCGGGCTGCTCCCAGCGGCGAGCCATCCGCCGATCACCTATCCACTAGCACTGCTCAAGGCGTCGAGCAGCCCGGATGCGGAGGGTTTTCGCCGGTTTCTGCTGTCGGGCGATGGTCTCGCGGTCTTCAGGCGCTATGGCTTCGGGACGCGGTGAGATTGCGGAGTGACCTGAGTCCGTCATGCCGAATTCAGTTCAGCATCCACGGACGGCGAGGGCGAGCATAGTATCCGAGCGGATGCGCGCGGTGGAGTGAATCCTGAAACAAGTTCAGGATGGCGAAGAAGAAGGCTATCGCTGCAACGGGTGTTCCAAACGGGAGAATGGGGTGATCGTCGATACCGAGCAGGCACCGGCTACGGCCCGTCCGCCCTTCTGGCGCTCGCTATATGCACAGGTGCTGCTGGCGATCGCGCTTGGCGTGCTGCTCGGCGTACTCGCGCCCGATTTCGCCGAAAGCCTGAAGCCGCTGGGCGATGCGTTCATCAAGCTGGTCAAGATGATCATCGCGCCGGTGATCTTCCTGACGGTCGTGACCGGCATCGCGGGGCTCAGCCATCTCGGCGATCTCGGCCGGGTCGCGGCCAAGACGCTCGGCTATTTCTTCGTGATGTCGACCTTTGCGCTGATCGTCGGACTGGTCGTCGCCAATGTCGTCCAGCCTGGTAGCGGCATGCATATCGCGGCAGCGTCGATCGACAGCAGCCATATCGCCGAATATGCCGCCAAGGCGCATGATCAGACGCTGGTCGGCTTCCTGATCGCGATGATCCCGACCACGTTGCTGTCGGCGCTGGCCGAGGGCGAAATCCTCCAGGTGCTGCTCGTCGCTATCCTTTTCGGCGTTGCACTGTCGCTGACCGGCGAGAAGGCGGCGCCGATCACCGATCTCCTCGAGCGGCTGACGGCGGTGATCTTCCGCCTCGTCGCGATCGTGATGAAGGCGGCGCCGATCGGCGCGTTCGGGGCGATGGCGTTCACGATCGGCAAGTTCGGACTGGGCGCGCTCGCGCATCTCGGCGGGCTCGTCGCCTGTTTCTATCTGGCGTCGCTCGCCTTCATCGTCATTCCCCTCGGGGCAGTCGCCTGGGCATCGGGCTTCTCGATCTTCAAGCTGATCGCCTATCTTAAGGACGAGCTGCTGCTCGTGCTCGGCACATCCTCGTCCGAAAGCGCACTGCCCAATCTGATCGCCAAGATGGAAGCCGCGGGCTGCGACAAGCCGATCGTCGGGCTGGTGGTGCCGACCGGCTATTCGTTCAATCTCGACGGCACCAACATCTATATGACGCTGGCGGCGTTGTTCATCGCGCAGGCGTGCGATGTGCATCTGTCGTTCGGGGAGCAAGTCAGCCTGCTGCTGGTCGCGATGATATCATCGAAGGGCGCGGCAGGGGTGACCGGTGCAGGCTTCATCACACTGGCGGCGACCCTGTCGATTGTGCCGTCGGTACCGGTGGCCGGAATGGCGCTGATCCTGGGGATCGATCGCTTCATGTCCGAATGCCGGAGTTTGACGAACTTCATCGGCAATGCGGTGGCGACGGTGGTGATCGCGCGCTGGGAGGGGGCGCTGGATCGCGAGAAGCTGAAGGCGGCATTGGGGTGATTTTTTGTTTTAGCCCTCAAACGCCGGGCGCTCGCATCCGCTCGCTTGGCTTCGCCCGCATAAGCGGGCGGCCCCTCTTCGGGGCTTCTCGGCCTGCGGCCGAGCGCTGGTAATAGGCGTTGCAAAGTAGGCGGGCCGGGCCGCAGTACCCGAAAAGGCCGAACGGCCGCCCGAGCTTATGCGAGGTTAGCCTAGCCAGCGGATGCGAGCGCCGGCGCTTGAGGCTAAACAAAAAAGCATTGATCAGCTAAAGCGGATCAATGGCAGTGTTCAAACTCGGCTCGCAGCCGTTCTTCGACGATAAGAATCGCGCCTTCTGGATACTCCAGTCGGCCGGATGGACCGGCTATCTGACCCTGCGGGCGCTTGGCGGGCTCGCCAATAATATGGGGCTGCTGTTCGTCCTGCCGACGGCGCTTACCACGGCGACCGGCTATTCGCTGACCCTGTTGATGGCGTCGGCATTCCGGCGGCTGATCAAGATGCGGCCGGTGTTTACCTGGACGATATCGATCGTGATCCTGATCGTGGCGGCCGGCATATTCTCGTCGATCGAGACATGGAGCCACGCGACCTTCTACCGGCCGCGCGAGATGCCCGAGGGAATCCAGTTCTTCGGCGCGATTCTGCTCGATTTCGCACTGCTCTCCGCCTGGTCGTCGCTCTATTACGGGATCAATTTCTACCTGCTGCTCGAAGAGCAGGTCGATCGGGTCGAGCGGCTCGAATATCAGGCGTCGTCGGCGCAACTCGAAATGCTGCGCTATCAGCTCAATCCGCATTTCCTGTTCAACACGCTCAACTCGATCTCGACCCTGGTGCTGCTAAAAGAGACGCAGCGCGCCAATGCGATGCTGTCGCGGCTCTCCAATTTCCTGCGCTATACGCTGGCGACCGAGGCGGCGGGCACGGTGAGCCTGTCGCAGGAGATCGAGACGCTCAAACTCTATCTCGATATCGAGAAGATGCGCTTCGAGGATCGGCTGCGGCCGGCGTTCGACGTCGATCCGGCGGCGCTGGAGGCGCGATTGCCGTCGCTGCTGCTGCAGCCGCTGGTCGAGAATGCCGTCAAATATGCGGTGACCCCGCTCGAGGAAGGCGCCGATATCATAATCGAAGCGCGCGTCTCGGGTAACGGCGCCGAGCGGCGGCTCGTCGTCACCGTCACCGATACCGGGCCGGGGTTGACCGACGGGTCCACCCGCCCCACCTATTCGACAGGCGTCGGTCTGGCGAATATTCGCGACAGACTGGCGCAGGCCTATGGCACGGACCAGCGTTTTGAGGTCCAGACCGGGCGGGATGAAGGATTCGGTGTCCTGATCGACATCCCCTTCCAGACCGAACAACAGCACAAGGACGCTGCATGACGATCCGCACCATTCTCGTCGACGATGAGCCGCTGGCCATCCAGGGCCTCCAACTCCGACTGGCGGCGCACGAGGATGTCGAAATCATCGAGACGTGCCTCAACGGCCGCGAAGCCATCAGAGCGATTAAGACGCACAAGCCCGATCTCGTCTTCCTCGATATCCAGATGCCGGGGTTCGACGGATTTTCGGTCATTCAGGGGCTGATGGAGGTCGAGCCGCCGCTGTTCGTCTTCGTCACCGCCTATCAGGACCATGCGATCCGCGCGTTTGAAGCACAGGCGATGGATTATCTGATGAAGCCGGTCGACGAGCAGCGGCTGGCCGACACGCTCGATCGCGTCCGCCAGCGGCTCGCGGAGAAGCGCGGGCATGAAGAAGCAGGTCGGCTCAAGGAAGTGCTGGCCGAGGTCGCGCCCGATGCGGCCGAGAGCTTCGAGGACGGCGACGATGCGATCGCCGCCAATCGTTTCGAAAAGCTGATCAACATCAAGGATCGCGGCCAGATCTTCCGCGTGGATGTCGATACGATCGAGCGGATCGACGCCGCCGGCGATTATATGTGCATTTATACCGGCGACAATACGCTGATCCTGCGCGAGACGATGAAGGATCTGGAGAAGCGCCTCGATCCGCGCCGCTTCCAGCGCGTTCACCGTTCGACGATCGTCAATCTCGACTTGGTCAAGCAGGTCAAGCCGCACACCAATGGCGAATGCTTCCTGGTTTTGAACTCGGGTGCTTCGGTAAAAGTCAGTCGCAGCTATCGTGAGGTTGTTGCGCGCTTCGTCCATTAACGCCGACGAACTCGGAGTGACAATGACAACAATCCGCCCGCGCCGAAGCGCGCTCTATATGCCCGCCTCGAATGTGCGGGCGATCGAGAAGGCGCGGAGTCTGCCGTGCGATGTGGTGATCCTCGATCTCGAGGATTCGGTGGCACCCGAGATGAAGGCGGAGGCGCGCGACAATGCTCTCGCGGCGGCGAAAGCCGGCGGATTCGGGACACGTGAACTCATCCTTCGCGTCAATGCGATCGAAACGCCATGGGGCGCCGATGATCTCAAGGCCGCGACGCAGGCGCCGTTCGATGGCGTGCTCGCGCCGAAGGTCGGCGATGCATTCACCGCTACCCATTATGGCGAAGCCCTCGCAGCCGCGCCCGATCTCGCGCTGTGGGCGATGATCGAAACGACGCGGGCGATCTTCCGCCTCGACGAGATCGCGGCTGCGCTGGCAGCGCGAAAGGGCTGTTTCGTGATGGGCACCAACGATCTCGCCAAGGAGATGGGCGCGAAGCTGACCGTCGAACGCCAGCCGTTCCTGGGCTTCATGGCGCTCGCGGTCGCGGCGGCGAAGGGCTATGGATTGGGCGCGCTCGACGGCGTGTTCAACGCGATCGAAGACGACGCCGGGCTCGAGCGGCAATGCGCCGAGGCGCGCAGCTTCGGCTTTGACGGCAAGACGCTGATCCATCCCCGCCAGATCGACTTCACCAACCGTGCTTTCAGCCCGTCGGGTGAGGATGTCGCATGGGCCGAAGCCGTCATCGCGGGATTCGCCCTGCCGGAAAATGGCGACAAAGGCGCGATCCGGATCGGCAAGGAGATGGTCGAAAGGCTGCACATCGCCGAAGCCCGGAAGATCATCGCGGCGACAGGGCGGGAACGATAAGGCACGTTCCGCCCCCCGTAAAGACCGGAGAAGTCCAGCGTTTCCGCCGCAAAACAGGACTGCTAAAGCGATCATGGGCAACAGGGAAGATCAGGGGCGAATACGGAGCAGCCGGCGCAGAGCAGTTTTCATCGCGTCGCGACGCGAATGAAGGATAACCGCGAGAGGATATATCTCGCGGCTTTTTGCGCTGTCGTCGCGGGCTGGGTCATCCTCGAGACCGCGATGCTGCCGCCGCCGCCGCTCGATGACTTTCATGTCATCGCGCTGTTGTGCCTGATCGCGGCAGGTGGCGCGGCCGCCGCAGGAATTGCCTGGGCGTGGCATTCGGGGCCGATGGCACAGAAACGGCTGGATCAGCGCGAACTGGCCGAAGCGATTGAGCTCGCTGCCGTCATGATGATCGATCAGGATGGCATCATCCGCCACTGGTCGCGCGGCTGCGAGGAGGTGTACGGCTGGGCTGCGCATGAGGCGATCGGGCGCCCTCGCGCGGAGCTGCTGCACAGCGACCGACTGCTGTCGATGCGCGAAATCCAGAGCCTGATCCTGGACGAAGGCCGTGCCGATTACGGACTGATCGAACGGCATCGCGATGGCCGCCTGCTGGGCACCGACAATCATGTCAGGCTGTTCGATCATCGCGATGGACGCTTCTCCACCGTCTATGCGGTGACTGACGCCACCGCGCGGCGGAGCGCGGAAATCAACCTGCGGCTCAGCGAACTGCGGCTGGCGACGGCGGTCGTCGTGCAGGGCATTTTCATTTTCGAATATGATATTCTCGCGCAGAAGCCAGTGTGGCTGAGCCGTGGCGAGAGCTTCTTCGGCCTCGCCGCGCCCGACGAGGAGCCGCTGCCGCAGGATACCGTGTGGGCCTGGTCGGAGCAGCAGACCCGCTCCGTACGCAGGATCATCGCCAAGGCGATAAAGGAGCAGCAAAGCCGCGCCCATTTCGATTTCGATTTCGTCTACCCGGACGGAACGCTGCGCCGTGCCGAAGGGTGGATCAAGGTCATCCGCAATTCCAGCGGAACGGCGACACGCCTGCTCGGGACATATCTCGACGTTACCGAACGGCGCGAGCAGGAGGCATTGCTGCGCGCGGGCGAAGCCGAAAAGCGGGCGATCCTCGCCACGGTGCCCGATGCGATGCTGGTGTGCAGCGATGCCGGCATCATCAGATCCTGCAGCGCCACTGCCGAGGAGCTGTTCGGCCATAGTGCGACCGAACTGATCGGGTGCAGCCTGATCGATCTCGTCGCCGACGCGCAGGGGCGGCAATCGGTGCGCCGCGATCTGATGCGGGCGTTCCGCCGGGCGCGCACGACGCCCTGGCCGATGTCGGCCAATGTCCGCTGCGCAGACGGCGGCATGGTGCCGGTATCCTTCGTCGTCGGCCAGGCGGTGGTGGAGGGCACGCGGATGTTCGTGATCTTCGGCCGTGACATGCGCCCGACGATAACGGCTGAGGAAAAATTCCATCGCCTGCGCAGCGATCTGGCACAGGTGTCGCGCCTCGGCATGATGGGCGAAATGGCGGGCGCGCTCGCGCACGAGCTCAGCCAGCCGCTCGCTGCGATCGTCAACTTCCTGGGCGCGGTCGAACTGATGCTCGACCGCGATTCGCACGATAAGGACCAGCTGCGCTTCGCGGTGCAATGCGCCGGCGAACAGGCGACACGGGCGGGCGAGATCATTCGGCGGCTCCGCGCCTTCATCCTGCGCGGCGAGGCCGATATGCGCGCCGAGCCGCTCTGCAGCCTGGTCAGGGAGGCGGCGGCGCTGGCGTTGTTCAACACGCCGTCGCTCGGCCTGCGGCTGACCTATGCCTTTGAAGATGAGGACCGGGTGATCCTCGGCGACCGGATCCAGATTCAGCAGGTGCTGGTCAACCTGATCCGCAACGCCGCCGACGCAATGACCGGCAGCGGCAGCGAGCGGCGAGAAATGGTGATTGCGACCGTGCTTGTCGGCGACGGACTCGTCGAGGTTTCGGTGCGTGACAGCGGCCCGGGCATCGCGCCCGAGATGCTGGAGAAGTTGTTCAGTCCTTTTGCGACGACAAAGCGCGAGGGCCTTGGCTTTGGTCTGGCGATATCGCGGCGTATCGTCGAAGGCCATGGTGGCCAGTTGGTGGCGAGCGGGGCGCCCACGGGCGGCGCGATATTCCGCTTCACCTTACCCGTGATGGAATAGGGGACGATGATGTCGGGACGCAGAATCTACATCGTTGACGATGATGACGCATTGCGGCGGTCGGTCGAGATGTTGCTGGCCGCGGCCGGCAATTTCAGCACGACCTCCTACGCTTCGGGCGAGGCGTTCATCGCGGCGGTGCCCCAGCTCGAAGTGGGCTGCGTCCTGCTCGATCTCAACATGCCCGGGATGAGCGGGATCGATGTGCTCGGCCAGCTCAAGACGATGGACGGCCGCTTCGAGACGATCCTGCTTACTGGGCAGGGCGACATCGGCATGGCGGTTGAGGCGATGAAGCTCGGCGCCGCCGACTTCCTTGAGAAGCCCTATGACAACAAGCTGCTGCTCCGGGCGCTCGAAAATGGCTTTGCTCACATCGAAGACAGGGTGAAGGAGGTCAGCGCGATCCAGACGGCGCGCGAATATATCGAGCGGCTGACCCCCCGCGAACGCGACGTGCTGCTCGGGCTGATCGATGGCAAGGCCAACAAGGTGATCGCCTATGAACTCGATATTTCTCCACGCACGGTCGAGATCTATCGGGCTAATCTGATGGACAAGCTCGAGGTCAGGAGCGTCGCCGAAGCCGTCCGTATCGCCTTTGCCGCGCAACTGGTGCCCGTGCTTCCGGGACGGCCGGTTTGACCGAACGCCACGGCGTCGATAATGCCGGAAATCTCAACATTTCTGGGGCATAGACGTAATGGCTTCGAACAAGAGTTTCAGCGTCCTCGTCACCGGCGGCGCCGGTTATATCGGCAGCCATGCGGTGCTGGCGCTGCTCGATGCAGGCTGGAATGTGTCGGTGATCGACAATCTGGTGACGGGATTTCGCTGGGCGGTTCCGGACGCGGTTCGCTTTCATGAAGGCGATATCGGCGACGAGGCGCTGGTCGCGCGGATCATTGCCGAAGACGGGATCGGCGCAATCCTGCATTTTGCCGGATCGGTGGTCGTGCCCGAATCGGTCGTCAATCCGCTCAAATATTATCGCAACAACACCGCCAATAGCCGCGCGCTGATCGAATCGGCGGTGAAAGGCGGGGTGAAGCATTTCATCTTCTCGTCGACCGCCGCAACCTATGGCATCCCCGACGAGACGCCGGTGCGCGAAGATATGCCGACGGTGCCGATCAACCCCTATGGCATGTCCAAGCTGATGACCGAGGCGATGCTGCGCGATGTCGCGGTGGCGCATCCGATCAACTATTGCGCGCTGCGCTATTTCAACGTCGCCGGCGCCGATCCGGCGGGACGCTCGGGGCAATCGACGGCAGGCGCCACCCATCTGATCAAGGTGGGGGTCGAGGCGGCACTGGGCAAGCGCGACGGCGTATCGGTGTTCGGCACCGATTATGCGACCCCGGACGGCACCGGCGTGCGCGACTATATCCACGTCACCGATCTTGCCGATGCGCATCTGCACGCGCTGGAAACGCTGATCGCACAGCCCGATGCCAGCCATGTGATGAACTGCGGCTATGGCCGCGGCTTCTCGGTGCTCGAAGTCCTCGATTCGGTAGACCGGATCACCAACAAGACGATCGTCCGCCGCATGGAGCCGCGCCGCCTGGGCGATCCCGACGCGCTGATCGCGGACAACAGCCGGATCATGGCGACGACCGAATGGCGGCCGAAACTCGACGATCTCGACATGATCGTGGCGCATGCGCTGGCATGGGAACGGCAGCTCGCCGAGCGGGGGCTCTGAGGGGCTGAACACGGCCGTCCCCAAGCCATGACGGAGCGAGAGTGAGGGGGCGGGTATGACCCTCCCCAGAGCTCAGAACTCCGCGTCGAGCTCCTCGACTTCCTCTGGCTCGTTCAGCGCCGCCGTCGTCCATTCGCGCAGCAGCGGCCATTCGCTCACCGTGTCGCGGTAGCGCCGCGCCGCGCTGTTGAGCGGGATCGCATAGGTGATGAAGCGGGTCACCACGGGTGCGAACATCGCGTCGGCGACCGTTGGCGCCGCGCCGAACAGCCAGGGGCCGCCATATTGATCGAGACAATCGCGCCAGATCTGCTGCACGCGTTCGATATCGGGCTTCGCGCCGGCAAACAGACGGAAGCTGTCATGCCGGGCCCGCAGGTTCATCGGCAGCGCCGAGCGCATATTGTGAAAACCCGAGTGGATCTCGCCCGAAACCGACCGGCAATGCGCGCGCGCTAGCTTGTCGGCAGGATAGAGCCCTGCCTGCGGGAACGTCTCATGGAGATATTCGGCAATGGCGAGCGTGTCCCACACGCTGGCGCCTTCATGGTTGAGCCGTGGCACCAGAACCGAAGGCGACAGCAACAGCAGCTCGGCGCGCTGGCCGGGCGCATCGATCGACACGGTTTCTTCGGTTACATCGAGCCCCGCAAGGCGGCAAAGAAGCCAGCCCCGAAGCGACCAGGATGAGTAGTTCCGGCTTGATATCGTCAGGACTGCTTGCGCCATCGGTGTCCTCCCGCGAAACGATATGACAGCTAATTGCGGCGAGCGCCAAAAAATTATGGCGCAGCGCAGCATAAAATGGGCTAAGCGGCGAAAGAAGGGGATTCCTCCTTCGCGCGGGGCGGTTATTCGAATGTGGTACCAGCTTTATCAGGGTATGGAGGATCTGCTCGCGCCATTCCGGATGATGGCCGAAGCGGGGCTCAAGACACGTCCGCTGATGGGTGAGTGGGGAGCGAGTCCGCTGGCCAGCAGCATGTATGCGGCGCTCGACATGGCGGCGCATACCAAGGTGATCCACGAGCGCCCGGCCTACCAGATCGACACAGTGTTGTCGGGAAATTCCGATGTTGCGGTCCGCGAAGAGGTGATCGCGGCGACGCCCTTCTGCGACCTGCTTCACTTCGCCAAGGATGAGCAAGCGGTCGCGCAGCCAAAGGTGCTGCTGGTCGCGCCGATGTCGGGCCATTTCGCGACCTTGCTGCGCGCGACCGTGGCGACCTTGCTGCGCGATCATGACGTCTACATCACCGACTGGAAGAATGCGCGCGACGTGCCGCTGGCGGCCGGGCCTTTCGGTTTCGACGACTATGTCGACCATATCATCCATTTCCTCGAGGAGATCGGTGCGCCGGCGCATATCGTCGCGGTGTGCCAGCCCTGCGTGCAGTCGCTGGCGGCGACCGCGCTGATGTCCAAGGACGGCAATCCCGCGACACCGTTGAGCCTGACGCTGATGGGCGGGCCGGTCGACGTGCGGGTAAGCCCGACCGTCGTCAACGATCTGGCCAATTCGAAAGACTATGAGTGGTTCGAGAAGAAGCTGATCACGACCGTGCCCTGGCGCTATCCCGGTGCGGGACGCCGCGTCTATCCTGGATTTCTGCAGCTTGCGGCGTTCATGTCGATGAATGCGGGCCGGCATAATGATCAGCATCGCGCGCTGTATCAGCATCTCGCCGATGGCGAGATCGCGGAAGCCGCCGCGATCCGCGATTTCTATGACGAATATTTCGCGGTGCTCGATATGTCCGCCGAATTCTATCTGGAGACGATCGATCGCGTCTTCCAGCGTGCGCTGCTCGCCAAGGGCGAACTCGTCTATCGCGGCCGTACGGTCGATTGCGGCGATATCCGTCGCACCGCCCTGCTGACGGTCGAAGGCGAGCGCGACGATATATGTTCGGTGGGCCAGACATCGGCGGCGCATGATCTCTGCGCGAACCTGCGCCCGCACATGAAGCGCCACTATCTCCAGGCCGGTGTCGGCCATTACGGAGTGTTCGCGGGTCGCAAGTGGGACAATCAGATCTATCCGCAGGTACGCAGCTTCATTCTCGGCGCGTCTTAGTCGAACCTTCAGACGCCGGGTGATCTTCGCGGTTTCCCGCCCTCACGGGTGCGCGAGCAAGATTTATACAACAGCGATCCGGTTGCGATCCGCGAACTTCCCGGGGTAGTTCGTAAGGCCGAGATCGGCTTGCAAAGCGCGCCGTGGCGCGCGGGGTCTGAGCAACAAGCAAAAAGCGCAAAAAAAGGGCCGGTCCGTTAGGACCAGCCCTGAAAGTTTTAGGAGAGGATGCCTGAAAGGCCTTATCGTTGTGCATCTGCGAACAGCTTTTGGCAAGAGCAAAATTGGCGCAATGCAGCAATAAAGATTAAATCTTTGAATATATGGCATATTATATAGAATAATCGGTAGCTGACAGGCGGTGCGCCGCATCCACTTTGCTCGCAGATGCGAGACAAACTTGACTCGTCGAAGGCGGCGGGGATCGGCTATGCCGTAGCGGAACGGGAGCGGCGGTGTTCGGGCAACTGGGTTTCGATCAGGATAGCATGACGGCGATCGGGCTGACCCTGAAGGTCGCGCTCGTCGGTGTCGCCGCTAGTCTGCCGATCGGAATCGCACTCGCTCATATACTCGCACGTGGCAGATTTCCGGGAAAATCGCTGCTCGACGGCGCGGTCAATCTGCCGCTGGTGCTGCCGCCGGTCGTCACCGGTTATCTGCTGCTGCTGGCCTTCATGCCAAGCGGGCCGATCGGATCGATCCTCCACGACTGGTTCGACGTGACCGTGCTGTTCCGCTGGACGGGGGCCGCGATCGCGGCGGCAGTGATGGGATTGCCGCTGATGGTGCGCACGATCCGGCTGTCGATCGAGTCGCTCGATCCGCGACTCGAGATCGCGGCGCGCTCGCTCGGCGGGTCGCGGCTGCACGTGTTCCGGACGATCACCCTGCCGCTGGTCTTTCCGGGGATCAGCGCCGGTGTCGTGCTGTCGTTCGCGCGCTGCCTAGGCGAGTTCGGCGCGACGATCACCTTCGTGTCGAATATCCCCGGCGAAACGCAGACCCTGCCGATCGCGATCTATGCGATGCTGCAGGTGCCGGGATCGGACGGTCGTGTGATGGCGCTGTCGCTGGTCGCGATCGGGCTGTCGCTGGGCGCGCTGTTCCTCGCCGAGTGGCTCAACCGCAGGCAAAGGTCATGAGCTTCGACATTGCCGTCACGAAGCAGACCGGCAGCTTCGACTGCGATTTCGCCTTTTCCACCGGACCGGGGCTGACGGCGGTACTCGGGCCATCGGGCGCGGGCAAGACGAGCCTGTTGTATATGATCGCCGGAGTGACGCGACCCGACGAAGGGAGGATCGCGATTGCAGGGCGAGTGCTGTTCGACAGCGCCGCGCGGATCGACCTGCCGGTTGAGCAGCGTGGCGGTGGCTATATTTTTCAGGATGGACGGCTCTTCCCGCATCTGAGCGTGCGGGCCAATCTGCTTTACGGCGCAAAGCTGGCGCGGGATCGGGCGCCGATCATGGGCCTCGACGAGACAGTCGCTTTCCTCGGCATCGCGACGCTGCTCGATCGCAAGCCGGCGACCTTGTCGGGTGGCGAGGCACAGCGGGTCGCGATCGGCCGCGCGCTGCTGTCGGCGCCCGCCTTCCTGCTGATGGACGAGCCGCTGTCGGGGCTCGATCGAGCGCGCCGCGACGAGATACTGACCGTGATCGAGCGGCTGCGCGACGAGCTGCTCGTGCCGATCCTCTATGTCAGCCATGATCATGACGAGGTCGAGCGGCTGGCGGACCATCTGGTGCTGATCGAGGTGGGCAAGGTCATTGCGGCGGGCGCGGCCAATGATGTGCTGACCGATCTGCGCCACCCGATCGGGCGCGCCGCCGATGCGGTGTCGCTATTGCACGCCCAGCCCATGGGCCATGACCAACGCTTCGATATCACAACGGCGCAGATCGGTTCGCTCCTGGTACAGATCCCGGGCGACTGGACCGGGCGGCCGGCGTTGAGGCTGCGCGTTCGCGCCAGCGACATCAGCCTGTCGTTGGGGGAAGGCGCGCCGTCGAGCATTCTCAACAGCCTGCCCGCGCGCGTCGTGGAGGCGGAAGCGTTCGGTTCGGCGCATATGCGCGTGGCGCTTTTGCTGGACGGCGGTGGCGACGACGCGCGGCTGCTGGCGAGCATCACACGCAAATCTTGGGAGCAACTGGGGCTCGCCATCGGTGCGGGGGTGACCGCGCATATCAAGGCGATGGCATTCGCCCCCAGCCGCTGATTGCGCGCAGCGACATGGCGGGCCAAGGTGCGTCGCTGCTGCAAAGGGATTTACATGGCGACCATAGCGACACGCGACAAAGCCTATCGCGAACTCTCCTTGCGCGGCGTGCTGCTCGGCATGCTGATCACGCTCGTGTTCACCGCCGCCAATGTCTATCTCGGGCTCAAGGTCGGGCTTACCTTCGCGACATCGATCCCGGCGGCGGTGATCTCGATGGCGGTGCTGCGGCTCGTCAGGAACTCGAACATCCACGAGAATAATATCGTGCAGACGGTGGCGTCGGCGGCGGGCTGTATCGCGTCGGTGATTTTCGTGATCCCGGGGCTGATCATGGTCGGCTGGTGGCAGGGCTTCCCCTTCTGGCAGACCTTCCTGCTGTGCGCGTCGGGCGGGATGATGGGCGTGGTGCTGTCGGTGCCCTTGCGCCGTGCGCTCGTTACCGGATCGGACCTGCCCTATCCCGAGGGCGTCGCCGCCGCAGAGGTTTTACGGGTCGGCACCGAGACAAAGGAGGGTGCTGCCGAAAGCCAGGCGGGGCTCAGGATCATCTTCGTCGGGTCGGTCGCGTCGATGGGCTTCGCGATCTTGTCCGCGACCCGGCTGATCGCGGCGGAAGCGGCGACGTGGTTCCGGATCGGCGGTACGCCGGCGGCAACCGGGATCTGGACGTCGCTGTCCTTCGCACTGCTCGGCGCCGGGCATCTGGTAGGGCTGTCGGTGGGGCTCGCAATGGGGCTGGGGCTCGTCCTCGCCTTCGGCGTCGCGACCCCGATATTGAGCTATATCGCCAATGACTTGACGATCCCGGCGGCGGACGCCGCGCTCAACGTCTTCGGCAGCCAGGTGCGCTTTCTCGGCGCGGGCGTGATCGGTGCGGCGTCGATCTGGACGCTCGGCAAGCTGGCGATGCCGATCTGGGGCGGGCTCAAGAGCGCAGCTGCGGCATCCAAGAAGCGCAAGGAGTCGTCGCAGGTCCTGCCGATCGAGGAGCAGGATCTGCCGATCGTCTGGATGGCGATCATCGTCGCGGTGACGGCGGTGCCGATCATCGGGGTGCTGTGGAGCTTCGTCGCAGTCGGGCCGCTCGCAGCGCTGGCGGTCCCGATCGCGCTCGGCTTCTGGGTCTATGTGCTGATCGCGGGCGCGTTCGTCGCGGCGGTGTGCGGCTATATGGCGGGGCTGATCGGATCGTCGAACAGCCCGGTGTCGGGCCTCGCCATCCTCGCCGCGATTGGATCGGCACTGCTGCTGGCCTTCGGGGTGCAGCCGCTGGTTGGCGCCGATGCGACGCCGCAGCTTGTCGCCTTTGCGCTGTTCGTCACCGGGCTCGTTCTTGCCTGCGCGGTGATCGCCAACGACAATCTGCAGGATCTCAAGACCGGCCAACTGATCGGCGCGACGCCGTGGAAGCAGCAGGTCGCGCTGATGATCGGGGTGATCGCGGGTTCGGCCGTGATTCCGCCGATCCTCGACCTGCTCAACGCGGCTTATGGTTTCGCGCCGCTGCCGGGTACCGGGCTGGCGACACCGCCATCACCGTTGCCCGCGCCGCAGGCGACTCTGATCGCGACCCTGGCACGGGGCGTGCTGGGCGAAGGGCTCGACTGGAATCTGATCGGGATCGGCGCGGTGGTCGGCATGATCCTCGTCGCGTTCGATGGGTTTCTCGGGCGCAAGCGCTGGCTGCGCCTGCCGCCGCTCGCGGTCGGGATCGGCATCTATCTGCCGATGTCGGCGACCCTGCCAGTGGTGATCGGCGCGCTGATCGGCTTCTATTATGACCGCAAGATGAGGAATGCCGTCGCGGAGCGGATGGGCGTGCTGCTCGCTTCGGGCTTTATCGTCGGCGAGAGCCTGTGGGGTGTGCTGCTGGCGGGGCTGATCGTCGCAACCGGCAGCGGCGCGCCGCTCGCGCTAATCGAGGAAGGCCATGAGGGCGCCGCGATGGCGGCGGGGACGCTGCTCGTGATCGCGCTGCTGTACGGTCTGTATCGGTGGACGGCGAAGACGGCGCGGGGGTTGGCATGACATGTGGATGCCAATGCCCTTGCTGCGGCTTCAGAACACTGACGGAGCCGGCGGCGTATGAAATATGCCCAGTGTGCTACTGGGAGGATGATGGACAGAACGATGTCAGCGCGGATGAAATATGGGGCGGCCCAAACAAGGATCTCTCTCTTACGCAGGCGCGGCTGAATTTTAAGAACTTCGGGGCGTTTGATCTCGATTTTCGAGATCATGTGCGGCTGCCTGATGAAAGCGAGCGTTAAGAGGAAGCTGCCGCCTGCCTTGCCCTCCCGCCCCCTTGCGGCTATGGCCGCCGCCGGCTCTTTCAAATCCTCACGGTCAGGTGAATCATGAAGATCAGCGGCGTGGACATTCGTCCCGGCAATATCATCGAATATGAAGGCGGCATCTGGCGCGCCGTCAAAATTCAGCACACGCAGCCGGGCAAGGGCGGCGCTTATATGCAGGTCGAGCTGAAGAACCTGATCGACGGACGCAAGAACAACGTCCGTTTCCGCTCCGCCGAGAGCGTCGAGAAGGTCCGCCTCGACACCACCGATTTCCAGTTCCTGTTCGCCGAGGGCGAGGATCTGACGTTCATGGACAAGATCACCTACGATCAGATCACGCTGCCGCGCGACCTGCTCGGCGATGCGGCCGCCTTCCTGCAGGACGGCATGGACGTGGTGATGGAGCTGTATGACGAGCGCCCGATCTCGGTGCAGCTGCCCGACACCGCGATCGCCACGATCGTCGAGGCCGATGCGGTGGTGAAGGGGCAGACGGCGTCTTCTTCCTACAAGCCCGCGATCCTCGACAATGGCGTGCGCGTGATGGTGCCGCCGTTCATTTCGGCCGGCACCAAGATCGTCGTCGATGTCTACACGCAGGAATATGTCCGCCGGGCGGAATAGCCTGACCTGATCTTCCTCTCCCGCTTGCGGGAGGGGATCGAGGGGTGGGCACGCGCTTCGGACGCCGCGCTCGCTCTATCGTTGGATGCCCACCCCCTTCCCCTCCCGCAAGCGGGAGGGGGGAGATTTGAAATATGGTTGCCCATTCAGGCCTGATCACTGTCATGGACCGCGCCGCGCGCAAGGCGGCGCCACGGCTGCGGCGTGACTTCAACGAGGTTCAGCAGCTCCAGGTGAGCCGCAAGGGCCCCGCCGACTTCGTGTCGATGGCCGACAAGCGCGCCGAAGAGACGCTGTACGAAGAACTCAAACATGCGCGGCCCGATTGGGGCTTCGTGATGGAGGAGGCGGGGATAGTCGAGGGCGATCCATCCAAGCCGCGCTGGATCATCGATCCGCTCGACGGCACCACCAACTTCCTCCACGGCCTGCCGCACTTCGCGATCTCGATCGCGGTGGAAGAGCCGCGCGCGGGGCAGGTGCGCGGCGAGGTCACGCAGGGTCTGGTCTATCAGCCGCTGACCGACGAAAGCTTCTGGGCCGAGAAAGGCCGGGGCGCCTGGCTGCAGGACCGCCGGCTGCGCGTGTCGGCGCGGCGCGACATGTCCGAGGCGCTGGTGGCCACCGGCATGCCGTTCATGGGCCATGGCAAGATCAAGCAATGGGGTTCGATCTACGAATCGCTCGCCCCCGAAGTTGCCGGCATCCGCCGCTTCGGCGCCGCGACACTCGATCTCGCCTGGGTCGCGGCCGGGCGTTACGACGCTTTCTGGGAGAGCGATCTCCAGATCTGGGACGTCGCGGCGGGGATCTTGCTGGTGCGCGAGGCCGGCGGCTTCGTCAGCGATTTCCGCGGCGGCGACAAGATGCACGAGCGCAACGAATATCTCGCGACCAATGACGGGCTGGCGACCAAGATCCACAAGCTGGTGGCGCAGGCGATCCGGTAAAATTGCTCCGTTCGTCCCGAGCGAAGTCGAGGGACGTTGGCGTGCGAAAACGTGTCGCGACGGCGCTCGACACGAACGGTGTGGGGGTGGTTACCGCTTCACTACCCCGCGCACGTTATCCGATTTCGCCTCGAGCAATTCCGGATGCGCCACGATCGGTTTGATCCGCACCGAGACGACATAATCGCCCTCGCGCCGCAGGAAGGGGTGGCGCTCGCTGGTGAAGCCCTGCGCGACCGCGCCCGCCAGTAACGGCCCATGTGGATAGGCGTGCTGGTGATGCTCGCGGATCGAGACCACGCCGACGACGCCGAGCCGATCGAGCAAGGCGCGAACTTCAGCCGGGCTGTGAACCGAGAGCGCATAGCCATTGCCCATGAAATCGGTGTGCGACAGATATTGCGACGCGCGGAGCAGCCAGGTGCGGTGCGCTTCGCGGTCGCCCCATGCGACGGCGGCGATGACCCCGCCCTCGCCGGTGGCGCGGCCGTCGATCATCCAGAGACCGGGATGCGCGGCGACGGTGGCAGCGATGGCTTCGGCGTCGATGTCGGCCTTGGGATCGAGCCTTGCGTCGAGCCACAGCGCATGGACGACGACGAAGCCGCCACAGAGCGCGGCGATCAGCTTGCCGAAAGGGCGCTGCCATTCGCACAGATAGCCGATCCCGATCGCGATCAGCGCGACGAGCCAGGGCATCATCGGCGCGAGATATCGCATCACCAATGAGGCGGGGACGGCCGAGAAGACGATCTGCGGACTGAGCACCATTACGATCGTTAATGCGGCGATCGACCAGCTTTGCGGTCGCGCGAAACGGTGGCGTATCGCGAAGCCGATCGCGGCGATCGCCAGGCCCATGCCGACGATCGTGATATTCTCCCACACTATGCCGAACGCGAAGCTGAGCGCGAGCGAGGCATAAGCGGGGCCCGGCGCATAGTTGAAGCCCTTGGCGGCGATGCCGAAGGTCAGCGCATACCAGGGGGTGACGACGAGCAGCCCGAGCACGGCGGCGAGCCACAGCCGCCAGTCGGCCAGCAGCCGCCAGCGCTTCGTCATCGCGATGTGGAGGAAAGGGACGAGCCCGATCAGCACGCCATTGCCCTTGATCATCAGCGCGAGCGCAGCGACGGCGGCGAAGAGCAGGTAGCGCGGCAGCGATGGCCGCTCGGTCGCGCTATGCCAGAGGATCGCGGCGATGCCGCAGATCAGCGTCAGCGGCTGATCGAGCAGGATATAGCCGCCCTGATCGAGCACGAACGGCAGTGCGATATAGCCAAGCGCCGCCGCGAGCGCGAGCCGCGGCCAGCCGGCGCGGCGCACTGCCCACTCGGTCAGCGCCGCGTTGCAGCCGCCAATCAGGGTGGTCGCGACCACCGCTGCCCAGGGCGACGGGCGGAGCAGCGCGAAGATCGGGCTTTCCAGGGCATACCAGCCCGGCGGCCAGTGGCCGATCGAGAGGCGCGGGAAATGCGCGTAATAATCGAGCGCATAGCGCATCGGCGAGGGCAGGCCGGCGCGCAGCCAGTCGCCGATGAACAGCGCGTTGACATAATGCCCGGCCTCATCGGCCTCGATCAGGCTGCGGCCGAGGCGGCCGAGAATCGCGGCCGAGAGCAGCATGAGCAGCGCGCCGGCGAGGGCGACGAGGGTGGTGCGGACGGCGGGGCGGGCAGTCATCCGTCGGTTGTCGGGCAAGCGGGGAAAGGGCGCAAGCGGTGCATCGTCGCCCCGGCGGAGGTCGGGGCCGCTTCCAGTTCTTGCCTCTCTGTACCCGCATCAACCGTGCCGACCCCGGCCTCCGCCGGGGCGACGAGTAAGTGCGCGGAATCCCCCTCCTTATTGCGATTCATTCTCATACGCCGGACGGCTTGCTTCGCAGGTGCAGCGGGCCTAAACGCTGGCAAAAGGCCGGTTTCCCGGCTCTCTGTTCGGAGCAAGTGCATGGCGTCAGTCGCCGCCGGATATCTGCCGATCCTTTTGTTTCTCGGCGTGGCGCTGGTGCTTTCGAGCGCCTTTGTTTTCCTGCCGATCGCGGTCGGCCATCTGACCGGAACGCAGCAGCCGACGCCCGAGAAGCTCACTGAATATGAGTGCGGTTTTCCGGCGTTCGAGGATAGCCGCGCGCAGTTCGACGTGCGCTTCTATCTGATCGCGATCCTGTTCATCATCTTCGATCTCGAAGCCGCGTTTCTCTATCCCTGGGCGGTTTCGCTCGGCGGGATCGGTTTCTCAGGCTGGCTGTCGATGATGATCTTCCTCGCAGAACTCACCCTCGGCTATGTTTATGCCTGGAAGAAAGGCGCGCTCGAATGGGAGTGATACTCGACCCGTCGGTCAATCCGCACAAGCCTGAGGGTTTTGGGGAAAACGTGGCGCCCGACGCCGATTATTTCAACGCGCTGCAGACCGAGGTCAACGACAAGGGCTTCCTCGTCACTTCGGCCGAAGACCTGTTCACCTGGGCGCGTACCGGTTCGCTGTGGTGGATGACCTTCGGGCTCGCCTGCTGCGCGGTCGAGATGATCCATGTGAATATGCCGCGCTACGACATGGAGCGTTTCGGCGCTGCGCCGCGCGCATCACCGCGCCAGTCGGACGTGATGATCGTCGCGGGGACGCTGTGCAACAAGATGGCCCCCGCGCTACGCCGTGTTTACGATCAGATGTCCGAGCCCAAATATGTGATCTCGATGGGCAGTTGCGCCAATGGCGGCGGCTATTATCATTACAGCTATTCGGTGGTGCGCGGTTGCGACCGGATCGTGCCGGTCGATATCTATGTGCCCGGCTGCCCGCCGACCGCCGAAGCGCTGCTCTACGGCATCATGCAGTTGCAGCGGAAGATCCGGCGGATCGGGAGTTTCGAACGGTGAGCACGTCGCTGACCTTCCCGAAATATGCAGCGAACGACGGCGTGATCGAAGCGGCGATCGCGGCGCTGGGTTCGGCGCTGATCGAGGCGCGCGAGCATGTCGGCGAGATATCGTTGTTCGTGCAGCGCGAGAGCATCGTTCAGGTGCTGACGACGTTGCGCGATGTGCTGTCCTATCAGCAGCTCATGGAGATTGCGGGGGTCGATTATCCCGATCGGGCCGAGCGCTTCGAGGTCGTCTATTGTCTGCTGAGCCTGACGAAGAACCATCGCATCCGCGTTCATGTCGCGACCGACGAAGTGACGCCGGTCGCCTCGGCGACGGGGATCTGGCCGGTGGCGGGCTGGCTCGAGCGCGAAGTCTACGACATGTATGGCGTGCTGTTCGAGGGCAATCCCGATCTGCGCCGCATCCTGACCGACTATGGTTTTCGCGGTCATCCGCAGCGCAAGGATTTTCCGCTGACGGGCTATGTCGAGCTGCGCTATTCGGAAGCGCACAAGCGGGTCGTCTATGAGCCGGTCAAGCTGGCGCAGGATTTCCGCAGCTTCGATTTCATGAGCCCGTGGGAGGGCGCCGACTATATCCTGCCGGGTGACGAGAAGGTCTCGGCGACAGAGCCCGGCGCGCCGACACCTGCGCCCGCGCAGAAGGCGCCCGAGCCGGTGAAGGCCGAAGCGCCACCCGCGCAGCCGAAGACGACCGATAGCCCGGCCCAGACGGGTAGCGGCAAGGGCGCGGCTGAGCCGAGTGATGGGGGGAAGAAGTGATGGCTAACCTCCCCACTCCGTTCGTGTCGAGCGCAGTCGAGACACGTTCTCCCCAGCCAACGTCCCTCGACTTCGCTCGAGACGAACGGGAGGGTTGTTTCTGATGGCCTCGACCTACGAAACGCTGACTCCCGAAAAGCCTACCACCGGCGACGTCGAGATTCAGAACTACACGATCAACTTCGGCCCGCAGCACCCGGCGGCGCACGGCGTTCTGCGCATGGTGATGGAGCTCGACGGCGAGATCGTCGAGCGCGTCGATCCGCATGTCGGGCTGCTTCATCGCGGCACCGAGAAGCTGATCGAGTATAAGACCTATCTCCAGGCTTTACCCTATTTCGACCGGCTCGATTATTGCTCGCCGCTGGCGATGGAGCACTCTTACGTGCTCGCGATCGAGAAGCTGCTCCAGCTCGAAGTGCCGATCCGCGCGCAATATCTGCGGGTGTTCTTCGCCGAGCTGACCCGGATCTGCAATCATATGCTCAACCTCGGTTCGCATGTGATGGACGTCGGCGCGATGACGCCGAACCTGTGGCTGTTCGAAATCCGCGAGGATTGCCTCAACTTCTTCGAGCGCGCCTCGGGCGCACGCATGCATTCGGCCTATTTCCGGCCGGGCGGCGTGCATCAGGATGTGCCGCTCAAGCTGCTCACCGACATCGGCGACTGGCTCGATACAAGGCTGCCGCGTCTGTTCGAGGATGCGATCAGCCTCGTCGCCGACAACCGGATCTTCAAGCAGCGCAATGTCGATATCGGCGTCGTCAGCAAGGAAGATGCGATCGCCTGGGGCTTCTCGGGGCCGATGATCCGCGCGGCGGGTATTCCGTGGGATCTGCGCAAGTCGCAGCCCTATGATGCCTATGCAAAGATGGATTTCGAGATCCCGGTCGGCACCAAGGGCGATTGTTACGATCGCTTCATGGTCCGCGTTGAGGAGGTCCGCCAGTCGGCGCGCATCATGCGCCAGTGCCTCAACGAGATGCCCGAAGGCCCGATCGCAAGCCTCGATCGCAAGGTCGTGCCGCCCAAGCGCGGCGAGATGAAGCGATCGATGGAAGCGCTGATTCATCATTTCAAGCTGTACACCGAGGGCTTCCACGTGCCCGCCGGCGACGTCTATGTCGGCACCGAAAGCCCCAAGGGCGAGTTCGGTGTCTATCTGGTCTCGGACGGCAGCAACAAGCCGTATCGCTGCAAGATCCGCCCGACCGGGTTCAGCCATCTGCAGGCGATGGACTTCATGATGAAGGGCCATATGCTGGCCGACACCACCGCGATCCTTTCCGCAATCGATATCGTGTTCGGGGAGGTGGATCGGTGAAGCGGCTCGACACAAAGCAGCGCTGGAGACTGGGCGGCGGCGTTACAGTGGTCGCGGCGGTGGCGTTCATGCTGATTGGCGAGCTGTGGACGCAAGGCGCGCCGCTGTGGAACGGCGCGCTGCTGGTGGGGATGCTCGGCGTGTTGGTCGCAGCATTCGTGGTGCAGCGCTATCTGATCGATCATATCGACGAGGTCGGTGAGGCCCGTTTCGATACCGGCAACACGGATCATTCGAATGTCTGACGCAGCCCACATCCCCGACGAAGCCGAGACCCGCGCGCGCTGGGGCAGCTTTGCCTGGACGGCTGAGAATGCCGGGAAGGTCAAGGAGATCATCGCGCGCTATCCGCCGGGGCGGCAGCAGTCAGCGGTGATGCCGCTGCTCGATCTGGCGCAACGTCAGGTCGGCGAGGAAACCAGCACGCAGGGCTGGCTGCCGGTACCGGTGATGGAGATGATCGGCGAACAGCTCGGCATGGCCTATATCCGCGTCTATGAGGTCGCGACCTTCTACACGATGTACAATCTGGCGCCGGTCGGCCGCTATCATGTGCAGGTGTGCGGGACGACGCCGTGCATGCTGCGCGGTTCCGACGACGTCCTTGATGCTTGCTACAAGAAGGGCATGAAGAAGGGCGCGACGACCGCCGACGGGCTGTTCACGCTGACTGAGGTCGAGTGTCTCGGCGCCTGCGCCAATGCGCCGATGGTGCAGATCAACGACGATAATTACGAAGACCTGACCTTCGACACGACGACGGCTATTCTCGAAGCACTGGCGAAGGGCGAGCAGCCGAAGATCGGCCCGCAGATCGATCGCAAGACGAGCTGCCCCGAGGGCGGGCCGACGTCGCTGGTCGAGATGGCGAGCGAGAACCATGATTATCGCGGAAGCTGGGGCGCGGCGTCATGAGCGGGATTATTTCGATCATCGTGACGATTATCGTCGCGGTCATCCTGCTCAAGCTGGCTTTCAAGCTGCTGGGGATCGTCATCGCAGTGGCCGTCGGGGTCGCGGTGTACTTTCTGGCGCAGAAGATGTTCGGCGGGAAGACGCTGCGATGAGCGGTCCCAGTTTCTCCGTCATCCCAGCGAAGGCTGGGATCCATGTCTCTTCTGACATGCGGTGTCGTCTGCCACGACAGACATGGACCCCAGCCTTCGCTGGGATGACGGCTAATGGGGCAAGGGGCGTGATCGGTGCTCGCTGACAAGGATCGCATCTTCACCAATGTCTATGGCTTCCAGCCGTGGCAGCTCGAAAGCGCGCGCAAGCGCGGCGATTGGGATGACACCAAGGCGCTGATGGCGCTCGGCCAGGATCCGATCATCGAGATCATCAAGGCGTCGGGGCTGCGCGGTCGTGGCGGTGCGGGCTTCCCGACCGGCATGAAGTGGAGCTTCATGCCCAAGGAGCCCAAGCCCGGCAAGCCGAGCTTCCTGCTGATCAATGCCGACGAGTCCGAGCCCGGATCGTGCAAGGATCGCGAGATCATCCGCCACGATCCGCACAAGCTGATCGAGGGCGCATTGATCGCGGGCTTCGCGATGCGCGCGCGCGCCGCCTATATCTATATCCGCGGCGAGTTCATCTACGAAGCCAAGGTGCTGTTCGAGGCGGTGGCCGAAGCCTATGCCGCCGGCCTGCTCGGCAAGAACGCCGCGGGCTCGGGCTATGATTTCGATGTCTTCGTCCATCGCGGCGCCGGCGCCTATATCTGCGGCGAGGAAACCGCGCAGATCGAAAGCCTCGAAGGCAAGAAGGGCCAGCCGCGCCTGAAGCCGCCTTTCCCGGCAGGCTCGGGACTGTGGGGTTGCCCGACGACGGTCAACAATGTCGAATCGATTGCGGTCGCGCCCACCATCCTGCGCCGTGGCGCCGAATGGTTTGCGGGTATCGGCCGCGAAGGCAACAAGGGCACCAAACTCTTCCAGATCAGCGGCCATGTGAACAAGCCCTGCGTCGTCGAGGAGGAGATGGGCATCTCCTTCCGCGAGCTGATCGATGTCCATGCCGGCGGGATCAAGGGCGGCTGGGACAATCTGCTCGCGGTGATCCCCGGCGGATCGTCGGTGCCGCTGGTGCCGGCCGCGCAGATCATGGACGCGCCGATGGATTTCGACGGGCTCAAGGCGCTCGGCTCGGGTCTCGGCACTGCGGCGGTGATCGTGATGGACAAGTCGACCGACATCGTCCGCGCGATCAGCCGCCTCTCCTATTTCTACAAGCATGAGAGCTGCGGCCAGTGTACGCCGTGCCGTGAAGGCACTGGCTGGATGTGGCGGGTGATGGAGCGGCTGCGCACCGGCGAGGCCGACATCAGCGAGATCGACATGCTCCATGATGTCACCAAGCAGGTCGAAGGGCACACGATCTGCGCGTTGGGCGATGCGGCGGCATGGCCGATCCAGGGGCTGATCAAGCATTTCCGCCCCGAGATCGAGCGCCGGATCAACGAGCGTGGCGGAATGATGGAGGCGGCAGAATGAACGGGTTCAGCATGACGCGTCTGGCGGGTCTGGCCGCCATCGGCTTTTCGATCGCGGCGACGGCGATGCCGGCTTTTGCCGCAGAGCCGAGCCACGCCGATCTCAACGCTGTTGCGCGCTGCGCGGTCTCCAAGGATCGCGACGCCCTGGCGCGCGCGGTTCGCGCGTTGCCCCTGACGAGCGATGCGGTGCAGATCGACGCGGCCAGGCTCGGCGATGCGGCTTCCTGCGTTTCGGGCGGAGCATTCGAAGGCCCCGCGATGATCGTGCGCGGGGCGGTGGCGCAGGCTTTCTACTTCGTCGATTTCCGTGAGGTCGGCATGGAGCCGCGTACGCCGGTGCGCAATTTCGCCGATCTCGGCTGGCCGGCGATCGGCGACGACGATCCCGTCAGCGATCCCGGCGTCGCCTTGTTCAAGCTGGGCGATTGTGTCGCGCGCAACGACGCGGACAATGTCGATAAGCTGATGCGCGCGCCTTATGGTTCGGCAGCGGCGAAGAAGCTCGTCGCGCTGCTGTCGCCTTATTACACCGCCTGCTATCCCAAGGGCGCCGAGATTTCGGCGAGCCGCGATACGCTGCAAGCGGCGATCGCGCAGGGCGCCTATTATGCCGGCGTCCGTTACTGGAAGGGCCAGCTCAACATGGTCCAGAAGGTCGGATCGCGGTGAAGCCCTTCGGCAGGATCATTGGCCGTGCCGCGATGGCGCTGGGCAGCATCATGCTGCTCGGAGGGCCCGTGTCCGCGCAGGAAACCGGAACGCTGATCAAACACAAGGCTGCGCAGATCGACGAGATCCGCACCAAGGGTGGTGCGCGGCTGGTCGCCGAGCAGTTCGGCGCCTGCGTGGTCGATCGATCGGAGCTGCGGTCGCTCAAATGGGTCGATCTGCCCTTCGGCTCACCCGAATTCCGCAACATGCGCGGTTCACTGACAAGTTTTACCGACGAGTGCATCTCCGGCGGTGAGTTGACGATCAGCGATGTCACGCTGCGTGGCGCGATGCTGCAGTCCTTGTACCTTCGATATTACAGCAAGAAGCCGGTACCGGTTTTCGCGCCTGACGCGAACAGCGGCTATCGCAGCGTCTATCCCGAAGAATTGTCGCCCGAAGCGCGCCAGATCGTGGCGCTCGAGCAGTTCGGCGAATGCGTCGCCAAGGCCGATCCGGAAACAGTGCGCCGGCTGCTGACGGCGGTCTCGGAATCGGGCGGCGAGGCCGCGATTTTCGCCGAGCTCGGCCCGCGCTTCAGCGGCTGCATCGTCCAGGGCGAAAATCTGAAATTTTCCAAGCTGGTCCTGAAGAGTGCGCTCGCCGAAGGCATGTTTCGGCTCACGCGGGCGACGCAGACCGCCACGGCGAGCAAGTGATGATGAAGATGCTGACAGCGAAACGGGAATTTCATGCCCAAGGTTAAGGTCGACGGCATCGAGGTCGAGGTCCCCGCAGGGGCGACCGTGCTCCAGGCGTGCGAAGCCGCGGGAAAGGAGATTCCGCGCTTCTGCTATCATGAGCGGCTGTCGATCGCCGGCAATTGCCGGATGTGCCTCGTCGAGGTGAAGCCCGGGCCGCCGAAGCCGCAGGCGAGCTGTGCGCTGCCTGCCGCCGAGAATCAGGAAATCTTCACCCAGTCTCCGATGGTGAAGAAGGCGCGCGAAGGCGTGATGGAATTCCTGCTGATCAACCATCCACTCGATTGCCCGATCTGCGATCAGGGCGGCGAGTGCGATCTGCAGGATCAGTCGGTCGCCTATGGCAAAGGGCAGAGCCGCTTCCACGAGAATAAGCGCGCCGTCACCGACAAATATATGGGCCCGATCGTCAAGACGACGATGACGCGCTGCATCCAATGCACCCGCTGCGTGCGCTTCGCCGAGGAAGTGTCGGGCGTCGAGGAGATCGGCGCGATCGGCCGCGGCGAGAATATGCAGATCACCTCCTATCTCGAACATGCGGTGACGAGCGAACTTTCGGGCAATGTCGTCGATCTGTGCCCGGTCGGCGCGCTGACGTCGAAGCCCTACGCCTTCGAAGCGCGGCCTTGGGAGCTGACCAAGACGCTGAGCATCGACGTGATGGATGCGGTCGGCACCAATATCCGCCTCGACAGCCGCGGGCGGCAGGTGTTGCGCGCGCTTCCCCGGATCAACGAGGACGTCAACGAGGAGTGGGCGTCGGACAAGACGCGCCATGCGGTCGACGGTCTCGTCCGCCGCCGGCTCGACAAGCCCTATGTCCGCAAGGGCGGCAAGCTGGTGCCCGCGAGCTGGGCCGATGCGTTCGCGGCGATCAAGGCCGTCAAGGCGGGATCGTCGGTTGCGGCCGTCGCGGGCGATCAGCTCGATTGCGAGACGATGTATGCCGCAAAAGCGCTGCTCGCGCAGATGGGCTCGACCCTGCTCGAAGGCCGCCAGACCGGCATGGATTATGATGTGTCGAACATCGCTGCGGTCAATTTCAACTCGACGATCGCAGGCATCGAGATGTCCGATGCGATCCTCCTCGTCGGCACCAATCTTCGCTGGGAAGCGCCGCTGATCAACACACGCATCCGCAAGGCGATGAAGCGCGGCGCGGCGATCTTCGCGATCGGCGAAGAGCTCGACCTCAGCTACGAGGTGACGTGGCTCGGAAATGATCTGTCGGCGATCGGCAGTCTGCCGCAGGCGGTGCTCGATGCGTTCGCCAATGCACAGCATCCGTCGGTGATCGTCGGCGGGGGTGCGCTCAAGGCGGGCGCTCAGGGCGCGACGCTCGGGCTGATCAAGACGCTCGGCCTCGTGAAGCAGGGCTGGAACGGCTATAATGTCGTCCATCTCGCGGCGGCCCGGATGGGCGGACTGATGCTCGGCTATGCGCAGAAGGGCGGTGTTGCCGATCTCGCTGCCGCGAACCCGAAGCTGCTGTTCCTGCTCGGTGCGGACGATGTCGATCTTTCGAAATTTGGCGGCTCGTTCAAGGTCTATCTCGGCCACCATGGCGATGCCGGTGCCGCCGCTGCAGACGTCGTGCTGCCGGGTGCGGCTTATACCGAGAAGCCCGGCACCTATGTGAACACCGAGGGCCGGGTGCAGCGGGGCGACCGTGCCGTCTTCCCGCCGGGCGATGCGCGCGAGGACTGGGCGATATTGCGCGCGCTGAGCGATGTGCTGGGTTCCAAGCTGCCGTTCGATAGCTTCGATGCATTGCGCGCGGCGATGTATGCCGATGTGCCCGCGCTGGGGAGCGAAGGGCTGGCCGACTATGTCTGGGCGCCGCCGGCGCTCGATACCGCTGTGTCGGGGCCGGTCGGCTATCCGATCAAGGATTTCTACTTAACCAACCCGATCTGCCGCGCGTCGGAGACGATGCAGCGCTGCTCGGCCGAGCTGATCCATGGGCAGAGCTTCGCGGAGGCGGCGGAATGAGTTTCACTCCGTCCGTCATCCCAGCGAAGGCTGGAATCCATGTCTCTTGCGACATGCGCCGCCGCTTGCCACGGCAGACATGGACCCCAGCCTTCGCTGGGGTGACGTGTGAGGGTATTGCGGTTACCAATCGGGGTGTGGCCGCATGACCGCGCTTTTCGAACATTGGGGCGCCCCCTACGGCCTCGCTTATTTCATCTCGATGACCATCGGCATCCTCGTGATCGCGCTGTCGCTGATGCTCGCGGTGGCGATGATCATCTATGTCGATCGCAAGATCTGGGCGGCGATGGCGTTGCGGCGGGGGCCGAACGTCGTCGGACCCTTCGGCCTGCTGCAGAGCTTCGCCGATGGCGCAAAGGTGTTCCTCCAGGAAACGATCATCCCGTCGGCGGCCAATAAAGGGTTGTTCCTGATCGCGCCGATCCTGACTTTCACGGTCGCGCTGATCGTGTGGGCAGTGATCCCGTTCGCGCCCGGCGTGGTGCTCGCCGATATCAATGTCGGGCTGCTCTACATTCTCGCGGCGTCGTCGCTAGGCGTCTATGGCGTGATCATCGCCGGCTGGGCGTCGAACTCCAAATATCCCTTCTATTCGGCGCTGCGGGCCGCGGCGCAGATGGTGTCCTATGAAGTCTCGATCGGGTTCGTGCTGGTGACGATCGTGCTGTGGACAGGCAGCTTCAACATGTCGGCGATTGTGGAGAATCAGCGCGAGCATGTGTTCGGCTTCCTCAACGGCTATGGCTTCAATCCGCTGCTCTTTCCGATGGCGGTGATCTTCCTGATCTCTTCGATGGCGGAGACCGCGCGCGCGCCGTTCGATCTGACCGAGGCGGAGAGCGAGCTCGTCGCCGGCTACCAGACCGAATATTCGTCGATGGCGTTCGCGCTCTACTGGCTTGGCGAATATGCCAATGTGATCCTGATGTGCGGGCTCAACGCGATCCTGTTCTGGGGCGGCTGGCTGCCCCCGATCGACTGGGCGCCGCTCTATATGATCCCCGGCATCATCTGGTTCTTCGGCAAGCTGTTCTTCTTCTTCTTCGTCTTCTCCTGGGTGAAGGCGACGGTGCCGCGCTATCGCTACGATCAGCTGATGCGGCTTGGCTGGAAGATCTTCCTGCCGATCTCGCTGTTGTGGATCGTTCTTGTCTCGGGCTGGCTTGAGATCACTCGTTACGGAGTTTTGGGATGAGCCTCGGCTACATCATCAAGTCGTTCACGCTCTGGGAGTTCGTGAAGGCGCACGCGCTGACCCTGAAGTATTTCTTCAAGGCCAAGGCGACGATCAACTACCCGCATGAGAAGAACCCGCTGAGCCCACGCTTCCGCGGCGAGCATGCGTTGCGCCGCTATCCCAATGGCGAGGAGCGCTGCATCGCGTGCAAGCTGTGCGAGGCCGTGTGCCCCGCGCAGGCGATCACGATCGAGGCCGAGCCGCGCGACGATGGTTCGCGCCGGACGACGCGCTACGACATTGATATGACCAAGTGCATCTTTTGCGGTTTCTGCCAGGAAGCCTGCCCGGTCGATGCGATCGTCGAAGGGCCGAATTTCGAATATGCGACGGAGACGCGCGAAGAGCTGATCTACGACAAGTCAAAGCTGCTTTCGAACGGCGACCGCTGGGAACCGGCGATCGCCGCGAACCTTGCCGCCGATGCGCCGTACCGGTAATGGCCGCCATGTTTCACCATGCTTTCCCGACCACTCCGTTCGTCCCGAGCGAAGTCGAGGGACGCTCCGTGTGCCGACGTGTCTCGACTGCGCTCGACACGAACGGGATCGGGGCATTCAGGGCAATCCGGGGGCTGAGTTTCTGACGTGATCCAGGTCATCGCCTTCTACCTCTTCGCCGGTCTGGTGATCGCGTCCGCGACGCTCACCATATTGTCGCGCAATCCCGTGCATTCGGTGCTGTGGCTCATCCTGGCGTTCTTCAACGCGGCGGGGCTGATGGTGCTGGTCGGTGCCGAGTTCATCGCGATGCTGCTCGTCATCGTCTATGTCGGCGCGGTCGCGGTGCTGTTCCTGTTCGTGGTGATGATGCTCGACATCGATTTCGCCGAGCTGCGCGCGGGCTTCGCGCAATATCTGCCGTTCGGCGTGCTGCTGATGATCGTGCTCGGCGCGGAGATGATCTTCGCGGTCGGCGCCTGGACGGCGGGCGGGGTCGATATCGCGGCGAAGGTCGCGCCGACGCCGGCCGAGGTGCCCAATATCGAGGCGCTCGGGATCCTGATCTACACGCGTTACCTCTATATCTTCGAAGGCGCGGGGCTTGTCCTGCTCGTCGCGCTGATCGGCGCGATCGTGCTGACGCACCGGACGCGCGGCGGGGTGAAGGCGCAGAAGGTCAGCGCGCAGAACCAGCGCCGGCCGGAGGATGCGACGCGGAACGTGAAGCCGGTCATCGGCCAGGGGATGGAGCTGTGATTCCATCATTTCTCTCCACACCGTTCGTGTCGAGCGAAGTCGAGACACGTTCCGCGTGCAAACATCCCTCGACTTCGCTCGGGACGAACGGCGGAGGTCAGGCATGATCGGTCTTCAGCATTATCTCGTCGTCTCGGCGATCCTGTTCGTGATGGGGGTGTTCGGCATCTTCCTCAATCGCAAGAACATCATCATCATCCTGATGGCGATCGAGCTGATCCTGCTCAGCGTGAACCTCAATCTCGTCGCTTTCTCGGCCTATCTCGGCGATCTCGTGGGGCAGGTGTTCGCGATGTTCGTGCTGACGGTGGCGGCCGGCGAGGCCGCGATCGGGCTGGCGATCCTCGTCATCTATTTCCGCGGCCGCGGCACGATCTCGGTCGATGATGTCAACCGGATGAAGGGGTGATCATGATCCACCTCCTCGTCATCCCGGCGGAGGCCGGGATCGCTAGCGACTTGCGCGCGCGTCTGCCTCTTGCGGCCCCGGCCTCCGCCGGGGCGACGGGTGTGAGCGCCGCATGATCAACCTCATCGTTTTCCTGCCGCTGCTCGCCGCGATCGTCGCCGGGCTGGGCAATCGCATGCTCGGCAATGTGATCACCAAGACGATCACGACTGGCGCTCTGTTCGTGTCCTGCGCGCTGAGCTGGCCGATTTTCATATCTTTCCTGAGCGGCAGCGCCGAGGCGCATGTCGAGCCGGTGCTGACCTTCATCCGATCGGGTGCGCTCGACGTGAACTGGGCGCTGCGAGTCGATACGCTGACCGCGGTGATGCTCGTCGTCGTCACCAGCGTGTCGAGCCTCGTCCACCTGTATAGCTGGGGCTATATGGCGGAGGACGACAGCCAGCCGCGCTTCTTCGCCTATCTGTCGCTGTTCACCTTCGCGATGCTGATGCTGGTGACGTCGGACAGCCTCGTCCAGATGTTCTTCGGCTGGGAAGGCGTCGGCCTTGCTTCCTATCTGCTGATCGGTTTCTGGTATCACAAGCCGTCGGCCAACGCCGCCGCGATCAAGGCGTTCGTCGTCAACAGGGTCGGCGATTTCGGCTTCTCGCTCGGCATATTCGCGACCTTCCTGGTGTTCGGCACGGTTTCGATTCCCGAAATCCTGGCCGCCGCGCCCGGCTACGCCAATGCGACGATCGGCTTCCTCGGTTACCGCCTCGATCTGATGACGACGATCTGCCTGCTGCTGTTCGTCGGCGCGATGGGCAAGTCGGCGCAGCTCGGGCTGCACACCTGGCTGCCCGACGCGATGGAAGGCCCGACCCCGGTGTCGGCGCTGATCCATGCCGCGACGATGGTGACGGCAGGCGTGTTCATGGTCTGCCGCCTGTCGCCGATGTTCGAGGTCAGCCCGACCGCGATGCATGTCGTGACCTATGTGGGTGCCGCCACCGCCTTCTTCGCGGCGACGGTCGGCACGACCCAGACCGACATCAAGCGCGTGATCGCCTATTCGACCTGCTCGCAGCTCGGCTATATGTTCATGGCGGCGGGTGTCGGCGCTTATGGCGCAGCGATGTTCCACCTGTTCACCCACGCCTTCTTCAAGGCGCTGCTGTTCCTCGGCGCGGGTTCGGTGATCCACGCGATGCACCATGAACAGGACATGCGCTATTATGGTGGTCTCTGGAAAAAAATCCCGCTGACCTTCGCGGCGATGATGGCTGGCACGCTGGCGATCACGGGTGTCGGCATAGTCGGCGTGGCGGGTTTCGCCGGCTTCCATTCGAAGGATGCGATCATCGAGGCTGCGTTCGCCAACGGATCGACCTCAGGCGGCATCGCCTACGCGGTCGCAGTGTTCGCGGCGCTGCTGACCAGCTTCTATTCGTGGCGGCTCATCTTCCTCACCTTCTTCGGCAAACCACGCTGGGCGGGCTCCGAGCATATCCAGCACGCCGCACATGACGCGCATGGCCACGCCGGGGACCATGCGCACCATGACGCGCCGTCGGAAGAAGACGCCGGCCGTGATGCGAACGCACATGGGCGTGACGGGCACGGCCATGATTATGCCGTAGAGGGTGACCTTGGCTATCATCCGCACGAGAGCCCGATCCCGATGTTGATCCCGCTGGTCTTGCTCTCCATCGGCGCGATTTTTGCCGGTTTCGTGTTTGCTCCCTATTTTCTCGATGCCGAGCATGGCGCCCATTTCTGGGCGGGCAGCATCGCCTTTAACGAGCATCTGATGCACGCGATGCATGAAGTGCCGTGGTGGGTGAAATGGTCAGCGACGATCGTGATGGTCACCGGGCTGCTGATCGCCATCTGGGCCTATCTGCTCGATACGTCCGTCCCGCGCCGTTTCACGACGCAGTTCCATGTCCTCTACGATTTCCTGCTGCACAAATGGTATTTCGACGAACTCTACCATGTCGTGTTCGTCGTCCCCGCCTTCTGGCTCGGCCGCTTCTTCTGGAAGAAGGGCGATCAGGGCACGATCGATCGCTTCGGGCCCAACGGAATCGCCGCAGTCATCGTCGGCACCGGCGCGATCGCGCGGCGGGCGCAGTCGGGCTATCTTTATACATATGCGCTCGTGATGCTGCTGGGCCTTGCCGCAGCCGCGACCTGGGCGATGGTGGGCTGAACCGATGAGCTTTCCGATCCTCTCGCTCATGGTTGCGATCCCGGCGGTTGCCGCGGTCGCCTGTCTCTTCGCCCGTGCGCAGGGCGCGCGCTGGATCGCGCTGCTCGCGACCCTCGCCAATCTCGTGCTCGGCATCGTGCTGTGGCGGCAATATGAGATTGGCGGGCCACAATGGCAGTTCGTCGAGCATGTCGATCTGTTCGGGCGCTTCGCCTGGGCGCTGGGGATCGACGGCATCGCGCTGCTGCTGATCGTGCTGTCGGTGTTCCTGATGCCGATCTGCATCGGCGCATCATGGGAAGCGATCACCAAGCGAGTGCCCGAATATATGGCGGCATTCCTGCTGATGGAAACGCTGATGATCGGCGTGTTCGCGGCGCAGGATCTGTTCCTGTTCTACATCTTCTTCGAAGCCGGCCTGATCCCGATGTATCTGATCATCGGCATCTGGGGCGGCGCGGATCGCATCTACGCGAGCTATAAATTCTTCCTCTATACCTTGCTCGGATCGGTGCTGATGCTGATCGCGATGCTGTGGATGGCGAACGAGGCGGGCACCACCAGCATCCCCGTGCTGATGGTGCATGACTTCCCGGCCTCGGCGCAGACCTGGCTGTTCCTCGCCTTCTTCGCCTCTTTCGCGGTGAAGATGCCGATGTGGCCGGTGCACACCTGGCTGCCCGACGCGCACGTCCAGGCGCCGACCGCGGGCTCGGTGATCCTGGCCGGCGTGCTGCTCAAAATGGGCGGTTACGGCTTCATCCGCTTCTCGCTGCCGATGTTCCCGATCGCGAGCGCCGAACTGATGTGGCTCGTAATGGGCCTGTCGATGGTCGCAGTCGTCGTCACCTCGCTGATCGCGCTGGTGCAGGAGGATATGAAGAAGCTGATTGCCTATTCATCGGTCGCGCATATGGCCTTCGTCACGATCGGCCTGTTCGCGTTCAACCGGCAGGGCATCGAAGGCGGGCTGATGGTGATGCTGGGCCATGGTCTTGTGTCGGGCGCGCTGTTCCTGTGCGTCGGCGTGATCTACGATCGGCTGCATACGCGTGAGATTTCGCGTTATGGCGGCCTCGCCAACAACATGCCCAAATATGCGCTGCTGTTCCTGCTGTTCACGATGGCGTCGGTGGGTCTGCCGGGGACGAGCAACTTCGTCGGCGAATTCCTCGCGTTGATCGGCGCGTATGAGATTTCGACCTGGGTGGCGCTGGTCGCGACGACGGGCATAATTCTCGGCGCAGCGTACATGCTCTATCTCTATCGCCGCGTGATCTACGGACCGCTCGATAAGGCCGATGTCGCGGCAATGAGCGATCTTACGCCGCGTGAGCTTCTACTGCTCGTGCCGATCGCGCTCGGCGTGCTGTGGATGGGAGTCTATCCGGAGAGCTTCCTAGCGCCGATGCGCAACGATGTCGGCTTCGTGCTCGCAAGGCTGGCGCCGACTGCGCCCGCCAGCGACTCGCATGTCGTGATCGGCAAAGCGCCAAAAACTCATATCAGCGCGGAGGCGCACCACTGATGCCGTTGACCGCCTCGCTCGCGCTCACCCTACCCGAACTGATCCTGTCGCTCGGCGCGATGGCGCTGCTGATGGTCGCGGCCTTTGGCGGCGACGGGCTTACGCGCGCGATCAGCTGGGGGGCGGTCGCGCTGTTCGCTGCCGCCGGATTCTCGCTGCTCGGCCCTGCCGGCAATGGCGGGCCGGGGTTTGACGGGCTCTATGTCGCCGATGATTTCGGCCGCTTCGCCAAGGTGCTGATCTATATCGCCGCGTCGGTTTCGATCATCATCGCGCCCAATTTCTTCGCCCGCGCCGGCGCGCTGCGCGCCGAATATCCGATCCTGATCCTGCTCTCCGCCGTCGGCATGGGGATGATGGTGTCGGCGGCCGATCTGCTGACGCTCTATGTCGGGCTCGAGCTCCAGTCGCTGTCGGCCTATGTGCTCGCCAGCTTCATGCGCCGCGATAATCGCTCGGCCGAAGCGGGGCTGAAGTATTTCGTGCTGGGCGCGCTCGCGAGCGGCATCCTGCTCTACGGCATCTCGCTGCTTTACGGCTTCACCGGCACGACCCTGTTCGCGGGTATCGCGGATTCGCTTGCGAGCGGGCCGATGTCGACCGGGCAGATGTTCGGCATGGTCTTCGTCTTCGCGGGGCTCGCCTTCAAGATCTCGGCGGTGCCGTTCCATATGTGGACGCCCGATGTTTACGAAGGCGCGCCAACGCCCGTCACCGCCTTCTTCGCCTCGGCGCCGAAGGTCGCGGGCATGGTGCTGCTGATGCGGTTCGCGATCGACGCGATGGGCGCCGGCACCGATGCCTGGCGGCAGGTCGTTGTCTTTTGCGCGCTCGCCTCGACGATCCTCGGCGGAGTCGCCGCGATCGGGCAGAGCAATATCAAGCGGCTGCTCGCTTATTCGTCGATCAACAATGTCGGCTTCGCCTTGTTCGGCCTCGCGGCGGGAACGGCCGAAGGCATATCGGCCACGCTCACGTATATGGCGGTCTATGTCGCGATGACGCTCGGGTCTTTCCTTTGCGTGCTGCAGATGCGCAATGCCGCGGGCGAGCCTGTCGAGACGATTGCCAGCCTCTCGGGCCTGTCGCGCACGCGGCCGGCGCTGGCGGCGGCGCTGGCGATGTTCATGTTCAGCCTTGCGGGCATTCCGCCGCTGTTCGGCTTCTGGCCGAAATTCCTGGTGTTCGATGCGCTGGTGAAGATCGGCATGTGGCCGCTGGCGATGGTAGGCATCGCAACGTCGGTGATCGGGGCCTTCTATTATCTGAAGATCGTCAAGACGATGTATTTCGATGAGCCGGCCGAGGCTTATGCGTCGGGCGACAGCGTCGTCGAGGGCGGGCTGATCACCTTGTCGGCGTTGTTTGTCTCGCCGTTGGGCTATCTGGCGATCCCGTTTCTGGGGGCTGCGAGCATGGCAGCAGCGCGCGCGCTGTTCTGATGAGCGACCTGGTCCTCCCCGGTACGGGGAGGGGGACCGCTGGTAGAGCGGTGGAGGGGGCTGGAGGCTTATGCGGCCAAGGTCTCTCTTGCGGTGACCCCCCTCCACCATCCTTTGGTGTCGCGGCGAGACTGTGCCCCCGGCACAATCTTGGCCCGCTGGGAGCAGGCCAAAGCCGCTACACCCCCTCCCCCTTCCGGGGAGGATCGAGAATGTGATCCACCACCTCACCTCTACCGCCTCCACCAACGACGATGTCGCCGCGCTCGCGCGGGACGGCGCGCCCGAAGGCACCTGGCTGCGCGCCGATGCCCAACAGGGCGGACGAGGCCGGCAGGGACGATCATGGCTTTCCCCACCGGGCAATCTCTACGCCAGCACGCTGGTCCGCCTGCAGCCGGGCGACCCTGCGCCCCATACGCTCGCCATGGTCGCGGCGGTGGCGCTCGACGAGCTGCTCCAGGCCTATGTCGCGCCCGATCGGCTCTTCATCAAATGGCCCAACGACCTGCTGGTCGATGGCGCGAAGATATCGGGGATATTGCTCGAGCGGATCGACAAAGCCATCGTGGTGGGGATCGGCGTGAACCTCGCGCATCACCCGACCGACATCGACAGGATTGCGACCAGCCTTGCCGGGCTGGGCCTCGCCGCCCCCGATCCGGCGGAGTTCGTGGTCGATCTTGCCGCTGTCTTCGCACGCTGGCTCGGCATCTGGCGCGGCGAGGGGCTCGCCGCGATCCTGCGCCGCTGGGAAGCGCGCTCGCATCCGCGCGGGACGGCGCTCTCGGTGCGGCAGGGTGACGATCAACTCGCTGGCCTTTACGATGGGATCGAGCCCGACGGGGCTCTGCGGCTGCGGCTTGCGCATGGCGCACTCCATACAGTGCACGCAGGTGATGTTTTCCTGCTATAGGCGCGCGCTATTGAAAGGATTCGTCTACCGATGCTGCTTGCGATCGATGCCGGCAATACCAATATCGTGTTCGCGATGCTTGATGGCGGCGCGATCAAGGCGCGCTGGCGCATCGCAACCGATGCGCGCCGCACCGCCGACGAATATGCGGTCTGGCTGCATCAGCTGCTCGCGCTCGGCGGCTATGATCTCAAGACCGTCGATGCGGTGATCATCGCCACCGTCGTGCCGCGTGCGCTCCATAATCTCGAAGTACTCGCGCAGAAATATTTCGGCGTGCAACCGCTCGTTGCGGGCCGCGCTCCGGTCGAATGGGGTATCACGCTCGACGTCGCCGAGCCGCAGAGCGTCGGTGCGGACCGCGTCGTCAATGTGATCGCGGCGCACAAACGCTATTCTGGCGATCTGATCGTGATCGATTTCGGCACCGCGAGCACCTTCGACGTCGTCGACTATACCGGCGCTTACAAGGGCGGGATCATTGCGCCGGGGATCAACCTGTCGCTCGATGCGCTGGTCGCTGCAGCGGCGAAACTGCCGCGCATCGCGATCGAGGCGCCCGAGAGCGACAGCGTCGTCGGCCGCACCACGCAGGATCAGATGCTCATCGGCATCTATTTCGGCTATATTGCGATGATCGAGGGACTGGTTGAGCGGCTGAAGGCCGAGATCGGGCGCCCCGCGAACGTTATTTCAACTGGTGGCCTGGCCACTCTTTTCGAACGCCATAGCAAGGTGTTCGACAGCATCGAGCCCGATCTCACGATCCAGGGTCTTGGCATCCTCTATGACCGCTACAAGGCGGCGAACTAACATGAGAACGGACCTAATTTAGTGACAGTACCAGGTAATGAACTGCTTTTCCTCGCGCTTGGCGGCTCGGGGGAGATCGGGATGAACGTCAATCTCTATGGCACCCAGGGCAAATGGGTGATGGTCGATCTCGGCCTGACCTTCTCCGATCCCAACTATCCCGGCGTCGAGCTGATCCTGCCAGACCTCGAATTTATCGAGAAGAACCGCAAGAATCTGCTCGGTATCGTGCTGACCCACGGTCACGAGGATCATATCGGTGCGATTCCCTATCTCGCCGCCGATCTCGGAGTGCCGATGTATGCGACAAAGTTCACCGCAGGGCTGATCCGCGGCAAGCTCGAGGAAGAGGGCATCACCGACAAGGTGAAGCTCCACATCATCGAGGGCGAAGGCAGCTTCAAGCTCGGGCCGTTCGGCTTCACCTATGTCCCGCTCGCGCACTCGATTCCCGAGGGCAATGCGCTGCTGATCGACACGCCTTACGGCAAGATTTTCCACACCGGCGACTGGAAGGTCGACGAGAATCCGCTGCTCGGCATTCCCGCGACCGCCGCCGAGCTGACAGCGATCGGCGATCAGGGCATCCTCGCTCTCGTCTGCGATTCGACCAATGTGTTCAACGACAAGGCGTCGGGCTCCGAGCTCGACGTGCGCAAGGGGCTCGACGAGGTCGTCGCCGCCTGCACTGGCCGCGTGCTCGTCACCACCTTCGCGTCAAATGCGGCGCGGGTGCAGACACTCGGCAATGTCGCGCGCGATACCGGGCGCCAGCTCTGCGTGGCCGGGCGTTCGCTCGACCGGATCATCAAGGTCGCCAAGGCGAGCGGCTATCTCGCCGATTTCCCGCCGACGATCGATGTCGATTCCGCGATGAAACTGCCGCCGCGCGACGTGATGTTCATCGCCACCGGCGGCCAGGGCGAAGCGCGCGCCGCACTGTCGCGGGTCGCGTTCGATAGCCATCCGATCAAGCTGTCGGCGGGCGACACCGTGGTGTTCTCTTCGAAGCAGATCCCGGGCAACGAGCTCGCGATCGGCCGCATCCAGAACCAGCTGGCTTCGAAGCATATCGAGATGATCACCGAGAAGCAGGCCTTCGTCCATGTCTCCGGTCATCCCGGCCGCCCCGAGCTGGCGGCGATGTACAAGTGGATCCGGCCCGAGATCATGCTGCCCGTGCATGGCGAGCTGCGCCACATGGCCGAGCAGGCGCGCTTCGCCAAGGAGCAGGGCGTACCCAAGGGGATCGTCCAGTCGAACGGCACCGTCGTGCGCCTCGCACCGAACGGGCCGAAGGCGATCGGGCAGGAGCGGGTCGGGCGGCTCGTGCTCGACGGCGACGTGATCCTGCCGGCCGATGGTTCGACGATGAACGAGCGCCGCCGCATCGCGCAATATGGCGTGATCGCGGTGACGGTCGCGATCGACAACGCGGGCCGGATCAAGGGCGATCCGGCTGTCGTCATCCAGGGTATCCCCGTCGAGGAAGATCGCGCCGACTTCCTCGAAGAAGCGCGCAACGCCGCCTTCGAGGCCGTCAAGGGCAGTTCGAAGGACGAGAACAAGATGCGCGAGTCGATCCGTCTCGCGGTGCGCCGCAAGGCCAGCGCCTGGACCGGCAAGAAGCCGATCGTCGAAGTCTCGATCATCCGGGTCTGAGGGTCAGGCCATGAAGCTCAGCTCGATCGCGGCGATCTATATACTCTTCTGGTGGGGCTGCCTGTTCCTCGTGCTGCCGTTTCGGCTGCGGACGAGCATGGAACCCGAAGCCTTCGTTCCCGGCCAGGCCGAAAGCGCGACCCCGCGCTTTTCGGTCTGGCGGACGACGGTGTGGACGACGATCGTCTCGCTGGTCTGCTTCGTGCTCTACTATATCAACTATGTGAACGGCTGGGTGACCGCGGATCTCTTCGATCTGAGCTGGATGCGGGGATATTAGAGCCTGTTTCGGATAGATGGAAGCGCCGGGACGGAGCCGATTTTGGCCCAGCGCCAGGCGCGAGGAGGGAGCAATGTTGATGCATTGTGACCGACGAGCAACGTAGCGATGGGCCAAAAGGGGCCCGCCCCTTCGGGGTTGTGTCTGGAAGCCCGCTGGGGGCGTCGGAACGCTTGCGCGGGAGCTCCCAGCCCGTGCTGCGCGTTCCTCCTACCCAGCGAGCTTCCAGACACAATCACGGCGTTTCCATCTAACCGAAACAGGCTCTAGGAACCGGCCTCCTGGCATACCAGCGACGATATCGGCTCAGGCGGCGCTTGTCAGAGGCAGCCGCGCCAACACGATATGCTGCGTCAGCCCGATCAGGCTGTGCACCAGAAGCAGTTCGTCCGCGCGCCAGCTGATCGGCATTATCGCGTCACTCACTTTCTCACGCGGTTTGTACAACAGCGTGACGTGCGGGTTGAACGACCAATAGGAGGCGAGGGGCAGACCGGCGCCAACGAACGCCGTTTCGATCTTCCGCTGCAATTCCATCAGCGCCGGCGGACGCCCCTCCGGCACAAGGCAGGTCGTTTTCGAACTGGTCGACAGCCGATCGAGGCAAAGGTGCACGGGTGCCGCCTTGATCGTCGCGAGGGCGTCTCTGGCCCGAGCGACGATGCTTTCGTCGAGCGTCGCCATATCCTCGAGCAGGCCCATCGTCATGTGCAGGCGCTCGTTCGCCACATGCCCATGCGGCTGCAAGGCGTCGCGCACATCGCCGATGCGTGCGGCCGCGTCCGGCGGCGGACGCAAAGCCAGAAAGAGGCGGTGTCCGTCCGGCGCCCGCTCCATATCGCCGCTCAGGCGAGACTCTTCGAAACCTGTTCGAACACATCCTTCGACAGTCCGGGCGTCGTCAGCATCCGTTCGAGTTCGGCCTTCATGAGCCCCGCGCGGCCCTCGTCGAAGCGGCGCCAGCGGCCCATCGGCGGCACCAGCTTGGCGGCGGTCTGCGGGTTGAGCTTGTCGACGGCGAGCAGCATGTCGGTGAAGAAGCGGTAGCTGCGTCCCGACGGATCGTGAAAGATCAGCTGATTGCCCGACAGCGCGCCGACCAGCGCGCGCAGCCGGTTGGGGTTGTTGATCGTGAAATCGGGATGCTCGGCCAGTTCCTGCACGCGATCGAGCGTATCGCCCCGGATCGACAGCGCCTGCGCGCTGAACCATTTATCGAGAACCAGCCCATTGTCGCGATAGCGGTTGTAGAACGCGGCGAGCGCCAGATCGCGTTCGGGCGCGGCGCTGTTCGCCAATATGCCGAGCGCGCCCTGGCGGTCGGTCATGTTGTCGGCATTTTCGAACTGGCGGTAGGCGATCCCCGGCGCATCCTCGACGCCGCTCGCCATGATATAGCCGAGCGCGATCGACCGGAGGCGGCGCGCGCCCTTGGCAGACGGGGTCAGCTCGAAGCGGTTGGCGTTGGTCCGGTCGTAGGCATCGCGCCAGTTATCGGCGAGTGTGGTGCCGAGCGTGGCGCGCAATGCTTCGCGCGCACGGTGGATCGCCTGCGGATCGACCACCGCCATCTGATCGCCGATGAACGCTTCGGAAGGCAGCAGCATGACCTCGCCGATGAAGGCGGCATCGAGCCGGGGATCGGTCAGCGTATTGCGGACGGCATCGATCACGGGCGTGTGGTCTGCGGCGCCGGTTGAAACCGCGCCGACCAGCGTATCGACCATCAGCTGCTGCATCGCCTCGTATCGCGCGAACGGATCGTCGTCATGCGCCGAGAGGAACGCCAGGTCGGCGGCCGAGCGATCCGAATCGATCACCACGGGAGCTGAGAAGCTGCGATTGATCGACAGCACCGGGCGCTCGCCGATCCCTTCGAACAATATCTCGTGGCGCTCGTCGGCCAGGATGATCAGCCGCTCGGGCTCGAACGCCTTGCCCGAATACTCGCCGAACAAGGACACCTTCAGCGGGATCGGCATCGGCGATTTGGCCGGTTGCCCCGGCGTCGGCGGCACATGCTGCTCGAGGGTCAGGAAGGCCCGCCCGCCTGCGGGTTCGTGGCGCAGCACGGCGCGCACCCGGGGCGTGCCCGACTGGCTGTACCAGAGGCGGAACTGCGCGAGATCGACGCCGCTGGCTTCTTCCATCGCCAGCACGAAATCCTCGCAGGTCGCCGCCGTCCCGTCATGCTCGGCGAAATAGCGGTCGCTGCCCGCGCGAAATTTCTGCGGCCCCAATATCGTGTGGAGCATCCGGATCACTTCGGCGCCCTTGTTGTAGATCGTCGCGGTGTAGAAGTTGGAAATCTCGATATAGCTTTCGGGGCGGATCGGGTGCGCGAGCGGCCCGGCATCCTCGGGAAACTGTGCGGCGCGCAGCACGCGGACATCCTCGATCCGCTTGACCGCTGGTGATCCCTGATCGGCGGAGAAGCATTGATCGCGAAAAACGGTGAAGCCTTCCTTCAGCGACAGCTGAAACCAGTCGCGGCAGGTGACCCGGTTGCCCGACCAGTTGTGGAAATATTCATGCGCGACGACACCCGCGACGCCATCGAAATCGGCATCGGTCGCCGTGTCCGGATCGGCCAGGATATAGCGCGAGTTGAAGATGTTGAGGCTCTTGTTCTCCATCGCGCCGAAATTGAAATCGGCGACCGCGACGATGTTGAACTCGCCCAGATCATATTCGCGGCCATAGACTTTCTCGTCCCACGCCATCGATGCTTTCAGCGCGGCCATGGCATGACCGGTCTTGGGCAGATCGGCTTCGGCCACCCAAATGGCGAGCTTGACGGCACGGCCGCTCATCGTCGTGAAATGATCGATATTGGCGCTGAGATCGGCAGCGACCAGCGCGAAGAGATAGCTCGGCTTGAAGAAGGGATCGCGCCACTCGGCGAAATGCTGCCCACCTTCGAGGTCGCCGCTCGCGATCAGGTCACCGTTCGACAGCAGCACCGGGAAGCGCGCCTTGTCCGCGCTCATCCTCACTGTGTAGCGGCTCAGCACATCGGGCCGGTCGAGCGAGAAGGTGATGCGTCGGAAGCCTTCGGGCTCGCACTGGCTGCACAAAATACCGCCCGAGGCATAGAGCCCCATCAGCTGCGAATTGGCCTGCGGGCTGATCTCGACCTCGGTCTCGACGATATGGGCGCCACCGGGCAGATCGATGCACAGATCGGAACCGTCCATCCGCCAGGCATCGGCCTGTGCCACGCCGTCGATCAGCACCGACAATGGGGTGAGGCCGTCGCCGTGCAGGCGCAGCGGGCGATTATGCGCGCCGTTGCGCGTGACTTCGAGCCGCGCCTTGACCCGTGTCGTCGCGGGGTCGAGCGCGAAGTCGAGCGCGATCTCGGGCAGCAGCCAATCGGGCTTGCGATATTCTTCGCGACGGATGGCGGACGGGGCGGAGGAGGCGGCCTGGATATCGAGCATGAGTCGCGGTCTAATCCTGTCGGGGACCGGAAACAATGCTGTGGGGTGGATCGGCCGTCGCGCATTTCCCCTCCACCGCTCCGTGGTCCCCCCTTCCCCACGTTGCGCGTCGGGAGGACAGAAGATTCCTCCCCATCAAAGGAGGGAAGGGATCGCCGCAGGCGGTGGAGGGGAATGGCGCGACGCCCAAATTTCGCGCTACACCCCCCCGATGTCCCACCTCCTCATTTTCGGCCCCGGCTACACAGCCTCTCGCATCGCCACCGCCATCGAAACACGCGGCTGGGGCGTCGCCCGGATCGGCCGTGCCAAAATCGGCGACCGCGCCCATGTCGCCTCGGCCATCGCCCATTCGACACATATTCTCTGCTCGGTCCCGCCCGCCGGCGACGCCGATCCGGTTCTCACCCGCCACCGCGAGCTGCTCGCCGCGAGCGAAGCACGCTGGATCGGCTATCTCTCCTCCACCGGCGTCTATGGCGACACGCAGGGTGCCTGGGTCGATGAGGGTGCCCCCGTCGGCAGCGGCCGCCGCACCGCGCGGGCTGCGGCGGACCTCGACTGGCAGGCGCTGCACCCGGAGACGCGCATATTCCGCCTGCCCGGCATCTATGGCCCCGGCCGCTCGGCACTCGATCGGGTAGCAGTTGGTGCCGCGCGGCGCACCGACGTGCCGGGGCAGGTGTTCAGCCGCATCCATGTCGACGATATCGTCGGCGGAGTCCTCGCGAGCATCGATCGCGGGCCGCCCGGCATCTATAATCTCGCCGACGATTTGCCCGCGAGCCAGAACGCCGTGATCGAGGCCGCCTGTACTCTGTTGGGCGTCGCTATCCCGCCACTCCAGACGCTCGACGAAGCCGGCTTATCGGCGGCGGCACGCGCCTTCTATGCCGAAAACCGCCGGGTCGCGAACGGCAAGGCGAAGCGGCTGCTCGGGTGGCAGCCGCGCTACCCCGATTATCGGACGGGCCTGCGCGCGCTTACAGCGTGCTGATCGCCGCCGCGAGCGCGTCGACCTCTTCGGCCGGCTGGTTCCAGCTCACCACCAGCCGCGCGACGCCGGGGCTCCAGTCGTAGAAGTCGAAGCCCTTGGCGCGCAACGTGGCGGCCTCAGCCTCGGTCAACCGCAGGAAGATCTCATTGGCCTCGACCGCGTGGAGCAGCCGGTTCGACGCGGCATTGGCAATGCGTGCCGCGCCGGCGTTGGCGGCGCGCGCATTACGCAGCCAGACATCATCCCTCAGCATCGCCAGGATCTGCGCGGCGGCGAAGCGCCCCTTCGACAGCAGATGCCCGGCGCGCTTGCGGCGATAGCGGGTGGCGTGCGCCAGCTCGGGTCGGAACAGGATCAGCGCCTCTGCGAACATCCCGCCATTCTTGATGAAGCCAAAGCTCAGCGCATCGACCCCGGCGCGCCAGGTGAGATCGGCCGGCGAACAACCCAGCGTCGCGACGGCATTGGCAAAGCGCGCGCCGTCCATGTGCAGGCCCAGCCCTCGCGCCTTCGCGACGTCGCCGATCGAGGCGACCTCATCAGGGTTGTAGACCAGCCCATATTCGGTCGCGTTGGTGATCGAGATCGCGGCGGGCTGGATCTGATGAACGCTGGTCTTGAGCGAGCTCAGCATCAGCGACAGGCCGTCTGCCGACAGCTTCGCGCCTGCGCCTTCGGCCAGCAGCAGCTTTGCGCCGCCGGTGAAGAATTCGGGCGCGCCCGCCTCGTCGAGCTGGATATGCGCCTCGCCATGGCAGACAACTGCCTGATGTGGCTGCACCATCGCCGCCAGCGCGAGCGAGTTGGCGGCGGTGCCGCTCGTCACCCATAGCGCCGCGACCTCGGTTTCGAACAGTTCGGAGAAAGCACTGTCGAGGCTCTGGCTCAGGGCGTCGCCGTCATAGGCGATATCGGCCGCATTGGCCTGCGCCAGCGCCGCCATTGCTTCGGGGCAAACGGGAGCGGCGTTATCGGAGAAGAAAAGCATGATCGTTGATCATCGGCGACGCGCGCGAAGTCAACGGCCAGTCAGGCCAGCGCTCGCCACTCCAGCGCCATCACCGCGAGAATCGGTACCAGGCCAGCGCCCACCCGCCACAGTTTGAGCGAGCGCCCTTCGGCAACGACGATCGCGATGCCGATCAGTCCGGCGAGCAAGGTCCATAAATTATAGCGCAGATCGGCCGCGACACTGACGACCATATAGGCGCCGCCATAGGCCAGCGCCGAAACCCCGAGCGCGGTCAGCACATGGCGGCTTGGCAAGGTGCGCGCGACGATCAGCAGGCCCAGCGCGATCGCCATCCAGGTCGCCGGGCGGCCCAGCGGCGATACCGCCATCTTGTAGGCCGCATCGCTGATCGCCTTCGCCAACGGATTGATCGTGAAATGCAGCCCCAGATCATTGGGCGCGCTCATCACATAGACCGCGTCGTTGGGGACAGCCGGCAGCATGAAGCGCATATTGTGATTCAGATGCGCGACGCGGTGCTTCAGATAGGCAACCGGCGATCCGATGATCGCGTTCAGCCAGATGCCGATCCCGCTTTCTCCCTGCTCGACCGCGACCGCCAGCGAATCCTCCGGGATCGCACAGGCCTCCTGATCGCGCGCGCCGTAGAGATGCGGATCGTAGCAATGCGCGGTGAAGCGCGCCGCCGCGCGGTCGCTGAGCAGCGGATAGCCGTTGCGTCCGCCATGTGCGACTATTCCCGCCAGGTCGAAATTGACGAGCTGCAGGAAAGGCTGCGATCGATGCGGTTTCAGCATCGCGACGTTGATCGCCCAGCTGCTCGCCGCCAGCAGTGCGGCGGCGACGATCAACCCGCCCGCAAAGCGCCACATACCTTGCGTCCACCGCGCAGGCAGCAGCAACAGCAGTAACGGCGCAGCAGCGAACGGCGCGTTGAAGCGCGTGGCGGAGGCGACGACGATCAGCGGCAGCGCCGCCAGCGCATAAGCGATCGATCCGCGGTTCTCGCGCGCGATCGCCAGCGCCGCCGCCATCGCGAGCAGGCAGGCCAGCAGCGGATCCTTGAGGATCGATCCGACCTCGCCGAACGGGATCGGCAGCAGCCCGAGCGCGAGCATCAGCGCCGCCGCGGGCCAGCCGTTCCGCCGCGCCAGCATATTGGCGATCAGCAGGATCGCGCCCCAGTATAGCAGCACATTCAGCACCAGCATCGGCGCGCCACCCTGCGCAACATGGAAGGTCTGCCGCCACAGCCAGGCGGTGATCGGCGGATGCCAGTCGTCATATTGGCCGCTAACCGCCTGACCATATTGGACGACCGTGTCCGGGGTGATCACGCCCCAGTGGAAAGCGTAAAGCTGGACGCCGCAGGCGAGGACGGCGAAGGCCGCGCCGATCAGGCGCACACCGTTGCTAGAGTCGCGGGCCATGCGACGCCTCCACGCTGTCATGCTGAACGCGTTTCAGCATCCACCCACCACATCGGGTTGCCCGAGATCTGGAATGGATCCTGAACAAGTTCAGGATGACGGGTTTCTTCCAGCGGCTACCCCTTGGCATCGACGCGCCCCGATCGCTCCAGCTTGCCCCAGCCGACTCTCGGGCCCCGCAGCGCCGCGCCGATCGCCTTCAGCACGACATAATACATGATCTGGCGATAGCCGATCCGCTGCGGGATCAACAGCCAGAGCAGCCCCCATTTCTCGCGCCGTTCGAGCGCGAACGCGATGAAGGCGGCGAGCAGATCGATCGCGGTGAACACCAGCCAATAGGTCAGCATCTTGTCGACATCGGTCTGCGTCTGCGCCCAGCCATGCGCCTGCACCGACATCCAAGTGCCGATCAGGCTGATGATCAGCGCGAGATCGATCACCGGCGAGATCGCGGCGAGCAGGATCTGGAAGACGATCGCCTGCGGCAGTCCGATCCGCGCGAGCCCCTTCGGCCGGCCGCTGCGAATGGCGCCGCGATGCTTGAACAGGCACTGCAAGGTGCCATAGGCCCAGCGATAGCGCTGCTTCGCGAGTGCGCGGAAGCTCTCGGGCGCCTCGGTCCACGCCACCGCGAACTGGTCGTAATGAACCTTCCAGCCGGCGCGCTGGATCGCGATCGTCAGATCCTGATCTTCGGCGAGCGTATCGGGCGGATAGCCGCCGACCGACCGGATCGTCTCCAGCCGCCAGGCGCCGACGGCCCCGGGGACGACCGTCATCGCATCGAGCCGGGCGAGCGCGCGCCGCTCGAGATTCTGCGCGGTGATATATTCGAGCGCCTGCCAGCGGGTGACCAGATTGACCCTGTTGCCGACCTTGGCATTGCCCGCGACCGCACCGAGCTTCGGATCGGCGAACCAGCGCACCAGCCGCGCGATCGTGTTCGGTTCGAACTGGGTATCGGCATCGAGCGCGATCACGATCTCGCCCTTCGCCAGTTCGAGGCCCCGGTTGAGCGCGCGCGCCTTACCGCCATTTTCCAGTGTCAGCAGGCGGACGCGGGCATCTTCGCCATAGGTTTCGCGGACGATCTCGCTCGTCCGGTCCTTCGATCCGTCATCGATCACGATCACCTCGATCCTGACGTCGCGGCTGTCGAGAACGTGCGCGACCGATCGGGCGATCACGCGTTCCTCGTTGAAAGCCGGGATCAGCACCGTGACGAAACGCTCGGGATCGATCGGCGGGAAGATGACGCGCTGCTCGCGCCGCGCCTGCCACAGCGCCAGCCCGGACAGGGTGATCGCGCGCAATATGCCGACCGAGATCGCGACTAGGAAAATCCATTTGAGCGCGATCGTGATCCCGCCCAATGTGCTGAACAGCGCCAGATCGGCTTCCGCTGCGAACTGGTCGCTTTTCGAAATCGGGGGATTGACCTGCGCATGCGTGAGCCCCGCCAGTGCCGAGACCGGCACGAAGCGATAGCCGCGTGCGCGCAGTTCGCGGATCAGGATCGGCAGCGCGGCGACCGTCTGCGATCGATCGCCGCCCGAATCGTGGAGCAGCACGATCTGCGCGCTGAAATCGGGATTGCCGCTTTCAACGCCGTCGATCGTGCGCTGGACGATCTCGGCGACGCCGGGCCGCTTCCAGTCGTCGGGATCGACATGCAACCCGACCGACAGATAGCCGCGCTTCTGCGCATCGGCGACGGGCACGATTTCGTCGGCGGTCGTCGGCTCGGCATCGCCGAAATAGGGGGCGCGGAAGAAGCGCAGGGATCGGCCGGTATAGGCCTGGAACAGCCGCTGGTTGGCGTTGAGCTCGAGCGCGGTCTCGCGCGGGCTGGCGAGCGCGAGATTGGGGTGGGTATAGGTGTGGCTGCCGACCTCATGGCCCTCGCGGATCAGTCGTTCGAGCAGCTTGCGCTGGGTCAGCGCATTTTCGCCAACCACGAAGAAGGTGCCGGGCACCTTTTCGGCCTTGAGCACGTCGAGGACCTTGGGCGTCCACACCGGATCGGGGCCATCGTCGAAGGTCAACGCGATCAGGCCGGGGCGATAGCCGGTCCGCTGAATTTCATAAGGCGAGGGCAGGCGATCGAAGGCCACGCTGGTGATCGCGCCGGCCTTGTCGATCGAAACCGTGCGATGGCCGGGTACCGGCACCGCGCCGATCCGCAGGATTTCGCCCGACCCCTCGATATCGACGTTGGTGCCGGCCGGAATATCCTCGATCGCGCTCGCCGATGGCAGGCTGCGGTTGCGGCCGAACATCGTCCAGATCGATGGATCCTCGGTGCCGAGCCGCCACAAGGCGACGGCGTTGAGCCCCATCCGCCGCAACGCCTCGACCTGCCCATGCATCGCGGCGGCATCGAGGATCCAGATGTCGTGGCGAATGCCGGCCTCGGTATAGGCGAAGGCGCTGTTGCCGCTGGTGCGATCGAAGCGCGGCAGCACGCCCGAGTCATGCGCGGTCAGCCATACATCCTCGACCGAGTGGGCGACGGTATCGCCGCCCTTCTGCCAGTCATAGGCATAAGAGCCGAGCGCCACGACCACCTTCTCGGGCGGCAATTCGCGCACAGCCTGCGCCACCGATAGCGCGAACCAGGGCGTGCTGGCGATCGGGCCGGGATCGCCGGGCTCCGAATGCTCGTCATAGGCCATCAGGAACAGCCGATCGACCGCCTGCGCATAGGCCTTCAGGTTCCAGTCCGGATCGGCGACCGGCACTGCGATCGAAATGATCAGCCCCTTCGGCGCGAAGCGCGCATGCGCGGCGCGCAGGAAGCGCAGATAATCGCCATGCGCGGTGGCCGGCAGCTCCTCGAAATCGAAGAAGACGCCGCTCGCCTGATTGTCGATCAGCAGCCGTTCGACCCGGTCGAGCATCAGTCTGGTTTGCACCCGATCATGGAGCAGCGCCGCTATGCCCTCGCCATCCCAACCGCCATCGAGGGCGTTCTGCACCATGGGCATCAGCTTGGGACGACGATGCGCCTGACTGAGCACTGCCTTGCCCCTGGTATCGGGGAAGCTGGTCACCTTATGATCGGGGCCGGTGACCGAGATCCAGGCCGGTATCACCCAGTCGACATCTTCGACATGGCGCGCGAGGCTGGCGGCCGAGGCGTCATCCCATGCAGCATGGAAGGCGTAGCTTTGCGGGACATTGCCGGTGGTCGCGGGCCGCCCGACGAGCAATCGCCGGGCATCGCGGATCATGTGTCGGAAGCGGCGGCCACCTTCGTTCACCAGCTTGTGGTTATTGCTCGCGATCCCGGTGATCGGCGCGCGTTCGACCTCGAACGGCAGCGGTGGTTGCGGCACGACCGCGACGATCGAACCGATGAACATGCCGGCGGCAAGCAGCACCAGCAGCACGAAGGCGACAATCGCGAGCGCGAAGCGGCGGCGCCTGCGGCCCGATGGATCGAAGAAGATGGGTGTATCGTCCATGCCGCCGAACCGCGAACCAAGTCTGCCGCGCGGCCCCGGACCGGCGCCGCAATCCCCGCGTTAAAGGCGCGTTTCTTTGTTTAATCAAGCGGTGTCGCGCCGCCTTCCGTTCCTCCATGTCGTTCCCGCGAAGGCGGGAATCCAATGGGATTCGCCACAAATCGGGTTGAGGGATTAGTCGCGTCGCCCTTCGACAATTGCTTTTGCCTCTATATCGCGCAGCACACGCTTTACGTTCACGTGGATGGCCCAGCGCGCCGCTCAAGCCGAGAGTGCGGAAGATTGCCCGTGATCGGCCGGAAGAACCGTCGGACGTCGGTTCGGCTTGAACGAGCCGCGGTCGTCTGCTGTCGGGCCATCCAAGAAAAGGCCCGCCCGGCTTTCGCCGGACGGGCCCTCAGGCTCCTACGCCGTCGCGAGCTTATGCCGCGGCGTGCGCCAGCGCCGCGAGCAGAAGCAGCGCGACGATGTTCGTGATCTTGATCATCGGGTTCACCGCAGGCCCTGCGGTGTCCTTGTACGGATCGCCGACGGTGTCTCCGGTCACGGCCGCTTTATGCGCTTCCGATCCCTTGCCGCCGTGATTGCCGTCTTCGATATACTTCTTGGCGTTGTCCCACGCGCCGCCGCCCGAGGTCATCGAGATCGCGACGAACACGCCCGACACGATCACACCGAGGAGGAGAGCACCGAGCGCCGCGAAGCCGCTCGCCTGATCGGCGACCGCGGTGATGATATAGTACACCGCGATCGGCGCGAGCACCGGCAGCAGCGATGGAATGATCATCTCCTTGATCGCGGCTTTGGTGACCAGATCGACGGTGCGGGCATAGTTGGGACGGCTGGTGCCGGCCATGATCCCCGGATCGTCGCGGAACTGGGCGCGAACATCCTCGACCACCGAACCCGCCGCCCGTCCGACCGCCGTCATGCCGAACGCGCCGAACGCATAGGGCAGCAACGCGCCGAGCAGGAGACCCACGATGACGTACGGATTGCTCAGCGAGAAATCGACCGGGAGATCGGGGAAGAACGCCTTGAGGTCGGTCGTATAGGCGCCGAACAGCACCAGCGCTGCGAGTGCTGCGGAGCCGATCGCATAGCCCTTGGTCACTGCCTTGGTGGTGTTGCCGACCGCGTCGAGCGCATCGGTGCGCACGCGTGTCTCATCGGGCAGGCCCGCCATTTCGGCGATGCCGCCGGCATTGTCCGTAACGGGACCATAAGCATCGAGCGCCACGACCATGCCCGCCAGCGCCAGCATCGCAGTTGCGCCGAAGGCGACGCCCATCACGCCTGCGAACTGATAGCAGGCGATCACCGAGATCACGATCGCGAGCGTCGGCAATGCAGGCGATTCGAGGCTGACCGCGAGACCCTGGATAACGTTGGTGCCATGGCCGGTCTCGGACGCCTTGGCGATCGAGCGGACGGGGCGATAGTTGGTGCCGGTATAATATTCGGTGATCCACACCAGCGCGCCGGTGAGGGCGAGGCCGACCATCATGCACCAGAACAGGTCCATGCCGGTGAAGCTGCCGCCTGCGACGGGCGCGTGCATGTCGCCGAGGACATATTGTTCGGCGAAATAGATCGCGGGGATCGAAAGGATTACCGAGGTCCAGAAGCCCTTGTAGAGCGCGCCCATGATGCTCTGGCTCTTGCCGAGCCGGACGAAATAGGTGCCGATGATCGAGGTGATGATGCACACGCCGCCGACGATCAGCGGCAGCGACATGAGCTGCATCAGCTCGGCCGCGGTACCCTTCACGGTCAGCGCGATCGATACCATCGTGACGCCGAGCGTGACGACATAGGTCTCGAACAGATCGGCCGCCATGCCGGCGCAGTCGCCGACGTTGTCGCCGACATTGTCGGCAATGGTTGCGGGGTTGCGGGGGTCATCCTCCGGAATGCCCGCTTCGACCTTGCCGACCAGATCGGCGCCGACATCGGCCGCCTTGGTGAAGATGCCGCCGCCGAGACGCGCGAAGATCGAGATCAGCGAAGCGCCGAAGGCAAGCGCGACGAGCGCATCGACGACGGTGCGGTCGCTTGGGCCATGACCGGCGGGGCCGGTCAGATACCAGAAGAATACCGAGATCGAGAGCAGGCCGAGGCCCGCGACGAGCATGCCGGTGATAGCGCCGGAGCGGAACGCCATCGTCAGCCCGCCCTGCAGGCTGGTGCGCGCCGCTTCCGCCGTGCGGACATTCGCCTTCACCGACACGTTCATGCCGATATAGCCGGTCACGCCCGACAGGATCGCGCCGAGCAGGAAGCCGATCGCCGAAATCGCGCCGAGGAAGTAGAAGACGAGCGCGGCGACGACGACGCCGACGATCGCGATCGTGCGATATTGCCGGCCCAGATAGGCGCGGGCGCCTTCCTGAATGGCCGATGCGATGTCCTGCATCTTCTCGTTGCCGGCCGAAGCCGCCAGCACCTGACGGCTGGTGATCAGACCGTATAATATGGCGATCAGGCCACAGCCTATCGCGACTTCGATGATGTGCATCCATTCTCCCTTCGCTTGATCAGCGGCGCATGACCCGGACTTTGCGCCTCGGTGTTCATGCAGGGTGCATGTATGTCGTTGATGGGAGAGCGCCGCAAGCCCTGATTGTCAGGGCTTTTTCAGGACTTTTCTTAGGGCTCAGCGGTGTTCATAGCCTAATATGGCAGGCAGGGGGACGACGCCGTCCTGATCGGTCACGAACATTCCCGTACCTTCGGCCAGGCTACCTACACAAGCGATTACAACGCGATAGCGCGCGGCGACGTCGGCGATGGTATCGGCGGCCGCCCCCGGCGCGGCGAACAGCAACTGATAATCGTCACCTGCGGTCGCCGCCGTCAGCCGCGCCGCGCGATCATCGCCAAAGGCGATCGCGTCGTCCGACATCGGGACAGCATCGAGATCGATGCTGGCTTTCAGCCCCGATGCAGCGGCAATCCGCGCCGCGTCGATCAGCAGCCCGTCGGAGACATCGGCCATCGCGTGCGCCAGCGGCGCCAGTGCGCGGCCCACCGCAAGGCGCGGCATCGGGAGACGGTAGGCCTTGAGCAGGCGGCGCGGGCCTTCGATCTCGCCGCGTGCGATGAGCAACCCCAGCCCGGCATCGCCGATCGGTCCCGTGACGTAGAGATGGTCGCCGGGCTTTGCGCCCCGCCGGTCGGGCGCCCCGCCCGGCGCGACCTGGCCGATCGCGGTCAGCCCCAGCACACGCGCATTGCCCGCCGGCTGCGCGACGGTATCGCCGCCAAGCAGCGCCACCCCGAAATGATCGAGCGCTCGCTGCAACCCCGCGACGAATTCGCTGTCCCATCCGGCATCGCCGGTGAGGCCATAGCCCATCAGCACGCCGACCGGTTCTGCGCCCTTGGCGGCCAGATCGGACAGGTTCACCGCCAGCAGCTTCCACGCGACATCTCCGGCCGGATCGCCGGGCAGGAAGTGGACGCCCTCGACCAGCATGTCATGGGTGAACACCAGATCGCGGCCCAGCGGTGCGGGCAGCACAGCGGCGTCATCGCGCAGGTCGCGTGCCGCCGGGTGGATCGCCAGCGCGCGGAGCGCGTCGATCAGGTCGCGCTCCGCACTCATCAGAAGGCGTCCCACAGCAGCTTGCCGCCGACGAGCACGAGCAGGCCGTAGACCGGCGTATAGAAGCGTTGCGGATCGACGCGGCGCACCAGCCACACCCCGGCGAAGGTCGAGGCGATCGCGACCGGCAGCAGCGCGAGCGCCGCGATCAGGTTCGGCCTCGTGAATTCGCCCAGCGCCGCATAGGCGGGAACCTTCATCCAGTTCATCGCCGCGAAGAAAATCGCGGTGGTGCCGACAAACATGTCGCGCGCCAGCCGCCGCGGCATCACCTTCAGAACATGGCCATCCCAGCTATGCCGAAACGCCCAGACGCCGACGGCGCCCTGAACGATCAGCGGCAAGATGATCGCGGCGGCCTGAAGCGGCGGCATGGCCAGCGCGAGCAACGGCGTCGCCAGGGTGCCGATGCCGCTGAATCCGCCTTTGGCGAGGCCGAGAATGATGACGGCCGGGATGCCGATCAGCCAGAACAGCGGTTCATGCAGGACCGCTGTGTCCGCCATCAGCCGCGGACAGCTTTTGCCACGCCGTCGAGCAGGCCGTTGACGAAGCCCTTCTCGCGCTTGTCGTAGAAGGCATCGGCGACATCGACATATTCGCTGATCACGCTCGCGGTCGGCACGTCGACCCGCACGATCAGCTCATAGGTGCCCGCGCGCAATATCTGCCGCATCGGCTTGTCGAGCCGGTCGAGCGTCCAGCCCGACGACAGCCGCGCCGTGATCGCGGCATCGATCTCGGCGCGGCGCGCATCGACGCCCTTGACCAGATCGTCGAAGAAATCGACCTCGGCTTCGGCATATTCGACATCCTCGATCGTGGCGCCGAGGCGATGGCGATGGAATTCGTCGAGCAGCGACGCCATCGGCGTGCCCTCCATTTCCTGCTGATAGAGCGCCTGCACGGCGGCAAGACGGGCGGCGCTGCGCGCGCGCGATCGTTCGTTTTTCGTTGTTTTTGACATATCTTATTTCAGCCTTGCTGCGACCGAGGCGGCGTGCGCTGGCAGCCCCTCTGCGTTTGCCAGCGCCACCGCCGCCAGGCCGATCGCCGCGATTGCGGCGGGGTTGGCCTCGATGAAACTGGTGCGCTTCATGAAATCGAGCACCGACAACCCCGACGCGAAACGCGCCCGGCGGCCGGTGGGAAGGACGTGGTTCGGCCCTGCGACATAGTCGCCGACTGCCTCCGGCGTATGCCGCCCGAGAAACACCGAACCGGCATGGCGGATGCGATCGAACAGCGCCTGCGGATCGGCGACCGCCAGCTCGAGATGTTCGGGCGCCAGCCTGTCGCTGAGCGCCGGCACCTCGTTCAGGCGCGCCACGGTGATGATCGCGCCATTATCTTCCCAGCTCGCCCGCGCGGTCTTGCCGGTCGCGAGCTTGCCGAGCTGCGCCTCGACTTCGTCGGCGACTGCATCGGCGAAGACGCGGTCGTCGGTGATCAGGATCGACTGGCTGGTCGGGTCATGCTCGGCCTGGCTGAGCAGATCGGCGGCAATCCAGGCCGGGTCGTTATCGCGATCGGCGACGACGACGATCTCGGACGGCCCCGCGACCATATCGATCCCGACGACGCCATAAAGTTGCCGCTTGGCCTCGGCGACCCAGGCATTGCCCGGGCCGACAACGACATCGACCGGCCTGATCTTGCCGGTCCCGTAGGCGAGCGCGGCGACGGCCTGCGCGCCGCCGATCCGCCAGACTTCATCGACGCCTGCGAGCGAAGCTGCCGCCAGGACGAGCGGATTGATGACTCCGTCGGGCGTCGGCGTCACCATCACGATGCGGTCGACACCGGCGACCTTGGCCGGGATCGCGTTCATCAACACCGACGACGGGTAAGCTGCGCGCCCACCCGGTACATATAGCCCGGCCGCTTCGACCGCGCTCCAGCGTGCACCGAGCCGCAGGCCGACGCTGTCGGTCGTCTCGCTGTCGGCCGGTCGTTGCGCGGCGTGATAGGTTCGGATGCGCGCGGCAGCGAGTTCGAGCGCCTCGCGCAATGCCGGATCGAGCGCGTCCAGCGCCGCATCGCATGTCGCCCGGTCGATCCGCCAGCCCGACGAATCGAGGTCATGGCGATCGAAGCGCTGGGTATAGTCCGCCAGCGCGACATCGCCCTTCGCCTTCACCGTCGCGATGATCGCGCTCACATCGCGTGAGACATCGTCATCGGCTTCGCGTCGGGCGTTGACCAGATCGTCGAAGGCGGCGGCGAAGCCGGGATCGCGGCTATCAAGCCGAAGCGGCATCAGTCGCTCCAACGGTGCGCCGGAACGCCTCGACCAGCGGCACGATCTCGCCCGCCCGCGTCTTGAACGCGGCGCGATTGACGATCAGCCGCGACGAGATCTCGGCGATCGTCTCGACCTCGACCAGACCATTGTCCTTGAGGGTCCGGCCGCTCGACACCAGATCGACGATCCGGCTCGACAGCCCCAGCACCGGCGCGATTTCCATCGCACCATTGAGCTTGACGCATTCGGCCTGCACCCCGCGCGCCTCGAAATGGCGCCGGGTGATATTGGGATATTTGGTCGCGACGCGGACATGGCTCCACTCGCGCGGATCGTCCTTCTCGGCCATCGCGACGGGCTCGGCGACCGAGATGCGGCAGATGCCGATGCCCAGATCGACCGGCGCATAGAGCTCCGAATATTCGAATTCCATCAGCACGTCCGATCCGACGATCCCGATCTGCGCGGCGCCATGCGCAACGAAGGTCGCCACATCGAACGCGCGCACCCGGATCAGGCCGATATCGGGCCGGTTGGTCCTGAACATCAGCAGCCGGCTGTCCTCGTCGCCGAACGCATCCTCTGGGACGATGCCTATCGCCGCGAACAGCGGCAGCACTTCCTTGAGGATACGTCCCTTCGGAACGGCGATGATGATCTGATCGGCCATGATGGGGCGGGCCTTAGCTCAGCAGATCGCGAATCGCCAGAGCACCGAGAATCGCGAAGATGATCGCGGCCGATATCCGCATATATTTGAGCGGTACGATCTTCGTGATCCTGTCGCCCAGGAACACCGCAGGAACGTTGGCGATCATCATCCCGATCGTCGTGCCGATCGCGACCAGCTCGACCGCATGGAATCGCGCGCCGAGCGCGACCGTGGCGATCTGGGTCTTGTCGCCCATCTCGGCCGCGAAGAAGGCGACGACGGTGGTCAGGAACACCCCGAAGCGTGCGGGCTTCTCCGCTAAGTCCTCGTCGATCTTGTCGGGCACCAAGGTCCAGATGGCCATCGCGATGAAGCCGATCGCGATCGCGAGCCGAAACCAGAAACTGTCGAGCAGCCCCGCCAGCGCCATGCCGGCCCAGGCGGCCAGCGCATGGTTGACGATCGTGGCGGTGAAGATGCCCGCGATGATCTGCCAGGGTGTGCGGAAGCGTGCGGCGAGGATGATCGCGAGCAGCATCGTCTTGTCGCCGATCTCGGCCAGCGCGACGAGCAGGGTGGAGGTGAGGATGATGTCCATGGGTGGTTTCCGGGGCCGGGCTGCTGTGGACAGATGACGCCGGCACCTCCCGCCCGGCTAGAGCGAAAGTCCCGGTGTCATCGGTCTTGCCGCGGATGCTTGGTCCGTGATCGCGCCATGAGGTCTCCCCCAAGTATGTTGACGCGATCTCCCGCCTGAACGGGCCGGCTACTCCCCGAGTAACGAGCGTGCCTTACGTCGGGACGGCATTGAGATCAAGCAGACTTACCCCAAAACACACCCGTCACCCCGGACTTGTTCCGGGGTCCACCAGGCGTCCTGGGAACGACCCGGATGTCGACGCAGCGCGAACGACAATGTGGACCCCGGAATAAATCCGGGGTGACAGGGAGAGGGGATGATACCCTAACCCCTCACCCCGCTCGAGCAGTCTCGAACAGGAACCATGCCCGCTGCTCGGCCTCGTCGGTCCATGTGTCGAGAATCCCCGACGTCGCGTTATCCTTCGCCTCGTCGACGATGTCCTTCGCCTCGCGCAGCTTCGCGACCAGCGCGAGATTGTCGTCGCGCAGTTCCTTCAGCATGTCGGGCGCGGAGACGAACTCGGCGTCATTATCCTTGATCGACTGGCGCCGCGAGACATCGCCGATCGAGCGCAGGGTCGTGTTGCCGGTTTTGCGCACGCGCTCGGCGATAACGTCGGTGGTCGCGAAGATCTGCGTCGCCTGTTCATCGAGCATCAGATGATAATCGCGAAAATGCGGGCCTGAGACGTGCCAGTGGAAATTCTTGGTCTTGAAATAAAGCGCGAAGCTATCCGCCAATATGCCGTTGAGTGCATCAGCCACGGTCATCGCGCTGTTGCTCTTCAGGTCGGTGGGGGTCGCCAGCGCGGGTTTGGGTTTCTTGGCCATGTCATGCTCCTGCAAGGGTCGATTCGGCTCTCTAACGACCAAGGTGGCAAATGGTGGCATGACCGTCGCTTGAAATTCGTCGGCCAGTCTCATCGAAAGGATCGATCAGTTCGTGGCTCGATCTGCTTGACTCTTTGCGCACTCCGCGTCTAAGGCCCCCACCGATCAGCGGCGGCGACGCCGCTTTATTTTTTACAGCGATAAGGGTTTCCGGGTCATGGCAAAGCCGACCACCGTCAAGATCAAGCTCGTCAGCAGCGCTGATACCGGGTTCTTCTACGTCACCAAGAAGAATCCGCGCACGCAGACCGAGAAGCTGACCTTCCGCAAATATGATCCCGTCGTGCGCAAGCATGTCGATTTCAAGGAAGCCAAGATCAAGTAATCGGGCCCGCGCGGCAACGCGCAGATCCCGGCCTGCGCGGCAACGCGCAAGGCATTGGCTGGTGCCTTCGGCGCCGACCGATTAGCTGAGGCTATCCAGACGCCCGCCCTTACCGGCGGGCGTTTGCGTTTTTGCCCCTTCGTGAGATAATATGCGGCGATGCAGGATCGAATCCCTCCGCGCTTCGTTGAGAGAATATGGGTAAGCGAATAAAATCCGCTGTTTTGCTTGCGATTCTAATCGGCAGCGCCGGTCAGGCCTTCGCCGCCAAGCCCGTCGCGCCTGCCGCCATTACCTCCGACGAGCCACCAACCCGCATCAGAGGCGTGCCCCTCGACGCAAGGTTGACCAAAGAGCAGTTCAGCGGCTGGATGCGGACCGTGTGGCGGAAGGGCAAGGATCGGCGTTATGCGGCGATCGGTTCTGCGGCCGCCCCACGAACCACGAGCGAAGAGTTTGACCGGGCAGACGCCAATGGCGATGGCCGTATCACCAAGGAGGAGCTCGCGGACTATCTGGCTCTCCCGGACACCAACTGAGCCACTGATTACATCGGCGACCTGCGCCTTGTTTGCCGGCTGTGTCAGCAGACCGCCGCGTCGGTAATTTCAAATACCTGCCCGCAATCGCTCATTCTCCTTCTCGAGATCGCGCGCCCATGAGGCGAGGCCGAAGCGGCGGACATCGACCTGGCGCCAGAACAGGCCAGGATCGCGATCGAGCAGCGCGGCATTGGTGAGCGCGTTCGCGCATTGCGATCCCATGTCGATCACCTCGGCGAGTTCCTGGAAATAGAAGGGCAGCGGCCGTTCGGGATCGCCCATCTCGGCGGCATGCGGGGAGGCCGCCGCCGCCAGTGCGATATCGACGCCACGCCGGAAGCAGGCCATCGCCTGCGCCCGGTCGCCGTCGGCGATATGCAGCCGCGCTTCGTAGAAGCATGCCGCGATCGCCTTGGTCGCGAGCAGCGCCGAGAAGGCCGACCAGTCGGCATCGGACGCCGCGCGGTAATGGCCGATGGCGCCTGCGCGGTCGCCGGTCAGTTCGCTCAGCCGCCCGGCGAGGAAGGCGAGCGAGATGCGCCAGCGGCGGACATGCGGCGGGGTCGCCGGCGTCAGCGGCACGGCGAGATAGGCCTTGATGAAGCCAAGGATGTTGGGTGCGAGCCCGGTCAGCCGAAGTTCGAGCACGCGATAGCCGAGCACGGCTATGGCGGCGCCGCGATCGGCCGAATCGGGGCGTGAATCCTCGATCACGCATTCGGCGAGTCGCGCGAGCTTCATCTCGTCGCCGAGCCGCTCGCCCATCTGGACCATCGAGCGATAGAGCCAGGGATTGTCATAGGCGGCGCCGAAATCGACCAGAGTCGTGCTGCGCTCACCGGCATCGGCGTAGAGGGGATGGCGGAAGCTGGCGCTATCCTCGGCGCCGAGCAACGGATTGGCGGAAGCGACGACGATCAGCCAGTCGACCGCAACATCCTGTTCGAGCGCGATCGGGAACAGCGCATGCGGTGCTCCGGGGGTGGCATTGACCGGGATCTGCACATAGCGCGTCTCGACGAGGAATCGCTCGGACAGTTCATCGATCAGGCTCGCCCAGTCGGGCGGGAGCCGGTTGTCGCCATGACCGGCGCGCTTCCAGCCAAGGACGATCCGGCCGTCATGCTTGAGGATGCGGGCATAATCATCAAGCCGTGATACCCAGTCGTCGGGGACCGCAGGCTCGAGCGCGACGATGGCGTCGGTGCTGTGATCGGCGATACCGGTCAGGCGCGCATCGACGATATCGTCGCCCGCCGTCTTGCTCTCCGCGACACGATCGACCGCGCCCGCGCGCGACAGCGCGGCGATCACGCGCGCCCCATCGGCCGCGCCGACGCCATCGACCAGCACGGCGTCACCGGGCCGCACATGCTGCGCCGCCATCGCATAGCGGGCTATCTGCGCATCGGCGTCGATCCCGCTTTGGCGCAGCGCGCCGCGTGGGGCACGGCGGTCGATCCGTTCATAATAGGTCTCTTCGGGCAGGGCTGCGGCCGACCAGGACGGATAGCCGGCGAGCGGCATCGACGCCGGATGGCGGCCCCAGCCCGCATCGAACAGCGTCCGCTCGATCACCGCGCGCTCCTGACCGTTCGACTGGAGGATCAGCGCGTCCATGCCGGCGAACGGACGGATCGCATCGGCAAACGCGCGCGGGCCATCCGGCCGCGGCCATTCGAGGAATCCAACCTTCGCGGCAACGCCGGATACATCGCAACCGCTCAGCACCAGCTCCTGCGCGAGTTCGGCATGGGCCTCCGCATCGATGGCGATACGGCAGGGACCGAGGCGCTGGACGATCGCGGCGGCGTTCTGGATGGTCATGATCGGGCCCGGGCAATGGAAGACCAGCCGACCCTAGGCGATCATGGTTAACGCCTTCCTACCGCGCGGCCCACGAGAAAGGGCGCCCGCTTGCGCGGACGCCCTTCTGTCGGCGCTGAACGCACGCTTATTTCAGGTCTTCGACCGAGACCCAGCCCTTGGTGCCATAGGCATCGCTGACCTCGACGAACAGCCCTTCGCGCACCCCGGTCGGGGTGAGGGCGGTGCCTGCGCGCAGCGCACGGACCGGCTTGCCCTTGGCCGCTTCGGCGTAGAGCTGCGTATCGACCGCGGTGGTGAACGCAGGATTGGTCGCTACCACCGTCGCGGCGGCGGGCGCCGAATGCTTGACCGCGCTCAGCGCGGCCGACTGGGCGACGACGGCGTTGAACGCGATGACGAAGGCGCTGGTCAGCATCTGGCCGTCCTTCGACGTGACGTAACCGCCATTGGCGTAGTCGCCATAGCCCATCGACGTCATCTGCGCCCTGGCCGCGTCGGCATAGGGATTGCCGCCGATGCCGCCCAGCCCGCCGATCGTCATGACCGATTTGGTCTGTTCGCCGGTGCCGGTGATCACCGTCTGGCCGGTGCCCGGATTGATGACGCGCAATCCTGCGGCGACGGTCTTCTTCTTGCCGCCGAAGCCGCCGAGCATGCCAAGCGCCTGGCCGCCGAACGGCACGCGCCCCATCAGCGAACTGGCAGCACCCGAGCGCACCAGGCCCTCGGTCAGCGCGGTCCTGGCGAGGTTCACGCCCTGGCTGACCTCTTCCTTGTCGCCTGCGATCGCATTGAGCAGGAAGTCTGCCGGTGTGCCGCTGCCCGCGCTCTGCAGGGTAAAGCAACCGCTTTGCGCGGCCATCGCCGCGATCAGGTCGCGCGGGGAGCCGAGGCCATATTTGGTCCAGCCCTGCGTATCGCCATCGACGACGGCGATGCTGCCGAGCGACGTCTCGCACTTGGCAAGCGTGACCGGCGCGTCGGCCGCATAGGCGGCCTGCGTGAACATTATAGCGGCAACCGCCGCCGCGAACTGCATCCTCTTCATGGTGCTTCCCCTGTTCTGTCGACCGGCTGGATACCCCTATCCAGCCGGGCTATTGCGCATTGTCGATCATCCACCGGCCTATGCTGTGCGATAGCCCAAAAAGCACATTACAAAGGCTGTCAGCCGCTGCCGGCAAACGCTCTTTTGCTTCGCAGCGCTGGGGTTGCTATGGCGCCGCCATCCTGAATTGAGAGAAAACTGTGACAGTTCCGATCGAACGCATCCGCAACTTCAGCATCATCGCGCATATCGACCATGGCAAATCGACCCTTGCCGATCGCCTGATCCAGCGGACAGGCGGGCTGACCGAGCGCGAGATGTCCGCGCAGGTGCTCGACAATATGGATATCGAGAAGGAGCGCGGGATCACGATCAAGGCGCAGACCGTGCGCCTGAACTACACCGCGAAGGACGGCCTCGAATATACGCTCAACCTGATGGACACGCCGGGGCATGTCGATTTCGCTTATGAGGTGAGCCGCAGCCTCGCCGCCTGCGAGGGCGCGCTTCTCGTGGTTGATGCCGCTCAGGGCGTCGAGGCGCAGACACTCGCCAATGTCTATCAGTCGATCGAGCATGATCATGAGATCGTGCCCGTCATCAACAAGATCGATCTCCCCGCCGCCGAGCCCGAGAAGGTCAAGAAGGAGATCGAGGACATCATCGGCCTGCCCGCCGACGACGCCGTCCTCGCCAGCGCGAAGTCCGGCATCGGCATCGATGAGGTGCTGGAAGCGATCGTCACCCGCATCCCACATCCCAGGGGCGACCGCAGCGCGCCGCTCAAGGCGATGCTCGTCGACAGCTGGTACGATCCCTATCTCGGCGTCGTCATTCTCGTGCGTGTCGTCGAAGGTGTGCTCAAGAAGGGTCAGCAGATCAAGTTCATGCAGCATGGCACACTGCATCTGGTCGATCGCGTCGCATGCATGCGGCCCAAGCTCGAACAGCTCACCGAGCTGGCGGCCGGCGAGATCGGGATCATCACCGCACAGATCAAGGAAGTCAGCCAGACGGCGGTCGGCGATACAATCACCGACGCGAAAAGGCCGACTGCCGAGGCGCTGCCGGGCTTCAAGGAAGTCCAGCCCGTGGTATTCTGCGGGCTCTTCCCCGTCGACGCCGCCGATTTCGAGAAGCTGCGCGACAGCCTCTACAAGCTGCGCCTCAACGATGCCTCGTTCAGCTTCGAGGCCGAATCGAGCGCCGCGCTCGGCTTCGGCTTTCGCTGCGGCTTCCTCGGCCTGCTCCATCTCGAGATCATCCAGGAGCGGCTGACCCGCGAATATGATCTCGATCTGATTACGACGGCGCCGTCGGTGGTCTACAAGATCCAGCTTGCCCACAACAAGGGCGAGCTCGACCTGCACAACCCCGCAGACATGCCCGACATCATGCAGATCGGATCGATCGAGGAGCCGTGGATCGAGGCGACGATCTACGTCCCCGACGAATATCTCGGCTCGCTGCTCAAGCTCTGCCAGGATCGCCGCGGCATCCAGAAGAACCTGACCTATGTCGGCGGCCGCGCGCAGATCACCTATGAGCTGCCGCTCAACGAAGTGGTGTTCGACTTCTACGATCGGCTCAAGTCGATCAGCCGCGGCTATGCGAGCTTCGACTATCACCAGATCGGCTACCGCGAGGGCGATCTCGTCAAGATGAGCATCATGGTCAATGGCGAGGCGGTCGATGCGCTGAGCATGATCGTCCATCGCGGCACGGCGGAATCGCGCGGTCGTGGCATGTGCGAGCGGCTCAAGGATCTGATCCCGCGCCATATGTTCAAGATCCCGATCCAGGCGGCGATCGGCGGCAAGGTTATCGCGCGCGAGACGATCGCGGCGATGCGCAAGGACGTGACGGCGAAATGCTATGGCGGCGACGCCACCCGCAAACGCAAGCTGCTGGAGAAGCAGAAGGAGGGCAAGAAGCGGATGCGCGAATATGGTTCGGTCAGTATCCCGCAGGAGGCGTTCATCGCCGCGCTTCGCATGGGCGACGAGAACTGATGAGCGACGTCAAATTCGAACGGCATCGTCAGCCCTGGACGCAGGACGAAGTCCAGAAGCTGCATTTGCTCGCCAAGAAGGGCATGGCGCTGAAGGCGATCGCCAAGGCGCTCAAGCGCAGCGAGGAATCGACCAAGGATCGCGCGAAGGCCGACGGGCTGAGTATCGCGAAGCTGCGGTAACTACGCCTGGCTGATATGCGTGCGAAACCAGTCGGCGAGTTCTTCTTCGGACAATTCACCTGCCGCCAGCGCCAACATTGCGACGACGAGTTCGGCGTCCGTCGCCTCAAGCAAGTAGCCGTTGATCATCAGAAAGGTTTCGCTGACCACCGCCGCCGTGCGCTTGTTGCCGTCCACAAAGGGATGATTGCGCGCGATGCCATAGGCATAGGTCGCCGCGAGCGCAGCCGCATCCGGCACCCCATAGGCGGCAAGGTTCGGCGCGCGGGCCATCGCACTGTCGAGCAGCTTCGCGTCGCGAATGCCTTGCCCGCCACCATGCTCGGCAAGCTGTTCGGCATGCGCCGCCGTGGCCACGTCGGTGGCGATCCAGACCCAGTCCATCGCCATGTTACTTTGCGAGTTCGCGCAATGCGCGTTTGCGCCGGGCCATCACTTCACGCGCGGCAGCCATCTGGGCATCAAAATGGGATTCCGCAGCGCTAAGTTCGATGCCCCGCGGCGTGACCGTCACCGACAGCATTTCGCCGATCGCGACGTCGAGGTGCGCAAGCAAATCCTTCGACAGAACGACGCCTGCCGAATTGCCAATCTTGGTGATTTTAAGGGTCGCGTTCATACGCTTGTTATAACGCGCTATGGCGTCGAGGGCAAGCAGATTGGCAAAGCTGCCAGGGTCGGGCGGCGGATCCAAAGACGCCCCTTGACGATCCGCCGCCCTTTCGGGGCTGGAAGTTGCCTTCCCTGTTGTGCCCGCCGGCCGGATCGGGGGGAGGACGGCCGGCGGGTACCTCGTAAACTCGTATCAAACTCTCAGTGGCGGCTCCGCGAAACCGGAGCGCCGCCGGGGCGCAGCCGCTCGATCTCGTTTGCGACCGCCTTCCACAGTCCGACCCCGTAGCTGTCACCATCCCGGATCAGCACGCCGATCCGGCTGTGCACATAGGAGTCGGTCTGATCGCCGAAATCGTCGATCACGCGCCGCGCGAAATCCTGGATCAGGCTGTTCTGGATCACGTTCTCACTGTTCTCAGTGCCTTCGCCGCTCATCTGGATCATCATACGAGGCCCTCCGCACGCAACGATCGCCAGCCCGAGCGGGCGATGATGATATGATCGTGAACCGCGATTTCGAGCGGGCGCGCCGCCGCGACCAGCCGATGTGTCGTTTCGACATCGGCACGGCACGGCGTCGGATCGCCCGAGGGATGATTATGGACGAGGATCAGCGCAGTCGCCCCGATCTCAAGCGCGCGCTTCAGTATCTCGCGCGGATAGACAGGGGCTTCGTTGACCGTGCCCTTCGCCATCACCTCGTCGGCGAGCAGCCGGTTCGATGCGTTGAGGAAAAGTACGCGCAGATGCTCTACCGACTGGTGCGCCATGCTCGCGAACAGATAGTTGGTCAGCGCCTCGGAGGTGGTGAGGATCGGGCTCTGGGCGACTTCGGTGCGCAGCGTGTGCAACATGGCGATACGGATCGCGACGAGGAAGGCGATGACCTGCGGGTCCTGCGGCAGGCAGGCATGCAGCGCGCGTTCCTCGGCGGAGAAGATCGCAGGCACCGATCCGAAACGGGCCAGCAGCGTTTCGACAACGATATCCATCTGCGGATGCCCCATGGGCAGCAACAGCGAAGTCAGTATCGGGCGGCACGAACCTTGCGCGTCGCGCGCTGATGGTTCCGGGTGCCGACCACCATCGCGCCGATCATCGGATACGCCCAGAACTCCTGGGCGTGCGAATAGGCGGCTGGCCCGATCAGCTTCTGCGCCAGCGTTGCCATATGGATCAACACTGCGACTAATTGGAAAGATGTTGCCCATAATGGCCAGTATCGATCGCTATAAAAAGCCAGATTGGCGAAGGCCGCGAGGACCAGCAGATCCACGATGAAAATGCCGGCCTCAGGTGTTCGCCACACCGGGTAAAAACTATTCGCAGCGATCACGGACAGGAGGGACCCTGCAACGATGATCGCGGCACCGCACCGCTCGGGCCAGCCACCGAACCATCCCGCGTAGGAACAGGCGATGATGAACACGAGCAGATAGACGAGTTGCCAGATCCAGATGACGGCCATCTGCGAATCCGATCACAAGCTATGGATCGGGTCAAGCTATCCGCAGACCAGTGGCCGTCGTCTTTCGACAAACGCCCGTGACGGTTCAGGCGGCGTTCTTGGCAACCTCGGTGAGGTGCCGGACATTCGCTTCGAGCGACTTGCCGACAAGGCCACCGAAGGAAACGGTGCGAAGACCGATCTCATCCTTGGTTACGGCGAGCTCGCGATGGCTGGCGATCATGCTCGCACGGGCCTTGACCAGTGCCGAGAACGACGCAGCGGCATGCTCGAGTGCTTCCTGGCCGACTTCGCAGGCGAGGTCCGCTTCGGCGCGAACCGACGGCATGTAGCCGGTCAGATCGGCGGTGCGGGCGATGGCGAGATCGATGGCGTGCTCTGCCGCCATCAGGCGATCGGCAATGCCCTGGCCAACTTCACGGCGCTTCAGGATCGTAAGGCGATTGAACATAAGAGTCTCCCATCGCGCGGCCACCCTTGAGGCCGGCGCGTCCCTGTTGAAGAACGTCAGTATTGGAATTTGCGCTTGAGCTAGAAAAACCGCTTCAGCGCATCAAGTCCGGCAAGCAACCCGCCGAAGGCCAGGGCTGAGGCGACTGCAAGAGCCACGATCCAGCCAAGACGTTGCACGAGGTTTAGGTCATTACGCTCCCTTCCCGGCGTGGGGAAAGGCAGGTTGATAAAGCCGTTACCTGCGAAGAGCGGGGTTTGGAACGCGATTTGTTCCTCCCTTACCGCACCGCCCTGGTAACCACCGTCTCCCGGCCTGACCCCGTGCATATCGGACAACCCGACAGTGGCAGGATGGGGCGGCGGAGCAACATGCGGTGTTTGATATACGGCTGATTGATATGTGCTTTGATATGGTGCCGGGCCCTCGAAACGGCCGAGCATGCGTGCGGCTTCGAAGCGATTGGCGACGCCGAGAATCTGAATGGCAAGGCGAAGGCGCTGGTCAACGGTGTGCGGCGAAATACCCAGTTCGCGGGCAATATCCTTAGAGGACAGATGCATGAGCACCATCCTGAGGCAGACGCGCTGCGCTTCACTGAGCTTATCGAGCCGATCCGATTCCAGCATGGTGGCCAACATATGCCATTTCCCTGCTTCGTGCGACCCAATTGTAAACTTCGGGCCGTTCCCGGAATAAGCTGTCCCGCGAATCGGGCTCCGATGTCAAATATTTGATGGCTGGAATATATCTTTTTATCGAAAATTCCGCTTCGCAAGCTCCGATGCTTGGCTATCAGGCCGCGCGGACGGCATATCAAAGCGCCGTATCAATGGGGAATTCGATCTATGTTAAGGGTTGCGGCCGCCGATTCCCTATCGCGATGAATTTCTCTAGGCTGCGGCGATGGTAGCGCGATCCGACAGGCCACAGGCCGAGACACCACAGGCGAAAATCGCGATCGTCGGGACGGGCTATGTCGCCGATCTCTACATGCCATCGTTGCGCACATTTGCCGGGCTCGATCTCGTCGGCGCGTGGGACATCGATGCGGCGCGCCTCGCGGCCTTCTGCACGCATTGGGGCGTGCCGGGCGCGACGGGACTCGCGCCGCTGCTGGCGCAGGCGGACATCATCCTCAACCTGACCAACCCGCATGCCCACGCGCAGATCAATCGCGCGGCGATCGCGGCGGGCCGGCATGTCTGGTGCGAGAAGCCGCTCGCGCTGTCGCTCGATGAATCGGCAGAGCTCGTCGCGCTGGCGGCGGCGCGGGGCGTGCACATCGCATCGGCGCCGTGCAGCGTGCTGGGCGAAGCGGCGCAGGCGGCCTGGCAGGCGTTGCGGCAGCAGCGCATCGGCACGCCCCGGCTGGTCTATGCCGAGCTCGACGATGGCTTCCTGCCCGCCGCTCCCAGCGGACGATGGATTTCGGCAAGCGGTGCGCCTTGGCCTGCCGCCGACGAATATCGCACGGGCTGCACGCTCGAACATGCCGGCTATTATCTGAGCTGGCTGATGGCGATGTTCGGGCCGGTGCGGCGGGTCCTGTCCGGCGCAGAGCGGCAGCTCGACGCGGCGCAGACCGGCGGCGGCCATGCGACACCCGATTATGCATCGGCCAGCCTGTTCTTTGGGGACATGGTGGCGCGGCTGACTTGTTCGATCATTGCCAGCCATGACCATCGCCTGCGCATCTTCGGCGACGACGGCATCATCGAGGTCGCAGAGGCATGGGCCAATGACGCGCCTGTGCGGATACGCCGCCGGCATGTCATCCGCCGCCGGCTGATCGAAAGCCCGTTTGCCTCGCGTGTGCGGCTGACGGGGCCGACGCACCCCAAGGTCGGGCGGCGCGGGGCGGCCACGATGAACTTCGCGCTGGGCGTCGCCGAAATGGCTGAGGCGATTGCGGCGGGCCGGCCGCCACGGCTGGGTGGCGATTTCGCCCTGCATCTGATCGAGGTGTCGTTGGCGATGCAGGCCGGCGGCGATCATGAGATCGTCAGCAGCTTCGCGCCGATCGCGCCGATGGACTGGGCGGCGGACCAATGACGACGTCCGGCCGATGATCGGTTTCGGAATCGCCGGCACGGGAAAGATGGCCGATGCGATGGCGCGGGCGATGCCGCGCTCCGGCCTGGCGCGGGTGGCCCGCGTCTCCTCGGCCTCCGCCGATCGCGCGCGCGATCGCTGTGCCACCTGGAGCGCGGATTCGCATGGCGACTTCGCGGCGATGCTCGCCGATCCTGCGGTCGAGGCGGTCTATATAGCCGGGCGCAACGCCGGGCATGCCGCGCAGTCGATCGCGGCGCTGGAGGCGGGCAAGGCGGTGCTGTGCGAGAAACCCGCTGCTTTGAGCCTCGCCGAAATGCACGATGTGCTCGCCGCAGCGAAGCGCAACGGCATCTTATATATGGAAGCCATTGCCACGCCTTTCCTGCCGGCGGTAGCCAGGGCGTTGGCGCTGATGCAACGTGGCGATGTCGGCGCCGTGCGCCGCATCGAGATCAGCTTTGGCTATCCGGTCGAGCGCAGCGAATACCCCCGGATCTTCGGGGTCGATGGGGGTGCGCTTGCCGACCGTGCGGTATATCCGCTGATGCTCGCATTGCTTTTTCTCGGCCCGATCCGGGATTGCCGCGCAGAGGTCGAGAGGGTGGAGGGGATCGACGTCGCGGCCCGCTTCTTCGTGACGCACGGAAACGGTGCCGTTTCGCTGCTGGCAGTGTCGCTCACCGAACGGCTGGGCAACTGCATGGAGGTCGTCGGCACAGGCGGCGTGATAGATATCGCGCCGCCACTGCTGACGGCGCGGCGCATGGCGGTTCGCAAGGCCCTGCCCTTGGGGGATGGCCAGTTGCGGCAAAACCCCATCGTTCGTCGCGTTCTCGATTTCGCCGCGCGCGGCACACGGCGTTGGCATCCCTTCGGCGTCAGTCCCTATCTGCCCGAACTGCGGCACTTCTGCGGATTACTGCGTGAGGGGGCAACCGAAAGCCCCGTGGTCAGCCATGACCGCATGGCCGAGGTCGCACGCCTGATCGAGGAGGCGCGCGCGACATGAAGCTCGCTTATCTGCTCAACAGCTATCCGCTGACCAGCACCACCTTCATCCGCCGTGAGATCGCCGCGATCGAGGCGGCGGGGGTGCCGGTCAAGCGCTTCGCTGTCCGCCATTGGAAAGAGAAGCTGGTCGATCCCGCCGATCGCGCCGAGCAGGCAAAGACCGAATATCTGCTGACACGCAACGGTGGAACCTTGCTGATCGGACTAATGGCAGAGTTGCTGCTGCGGCAGGCTCGCCTCGCGGCGGCGTGGGAGGCGACAAAGGCATTGCGCCGCGCGGCGGGCTGCGGATGGCTGCGCCCGATCGGTTATCTGGCCCAGGCCGTTTTTTTGCGGCGGCGGTGCGCTGCGCTCGGCGTCGATCATCTGCATGCGCATTTTTCGACCAATGCTGCCGCAGTGGCGATGCTATGCCGGCTGCTCGGCGGTCCGCGCTACAGCTTCACCGTCCACGGCCCCGACGAGCTGATCGATCCGGCGCGCAATGCGCTCCCGCTCAAGGCGGCCCATGCGGCGCGCGTCGTCGCGATCAGTGATTTCTGCCGCGACGTGCTCCGCGACCATCTTACCGAAGACATTTGGGCGCGGATCGAGGTGATCCGGTGCGGGCTGGATCTGGAAGAATTCGCCGACAGCAACATGGCCCCCGCCGCCGGGCGCATGCTGCTGTGCGTAGGCCGGCTCTGCCCGCAAAAAGGCCAGGCGGAGATTCCCGCTGCGGTGACGGCGCTTCGCGCGCGCTACCCTATTCTCAGGCCGGACCTCAAAGTGGTGCTGATCGGCGATGGTGCGACGCGCCAGGCGATCGAAGCCGACATCGAGCGGCTCGGTGTGGCGGACGCGATCGAACTGCGCGGCTGGCAGAGCAACGCCGCAGTGCGCGCGGCGATCGGCGAGGCGCGCGCACTGCTGCTGCCGAGCCACGCCGAGGGCCTGCCGATCGTCATCATGGAGGCCTTCGCGCAGCGGCGGCCCGTCATAGCCACCCGGATCGCGGCGATCCCGGAACTTGTCGATCAGAGCTGTGGCTGGCTCTATGACGCGGGCGACGCGCGAGGGCTCGAAGCGGCGATGGTGTCGGCGGCGATGGCTGACGATGATCTGCTTGCGACGATGGGCAGCGAAGGCCGGCGGCGGGTCGAGACGGATCACGATCTGGCTCGGATTGCGGCGAAGCTAATCGCCTGCTTCACGCGCGACTAGGCGCGCGCTTCGAAACGCTGCGCGATGCTTTCGAGCGGCGCGCGCCGGCCAGAAGCACGAACGTCGGCCGATCGCAAGATATCCGCGATCGTGGCGCAGCGCTGGCCGGCATGATCGAGCAACTGCAGCCCGTCGATATGGCGGCCGAGAACATCGATGTCGGCGCAGAGCTCGGCTGCCAGTGCTTCGATCTGCGCACGCGCGATATCGAGCTCCTCGGCCAGCGCGGCCAGGAGCTGTCGCTGATCGATGTCGGGCGTCGCCATGAGTCAGGCTGCCTTGGAAACCTGGCGGCATTGCTCCAGCAATACACCGGCGATCTCACCCAGCGGCAACGCGCGTTCGATCGCGCCCGCGGCTTTCGCTGCAGCTGGCGCTTCGCCGACGACCGAGGTGGCTTCGTCCTGCGCCAGGGTGCAGCCGCCTGCTGCCTTTAGCGCCCTGAGGCCGGCGGCCCCATCGGTGCCGAGCCCGGTGAGGACGGCGGCGACGGCGTTAGCGCCTGCGGTTTTGGCGGCGGTTGCGAACAGCAGGCTCGCCGATGGCCGCGCGCCGGTGATCGGATCCGAACGGCGCAAGCCGATCGCGGGATTGGGCCAGCGATCTATCACCGCATGCGCAGCCGGGTCGGTCACCAGCTGGATCACGCCCTGCTGGAGGGCCTGGCCATCCTCGGCGAGAACGACCTTGGCGGAACAGGCGCCGCGCAAGCGGGTCAGCAGCGGATCGACCAGCGAGGGATCGATGCCGAGGCAGATGACCGTCGGCGGGCAGTTTGCCGGAAAGGCGGGGAGGATCTGGAGCATGGCGTCGACGCCGCCGGTCGATGCGCTTAGCAGGATGATCTTGCCGTTCCAGTCGTAGACGACATGCGGCGTGTGATGGTGGACGCGGTCCGGCAGGCCGGTTGCATAGCGGGCCGGGCGCGCGCCATGATTGGCGGCGGCGCGGACCAGCGCCTTCAGCTTCTCGAATTCTTCGCTTGTTGCGGCGGTCGGCTTGGGGAAGCAATCGACGGCGCCCAGTTCGAGCGCCTTGAATGACGTGTCGGCGCCGCGTTGTGTGAGTGCCGAGAGCATGATCACGGGGAGGGGATGTTCGCTGCCCATGATCTCTTCGAGGAACTGGAGGCCGTTGGTGCCGGGCATCTCGACGTCGAGCGTGATCACATTGGGGCGCAGATCGACGATCATGCGCCGCGCCTCCACTGCGCTGGCGGCGAGGCCGACGACGCGGATTCCCTTCGCACCCTCCAGCACGCCGTTGAACAGGGCGCGCATCATGAGCGAATCATCTACGATGAGGACGCGGGCGTCATGCTGCATTTATCGGTGACCGGGATGAAGGAGGATCACGGGAAAACCATCTCGATGGCGGTGGCCAGGCGCGCCGGGTCGAACGGCTTGACCAGCCAGCCATTGGCACCGGCATTGGCGCCATAGGCCTGCTTTTCGTCCGAGTTCTCGGTCGACAGGATGATGATCGGCATATCGTTGTGGCTGCCGTTCGCACGCACTGCTTCGACAAGGCCGAAACCGTCCATACGCGGCATGTTCAGATCGGTGATCAGCAGATCCGGCTGCGGATTTTCGGCCAGCCATTCGAGCGCTGCGATACCGTCTTCGGCATCGTGCACGATATGGCCCTGCGCCGTCAGCGTATAGCGGAGCAGCTTTCGCATCGTGGATGAATCATCCACGGTAAGGATTGTTTTAGACATGCGCGCCATTCCTGATCGGCCCAACCCCCCAACAGGCTCGGCGACCGACATCGCTAAACGATAGAGATTAACGTGTCGTATCCATGTTGCGCGCATGGCAAAAATTGTGCGCGCCCGGCATAGTCGACCGTCTCGACTAAGTAGATCACCGGAGGCCTCCCCGCGATTCGGCCAAACTAAGAAGACTGCGTCTTTCCGTCGGCCTGCTCGGGCCCTCCGCCAGCTCATCTGCGACAGCGTCCAGCGAACAGGCAGCAGGAAAGCTCTGGCAGCCAACATGGTCCGAAAAGAGATGCTGAAGGCGTAACGAGATGCTGTTGAAATTTAATGAGTCCTGCGGCATGATTTTTTAACCGACTAAAAACAAAGATTTTTTTGAGGTTAAACAGATTGGGGGCGCCGTGCCGGCGACACGAATGATCTATGTCGTGGATGACGAGGCCGTCATCCGTGCATCGACAGTGAGCCTGTTGCGCGCGCGTGGCGACCTGGCCACGCGCGAATTCCCCTCGGGTGCGGCGCTGCTGGCAGCGCTGGATGGCCTTGAGCCGGGATGCGTGATCCTCGATCTGCAGATGGATTATGCTAGCGGAGGGGCGGTGATGGAGGCTTTGAGCCGCCGGCCGCGCGAATTCCGCCTGATCGTGGTGACCGGCGCCGGCGATGTCGAAATGGCCGTGAGAGCGTTTCGCGCGGGTGCGGTCGACTTCCTGGACAAACCCTATGCGATGAAACCGCTGATGGAGGCGATCGATCGTGCGCTCCATCTTCTCGATCATGGCCAGGCGCCGCCGCACGCGCTGGAGCATGCGCGGGCTGCGATGGCGCACCTCAGCAAAGCCGAGGCTGATCTGCTGCAGGAGCTGATCCGCGGCCGAACCGCGCTGGAGATCGCGGCGCTGACGGGCGCTCAGGAGCGCAGTGTTCAGATGTTGCGTGCCCGCCTGCTCGAAACGCTGGAGGCACCATCGCTGCTGGCGGCAGTTCGTATCGCCATGATCGCCGGGCAGCTCCACGATTAGGCCGTCGGCGATTGTCGGCACAAGCGGCCGAAAATTGCGCCCCCGATACGACCAGAGTGCGTTTTCAGCGATCGCCTGAAGGAGGCGAGCGCAGAAGGCGACGTTGATTTTGCGATGACAAGTGCTGCCTTTGAGATTAACAGAGCGGCTATTAAGCGGGGGCGCTTTGCGTGACGTTCGGGGGTTGTCTTGCCAATATTGAGACTTTGGGCGATCGCTCGTTCGGTTCTGCTCGTCGCAGCTTGCGGTAGCGCCGTCGCTGCGCAGGCGCAGGTGGCACCGTCTACGACGCAACTTGCCCCGACCCGCGAAGAGATCGATCGACGCCCGGCGGACCAGGCCGCGCGTGGGCCCCGGCTGAAGATCGACGGCGATATCGAGCGTGCGCCCTGTGCCCTCGACGAACCTGCTTATGCCGATATCAAGGTAACGGTCACCGACGCCCAGTTCCATAGTCTCGAGGGCGTGACGCCCGAGGAACTGCGCAGCTCCTATGCAGCGCTGCTGGGCGCCGATCGCCCGATCAGCACGCTCTGCACGATCCGCGATGCCGCCGCGACGATGCTGCGGCGCAAGGGCTATCTTGCAGCAGTGCAGGTCCCGACCCAGCGGATCGAGAACGGGATCGTCCGCTTCGAGGTGCTCTACGCGAAGATCGTCGCGGTGCGCGTGCGCGGCGATGCCGGCAAATCCGAAAAGCTGCTCGCCTCGTATCTTGGGCGTTTGACCAGGGACAAGGTGTTCAATCGTTATAATGCCGAGCGCTATCTTCTGCTCGCGCGCGATCTTCCGGGCATGGACGTCCGTCTCGCGCTCAAGCCTGCGGGCACGAACGCCGGCGAACTGGTCGGCGAAGTGAGCGTCATCCGCACGCCCTTCGACGCCGATTTCGGCATCCAGAATTATGCCGCCAGAACCACCGGGCGCTGGTCTGGTATGCTGGGCGCACACGCTTATGGGCTGCTCGGCCAAGGTGACAGGCTGAGTGGATCGGTATCGAGCACAGCCGATTTCAAGGAGCAGCAGATCGTCCAGGCCGGCTACGACATGAAGCTGGGCAGCGATGGCCTCGCCGTCGGCGGCAATGTGACTTACGCTTGGACTGCACCGGCGATCCCGGTCACGCCTGGAAGCCCCAGCCTTCACCTCAAGGCGCGCACACTCTTCGCGACGGCCAGCGTCAGCTATCCCTTCATCCGCTCGCAGGCATTGACGCTACTCGGGTCGGCGGGGATGGATTTCCTGAATCAGTCGGTCACCGTTCCCGGCACAACGATCAACCGCGATCATTTGCGGGTCGGCTTCCTCCGGCTCGATATTGATGCCGCCGATATTGCCGAGGAGCGGCTACCCAACTGGCGCGCGTTCGGGTCGATCGAATTTCGCCAGGGCCTCGACATTCTCAATGCCTCGCCACGCGGCAAGATTGCCCTGCCCACCACCAGCCGGCTCAACGGCGATCCGACGTCATCGGTGATCCGGGCTTCGGGTTCGTTCGAGCTCCGGCTCGGCAAGAGCATCTGGATCGCCTTCCTGCCGCGCGCACAATATGCCTTCACCCAGCTGCTCAGCTTCGAACAATATTCGGGCGGCAACTATACGGTCGGGCGCGGCTATGATCCGGGCTCGATCATCGGCGACAGCGGCATCGGTTCCGGCGTCGAGCTGCGCCTCAATCGCTTTACGCCCTTCCCCAAGACCAACCTCTCGATCCAGCCCTTCCTGTTCGGCGACGGCGCCTGGGTGTGGGACAAGGTCGGCGGCGGCGACGATCATCTCTACTCGCTGGGCGGCGGCGTCCACGCGCTGTTCAATAACCGCTTCCGGCTCGATGCGACGGTCGCGGTGCCGATGCGCAAGGTCGGCACGCAGACCCAGCGTTCCGATCCACGCATCCTGATCTCATTCTCGACCAAGTTGTGGCCGTGGGGTAACTAGTAATGCGTAAGCCCTCCCGCCCAGTCGATCCGTTCGCCGATTTTCGGAGGTCGCAGAAGCGCCCGATGTCGCGGACGGCTTCGTCGGTGCTGGCGATGGCGATGGTGCTGGTGCTGCCGGTCGCGAAGGCGCGGTCGGCGGGCTATACCTATAGCGGCTACACCGTCGCCTCGGGCAATGTCTTCGGTGACATCGCCAATGGCTCGATCATCATCGGCGATAATTCGCCCGGCCCGCAGACGGCGGTGATCAACTGGACGACCAGCTCATCGCTCAACGGCAATGGCCGCTATGATTTCCTCCCCGACGGCCATAGCGTCAGCTACTTTCCGTCGGGCCCAAGCACCTACACCGTCCTCAACCGCGTCCTGCCCAACGCCATCAACACAACGGCGGGCATCGAGCTCAACGGCGCGATCAACTCATCTGCGGGCGGGCGAATCTGGTTCTACAGCCCGAACAGCATCCTCATCGGTAGTACGGCGACCATCAATGTCGGCGCGCTGTTGCTGACCACGCTCGATCCGGTGCTCAGCGGCAATGTGCTGACCAGCGACACGACCTTCTCGCTGGCCGGCGGGCTCCCCGGCAGCTCGATTACGGTGGCACCGGGCGCGCTGATCAATGCCGTGCAGACGGGCAGTTATGTCGCGATGATAGCGCCGCGGGTGAACATGGGGGGCGCGGTCACCCTTACCGGCAGTGCGGCCTATGTCGGTGCCGAGGCGGTCGATATCACGATCAATCAGGGCCTGTTCGACATCAGCTTCGTGCAAGGGTCGTCGGATGCCACTCCGGTCGTCCACAGCGGCTCCACCACCGGCACCGCGAGCACAGGGCCGGGCGACTATCGCCGGGTCTATCTCGCCGCAGTGCCGAAGAACAACGCGATCACGATGCTCGTCAGCGGCGGCACGCTGGGCTTCGATATAGCGGGCGCCGCCGACGTCGACGGCAACACAGTCGTGCTGTCCGCGGGCAACGACATCAGCAATGCGGGCGGCGTGCCGACGGGAACGCCATCGGCTCTGCCGGGCATCGCAAATGCGTCGATCACCGGTGGCAGCTTCACCTCGGGGCTGACGACCTTCGCCTCGAACACGACGAACATCACCCCCGCCAGCGGTACGCTCGACCTGCCGTCGCTCCGCGCGTTCGGTGGCAGCCTGATCAATCTCCAGGCAACCACCGGCTCGATCAACATCGCGAACACGCTGGATCTCACCGCCCGTCCGGCTCTGGCGGGCAGCAATTATCAAAGCGGCAATATCACGCTGTCGACGGGCGGCAGCCAGACCCTGACGGTCGCGGGCGCCGCGAACATCCGCACCTCGATCACCAATCTTTTCCCCAACGTCAGCGGCTCGGCAATGACGGCCCGGGCCGGCTCCATCTCGCTCACGGCGAGCGGCGGTGGGATGAATTTCCAGAACCAGCTGAATATCAGCGCCAATACGCAGGCCGACTCTTCGGTCGGTCAGTTCAATGCGATAGGCGGCGATATATTGCTGACCGGCCAGTCGACGATCGCGGTGGCGGCAGGGCTCTCGCTCGATATCGGCGCGGACGCCGCATATGGCTCGCCCGGCACCGAGGCCGGCTATGGCTATGGCGGCCAGGTCACGGTGGGCAATGGCGACACGCTGAGCCTGAACGTTGGTGGCCCGGGCCTGAACATTGCCAGCGGCGCCTATGGCGCCGGCGTGAGCAGCGGGTCGGCGGACGGCGGCGACGCCCATAGTGGCGGGATCCTGATGCAGCCCGGCGGCAACACAACGCTGACGTCGCTGAGCATCAGCCGCGGCGCCTGGGGCGGTTCCTCCTATTCGGGCGGTGGCGGAGAGGCGCAGATCGACGGGATCGCGATCAACAACACCGCTACCGGCACGACCTTCAACGTCACCGGCAACATCGATTTCACCGTCGAAGCCCAGGGCGGCAGCTCCTTCACCGCCACCGGCGGCGGCGCGACCAGCGGGCCGATCGGTCTGTCGGCCAGCGCCGGGACGCTTCAGTTCAACGCGCTATCCATCGATACCGAATTGCGGGGCGGTTCGGGTGCTTTCGGCGGCTCGGTCGAAGGCGGCAACATCACGTTGCTAGCGACGTCAGGCGGGGTGCTGCAGGGTCAATCCTTCGACATCTTCAACGACCTCATAGCGGCAGGCGGCGATGTCGCCGGCAATGCCACCGCCGGCATGATCGATGTACATGCCAACGGCGGTTCGATCAGCACCAGCAGCGCTGTGCATATTGAGCAGAGCGCCCGTGTGGATGAAGAATCGCAGGCCAATGACGGCTACGTGATTGCCGGCGGGACTGTGCGGATCCTCGCCGACGGAACGTCGTCGAACATCAGCTTCAACGGCCCGGTAGATCTTATCGCGGACGCCGATGGCTATCGCGGGTCGAGCGATGCCACGATCTCCGGATCGGCCATCGGCGGCAGTGTCATTGTGTCGTCCGAGGGCGTCGGCAATTTCATCAACCTCGGCGGCGTCGGCGGCCTGCCGGTCACCATCTCCGCCCAGGGCCGGGCCGGCGATTCCGATGTGGATGGCGGCATGGGCACCGGCGGCATGGTATCGGTCGGCGGCACGGCGGGAACCGTCCGTGTCTATGGGCTGCTGTCCGCTGATGTGAGCGGCTTTGGTGCCGATGGGGGTACCTTCGACAAGGTGGGCGGCATTGGCAAAGGCGGATCATTTCTCCTCCACACCCAGACAGCCTTCGCCAAAGTGCAGGTCGGCTCCGCCGTCCTGGTGAATGCCGATGGGGTGGGCGGCAATTCTTTCCAGGGCACCGCCGGCGAAGGCCGCGGCGGTAAGGCGGCGATAAGCGCCAATGGCGGCAACATCTTCATCAATGCTGCCATCGCCGATGGCGGCATCGATGACGACCTTACTACAGGCTATGCGCGGCTCACCGCGAGCGGCCGTGGCGGCACGGGCTATAATGGCGGCGCGGGCTATGGCGGTACGGTTGGCGCTGGTCCGGAATATCAGGGCGGCGTGACCGTCGATGCTTCGAACGCGACCTTGCGTATCGTCGATGGTTCTTCAGGCCCCACCATCGGTCTCCAGGCCGAGTCTCGCGGCATCGGCGGCGATGGCCAGGGCGATGGCGAGGGTGCCGGCGGCAATGGCGGCTCGGGCACCGGCGGCTATGTCGAGGTCGCTGCGCGCACGGGCAGCAGCGACGGCAACATCAATTTCGGCACCGGCCAGTTCTCGACCTTCAGCACTGGCGGCGTAGGCGCCAGCGGCTTCAGCAATGGAGCCGGCGGCGACGGCGGCTTTGCGCAAGGCGGCATGACCAGCATCTTCGCTGAGTCCGGCACCGGCCATCTGCGCGTGAACGGCACTCTTCAGGCAAGCGCCGGCGCGCAGGGCGGAAGCGGCGGATCGGCGTCCAACGGCAATGGCGGCAACGGCGCTGCCGGCACGGGCGGCGCCGTGCTCGTCGGTGTGACGGGCGGCAGCGATGGTGGACCCACCGCAGGTACGGCCGATTTCTTCGGCGGCATCACGCTCAATGCCAATGGTCAGGGCGGCAGCGGCCAGGCCGGCGGCAGCAGTGTCGGCGATGGCGGCAATGGCGGCCTCGGCCAAGGCGGGAGCGCGATGTTCATCTCGCGCGGCGGCACCATCAATGCCGCAGTCCTCGCCGAGAACCAGCCATTGCCCAATCTGGATCTGGTCGCCAACGGCACGGGCGGCGGCGGCGGCTTCAGCCAGAACAACGTCAGCGGTAACGGCGCCAACGGCAATGGCGGCGCGGCACGGCTTGAATCGACGGTCCGCCTCAATACGACCATCGGCGGAGCTATTTCGCTGAACAATATCACCGCCTATGTCGGCGGCCAGGCCGGAAACGGCGGCGGCAGCGGTAACCAGACGCCGGGGACGCCCGGACAGGCCGGTGGCGGTAATTATCGGTTCATCGCCGACCGGGGGAACCTGGCAGCCTCGAGCATCTTCACCACCAATATGAACGGCACGCCGTTCGAAGGTCAGGTGACCGCGAACGCCGCTACGCTCACCGTCACCAACGGCATCACGCTCCTCGGTGACAATTCGGTCGGTCGGGTCGCACTTCGCACCGATCAGGGCGGCACGATCATATCGAGCACGCTCAGCGTCACCGCGCCGAACCTCGTCGACGATCTGGCCAATGTCGCTGTCGTGGCGCCCGGCACGATCTGGACGACGCAGACGTCTCCGAGCTTCTCCGTAACCGGCTTCCTCAACAGCTCGGCCTTCCGGACGCCGAGCAGCTTCAATCTGACGACTACCGGCAGCATTTCGATCGGCGCCATCACCACCGACGCGCCGGGCAATGTTTCACTGTCCGGAAACGGCGTCGCCATCCTCCGCGATATCATCACCGATGGCTTCGTTTCGCTGAATTCGAACGCGGGCGCGTTGTCCGCAGCCAATATCAGGGGCACCGACGGCATCTTCGCCGTGGTCGGCACCGATGCGACGCTCGGCACGCTCAACACCGGCAACGACATCATGATCACGGCGGGTGGCAATATCACCACCGGCGTCGTCAAAGCCGGGACCGACACCGCCCTGCCCCCGCCGATGATTCAATATCCGCAGCGGATCAAGCTGATGGCCGGCGGCGACGTCACGACCGGCGCCATGTCCGCCGTCGATTATATCCTTGTCGGTGCGGCAGGCAGCATCGCCACGAACGATCTGCTGTCGGATCAGAGCATCGGTCTGTTTGCCGGGACCAACGTCTCGACTGGAGCGGTCACCTCGAACGATAGCGCCGGCGGACTATATATCGCCAATTACAACCAATATAACCAGGCCAGCAGCAACGGCCCCGGCGGGATGTTCGGCATCACGCCGGTTCGCGTCGGCGGCAATGTCCAGATTCTGTCGCCAATCGACGCGGCCAATATAACGATCGCTGCTCAGGGCGCGATCACCGTCGGCGATATCGCGCCCGACAACTTCCTATTCGATGCCGGCGGCGTAATCACCACCGGCGATATCACGATGTTCGGGGACATCAACCTCACCGGCAATTCGAATATCGTCACCGGCCAGCTCACCTCCACCGGCGGCTCCGTCCTCGTCGATGCGGCCAGCGGCGTCGATATCGCGGGCGCGGACGCACTCAATCTCATCGATATTCAGGCCACCGGGGTCACTGCGGGCGATCTGTCCGCCCAATTGTCAGTCAACGTCGACAGCGATTCCACCATCGGGATCGGCGCGGTGAGCGCTACCGAGGTCACGGTGACGGCTGCCGGGGGGATAGCGACCGGAAGCCTCAACGCGGGCAATAACGTTGATGTCAGCAACGGCACCGGCAATATCTTCGTTTTCGATGCCACGACACAGTCCGGCGATATCGTGCTTGAAGGCGCGGCTGGTGTCACCACCGGCCAGCTTAATTCCGGCCGGGCGCTCGCGGTCAGTGGCCTCGGCGCGGTCAATGTGGCGGGCGCAAATGTCAACAATGATGCGACGATCCTCGGCGGCTCGATCGCGCTCGGCAATCTGACCGCGACCCAGTTCGTCAACGTACAGAGCGACACCAGTGTCTCGGCCGGCGCGATTACGACGCTCGAGGATCTTGTGATATCGGGCGCCGGCACGATCGGGACGGGCGCCTTGCAGGCCGGCGGCGCGGCGTCGGTCAGCGGTGACGCCGTGACCGTCGGCAGCGTGCAGGCGGGCGGAACGGTCCTTTTGCAGGGGATCAGCGGCCTGCTGGCCCAGGGCAGCATTACGACGGACGGCTTCGCTTCGCTTATAACCAGTACGGGCGGGATTTCGACCGGCTCGATCACCTCGCACGACGGCATCGCGATCTCCGCCGGCGGCGATGCATCGCTCGGTGCGCTCAATACGGGCTCGTATATCACGGCCAATGCGGGCGGCAGCCTGACGCTGGCGAGCGCCGCCGCCGGCCGAGACCAGTCGCTGATCACGGGCTTCGGTTCCCCGACGATCAGCCTTGCGGCAACGGGCAATGTCGTCGCGAACGGGCTGATCGATGCGGCCGACTATGTCCTCATAACGTCCGACACGGGCAACATCACTGCCGCCGACATCAACTCTGACGACAGCATCGGCCTGCTCGCGGCGAACAGCGTCACCGCCGGCAACCTCAGCACCACCGATGGCAATGGCGGCGTCTATATCGCCAACAGCAGCATGTCGCCGCAGGTCCTGAGCAACGGCCCGGATTCGCTGTTCGCCCTCACGCCCGATCGGATCGGCGGCAACGCGACAGTGGGTTCGATCGCGGCGAACAATATCGTGATTGCTGCAGCCGGCGCGATCGCGGTCAGCAATCTGTCGCCGGAGTCGCTGATGCTCGACGCCGGGGGCGCCTTGTCCACCGGCGCGATCACGCTCGACGGCGATCTCATGCTATCCAGCGACAGCAGCATCACGACCGGATTGCTCGACACGGGTGGCAATGTCTGGGTCGCGGCCGACGGCACCGTCAATGTCGCCGGGGTCGAAGCCGTCGGCAACGTCGCGCTGCTGGGCGCGGGCGTCACCGCTGGAGCGATCAATTCGGGCGACTATGTTTCGATCAGCAGCGACGGCAACGCCAGCCTCGGCGCGATCACTGCAGGCGGGGACGACATCTATATTGCGGCTAACGGCTCGATCACGACCGGGCAGCTCAGCGCTGCCACGACGGTTTCGGCTCTGGGTACCGGTACCGTCGACGTTGCCGGCGCAGATGCCTTTGACCAGATCGAGATCAGCGGCAACGGCGTTACCACGGGTGCGCTCAACTCGACCCGCTATATCGATGTGACGAGCGGCGGTAATGTCGCGCTCGGCGCGGTGACGGCGCTCGAGGATATCGACGTTGCGGCCGTTGGTTCGATCTCAACCGGCGCGCTCGTCGCCGGGACCACCATCAACCTCAATGGTGGCGGTAACGTCACTCTGGCCAGTGCGAGCGCGGGACGTGGCGGCCAGAGCTCCGAATCGGGTCAAACCGGCATCGCCGTGCAGAGCGGCGGGCTGTTGACGGCCGGCGCCATGACAACGCCGGGGGACATCGGCCTGGCATCGCTCGGCAGCATCATCGCGGACGGGCTCGTGGCGGACAGCAATGTCATCGCACTGGCAGGCCAGAATGTATCGCTCGGCTCCACGCAGACCGGCACCACCGGGCAGGTCTATGTCGCCAATATCGGCATGTTCCCGATCCTGGATCAGGCGCAGAGCACGGCACCGCTGTTCGCGCTTCCTCCCGTCGCGGTCGGCGGGTCGGTCGTGTTCGGTAGCGTCAATACCGGCGTGCTTTCGGCGGCATCGGTAAACGGCATCTCCGCAACCGGCACCTTGCAGACGGTGAATGACATCCGCTTCGACAGCGGCGGCCCGATCACGACGGCTGCGCTGCAGGCGCGCAACATCAATATCGTCGGACGCGGCGCCACGGTATCGACCGGCGCGATTACTGCGGGGGGCAATGCGATCATCCTCGCGAGCAACAATGTGTCGGTCGCCAGCGCGGCGGTGACGGGTGGGCTCTATGTCGGCAACAGCAGCCTTGCCGGCCAGAATCTGCAGGCCGTTACCGATCTCGTGCCGGTGGGTGGCGCGATCAGCTTCGGCGGTCCGGCCAGCGCGGGCGGGATATTCCTGGCCGGCGCGTCGATCACCGGCGGCACCTTCAACGCCCTCACGCGCATAAGCATGGTCAGCAATGGCTTCGCCACGGTCGGCAACGTGACGAGCGGTGGCGCGCTCGGGATCGAGGCGGTAGGCAACATCATCACCGGCGCTCTGGTATCGGGTCATAGCGTAGCGGTGGAAAGCGACACGGGCAGCGTAAGCGTCGCCAGCGCCAGCGCCGGCATCGTCAACCGGTCGTCGCTCAGCGATGCCAGCTACAAGGTTGGCATCGGTGCGGCGACCAACGCCACGATCGGAGCGGCCAACGCGGTCGGCGATATCGGCATTCGCGGCGACGGCGGAACGGTCGCGGCCGGCACGATCACAACCCAGGGCAACTTCGCGGCACTGGCGGGGGCCAATATGACCCTGGGATCGGTCACCACCGGCAACGGTGGAACGGTCTATCTCGCCAGCTCGAGCATGGTACCGCTGACCGATGCCGATACGAGCTTCAACCTCGCACCGCTCCTAGCGGCGACGCCGGTGCGTTCTGCAGGCACCGTCAACATCACGGGCGCGGTTTCGACCGGCACGTTCCGGGTCGCATCGAACGGCTTCGCCGCCGCTGCGCTGACCGCGACGACTGGGGTAACGGTCGATAGCGGCGCGGGTGCGACGTTCAATGGCGCCGTTGCGGCGCCCACCATTGCCGTGACCTCATCCGACATCGCGATCGGCGAGAGCGGTGCGCTCGGCGGCGCGGGCACGACCGCTCTCTCGCTCACCAGCGCCAATACGGCCACGACCATCGGCGGTACGGCGGGCGCGACCGGCTATCAGCTTGATGGAACGGAGATATCGAAGCTGGGCGCAGCCCAGATCAATCTCACCGCAGCGGGCGATATCGCGATGCAGGCGCTGACGCTCAATGCGGCGACGCAACTCGGCGCGACGGGCAGCTTCCGGGTGCAGACGCCGCAATCGATCCGCATCACGGGCGCGGTCGATTTCAGCAATGTCGCCACCGGCAACACGACCGCCTTCACCGCAGGCCGCGGTTTCACGATCGTTACCGATACCGGGCGGCTGCGGATGCTCAATGCTGCGGGTGCTGTTGCCGGCACCGCGGCGATCACGGCGACCGATATCGCGGTGGTGACGAGCAGCGTCTCCAGCCAGCTGGCGGTCGATCCGCGCTTTGCCGGCCGTGACGCCGTGCTCGCCGCGCCGCGAACCGGCGATGCGATCAATGTTGACGGCTTCATTCAGGCGGGCCGGCTCAACTTCACGGCGTCGAACACGCTACTCGTCCAGAATAGCGGCGCCACGGCCAGCCCGGCGGGCTTTACCGCAGGTTCGGGCGGCGTCGGCGTCACATCGACTGCAGTGGCGACGTCGTCGCCGCTCGACGTGATCATTTTTGGCCGCGGACTTGATGCTTCGGGCACTGCAATCCCATCGACGGCGGTAGTTGGAACGGTCACGGTCACGCCGAACAGCCTGATCAGCGCCTCATCGTCGACCAATGGGTGCGTCATCGGCGCGACGAACTGTGGTGTCGTGCCCGTTCCGGTCCCTGACGCGGCGCAGACTCAGGTATCGAACATCAGTGCGACGATTCAGGCGGCCGTCTCCGGCGGACTGACAAATCCGAGCGGGCTGACCAACGCGGTGAGCAACGGCAGCACCGATCCCGGCACGCAAACGGCCAGCGCCGATGGCGAAGACGATGATGGTGAGGCGGTGGCCACGGCGACGGCCACACCCGTCGGGCCGAATGTGCTGATCGATGTCGGCAATCTCAGTTCGGCCGTGACACAGCCCGACGCGCTGATCACCAGCAGCGGCAACAGCAGCCTGTGGAGCGGCGCGGATGGCATAGCCGGCGACGGCTTCGGCGGCGATATCGGCGGTACGCCGGGTGGCGCCGCAGGCGCAGGCACGGGCGGCGGTGGCGCAAGCGGTGCTCCCGGCGGTGGCGGTGCGGCTGGCGGCGCGTCCGGCCCCGGTGGCGGCGGAAGTGGCGGTGGCGTCGGAGCCGGAGCGGGCGGCGGTGCCGGCGCGGGCGCGGCGGCAGGTGCGGAGGCAGGCGCCGCGAGCGGCGAAAGTGGTGGCAATGGCGGCAGTGCCGACGGCGGCAATGGCGGTGGCGGAAGTGCCGATGCTCCCGCGACGCCCGGCGCCGCCGCGGCAGGCGCGACCGACGCTGCAAATGGTAAAAGCGACGAACCCAAGGGAGAGAAGAAGTGATCCGCAGCAAGGCCATTGCCTGGACGCTGGGAGTCGCGGCTTTGCTGGGCACTTCCATAACCGCAGTCGCGCCGGCGGCGCAGATACGCGGCCTTTCGCTGCGTAACAGCTTCCGCATCGGATCGGGCGGGGTGCTGTGCACGGCGCAGAGCCGCGCTTCCGACCCCAATCTGATCGACATGTTCGATCGCGGCTATGCGGTTGTGTGCCGCGATGCCGCTTCGTCGGTTGGCGGGCTTTATGCGCTGCGCAAGGACGGCAAGGATCCGGCGGCGCGCCTCGTCAAGAACCGTGAGGCCGCCCTGACATGCGAAGCGCCCAAGGCTGTCGCCATCGAAGGACTGGCGGGTGCGCAGGTCGCCGATTGCGTCGATCCCGAACATCAGCTCGCCTACAGAAGCTACACCTACGCGAAGGGCAATATCGTCTATATCGCCGAAGGTCTTGGCGGCTATGACAGCGCGTTGCAGCTCGGCTTGCGCACATTGGTCGCCGACGTTCAGGTGAAGGGCGACGTCGAAGTCGCATCGACATCTGCCGGTGATCCGGCCGCCTTCGCGCGCGTTCAGGCCGGTACGCTCGATTCCGAAAGCGCGCTGGCCGAAGCCTATTCGCTTAATAATGACGGCTCCTATGCGGAGGCCGCCGAATTTTTCGAGACGCTGGTCGAGCGCGATTCGAGCGCCGATGCACGCAAGTCCGAGGTTCTCGCCAATCAGGCGATCCAGGAATCGAACCAGCGCAATTTCTCGACTGCCGATGCGCTGTTCGCGCGCGCGTCGACGCCGGCGTCGCTGGCCGATCCGCTGGTGGGACGCCTGCTGCGCAATCTGCATGCGACCCACATGCTCAATCAGAACAAGCTCGATGCGGCGTTGCAGGAGCTTTCGACGCCGGTCGCGACGATCCAGCAACCCAACGCCATGAGCGATGAGGCGCTGAAGCGGGGGGAGATCTCCGATGCTCTCGCCGCCACGCTCAATCGCGACGACGACGCGATGGAGAAGATGGGCTCGTCGCTCAACGGCCAGTTGCAGCCGTTCGAGCGCGCGCAGATTCTCGACGCACAGGCGCTGCAGCTGCGCGGCGTCATCTATCGAATCAAGAAGGATTATCCAAAATCGCGCGCAGCCTTCGAACAGGCGATTGCTGCGATGGGCAGTATCCGCGAAGGCAAGCTCAATTCGGGCGGCTGGTTGCGCACCACCATTCAAATGCAGATCGCGCTGATGGCCGAGACTGAAGGCCGTATCGCCGAAGCCGAGCGCCTCTATGCCGATTCGCTGCAGGCGGTCGAGATCGAACATGCGAACACTGCGGCGGCGCTCGCCGCCAAGGCGAGTTTCGCGGGCTTCCTCAGCCGTCACGGTCAGGGCGATCGGGCGATGGCGATGTATGGCGAGGTCATCGCGTCGGCAGAGCAACTGCCCGGCGCGATGGCCTCGGTCCGCGGTCTGCTTCGGCCGTATTTCCGCTTGCTTGGTCAGCGCACCGCAACCGATCCGACCGCGATCGCGCGGATGTTTGCGGCGAGCCAGGTGTTGCTGCGCCCCGGCATCGCCCAAACCCAGGCGCTGCTCGCGCGCGAGCTTTCGGGCGGCGACGACGAAGCATCGACGCTGTTCCGCCAGAACATCAAGCTGACCCGCGAAATCGCGGTCACCCAGGGGGAGGTCAAGCGGATGACCGATATCCCGAATCCCGATGAAAAGGCGGCGCTCGCCACGGCCAAGGCGCGTCTCGCTCGTCTCGGCCGCGATCAGACCGCGTTGGGCGCGCAGCTCTCCAAATTCCCGCGCTATCGCGTGCTCGCGCCGCAGACGATGCAGGTCGATGAGCTGCAGAAGGCACTGCGTCCCGGTGACGGCTATTTCAAGGTCACTTTGGTCGGCCAGGATGTCTATGCGATGTTCATCACACGCGACGTGGCGAAGGCATGGCGGGTCGATATCACCACCAAACAGCTCGAGGACATGGTTGCCGCGATCCGCGATTCGGTGGTTAAGGTCGAAAACGGGCAGGTCGCGACCTATCCGTTCGACGTTGTCCTCGCGCGCAGGCTCTACACCACGGTCTTTGGGCCGGTGGATGCCGAGCTGCACAAGGTCACCAACTTCGTGTTCGAGCCCGATGGCCCGCTGCTCCAGCTTCCGGCCAATCTGCTGCCGGTCGAGCAAGCCGGCGTCGATGCCTATCTGACGCGGCTCAAGGCGCCCAAGGCCGACGAGTTCGATTTCCGTGGCATCGCCTGGCTGGGGCGTGACCGCGACGTTTCGACCGTGGTGTCGCCACGCTCGTTCGTCGACGGCCGCGATGTCGCCTCATCGAAGGGGACCAAGGGCTATCTGGGCCTTGGTGAAAATGCCCGGCCGGCGCTGAACCCGTTGTTCGTGCCGCCGCCTGCCATGTCGGACAGCTGCGCCTGGCCGCTCGCCAACTGGAACAACCCGATCTCGTCGTCGGAGCTGATCCTCGCGAGCAGCATCATCGGCGAGGACAAGTCGACCGTGATCACCGGCGGGCAGTTCTCGGACTCGACGGTCGATGGGCTCGGCAACCTCTCCGACTATCGCATCATTCATTTTGCTACCCACGGCCTCGTCACCGCACCCCGCCCCGAATGCCCGGCGCGCCCGGCATTGCTGACGTCGTTCGGTGGCGGCACCTCGGATGGATTGCTGTCGTTCAAGGAAATCTTCGACCTCAAGCTCGACGCCGACGTCGTCATCCTGTCGGCGTGCGACACGGCCGGCATGGCCACGGTCGGCGCGACCCGCGAAGCCGGGATCACCACCGGCGGCAACTTCGCGCTCGATGGCCTCGTCCGCGCGTTCGTCGGCGCCGGTGCGCGTACGGTGATCGCCAGCCACTGGCCGGTGCCCGACGATTTCAACGCAACCAAGCGCCTGATCACCGGGCTGTTCACCGCGCCACCGGGCACGCCCATGGCGACCGCGATGCGCAACGCGCAGGTCGGCCTGATGGACGATCCCAACACGTCGCATCCTTATTACTGGGCGGCGTTCGCGATTGTCGGCGATGGCGAGCGGGCGTTGCTGCCGGTCCAGAGCCAGGGCGCAGCGGTCAAAACGACGCATTGAGTTATAGGTCGCGCGGCTGACATATCCTTTCGTCCCGAGCGAAGTCGAGGGACGTCGGCACGCGCGGGAACATGTGTCGACTTCGCTTGACACGAACGGATATTTTTACACTCGGAGCAGTCTCCTGATGGCGTTTCCGACGGGATCGGGAAAGCCCGCGACCGCCGTTTTCACCCGCATCTTCAATGGCCTCGGCCCCCGATACAGCGCCAGATAGTCGCGCATCTTTTCCGGCTTGCCGAGCGCGAAGCTCGAGTTGATCGCAAAGGGCAGGCGCCGTTGCAGTTCCGCATCGACGATCGCCTGCTCATCCACCGACAGGCCGTGGTTCGCCTTGGCGAAGAGCAGGGTGTCGGCCAGGTCCATCGTCATGCGATAGCCGTCGAGGCTGGCATTGCTGTCATGGCGGATCATCCGCACCAGCGGCGCCCAGATCAGCCCGACCCGGGCGACACGCAGCGCACGAATCTCGAACTCGAAATTTTCCGATCCCATGCCCCGCATGCGTTCGTCGAAACCGCCGAGCGAGCGATAGAGATCGCGGCGGATGCTGAACATCGATGTCTGCTGCGGGTGCCAGGCGAGGTAGCTGCCATAATCATAATGGTCGAGGATCGTCCACCGATCCGCAGGGTCGGCGCCGACTGTCTCCCAATATCCCGGTGGCGCGAAGGTTCGGAAGCGGTTCTCGTCCTTCCAGACGCCGCCTGACGCTACCTCCTGCCAGGTACGGCTATTGGACATGACGACATCGACGCCGTGCGCGGCGACGAGCGCAGCGACCTCGGCGAGGTAGGGGGGCTCCCACAGATCGTCATGATCCAGTAGTGCGATCCAGTCGCCGGTCGCCAGTTCGACGCCATGATTGCGCGCGCGCTGCTGCCCGCCATTGGCGGTGCGCTCGTAGCGGATCGCATCGCCGAAAAAAGCCGCGATGGACGGCGTGTCATCGGTTGATCCGTCATCGATCACGATGATCTCATGCGCGGCATGGCTCTGGTCGATCACCGAAGCGATCGTCCGCTTCAGGCGATCGGGGCTGTTGAAGGTGAGGATGACCACCGAG